>Ga0210409_10000089_pt1 | contig 206960 bp, 162 predicted proteins | sample IncBWH17MmetaG_FD_161649 | JGI IMG/M metagenome (GOLD analysis project Ga0210409, IMG submission 161649) | Forest soil microbial communities from Barre Woods Harvard Forest LTER site, Petersham, Massachusetts, United States - Inc-BW-H-17-M | ecosystem: Environmental > Terrestrial > Soil >... | reverse complement strand
GTATGCTTCTTCTGGGTGTTTTATGGGTATCGCTGATTCCGCATTAAGTGTGGCACAGGGGCGATTGAACGTTGCGGCGCCTTTTTTGATTGAACAGGACTGGAATGCTTATACCGCCGAGCAGCATGGCGTGTGGGCTGAACTGGTGAGTCGCCGGATGCCGCAGTTGCGGGAGCATGCGTGCCATGAGTATCTGGATGGCTTTGAGCAGATTGGGTTGCGTGAGGACCGGCTGCCTGATCTGAAGGCTGTGAGTGCGCGGCTGGCTCCAAGGACGGGATGGCAGTCGACGCCGGTGAGTGGGTTTCTACCACCGGATGCTTTTTTCGAGATGCTTGCAGCAAGGATGTTTCCGACGACGACGTGGCTGCGGTCGCGAGATGCGATGGAGTACACGCCGGAACCGGACATCTTCCACGATGTGTTTGGGCATGTGCCGATGCATGCGCATCCGGTGTTTGGGAATTTTCTGCAGCACTACGGCAAGGTGTGTGCCGGGATGATGGCTGATCCGGTGGCTCTGGAACGGATGGGGCGGCTGTTCTGGTTTACGGTGGAGTTTGGATTGATTCGGCAGGATGGGCAGATCAAGGTGTATGGGAGTGGGTTGATCTCGTCGCATGGGGAGTGCACGCGGGTGCTGGCTGGTGGGTGTGAGGTGAGGGACTTCGATCTGGAGCAGGTGCTGGATCAGGAGTTCGATACGGGGGCGATGCAGCCGGTGCTGTATGCAGTGGAGTCGTTTGAGCAGATTTATGAGGCTACGAAAGAGGCTGAGGGGCGGGTGCGGTAGAGAGCGGTGCGGGAAGATGAGATTTATGGCGCCTGAAAGGAAGGCCCGGGCCTAAAGGCCCCTTTTGTTTGGGCGACCCTTCGCATGGCTAAAGCCCTGCGCTCCCACCGAAAGACGCGAAAAGGATCAAGGCAGACTTTCATCAACTGTCGTCGCAGCGCGTTAGGGCTTCTTTGCGGCGAGGAGGGTGGCGACGCGCTTCTCCAGCTGGTTGAGGTCGGTTTCGCCCTGAATGCGGGCGAGGATCTTGCCCTCGGGACTTATGAGAAAGGTTATGGGAAGGCCGAGGATGCCGCCATAAAGCTCGCCGAGGTGCTCGTCTCCCATGACAACCGGATAGGTGAGTTGGAATTTGCGGGCTGCCTTCTGGACGGGGGCTTTGTCATCGTCCATCGAGACGCCGATAACCTGGAAACCCTGAGGCCCGAACTTTGTCTGCCAGGAGGAGAAACGCGGGATCTCTGCGATGCAGGGACCGCACCAGGTGGCCCAGAAGTTGAGCAGGACGAGTTTGCCGCGGTAGCTGCTGAGATGGAGAGGCTTGCCTTCGAGGGTTGTGAGGGTGAAGTCGGGAGCTGTGGTTTTTGGCGGCGCTGGCAGAGCCAGGGTTGTAGTGAAGAGGATCGCGATCGCGAGGAGGAGGCTGCGTGGCTTCATGAACGGCCCTTGGCTACGGGGTATCCCTTGGCGACCCAGTTGGCTCCGAAGTTGTCGGCGATGTAGAGAACCTTGAAATGGGTGAAGCCCATTGCATGGAGGAGATTGTAGGCGGGGGCGATGTTGGGGCAGCGATCCCATGGGCAGCAGCCGCAGTAGAGGACGATGGGGGTGTCTTTGGAGAGGGTGGCGATGCGGTCTTTAAGAATTTGAAGGCCGGCGTCCTGATTGGTGGGGCCGGCGTACTCGGCGCCGGGGATGTGGGCTTCGGCGAAGAGGACGTGTGAGCCGACCTGGAGGATGAGGGGCTTGGGTGAGGCGGACTGGAGGCTCGCGGCGAGGTCAGCGGGCTGGATGAGGTCGGCTGTGGGGATGGAGGATGCAGGGATGTGTGCGTTTTGCGCGAGGGCAATAGGAATGTGAAGGAGGATGAAGAGGGCGGCTGCGAAGAGATGGAGCTTGTGGGTGGAGAGGGATTTCATGTCTCTAGTTTAGCTGCTATGTGGAGGAGATGCTCTGGTGGGTGGGCGATAATGGCTGAGTGAATTCAGCGTCGTCGCCGTCCCCTTCTGAGGAGTATAAGCAGCGCCTGCGGGCTCGTGAGCTTGGGGTGGCGCAGTTCGACAGGATTGATAAGCGGGTTGCGGGCGCTCGGCTGGCGGTGGTGATCGGTGCGCTGGTGGCGGGGTGGTGGAGCCTGGAGCGCGGGACATTTTCGGCATGGTGGCTGTTGGTAGCGGTGGGTGGGTTTGTGGCGATTGCGGTTTATCAAGCGCGGGTGCAGCGGCGGCGGTTGTGTGCGATGCGAGCCGTGGAGTTTTATCGGCGCGGGCTGGCTCGGATGGAGGACCGGTGGGCTGGTGGTGGGGCTGCTGGATCGCGGGGGGAAAGGTTCGATACAGGGGAGAGTCTGTATGCGACGGATTTGGATTTGTTTGGGTGCGGGAGTCTGTTTGAGTTGCTGTCGCAGGCTCGGACGCGGATGGGGGAGAACATGCTCGCGGGGTGGCTGCTTGCGCCTGCGAAGGTGGAAACGATTCGGGAGCGGCATGAGGCTGTTGCGGAGCTGAGGGGAAGGCTGGATCTTCGCGAGGATGTGGCGGTTCTGGGTGAGGATGTGAAGGGCGCTGTGCATGCAGAGGCTTTGGTTGCGTGGGCGGAGTCGGCGAATTTGCTGGAGAAGGGTTGGGTGCGGTGGTTGGCTTTGGTCCTGGCTATGCTCGCGGTGGGAGCGGCGGTGTTTTGGGGGGTGACGGGGGAGAAGGCGCCGTTCTTTGGAGTGTTGCTTGTGGAGGGGATTGTTGTGCTGCGGTTGCGGGGGCGAGTGCAGGCGGTACTGCATGGGGCGGAGCATGCTCTGCAGGATTTGCGGTTGCTGAGTGCGTTGCTTGGGCGGTTGGAGAGGGAGAGGTTTGAGACTGCGTCGCTGAAGGCGATCGGTGAGGCGATGGGGTCGCATGGAGTGGCGGGGTCGAAGGCGATTGGGAGGCTGGGGGCGATTGTCGAGTACATCTACTCTCTGGATAATCCGATTGTGCGGCTGCTGGATATTCCGCTGATGTATTCGGTGCAGTGCGCTTTTGCGGCGGAGGGTTGGCGTAGAGAGCATGGCAGGGCGGTGCGAGGGTGGTTGGATAGAGTGGGTGAGATGGAGGCGCTGCTGTCGATTGCGGCTTATAGCTACGAGCGGGTGGAGGATGTGTTTCCGGAGTTTATGGTGGGGGAGCCTTGCTTTGAGGTGGAGGGGATTGGGCATCCTCTGCTGCCTGCGGGAGGCTGTGTGCGCAATGACGTGAGGGTGGGTGGGGAGAGGAGTGTGCTGCTGATCAGCGGATCGAATATGTCGGGCAAGAGTACGTTGATGCGGGCGGTGGGGTTGAATACGGTGTTGGCGATGGCGGGGGCTCCGGTGCGGGCGCGGAGGTTGCGGCTGACGCCGCTGCGAGTGGGCGCGAGTATTTTGATCAATGACTCGCTGCAGGAGGGGAGCTCGCGATTTTATGCGGAGATTACGCGGCTGCGGAAGATATGCGATCTGGCCCTAGGTGGGATGCCGGTTTTGTTTTTGCTGGATGAGCTGCTGCAGGGGACGAACTCGAAGGACAGGATGGCAGGGGCGGAGGGCGTGGTGCGGGAGTTGCTGGAGCGGGGTGCGATTGGACTGATCAGTACGCATGATCTGGCGTTGACGGGGATTGGTGGAGCGGCGGGGAGGCTGTACAACGTGCATCTCCAGGATGAGATTGCGGATGGGAAGATGAAGTTCGATTACAAGCTGCGGGATGGGGTGGTGACGAAGAGCAATGGGATTGAGTTGATGCGGTTGATTGGGTTGGATGTTTAGGACGGGCTGTCTCTGAATGTAAGAGGCAAGAACAGACAACCGCAAAAGCGAAATACAGGGATCCTTCGACTCGGCGCTGCGCGCCTTCGCTCAGGATGACGACCTTAAACTTTGGGACGACGAATGCTAAGCGGGCTGGATGGCGTGACCGATGAGGAGAACTACGGGGGCTGGGCCTACGGTGCTGTTGTCTAGTTGAGCGAGGGTGGTGGTGTGGACGTGCTCGTCGGAGGTGGTGGCTTTGCTGACGGCGACGCAGGGGGTTTCGGGGGCGATGCCGGATTGGATGAGGTCGTCGGCCAGGGCACGGAAGTCGCGGCCGGGCATGTAGATGACTAACGTGGCATCTTCGGGGAAGGCTCCGGTCCACTTTGGGGTGACTTCAAGCTTGCCTGCGGCGTGGTGGGCGGTGGCGAGGATGAGTTTCGAGGCAGAGGTGCGGTCGGTGAGGGGCGTGCGGAGGTTGGCGGCTACGGCGAAGGCCGTAGTGATGCCGGGGATGATTTCGAAGGGGATGGCGTGGTCGCGAAGGAAGGCGATCTCTTCGCCGGCGCGGCCGAAGATGAGGGGGTCGCCGGATTTGAGGCGGAGGACGGAGCGGTCGGCGGAAGCGTGCTGGAGCATGAGGGCGTGGATCTCGGCCTGGGTGATGCGGGGTTGGCCACAGCGCTTGCCGACAGGGATGATTTCGGCGGTGGGGCTGGCGAGGGCGAGGATTTCGTCGGAGACCAGGTCGTCGGGAAGGATGACGTCGGCGGTTTGGAGGAGTTGGATCGTGCTAAGGGTGAGTAGGCCAGGGTCTCCGGGGCCTGCTCCTGCGAGGTAGACGGTGCCCGGCTGGGCTTCTTTATTCACGATTTTTTCTCGGGTTGTGGATTAGTGAGGGCGTGCTCGCGGGCTAGCTGACGGGAGGGGCACTGATCGTAGCCGCAGACCTCGCGTTGAGCTAGTTCGTGCAGGAGTAGGCGGCGGGACTCGTTGAGGGGTTCGGTTGCGACGACCTCGCGGCGGAGGTTACCGAGGTCGGTGAGCCAGTCGCCGAGATCGAGGGGGAGCTGCGCGTTGAGCTCTTTGCGAAGGCGCTGGGCGAGAGCGGGGCTGGCTCCTGCGGTGGAGATGGCGATCTGGAGGTCGCCGCGGCGGACGACGGAGGGGAAGTAGAAGTCGCAGAAGGGCGGGTCGTCGACAGCATTGCAGAGTATGCCGATGGAGGTGGCTTCGCTGAAGACGGCGCGGTTGACGGCGGGGTCGTTGGTGGCCGCAACGACGAGGAAGAAGCCGGCAAGGTCGCCTTGCTGGTAGGGGCGCTGGAGGAGAGTGAGCTCGTCTGTAGCGGCTTGCTCGCGGATGCTCTCGCTTGCCTGAGGGGCGATGACGGTGATGGCGGCATTCGCGGCTCGGAGTGACTCGATCTTCGACTCGGCAAGGTGGCCTGCGCCAATGACGATACATGGGCGAGCGGTGAGCTTGAGGAAGATGGGGAAGAGGGACATGGATGACTCTAGCTTAATGATAGCGGATAAGGTTGTCGCTTTCGGGATGGTTTTGCATGACATCGGCTTGGAGGGTTGGTGGCGTTTTGCCGTGAAACGATTACGGTTTCGGCCTCACTACTTTTTTAGAGGTACTTATTATGGCTCTAGCTGGAAGTTGGACTTTGAACTATGACTGGGGGTGCGGCGGGTCTTATGGCAGCACCTCGATGACGATCAATGCGAACGGCACGTGGACCAATGGTCAAGGGTACAGCGGGGTCTGGGTGCAGTCGGCTGGTATGTTGACCTTTAAATTCAACAACAGCAACACAACCTACTCTGGAAACCTTGCCAGCAAGTCGGTCACGGGCATTCAAAGCACCTTTAGTGGAACAAACGGCTGCTTCTATATGTTGGAAGCGGGGGCTCCTGCCGCTGCAGCTGAGGTCCATAAGAAGGGGCAAGCTGATTCGAGCGGCAAGGCATAAAAGCCGCAACTGATCTTTCGAATTTGATATGAGGCCGGAGGGCCGGGGAGTTTGCCCCGGCCCTCGATCATTTAATCCGACGGCCGTCACATTTATGTGGTATCGCCACAGAAGCATGGCATACTGATGTGGCCATAGCACAGGACGAACATGACACAGACGAAGCTTGATCTTTTGCAGGGTACGTTGGACCTGATGGTGTTGCAGACACTTGCAAGCATGGGATCGCTGCATGGATATGGGATTGCGCGACGTATCGAACAGGTGAGCGGAGATGAGGTTCTGCTGAATCAGGGGACGATCTACGCATCGTTGGTGCGGCTGCAGCAGAGGAAATGGATCTCAGCAGAGTGGGGGACGTCGGACAACAACCGTAAGGCAAAGTACTACTCGATTACGAAGGAAGGCCGGGGGCAACTGGCTAAGGATGCTGCTTATTGGCGCAGACTGACGAGCGTGATGGGACGGGTGTTGTCGGCGTCGGCCGAGGAGGAGATGTGATGAACCTGCGAGAGATCTTTGGACGGGTGAACTCGTTCTTTCATAAGCCGGAGCGCGACAGAGAGCTGGACGCGGAGATGCAGGCACATCTGGAGATTGCCATTGAAGAGAATGTGAGGCAGGGGATGAGTGAGCAGGAAGCACGACGACAGGCGTTGATTCGGTTTGGTGGTGTCGACCGTGCGAAGGAGGAGCAGCGTGCGAGTCGTGGGTTGCCGTGGCTGGATGTGCTGCTGCAGGACCTGCGTTACACGCTGCGAACACTGAAGAGAGATCCGATGTTTTCTGTGATTGCGGTGCTGATTCTGGCGCTTGGAATTGGAGCGAACATTGCGGTGTTCAGCGTGGTGAATGCGATTCTGCTGCGGCCATTGCCGTTTCACGACCCGGAGAGGCTGGTGTGGATTGCACCAGCAGATGCGAATGGTCTGTCGGCCTCGACGTATTCGGCGGATGCTTATGAAGATCTGCTGGCGATGAATAAATCGTATGAGGATGTGACGGGGTATTTTGCATTTTCTACTAGCGATAATGGCAAGTTGACGGGACATGGGGAGCCCAAGCCGATAACGGGCATCTCTGTTGCGCAAAATTTTTTCCCGACGCTTGGTGTGACGCCGGAGTTGGGCCGGTCGTTTACGAAGGAAGAGTCGATCAAAGGTGGGCCTGCGGTGGTGCTGTTGTCGCATGCGTTCTGGATGCGGCAGTTCGGGGGTGATCGCGGGATGATTGGGAAGCCGATCACGCTGAACGGCGGGCCGGTGACGGTGGTGGGCGTGCTGCCGGAGACGTTCGATTTTGGCGCGGTGTTTTCGCCCGGGACGAAGGTGGATCTCTTTGTGCCGGTCGTGATGGATGAAATTCGACCATGGGGGAATACGCTGGCGCTGATTGGAAGACTGAAGCCCGGCGTGAGTGTGGCGCAGGCTCAGGCTGAGGCGGGGGTGCTGTTTCCCAAGTTTTACTGGAGTAAGAAGTTTCCGGAGTCGGTGGGCAGTTATACGGCGAGGCCGTATGAGCTGAAACAGTATGTGAGTGGCAAGTTGCGGCGATCGCTGATTGTGCTGTGGTGTGCGGTGGGGATGATTCTGCTGATTGTGTGTGTGAATCTTTCGAACCTGATGCTGGCACGGGCGGCGGCACGGAGTAAGGAGTTTGCGCTGCGTAGTGCTCTGGGTGCGGGACGTGGCCGGCTGGTGCGACAGCTTTTGACGGAGAGCATGGTGCTGGCGGGGATGGGTGCGGTGCTGGGGCTAGTACTGGCGTTTGGGATTACGTCATATCTTGCGCACCAGGGGTCACTTGCGTTGCCGTTGCTGAGCAGTGTGAGGGTGGATGGCGCTGCGCTTGTTTGGACGCTGGGGATCAGTGTTGGTGCAGCGGTGTTGTTTGGTTTGCTGCCGGGACTGCGGATGTCGGGGAGCAATCTGCAGGAGGCGCTGAAGGACTCTGGGCCGGGCGTGAGCGATGGGCGGAATCACGAGAGGCTGCGGTCGGCGCTGGTGATCTCGGAGGTGGCGCTGGCTTGCGTGCTGCTGGTTGGTGCGGGTTTGTTGTTGCGCAGCTTTATGCGCGTGCTGGATGTTGATCTGGGCTTTCAGCCTTCGACCGCGTCTGCGATCAAGGTGAACTATGACGACGGGGGCAAGGCGGACAAGCGGGATGCGATTTTGCAGGAGATGATCCGGCGGGTGAGTGCGATTCCGGGAGTTGAGGTGGCGGGGGTGTCGGATAATCTTCCGCTAGAACGGAATCGTGGATGGGGTGGGCCGCGGGCGAAGGGGAAAACCTACAAGGACAACGAGGTTCCGGGAGCGTTCGTTTATATCGTTTCGCCGGGGTATGTGAAGGCGATGGGGATGCGGCTGCGTGGGCGGGACTTTGGGTGGCAGGACGATATGAAGGGTGAGAGCACGGTCATCCTGAATGAGAAGGCGGCGAACTTTGTTGCACCGGGCGAGGACATCGTAGGGAAGACGGTGACGATTGGCAAGAACGAGGTGAAGGTGATCGGCGTTGTGGCGGATGTACATGAGACCAACGTCGAGGGAACGGCAGGCGAACAGATGTATCTGCCGACGATGCGCGATGAGTGGGGGCCGGACGGAGCTGAGCTTGTGGTGCGGTCGAAGCTGCCGCCGGAGCAGCTTGCGGGTAGCGTGATGCGGACGTTGCGTGAGATGAATCCGAATCAGGCTGCGGTGGAGTTTCGGCCGATTCAAGGGATTGTGGATCGTGCGGTGTCGCCGAGGCGGTTTTTCGTTCTGTTGGTTGGGGCGTTTGCGGGGCTTGGGCTACTGCTGGCTTCGCTGGGGATTTATGGCGTGATTTCTTACTCGGTGACGCGACGGACACAGGAGATTGGGATACGGATGGCGCTGGGAGCGTCGGCGGGAAGGGTGCAGGCAGGGGTGATTGTTAAGACGCTGCAACTGGCGGCGGTGGGGATTATCGTTGGAGTGCTGGCATCAATGCTCGTGGCGAATATGATCGCGTCGCTGCTGTTTGGCACTGCGCCGACGGATCCGATTACATTCCTAGTGATGGTGGTGGTGTTGGCAGGCGTGGCCGCGCTGGCCGGGTATATTCCGGCCAGGCGGGCTTCGCGGATCAATCCAATGGTGGCGCTGCGGAATAACTGATTCGCAGGTTTTTATTCGCCGGGGGCGAGATGGCCTGCGCCTACGGGTGGGGCGTCACGCTCGACGGGTTCGATGATGGCTCCGGCTAGTTGGGCGCGGAGGGTTTCGTCGTCGGTGCGGTCGAAGTAGTGACGTAGGTCTTCGCCTTCGGTGCGAACGGAGAGATAGCCGTTGAGGAGACGCTCGATGGCGTCGGGGACCTCGGTGGCGGCGACTCGATAGCCGAGAGGGCGCGCAGGGCGGGCGTACTTGCCGACCGAACCGCCTACGCAGAAGAAGAAGGCGTCGACCATCTGGCCGTCCTTCTTGATTTTTTTGCCTTCGAGGCCGATGTCGGCGATCCAGTGCTGGCCGCAGGAGTTGGTGCAGCCAGTGACGTGGAGGCGAATCTGCTGGTCGAAGCCGGGAAGGCGGTCTTCGAGTTCATTGACGAGCCATTTGTTGAAGCCCTTGGTTTCGGAGATTGCGAGCTTGCAGAACTCGGTGCCGGTGCAGGCAATGGCGCCGCGCCAGAAGGCGGAGACGTCGACGTGGTGGTTGATGGTGTTGAGTTCGATGACGAGGGCCGTGGTCTCGCGGTCGGGGACGTTGACGATGAGGATGTTCTGGCCGATGGTGGCGCGGAGCTGGCCGTTGCCGTACTTGTCGGCTAGATCGGCCAGGGCAATGAGTTGATCGCCGGAGAGGCGGCCGTTGAGTACGGAGGCTCCGACGGAGGAGAGGCCGGGCTGGCGCTGCTGGGTGATGCCTACGTGGTCGCGATAGATGTCGGCGGGTACGACGTCGGCGGAGAGAGGGTTGGGGTCGAGCTTGTAGCCGAGCTTGGCTTCGAGGGCGGCGAGGAAGGACTCGGAGGTCCAGCCGTGGCGCATAAAGAGGTACTTGATGCGTGCGCGGGTGCGGTTCTCGCGGAGCTCGGATTGTTCCTTGAAGATGCGAACTACGGCGGTGACGACTTCGAGCGCCTTGTCCTGTGGGATGAAGGCGGGGATGCGCTCCGCGATGTGGGGCTCGGTGGAGAGGCCGCCGCCTACGCGGAGGGTGTAGCCGATCTCTTCGGCGCCGTTGACGGTGCGTTTGATGGCTGTCAGGGCTACGTCATTGATCTCGGGGTAGGTGCACCAGACGGGGCAGCCGGTGACGGAGATTTTGAACTTGCGGGGAAGATTGTAGAACTCGGGGTTCGCGGTGAGATGATGCGCGATCTCGACGGCGAGGGGGCTGGAGTCGATGAGTTCGGTGTGGTCGAGGCCGGCGAGGGGGCAGCCGGTGACGTTGCGGACGACGTCGCCGCAGGCTCCCTTGGGGCTGAGGCCGACGGCGGTGAGGGCGTCGACTACTTCGACGAGGCCGGAGAGAGTGAGCCAGTGGAGCTGGATGTTCTGGCGGGTGGTGATGTCGGCGAGGTTGCGGGCGTACTTCTGGGTGAGCTGGCCGATGACGCGGGTCTGCTGGCTGGTGAGAATGCCGTTGGGCAGGCCGATGCGCATCATGAAGAACTCGGTGGCTTTGCCCTCGCCGTTGGCACCGCCGGTGACGCCGAGGCCGTCGCCCTGGGTGTAGACGCCCCACCACTTGAAGTACAAGCCTGTCCACTCAGGCAGGACGGAGTCGCGGCCCTGGCGGGCGAACTCGCGTACTTCATCCCACGCTTCCCAGGGGTTTTTTGCGAGCTTGAGGCGCTCGGACTTCTGGGCCTTGGTTTCTTTGGGGAGGGCGGCAGGTTGGGTGGACATTGGAGGATCCTTTGGGTTGACCTGAAATAAAAAAGCCCACTGTGTGAAGTGGGCGCTGTGTGACTTTGCTTTGGGGGTGTTCGAGAGCTAGAGGGTTGGGCTCGAACAGAGGCAAAGGCTACGGCGCACGAGGTCGCAACAACAGATACACATGCGACAAGCGGTCGTGCGGTAGTTCGCCATTGTCTTAAAGGCTATCTGGATGTGGGGTTGGCGTCAAGTTGGAATTGGCTTGTCTGGAGGTAAAAGCAACATCAACAGCGAAATACAGAGAGGTGACGTTTTTTGGTCAGGTGTGGGAACAGCAAAAGATAAAGCAAAAGCAGATCCCTACGGGATGACGAACAAGAAATAAGGCAAAGACAAGGACCAGGGTGCAAGCTTGTTATCTCGATTTGTTCGCATTAATCGGATTGGGCGAGGGAGAATTTGTGGCGGACGTCGGAGCCGCGGACCCAGAAGATGACGTCTTCGGCAATGTTGGTGGCGTGGTCGGCGGTGCGCTCGAGGTTGCGGGAGACGATGATGGCGTTGAGTGCCTGGGTGCTGACCATCGGATGTAGCTGCATGACTTCGATCAGCTCAGCCTGTACGGCGCGGTTCATCTCGTCGATCTCATCGTCCATGGCCAGGACGTGCTCGGCCAGCTTTGCGTCGGCTTCGAGCAGGGACTGGATTGCGCTGCGGATCATGACGCCCACTTTTTCGCCCATGTCAGGGATGTCGATGGGTAGGGATATCTGCGGGAGATCGTTCTGGGAACGGGCGCGTTCGGCGATGTTGGTGGATTGGTCGCCTATGCGCTCCAGGTCGCCGTTGATCTTGATGACGGAGAGGATGAAGCGCAGGTCGATGGCCATGGGCTGCTCTTTGGCGAGGAGATCGTAGGCCATCTCGTCGACATCGCGCTCGGCAGCATTGATGGCGGCTTCGATCTCTTTGACATGGTCGCAGAGGCCGATGTTGCCGGTGAGATAGGCCTCGAGCGAGAGGGATAGAGCCTGCTGCGAGAGAGCGGCCATGGCGAGAAGCTTGTCTTTCAAGGCGACGAGTTGTTGCTGAAAGTTGATGCGGGGCATGGGGAGTAGTCCCTCTCTTAAATAGGTCTCTCTATTGTGATGCAGAGAGGGTAATGGGGATATGAATTTGTAATTGATGAGTGGCTATATTGGTACGTCTTTCAGGTTAGACGTTCTTTAGGGATAAAGGAGATAGGCCTGACGGCGCTGGCGGAAGGCGTCGAGGTCAGGTTTCCAGGCGGCTGAGATGGCCCGCGGATCTTCGTTGTTTTTGAGCGACAGCAGGGTGTTGACGCTGACGATGAGCGGGTCTGTCTTTGAGAGGTTGAATTGGGTTGGGTAGAGGCGCTGAAGTGCGCTGACGATCTCGATGCCTAACTCGGGGGAGTCGAGGGCGTTGCGGTCGGTGAGGGTGAAGGCGATGCCGGGGATGGTCTTGCCGTGGGAGGGGTAATGGTTTTCATCGTCTGCGACGGCGAAGGTGGTGGGCGAGAAGGCGACTCCGGGGATGTTGCGTTTGGTGAGGTAGGCGGCGAGGGCGGGGGCGTCGATGTAGGGGGCGCCGATCTGCTCGAAGGGCTTGTCGGTTCCGCGGCCTACGGAGACGTTGGTGCTATCGAGTAAAGCGATGCCGGGATAGAGGATGGCGGCGGTGAGATTGCGGAGATTGGGGCTGGGGTTGGTCCACGGGAGGCCGGTGTCGTCGAAGAACTGGGTGCGCGTCCAGTGCTGCATGGGGACGACGGTGAGGGCGGCGTTGAGGGGGAGTTGGACGTTGGGAGAGGTTGCGGCGGGGTGGCGACGTTCGCCGTTGATGTAGCGGGCCAGCTCGCCGAGGGTGAGGCCGTGGCGGACGGGCAGAGGCATGTAGTTGATGTAGGATTCGCGGCCGGGGTCGGAGACAGGACCCTGGATGGCGATGCCGTTGATGGGATTGGGGCGGTCGAGCAGGATGATCTCGAGATTATGGCCTAAGGATTTTTCTTTGGCAGCGGCCTCGAGGAAGTAGCCGACTACGGACTCGTAGGTGTAGAAGCGGACGCCGGCGTCCTGTAGATCGATGATGATGGCGTCGAGGTCTTTGAGGGCTTCGTGGGTGGGGCGGCGGTCGGAGTCTTTGGGGCCGTACAGGCTGATGACGGGGAGGTGGGTGGTGGGGTCGGTGTCGTTGCTGACTCGGGCTGTATCTTTTGCGCCGAGGATGCCGTGTTCGGGGGAGAAGAGGGTGGTGAGTTCTACCTGTGGGATGGAGTGGTAGAGGATGTCGATGGTGCGGTGACCGCTGCTGTCGAGGCCGGTTTGGTTTGTGAGGAGGCCGATGCGGAGGTGGTCGTTATGACCATGGGCGGCGCCGAGGAGGGTGGCAAAGTGAGTGGACTGGAGGACGTCGAGGCCGGTTTGGGTGGGCGTTGAGCCGGGATCTGAATTCCGGGTGGAGAAGCGGGTTTCTCCACCACGCTTCGCTCCGGTCGAAATAACCGTGTTTGAGGTGGTGGGGGGGATGAGTCCGGCGAGATTAGAACCCGTTGTTTCGAATGGTGTGGGGGCGGCGACGATGCCGGGGCATCCCTCGCAGTGGGTGCAGGTGCAGGACCAGAGGCGCTGTTCGGTTGCTGCATCAAGGCTCAAGGCGCGAGCCGCGGCGGTGGCTACCTGACCGCGTAGGGCAGAGATGGGTGGTGCGCCGCGGGGATGGATGGCGTTAGAGAGAAGGATGACGTAGGTGTTGGAGACGGGGTCGATCCAAAGGCTGGTGCCTGTGAAGCCGGTGTGGCCGAAGCTGCCGTTGTGAGTCTGAGTTGCAATGGGGAAGATTTCGCCGCGTGGGCGGGAGAAGGCGGTGTTGATGTCCCAGCCGAAGCCTCGGGTAGCGACGCCCGTGGTGGTTTTGCCGTCGGGGGTGAAGATAGTGGCTCCGGATTGGGCCGTGGCGGGTTGCTGGGGTGTGGTCATCAGTTGCAGGGTGGATTGTTTGAGGGGGAAGGGACCGGTGTTGTGGAGGAGCTTGTCTAGGAGAGCCTGTGCGAAGAGGCTGGTGTCGGCAGCGGTGGAGAAGACGCCGGCGTGGCCGGCTACTCCGCCCATGCGGCGGGTGGTGGGGTCGTGGACGGTGCCTCGGAGGAGGTGGTCGAAGTTGGGGTTGGTTTCGGGGGTGCCTTCGTTGTCGTGGGCGGTGGGGGCGACGTTTTGAATGCTAGAGGTAATCCAGATGCCCAAACCAGCGCTACACATCATCGAGTACGCTTCGTGTGATGCCAGATGCAGCTCAATTGCTGATCCGGATACATCATAAGGCCCGCAGCCTTTGGTGAAGGCGTGGAAAGTGGTGTGAGCCATCTTCAAGGGAGTGAAGATGTGCTGCTCCGCGTACTCGTCTAGAGGCTGGCCGCTGAGTTTTTCGATGAGGGCACCGAGGGTGATGAAGTTGATGTCGGAATATTTGAAGGTGGTGCCCGGTTTTGAGTCGAGTGGGGAGTCCATGGCGCGACGGATGCCTTCGGCTTTGTCTGGCGCGGCAAGTCCCCAAGGGTCTTTGAGGTCAACGTCCGCTGGGAGGCCGGAGTAGTGGGTGAGGAGTTCGCGTATGGTTACGTTTTCTTTGCCGTTGGCTGCGAATGGTGGGAGGTATTTGGCTACTGGATCGTCGAACTGCAATTTTCCGGCCTCGTAGAGCTGCATCATCGCGGTGGCTGTGACGAGACTTTTTGTGAGAGAAGCCATGTCGAAGATGGTGTCCTCGGTCATCGGCTCGGCGACTGAGTGCATACCGGAGATTTCTCCGGCTGGTACGCGGTTTCCGTAGGCTTGCTCGAAGACGACTTTGTTGTTGTGGCCGATGAGGACTACGGCGCCGGGGAGTTTTTTTGCCGTGATGGCTTCGTTAATGACCGTGGAGACAGGAGTGAAGTCGGGTTTGCCTTGAGCTTCAGTGAGAGATCCCACCTTAGCGACGATGAGACCGTCGCGAAGATGGGGCACCCGGTTTTGTGGCTTGGCGTAGTGAGAGAGACTGAGGCAGAGGAGGAGAGTGGCTACAGTGTTTGTCTTGCGGGTGGGCTTGGTCCGGAAGATGAGGCTGGCGATGCTGCCTACGGCGAAGGTGACGATAGAGCCGATGAAGACGTACCAGGTGAAAGCTACTTTGGGGATGATGAAGCCGGAGTTTGTGGTGATGGCGTGGGGTTGGAGCCAGAGAGCCATGTTGAGAGCGAAGCCGGTGATCATGCCTATGATCGCTCCGGTTTGAGTGGCGAAGCGGGTGAGGGTGCCGAGGAGGAAGACTCCGAGCAGAGCGCCGTAAGCTACCGAGGCGATGGAGAGGCCTATTTCTACGACGTGGCCTTTGCCTCCGGCGTGGATGCTGTAGACGGCGACGGCGAAGAGGATGAAGGCCCAGGCGACAGTGGATGAGCGGGAGATCATCATGCGTTCGCGGTCGTCGGCTTGCGGGCGGAGGTGCATGTAGAAGTCTACGACCGTGGTGCTGGAGAGTGAGTTGAGCGCGGCGCTGAGGTTAGACATTGCGGCGGCGAGGATAGCGGCGATGAGGAGGCCTGCTATGCCAACGGGCATTTGCTGGACGATGAAACTGGGGAAGATTCGGTCGGCGCTGGCGAATGTGGTTGGGTGCAGGCCGTAGAAGACGTAGAGACCTGCGCCTATCAATAGAAATAGTGTGAACTGAAGGAAGATGATGGCTCCGCTGGCGAGCAGAGCGATACGGGACTCGCGGAGGTTGCGGGCGGCGAGCATGCGCTGAACCATGAGCTGGTCGGTGCCGTGAGAGGCCATGGTGAGGAAGGTTCCGCCGATGACGCCTGCCCAGAAGGTGTAGTTCTGGGTGAGGTTGAAGGCGAAGTTGAAGAGGCGGAACTTGCCTGCGGCCGCGGCCACGGCGTGAATCTGCGGCCAGCCGCCGGGTACGTGAGTGCCAAGTGTGGAGATTGCGACGACGGTTCCGCCGATGTAGATAAACATCTGGATGACGTCGGTCCAGATGACGGCGGTCATTCCGCCCTCGAATGTGTAGAGGAGGGTTAGTGCGGAGATGATGGCGATTGAGAGCACATCGCCGGTGCCGATGGCGATGCCTACGACGATGCTGACCGCGAAGACACGGACACCTTCGGCTGCGGCGCGTGTGATAAGGAAGAGGCCTGCGGTGACCTTGTGGAGGGTGCTTCCGAAGCGCTGGTCGATGAGCTGATACGCGGTTAGCATGCGGCCCTGGAAGTATTTGGGGAGGAAGATTGCGGCTACGACGACGCGCCCGATCATGTACCCGATGACGACTTGAAGGAAGCCGAAATTGCCAGCGAAAGCTACGCCGGGGATGCTGATGATGGTGAGGGTGCTGGTCTCCGCCGAGACGATGGAGAGGGCGATGGCCCACCACGGGATGGTCTGGTCGGCGAGGAAGTAGCTGCGCAGGGAGCGGGAGTTGGGGTCTTTTCCGCTGCGAAAGCGCAGGCCAAAGAGGGTGATGCCGATCAAATAAAGAAAGATGAGCGTGAGATCGAAGGCGTGGAGGTGCGTCGGCGGCACAGCGGCAGGCATGAATGCGAGTTTATAGCCTGCGAACTGGTTCGTCGTGAGAGGTGAGTTATCTCAAGCGAATTTCTAGTCTAGCTGACGAGGTGACCCATCTTTTCGCGCTTGGTCTGGAGGTAGCGCTCGTTGGTGGGTTCGGAGGGGACCTCGGCAGAGATGCGTTCCACAACCTCGATGCCTGCCTGTTGGAGGGCTTCGACCTTCTCGGGGTTGTTGGTGATGAGGCGGACCTGCGTGAGGCCGAGTTGCTTGAGGATCTCGGCGGGAAGCTCAAACTCTCGGCAGTCGGCTTTGTAGCCTAGCTGGAGATTGGCTTCGATGGTGTCGAGTCCCTGATCCTGAAGCTCGTAGGCACGAAGTTTGCCCATGAGGCCGATGCCGCGACCCTCCTGCTGCTCGTAAAGGAGAATGCCTGTGCCCGCTTCGGCTATGGTGGCGAGAGCGAGTTCGAGTTGTTGGCGGCAGTCGCAGCGAAGAGAGTGGAAGACGTCGCCGGTAAGGCATTGGGAATGGATGCGCACGATTGGCGGGGTGCTGTGGATGTCTCCCATGACGAGGGCCACGGCCGATTCGATGCGGGTCGCTGGGGCAGGGATGTTGTCGTTGCAGCGCTCGGGATTGTCAATTATGCCTTCGAAGCCGAGGATCCGGAAGTGTCCCCAGCGCGTGGGAAAGTCGGCGTCAGCTACTTTTCGGACTTCGGAGAAGGGCATTTTCTGATTATACGTTTGGGTGCTCACGGTTATTGGATTACGGTCAGTGCAGATTCGATGCTAATGGACTTAGAGAAGGGGTTTGTCTGGGAGGCGTAAAGTATTTGTCTCGAAGGGGTAAAGTAGGGATGTGACGCAGATTGATCCAAAGCTGATTCTGATTACGCTGCTGGTGGAGTTGGGCGTTGCGGCTGCGGTGTCGAGTTCGCTGGCGCGGTCGAAGAGCTTTAAAAATCTGCTGCTGACACCACATAGGACTATTCGGCAAAACGCTTTGCTGGTGGCGATGATCTGCTTTCCGCTGACACTGGGCGTGTGGGTTCGGGTGACGGTGCCGAATTTTCTGGCGGCCGACCTTTCGTTTGAAACGACCATTCTGCTGGGGATACTGGTGGGTCCGATTGCCGCCATGGCGGGTGGTACCGCGCTGGCGATTCCAGCGATGATTCACCATGAGTACTGGGCGTTGCCGGTCAATCTGATTGTCGCAGCCGTATTTGGTGCGTTCGGGCGATTCGCAAATCCAGAGGATGTGTGGTCGTTTTCGCCGCTGATCGATCTGAGCATTTATCGGTGGGTGACGAGAAACCTGCGGCGGCCCCATCTGGATCGTCAGATTTTGCTGCTCGTGATGATTGCGGTGATGCAGTTCTTCACGAGTATGTTGTCGCGGTTTTATCCGCGGCGCTACTTCGATCTGCATTCGGATGTGGTGTGGGTCCAGCTGCTGATCTGTGCGTGTGCGCCGGTGGTGGTGGGTATTCCGTTGAAGATATGGAATGCGGTGCGAATTGAACGAAAGCTGGAGGAGCAGGGAAGACTGCTGCTGGAGGCACGACTGGATGCGCTGCAGCGGCAGATCAATCCTCATTTTTTATTCAATACGCTGAACTCTATCGCCTCGCTGGTGCGATCGCAGCCAGAGCTTTCGCGGGAGATGATCGTCAAGTTGGCGAATATCCTGCGTGTGTTGCTGAAGGACCGGGAGGCGTTTGTGCCGTTTAGTGAAGAGCTGGCGTTTACGGATGACTATCTGGATATCGAGGTTGTGCGGTTTGGCGAAAAGCTTAAGGTGGTGAAAGAGATTGCCGAGGATACCCTGCATATTGTGGTTCCGGGTATGGTGCTGCAGCCGCTGATCGAGAACAGCATTAAACATGGGCTGGAGCCTCGGATCAGCGGGGGAACGGTGACGCTGCGAAGCCGGATTACGCCTGAAGGAATGCTGCGAGTAGAGGTAGAAGATGACGGAGTGGGTATGGCGCCTGAACGCATGGTGCCCGCCCCAGTGAGCGGGTTGGTGAGGCAGGGAACGGGCATTGGGATGAGGAATGTTCGGGAACGGATGGAAGTCTTGTATGGCGACCTGGCCTCGTTGGAGATTAATAGCAGGCCTGGTCGGGGAACGAAGGTTACCTTGCTGATGCCGATTCTGGATGAAGGGGCGGAGGCGTGGGCGCAGGATGGCCGCGAAGTCATTGAGACGGCTCGGCATCTGCTCGATGATGCGGTTCGCGTGATGATGCGGGATCGCTAGCGACGGGTGCGAGTGATAACGCGGTCGTAGTAGCTCTCGTACTGGGGGATGATACGGGAGGCGCAGAAGCGGTCCTGGGCGGTTTTGCGTGCGGCTGCGGCCATGGTTTTCAGGCGAGGTTCATCGCGTAAGAGGCTGATTGCGGCTGCGGCCATCGCATCGACATCTCCGACCTCGAAGAGGAGGCCGTTGTGCTGATCGTCAATCAGCTCGGGGACTCCGCCGACCCTGGTGCCGATGGTAGGAACGCTGCAGGCCATGGCTTCGAGGGCGGCGAGACCGAACGATTCCATCTCGCTGGGCATGAGCATGAGATCGGCGAGGGGAAGAAGCTCGTTGACATTGTCCTGTTTCCCGATGAAGTGAATGCGATCCTGCACTTTGTGATGCAGTGCGAGTTGCTCGGCGGTGCTGCGGTCGGGGCCGTCGCCGATGAGCATGAGACGTGCCGGAAGGGCACGGGCTACGCGGGCGAAGACTTCGATGACGTCTCTGACTCGCTTGACGGGGCGGAAGTTGGAGAGATGGACGAAAAGATGCTCATCGGGTGCGGCGAAGCGGGGGCGCATGGTGGCGACGAGTTCAGGCTTGCGGAGGTAGAAGTCGCAGTTAACGAAGTTGTGGATGACTTCGATCTCTGAGGTGATCTCGAAGGCCTCGCGGGTGTGGTCGCGAAGATCATTGGAGATTGCAGTGACGCCGTCGGACTGCTCTATACCGAATTTGGTGATGGGGAGGTATGAGGGGTCGAGGCCGACGAGAGTAATGTCAGTGCCGTGGAGGGTGGTTATGAAGGGGAGAGTTCGTCCGCGAGCGGCCTGCATTTGGCGGGCTAGAAGGGCACTGACCGAGTGCGGAATGGCGTAGTGAACGTGGAGGAGGTCGAGAGAGTAGAAGTCTGCTACCTCGGCCATGCGCGTGGCGAGGGCGAGATCATAGGGAGGGTATTCGAAGAGAGGATAGGTGGATACGTAAACTTCGTGGAAGTGGATATTGGCTTCGCGGCCAGTGAGACGAAAAGGCTGCGATGATGTGATGAAGTGGATCTCGTGACCGCGAGCTGCGAGTTCGATTCCTAGTTCGGTGGCGACGACTCCGCTGCCGCCGTAGGTGGGATAGCAGGTGATTCCGATCTTCATGAAGCTCCTAGGAACGTGCCAATGTTGGTGTGTTCACTGTGCCTGCTCGGGCGATGTCAGGACTTCGGAGGCTACCGTAATGGATGAGGCCGGGAGCGTTTGGTTGCGAGAGGACGGCGGGAATCGCTGTGAGAAGAGCATGCATTTCGATCTCGCGATGGGATCGCAGACGGGTGGGTATGCGGTCAAGATCGGCGTCGTTGTAGCCGGGGTGGCACACGAGTTCGAACGTTCCGGATGAGGGAAGGGTGGAGAGAATTTGAGAGAGGGTGGCTGAGGTTAGATTACCGGTGGCGGAGACGCCTACGGTGCCGTCTGTGGTCAGGACGTTGGCGGCGCGGAGTTGGCTGAGCTGAACGAATGCTGGGCGGAGACGATTAAGAAGAGCAAGTTGAAGGTGACGCTTCAGTCCTGCATGGGCGAGGTGTTGGGCAAAGGCTGGCTCGAAAGGATTACGTATAGCTGGAATGGCAGTGCGTTCCAGTACGTTGAGCAAGGGGCGGCTGACGGCAGGAAAGAGATGCGTGTGCTTGTGTGTGTCGACGTGGGTAACTTGAATGCCTGCGCGCTGGAGTTTCTGAATCTGCGCAAGCGATTCGCGTTCGATGTCTTCAGGCCGGATGATGCCGCGGAGCAATGCCTGGACGAAGTCGAGCAGGGAAGGGCGGAAGTTTTTGCCGTCGGGGCCGATGAGGGTCGGGATGGTGTCTGGTGAGGAGACGGGGGCGCCATCCGTGAGGACAATATGGCAGCCTACACCGAGGGTTGGATGAGAGCGCGCGATGGAAACAGCGTCCTCGAATGCGGGACCTGTGGCCATGAGAGTGGCTGAGGTGAGTGCATTGGATTGATGAAGTTCCGAGATGGCGCGATTGACGCCCGAGGTGAGGCCGAAGTCGTCCGCGTTAATGATGAGGCGGGGAGCCATGAGATAGGCGGACAGTTTTGCGAAGCTTTAGCCATTCTGGTGGAATGGCGGGGACGACGGGGCTCGAACCCGCGACCTCTGCCGTGACAGGGCAGCGCTCTAACCAACTGAGCTACGTCCCCAGACGTATTTTTTTGTCACGCAGAACGAATGATTTAGAGTGAAACTCTCGATCACTTTGTTCCGATTTGCCACTGTATTGAACACTCATTGAGATCAAGAAGATCCAACCGGCTCAACCCAGCAACATGTTCAAGTGTATCAGAAGACATTGGTCACAAACCAGCCGATGAGTAAACTTTTCAGTAACGAACAGCGGCAAGATTTGAGACGAATCTTCAGAGAACGAGTGGTGGGCAGAGAGGGACTCGAACCCCCGACATCCTGCTTGTAAGGCAGGCGCTCTAACCAACTGAGCTATCCGCCCGTTCCAGCTCCACAAGTCATATTTGCGAGCTAGATTCAGTGTATGGGAGTAGTGCTTGAGATGCAACGTAGAGGATCTAGCTTTTGTTCAAAAGGTTCATCGTGGGGATTGATATCCGTGTATCTCGTTTTTTTGATTGCGGACGAGCGATAGAAACGCTTTGACGATGCTGGAGTTTTCTTGCGTTCGCCATGCCAGAGCGACACCTATAAATGTTTTGGGTGAGAGTTGGCTGAATGAGACCCCACTAAATTGGAATCTTTCGACGCCGGCTGTCACAAGCCCAACGCCTTCGCCGGCTTCAACCAGAGCGAGCACGGCGGGCCAGCGGGCAGCGGTATTCGCTATCTGAGGAGAAAAACCTGCACTGGAGCATAAGGTGATGATGGAGTCGAAGAGCGTTGGCCATGCCTCCCGCTCAATGAGGACAAACTGCTCGCTTGCAAGGTCGCTCAGTTCTACAGGGGCGCCCGCAAGTGGATGATCGCGCGGTAAAACCGCTACCAGAGGCTCTGTAAACAGTAGTTCGGAGGTTAGAGCTGCCGTAAATTGCGGATCAAGTTCGCGGGTAAAAGCGATGTCGATCTCGTTATTGACCAAAGCCTCCATCTGAAGCCTGGCGGACATTTCGAAGAGAGACAACTTTACATCCGGATGGGTCTTGCGGAACTCGCGGATGAGACTGGAAAAGAAGACACCGATTCCATTGGTGAAGAAACCTATGCGGAGGTTTCCTACCTGGCCTCTTATGGCGCGTTGGGCAGACTCGATCGCATTATCTGCGGCGGCAAGTACCTTTTTCGCTTCTTCAAGGAAGACTTGGCCGGCGTCGGTGAGTGTTACTTGTCTTCGGTTACGAAGGAGAAGTTGGACCCCGATCTCGTTTTCGAGATCACTGATCTGTTCGCTGATGGCGGACTGCGATATGTACAGTCGGCGGGCTGCATGACTGAAACCCTTCCATTCAGCCACGGCGATGAAATATCTGAGATGACGGAGTTCCATGGGGCATTTTATCGGTATTTCCGATAGCTATCTTCTGATAATTGCGTGAAACCCTGAACCACTGGCTGTGTCAAAGTAAAGGAAAGCTTAAATTCCCGACCAGCTTTCTTTGAACATTAGTTCTAAGGAAAAGGACTTCCTTTCTCTATGTGGATTGTAAAGACAGCCCTGAACCGGCCTTATACCTTTATCGTTCTTGCGCTGCTCATCCTCATTTTGAGCCCCGTCATCATTTTGCGTACGCCGACGGATATCTTTCCAAACATCAATATTCCTGTTGTTTCTATTGGGTGGACCTATACGGGTTTGAATCCGGAGGAGCTTGAAGGACGCCTTACGACTCCATATGAGAAGGCTCTGACTACGCTGGTCGATAACATTCAGCATGTCGAATCGACGACATATAACGGAACGGTAGTTGTCAAAGTGTTTCTGCAGCCGGGAGCTAGTCTTGATACGGCGAATGCTCAAGTGACCGCCGCCTCGCAGTATTTGCTGCGTCAACTGCCTCCGGGGATTCTTCCACCTGAGATTATTAATTTTTCTGCATCGAGTGTTCCTATTCTTCAGCTTGGGGTTTCGGGGAAAGGGCTTTCGGAGCAACAGCTCAATGACTATGCCACGAATTTTATTCGTCCACAGTTGATTACGGTTCCAGGTTCTGTTGTTCCTTTGCCATATGGCGGTAAGCAGCGTCAGATCACTATCAGCATGGACCAGGCGGCGATGCAGTCGAAAGGAATTGCGCCTGGAGATCTTCTGAACGCGGTTGGGCAGCAGAACGTGGTGATGCCTTCAGGCACGATAAAAATTGGCCAGAATGAGTATGACGTAAGGACAAACGGAACACCGCGCACGGTGGAGGAGTTGTCTAACATTCCGTTGAAACAGATTAATGGTACGACAATTTATCTGCGCGATGTAGCGAGCGTCAGTGATGGTTTTCAGGTGCAGACGAATGTTGTGCGCCAGGATGGTCGCCGTGGCGTTCTGGTGAGCATTTTGAAGAACGGAAATTCTTCAACGCTGGATATTGTTTCTGGCATCCGCAAGCTGCTTCCTCGGGTTGCGAGTACGCTGCCACCGGAGTTAAAGATGACTCCGCTTTCGGATCAATCTGTCTTTGTGCGTGGAGCGGTGCAGGGCGTGATCCGAGAGGCCGTTATTGCGGCAATGCTTACGGCGATCATGATTCTGTTGTTTCTAGGAAGCTGGAGATCGACGATTATTATCGCGATCTCTATCCCGTTGTCGATTCTTACGTCAGTGATAGTTTTGAGCTTTCTGGGCGAGACGATCAATACGATGACGTTGGGCGGGCTTGCGCTAGCCGTTGGAATTCTGGTCGATGATGCTACAGTCACGATTGAAAACATCGAGCGCTTTCTCGAAGAGGGCCAGCCACTACGGCACGCGATTCTAGAGGGGGCTGCACAAATCTCGGTTCCTGCGTTAGTGTCGACGCTTTGTATCTGCATTGTGTTTCTGCCGATGTTCTTTCTTGGTGGGGTAGCGCGCTTTCTCTTTGTCCCTTTGGCTGAGGCTGTAGTCTTTGCCATGCTGGCCTCTTACATACTTTCAAGAACGCTTGTTCCGACGTTGGCAATGTATCTGCTTCGTCACAAGGATCATGATTCAAAGGGCAATGCGTTTACACGATTCCAACGTGGGTTCGATCGCAGGTTTGAGCATGTACGGGCGAGCTATCACAGAGTGCTGGAGCGATTGGTTTTTCGACGGAAGGTTTTTGTTCCGATCTTTTTGGGAATCTGCCTCTGTGTCTTTTTGTTGCTGCCGTGGCTTGGTCAGGACTTCTTCCCCGATACGGACAGTGGGCAATTCATTCTGCACGTTCGCGGCAGTCCGGGAATGCGAATTGAAGAGATGGCGAGGCTTTGTGATCTCGTAGAGGACAATATCCGCAAGGAGATTCCACCAAAAGAGCTTAATAACATCCTGGACAATATTGGTCTTCCGTATAGTGCCATGAACACGCAGCATCTTACTAACGGAACGTTAGGCCAGTATGACGGTGATGTCATGGTCGCACTGAAGGAAGATCATCATCCTACTGCTGCTTACATTCGAGAGTTGCGCGAAAAATTGCCGCGTGCGTTCCCTCAAGCGTCTTTTTACTTTCTTCCGGCAGATATTACGACGCAGATCCTAAACTTTGGCATACCTGCGCCGATCGACATTCAACTGGAAGGCAATGATGTAGAAGCCAGCAAACAAATTGCCGACGAATTGATTGCGCAACTGCGTCAGGTGCCGGGCCTGACCGATCTCCGCATACAACAGCCATTTGATAATCCCACGCTTGAAATTGCTGTTGACCGAACTAAGGCCTCGCAGGGTGGATATTCGGAACGCGATGTTGCCACGAGCATATTGAATACCTTGAGCGGTAGTTTTCAGGTGACGCCTATGTTCTTCCTGAACTGGAAGAACCATGTGAACTACAACATTGTGGCGCAGACGCCGCAGTACAAAATGGATTCTCTCCAGAGCCTGCAGAACATTCCTATCAATCGCACCTCCGCGGCCCCAGTGTCAGGAGGCTCTGTTCCGCAATCGCAGGAGATTCTGGGTGATCTCGCTTCTATTAATCGAGGCCACGAAATGGGAGTAGTGAACCATTACAACATTCGGCGGGTTGTCGATATTTATGGGGGTGTTCAAGGCCGCGACCTTGGAGGAGTAAGCCGCGATATTGAAAAGATTCTCAAAAGCGAGAACAAGGATTTGCCACGAGGCACGTTTGTGACTTTGAAGGGGCAGGTGGAAACGATGCGTAGCTCCTATGTTGGACTGCTTGGTGGCCTCGTTTTTTCGATTGTGCTGGTTTATCTTCTGATCGTAGTTAACTTTCAAAGTTGGATTGACCCATTCATCATCATTACAGCGCTGCCCGCTGCTTTGGCTGGAATCGTGCTCTTTCTTTTCCTTACCCGCACTACGCTTAGCGTCCCGGCCCTAATGGGGGCGATTATGTGTATGGGCGTCGCAACGGCGAATAGCATTCTGGTAGTGTCTTTTGCAAAGACGAAGTTGGAAGAGCACAATGACGCGATTCGTGGAGCGATCGAGGCGGGGACGACTCGTTTCCGCCCTGTCGTAATGACAGCGCTTGCCATGATTATCGGAATGGTGCCAATGGCGCTCGGTTTGGGAGATGGCGGCGAGCAAAATGCTCCGCTAGGACGTGCCGTTATCGGAGGGCTGCTCTGCGCCACGATCGCGACACTCGTCTTTGTGCCGTGTGTCTTTGCATTGATTCACAGCTCTACCGCTCGTCGAGAGGCACGAGCCAAGGCAAAACTGGAAACACATTTCGCATAGGGTTTGGAGTCTTCGGATATGGAAATTACAACGCAGGAATCGGCTGACAAAGCGACACATAATTCAAAGGCAATGAATCATGGCGTCGTAAAGTCGCATGCGGCGGCTGGCTCCGTGAGTGAATCGGAAGGGCGAAAGGGCACGCTTGTAGTCGGGATTATTCTAATGGCCCTTCTCTGCGCTGCTATTGTTTATGGAATACGGTCACGTGCTACGGCGGAGAATAAACTGAAACATTCGACTGAGGAGGCGGCGATTCCCTCAGTGAATGTTATTCATCCATCAGGTGGATCGGCTGCGCAAGAGATTGTGCTGCCGGGTAACACGCTGGCCTTTACAGATACGCCGATTTACGCGCGCACGAATGGTTATCTTAGGCGTTGGTATGTCGACATTGGCTCGCATGTGCGCAAGGGCCAGCTTCTTGCAGAGATTGAGACTCCTGAACTAGACCAGCAATTGCAACAGGCTGAAGCTGACCTGAAGAGCGCTGAGGCTAATATGCAGCTTGCGCAGACTACGAGTGTGCGGTGGCAGAGCTTGTTAGAGAAACATGCTGTCTCGAAACAGGAGACGGACCAGATGGTGAGTGATTACGCAGCGAGGCAGGCCAACTATGCTGCGAGTCAGGCCAACGTGCGGCGGCTCAAAGAACTGCAGGGCTATGAGCGTGTGACAGCACCCTTCGATGGAACGATTACGGCTCGGAACACCGATATCGGCGCACTGATCGGTACAGGGTCAGGTGCTACACCAAGGGAGTTGTTTCATCTGGCAGCGGTGGGGCGGTTGCGTATCTATGTTGCGGTGCCTGAGGTTTATGCGGACAGTGTTCGAGATGGCGAGAAGGTGTCCATTACGCAGGACGCAGATCCTAAGATCATCATTAGCGGTACGATATCGAGGAACTCGAGCGCGATTGATCAAACGAGTCGCACTTTGAATGTTCAGGTAGACGTTGATAACAGCAAAGGACAGCTTCTGCCTGGAGCTTATGTCTTCGTCCACCTCAAGCTTCCTGCTGCTTCGCATACCGTGACTATTCCGTCTAATACTCTGCTCTTTCGAGCAGAGGGGTTGAGAGTTGGGGTTGTGCGCGATGGGGTTGTTCAGCTAATACCAATCACGATTGGGCACGACTTCGGTGCAAGTGTTGAGGTGACTTCAGGGCTTACACCGAACGACGCGGTTGTTCTCGATCCCTCGGATTCACTTACGAGTGGGACGAAGGTTGAAGTAAATGCGCCTCAGCAGAAAGAGGCGGCTTAATGAAACGTGAGACACTTTCGTTTACTTTGGCTTCGCTGTGTGTGTTGTTGAGCGGATGTATGGTTGGTCCAAAGTACACACGGCCTGCAGTGCCTTTGGCGCCAGAGTTCAAGGAGGCACCTCCGGAGTCGTTCAAAGAGTCGGACGGCTGGAAGCTTGCTCAGCCCTCAGACCAGAAACTACGTGGCAAATGGTGGGAACTATTCAATGATCTGCAGCTGAACGCTCTTGAAGAGCAAGTTGATCCAGCAAACCAGACGTTGAAAGCCGCAGAGGCGAATTTCCGCGCTGCTCGAGCTAATATCCGTTTCAATCGCGCAAATGAGGCTCCGACGCTGAGTGTGGGGCCGTCGATCGGCGTTGTTCGTGATTCTGCGAATCAACCATATTTCAATAAAGCAAATGCGAACAATGGTTCGGGGTCCTTTAATCTGCCGTTCGATCTCAACTATGAGGTCGATCTTTGGGGAAGAATTCGGCGTAGCGTTACATCTGCTCGCGAACAGGCGCAGGCCAGTGCGGCAGATATGGAGACGGCACGGCTCAGTCTTCATGCTGAGTTGGCAATTGACTACTTCAGCCTGCGTAGTGTCGATGGACAGAAGAAGCTTCTTGCCGAGACGGTCAAAGCTTATGAGGATGCGCTTCAACTGACGCAGGCCCGTTATGACGGGGGAGCTGCGCCGTTATCCGATGTGGCGCAGGCCCGCACGCAGCTTCAGACCGCCCAGGTGCAGGAGACTGAGCTTGGCATACAGCGTGCAGAGTTTGAGCATGCGATTGCGATTCTTATCGGGAAGCCTCCTTCTCAGCTAACGATTGCGGCGACGCCTGTGACGGTTCAAGAACCCGCGTTTCCGGCAATTCCGGGTGTTCTTCCTTCTCAACTACTGGAGCGTCGGCCGGACATTGCTGCGGATGAGCGGCGAATGGCCTCGGCGAATGAGCAGATTGGGATTGCTCAGGCGGCGTTCTATCCGACACTGGACCTTTCCGCTTCCGCTGGATTTGCCGGAACTTCGGTGTTGAACTGGTTTGAGTGGCCGAGTCGCTTTTTTGCTGTTGGGCCGACGCTGACGCAAACGGTTTTCGATCATGGGCGCCGGCGGGCAAGTTCGGATATTGCCCTTGCTCAATACGACGCTACGGTGGCTGATTACCGGCAGACATCGCTGACGGCATTTCAGCAGGTTGAAGACAATCTCGCCGCTTTACGAGTGCTGGAGACGGAGGCGCAACAGCAGCATGAAGCGACACAATCGGCGCTGCAGTCGCTTGATCTGTTCAACACGCGCTATGAAGGCGGTGTGGACACTTATCTTCAGGTGATCACCTCGCAAACGGCTGCGCTGCAGAACGAGCGCAACGACATCGACATCACGCGAAGACGCCTGGAAGCCAGTGTGCTGCTCATCAAGGCGCTTGGCGGTGGATGGGATACTTCGCAGTTGCCTAAGTTATAGCGATAGACTGGCACAACACTTTACAGTGGACGAGATGAAAGATTTGATCGTGGCTGTTCTCTCGTGGGCCTTGCGGGTTCCTGTTTATGGATTGCTGGCTGTTATCGGTCTGTTCCTTTGGAGCAGCGAACAGCTGCATGCCAGCTCCAACGTTTATCAATTGCCGAAAGAGATAACCTCCGATCGTTTTACTGTTTCGATTGATGAGAAGCCTGCGGCGGTTGCGCATGCGGCCGAAAACTACTATTTTCTAAACTTCGATTTAGTAAAAACTGCAAAGATTTCCATTACAGCTCCCAGCGAAGATTATTGGACGAAGGGCGTGGAGGTACAGCCGTGGCGCGAGAATATCCGCCCGGTGAGGAGCGGACGAACAATTACCTTTACGATGAGTCACCCGTGCAAGCTGGCGATTGCACGGCCGGGAGATTATCTTGGCGGCGCGGAGATGCTGTACCTCTTTGCGAACAAGCCTGAGGAGAAGCCACCCACGGGCGGGTCCAGCAGTTTGCGGTACTACGGTTCGGGCGTTTATCACGAGAATATCGACGCTGAGAGCGGTGATTCGATCTATCTGGCGCCGGGTGCGGTGGTGTTTGGGAGCATCAACATCTGGGGCGTCGATAACGTGAAGATCTTCGGCCGCGGAGTTGTTGTCTACGACGGATCGCAGAATCCGGTTGACGATGATGGATGGATCCATCGCCAGAATTGGCATGCGATTGTGATGGACAATGCACATCACATCGACATCAGCGGGATTACCTGTGTTGTGCGGAGCAGGACATGGATGATCCAGATGAAGAGTTCGCGGTTTATTACGTTCGACAACGTGAAGGTGATTGGTGGCAGTGCCGGGAATGCAAACCAGGATGGAATGGACTGGCTTGGCGGCGGCGATACGGTTGTGCGTGACTCGTTTATTCGTGCGGCGGATGATGTGTTTGCGCTGCAAGGGAACTGGGATGGATATGACGCCGCGGCGATGGCGAGACCCGGCGAAGACGTGTCCAATATAAAGATTGAGAACAGTGTTCTTTCTACGAGTATTTCGAATATTGTTCGCGTGAACTGGCCACACAAGACCTTCAACAGCAGCGATTTTGTTTTGCAGGACTCTGACGTTATTCATGTTGGCGCTGGCGGTTGCGTGGTTCCTTTTGCCCTGTTTGAGTTGTGGGCTGATCCGGATGGAAGAGGCCATCATACTGGGTATCGGTTCGAGAATATTCGGCTGGAGGACTGGTATTCGCTGGTTCAGATACGTCAGCCGAATCCTGCGGTGCGCAATGTTCGGTTCAAAGATATATGGGCGCTGGACTCCTTGCAGATGGTTCCTTCTGTGTTGAAGGGTGATGTGGATGATGTCCACTTTGAGAATGTCAAAGTGGGTGGCCGGGTTGTGGAAGGTGATGCAGATCTTCCTTTGCTGGTGTTGCCTGGGGCCAAAGATGCGACGTTTGACGAGGGGCCGGTGGGAGCGTCATTCCAGTACAAACCTTTGGCTCCGAAGCCGAATCAGAGGATCAGGTTTGAGGCGACTGCGTCCGAGGGTGCCAGCTACGAGTGGTTCTTCGGCGATGGAAGCTCGGCGAAGGGCCGTGTTGTTCACCATGCCATGCCGGATGAGGATGGCACGCTGCTGGATGGGTCGGGACGCTTTCGCGTGCTGTTGAAGGTTACCGATACGGATGGGAGAGTGGACTGGGCTTCGAATGCAGTTGTTGTTCGCAAGATGCTTAATGAACCTTTTACGGTTACAAATCCTGCGGCCGGATTGAGCTATCGATACTACGAAGGATCTGGGACCTTTCTTTCTGATTTCGCCGAGGTGAGGTCGGTGGCGACTGGGGTTGCGGAGACGATCTCGGTGAATGCCCACGGGCACGCGGACAACTATGGGTTTGTCTTCGATGGGTATGTCAAAGCTCCCATCGATGGTGGGTACACCCTCGACCTTGTATCGCGTGACGGCGGTGAGGTCGAGGTAGACGGCAACGTGATCGCAACGAGTCCGGCTGTGTGGCCGCAGGTCTGTGGCACGACTGGAAATGCGGTTCAGTCTGCGAGGGGCAGCGTTGGCCTGAAGGCTGGTCTGCACCATCTGCGTGTCTCTATGACGCAGAGGACTGGAGAGGATGCCTTCGCCCTGCGTTGGCAGGCACCGGGGATGCTGCCCTCGGCGATTCCGGCGGAGGCGCTATTTCATGGGGCTGCTGTGCCGTAGAGGCTACCCCCCTGGGGGCATCGACGTGTAAGTTGTTTTGAATCATATATTTAGTCGATTTTATTCTTTCAAATTCGTCATTCTAAATGGGTTACGGGTAAAATCGTCTTTCTAAAGGGTTTATGGATTTAATGACGAAAGCCCCGGTTTCCCGGGGCTTTTCTTTGACCTCTAATACAAGTATATCTGGTTGAACAAAACTCCTTTGCAATGAGTATTTCTTTTGTTTTCTTTGGCTTATGTGCCTTTGGCGCTTGACATGCTGTTTTGCTTAGGAATTTTGAAATTTAATTTTGTAAGTGGCTGATTATGAATAATTTGTGATACGCATAAAACAGAAACGGGTCGATAGCGAGGAGAGTTCTACATTCCCACCCATCGCGATGAAACTGCGATCTGTTTGGCTGCTCGGGAGAGAACGAAAGCAAACAAAAGCAGAAGCAGATTCCTACGGGATGACAAGCAAGAAAGGCAGCTACACGCCGACATGAAGGTAGGTTAGCTGGTCAGCTCTGTCACTTCGGAGTTGGAGGCGATGAGGGCTAGGTTGGCCATGTTGAGGAAGAGGCCGTGCTCGACTACGCCGACGATCTGGCGGATGGATGCGGCTAGTTTGTGAGGATCGTCGATGGTGCCACATTTGCAATCGAGGATTAGGTTGCCCTCGTCGGTGATGTAGTCTTCGCCGTTGCTGTGGTGGCGGATGCTGGGATTGATTCCGAGTGCCTGAAGTTTACGTGAGACGAGGGGGGCGGCCATGGGGATGACTTCGACCGGGAGCGGGAAGGCGCCGAGGTGAGAGACGACCTTGGTGGAATCGGCCACGATGATGAATCGTTTGGAGGCGCTGGCGACGATCTTTTCGCGGAGGAGTGCGCCGCCGCCGCCTTTGATGAGGGCGAGGCCGGGAGCGACTTCATCGGCTCCGTCGATGGTGACGTCAATCTCGGGACAGATGTTGAAGTCGGTGATGGGGATGGTGAGGGAGGCGGCTAGATCCTCGCTTGCCTTTGAGGAGGCGATGCCGCGGACCTTCAGGCCCTGCTTTACTTTTTCGCCGAGGAGTTGGATGAAGTGGGTGGCGGTTGAGCCGGAGCCGAGGCCGACGACCATGCCGTCTTTGATGAACTCGAGACTCTTTTGTGCGGCGAGGATCTTTGCGCTGTCGTGGGTTGGCATAGGTAGCATTTTAGAGGAACGGTAGAACAAGGAGAGCATGGGCGTTCAATGAGTCAGGAAAGACCAAAGTCCATCCAGCGAGAGCGCGAGCAGGAGGGCGATGGTAATACTGAGTGGCCCGACCCCGGTGTGGGAGTTTCGCCGCGATGGAGCTTTCGCAGATTGCATTTCGGCTCGACGTCGTTTGAGAAGGAGTTGTGGTGGAACCGTTTCGAATTCATGTTACAGATGAGGTGCTCGATGATCTGCGGGCGAGGCTACGCGGTACGAGATGGCCCGATCAGGTGCCCGGAATAGGGTGGAAACAGGGCACAGACCTGGATTGGCTGCAACACATCGTGTCTTACTGGGCGAATGAGTTCGACTGGCGTGCCTGGGAGCAGAGGCTTAACACTCTCGACCACTTCACCTGGGAAGGCATCCACTTCGTGTACAAGCGTGCGGCTTCAGGCCGAGGGATTCCGCTCATCCTCACACACGGCTGGCCGAGCACTTTCCTCGATTATATGGAGATGCTGCCGATGCTCGATGATTTCGACCTGGTCATCCCGTCATTGCCCGGATATGGATTCTCGCTGCGTCCAGCCCGGGTTGGTATCAACTATCGATACGTCTCGGAACGGTGGCATCAGCTCATGTCTAAGCTTGGCTACTCTCGCTATGGGGCGGGTGGCTATGACTTCGGGGCCGGGGTGACGACGATCCTTGCGCTTGACCACCCAGAGTCAGTGATCGGGATTTATCTCACGACTCTGGAGTCGGATCTCACACCGGTGGTAGACGATGCGGACCTTTCTGATGCCGAGCGTTCGTATCTTGCGGTGAACCAAGAGTGGGACGCAACGGAGCGAGGCTACAGCGCGATCCAGTCCACCAAGCCGCAGACCGTCGGCTACGGACTCAACGACTCGCCTGCGGGGCTGGCTGCCTATATTGGCGAGAAGTGGCACTCGTGGAGCGACGTCACGCCGCCCGATGACTTTCTCTGTGCCACGCTAACCCTCTACTGGGTCACGCAGACGATCACATCGTCGATGCGTGACTACTGGGACAATCGCTGGTATCCGGTTGATCGCGCCTACGTTGGTACGCCCACGGCATTTGGTGTCTTCGCTCATCAAACCGTCTCTGAGGGAGAGCCACCGCGCCCGTATTTGGAACGCGTGTACAACATTCAGCGATGGACAGTCTTTCCGCGTGGAGGGCACTTTGCGCCAGCCGAGGAACCGGCAACGGTAGCAGGAGACCTGGTTACTTTCTTCCGTGACCTACGTTGAGCCTTATGCTCTGAATCACCTGGACACGCCGGGCCTTCTCATGGCCCCAGTGGAAGAAGCCGAGAAATTGAAAGATAAGTTGCTGTGACTGCGCAGAGAGATATAACATGCGGACACTTTACGAATACCGCTTGCATCGGGCCCTTGTTACGAAGATTGATTTCCGGAGGAGAAGCCTGTGTCCGAGATAACGGTGACGAACTGGTTTGGCAATGTGGTGTCGCATCCGCAGGTGGTGGTGGATGCTAACTCCGTCGACGATATTGTGCGTATCTTGAAGGATACTTCGATCTATCCTTCGCCGGTGCGAGCGGTGGGATCGAACCATTCGACTTCGCCTTGCGGCGCGGCGGAGGGTGGGACACTGATTCGGATGAAGATGAACCAGGTGCTGAGCGTGACGGATGACTCGCTGACGGTGCAGGCGGGGGCGCTGCATATCGACCTGGCGAAGATGCTGGAGTCGAAGGGGCTGCAGTTTTATATCAATACGGAGATTGGCAGCTTGTCGTCGGGGAGCGCGGCTTGTGCGGGTACGAAGGATGCTTCGATGCCGGGCGAGTATGGGCAGGTGGGGTCGTATATCACTGGCGTGAAGATGGTGTTGCCGAGTGGACGGTTGCTGGAGGTGACTGAGGCTGGCGACCCGGAGCTGATGAAGAAGGTGCGGTGTAGCTACGGGACGTTTGGGATTGTGTATGAGGTGACGTACAAGATTCGCAAGCTGCTACCGATGGCGGTGCATCATGAGACGTTTGAGCTGGAGGATTTTGTGGCGCAGCTGCCGGCGTTGAAGGCGCGGGGCTGGGCGATGTTTTATTACATGTTTCCGTTTGAGAACAAGATCACGATTGAGTTTCGGAGGTACAACCCTGGGGCAACGGGCGTGCCTAACCGGATTGCGTGGGGGCTACGGAATCACTTCTGGGGATCGGCGGGGCCGAAGTTTGGGCATGATGTTACGGCGCATGTGTCGGACCCGACGCTGCGGTATGGGATTATCGACAAGTTCAATGCGCTTTGGCGATTTCAGCTGGAGAATATTGTGACTGGGGACTATACGATTCCGGGTGATCAGATTATTCACTATCCGCCGGTAGCAGATGACAGCAGGTATACGTTTAGTCTGTTTGCGTTTCCGGTGGAGGATTATCCGGCGAGGATTACGGAGTTCTTTCAATATGCTCGCGACTACTATGCGAAGAAAGGGTATCGGTCGAACCTGTTGTATGTGGGGTATTGGATTTTGCAGGATCAGCAGGCGCTGCTTTCGTACTCGTACAACGGTGATGTGATGACGATTGATCCTGTGTCGACGGCGAATCCGGGCTGGGAGGATTTTCTTACGGACTACAACCAGTTCTGTAGCGACAGGAATGGTGTGCCGTTGTTGAATCAGACGTGGGGGCTTACTCCTGCGATTGTGCAGAAGGCTTTCGGCGATCGGCTGGGCATTATGAAAGATGCGCGGAAGGGGTACGATCCGAATGGGCGTCTGTTGAATGACTACTTCAAAAGTTTGCTAAGTTGAGTGGTTTGAGGTGGATGGTTTGCTTCGGCTGCCGTGCTGTGACAGGCGTTGTGGGCATGGTCTACAATCCTCGCCGTTCGGAATGAACGGACTGCGAGGGTACAGAGTTTATGGCTACTATGACTGCGCTGCGGCCGGGAGCTTACGGATTTCCGGTATCGATCAAGACGAAGTACAACAACTTTATTGGTGGTGAGTGGGTCGCGCCTGCTTCAGGACAATACTTCGAGAATGTGACGCCGATCACGGGACAGGTGCTGTGCGAGATTCCGCGGTCAAATGCGGCGGATATCGATCGAGCGCTGGATGCGGCGCATGCGGCGAAGGCTTCGTGGGGGAAGACTTCGACTACGGAGCGTGGGAAGATTCTGGAGAAGATTGCGCAGCGGATTGAAGACAATCTGGAGATGCTGGCTACTGTTGAGACGTGGGATAACGGCAAGCCAATTCGCGAGACGATGGCTGCGGATATGCCGTTGGCGATCGATCATTTTCGATATTTTGCGGGCGTGATTCGGGCTCAGGAAGGGTCGATCTGCGAGATCGATAAGGATACGATTGCTTACCACTATCACGAGCCGCTTGGTGTGGTGGGATTGATCATTCCGTGGAACTTTCCGATTTTGATGGCGACGTGGAAGCTGGCGCCTGCGCTGGCTGCGGGGAATACTGTTGTGCTGAAGCCGGCGGAACAGACGCCGATGTCGATCCTGGTTTTGATGGAGTTGATTCAGGATATTTTGCCGCCGGGTGTGGTGAATGTCGTGAATGGATTTGGGCTGGAGGCAGGGAAGCCTTTGGCATCTAGCTCGCGCGTCAACAAAGTTGCGTTTACGGGCGAGACGACTACGGGGCGGTTGGTGATGCAGTATGCGTCGCAAAATATTATTCCGGTGACGCTGGAGCTTGGAGGGAAGTCGCCGAATATTTTCTTCAAAGACGTGGCTAGCGCAGATGATGCGTTCTTCGATAAGGCGCTGGAAGGCTTTACGATGTTTGCGCTGAATCAGGGCGAGGTCTGTACTTGCCCCTCACGCGCACTGATTCAGGACACGCTCTACGATCAGTTCATGGAGCGTGCCCTGAAGCGCGTGAAAGCTATTAAGCAGGGGAATCCTCTGGATAAGACGACGATGATTGGAGCGCAGGCTTCGAGCGAGCAGATGGAGAAGATTCTTTCTTACTTCGATATCGGGAAGCAGGAGGGCGCGGAGGCTTTGACTGGAGGGAAGAGGGCTACGCTGAATGGCGATCTTACTGACGGTTTCTACGTTGAGCCGACGGTGTTCAAGGGCCATAACAAGATGCGGATCTTTCAGGAGGAGATCTTTGGGCCCGTGGTTTCGGTTACGACCTTCCACGATGAGGATGAGGCTTTGGCGCTGGCGAACGACACGCTGTACGGGTTGGGCGCTGGAGTATGGACGCGGGATATGAATCGGGCGTATCACTTTGGGCGTGAGATTCAGGCGGGGAGGGTTTGGACGAATTGCTATCACCTGTATCCGGCGCATGCGGCGTTTGGCGGGTATAAGCAGTCGGGGGTTGGGCGCGAGAATCACAAGATGATGCTCGAGCACTATCAGCAGACGAAGAATCAACTGGTTAGCTATAGCCCGAATGCTATGGGATTCTTCTAGAGCTGAAGCGACCGCGGATTTTCACGGATTTTGCGGATTCAAGAACGGGCAACGGCAAGTGCAACTGCGAATATAGGGATCCTTCCCCTTCCCCTTCGACAAGCTCAGGGTCAGGGTCAGGATGACGACGTGAAGGATTCAGAGTTATAAGAGGCTTCGATGGTGAATGTTCCTGAGCAGGTGTTGCGGACTCCTGCTGCGGTTGAGCTGATGGCTTCGTTAGAGGCAAAGTATGGGGAGCTGATGTTTCATCAGTCGGGTGGATGCTGCGACGGCAGCTCTCCCATGTGCTACCCGCGCGGGGAGTTTATGGTGGGGGACTCGGATGTTTTGGTGGGGACGCTGGGGGATACGCCGTTCTATATGAGTAGGAGCCAGTTTGAGTATTGGAAACATACTCAACTGATTCTGGATGTTGTGCCCGGGCGGGGTGGGATGTTCTCGCTGGAAGGGCCGGAGGGGGTGCGGTTTTTGATCCGTTCGCGAGTGTTTACAAATGACGAGATTGCGGCGCTGCGGTCGGCCGGGCGGATTTAGAGGCTACGGTTTTTTGGCTGCGGCTTTTTCGGTTTCTGCGATGGCCTTTCTAAAGGCGGCAACGGCTGGTACATCGTGAGAGTGAAGACCGTCTCTCGTGATATATCTCCATATTGGAGGGCTGTCGAGGGGATTTGAGACGCCGCCCTGGTACACCACGAATGAATCGTCGGGAGCGCCTACCTCGATCTGAGAAGGTGCCGATGGAGTAGTGGTGCCGGGGGGAGGCGCGTTAGGCATATTTCCCTGAGGATTGCCTTGGGGACCGCGCTGCCCGCCGACGGCAATGCCGTTGTCTGTAGGATTGATGACTCCGGGTCGGTTATTCTGGCGGGGATCTAAGATGGTGTCGTCTACGAGATGGCTGTGTCCTCTGCGTACCACAATGATCAGATCTGCCGGTTGTCCGCTCAAAAGGGGTAAAAACCGTCCCCAGTTCAAGAAAGCTGTTTCGACATCCTTTTGTGCGATCTGATTTGCCCGTGGATCTTCTACCGATACTCCTGCGTCGGGATCTACCAGAACGGAGACGGTTCGAGCCTGCAAGACCGTGAAGGGTAGGGGAGGTTTCTTGTCTTTTGCGAATCCTGTGGACGCGATGAACATGGCCGCTGCCAGCAAGACAGATGCACGGTTTTGCATCGTTGGCTCCTTGCAGTTACGCAATGATGCTACGCTGATTTTGCGAATTTTGGGGGGAGAAAACGGGAGGGGATTTAGTTACAGCCTGATTGGGATTTTTGTTTGCACTTTGCCATGATGGCGGCGTGGAGGCGCTCGCGGAACTCGGTGGAGATCTCGTAGACCTCGTGGTCTTTGTAGACCGAGATGGTCTTACGAGTTGTGTCGAGAACGACCTCGCAGTGGCTGCAGGAGGCGGTGTGGGCGCGGACTTCTTCGAGGAGCTCGGGGCTGATGTGGCCGTCGAAGTAGTCGGTGAGTTGAGAGAGGAAATCGGTGCAGGTCATGCTGGCTGACCCTCCTTCGGTTGCCGGAAGTACCTGCTGAGGCGTTCGCGCAACTGAAGGCGCGCACGCAGCAATCTCGATTTGACGGCGGGGACGCTCAAGCCGAGAGCCTCCGCAGTCTCTTCCGTGGAGAGATTTTCAATGTCGCGCAGGGTAAAGACTGTGCGAAAACCGGGGGGAAGACCCTGAATGGTCTTACGAAGGATCTCGGAAAGCTCTGACTGGCCGTAGAGCTGCTCGGGGTTTGGCCGCCACTCGGCGAAGTCACGAGGGATGGCTCCTTCTTCTGTCTGGACGTCCTCGTCCATGGAGACTGTTTTGCTGGTTTTGCGCTTGCGCAGCCGCATGAGGCTCTCATTGACAGCGATGCGGACCAGCCAGGTCGAGAACTTGGAGTTCCCCTGAAACTGATCGAGCTTCTCGTAAGCCTTGAGGAAAGCGTCCTGCGTGATGTCTTCGGCGTCTTCACGGTTTTGAGTAATATGCTGCGCAACGCGGAAGATCTGGCGCTCGTACTGCCGGACGAGCTGCTCGAAAGCAGCCGTATCCCCTTCTTTTGCGCGCGCTACGAGCGCAACGTCGGGGTGGATCTCTTCCGTTCCTGGAGATTGGATGGCGGGCATGTTCAAAAAGGTGCTAAAAACCAAGTGCTGAATGATCTCGGCTCCAAGATAGAGGCAAGGTCAGCACTTCTTCCATAGTAAATGTCAGAGGGGTAGAGAGCAAAGGATGAAGTCAGATCCTTACGAGAAAGGCCATGGCGAGTCTAATGGGTAAGCGTACCTGTGCTGATTCCACTTGAGGTACGGTGGGGCGGGGCGTAGAAAGCCAGCTTAGAGTGGAAGTATGGGTTTTACGCAGAACGAGGCGATGTTGAAGGGCTGGACGAAATTTCAGGTTGCAATGGCGATTGCCGCGGTTTTAGCTTTGGGTGGGACGGTGGGTGGTAGTGCGCAGACGGCTAAGGCGAGTTCCGCTACGGCTAAGACGCAGTCAGCTAAAGGGAAGTCGGCCTCGACAACAAAAAGCGCGGGGAAGAGCTCGGCGAGCAAGAGTAAATCTGCTTCCTCAAGCAAGAGTACGGGCGGGAAAAAGAAGACATCTGGTAAGCACCATATAGCTTCAAAGCCGACGGCTAAAAGTATCAAACTGACGAGTGCGTTTCATGCGTCGGAGCAGTTGCGGCCTATGGCTCAGCAGTTAGCAAATACGCGATCTGCGGCTGCTTATGCGGGGGTTGAGAGCTATGCGCGACAGCATCCGGGGGAAGGCGCAGCAACGGCTTACCTTGCGCTGGGACATGCCTATATGCTCGACCGGCGGTTCTCGGATGCGGTGGGGATGTATCGTCAGGCGGCCGTGAGCGGGCAGGCGTTGGATGACTATGCCGATTACCTGGGGGCGCAAGCGGCTTTGCAGGCAGGGCGGGGTACGGATGCGTATGCGCTGCTGGATCACTTTGCAGAGCGGCATCCGGATAGCATCTTTGTCGCGAACGCTCCGGTGTTGCTTGCGAATGCTTATATTCAGCAGAATAATCCTCAGGGTGCACTCAAGGTTCTTGAGCCGTTGGCTGATACAGAGCTGGCTTCGCACGGAGATTTTCGTTACGCATTGGGGCGCGCTTACCAGATGGCCGGAGATGTTGGTCATGCGGCGCCTGTGTTCCGCAGCATCTACGCCACGCTGCCGCTTAGTTTCGAGGCTGGACAGGCTCGTGCACAGTTGCAGGCGATGGGGGTTCCGCTGACCGATGCGGAGAGGAAGGCCCATGCGGATCAGCTCTTCAACGCAAAGCAGTATGCGGAGGCGGGTGAGGAGTACCACGCGATTGAACGCAGCTCGGGTTTGAGCGCGGCTGACCATGACGCTCTGCTGATTTATGCGGCAGTGTGCGATATGAAGATGAAGCGGATAAGCCGCAAGGATGTGGAGAGACTTCCGGATACATCCGATGACAGCGCTGCGCTGAAGCTTTATATGCTGGCTGAGATCTTGCGCAATGAAAACGACCAGACCGGGCATGATGCGTTGATCGAGCAGATGGTGAAGCGCTTTCCGAAGAGCCGATGGCTGGAGGAGGCGCTGTACTCGGGCGGCAATATGTATCTGCTGAAGCATGATGCGCAGCAGGCTACGTATCACTACTCGCTGCTGGTGCAGATGTTCCCGAGCAGTACCTATGCGGCTTCGGCGCATTGGCGAGCAGCGTGGATGAACTATCGGATACGGAACTACTCTGAGGCTGCGCGGCTGATGGATGAGCAGATCAAGGGGTATCCGACGGGTATCGAGGTGCCGAGCGCGCTGTACTGGCGTGGGCGGATCTACGAGGATGAGGAGCATAACTTTGCGCAGGCGGTGAATTACTATCGCGTGCTGTCCGCCTCGTATATCAACTACTACTACGGAGAGCTTGCGAGGAAGCGGCTGAGCGTGCTGAATGCGCAGGTAACTGCACCGGTGGCGCCGGCGGCGGTACTGAGTTCGGTGCGTAAACCGGAGGTTCCTGAGCTGACGGGCGAGTTGCCGGAGAACGATCCGCACTTGATTAAGGCAAGGCTGTTGGCTAACGCTGCGCTGAATGAATACATTGGGCCGGAGATACAGGCGAGCCCGACTTCGGCGGAGTGGGGAGCGCTGGGCCAGGCCGAGATTTATGCGTCTTATGGGGAGTACACAAGGGCGCTGCAATCGATGAAGCGGAGTGGGATCTCGTTCTTTGCTATACCCATGGACCAGGTTCCGGATGTTTACTGGCACTTGTTGTTTCCGCAGCCTTACTGGTCGGAGCTGGTGGCGAACTCAGGAGAGAATGGGCTGGATCCTTATCTGGTTGCGTCGCTGATTCGGCAGGAGTCGGAGTTCAACGCTGGAGCTGTGAGCCGGGCGAATGCGTACGGATTGATGCAAATGCTACCGTCGGTAGGGAAGTCGCTGGCGAAGAAACAGAAGATGAAGGGATTTACGACGGCGCAGTTGCTGAATCCGTCGGTGAACCTGAGGCTGGGTACGATCAATCTGCGGCAGGTGTTGGACCGATTTGGTGGGCAACAGGAGTATGCGTTGGCTGCCTATAACGCGGGCGATACGCCGGTGAGGCAGTGGATGTCGAGTGGGGATTACAAGGACATCGCTGAGTATGTGGAGTCGATTCCGTATACGGAGACTCGGGAGTATGTGCAGGCGATTTTGAGGAATCGGCAGATGTATAAGGCTTTGTATCCTGCGCGGTAAAGTTTTGAGTCGGGAAGGAGAATTTCGCGGCGGGAATCAGCGCGGCGACTTGTTGAAAATGTTCGATTGACAGACACGGAAAATCCGATATGCTTTGCACCATAAGTAGTGCAAATTGTACTTATGGGCCCCGAGGAACTCTTCACAGCCTGGATAGGCAACGAACGTGGGTCGCGAACGAAAGACAACCGTTGGGACGAAGAGGCAAGCATGGTAGCGGAACTTAATTACCTGGAAGTGTGGATCCCGGAGCAGATGGAGCCGGGTACGCTGTTTATGCTCGAACAAGCTGGAGAGCTAGGGAAGGCTGAGAATCCTTACTGGGCTGTGCTGGCGTGTCCTTGCTGCGGATCGCTGGGGTTGATTACACGGCAGCAGTGTGCGGGGCTGGAGGCGATGATCTGCGGGTCGGACAAGTGCTCCGCAGAGTATTTTGTAGACGATGGGCAGATTCGCTACCGGCAGGCAAACTAGAGTCTGTCGTTGATGGATTACTCGTGGCGTAGAGCTACGACAGGGTCCATGCGCGAAGCTCGCATCGCTGGCAACAGGCCCGAGACCACGCCTACTATGGCGAGGATAGCGAACGAGATGAGCATGATGGTGGGCGAGGCTCGGAGGATGATGTCGCCCTCGTGGTTGGCTGTTTTGTATATGTCGGAGTAGAGCGGCATGGGCGGGATGAGATAAGAGACGCCGACGGCGACGACCATGCCAATGAAGCCCGCGATGAAGGTCAGGGTGAGGCTTTCCAAGAGAAATTGAGTGAGGATGTCTCGACGGCGTGCGCCGAGGGCTTTTAGCAGGCCGATCTCGCGGGTGCGCTCAGTGACGGACACGAGCATGATATTCATGACGCCGACGCCGCCGACGCCGAGGGTCATTGCTCCGATGATGCCGAGGATGAGTTGGAGGGCGGCGCTGAATTGCATGATCTCCTGCGAATCTTCGACGGTGTCCCAGGTGGGGACTGCTTTGTCGTCTTTGGGGTCGAAGTGGTGGCGGTCGGCGAGAACTGTTCGGACAGCCTGAATCGCTTTGACGTGCAGGTCGGGCGAACTGGGCTGGAAGACAATACTGCCGGGGTCGCGCTCGTCGCGGAGGATGCGCATTGCATCGAATGGGACGAATGCGTTTTCGTTGTCGGGGCCGTTGTTGGAGGAGTCCTGGATTTTGGTGGCCAGGACGCCGATGACCTGGAAGACGTGACCTTCGATCTGGACGGATTCGCCGACGGGCGGGTAGCCGTTGAAGAGCTTCTGCGCGGCATGGCGGCCGAAGATGACGACCTGACGGTGTTCGGTGAAGTCGGCAGGCTCGAAGTAGCGGCCTTCGGAGACGTTGAGTTTGCGCATGCCGCCGTAGGGCAGTTCGACGGCCTTGCTGGAGATATTGACGACCTTGGAGCCGTACTTGAAGCTGAAGCCGTCGTCGCTTTCGGAGCTGACAGCGGTGAGGAAGGGAACGGCATCGCGGACGGCTTCGACGTCTCCGTCGAGGAATTTGATTTTTTTGCCGGAACGCTCGCCTCCAGCCTGCATGCTGGTCTGGCCACCCCACATCATGATGACGTTGTTGCCGAGGCCGAGGAAGCCGTTGAGGACTTCTTTGCCGACGCTGTGGCCGTAGCTGAGGAGGAGAACTACGGTAACGAGTCCCCAGATGATGCCGAGCATGGTGAGGCCGGAACGAAGGCGGTTGCGGAGCAGGGAATCGATGCTTTGACGGATGATTTCGGTGAAGTTCATGGCTACTCCGTCCTAAGGCATTCTATGGGGCTAAGGTTTGCGGCGCGCAGTGCCGGATAGGTTCCGGCGAAGAGCGTGATGGCGGTAAGAGTTGCAAGTGAGGCGATGATTGCGACTGGTGAGATAACAGGATGGGGGACGAAGTCCGGCAAGGGTACGAGACGTAAAAGCAGACAGGTGCCTACGCCGAGGACGAGGCCACCGATACCGCTAACGATAGTGATAATGGCGGATTCAACGAGGAATTGACGGCGGATGTCTACGGCGGTTGCGCCGAGGGCTTTGCGAACGCCTATCTCGCGAGTGCGCTCAGTAACGGCGACGAGCATGATGTTCATGACGCCGATGCCTCCGAGTGCGAGGGTGAGAAGGGCGACGGCGGCGAAGAAGAAGGTCATAACGCCGAAGATGCGCTCGGTGAATTTAGAGCCTTCGAGGGTGTCCCAGATCCAGAGGGCTTCTTTGTCGTCGGCGCTGTAGTGGTGGCGCTCGGCGATGATTCGTTTGACCTGGTCGAGCGCTTTTTCGTGGAGGTCGGGTGAGACGGGTTCAATGACGATGTTGTTGACGTAGCCACGGACGACGCCAGGTTGCTCGGGGGGAGGGAAGTCGCGCGCCATGGCGGAGTAGGTGGTGAAGAGTTGGGTGTTGTCCGGGCCGCTGCCGTAGCTTCCGTTTTGTTTTTTCTTGGCGAGGACGCCGATGACGGTGTAGCGATAGCCGTTGACCATGAGGGGTTCGCCGATGACGGCTTTGCCGGGGAAGAGCTGGCGGTTGGCTTCGGCGCCGAGGAGGATGACCCGCTCGCCGTTGGCTTCGTCCTGCTCGGACATGAGGCGGCCCTGCTCGACGGTAAGGGAGCGGAAGCGCTGATATTCAGGCCATACACCGCGCACTGGACGACTGGCAGCGTTCCACTGGCTGACTTCGGATACGCTACGGCGGAGTTCTGGGCTGACGGTTTTTACAAGGGAGGCCTGTTGTTGGATGGCGATGGCGTCGCCGATGGTGAGGCGGATGTCGCGACCGGCTGCGTATCCTCCAGCCTGGGCACCGGTTTTGCCGCCGAAGATGATGGCGATGTCGGTGCCGATGGTTTTGAGATGCTCTTTCTGGTCGATATTAAAGCCGATGCCGAGGCCTACGAGGAGGATGACTGAGGTGATGCCCCAGACTATACCGAACATGGTGAGGAAGCTGCGGAGCTTGGTCTCCCAGAGTGCAGACAGCGTTTGTTTGAGAATCTCGCGTATGGGCATAGTCGACGATGCTTTTTGAGTGCGGCGTTATTGAAACTAGAGACCGCCAGTCACTATGTACGCAGTAATGGCTGGGAAGGTTCCTATACTTGTGCGGTTTCGCGAGTCTAAGTGTATTGAATAGTGTGAATTTTCCCTTGAGACAATCCGAGGTTCTTGTTTTCTGGTGCCCGGATGGTCTTGAACTCCCACGACCGGTTTCGGTCTGCGGAGTTCAAGTTCGTTTTTTAGCTCTTGAGGGAACCTCACGCACGCTTCTCATGTTACCGATAAATGCCTTACATGCATTTACTTAGGTTGATTTTCCTGTCGAACCAATTCGTGCAAACGGGTACCAAATACAGGTACGAAACCGCACCGATTGCTACTCTGTGATTCGAGGAGAATTCACACTTACACTTGCGTGTCTTTAGGAGCTGTATTTGGTAGTTTTGCCCACAGAACGACTACCGAACGAGCTCCCGTTCGATAAGTGGGACTGAGAATCACGGGGGCAGCATCCCACGCAACGATGTCTTGTGGTGAATCGAGAAAGGTGTCGACCCATCGATGCCAGAAAATTTCGCTACCGTTTTCCAAGGGCGGAATCTCGAAGTCGAGCGACTCCCAATAGGCATTGAAGATGAAATAGACAAATAGATTTTCGCTTGGGACCTGGATGCTCAACGCGATGCTGTGGGAAGAAGTATTCCAGTCCGGCTGATTGAGGTTTACGCCATGCCAACCCCTCATCCCAACTTTGAGTAACTGTGCCAGGGACATCCTCTGTTGCTCCGGGGCGACATCTCGCATCAGCCGTCTACGAATGACTAATTGAACAAACCGGTGTACATCCGAGTGCTTTTTGAGAAGGTCCCAGTTTAACCATGTGCTTTCGTCGTCGTGACAATATGCATTGTTATTGCCCTGCTGCGTCCGCCTGACTTCGTCCCCCATTGTGATCATAGGCAGTCCCAGTGACATCAATGTTGTGATCAAGAAGTTTTTCACCTGGCGATTTCTAAGTTTTTCGATCTCCGTATCATCAGTAGGGCCCTCGATACCGTAATTTCCGCTGCGATTGTCATCTGCGCCGTCACGGTTGTTGTCGTTATTCGCCTCGTTATGCTTTTGGTTGTAGCTGACGAGGTCGTTGAGCGTAAATCCATCATGACAAGTTATGAAGTTTATGCTCTGCTCTGCTTCGCGTGCTTTATGCCCGTAAATCTCAAAGCTGCCAAGTAGTCGGTCAGCGAACCGCCGCACGTAGTCCTCGTCGCCGCGAATAAAACTTCGGACGTCATCGCGGAAACGGCCGTTCCATTCCCTCCAGCTATCTCCGACAAAACTGCCCACCTGATATAGTCCTGCGGCATCCCATGCTTCGGCGATTATCTTGGTTCCGGCAAGCGACGGGTCCGACTCAATATCCCAAAGTATTGGAGGGTTAGACATCATATTGCCGCTGGAATCGCGAGTGAGAATGGAGGCCAGATCAAAACGAAATCCGTCGACGTGCATCATTTCAACCCAGTAACGAAGGCTGTCTATGATCATGCGGCGCACGATGGGGTGGTTTGCGTTTAGCGTGTTACCCGTTCCGCTATAGTTGGCATACTCTGAACGGTCTTCTTTGAGAATGTAGTAAGCACTGTTGTCGATTCCACGAAAACACAACGTTGGGCCGTCGCAATCTCCTTCGGTTGTGTGATTGAAGACGACATCGAGGATAACTTCGATTCCTGCCCGGTGCAGTGCCCTAACCATGTCACGAAACTCGTCGACCGGGCCGGTAGGATCCTGCCGTGAACTGTATGCCCGGTGCGGCGCGAAGAACGACACTGGTTGATAGCCCCAATAGTTGACTACACCGGCCGGGCAATCCTGGGCATCGAATTGGAAGACCGGCAGCAGTTCAACTGCGGTAATACCTAGTTCCTGAAGATAGGGAATCTTTTCGATAAGACCTAAATACGTTCCACGCGTTTTCTGATCGACACCAGAGTTGGGGTGACGCGTGAACCCTCGTACGTGCATCTCGTAAACGATAGTTCGGGCGGGCGGGCGTCGAAGCGGCATATCGCCATCCCAGTCATATGCTTGTGGATCCACCACAACGCTTTTCATGGCGGCTGCAAGATTGGGGCCACGGCCACGAGCGGCGGCTCGATTGTATGATTTGGGAATCATTACTGCGCGCGCGTAGGGGTCGAGCAGAAGCTTTTCGGGGTTAAAACGCATACCGGTGGACGGGTCGAACGGCCCATGGAATCGATATCCATATAGTTGCCCCGCGCGGATGTTGGGTACAAACACATGCCAATAGTGATAGGTGCGATTGGTGACAGGATCGATTCGGATCACATCTGCAGGCTCTTCATCACTCTCCTGATTGAAGAGGAGAAGCTCAACAGTCGTTGCCTTACGCGAGAATATGCTGAAATTTACTCCGTCAGGTGCAACTGTGGCGCCGAGGGGCGCAGGTTTTCCTATGCTCGCACCTTTCGAAAGGGTTTCCGTGTCCGGCAATGGCGTATGTGGATGCATGATCACTCGATTGAGTATCCAAGGTATCTGCTGCTGTCCCCTCGCTCAAGATTTTGTCTATCGGCCCGCTACGATTAAGCTGGCCGGCCGTTTCTCATCTTTAGCGAAAATTCCGGTCTTACCGGCGTTCAGGTGACGTTTCAGAGATTGGCGCATCGAGACGTCCGAAAAGGTCGATCAATTTTACGACTAAGCCGGTTCAGCCGCTCTAGTGGTTCGCGCTCAAACCCGCGCCGTTGTCCCCGTATGCTGGCCGTCGATGAGATTTATTCCGTTAAAAGATTCGCTCCAGAGCACAAGTTCCTGAGCTACTTCAACCCAGTTCATCAATCTGCTTGAGGCTTGTAAATTGCTAATTTTACGTAGCTTCCTGGTGCCCGGAGGGGGACTTGAACCCCCACGACCGGTTAAGGTCTGCGGATTTTAAGTCCGCTGTGTCTGCCGATTTCACCATCCGGGCATTAGAAACTACCCACCTCGTTCATCCTAACTCATACGCAGATGCATGATGAATTCGATCTCACGATCGTATGACCGTTTGTACAATGAGAGTCGTCTTTATCTGGAAGATGCTGTCTTCGGCGAAGGTATAGTTGCACTCAGAGAAATGAAGAAGCGATTTGGTAAGGTTCGCGTGGTAGTAAGGTCGAGTTCCATCTTGAACGGTCCATATAAATTACGCTCTTCTTCTACAACCATGACCGGATGGTATTTTTGCAGCGTTGTGGTAGTTTTCGCGGCCTTGATGGCAGTGTCGATTCCGGGTGCGGCGCTGCAAACTCTTTCACAACGTTCGGATGGGGTCACGGTTCAGGGTGCGGTGCGTAGCTCAGACGGCAAGCCGGTTAGCGAGGCGGTGGTACGGCTTGAGCAGAACGGTGTGCCCGGTGCCGTTGCGTCGAAAACTAATGCAATGGGGGGCTTTACGTTTTCGACGCTTCAGCCCGGTCACTATCTGTTGAGCGCGGAGAAATCAGGAGCCCGCAGCCGCGCCACTGAGGTAAATGCGACGTCTGCAGGAAATCAACTGACGGTTGATCTGGTCATTGAAGATCTCGACGGAGTTCATTCCGATTTCAACGCCAATTCTTCGTCCGCAATTCAAGCCATGACATTTGCCGATAAGCCTAATTTCACTGTCGCGGGAGTTACGGATTGGACCGCGGTGGGTGGGCATGGATCGGACTCAAGCCTGCGAACCAGCGATGCTCTCGCTAATAAGACTCTTACGCTCAAATCGGATGGGGTGGGAGATGGGACAGTCCGTATTGCGGGTAATGCCAATGAAATGAGTGAATCGGAAGACAAGCTGCGTGCGGGGCTTGCAAATGCTCCCGACAGTTTCGAGGCAAACCATAAGCTCGGTGCGTTCTATCTTTATGCAGGCAGATACCGAGAGTCTATTCCACTGCTTGAGATCGCATACCGGATCGATCGGGCAAATCTCGGTAACGAGTATGATCTGGCATTGGCTTATGAAGGAGGAGGCGATTTTACGAAGGCGCGGGAACGCGTCGATGCATTACTGGCACATCAGGAGAGTGGGAACTTGCATCGGCTGGCGGGGGAGCTTGACGAGAAACTGGGTGACCCTTTGGCCGCAGTTCATGAATATGAACGAGCGGTGCGGATGGATCCGAGCGAGAGGAACTATTTTGAGTGGGGCTCTGAGTTGCTGCTTCATCGAGCTGTGTGGCAAGCGCAGGAGGTCTTTCGCAAGGGGACCGAGGCATACCCGAAATCGGCTCGGATGCTGACCGGGTTGGGTACGGCTCTCTTTGCGAGTGCTCGCTACGATGAGGCGGCACTTCGTCTGTGCGCTGCTTCCGATTTGAATCCTGCGGACTCCGAGCCTTATATCTTCATGGGCAAGATCCAGGTGGCGGCGCCCAACCCGATGGCTTGCGTTGAACAGAAGCTGTCGCGGTTTGTGCAAGAGCAGCCCGGAAACTCCGTTGCGAATTATCTTTACGCGATGGCACTTCTAAAGCGTCAGCAACAGTCGGCAGACAAGCAGACCTTGCAACAGGTAGAAGACCTGCTTACGAAGGCGGTGACTATCGATGCCAAATGCGGTGAAGCTTACCTTCAACTGGGGATTCTCTCGGCGTCCCAACGTGATTTTGAGAAAGCGATTGATTACTATACGAAGGCAATCGAAGCAGACCCACAGCTGGGGGATGCCCATTACAGATTAGGTCTGATCTATGACCGGATGGGTGAGCCGGTGAAGGCTAAACAGGAGTTTCATATGCATGACGAGATCAAGAGGCAACAGGCGGAAGATATTGAGCGTCAGCGGCGAGAGGTTAAGCAGTTTTTGATTGTTCAGCCGGGGCAGACTTCTCATCCGCCCGGGCACTGAAACTGAACATGAAGTACGCTTATGTCGATCGAGGCTTGAGCGAGGCTATGATGCCATCGCCTTCGCGGATGGTGAGTATCTGGTTCGCCTTGACTTGCGTGAATCGTTCGATTTTTTGTGTTGTTGGCCACTTCACTTCGATTAAGTCCACGGTCTCCACTTTTCCTAGACCGAAGTGAAGGCGAAGGTCACTTTGTGACATGACACTTGTGCCGCTATGCACTTCGTCCATCTGGGCATGTTTGCTGGTGATGACGCGAACGCGCGCCCCGATGGCGGTGCGATTGCATTTGGTTCCGATGAGCTTGATCTTGATCCAGTTTTGTTTGTTCCCTCCGTCATTGCGAAGGAGCGAAGGAAGATCGTTCAGATTCAAGATCAGTACATCCATGCTGCCATTGTTGTTGTAGTCGCCGAACGCGGCACCACGGCTGGAGAAATGCTCGCTGATGCCTGGCCCCACCTCCGCCGAAACATCCTTGAAGTTGCCATTGCCGAGGTTCTTGTAGACCAGCCGAGGATTCTTGAAACTCTCGCCGAAGTTGTAGTGGTCTACTTCGGGGTAGACGTGTCCGTTAACCTGAACGATGTCTGTCCAGCCATCATTGTCGTAGTCGATGAAGCCGCAACCCCATGCGACATAACGATTGTTGACGCCGATTCCTGAAGGAAAGGTTACGTCGCTAAAGGTACCGTCGCCGTTGTTGTGATAGAGATTGCAGGTGTCGTCGACGAAGTTGGTTTTAAAGATGTCGAACCAGCCATCGCAATCGTAATCGGCAACGGCGACACCCATTCCGGCCTGCTCGTGGCCGTCGTCGTTATAGGCACAGCCGGCCATAACAGCGATATCTGTGAACGTGCCGTCGTGGTTGTTCTTGAATAGAATGCTCGGTTCTGAATCGACGGCGATGTAGATGTCGGGCCATCCGTCATTATCAAAGTCGTAGGACACGGCGGTGATGGAGTAACGCGGGCCAGGCTTCAGGATGCCGGACTTTTCAGAGACATCTGTAAAAGTGCCGTCGCCGTTGTTGTGGTAGAGGATATTGGTGTCGCCTGGAAGGCCTCGCGGTCCGCACATGATGGGAACGCCCTTCCATTGACAGTAGTTTGTTTCGCTCGCGGAGGGAATCTTGTCTGGATCGATCTTGATGTAATTGCAAACGAAGAGGTCAAGGAAACCGTCCCGATCATAATCGAGAAAAGTAGGGCCTGCTCCCCAACGGCCTTGTTCTCTGTAGAGGCCAGCCTTGCGGGTGACATCGCTGAATGTTCCGTTTCCATTGTTATGAAAGAGACGGTTTTGCCCCAGGAAACAGCAAAAAAGATCATCCCATCCATCGTTGTTGTAATCGCCTACGCAGACGCCGGTCTGCCATCCGGTAATCCCTAGTCCTGACTTTTCGGTAACGTCGGTAAACGTACCGTCGCGGTTGTTTTTGTAGAGATGCGAGGTCGGCGCCTTTCCATGCGGCCAGTTCGCATCGAGCCGGTTTCCGTTGGTGATGTAGATGTCAAGCCATCCGTCATTGTCGTAGTCGAAGAAGGCGAGCCCGCTTCCTTTGGTTTCAATGATGGATCGTTTGTGGTCGATGCCGCCCCATACATTGGGGATATTTAGCCCGGCTTGCTGAGCTACATCGACAAACTGAACCCCAGATTGCGTTGGGTTCGATACGGCCGCTTCTACGAGGATTGGATCTTTCCATTTCCATAGTGGAGTCGTAAGTGCATCCGTCAACGCACTACCGAGCATGAAGAGGGAGGACCCGAGGAAACGCCGGCGTGGAAAAATCATAGATGGCAGTGATTATAATGACCGACTTTAGCGTTGGAGAAGCGTGGAACGGGTGCTGAGCTTTATAGGGTTTTATCTGCGAGGTAGAGCGCCAGTTGAAGTAATTGTTGCCTGTTCGCTATCGGCAGAGGTGCATCGCCGGTCGGAGAAGTAACCGGAGCCTGTGCCAAGACCTGCTCAATCCGGTCTACGTTCAGGCCACCGCCAGCGTTGCTGTTCTTGAACCGGTCCAGAACTTCTTTGGCCTTGGCGATTTGGCCTGTTTGAAAGTAGAAGACACCCAGAGTCGAATAACTTCCGGGCCATTCAGGAAGCATCTCTACGGCATGCTCGAACTGCACGGCTGCTTCCGCGGTATTTCCTTCCAGAGCTGAAGCGAGTCCTAATCCCCAAAGAATTTTTCCTGAACCTGGGACGTGAGCCTGGCCCTTCAAGAGCGTTTGCTTCGCCTCAGTGATGTCATTTTCGCGAAACTGAATTAGTGCAAGGGAGAGATAGGCCTGGTCGTTATCTGGATTGCGATCGATGGCGCTACGGAAGATCTCTGAGGCGCGGGCGTTGTCACCCAGATGGGCGTAGATGTCTCCAAGCAAAGCAAGATAGGAGTTGTCCTTGCGCCCTTCTGGCGATAATTGTTCAGCGGCAGCGAGCGCATCGGAGTAGAGGCCCTTACGGAAGTAAGCATTTGCGAGGTCGAAGTGTATTTCGTCCGAGGCTGGGTTTATCTGCAGCGCTGCCTGAAAATGTTGGATGGCATCGTCATACAAATGATAGCGGGCGAGCAACACTCCGGCGCCAGCCAGGGTTCGGGAATCGCCTGAGCTTACCTTGTCGAGCTGGGCGATCGTTGTCCTGGCATCATCAATGTTTCCGGATCTCAGATATGCCTCAGCCAAGGGGTATAGAACGTCAGGTTGATCAGGGTGCTTCTTGATCTGCTCTCTGAGCTCAGTCAGGTCCTGCTTGTTTTGTGCGAGAGGGGCAAGTTTTGAACGGCTATCAAGGTAGCCGAAAAGATTCTCGTAAGGATATGCATTGACGGAACTGTTTTTAGAGAGGGACTGAAATTGGGCGAGGTTCCGTTCGGCAGCTTCCGTCTCGTGCAACCGTTTCTCGACCATCGCGAGCTTGTAGTATCCGGTGGCCGGGTTGTGGCTAACGCGAACGTATCTCCTAAGAAGTTCCTCTGCTTCGGAGAAGCTTTTGCTTTCGATTCGAAGATTGGCCAATTCCAGAAGCGCATCTGGGAAGTCCGGATTTGAGTGGAGGACTTTCTGGAATGTGGCATCCGCGCTTGCAGTATCTCCCTGCAGTTTCGCGATATAACCCAAGTGGAACAAACAGAAGCTGTTCTGAGGATCCAGTTTGAGGCCGTTCTGAAAATCCTGCTTCGCCTCATCGAACCGCCCGAGATACGTATGCGAAAGGCCAAGGAAGGCGTAAGCGCGTGCTGTTGGTTCAACCTCGATTAGTTTCTTGAACTCTACGATTGCCTTGTCGATCTTGTCGGACTTGTAATAGCTTTCGGCCAGAGCATCACGGAGGTCCGTGCGCTGGGGAGCGATCTGTAATCCTTTTTCCAGAAGAGGGATTGCATCCTCAAAGTATTTTTGAGAGATGCTGATTTGGGCCATGAGCAAGATAATGTCGGGATTGTCGGGTGCTATTTTATGCGCGCGGACCAACAAATCCAGCGCATCCAGAGGCCGAGACTCATTCATGCGGGTTTGAGCCAGAAGGTAGAGAGTTTCGGACGACTCGGGTCTCAATTTGAGTGCTCGTGTTAATACAAGTTCAGCCTGAGGGTAGTCTCCGTTAAGGAGAATAGTTTGTCCGAGGTTGTAAAGGATCTCGAACGTCTCAGGCTTCAGGGCATCGGCTTTTTCCAACTCCAGCTGCGCAGGCTTGTATTGTTTTTCGGATGCCAGCAATATGCCGAGAGAGAGATGGAGTTGGACATCGTTCTTATTTTCTGCGGAAAGCTCGGTTGCGATTCGCAATGCCTCTGCAGTGTGTTTCGTCTGCAAGTAAGCGCGGATCAGATTAAAGCGGGTCTCGATGCTTTTCGGACGGACGCGTTCAAAGTACGGAATGGCTTTAGCTGGCGATCCCTTAATCATCTCGAGTACGCCAAGGTTGTAGTTACCGTCTCGGTTCCCTGGGTCAAGCCGCAAAGCCGTCTGAAATTCCTTCTCGGCTAGATTGATGTTCTTTTGGGCAAGGTAGACGTTCCCCAGATTGTTGTGAGTTTTTGTAGAGTTAGGGACAAGTGCTAAAGCTTTTTGGAAAGCTGCAATGGCGCTCGAGTAATCCTGCTCTTGACTATCGATAATTCCCAGCAGGTTGTAGCCGTCTACGCTGGGAGGATTTCGATCGAGTTCCTCCAGCAATTTGGTTTTCGCTTCTTGCAGATGGCCTTGCTGAACTAAAGCTTCTATCGAATGAAAATTTGTGGAGGTGCTTGAGGGTTGCAGTTGTGCCGCGCCCGGACGGAAAACAAATAGAAATGTAAACAAGGTGACGATATTGAGCGCGTGCGATCGTGCCATAGCGATTCCGGCCCTATGCTTCAATGACGTGCGAATGCCCATCTTCAACAACGCTCCAGCTACCCATTTGGCGCGGTCAGTGTAGCATCTCCATGGTTTGAATGGCCGCGGGATTCGCGGGCTGTAAACGAAGCAGTTCCTGCAACACTTCTTTGGCTTTCTCCTTTTCGCTTCGCATCGCATAGAGACGGGCTAGATTGAGATAGGACTGATCGAAGTTTGGGACAAGGCGGATGCAGGTTTTGAATTGCTCCTCTGCTTTCGAATACTCCTGCAACTGAACGAAAAGAATGCCAAGGTTGTTCAGGGCTTCCGGGTAATCCGGACGCAGATCGATCGCTTTCTGCAGATAGTCCGAGGCATGGTCCATTTGATTTTGCCGGGCAAAGAGCATTCCGAGGCTGTAGTTAACTTCAGGATCGTCGGGTTGAATTTCGAGAGCGTGACGCAGGCATTCCTCTGCCTGGTCAAAAGCACCTTGGCGCCGATAGACATTTCCCAGGTTTAAGAGCGCAATGGCGTAGGCTGGTCTGAGCAATAGTGACTGCTGAAAATTTTTGATGGCTTCTTCGGGATTCCCCTCTTGTGCGGCCATCATGCCGAGATTGTTCCAAGCCTCGGGATAGTTGGGACGTAGCTTTACCGTCTGCTCAAGGTAATGGCGCGCCTGCTCGAAGTTGTTCCTACGGAGGTTGAGAGTGCCAAGGTTGTAATACCCTTCGGGATCGTCAGGTTTGGCGGCGATGACCTGTTGAAAGGACTCTGCCGCCTGGTCAAGATAGCCATGCTGGAACAAGGCTACGCCATAGGTGAAATCATTGCGTTGGAATTCGGCCTGATGGAGTTCGCCTCGGAACGGCAGCGCTTTTTTCATGCGATCGGCCGGCGTGGTTGGAAGTGATTTCACATCGTCCAGTACATGTTGAGGATCTATCGGACCCTGATAGATTTTGACGATCAAGCCTTTTTGATCAATCAGGAAAGATGTTGGAATTGCGAGATCTCTGCGGCGATCAAATAGGTAGCGGTAGATGATGTTATAGATGCCGGCGACATCTTCCGTGGCAAAGAGAACCGGAAAGGCAAACTTTTCCTGTGCTGCCAAAGATCGCGCGGCTGTACTATCACCCGCTGCATCGACGTTTACAGCTAACACAGCCAGTTGGTTTGCAGCGAACTCTGATCGGTGTTGATGTAGAAGTCTCAGTTGGTTGCGGCAGATCGGCGCCGTCGTTGCCCAGAAGTTGAGAAGGACGAAGCTGCCCTGCGACTGTTGGAGTTCCCGCATATTACCTGCGAGATCCGGTAAGGAGAACGCTGGTGCCTTCAATGGATCGATAAGCCATGTGCTCACCTCTAAAGGTAGCGACTCCAAAGCTGGGGTCGCTCCCGCTTGTGCGTATGCCGAGAATGCCGAGGCGAATGGCTTCGCAACAAACGAATCGGAGTCCTCTTCAATTTCAATGCGGTGATTGACTGGCACATGCTCGAATTGCTGCGACAGTCCACTCGGCCAGCGAACTGTCACCCTAGTCGGTTCTTCTGACTTTCCAACTCCAAAGAAGAGTTCCTTCGAGTGCTGGGCAAGGAAGCCTGATCCCGCCTGGATGTATTTTGTTTGGCGCAGGGTTCCTGTTTCCACTGTGATGGCCGCCCCTATAGCATCGCGATTGCTCTTATGTCCTCGCAAACGAAACGAGATGGAGTGACCGAGGTCGTTCATCACGTTATGGAGGATCCGTAGTTGGGGAGCATTACGGTTTTTGAGAACGACTTCCAAGCGGCCGTCGTGGTCCAAATCTGCAAGGGCAAAAGAGCGGCTATCCTCAGGAAAATCCAGACCCACCGCGCCGGAGATCTCGGAGAACGTGCCGTCGCGATTGTTCGAGAACATGACATTTCTTTGATAGGCGTTCCAGGATGCGTCCGATCGAATTAATTCGTTAATGGCGCTCCATCCACGTTCGTAAGCCAGCGACGGAGTTGCGTCTTCGGGCGATTTCGCTACTACCTGTCGCCAGAAAAAACTTGAAAGGTCGTTCCGGTTTGGCGCAGAGACATATCCATTGGTGACATAGAGATCAGCGTAACCGTCGTGATCGAAGTCCCAGAAATCTGAGCACCAGGACCAACGGCCCATTGCAACTGCTGCCTGTTGGCCCAGATTTCTGAACGTGCCATCTCCTTGGTTTTGATACAGTGCGTTGCCTCGTGCATGTCGTTGGTAGAGTGTGCGTATGCTTTCAGCCGTCGTTGCATGAAACTTTTTTTGTTCTGAAACTCTTTGGCCGGAGGCTTCCCACATGCTGGCGATATAAATGTCCTGGTGTCCGTCGTTATTGAAGTCGGACCAGCAGGCACTCATTCCGGCGCCGACGTCTTCGACATGGGATGTGCTGGAGACAACGGTGAAAGTTCCATCTCCGTTATTGCGGTAAAGTTGCGTGCTTCCAAAGTCGTTTGCCAGGCAAAGATCCGGCAGGCCGTTGGAGTTCGAGTCGCCCCAGGCGCAAGCGAAGCTGTAACGGTCGTTATCTTTGTTCAAGCCAGCTTCTTCGGTCTTCTCTACAAATGTCGCATTCCCTTCGTTGTGGAACAGGCAGTTCGGCGGACCATTGCGGGCATCGAAATAAGGAACTGGGTAGTGGTACTGGTCGAGGCCCAAGTAGTACATGTACGTGCAGAAGAAAATATCGAGACGACCATCGTGGTCGTAATCGGCGATAGCTGCATGTGTGAACGATCCTTGAGGAGGCCGCGCGAACTTAAAGGCATCGCGCTTGAGTGAGAACGTGCCGTCGCCTTGATTCAGGAAGAGCAGGGGACCGCTGCTGCAAACGACAAGAAGATCCTGAAGTCCCTTATTCTCAAAGTCGGCAAACAAAGCGCACGCAGTATTGTCGAGAACCCCAACTCCAGATTTTTCCGTTACGTCTTCAAAGGTGCCGTCGCCCCGATTGCGGTAAAGGCGGTTTGGCAAGCCGGCTGGTTGGCAGACGTAGATATCGTCGAATCCGTCTGTGTCGAAGTCGCCCACCGCTACGCCATTGTTACCGTAAACATCAATCCCGCAGGCACCATCGAGGACTGTGCGCCAATGATCGATACCGCGAAGCATCTGGTTTGAGTATGATTCTGTTCCGCGCAATGCCTGTGATGTGACATCGATAAACACGGGGCCATTGGCGACGCTAAGGGTCTCTTCGGCGGCTTCCCACGCGTGCGCCGTCCACATTTGCGATTCATCGAGCGACCACTCAGTCAGCCAAGACCCAACCCTTTCCTCTCGCCGTTCATCGTTGCGTTTGGCGACAATGTCGTATCGGATATTCAGGCGTAGAGTCAGTGGGGCGTTGGCGATTTCTTCGATGCCATAAATTTCAAATTCAGCCGTTTCTACTCGTGAGACTTGTCCCAGCCAGAACTGGACCTGCTGAAGAAACTGGTCGCGTCCGAGAACGGTGGCTGCGCCAAACTGTCTTTTCACCGTATCGATGCCGTATCCGGAACGCAGCGAAGATTCTTTAGGGGGAATCAGTGACGAGGCTTTGATCGAAGGAGCCAGCAACTTCGCCAGGAACGAAAGATCGCGAACGGATGTTTTGAGACTTTGGCTCCATCGCTGAAGAAGCGACTCGATCTCAAAGGCATACTTCTCGGTGACATATTCGTCGGACCCCGACGCAACAAGTCGAAGAATGTCCGCCAAAGGAGATTTGGCCGGATAGTGGGGAGTAAGACGGATATCGGCGAAAGCAAAAGCAGGATATTGATTCGAAAGGATATTTGGGGAACCGAACAGAAACGAGGACCCATAGAAAGGTGCCGGACGGAGTAGCAAGGGTGCCAATCCCATGCTTTTGATTAGTGCTCGTCGGGAGAGGAGGTGGGCTTCGTTTTTGTAGAGCGACATTATCTGGGGGTCCGTAAAGCCACTAAGTGTCCGCAGAATAGCACCCAGCTAGATTCGGCCCAAATTCATGTCAATCACCATTTGAAACAGCGTGACAAAAAATAATGATGTCAATCTCAAACTTTTGGTTGACACCGATTCGCCCTTCGGACTAAGGTTGTCATCGCTCACTTGTAATCGCTTACACATATTGGTCAGCGCATCGGGGTTTTTCCCCTGGAGCAAAGATCATGGGACAGGAAATCAGACGAACACTGAAGAAATTCAGGAGGGTACTCGGATGGTTCTCGATCGAAATGGCGTAAGTCAGCTTAGGAAATTTGGCTACATAGTCCTCACAAGTCTGTGCTTCCTCGGGGTCTCAACAGAGTCCGCAACAGCCCAGGTAGATCAAGGATCAATCGTCGGAACCGTGACTGATACCACCGGTGCCGTTGTAGCCAACGCGCAAGCGACACTCTTGAATACGGATCAAGGCTTAACCTTGGATGTCACAACCAATGACAGCGGTGAATTTACCTTCTCACCGGTCAGAATCGGAAACTACACTCTGACCATCAACGCAAAAGGTTTTGCCCGGACAACCCAGCAGAATCTGACGGTAAACGTTGGGCAGCGCCTGCTTGTCAACGTTCAACTTAAGCTTGGCTCTTCGACTGAAACCGTTGAGGTGAATGCTGCCCCGCCGCAACTCCAGACCGAAGAATCATCCGTCGGACAAGTGATGACTGAGAAGAGCGTGAATTCTCTACCGCTCAATGGGCGCAACTTCACGTTTCTTGCCCAACTTGGCGCAGGCACACAGACGCCCCAGGCCGACACCAGAGGCAACGCCGCTTCGGGAGCCTTTTCCGCCAATGGCCTTCGCCCAGCGCAAAACAACTACTTGCTGGATGGCATTGACAACAATTCCAACGCGGTTGACTTCCTGAACGGAACAAACTTTATCGTTCTTCCTCCAGTGGACGCAATTTCGGAATTCAAGGTTCAGACCGCGAACTTCAGCGCAGAATTGGGTCGTTCAGCAGGCGCCGTTCTCAACGCTACGATTAAATCCGGAACCAACAGTATCCATGGTGCGGCGTGGGAGTTTTTCCGCAACGATGTTCTCGATGCAGCAGACTGGTTTGAAAACAACGCCGGAACGAAAAAAGGAAGGTTGCGCCTAAATCAGTTCGGAGCCTCAATCGGCGGCCCGATCATCAAGGACAAGATCTTCTTCTTCGGTGATTATGAAGGTCTGCGGCGCGTCCAGGGAACGGTAGAAACCGGTGCCGTACCGACAGCGGCGGAGGTCAGCAGCGGTTTCACCAATCTCTCCGACCTAATCTCCACTTCGCATTCCAATACCGACAATCTGGGTCGAACAATAGCGACGGGCACGGTCCTGGACCCTGCCACAACGCGTTTAGTTACAGCACAGACGGTGGATCCTGTCTCCGGTATAACGGCGGCGAGTACCGGCTTTGTTCGTGATCCGTTCGGCTGCCCAGCGTCCGCTGTGAATGTTACGCTCGCCAACTGCCCCAACCTGAATCAAATTCCTGCAAGCCGGTTGGATCCTGTCGCCCTCAATCTGATGAGTCTCTACCCGGCGCCCAACCGGGGGGGGATAACTTCGAACTATACCGTGAGCCCAAGTCTGTTCGAGCAAAGAAACGCCTTTGATATCCGTGCCGACGTGAATCCCAGCCAAAAAGATCAGGTGTTCTTCCGCTTCAGCTATGTGGATAACCCCATTTTTATACCGGGCATCTTCGGAGGCATCGCGGACGGTGGCGGATTCCAGCAGGGCGACCAGACTGCAAAGTCCAGTCAGTCTGTCTTGGGGTATACCCACGTGTTCACACCGGCTACGATCAACGTGCTGCACGTGGGATTCAACCACCTTCATACCACGCGGTTTGGGCCAGTAGGCAATAAGACTGGCATCCCAGACCAGTACGGAATTCAAGGCATCCCGCAGTTTCCTGAGAACGGCGGCCTTCCTTCAATCGCCATCAACGGACTGTCGACGCTGGGCAGCAACGCCTTCCTGCCTTCAGACGAAATCAGCCAAACCCTCCAGATCACCGATGACTTTACGAAGGTTTGGAGAAAGCACAGCTTCAAGGCGGGCATCGAATCACAGCACGTAAAGTTTTCGACCTTGCAGCCAGCTTTTTCGCGCGGCAATTTCGACTATGACGGTCGTTTTACCGATATTCCCGAGCGTCATACTGATGGCCGTGCGCAGTTCCTGCTGACTCCACAAGCGGCGACCGTTGCGAATGGAGTCGACTATTCTGGAGGCGCAGACGGAGTCAATGCCTCCAATATTAACAAGACCTACAATTACAGAACCTATCTGGCGTTCTACTTCCAGGACGACTGGAAGGTAACTCCCAAACTGACTCTTAATCTCGGTCTGCGCTACGACTACTTTAGCCCAATCCGGGAGACCAATGGAGGTCAGGCTAACTTCGTTGAAAGCGGCCCACCAAACGGCACTCCGACGTACCTCATCCCTGCGAGCGGTAAGGACGATAGAAGCTTGTCTACCAGCTTCACCGACCTGTTGGCCAAGGATGGAATTGCGCTTGAGCAAACCGACAGATTCGGGCAAGGACTGGTGCAAACGCAAAAGAACAATTTTGCACCGCGAATAGGACTCGCTTATCAAATCAATCCGAAGCTGGTTGTGCGCGGCGGCTTCGGCTTCTTCTTCAACTCATTTGAGAACCAGGGATACGGACCGAATATTGGTGAAAATTATCCCTTTGTTTTCAATTTCTCGTATGCGAGCCAGACCAGCAGCAATGTTCCCGGCCAGCAGACGGTCTCACCAATCAGCTTCAACACTCCTTGGGCTGGCTGCGCCACTGCAGGTCCCGGTGGCACCGCAACCATCGGCGCCGGCCTCTCCTGCATTCAATTTACGCCTACTGCTGTGAATGCACAGGGTCTGGGCTTGCAGGGACTTCAGTTCCACTACATAACCCCGCGCACGCTCAGCGTGAACACCACACTGCAATATTCGATAACACGCGCCTTGTCCGCGCAGGTCGCGTATGTGTTTACCCAGGGAAAGAATCTTCAGGTCGGTGTTGGGAACAATAATGTGACAGCACTCTTACCTTCCGGCACCAGCACAACCGATCGGTCGATTCCAGGAACAGTGCCGTTCCCCGATTTCTCGGCGAATGGGAGTTTCCAGTCAACGGTGGGAATCAGCAATTACAACGCATTGCAAACCAAACTGGAGCAGCAGTTCTCAAACGGGTTGAGTCTCCTTCTTGCCTACACCTATTCCAAGACGCTGTCGGATGCTGGCGACTTGCTGAATGGCGGTAGCTTGACCAATTTCCGCGCACCTGCCGTACCGGGTCTTGGCCCCGAATTTGATTATGGCCCGGCCAATTTCGATATCCGCAACGTATGGCACTTCAGTGGCGGGTATGAGCTGCCGTTCGGCGAGAATAAACGCTTCATGGCGAACTCCGGGAGGGCTGCCAATGCGCTGCTTGGAGGATGGTCTGTAAACTGGATCCTCACGCTTCAGGGTGGCCAACCTATCACCCTCCCTTGCCCCACCAAAACTGTCGCTACAAACGTAGGGAATAATGGCTGCAACGATGTGCGGGTTGCGGGACAGAGTCAGAAACTTGGACTGTTCACTAAGAACGGAAACTTGTTTTGGTTTGGGAACCCCAATGCCTTCCAACAGCCCTGCCCGCTGGGGGCCACAGCAACGGCCGGTTGCATCCCTTATGCCGGCAGTGCCGTTCTGGGCTTCCGTCCAGGTACGACCACAGGACCGGGATTCCATCGGCTGGACTTCTCGGCGTTCAAGGCCTTCAAATTGAGCGAGCGGTTCTCCTTGCAGTTCCGGTCGGAGTTCTTCAACATCCTCAACCATCCGAACTTCAACGCTCCTAATTTCGGCGGCAACGGCGTCGTCGCGATTAGCAACTCTGGCAACTTCACCAGCCCGAACTTCGGACAAATTGGATCGACTCGTGATAATCCCTACGATCCGCGGCAGATTCAGTTTGCTCTGAAGCTGCTTTTCTAGGCTAAGATGAAAACGCCCCGGAAAGGTACGCCTGCTGGGTGCCTTTCCGGGGTTTTCTTTTTGCGCAACGCTTTGGTGTGCGGGCGACCTTGGAGGTAGACGGTGAGCAAGATGCACCGGTTTTGGCTTGCTAGTTGTATTCTTCTGGCTTGCGCGACATTAGCAGTGGCGGCCGACGACAACCAGAAGCAGAAATTGGATCGCCAATTTCAGTCGGCTGTGGCGCAATACGACTCAGGACGGTTTGCAGAAGCAGCAGCTCAGCTCGAGAACCTTTTACCCCAAGTACCAAATAACTTTGAGGTCGAAGAACTTCTGGGGATGACTTATTCCTCTATGTCGCAAGATACAAAGGCCATCGAGCACCTGGAAGCTGCGGTTCGACTAAAGCCGGATTCGGCAGATGCCAGGACCAACCTGGCGGCGAGTCTTTCCCGTTCAGGCAAGACTGAGTTGGCAGGCGTACAGTTCCGAAAGGCGCTCGAGTTGGAACCTCGGGACTATACAGCAAACCACAACCTGGGTGAGTTCTATATTCAGTCTGGCAAGATCGCGGATGCGCGTCCCTTTCTCGAGCAGGCACAGCGCATCAACTCTTCCTCTTACGACAACGGCTACGATCTGGCGATGGCCAATTTGCTCACGGGACGTCTTGGCGAGGCACGGCAACTTGTCCAAAACCTGATGCGAAGCAATAACACAGGAGAACTGCATAACCTGCTGGCCCAGATCGAAGAGAAAGATGGGAAATTTGTTGAGGCGGCGAACGAGTTCGGGATTGCCGTGCATATGGATCCGAGTGAAGACAATCTATTTGATTGGGGCAGCGAGCTTCTTCTGCACAGAACCTATGAGCCAGCCATTGATGTCTTTCGCGAAGCTACGCGTCGCTATCCGAGCTCCCCCCGACTTCAAATCGGACTGGGGATGACTCTCTATTCGCGTGGCCTCTATGAGGAGGCAGTCAAGGCGCTGCTTGCGGCTGCTGATCTAGACCCTTCCGACCCTCGATGCTATCTGTTTCTTTCCAAGGCCTACGACAGTTCTCCAAACCAGGCGGAAGAAGTGATTCAAAGATTTAGACGGTATTCAGAGATTGAACCCAGCAATGCTTTGGCTCAGTATTATTACGCGATGAGCTTATGGAAGGGAAAACAGGCACAAGGCGCTGGCCTGAATCGCCAAGTGGTGGAGTCTTTACTGAAAAAGTCGATAGAGCTGGACGGAAAGCTTCCCGAACCCCACATGCAACTGGGTAATCTTTATGCCGATCAGCATGAATATGAAAAGTCCATTCCAGAGTATGTGCGCGCGCTGGAATTAAATCCAAATCTTCCGGAAGCCCACTACCGCCTTGGAACCGACTACGTTCATGTAGGACAAAAGGACCGAGCGCAGAGTGAATTTGACGTCTATCAGAAGCTCCGGGCGCAACATATGGCCGAGCTGGACAAGGAGAGGGCAGAGGTGCAGCAATTTGTATATTCGGCAAAGGCTGCCCCTTCCACCAAACCTTGAATTCTGCTCCGTGACAGGCCGAGCGTATGCTGACGGAGTTCAGATTTGGACACATCGAAACCTACGCGAACGAGGACCAAGGAAAGAAGAGAGTCGATGGACCAAACGGTATTCAGCAGAGCACTTACGAAAGAAGTCTCTGGCGTGGAAGCGGTCAGTCCTCGAGAACTTGCCTGGCGCCTAGGTCGTAGCAGACGTGATTTTCTGCGTGATGCGGCAGGGATGGCTTTGGGAGCAACGCTCATGGGCGCAAGCCCGTTTGTGCACGGACAAGCTGCCGCAAAGAAACGGAAAGTTATCGTCATAACGTTCGGTGGGGGCGCCCGTGATCAGGAAACTTTCGCTCCCGAAGGACAGGAGAATATCCCGCACCTGCTCCATGAACTGATTCCCCAGTCGAGTTTTTTTACGCATGTGACAAACCAGGGGATATTGGGCCATTACGTCGCAACGGCTAGTTTGGCAACGGGAGTATACGAAACGCTGAATAATTTTTCCGCGATCGCTCCGGAGCATCCCACTGTCTTCGAGTACTTCCGCAAAGATCTGAAACGGCCACCCTCGGATGCCTGGGTTGTTGCGCCTAGCAACGGATTCAACCGGATTGGCGAGAGCGAATGTCGCTCTTATGGTTCCGGTCTTGGAGCGAGAGTGGTTTTGCCAAAGCATTTGCTGAGTGCGACAACCTCCGGGCGCGCCACTGACTATGAACACCTCTTGCGCGACAACTACGAAACTCCGCTCTACGTGCCACAAATCGGAGGCGGCGAATTTGAATTGCGGCAACTGGAGACGATCTTAAAGCTTTCGGTTGATGACTTCAGGGCCCATGCGCTGACTGTGTCGAGTCCGGACGAACTCTCCGTATATATTGCAAAGCGTCTGATGAAGCAGGAATCCCCCAGTCTTCTCTGGATTACGATGCACGATATAGATATTGCGCACTCCGGGGCCTACTCGCTCTATATCGACGCCATTCAACGTACGGACCGGCTCTGTGCGGAGATTTGGAAAGCGGTTCAAAGCGAGCCCGAATACGCAGGCAATACGACCCTTCTTATTCTTCCAGATTTTGGGCGAGACTCTGATCAGGACCCCGGCGGAAATGGATTTCAGCATCATCGTACGGGCGATGCTGCCTCTCGCACGACCTGGATGATGGCCTTTGGTGCAGGTACCCGTCAAGGAGTGGTGTATGACCGTCCATTGCAATCTATCGACCTTGTGCCCAGCCTGGGAGCGATGATGGGATTTTCTCCTGCGCTGTCGCAAGGCAAACCGATTAAGGAATTGTTGTAAAGATATGTTGCCACTTGATCTCCATGCCGAGCAGTTTGCCGGGTATCCTCCTGAGGCAAAGAGGCTGGCCGTAGCTAACCTCGGAGCATTACGACAGCTTCCGCTTAGTTTCTTGCCCGGCTTATTGCGGGAACTTATCGAATATGATTTCAAGTTTCCTGCTGAGCGTGTCGCGATCGAAAAGGAACTTACGAACCTCAGTTCTCTTTCGGGGACGCAGATCAACCAGTGGTTTCAGGCATTTTCTCAGGTGTCACTCTCTTCGAAGCTGGAGCATTTCGACTGGATCAATCACCCCGCTCAATTTGTCGAACAGGAATCCGCGTACCTCTGGACCACCCACCAGTTGGATGCGTTCCGTAAGGCCGCGATAGATTACGGCGATCGATTGCGGTTAGCGGAACGTGTTGAGCCAATTCCCATGCGCAGGCTTGGAATTGCCGTTATCGGGCAGGGTGTCGTGTCATATGACGGCCTTCTGTTTCGCAACCTGCGTGAGTATGGCACCTATTTTGGACAGATCAAACCCGAAAATGGACTTGAGCTCCTGCTGACTGCGGTCGCGACTCGGGCCAAAGCACATCCCACCCCTTATTCCCATTGGTATGTCGACGGAGGGGAGGAGGTCCATCACAGTCCGTTACTGACGTGCGTGCCGTATCGGGCGCTGGAACCTGTACGCACCGCGTTGCTGAAATATATGCAGGCGGAAATTCAACGGCCCGGTATGGGACCCGAGGATCTCCGCACACATCTTGCTCGGCTGTTGCCCTCCGACCTTGGAATGGATAAGGCTGGAGATCCGGTACTAGACCGCTTTCAAGTCAAATTGCTAACGGAGGGTTCCGGAACCCAGATATTTAGTACTACATTCGCGCAATGGACTACACGTGAGGCCCTAAGGCGAGCCCAACCACTCACGTTATTGGTACGTTTCGCGCCTCGACAAAGGCAGAGGCCAATGAATGAGTTGCTGTCCGGCAGCCAAGGTAGCCCTGAGCTCGATTTCACAGGGTCCCTCATCGATGGAGATATGGGCGCCTATTATCACTGGATAAACCAGCAGCGGTTACCCGGATCTGAGCAATCTTCATTCCTGGTGTGGTTTGAAGGCCACAATCAAGCCCTTGCAATTGGACCGTCGTTGCCTCGGGGCGCAACGTCGAATTCCGTTATTGACGTCGGTGAGTTGCTTTCACTGGCTGTCGGTTGAAATTCTGCCGATGGGTAAGTGCGGTGGAGGAGGTACGCCCGTCGTTGTTGTAGCAGATACTTGCTTCATGATGTGTTCGATGACCTGGAGCAGTGATGCGACTGGGTGGACGCGGATTGTGCGGCCGAGTTCGAGACATTGGTCTGAGTGTGCATCGTATGGTGGCCAGCCGGGAAGGCCCGGAGTGTTCGGATTGCCGGTTCTTGCGAACTGTGTCCAGTAGCCGCGCATTATCTTACCGAGGACTTTGTCGTCATTGCTGTGCTCCCAGCCTGAAGGAAAGGAATCACTCAGAAAAATAAGTTCCTCCCCGTGATACGCACCAAGGTGTGCCCGCCTACCGGTCTCGATCCAAAATATCCGGCTCCGCATGGCGTTTCGTACGGACTCTCCGGCGTACAGCGAGCTGCGTTCGGGGTGTTCCGAGGCCGGTTGTTCGCGAACAAAAAGCGCTGTAAGGGGAAAGCCAACCGCAAATGCGACCAGACCTATGCCAGCATATGCGATGCGCCAGCCGTAATTGGAGATTAGCGACTGCGCGAAGATTGGCAGCAACATCGCGCCGCAACCGCCACCGGCAAGCATCACGGCGAAGGCCATTCCCCGGCGCCTGACAAACCAACTGGCGATAGCACGCGAGTAACCAAGATAAGCCGTGCCATTGCCTACGATCCCCAGCAGCAGAAAGACGATGTAGAAGTGTGCAATGTGGTTGGTCAGCAGAGCCAACGACCCAAGTGCCGCGGAAAAGATGACGATGCAGGGCAGGATGATTCTTCTTGGACCGTATCGATCGAGCAGATGTCCAATCGCGGGAGAACATGCAGCTACTGCCAAAGCAGCGATGCTGAATGCGATGGAGATCGACTCGCGGCCCCAGCCGAAGGATAGGGATAAGGGCTTGAGGAAGAGCCCGAAGGTGTAAGGAACAATGGCCGCGAAACTGACCATGACACCGAAGAAGCCGGCGAGCACAACCTTCCATCCGGGATAACTTAGGCTGGACTCCTGATCAGTCACGAATGTAGCCCCTCTGTGCGATCTTAGCGACGTCAGTGTCATAGATTCCCTTAGAAAAGTATCTTGACGGCAAATTGTGTCAGTCGTGCGGGGCCGGCCTGCAGAATTCTTCCGAAATCTGCGGAGGCGAGGTCGGCAATTGGCAGACCGAAATTAGCGTGATTTGCGACATTAAATGACTCTGCACGGAACTGTACCCGCGTTCTCTCGGTCAACTCGAATGTTTTGAGAGTGGATAGATCGACATCCGCAGATGCCGGGCCGCGTGAGGCGTTTCGGCTTTCGTTACCAAACTGCCCAGCCTGAGTCTGCGGATTGAGGCGCTGGAATGGAGTGCGGTCGAGCCACTGAGTCACTGTATGTGGACCCTGGCTAGGATTGCCAACGAGGTTTGGCCGGCTGGCAAAAAAGCCGGAGATAGGTGGTGCCGATGCCTGCAGAGAGACGTTGTTGCTGTCATACACCGTGAACGGCGTCGCGGAGTTTGCGGTAGCAATGCAATTGAGTTGCCAGCCATCCAGGAAGACCTTTTTTACGCCCTTTGTGTGGCGCGCAAATGGAATCTCCCAGGTGGCGCTGGCTACAAACCGATGCCTCGCATCGAAGATGGACGGGCCGTGCTCCGCCTTGAGGTCAAACGGATTTTGAGCAAGATCATTTTCTCCACTCAACGGCTTGGCTGAAGCGCCCTGAAGATTCATCGACGAGAGGTAGTCCAATGTCTTCGATAGCCAACAGGACATATTGAATGCTAGTCCGCTCCCATACTGATGGGAAAAGCTTACTTGTCCAGAATGGTAGGTGGAGTTCTGGCCGTAAGTGAGTTCGGCGATTGTCGCATACTTACAGGGGCCATTATTAGGGGCGCAGTTCGCATAAATCCTGCGACGATCGGCGTTTTGTGCTGTCGCACCCGGACCGTATACTGCCGGGTTGGCATCGATGTTGCGCGGCAGATGTGTGCCCTTTGTTCCAACATATCGAATCTCCAGCACAGAGTTTTTGAGGAGTTCATGCTGGACAGAGAGATTCCAGTTCTGAGCGTTCGATGGCCGCGCGTTGGTATCCATCACAAAAGGTGTCGACGGACTCAGAAAGGTATTTGGCGCTGGAATGGGTACGTTGCTGTATGGTGCAGCGAAGTTCAATGTAGGAGGAGTAATCTGTTCGAATTGTGCCCAGGGAAGCGCGCTGATCGGAGCCTGCGATGTTACGCCCGATCCATTCGCGAACGGATCATAAAAGATTCCGTAGGCTGACCGTATAGACCATCGGCCCGATCCAGTTGGATCCCAGACAAAAGCAACTCTCGGCATGAATCCTTTGTAATAGCTCGGAGCGATTCCTCTCGAAACTCCAGGATCACCGGGGAATAGAACTCCAGTCGGCGCGTTTGGCATGACGTGGGACTGAACGCCGGGAATGAACGCATTCAACCTGTTGCGTGTTTCCGTGTTGGGATTGATGATCTCGTAGCGCAGCCCATAGTTGACGGCAAATTTAGGTCGTGCACGCCATTCGTCCTGGTAGTAAAAACCGGCTCCCCAGTTGCGCACGTAACGGGTGAAGTCTCCGCGACCCTGATAAAACACTACCGGGCTGCCAAGCAGAAGATTGGCGAAAGCATCGTTTGTGGGAAAGGTCGACGCAAAGATGAAGAAGGCATTCGGCGCGATTGATTGAAAAAGGTTCAACTGATAGCGGGTAAATTCTCCGCCCACTTTGATGGAGTGATTTCCATGAAACCACGACAAACCATCGTGAACCTCGTAAGTATTCTGAACTGAGGTTCTTGGGCCAGTGATCGCGCCACCGATCGGCGAATAACCGCTCAGATTGAAAAATGGTGGCCCCTGTCCTATTTCTGAAGCGGAGTCATAATCAAATCCCAAGGCGCGTGGCGGTGTTCTGTTCAGACGTTGGTCGAACAAAAATTCATATCTAAAGAAAGACGCTTTGAACGCGTTGGTCATGGAAGATGACAGGAGATACGTATTCGAACCCACGATGGAGTGAGCTGTGTAGTCGTCACGCGTAGGGAATCCAGGAAGATCGGAACCGCGGACCGATACCGGATTGATGTTATATCCGGTGAAGTAGGAATACCGCGTGAAGAATTGGCTCTTGTCAGACTGGTGAAAATCGAGACGGACGCCAACCTGATCGTCATCGTTCGTTCCGACAACGGTCGCCGTATAACTGGAGGGAGTAACGTTGCCCGAAGGATAGAGGTTCGCAACATTTACAGCGACGGGATTAAAACTGCTGGAAGGAAGCTGATTGTTTTCATAAGGAATGCCGCCGGCTGCAAAATTGATGAGCGGATGTCCCAGGCCCGAGAAATCGCCCTTCTTTTGTGCATCGGTGGGAACTGTCGCTGAAGTTGTGATCCCTTGTCGATTGCGGAAACCCTCATAGTAGGTAAGAAGAAAAGACGATCCTTTCGAATCGGTCCACCCACGGTTGCGCCAAATTGATTTTGCTTAAGGGGTTCCACCTTCGAAGAAAAGTAATTTCGCGTGTCCAACGCATCGTTCCGGAAGAACTCAAAGATGCTGCCGTGGAACTGGTTTCCACCTGCCCGCGTCACCACACTTGTCGTCGATCCTGTGTTTGCGCCGTATTCCGGTGGCGCAGTGTTTGTCAGAATTCGAAACTCGGCAATGGCGTCGATCGGAATCTTCAATGCAAACCCGCCGTCCATGCGGTTCACATTCTGAACGCCGTCTAATAGAAAATTATTTGACTCCGGCCGCTGTCCGTTTTACGGCATACGATTGACCAGAGCGTAGCGAGCCACCTTGAGTGGCCAACCCCGCTGTGAGCGGAGCCACTCCCGCCTGAAGTAATCCAAGCTGCGCAAAGTTGCGGCCGTTCAAAGGTAGTTCCAACACTTCTCTGCTACTGACTACCTTGCCCAAAGTATTGGTCGAGGTGTCAATGGCTGGCGCTGTGCCCTGCACAGTTATGGATTCGGTCACCGTCCCGAGAACCAGACCTATATCCAGTTGCACAGTCTGGCTTACCGTGATCTCGATTGGAGACTGGGAAAAATGGGCAAACGTGGCAGCATCCGCGGCTAAGGAATATCGGCCAACACTCAGTAGGACAAAACGGTATCGGCCTTCTACGTTCGATATCTGTCTTCGAACTGAGTTTGTCTCCAAATTTTTCAAAGTAATGCTTGCCCCAACGACAGGAGCACCACTCTTGTCGCTAACTAGCCCTTCAAGATTGCCTACGGCATCCTGGGCGTTTGAATTTCGAACACCAAAGATGATCAGCACGAGAGCGAAAAGGATGGTTCGCGATGCGATGGTTGCTTTATGCAAACCGCTGCGACGATTCTCCAAATTTTTAAAAGCATGAATTTGGCCTCAAAGAATCAGCTGACAGATGAGTGGTTCTGACCTGACCTGGCGAGCCAGCATCTGCGTACAAATGCTTGTCTCTATGTGTGTGCCACGTTAGTCGTTTCCTGGCAGGCTGTCTTCGGTCTTTGGATGTGTGTTGATGTCAACCGGATGGTGGAATGGATGATGGTCAAAGAAACGTTCAGCGTCCGGCCATTTTTAGCGCAGCTTCAGGCAGGCGAGCGCCTCCAAGCGAGAGCCTGGAGGCAGCTTCGTCGATCTGCTTGAGATCGTTCTCCGTAAGTTCGACTCGATGTAGCTTCGTGATTCCTGGAATGTGTCGCAGGAATTTATTGGGAGATGACGCAGCGGAAACGGAACCCCGTATCTTATTTAAGTTGTTGATAGTAAACTACTTGGTGGGAGCGGCGGGAGTCGGACTTTTCCCCGTGGCCTAGAATCTGTAAGTTACACATTCGACAAGATGTAGAACAGCTAAAACGGACCTATTGCCCAATCGATCGGGCAGTTGTCGTACAGTTTGCCGTCGCTAGTTGCTGAGAAACAACTGAGCGGGCCTCACATACAGATTGGCAAGCTGTAAGAGTCAATTTTACAGCTACGGGGCCGGAGAGCCAGAGATTTCGCAACGATATAACCTCGACTAATCGCGCCTGCTTTCTTTCCTACCGCTCACTATAACTGGAGGAATGTTGCGCTCCCAACTTCCCGGTTTGCGGGTTAACCGACCGGCACCGATTTTGTTCACTGCGGAAATAATCGCAATTTTTCCATGAGCAGCGCTCTTGGACGTGCCTCTGCACACAAGAAGGGGCCGAAACACCGGCCCGTCGAGAATTGCAGGAGGCGTTGATTCATTGCGCTCGCAACGTCGCCAGGCTCTGGCTTTTCATCCAGGTGTTGCCCTGAGACCACCTGGACCACGCAGTGATGTATCAACGATTCGTCACAAAAAACGGCGCTCTGTGTTGACGATAGGCAAACAATTCCTTATATTTGCACAAAATATTGACGATTTCGGGTCTCCTTGCAAGTCAAAGGAGTCTGCACATGAATTGCCCAATAGTCGGAGCAACCTCCGCAGTGCATCTGGGGCAGCCAGCCTCGAGTTTGGTGCGCAAAGCCTTCCTCCTCCTCATCTTCATTGCGAGTGGCTCGGCGATCTCCCCACCCATGTACGGCCAAGGAACGGGAAGCTTCTCCGGCACGGTCGTAGACAAATCCGGGTCGAACGTCTCGGGAGCCTCGGTAACAGCCACCTCAGCAGCCACCGGCCTTGCTCGGGCAGGAAAGACCGATGACGCGGGTCACTATCTGATCCCGCTGCTTCCTGTAGGCAATTACACGGTGCGCGTTGAATCCACCGGGTTCCAGACAGTCGAGGCAAGAGACCTCACGCTTCAGGTGGATGAGGCTCGCGAGTTGAACTTCACGCTGGTCCTCGCCAACGTTACAACCACCGTTGAGGTCAGTGCGACTGCAGTAGCAGCCGAGACATCGAATCCCTCTCTTGGTCAGGTCATTACATCGCAACAGGTCTCGCAACTTCCGCTGAACGGCCGTAACTTCGTGCAGCTTGCCACACTCACTGCAGGAGCCACTGCCGAGACGAACCCCAACAGCTTCTTTACCTCCGCAGCCAGTAGTGAGGTAGCTGCCCGCGGCTCATTCTCTCTATCCGTCGGCGGGTCGCGTCCAAACAGTACTGATTGGTTGCTGGACAACGTCGACAACAATGAGCTGACTGCGGGCGGCATCGCCATCTTCTCTTCTATCGATTCCATCCAGGAGTTCAAGGTGTTGACCTATACCTACTCCGCTGAATACGGAACCCGCGCTGGCCCTACCGTGCTTGTCACCACCAAGTCCGGCACGAATGCGTTCCATGGATCTCTCTTTCAGTTTTTCCGCAACACCGCACTCGATGCTAAGAGCTACTTTGCAACCCAGGCAGAGAAGTTCAACCTCAACCAGTTCGGAGGCTCAATCGGCGGCCCTATTCGCAAGAACAAGACGTTTTTCTTCGTAGACGGCGAGCAGAAGTATCAGCGGCACGGCATCGTCTTTACAGGCCTGATTCCCTCTCTGGCGATGCGCACGGGGGATTTTTCGGCTGACGCTTTCGGCAATCCGGTGAGTGGCCTCCAGATAGTGAACCCGAACATGATCGGGGCCTCTACCGATCCCAATGTCTATCCCAACGTTTACTTTCAGTGCAATGCACAGGGGCAGCCCTTGCCTTCCAATCCTGACGGAAGCCAGCCGCCGGGAGTTGCGTGCAACAAAATTCCATCCGGCCTGATCAACAACATCGGACAGGCAATGATGAACCTGTATCCGACACCGAACGCAAACAACGCCAGCGGTGGGTACAACTTCGTCAATGCGCCAGTGCGTAAGCTCGACAACACGAAGTTTGATATTCGGCTGGACAATAACTTCACCAATTCCGACTCCGCCTTCGCCCGCTTCAGTTACGATCAGGCGTTCTCATTCGTGCCGGGCGGCTCACCGGGATTCGCAGCACAAAATGCATTCGGCACTAATCAGGACATTACCAATCACGGTCGCAACCTTGCCCTAGGCTGGACGCACGTCTTCTCGGCCAACATGGTGAATCAGTTCACCTTCGGCTATAACCGCATCTTCAACTACATCACCTCGTACGGCTCCGGCACGTGCGCCTCGGCGACCATTGTGCCGGGCGGTATTCCCAACGCCAATCTCGGATGTTCGGGCACACCTCCAAAATGCGCCCCTGGGGCTTTTAGCTGCGGCCTGGTCTCTACCATCGTTGCCGGTGGCTTCTGGGCGGTCGGCGATCGCGGCTATTCCCCGTTCCAAGGCGGAACGAACATCTTTTCGTACAGAGATTCGCTCGATCTGACCCACGGCAGACACAATCTTCACTTTGGTGTCGACTTCCGAGCAAATCAGATGAACGTGGGCACCGAGGCCTTTCAGGATGGCTTCTGGATCATCGGCAATGGCGGCAATTTCAGCGGTCTTAGCACTGCCAACATACCGGGCAGTCCGCCGGCGGATTTCATGCTCGGCATCACCGGCTTAGCCATTCATGACCAGACCTTCAACGGCCCCATCACCGGTCGCCGCTGGAAGGTCTTCCGCCCCTTTGCTGAGGACGACTGGAGAGTCACCAACTCTCTCACGCTCAACCTCGGCCTTGCGTGGGATTTGACATCGCCGATCTCCGAAGCGCGCGGACGCCTAGCAAACTATGTTCCCGCCACCGGCGATCTTCTCATCGCCAGCAGAAACGGTGTGAGTTCGTCGGCGGGAGTTGATAGGGACTGGACCGCGCTGGAGCCGCGCGTCGGCGGTGCATGGAAGGTCGTGTCCAACGGCAATACCGTACTTCGCGCAGGCTTCGCGATGTTCCACGACTCCGCGTGGAGTCAGGGAGCGCAAGGCCTCTGGCAAAACCCACCCTTCTTCGGCGAATCAGATGCATTTGCCACTGCAGGCTGCGCCTTTTCAACCTCGTACTGCGCTACCGTGCTAGGTCAAACTCCTTCAGCCATCAGTCTCTCCGACGGATTCGAGGCCATCACAGAACCGCCAACTGTTGGTACTTTCACCGGTTCGTTCTATACACAACCAACTGATTTCAAGATGGGCAGAGTGCAGCAATATAACGTGAACGTTGAGCAGGTAGTGCACGGCAACGTCGTGATCACAGCGGGTTATGCAGGTTCACGCGGCACTCACGTTCTTGTCGCAGGAAATAACCTCAATACCGCAAGCCCGAAAGCCTGCGTCGGATCATCTTCCTACACGCTCGGCTGTCTGCTTGGCGGGGCGCCTTATATTCCTCCCTACAATACGTTCTCCACCATCTCGCTCTTTGGCGATGTCGGCAAAACAAACTACGACTCCCTGCAGATCAAAGCCGAGACGAAGGCGCAGAAGCATGGCCTCTATGCCCTTATCGCCTACTCGTACTCGCATACCTATGACAACGGTCTCTCCGATGGCCTGGGCTCGTTGCTGAGCGCTCCATTCTTCCCGCTCCCCAACTGGCAGCACTTGGATTGGGCACTGTCGCAAATCAATCTCAATCACAGTTTCACAGGCAGCGTGATCTACGATCTCCCGTTCGGCCACGGCAGACAGTTCGGCGACGGTTGGAATGCTGCTACGAATGCCTTCCTCGGCGATTGGCAGGTGACCGTTATCCAGAGAATCTCCTCGGGCTTCCCCACGCCTCTCATCTATAGCAACAACCAGTCTGGCTCGTTCTTTCAGAATGGAGGCAACGGCAATAATTGGAATCGCCCCAGCCAGGTCTCAGGTTGCGACGTCCATGCGGGCAACCATGCCGTGAAGCAATTCATCAACCCGGCATGCTTCGTCGCTCCGCCAATTGGACAGCTCGGAAACGCCTCACGCGTTCCCGTCTTTGGTCCCGACTTTGTGAACACTGATTTTTCGGTCATCAAACAATTCACACTACCGAGGGAGATGGGACTGAACTTCCGCGCAGAGTTCTTTAACCTGTGGAATCACGCTCAATTCGGTCTGCCGGTCAACGATTTGGCTGTTGCAACCTTGAATCCCGACGGCACCATACAAAATAGCAACGGCTTCGGCGCGGCGAACTCCACCGTGAACAACCCACGGCTGGTGCAGTTCGCGCTCAAGCTAACTTTCTAATGCGGCTCAAATTCAAATCTCGTAGCAGTTAAGAGATCCTTCAGTCGCGGCATCGCGCGTCTGAAGGAGGCATTCGCCTAGCGATGAGTCTTTCCTTTAAAGGATCGACCGTTGGTCGGCTATCCGGAAAGAATCCCGCGTTACAAATCGCGATTAGCGCAAAATCGCCAATGCACTCACTGACACCGGATTTTGTAACGATATGTCGGTATGGCGAATGGAACCGCGATTAGGCGCTACAGTGGCTAATAAAGGCACTCAAAACACTAGGAAGTATGCGTTTAGGGTAGGCCGTCACCATGGGTGATGGCTGATTCTGAAGTTCGAGCCATTGTGGGCCCCCCTCATGGGCAGAGGGATCGAGCGACTGGAATCATCTATTCGCAGCATGATCCACTGCTGCGCTTCGCTTGGCCATCACGCTGGCCAGGTAGGTCGCCGCGTCTGAGCGCGTCTTGATGGTCGCAACTTTCGCGATGTTGGTTTCGCGCTGTTCCCGGTGGAGAGAGTTCAATATCCTGCCGCATTGCGGCATGGATGACTACGGGAAGGCTACCATCGTTCACGGAGTCGTGCGGCCTTAAGGGAGCCGATTGAGAGTAACCGGCGGAGGGTGCGATCGGCATCGAGAGCATCACCTCCGAAGCTCCATTCCTGGCTGGGTGACCAGACAAGAGTGGAACTCAGTGGGAAAGTGGAAACGAGCATCAGTAGCTATCGGCATATGAAAAATTGCCTCACGCACCGATCGACCAGAATAGAGGTGCATCTGCCCCGAGTGATCCGTCCACCTCGCCGCCCTCGGATCTCCAATACTCGATGCCACCAAGCAACTCTTTGGCTTGAAAGCCAAGTTGAGCGAACTGCATTGCGCCCTTTGTAGCGCCGTTACACGCAGGACCCCAGCAATAGACGACGTACACTTTGTCCTTAGCCAATTGCGCGGTCGTTTCTTGTGTGATCTTCGGAAAATTCACCGCACCGGGGATGCGGCATTCAGAAAACGACTTGGGACTTCGCGTATCAATGACAATAATGTCCGGATTGCGCTTGTTGAGATCGGCCATAAGGTCGGCCACGTCGGTTTCAAAAGCAAACTTGTTTGCGAAATGCTGATAAGCGTCCGCTGGGTGAGCAGCGGGAACCTCAAGGACGGCCGAAAAATGTGGTTTCGAAGTGAGAGCGATTGCGGGCACGATGTCATCCTCCATGAATGGATCTGAGGACAATCATGGCGCAATTCATGCAACTAAAGCGAGCGGCATAACTGCCGTTTGGCGTCAATATTATGCCATTATTTCTTTCACTCGATTCAGCATGTGTCTAAGCGGCGCAATGCGAGACCTTTTCGATTGAAGGATGGCCCTTAATTCTGAAAACGTGACCGGTATGTGTTGGGGCTAAGCTTCACCATTTGGCGAAAATGATGGCGGAGGGTTGCCGTAGAACCGAACCCGCATCTCTCAGCGACTGCTTCTACCGAGATCTGGGAAGTTTCGAGAAGGTCTTTCGCGAATCCGATTCTTTGTTTCGTGACCCAATCGAGAGGGCTAGTGCCCGTGACTTCTGCGAAGCGCCTGTTCAAAGTTCGTTTACTCATGTGTGCTTGTGCGGCGAGATCGTCGACTGTGATCACCTTGTGAAGGTTGCTCTGAACCCAATCCAAGAGGTATGACAACCATGGCGTTGAAGCGTCTCCAACCGGTTTCTCAATAAACTGCGCTTGCCCACCCTCGCGGTGGGGCGAGACGACTAGTCGGCGCGCCACGGCGTTCGCGATGCTCGCTCCGAAATCCTTGCGAATGATGTGAAGGCAAAGATCGATGCCGGCTGCGCTACCTGCAGACGTCAAAATATCACCCTCGTCCACATAAAGAACATCCGGTTCGAGTTCGATTGTGGGGTATGCAGTTTTCAGCTTTTCGATATATCTCCAATGGGTCGTCGCGTGTTTGCCATTGAGCAGGCCAGTTGCAGCAAGAACGAAGATTCCTGAACAAATAGATACCAACCGCGCGCCATGCTCATGTACCCTCCTTAGTGCTCGTAGTAGATGTTGAGGAGGGGGTTCATCAGGATTTCGCCAACCAGCAACGAAGATTGTATCCGCATTCAGCAGGCCTCGTAGTCCCTGCCGTGGCAGGATGCGAATTCCGCCAACCGCATTGAGTGGTCCTCGTTCCACGCCGCAGACCTCAAAGGAATACCATGAACCGAGTTCTGGCCGCGGAAGTCCAAACAGTTCAATCACAATTCCAAACTCAAATGTGCAAAGCCCGTCATAGGCCAACGCAACGACGCGATGGCTCTTCGATGTAGCAACTTTTGATCGAGCGGCACGGTTTGGCATAATTTTGATGATAGATGGCATTCCTGCCACTGGCAATATAGGCCAGCCTCGCCGAGGCTTAGAGAAGATTGCTGAAAGGAGAATCCGAAATCGAAATGCCTAATCCATCGAATTCTAATTTTTGAGACGATCGCAGTGCGTGCCGGGGCGGAACGAGATGAAACAGGTGCTATTGCGGCGCCCCTGCATCTATCAACAAACTTTGAGCACAGTCCCCAAGGTGAGCCGCTGCATGGCTACATGTACGTTCGTTTGGATAATCCGACTCAACGGCGCCTGGAAGATGCTTTGGCACGCCTTGAAGAAGGGCAAGCAGCACTTGCTTTCGCATCCGGCGTGGCCGCGGGAGCGCTTATGCCCAATCTCTGCCCAAGAAAAGTCACATCTTGTTTAGCGATGATCTCTTTTATGGCTTCCAGGCTATGGCATTAGAGTTCTTTTCACGTTGGGAGATTGATTGGACTACGTAGATATGTCGGATAATTCGGCTGTACGCAATGCGCTGAGGCCCGAGACTCGTTTGGTTTGGGTGGAGACGCCTTCGAATCCATTGATGAAGATTCTCGATGTGACGGCCTTGGCTGCGATCGCCCACGAAGCGGGAGCACAATTGCTCGTTGACGGCACATTCCCCAGTCCAGCCTTGTTGCGCCCTTTAAGCTTTGGCGCGGATGTCGTCCTTCACTCCACAACAAAATATCTGGGTGGACATAGCGATGCTATGGGCGGCGCTTTAATATTTGCACAGCCAGATGAACAGTTTCACCAGATCAAACAGATCCGCAAAATCCTCGGAGGAGTCGCTTCACCTTTCAATTCGTGGCTCGTATTGCGAGGCTTGCGAACGCTTCCGACGAGGATGGAGGCACACTCCAGAAACGCTTTGATCGTCGCCTCGTTCTTAGAGTCACATGCAGGAGTTGTCCAGGTTTTATATCCGGGATTGACGTCACACCCTGGACATTTGATCGCAAAGCAGCAGATGAAAGATTTCGGCGGGATGCTATCTTTCCGGGTCAAGGGGGGAAGAAAAGGAGCGATCGACGTTGCCTCCCGTCTCGGCCTCTTTATAAATGCCGGTAGTCTTGGCGGACCGAAAAGTCTTGTCCAACATGCGGCATCTGTGATGCATCCTGCCGACCTAATCCCCGACGATCTTCTTCGTCTTTCGGTGGGATTGGAACACCCTGAAGATCTGATCGCGGACTTGAATCAAGCGCTCCAGGGAAACTGCTCTATCTGAGGCAATGATGAATCCTGCTGATACACTGCGACTCAACAATGACATAAAGCCAGTACCACTGCATGCACTGAGCAGCGACCACTTGCTCACTCTCAACAACCTGCATACGCTAGAACTCTCAAGGCTGGACAGAGCGCGGCTGGAGGAGTTGGTCGCGATCTCATATTACGCATTTGGGGTGGCACCAGCTGTGGCATTTCTTATAGCGGTCGACTGCCGTGCACCTTACGACAATCACAATTTTCGATGGTTCTCCGCACGCCTGTCCAACTTCGTATATGTCGATCGCCTCGTTGCAGATTCCGCCGCCCGGAGATATGGCATCGCTCAGGCCCTATATCAGGGGCTATTCGAGCGAGCGAAGGCTTGCTCAGCGCGGTGAGCAAGGCTTGCGATGGACGACTAGATGTATTTGTGAAGAGAGAAAACTGGGAGGCGCAGAGGTTCTACGAAAGCATGGGATTTCGTGAGCGAGATGAATGGTGCCTTTTCAGGCGTACCTCCAAAGCGCAAAACGTAACGGAAACTGGATAAGTGGCGGCCGGTGAACTTTCCGTTTCGCCACTGCCCGTACGGCAACCTTCTGTCTGGCTGAACAGCCTCGCTTCTCCACCGCGACCGTGATTTCAATCCATTCGAGAAATGTCTCGGGCTGCGAGTTCTTCATCCCTAAGATCTCAGTAAGCTGTGAAAAAACAATGGCGTGAGCGGGAAACCCCTCATGTCATGTGGTAGTAAGTATTTATAAATCAATAACATAGAGGCGGCGGCTACCGAATAGTGTCCGTAAACCATTCATAATAATCAACAATCTTAAATCGATGTCCGAGAGATGCCCCCATAGTTGCCCCCAATGCCATGCTCCCACCCTCATTAGTGATCGGTAAAACTTCCTCATCTGACGCAAGGTGGCCCACCACGATCTTTCAGGATAGGCCGCCCGATCGGGATGCCTACAGCGGAGACGGTAGCGGGTCCAGGTCACTCTCCAGCTTCGCCAGATACGCATCCTCTTCGCGTCTCTTCTCGGCCCGCTTCTCTGCGCGGTCATTCCTTCGTATGCTCTCGGTCCATACCTCCCAACGAGAGGCCACGACTACTTCTATGTAGTCCTTCAGGGCTTCATCTACGAGGCTCTGAAGGGGAGTTCCAAAAAACTCGCTGTACTCGGACAACGCGGAATTGAAGAATACTTGGCAAGCCATTCACGGGCCACTATCTCGAAGCTATTTGCCGCACGGTTGGAGCGGGCAGATTTTTGAGCCTTGCGGTTCTCGCTCGGGTCGGTGCCGTTGGCTAGAAGGTTGCGTGCTGCGTCGCGGCGGTCCCGCGCATCCTCAGTTTGACATCTGGATAGACACCGAGGGCTAGCCTCTTTTCTTTGCCGCCGAAGCGATATTTCAGGCGCCACCACTTGCCGCCGTTCGGGGACACTTCCAAGTACAAACCGCGTTCATCAAAAGTTTGAAAGTCTTCCCGCTTGGTTTAGCGTTTCTGATAACTACATCGGTAAGGGTCACTTTGGGGGCATCTCCATTGCTAATAAATCCGTGTGCCCCCGATCTTGCCCCCAGATGTCAATGGACATTCTTGGCGTTGTTTGGACTAGAGTGCGTAAATAAATCCAGCATTTACGCTGACTCTAAACCCTTCTGGGAGCTTTGTGGATGTTGTAATGGTGGAGGCGGCGGGAGTCGGACTTTTCCACATGGTCTAGAATCTGTAAGTTACACATTCGACAAGATGCTAGAACGGCCAAAATGGCCCCATTGCCCAATCGATCGTACAGTTATCGTACAGTTTGGCCGTCGTTAGTTGCTGAGAAACAACTGAACGGGCCTCGCATACAGCTTGGCAAGCTGTATGAGTCCAATCTTACAGCTACGGGGCCGGAGAGCCAGAGATTCGTAACGATATAACCTCGACGGTTCATCGCTCCTCCTATTCGACAGTCGGGGTTAACGGTTGCGCTGCGAACCAGATTTCCGCTCGTTCCGATTTCCTCCGCGTCGCTCTTATTTATGGAGTGAACGAAGTGGACGCGTCACTGCAAGCCAGAGAATCGACGGGGTGCTGCAGGTTCCTAATGCAGACCCACCTCGTTCCCAACTTCCGGTTTGCCCGTGATCCAACCGCAATAGTGAGGCGCCAACCATCGGTCGCTGAGTGCATCGGCGATTTCACCAACGGACGGGCAAATTAGGAGAACATGCCCAGAACTTGGAAGTTACCGATAGCCCCCTTTTCCGGGATGTTCAGATTCAGCGACTACCCAGTTCCCCTCTCGCGTCAGATTGGCTAGTGGCTCTGGACTGTGCCTCTGACAACGAGGCGTTCATCAATGGTTCCGACCATCCCGTGTCGACTGTCGTGAGAAAGGGATATTATGGGTACTCGCTGGCGCATGCGTTTCGGGTTTCGTTTACGGCATATGTTGGATCCGCCGAAACTAAGCTCCTCATCCTTGGCGAATAAGGCGAAGCTCGATGCCTTTTTCGCATGGAGGGAAGAAAATGACCAGGACTTTCTTGAAGCAGCTTTTGTCAACAGCGTTATCTTTCCTGCTCATCTTCCCCGCTGGGCCAATAGAAGCTGCAGGTCAGCAACCGGTACCCACGGAATCGCCTGGATATTCGGGGCAGGGTGCGGCGCTGTCTGCGGATGAGTTGCAACAACTGGTGGCTCCCATTGCGTTGTATCCGGATGCTCTGATCGCGCAGGTTCTGGGGGCCGCGACTTTCCCAGACCAGATTGCTGCCGCCAGCAGTTGGCTGCATCAGAACAAGAGTCTCACGGGCACGGCCCTGATGCAGGCCGTTGATGCGCAGCCGTGGGATCCGAGCGTGAAGGCGCTTACACAGTTTCCTGCAGTGGTGGGAGACCTGACGAAGAACCTCAGCTGGACCTCTTCATTAGGGGAGGCGTATCACACACAGGCTGCGGATGTGATGTCGGCGGTGCAGGTGTTGCGCGCCAAAGCGTATGCTGCCGGCAATCTAAAATCCGGCTCGCAGATTACCGTGGTGCAGCAGTCGCCGCAGGTGATCGTGATTCAGCCGACGAATCCGCAGGTAGTGTACGTCCCGCAGTACAACCCGACGGTTGTGTACGGCGCTCCGGTGACGACGCCGGGATACAGCGGCGCGGATGTGGCGGCGGCTGGCATCCTCGCGTTCGGAGTTGGCATCGCTGTGGGCGCCGCGATCAACAATAGTTGCTGCGGATGGGGTTACAGCTACTGGAACTGCAACTGGCATGGCGGCACGGTTGTCTATAGAAGCAACGTCTACTACGGAAACAACGCATGGCACGGCGGCGTCTACGGTTCCAGCGCGACGGCCTACGGCCCGTATGGAGCTGCGCGGGTTGGGAATGCCTATAACCCATCGACCGGAACCTACGCTCGTGGTGCTGCAACCGCGACTCCTTATGGCACCCAAAGAGCGGGTCAGGCGTACAACCCGAATACTGGGGCCTATGCTGCAACGCATCAAGCCTCCAACGCCTATGGGAACTACGGAAGCTCGGTCGTCTCGAAGAATGGCAACACCGCGTACACCCAGCATCAGACAACGGCGGCAGGGTCCGTGGGAACAGTACAAACTTCGGCGGGAGGCAGAGGTGTTGCCGCGTCGGGTGCATACGGCAACAACGTGGCCGCGGGCCAAACCGCAAGTGGAACCAAGTATGCGGCGTCAAACGGCAATGTCTACAAGAACACAGGGAGCGGTTGGAACCAGACCCAGGGCACTAACCATAACACCTCAAACTACTCGGGGGCTAACTCGGCTGCTGCCCGCGGCTATGGAGGTCAGGCGAGGAGCACGCCAACGGCATTTGGTGGTGGGGGTGGAGGTGGCTGGCAAGCCCGGCAGGAGAGCGCTCGCGGTTCGGTGAGCCGCGGAGGCGGCGCCTGGAGAGGTCGCAGGTGAGGGCTAACGGTGCTGACGCAGACGACATCAACTTGAATGAGCGGTGTCGGTAAATACCCTGCGGACGAAGTCTTGGAGGATGGAATGTCGCTCGCCAATCGCACCGTTGCATTCACGATTCGGTTACTGCTTCTGACGATCACTCTTTCCTTTGCCGCTTGCAGAAAATCCGAGCAGCCCGAGAAACCTTCGATCAGTGTGTTCGCCTCCCCCGGCGACGCCGGCAATGCGCTGCTGGCAGCAGCAAAGTCAGGCGATAAAAAGGCGCTGCTGGCTGTCTTTGGCCCTGATTCGAAAGAGATCATCTACTCCGGCGACGCCGTTGAGGACAAGAATTCCGCGAACGCATTCGTGGAAGGGTACGGGGTGATGCACCGGTGGCGCAGAATGCCGGACGGCGCCGAGGTACTGCTCGTCGGAGCTGACAACTTCCCCTTCCCGATTCCGCTAAAGAAGAATGGCGAAGGCAAGTGGTTCTTCGATACGGCTGCGGGAAAGGATGAAGTTCTGAACCGCCGCATTGGCAGGAATGAACTGGCAACCATCGAGACCTGTGGCGCAGTGGCCGATGCACAGGCCGAGTACTTCGCCCACCCTCACGATGGCGAAAAGACAAGACAATACGCGGCGAAGTTCATCAGCGACCCAGGCAGACAGAACGGCTTGTACTGGAAGGCGGCCGATGGCCGGCCGGAGAGTCCGCTCGGGCCGGAGGTGGCGTTCGCGACCGCCGAGGGATATACGGCAAAACCCGAGGGACACACGGCATTCCACGGCTACTACTTCCGCATACTGAAGGGGCAAACCGATAAAGCGCCGGGCGGCGGTGCGAAGGACTATATGGTCAATGGAAAGATGACACGCGGCTTCGCCTTCGTCGCCTATCCTGCGGAATACGGCAACTCGGGTGTGATGACGTTCATGATCAACCAGGACGGCGTACTGCTCCAAAAGGATCTGGGGAAGAACACGACAGAGATCGCAACCGCAATGACCCAGTTCGATCCCGACCCCGGCTGGACCATCGTAGTGCAGTGATCGCTATTTTCTGATCCACCAACGAAGCATAGACGTGCGCATTACTTTGAAAAGTCCTTCGGTCAGGCTTCTTGAGCAACTTGGTGGCTGCCTATCTCAGATCAGACCGCTAGTTTGTGCACCTTGCGTCGTAAGAGCGAAATGGCATGGTCGAGGTCGGAGACGGTGACGCTATTCAGCTCGGCAGGCGATGGCATCGCTATCTTTTTGATCCGAAGTGGGGCCGGCGCTTCCAATCTGATGGAAGCGGATTTCGCTTTAATCACAAAGCGAGACTCAGAAAGTGTGCGGCATCTAAAGTTAACGCAGGTGAACGCGAGGCGTAGAACTAGTTCGTATCTCAGTTAGAGTGCGCACCTGGGGATCCCGAGTATTGACATATAACTCATTGAGCGTAGGATTCGTACGGGTCGGCGATGACTCCTAATGAGGTCATCTCGAAGGATCTGCGGTAATCGCTGCTTGCATCCTGATTACAGCGCGAACCCCGTCGCGCAGCGGCTGATCTTCCTCCGGTTTCCGTCCATTAATTCGCAACAACGAGAAGATCGCAAGGGCCTAAGTTCACTCGGATTCACTGCTGATGGAGGTGTCACTTGAAGCTCCATGCGCGCGTATCTCTCGTGATTTCGTTTGCACTTTTGATCCCTTGCTTCCTGGCGGTGCCAAGAGCTTACGGACAACAGGCTGGCCACTACATCGGCGGAGTCACTGGCCTTGAGAACGGAACTACGGCACCTCCCGGGTTCTACGGCACCTTTCTGCCCATAGTAGAACGCGTGAATGCATTGAAGGGACCGGGGGGTGCGACGATTGCAAATCCCAACATCAATATTGTCGCAAACATGGCTGGGTATGCTGTCACGACGCAGAAGAAGATTCTGGGAGCAGAATACGGACTCAGTGTGATCATCCCTGTAGTCAATACTCGTTTTACGGCAAACCTCTTCGATGCTTCGGCTGCATCGGCGGGTGTGTCAGATATTTATTTTGCGCCTGTCGTGCTGGGCTGGGAAAAGGGCAATGCGAATTACACGGTCAACTACGGCTTCTACGCGCCCACAGGCAACTTCGACCCTTCATTGCCACTGAATCCGGGGCTGGGATTCTGGGAGCACCAAATTCAGGCAGGCGCGACGTACTCGATTGGCAAGCCAAAACTATGGAACACCTCTTTGCTCACAACCTGGGAGATCAACCATAGCAAGAGCGGCCTCGACATTAAACCTGGACCTATGTTCACGGGCGAGTACAGCTTTGGCCGTCGTTTCAACAAGTACCAAATGAACGCTGGAGTCGCTGGCAACGGCTACAAGAAGCTCTCGCCGGACTCGGGCAGTGGTATCAATCCGTTGCTCGCCGGAATTACTGACCGGTCCTTCGGCATCGGCCCCGAGTGGAAGTACACCAATCTCAAATGGCATCTCGGCTTCGACTTCCGCTTCGTGCAGCAGTTCGGAGTGCAGGCTAAGACGTCGGGGAAGATGTTTGTCATGAGCATCACGTATCTCGACCTCACTCCACCGCCACCAAAGAAGTGAAGCCAAGTCGAAGTGCCTGGAGCGATTCGAAAGGATGATTCAGATGCGAATCAGCGGGCGATTTCTCTTTGCAGTCTTCTCGACGCTATTGGCAACTATGGGAATGGCCTCGGCACAGGCCCAACAGCCCAGTGCACCGGCCGCAACCACTGTTCCGCCGCCGCAACCGGCCGAATCGCTCCCGCGCCCTGATTTTCGCTTCAAAGGGCAGATAGGCCGTACTTATCAGGACTCAGACCCGCCCACCTTTCCCGAAATCCTACGGCCGCCCAGGGGCGCGCCCAACGTCCTGCTGATCCTGCTCGACGACGTGGGCTTTGGGCAGTTCAGTGTCTTCGGCGGCGGTGTGCCATCGCCAAACATGGAGAAGCTTGCAGCGCGGGGTTTGCGCTATACCCGCTTTCACACGACGGCATTATGCTCGCCGTCGCGCGCCGCGCTGCTTACCGGTCGCGACCACCATATGGCGGGTACAGGAGTCATCACCGAACTTGCGACCGGCTACGACGGCTACACAGGCATCATTCCGAAGAGTGCAGGAACGGTGGCCGAAATTCTGAAAGAGAACGGCTATGCGACTGCGTGGATCGGCAAAAATCACAACACGCCCGCGTGGGAGACGAGCGAGGTCGGTCCTTTTGATCACTGGCCCAGTGGCCTCGGCTTCGACTATTTCTATGGTTTCAACTCAGGAGACACGAGCCAGTTCGAGCCTATTCTTTTCGAGAACCACAACCTCGTGCCTCGCTCGACCGATCCGAACTATCACATATCCCACGATCTGGCCGACCATGCCATCGCCTGGATGCAGCGAGAGAAGGAGATAGACCCTGAGCGGCCTTTCTTCCTGTATGTAGCTCCCTCGGCCACGCATGCTCCGCACATGGTGCCCAAAGAATGGATCGACAAGTTCAAGGGCCAGTTCGACATGGGCTGGGACCGCTATCGCGAGATGACGCTGGAGCGACAGAAGAGGCTGGGAGTGGCTCCTCCGGACACCAAACTGACGGCGCGCCCTGACAGTCTGCCGGCGTGGGACTCTCTGAACGCAGATCAGAAGAGGCTTTATTCGCGGATGATGGAGATCTTCGCCGGATTCGGCGCACAGATCGATTATGAGATGGGGCGAGTACTCGATGCGGTCGCTGCGCTTCCCGACGCCGACAATACGCTCATCATCTATATCCTGGGCGATAATGGCGCCTCAGCCGAAGGCGGTCTCGACGGCGAGACGAATGAGAATGCGTCTTTCAATGGAGTGCTTGAAACGTGGCAGAGCAATCTCAAGCACATCGACGAACTGGGTGGCCCGAAGTACTACAACCACTTTCCTGCCGCATGGGCGTGGGCAATGGACTCGCCGTTGCAGTGGACCAAGCAGGTGGCCTCGCACTTCGGCGGAACGAGAAATCCGGTCATCATCTCCTGGCCTGCCAAGATCACGGACAAGGGCGGGGTGCGTACGCAGTTCCATCACATCATGGACGTAATGCCAACGATCCTCGAAGCGGCCAACATCCGTGCTCCTGAGATGCTCGACGGAATACCGCAGAAGCCGATCGAAGGAATCAGCATGGTCTACACGTTCAACGATGCCAAGGCTCCGGATCGCCGGAAGTCCCAAATCTTTGAACTCGTCTCCAACCGGGCGATGTACCAGAACGGGTGGATGGCTTCCTCCATCGCCTTCGTCCCGTGGGAACCCGTTCGTACGGGTTACGACCCCGACAAGGCAAAGTGGGAACTGTACCACGTCGATCAGGACTTCTCGCAGGCCGACGATCTGGCAGCAAAATATCCGGAGAAGCTCCAGGAACTCAAGGATCTATGGTGGGCAGAAGCGGCGCGTGAGAATATATTGCCGCTCGACTGGCGTGCTGTTGAGCGGTTGTCAGACCAGATCACCGGAAGGCCGAGCCTCGCTAAGGGCCGCAAAACATTCGTCTATGACACTCCGCTGGTTGCTTTGCCCGAAGGCTCAGCGCCCGATCTGAAGAACAAATCCTTCACCATTACAGCCGAAGCCGAAGTGCCTCCGGATGGCGGCGACGGCATGATCTTTACGCAGGGTGGCATCACCGCCGGCTGGGGCTTCTATCTGCAGAAGGGCAAGCTGGTCGGCCTGCATAACTACATCGGCTTCGAACGCTACCGTGTTGTGTCTACCGAGAACGTGCCGACTGGAAAAATCACCCTTACTTTCGACTTCAAATACGACGGTGACGGAATGGGCAAAGGCGGAACCATCACTCTGCTTGCGAACGGAAAGAAGATCGGTGAGGGTCGTGCTGAAAAGACGACGCCATACAAGTACTCACTCTACGAGGGGCAGGATATCGGCGAAGACAGCGGTTCGCCTGTTGATTTCACCTATACGCCGCCGTTTGCGTTTACAGGCCAGCTGCACAAAGTCATCGTTGAGTTGAAGTGAAGGGTGAATTCAAGAAGCCTTTATTCGAAAGGAAGGTCGTGATGAATATTCAAATGAAACGATTGCCTTCACGAATCGTTGCGTGCGTATGGGCATTCACTCTGGCAGTGTCGACTTTGTCGGCGAATGCGCAAAACAAGAAACCAAATGTCGTGATGATCATGACTGACGACGTAGGCTGGGGTGACCTTGGCAGCTATGGCGGCGGCATTATGCGCGGCGCACCAACTCCCAATCTGGATCGCATGGCCACCGAAGGCATGCGCTTCCTCAATTACTACGGGCAGGCGAGCTGTACCGCGGGTCGGGCCTCGTTCATCACGGGACGTATCCCCATTCGCGCCTCGCTCTCGTCGGTGCTGGTGCCGGGCGATCCGAACGGGCTCACAGCGGAAACTCCGACTATCGCAGAGTTCCTGAAAAAATCGGGTTACTCGACGGTGCAACTAGGAAAGTGGCACCTGGGCGACAGGCCGGAGACCTTCCCCACAGCCCACGGCTTCGACGAGATGTACGACATGCTTCCTTATTACGCCGGAGTGTATGCATACGACGATCCTGTATTACATCCGAATTTTCCCCGAAATGACCCGGAGTTCATGTCCATGTGGGCCAAGGTCGATTTGGCGGAGTGGGAAGGTAAGGCGGGCGAGAAGCCCCACATCATCAAGGATCATTTCAACTATAACGATCTAGCTACGGCCGATGACGACATGCGCGCCAAAGCAGTCGACTACATCAAGGCCCACGCCAAGGACGACAAGCCGTTCTTCATGTACCTGAACTTCGAAAAGGTACATAACCCCAACAATCCATCGCCGCGGTGGAAGGGAAAATCGCCTGGCGGCGGGAACTATCTGGACGCATTGATGGAGATGGATGACAACAGCGGACAGATCATCCAGGCGATTCGTGACGCCGGCATCGCTGAAAACACGCTGGTAGTATGGACGACGGACAATGGTGCATGGGTCGACGCATGGCCCGATGCGGGCTACACGCCGTTCCGCGGTGAGAAAGGCACTGTCTTCGAAGGCGGTTTCCGCGTGCCTGCAATCGCATGGTGGCCCGGTCACATCAAGCCCGGCTCTGTGAATACGGACATGTTCTCTCATATGGATTGGTGGCCGACCATCGCTGCACTCGCGGGTGCGCCCGTGCCTACGCATCAATGGAAAAGCAATAGCGGCAAGCCGATCATCTTCGACGGCATCGATCTCAGCGATTCGCTCCTTGGCAAAGGTCCCGGAAAGCGCGATTCCATGATCTACTTCGCTGGCCAGTCGTTTGGCGCGATTCGAGTGAAAACCTTCAAATACGTCTTTACGGCCAAGGATACCTGGCTGGGTCCGAGCAAGCCGCTGAAGGCTCCCGCTATCTATGATCTCCGCTGGGACCCGGGCGAGCAATTCGACATTGCTTTCAACGGCGCGATGCCAACCGGCGGTAACCAGACCTCACCCGGCCGCTACAGCGGGTCGGACAACGCCTGGATCGGCGTTCTGGTCATGCCGCCGCTGTTGCAGTTCTTTGAAGAACTCAAAACGCACCCAAATCTACCGTTCGTGCCCTCCGGCGAAGGACTGACCGAGATCATCCCGAAAGAGCTGCAATAGTTTTTCAAAATATGTATCATTCGCGCGCTTCTCAGCTTTGCGAAGGTGCCTTTTCGAAGCAGTGAGACATGAAGGGAAAACTCTATAACCTAGATCGCGAAACAAGGGAAAATCGATTGAGAAAGTCATCCGACCGCACTCGCGTGATATTTGCGACCGCCTTTCTCGTTGTCCTGGCTAGCTGCCAGAACAAGGCGACGGAGACTGTGAAACCGGCGGCCACAGCGCAGAGCTTTTCCTCCGCGAATCTTGCACAACGCACGTTGGAACGACGCGCCGTCGAGGCCGTCATCTGGGGCACCCCGGCGGTCAACTTTGACCGCATGTACCAGGCGATGATCCATGATGCGAAGGCAGGCGAGGGCAGCAACAAAATCGTCTATTGGTCGAGCCTGTTCGACTGGAAGAATCAGACTCTCACCCCGAACCCCGACTCGATCTACCTTATGGCCTTCTTCAACACGAAGGATGTTGGTCCAGTCGTGCTCGAGATCCCGCCCGCGGATGGAGGGTCCATCACCGGCTCGATTGATGATTGCTGGCAGACGGCCATCGAGGACGTAGGCCCCGCCGGAGTCGACAAAGGCAAGGGAGGCAAATACCTCATCCTTCCTCCGGGTTACAAGGACAAGCCGCCGGCCGGCTACATCCCCCTGCAGGTCTATAACTACCAGGGCTATGGTCTCTTGCGCTCCATTCTCAAGAGCAACAGCGAGGCCGATGTGGCTAAGGCCGTTGCCTACGGCAAGCAGATCAAGCTCTACCCGCTCTCTCAGGCAACACGTCCGCCTCCGACGCAATTCTTCGATGCAATCGATGTAGTCTACGACGCCACCATTCCGTGGGACATGCGTTTCTTTGAATCACTGAACCGCATAGTCCAGACCGAACCCTGGCTCACCCGCGACAAGGCCATGATCGATCAACTCAAGTCCATCGGCATCGAGAAGGGCAAGCCCTTCAACGCCGACGCGAAGACGCAGAACACGCTCAAAGCAGCCGTCGGCGAAGCCCACGTCTGGCTGGCCGACAAGTACGAAAACTCTTACCTGCCGCCCGCCTACTACGAAGGCGGCCACTGGCACGTGCCCGTCTCGCGCGATGTCATCGAAGGCTTGACGACCTTCTTCGCCGACCCTGACAAGTATCCTGTCGACGACCGTGCCGTCGCCTACACCATCGCTTTCTTCAGCCCTAAACACCGGGGAGGCGGTTCGTTCTACCTCATGACGTTCAATGACAAGGACGACCACAATCTGGATGGCGGCAGTACCTATCGGTTAAATGTCCCGGCTAATTCGCCCGTCTCGCAGTACTGGTCGGCGACTGTCTACGACCGCGACACCCACGCGCTCATTCGCAACATGCCATGGCCCAGCCGCTCTTCACAGACTCCGGGCCTGCAAAGGAATGACGACGGTGCGGTGGACATTTACTTCGGCCCTAAGGCGCCAGCAGGCAAGGAATCGAACTGGGTTCCGACAAGCCCTGGCGGCAAATTCGAAGTCCTCTTCCGTTTCTACGGGCCGGAGAAGCCGTTGTTCGACAAGACGTGGAAACTGCCGGACATCGAAAAGATCAACTAACGCTCTATGTCCGCGAAAGGAGAACACGCATGAAGCGCACAGTTCTCATCGCCTTAGTGATTCTCGTCGCTTGCCCTGCGCCTTCCTGGACGCAAACGAACGCCCAAGCCCAGACTTCGAACCAGCACGGCTGGATCGGCACCGAGACCGTCAAGACCCGCTTTGGTGACTTCGAGTTCAAGAACGGCTACCCGACCGCCGAAGCCACAGACAAGCTCTACGACTTGCGCGCGTTCAACCGTGCGGTGGAATCGTATCTGCACTTCGTAACGCTGATGTCGATGTTCGATATGCAAAAGGGCCTTCGCGACTTCGGGCTCGATGCGTCGAATAAATTCCTGATATTCGAGACGCTCCTGGATGCGCAGAGCTTATACCTTACGCCAAATACTGAGAGCGTTTATGGGATGCAGTTTCTCGACCTCAAGCGTGATGGTCCAACGGTCGTCGAAGCGCCTCCCGGTCTGCTCGGCGGATTCAGCAACATGTGGCAGCAGTCGCAGCTTGGCATCGGCCCGACAGGCGTCGACAAAGGCAAGGGTGGCAAATTCCTGTTGTTGCCTCCGGACTACCAGGGCGATCCGCCTGCCGGTTATTTCACTGCGAAGTCTCCGACGTACGGCGTCTGGTTGGGCGTGCGCGGATTCCTCGTCAACGGCAAATCCGACCAGGCCGTCGCCCTGATGAAGACCGTGAAGATCTACCCGCTGGCCATTGCCGGCGATCCCCCGGCTATGGTTTTCCTGAACGGCTCGGGCAAGGCAATCGATACCATCTTTCCAGACAACTACGAGTACTTCGAGAGTCTCGCCGTGCTCGTAGAAAAAGAACCTGCAGACGCAATTCCGCCCTCGGACCGCTTTCTTCTTGCATCGATCGGGATTGAGAAGGGCAAGCCATTCAAGCCTGACGCCAACACAAAAGAATTGCTTACAGAAGCAGCGCGTGTCGGCGCAGCCATGGCGCGAGCGAACACTTTTGCTTCGCGCGATCCATCGGCGCGGGTCTATCCCGACCGGCACTGGGAGTGGGCGTTCGTGGGAGGCAGCGCAACGTGGGACGCGCAGGGCTACGTCAACGTCGACAATCGCGCCGCATGGAACTATGCCGCCACGGGAAATTCACCGGCGATGGTCGAAAGAACTGTGGGCTCAGGATCGCAGTACCTTGTGGTGACACGCGATGCCAGCGGAGTATTCCTCGATGGCGCCAAGAACTATCGGTTTCATCTACCGCCGAATGTCCCGGTCAAGCTCTTCTGGTCGGTCGTCGTCTACGACGCCCTCAGCCGATCGGAGCTGCAGAACGGCGAAAAATTTCCAAGCGTCAGCCAATACACCGGTCCTGCCGCCAACGCCGATGGCTCAGTGGACGTATACTTCGGCCCGCAAGCACCTGCGGGCAAGGAGAAGAACTGGATCAAGACCCTGCCAGGCAGGGGCTGGTTCCCATATCTACGCTTCTACAGCCCAACGCAGGCGTTCTTCGACAGGACGTGGAGGCCGGACGACATCGTTGAGATGAAGTGATCTGAATGAGACCGGGAAAAAGTCAGAAAACGAAGAGTCATGAAACCACGGACGGTACCGACCATAAGACCTCGAGGAAGGGGAAAACACAATGAATGCGAAGAGACTTTGCATCGCAGGTGGGGTGGCGCTTCTGGCCGTCTCTTTGGCAGCCGCGCAGGAAGTATTGCCTAAGGCCGAGGAGGCGTTCAAGGACGCGAAGATCGGACGCACGTACAAAGATTCAAAACCGGGAACGATGGCCCTTACTAAAGCTCCCGCCGGCGCCCCGAACGTTCTGATCATCCTGATCGACGACTCGGGTTTTGGACAGTGGGGCACATTTGGTGGACAGGTTCCCACGCCAAACCTCGACCGCCTGGCAAAGATGGGTCTGCGCTACACTCGCTTCCACACCACGGCTCTCTGCTCCCCGACTCGTGCGGCGCTGCTCACCGGGCGGAACCACCATTCGGCCGGGACCGGGGTCATCACAGAGATCGGCGACGCTTACCCAGGCTACAGCGGGCAGATTCCCAAGAGCGCGGCAATGTTCGCGGAGGTATTGCGCCAGGGCGGCTACAGCACCGCATTTATCGGCAAGAACCACAACATTGCCGACTGGGAGACGAGCATCTCCGGCCCATTTGACCGGTGGCCGAACCTGCAGGGCTTCGATTACTTCTACGGTTTCGTAGGCGGGGAGATGGACCAGTGGCAGCCTGTCCTCTATCGCGGCACGACGCCGGTGTCAATGGAGATCCCCAAAGGACAGGAGGGCCATTACACGCTGAACGATTCGCTTGCCGACGACACCATTCGCTACATACATCAGGAGAAGTCCGCCACGCCCGACCGTCCCTTCTTCATCTACTACGCGCCCGGCGCGACCCACGCTCCGCACCACGTGCCGAAGGAGTGGATCGACAAATTCAAGGGCCAGTTCAACCAGGGCTGGGATAAGTACCGCGAGGAGACCTATCAGCGACAGCTCAAGCTCGGCGTCATTCCGCCCGATACGAAGCTCACTCCGCGGCCATCTGAGATTCCCGCATGGGATTCTCTCTCTCCCGACGAGCAGCGCGTAGCTGAACGGCTCATGGAGGTCTTCGCCGCCTATACCGCGCAGACCGATTATGAAGTGGGACGCGTGCTCGACGCGCTCGAAGAGGTCGGCCAGCTTCACAACACGCTCATCTTCTGGGAGATCGGCGACAATGGCGCTTCCATGGAGGGCACTCTGAGCGGATGCTTCAACGAACTGGCTACGCTTCAGGGCATTCCCGAAGACGCGTCGTTCCTGGTCCAGCACATCGATGAGTTAGGCAGCGCCAAAGCTTCCAACCACATTCCCGTCGGCTGGGCATGGGCCGTGAACTCACCCTTCCAGTGGGGCAAGCAGGTGGCCTCTCATCTAGGCGGAACGCGCAACCCGCTGGTCATCGCGTGGCCGGACCGCATCAAGGACGCGGGCGGAATACGCACGCAGTTCCATCATGTCATCGACATCTCCCCCACCATTCTGGAAGCAGCGCATCTTCCCCAGCCAGTAGAAGTGAATGGCGTGAAGCAGAAGCCCATCGAGGGCGTGAGCATGGTGTACAGCTTCGACGATCCCAAAGCCGCGAGCCCGCGCCACATTCAGTACTTTGAGATGTTCGGAAACCGCGCCCTCTACAAGGATGGCTGGATCGCCACTGCCCGTCATGGGCGGCTCCCCTGGGTGACCGCAGGTGGCACTACTGGAAACTTCGACAATGACAAATGGGAGCTCTACAACCTCGCGGACGACTTCAGCGAAGCGAACGATCTCTCCGCGAAATATCCGCAGAAATTGAAAGAGCTGCAGGATGACTTCTGGGTCGAGGCGAAGAAGTACGATGTTCTCCCGCTGGACGACCGTTTCGCGGAGCGGGGCGACCCGAGTCTGCGGCCGAGCCTGATCGCCGGACGAACCCACTTCACCTATTACCCTGGCGCGACCCGGATCCCGGAGAGTTCGGCCGTCAACACCAAGAATGCCTCGCACACCATCACCGCCACAATTGAAGTTCCACCGGGCGGAGCGGATGGAGTGCTGGTGGCTGAAGGCGGCGCTGCCGGCGGGTACACCCTGTACATCCAGGATGGAAAGCCCGTCTACGAGTACAATTTCATGGCGCATGAGCGATACAAGATCGCCAGTTCAGAAGCGCTTTCACCTGGTCCTGCTGTCATTCGTGTTGAGGTAAAGTACGACGGCGGCGGCATCGGGAAAGGGGAAACCGCCACTCTCTTCGTCAATGACAAAAAGGTGGGCGAGGGACGGATCGACAAGAGCGTGCCCGGACGCTTCGGAAACGAAACCTTCGATGTCGGCATGGATAACGGCTCTCCGGTGAGTGAGAACTACCAACCACCATTCGCATACACGGGGACCATCAAGACGGTAAAGATCAACATTCAACCGTCGGCCCTCAGCGCAGGCGATCAGCAGATGGTCCATGACGCGGAAAGAGCAGCGGCGATGGGTATCGAATGACCGGAGACGAGCAATTCCAAACCGGACCGCCTGGAGGACAAACATATGAAGACTTTTCTCAGCCACCTCCGTGATATAGCCGTTTCCGGCTTTTTCGCTCTGTTGCCGGTATATGCAGTGTTCCTAGTCATCGCCAAGGCTTGGAAGTCCCTCAGTTCTCTTGGGAATGGAATCGCTGGCATGTTTGGAATGAAACCGATACTCGGCGTCGGCGGCGGCACTGTCTTTTCAGGTCTTTTGGTGATAACGATTTGGATCGTGGCGGGATTGCTGGTGCGTTTTTCCTTTATAAGTGCTTTAAGTCGAACTGCGGAAAGAACGCTGTCGAAATACATTCCCGGCTATGACACTTATAAGACGATTGCGGAAGAGAAATTACAACACAAGGTAAGGGTTCTCACCTACACGGCTGCATTGGTCCAATGGCAGGAGTACTGGCAACCTGGGTACATCATCGAGAAGGACCAAGAGGGGAACTGCGTGGTATTTCTTCCGGATACACCGGAGACCAATAAGGGACATGTTTTGCTGGCCAGACATGACCAGATAAGAATTTTGTCATCGATCACAGCCAATCAACTCGACGCATCATTGAAGAAGATGGGAATCGGATTGTGTAGTGAATATAGAATTTATTCATCAAGGTGAACTCTTTATTATGGCGGAGGAGAGAAGCACTCGACGTAAGAACTCTTGAGCGACCCGCATCTGGGCGCAATCTCTGAAGTAAGGCAGGATCGTCGAGATGGCGCAGCGATAATTGCACCACATTCCGAGGCGAATCCATGGCACCGGCCCACCCCTATGGAACCTTCTTGATAAGAATCGTGGTGCGATCTGCGCAACCGATCAGTAGACGGTACGTGATGAGGAAAGTAGCAGCGACACTCACCATCGAAAGGCCTCTATTTGAAAAACGACGGAATGCTGCTAAGGAATGGGCAAGAACGGCATCATTACGCTGCTCGCGAAGAGCAGAAAGATAGACGACGAGACGACGAAAGCCTGCGTTGATTGGTATGAGACCGTAAGAAGGTTAGAAAAACGAAGAGTCATGAAACGACTATTCCGTACATTGGCGATTTGGACCACGATCTTCGCCGGACCTTCTGTGACACATGAAAGCCGGGCTCAGGGGCCCGCAACGCAACCTCCTGGAAGTATAAAGCCAAACATCGTCATCATCCTCGTGGACAATCTCGGCTACGGAGAGCTCGGCGTCTATGGTGGGGGCATCCTCCGGGGAGCTCCCACTCCGCGCATCGACAAGCTCGCCAGCGAGGGAACGCGTCTGCTGAACTTCAACGTTGAGGCGCAATGCACCCCTTCTCGCTCCGCGCTGATGACGGGTCGCTTCTCCATCCGCTCGGGTACATACGCAGTGCCTGTGGGCGGAGTAGCCGATGGTTTAACGCTGTGGGAGATCACGATCGCAGAACTCCTCTCCGGTCAGGGCTACGAAACAGGCATGTGGGGCAAGTGGCATCTCGGCAGCGCCGAAGAACGCTTTCCAACACATCAAGGATTCGATGAGTGGTACGGTATCCCCCGCACCTATGACGAGGCGTTCTGGCCGTCGCTGAACGAGGCAGCAGGGTTGTGGCCCTCGGTGGGCAACAAGCAAGGTTGGAATCCGAGCATCGCCCCTCCGGAGGCCATCTACGAAGCTCGCAAGGGAGAGAAAGCCCGGCAGGTTGGGATCTTGAATCTGGACACTCGGCGAACCATGGAGGCCGAGATCACGGATCGCGCCGTCACCTTCATCAAACGCAACGCAGCCGCCGGCAAGCCATTCTACGCCTACGTCTCATCGTCGATGGTACACATGCCGGTCCTGCCGAATCCCGCTTTCATCGGAAAGACCGGCAACGGCGACTGGGCCGACTGCCTGGCCGAGATGGACTACCACACCGGACAAATCCTCGACGCAATCAAGGAAGCTGGCATTGAAGACAATCCGCTGGTCATCTTTGCCAGTGACAACGGCCCCGAGGCGACCGATCCGTGGGAGGGAGACAGCGGACCATGGCGCGGCACCTATTTCACCGCGATGGAAGCTTCGCTGCGCGCTCCCTTCATCATTCGCTGGCCCGGCAAGGTTCCCGCAGGTCGCGTCAGCAACGAGATCGTTCACATCGTCGACATGTACCCAACCCTCGCGCGGGTAGGCGGAGCGCAGGTGCCCATGGACCGTCCGATCGACGGAGTCGATCAACTGAACTTTTTCCTCGGCAAGCAGGAGAACTCCAACCGCGAGGGCTTTCCCGCCTACGTTGCCGACCGCCTCTCCGCCGTCAAGTGGCACAACTGGAAGATGCACCTCATCTGGCAAGTGAACATGTACGACCCGCCTGTGACGCTTCCTCTGCCAAAGGTCGTCAATCTTCTCACTGACCTGAAAGAAGAACGTGACGTAGGCGCTACGAACTCATGGGTCGGCGTGCCGATGACGAAGATCCTCATCGACTTTGAAGAGAGCCTGAAGAAATATCCTCCGATTAGAGCAGGCACGCCGGATCCATACGTTCCACCGAGATAGGAGATTACCTCGGAGGGACTATCTCGCATTGCTTGGCCTTCTCGATAGGACCATGATTGGCTGGCCTCCTAATTTGGCACATGGACGAAAATGTATGGTCCGCCGTCCGACTGCAAGGAAAAAGCTGAGGGCGAGAAGACAAGTCTGCGCAAATGTATTCGGCCTTGGGTGGAGCTCAGCGCTCCTGGCCAGGATGAGTTGCGCGCGTATCGGTCCTTATTAGTCGGTCGGTTGTCGTCAACCAATTCGTCCAGCAGGTTTCCAGGCACGCCGTTGTGACTGTTCTTTCGTCCTTGCCGTTCTCATGCAGACCTCGGTGGGTAATACCTGGCTCGGCCCAACCAAGCCACTGAAGGCTGGCGCTATCTATGATCTCCGCTGGGATCCCGGAGAGCAGTTCGACATCGCCTTCAACGGGGCGATGCCAACCGGTGGCAACCAGACCTCACCCGGACGCTCCAGCGGCTCGGACAACGGTTGGATCGGCGTTTTGGTGATGCCGCCGATGCTGCAGTTCTTTGAAGAACTCAAAACGCACCCAAACCTACCGTACGTGCCCTCTGGCGAAGGAGTGACCGAGATCATCCCGAAAGAGCTGCAGTAGCTGCCAATTACATGGAGGGAAGCAGCTCATGAAAGCCATACAGCAATTAGCGAGTCTTATCCTCACTCTGGTCTTCGCGATTCACTTCGTAGGCTGCAAGAATGGATATCAGGTTCAGACTCAGCCGGCTGCCTCCACGCCCTCTGCCGGGGATATCACTCAGCGCATGATCGAGCGCCGTGCCGTTGAGACCGTCATCTGAGGCACACCCGCCGTGAACTTCGACCGCATGTACCAGGCCATGGTCCACGACGCCAAGGCCGGCGAGGGTAGCAACAAGATCGTCTATTGGTCGCGCCTGTTCGACTGGAAGAATCAAACCCTTACTCCCAACCCCGACTCCATCTACCTCATGGCCTTCTTCAACACGAAGGACGTCGGTCCAGTCGTGCTCGAAATCCCACCTGCGGACGGAGGCTCCATCACCGGTTCGATCGACGATTGCCGGCAGACGGCCATCGAGGACGTGGGACCAGCCGGCTTGGACAAGGGCAAGGGAGGGAAGTACCTGATCCTGCCGCCGGGATACAAGGACAAGCCGCCTGCCGGTTACATCCCCCTGCAGGCATACAACTACGAGGGCTATGCTCTCTTGCGGTCTATCCTCAAGAGCAACAGCGAGGCCGACGTGGCCAAGGCCGTCGCCTACGGCAAGCGGATCAAGCTCTATTCCTTCGAACGCGGATTTCCTTCGAGCGACACTGCGCAAAGTCGTCTGCCCCCCAGGATATTGTCCGCCAGAGTGCATCTCCGCATCAGTGAACATCTTTTATTGCAGACTTCGGCTGGGCGGAGTGGCGGGCATTACGCAGCGAAAACCGAGATGATTCGTGCCGGTGTCGGGATCGCCTTTGCCGCGCCCGCCAACCTTGTAGCGACTGCAGTACTGATCGGTGCAGAGAAACGAGCCGCCACGGTGAACTTTCTTCGCAATCCCCGGTTCGCTGGGATCGAAGCCGTCAGCAGGGCCTTGCGGGTTCCGGGCAACTTGTCCGCTGGCGGCTAACGTTCGGTAGTAATCGGGCCGGTACCAATCCGAGGTCCACTCCCAGACATTACCGGACATGTCATACAGCCCGTATCCGTTCGGCGGGAATGAAGCAACCGGGGCAGTGGCAGCGTAGCCGTCCTCGACAGTGTTTTTGTCTGGGAAGTGTCCCTGAAAGGTGTTGGCCATGAACTTTCCGCCTTGCTTGAAGGTGTCTCCCCAGGCGTAGGGTTTGCGATCGAGGCCGCCGCGCTCGGCATACTCGTACTCGGCTTCGGTGGGCAGCCGCCTCCTTTCCCACTTGCAATAGGCGTCGGCGTCCTGATAGGCGATGTGGACGACCGGGTGCTTTTCTTTGCCTTTGAGGTCACTGTGCGGTCCCTGCGGGTGGCGCCAGTTGGCACCTTTCACGTAGTTCCACCACTGAAAGTGGTTGTTGAGTGGAACCGGGTGATCGGGTGGAGAGAAGACAACGGAACCCGCGACCAGATTTTCGGGCGGTGCCCGTGGAAAATCCTTGGCGCTGGGTGTTTTTTCCGCCAAGGTCACATAGCCCGTCGCTTTCGCGAAGCGGGCGAATTGCAGGTTAGTGATTTCGGTCTTGTCGATCCAGAACCCGTCGAGATAGACGCGGTGCCAAGGGCGAGCGTCGCCGAACATAGGCTCATCGGAGCCCATCCAGAATTCGCCCGATGGTATCCAACCCATCCCGGGCGGCGGTGTGCTTGGAGCGCTTACGTTGTTCGAACGAAGGGACGCATCGACCAGGGCGACGAGGGCTTCGTGTTTCTCAGCTGAAATTCCACGCTCGCAAGCCATCACATCGGGTCCACCGGAATGCCTCGCGACATCTGCTGGCGCGTACCGGTGCGCTTTGTGTGCTCTAACTGAGTACGTCAACACTCCAGGCAGCGTGAGCCAACCGATCAGGTAGATCACCCGCCGAGGGTTCCAATTCATAGTTGCTCGCATATACACTTTGGCGTCCGATAGCAACCAACTCCTGTCGAAGTAAGCTTCAGTCGAATCATAGGTGAACCAGCTATTGCCGGGCACCGTGGAATCCAGATTTTCTCAAAACCCGCCGGGGCTTTGGAGCTGAAATAAATGTCGACATTACTACTATCGTCATTCCTTCGCAACTCCATCCGCGACGAACGGTTGGCGATCTTGTTGACGTTTGGCGCAGCGGCCTAATGCAACGTGAAGGTCTGGGCAGTTCGCAAGCGCCGCGCAATCACCACAATGGAGAGTGAAAACAGCATGAATACAAAACCAGTTGTGAAGATGCGAGTCGTCGTCCTGTGTTGCGTATTTCTTCTGACCACGTCTCTATCCGCGCGAGAAAGCACCGACGTGATTGTTATGAAGAATGGCGACCACCTCACCGGCAAGATTAAGGGCCTCAACGCCGGTGTGCTCTACAATACATACTCGGAACAAGCTCGGTTCAATGGTCGGAGGTGGCCCGGTTGGAAAGTAAGCAGTTGTTCTTTGTGAAGACAGAGGACGGCTCGGTGTACACCGGGGCACTCAACACCGCGGATATTCCGGGTGGCCGGCCTCTGAAGATTGAAGTCATAGAGACTTCGGGACAATCAGTGGTGATCGACCGCCACCGGATCGTTGAAATGGACGTGACCTCCGAGAAGTTCTTCGAGCGATTCAACGGCAGCATAAATACGGGAATCACCCACACCAAAGGCAACCAATCAACCCAGTACAGCCTGAGTTCCCAAGTCACGTACCCACGAGAGCGCTGGGGCGCTGCGTCCAGCTTCAGCTCGACATTGTCCGCCAGTACTGGAGTTACTGCGTCTACCAGCAACCAGCTGGACGTCGGGGTCTTCCGTCTCCTGCGATGGAACAACTGGTTCTACCAGGGCCTTGGCAGCTTTCTGCAAAGCTCAGAGCAAGGGATTAGCAGCCAAACCACCGCAGGCGGCGGGATCGGATATTACTTGAAGAACACTAACCGAGCGCGCATCTCAGTACTCGGGGGCTTTGTCGGGCAAAACACGCAGTATCACCAGAACATCGCCCCGCAAAACCTGGCATCTGGTCTGATCGCTGCGAACCTGCAATTCTTCCGCTTCAATAAAACCAATGCGAACGTTACGACTCTTCTTCTGCCGGTCATCTCCGAGCCTGGCCGAGTGAAGTTCAACATGAACGCGACCTATTTCCTCAAGCTCACCGGTAACCTGTCGTGGAATGTCTCGTTCTACGGCAACTGGGACAGCCGGCCGCCGGGTGACTTTTCGGGCAGCGACTATGGCTCCAGCTCAGGACTCACCTGGACATTTGGCAACAAATGACCGGGTCTGGCGCACAATCAGTACATTGGTGCGCCGGGAAACCGCGACGATTGAGTGTTAGCTGTTGCCAACAGGGCAACTCACTCATTGAGCTCTGAACGGAAATGTCGGGCGTTCCGGGTGGTTGGTCGGCAAACAGGAGAGTGCCGGGATAAATCGGCATGTTGTAGGGATGAAACAGCCTTACAGGAAAGGAAGTAGCGAATCCATCCTGACCTCGAGTCTTGCGGGCGACACCTCGAGGTGTCGTTTGAAGCGTAGACAGAGGCAGCGGTAGGCCGGGCTATTGAGCTTCGAAAAGCCGACGGAACAAGACGCCGACTCTTTTCCGAGTGGAGGAAGGCAACGACAACCACGCTATACGCGAGTTGGATTGTTAGGTCCTGCGTAGTCGAGAACCCGCGCACGCCGAGAAACAACATGCACGAGAACCGGGAGATTTCCAGCACGCCTTGGTCTGACAATCAAGGCCGGTCCGCGAAGGCCATAAACCGAACGGCGGACGTGCACGTGCTGGAGAAGTCGGACTGTGCCGTAGTACCTGTGAAGCAGCCGAACAAGGGAGGGAAACCTTCTGCGGAGGCTGTGGAGGGAAGGGTACAGGTCGTGGAGAACATCGTTCAATCCCACATGCTCCTGACCTGGAGCGGGAACTGCATGTCCCAGGGAATGGGCGGTGTGCGGCAGCAGTTTTGCCGCCATTGATCCATGGTAGAGCCGTATTCGTAAAGGCGCACCTACGAAGCTGTGCGGGGGCGATCAGTGATGATCGTCCCGCGACAGTTACGAAATTCATACAGAGGTATAACTACAACTAACCAGAATGACGGAACCTGTAGGTGCGGGGTTCCCCGTCCCCCCGCTCACCGCAACTGCCACCGAGAGCGTCTGCGCCGTTGTGACACTCGACACGGAAAGCGTGACCGTCACAGTCGGCGTTCTGGGCGAAGTAGGCTTCGCAGCTGTGTTGGATGATGTCCCCGCCAGCGCATCCCGACAGCAAGCTACCGAAAATAATGGCTAGAGCAACTTTCTGTGATCGCGAGAAGGAACCTGCCTAAGGCGTCGAGCTATCTTACACGCCGCAGTTGTCGTCGGCTTGGGGCTTGAGGTGGTACACCTAAATGTGAGATTCTTACACATCGAGGTGTCTTCATGCGGACGAATATCGAAATCGATGATCAATTGGTGAGTAAGGCCATGCGTAGCAGCGGTGCCCGCACGAAGAAGGCGGTCGTGGAAGCCGGTTTGCGGCTATTGGTTAAGACACACTCGCAGACAGCGATCCGCCAGCTCCGGGGCAAGGTGCAATGGGAAGGAAACCTGAACGAGTCTCGTCTGGGCCGTGTTCAGGAGTAATTTGCAGATATGACTATTGTGGACACTACTGTCTGGATTGACTATCTCGGAGGAACCGCCAATCCGCATACAGATTGGCTCGACCGAGAGCTAAAGCAGCAGCGCCTCGGGTTGACCGATCTCATCCTGTGCGAGATTCTGCAAGGAATCCGTGGGGATTCAACTTTCTCGCGGGTGCATCGGGATCTGTCCAAGTTCGAGGTGTTCGACACAGGAGGTAAGCCACTGGCTGTGGCATCCGCACAGAACTATCGTTTCCTTCGATCACGCGGCCATACGGTCCGGAAGACCATCGACTGCCTGATTGCAACCTTCTGTCTGACTGAACAGCACTCACTTCTCCACCGCGACCGTGATTTCGATCCATTCGAGAAATATCTCGGGCTGCGTGTTCTTCATCCCTAAGATCTCAAATGAGCTGTGAAAAAACACCGGCGCGAGCGGGACACCCGCTCACGTCATGTGGTAGTAAGCATTTATAAATCAATAACATAGAAGATGGTGGAAGCGGCGGGAGTCGGACTTTTCCACATGGTCTAGAATCTGTAAGTTACACATTCGACAAGATGCTAGAACGGCCAAAACGGACCTATTGCCCAATCGATCGTACAGTTATCGTACAGTTTGGCCGTCGCTAGTTGCTGAGAAACAACTGAACGGGGCTCGCATACAGCTTGGCAAGCTGTATGTGTCAATCTTACGGCTACGGGGCCGGAGAGCCAGAGATTTCGCAACGATATAACCTCGACTAATCGCGCCTGCTTTCTTTTCCGACACGCTCACTATAACTGGAGGAATGATGCGCTCCCAAGAATCGGTAAGAGCGAAACGAGGTGTCCAATGATCGTTATTATGAGTACAGAAGACCTGAGGCATGGGCTCTGGTATTTTGAAGACAAGCTCTAGTGGCCTTGTCGATGTCGGTTCCTGAGAGCGCGTCACGATGAGCAGGGTTAACAACTGACGTGATCAAAGGGTGCCAGACACGAGTTCGCTTATCAGAACTCGTATTGCCGGTATCAAAGAACAACATAGGGATGCAGCTCGTGGGAAGAACTTCAGCCGGCACGATCCTCCAGACGGGTAGGCACTGATTATGAAGGTTGTGATTGACTATGTTGTTGGATATGCAGGCGGAACCTGCACTGGCAGTTATTTGCTTGACGGCTGCCGGCCGCCGGAAGTGGGCGATGTCATAGAGCTGTTCGTTAGGAAAGGCAAATCGCCGGTAACGGTCGATCTCGTAGCAGCCCCAGTCAAACGCGATCGGGAGGTGCACATTCGGGTTCTCTGTTCGGTCACAGCGCTCACGGCGTAGCGTGGGATTAGAACGTTTGCTGCTAATAACCGCGATCCGACAAACAGCAGATCGACGAAGCCCTCCATCCGGGCAAGTAGGGATGCTGGCACATTCGTCGATGTCTTTCGGCTAGTCTTCCAGGGACCTGAGCTATTGTCCGAGGGCGGATAGATTTATCGCTGTCGCGGGATGAAGGGAGAACGCAAGTTTCGTACCTCATTGCGGAATCTCAGATTCCACAATCGCGAATTTCAGTGAGCAAACTCTTCGATCTCAAGAAGAACCTTGCCGATGCTATACGACATGTCTTCTGCATGGCCCTCAAATGACATACTTCCTCTTTGAGCAGGCTGTCATCAATCCTTCGTCGTTGTGCGACGAGGCCGGCCACCTCTAACTCCATCCGTTTGATATCTGATTCCAGTCGTTGGATGAACCCATTCAAAAAATCCCACTGTGTCTTGCATGGCGGCTACCCCCTTACTGTTTCCAATTATGAACAGGAATTTGACGATTTATTTGCAGGCAAAACCTCGATCGGCGCAGGCACGCTCGTTTTCCGCTGCGCTTAAAAGGCGTTGCATAAGCCCCGTCGAACTTTTTCTTGCGCAACGGACTATCGTTGGACGTCACACTCCCACTCCTTGAGCCAAGATGAAGGTCTCGGAGCCGGAAGCTATCCTTTCAAACGCACTGTTGATCGTTTCCTGGGTGTTCGTCGAAGAAATGTGGAGCCGTCGAGTAGCTTTTGCTACGGTCTGACAAAGCATGTATTTATTTGCGATGATCTCTTTCGCGCGAAAAATGATTTCAGAACGCATGCATTTCCTTTCTTTCGGCTTCCACAGAAGTATTTTCTCTGGAGGTAGGGTGAATTGCAGCATCTGGTTTGTTCGATCAATCGAACGTAATAGTCAGCAGGGACGGTTATGTACCTGTCCTTCTGCGTAGTTCGGACCCTGGGACGGATAGCTTGAGTCTATAGGACGCTGGCGAAGACTAGGGCTATTCCCTATGAGAGAGAGAGAGAGAAGGATCCGGTGATTGTAATTTTGCATATTGGCCGTTACGCGGCACATTTGTCCAATCAAGCGTATGGTTAGGACAGTACCAGAGTTGTAGCTTCTCGCCTTCAGCATCTATTGCTTCGCTCCAGACGAGCACCTTTCCAAGTAAGCAACAGGATGACTGGAGAAGCCCATGAGCCTTCCAAACCAATCGGACGTAAAGGATCATCTCTTGCGCCGTCAGAGAAAAAACCTGATTCCCTTCGATGCTGCAAGTGGCTCGAAGTACCTAAGTCACCAACGACTTGAACAGGACAAAGCTTCTGAAAGCATCCTCCCAAGTGAAGGTGATGACCTTACGCCGTCCGCAGTTCTAATTGAAATTCGAAGGTCGAAGGCGTGAAACCGCATTCGATGTTTCTGCGTGAAGGAAGTGTTCTTCCGAGTGGATTCGATCTTAGTCAAGAGAAGTTCATTGAGAACTGGATGTCTATTCGGGACACCACAGCTTTTGCTCTTGATATAAAAATCCGCGCGGCTGGCTGGCATTTCTTTTGGTTACAAGACGTTCTCAATAGCTCAGCGCCTGGCCGGAGCGAGGCCTCGGCTCGCAGCCATGCGATTGCTCGATCTCTGAAAAAAGTCAAAGAGCCGTTCAATGCGGCAGAACTCCAATTGATAACGGTCAAACGCTATCTTGGCTTCTGGATTGCGAACGTGATGCTCATCACCCGACACATCCAGATCGGCGCGACAATTTAGCAATCCGGCCTCTTCAATGTTTCGCTCCAAGCTGGATGCGGCAATCGGGATCTCGAGAGTGGGCTTATGCAAGCGCGCCGACGCTAGTCGATTTGCCATGCAGTTGTGATGTTGAAGGCTTTGAGAAAGCAGGGAATATGTCTACCGCACAGAATCTCCAAGACGAAAAGCCGGTAGAACTTACGCTTGTTGGAGCGCCGATCTCGGAGGCGTCCAAATTCGAATTGCAGCCATTGCCCACGCGAATTGCATTCATTGGCAACTATCTTCCCAGGCAGTGCGGCATTGCCACTTTCACAACAGATCTGTGCGCAGCGATAGGGACAGAATATGGTGCTCATCGTCTTTTCGCGATTCCAGTCAATGATCCAGATTCAAGTTACGACTACCCAGATCAAGTGCGACTCGAACTGACACAAGAGGATAAAACCTCGTACGAACGTGCCGCCGATTTTTTGAACTTCAACTGCAACGATCTAGTCTGCTTGCAGCATGAGTACGGTATCTTCGGTGGAGCGGCCGGAAGCCACATTCTCACCTTGCTTCGAAAACTAAAGATGCCGATAGTGACTACGCTCCATACTGTTTTGCGTCAGCCAGATTTGGATCAGCGTGCTGTCCTTGAAGAAATTGCGCAACTGTCGGATCGTCTTATTGTCATGAGCGAACACGCCCGGGATTTGTTGCAAGAAATCTATACCATTCCTGTCGAAAAGATAGATATTATTCCGCACGGTGTGCCAGATCTTCCTTTCACAGATCCCAACTACTTTAAGGACCATTTCAGCGCCGAAGGTAAATCGGTACTGCTCACTTTCGGGTTGCTATCGCCCAATAAAGGTATTGAGAACGTGATTCGAGCTTTGCCCGCGATCCTCCAAAAACATGCAAACGTGATCTACATGATCTCCGGGGCGACGCACCCTCACATTAAACGGACCGAGGGGGAACGCTACCGTGAAAGCCTAAGGGCGCTTGCGAAAGAACTAAGCATTTCGGATCAAGTCATCTTCAACGACCGCTTTGTCAGCGCTGACGAACTGGTGGAACATCTTGGCGCCGCAGATATTTACATTACTCCTTATCGACAGGAGGCCCAGGTCGTCTCCGGCACATTAGCGATCGCTCTTGGAGCAGGAAAGGCAGTCATCTCAACGCCATACTGGCATGCGAAAGAACTGCTTGCCAACGGTCGAGGCGTGATCGTCCCGTTCGATGATCCTCCCGCGATCGCCGAAGCGACAGTTAGCCTGTTGGAAAATAGCGGTGAGCGGCATGCAATACGCAAGCGTGCCTACCTTTACTCACGCGGTACAACGTGGAGGCGTACCGCGCAAGCTTACATGACAAGCTTTCAGCGTGCTCGGGCTGAGCGAATGTCCCGACCAAGAGCGACGTCGAAGGATCTAGCCGCAGCCAAAATTACAGGCGAGTTGCCGTCGATCAACTCGAGTCACTTGACTAGCCTGACAGACGATACGGGCATCGTGCAGCACGCCATATTCTCAATTCCCAATAATATTGAGGGCTATACGACCGACGACAATGCTCGGGCGCTGATCGTCTCCGTGTTGATGGATGTTTCGGCTCAATCGAAGCAATCCAATTTCGCTAGATTGTCTCATCGCTATCTGGCGTTTTTACTGTTGGCATTTTGTGAAAAGACCGGACGCTTCAGAAACTTCCTGAGTTATGGACGTCAGTGGCAGGAAGATGTTGGATCGGAAGATAGTCATGGTCGCGCTCTTTGGGCGCTTGGAACCGTTCTTGGCGAGTCTGAGGATCCCGGTCTAAGAGGCGCGGCAGGCAGGCTCTTTGAATCAGCGGTGCCGGCAGCCCTGACGTTCACGAGTCCTCGTGCATGGGCGTTTTCGGTGTTGGGCTTGCAAGCTTATTTGGACAGGTTTCCCGGTGATAGAGCGATCCAGGCTGCACGCAACAAGTTGGCCAATCGACTTTTGGATATATACGAACGCAGTAACATCCCGACATGGAGATGGTTCGAGAAGAGTTTGGCCTACTCCAACGCGCGGTTGTCCCAGGCGCTTATCGTTGCAGGGAACCGAAGCCAAAACATCCGAATGGTCGAAGCAGGGTGTGAATCTCTGAGGTGGCTTCTTGCTGAGCAGCATCGAGACCACAACGATATCTTTGTACCGATTGGCTCCATGGGATTCTTGACGCAAGGAGGCGAAAAGGCGCGTTTCGATCAGCAACCTATAGAAGCGTGCGGAACAATTTCTGCGTGTCTTCAAGCCTTCAAACTAACCGACGATAGCAGCTGGCTCGGAGAGGCATGGTCCGCCTTTCGCTGGTTTCTTGGAGAAAACGACCTTCAAGTCCCGCTCTACGATCGAGCAACCGGCGGTTGTCGCGATGGCCTTCACCCAGACCGTGTGAATGAGAACCAGGGAGCCGAATCGACTATCTCTTTCTTGATGGCCCTTCTCGAAATGCAAAGTATTGAGCTCGCAACACTAGTCGAACCGAATCAGGAAATGAGTGTCTCCATTTGAATCCAGCTATTATCCTTCCGACATCATTCGAGTCCTCTGCCCCTAAAGAACGTGACCTGACAGAGTTCCCTGAGATTCCGTTGTTCACCCGTCATTCCAATAATCCGATTCTTACCCGACAAGACTGGCCCTATCCGATCAACAGCGTCTTCAATGCAGGTGCCACGTTGTTACCCGATGGAGACACCTTATTGCTCTGTCGTGTGGAAGATCGGCGAGGCCTCTCGCATCTTTGTGCCGCTCGATCAGCTAATGGGATTGATAATTGGCGTATCGATTCCAGACCGACCCTCATGTCAAATCCAATCGAGTATCCCGAGGAGATATGGGGTATCGAAGACCCCCGTATAACCTACGTTCCTGAGCTCGAGCAATACGCGATCGCTTATACTTCGTTCGCCAGAGGCGGTCCTGGCGTTTCCCTCGCGCTTACGAAAGATTTCAAAAGCTTTGAGCGATATGGTGTGATCATGCCACCAGAGGACAAGGATGCAGCGCTGTTGCCGCGCCGCATCGGAGGTTTCTGGGCTCTGATCCACCGGCCAGTGACAACACTTGGCGCCCATATGTGGATCTCTTACTCGCCAGATCTGCGGCATTGGGGAAGCCACAAAGTAATTCTCGAAGCGCGACGAGGAGGTTGGTGGGATGCGAACAAGATTGGGCTTTGTTCACCGCCGATTGAGACCTCCAAGGGATGGCTGGTGCTTTATCACGGCGTTCGACAGACAGCATCCGGAAGCATCTATCGTCTGGGCCTAGCTCTCTTCGATCTTGATAAGCCGGAAATTTGTTTGCAGCGAGGAGATTCCTGGATGTTCGGTCCAGAGGCGCCGTACGAACGCGGCGGAGACGTCCATGACGTTGTTTTTCCGTGCGGCCAAACGCTTGCCGCGGACGGAGATACGATTCATCTCTATTACGGGGCAGCGGACTCGTGCATTGCAATGGCAACTGGCAGTATCCGTGCTCTTCTCTCTTGGCTTGATGCGAATTCTGAAGCAACAAATTCAGTGAACCCATAGCCTGCGAAAATCGGGCATGTGACGAGGTGAATTAGATGAACTCGACAGTTTTCAGATTGCCAGATCGATTCCCACAATTCTTGTGGCTTCGCAAAACGTGCTCTCTCTGCACATCAATAGAATTCGAAGTCGCTGAAGTGCAGCCACTCGATGGTCTTTTGGGCTTCTTTGCACTGAAACCAGTCCGATGCCTTAATTGTTGGCGTCGCTATTACTGGTTTGCAAGAAAGGGCGAATCCTCGATATGAACATTCCAGCACAGCGCAATCTGTTTCAGGGTTCAGCGAATCTCAAGGGAACACTTATTGAAAATCTCTGAATATTCTTTCGGTTCTACATCGAACGATCTGCTATTTAAGCTCGATCCAAAGCTGCCGCATTCTTATCTCAATTATCAGGTAATCGCGCAAAACAGGGAACAAGTGCAGGATATCCAGAACGCCCCAGCCATCAGTATGAGCACATACCTGAACGATTCGGCACAGATGCAGCTTGTCACGACAATTAGTGTCTACAGTCAAAGAGGCGAAAGCACTGATCAAATTCGATTGCTCTACATGAACACTGTTGCGTGTTCTGTATGGCACGATATGGGCAAGTCAGCCCTAATAATCGGTTCAGTACATCGTCCACCGAAGACGGCCTCGCTGACATTTGGAGTGCCATTTAGTGAATAGAACTTTTTTAGGCGCATTCCGCGGCCCCTCAGATGCATCTTCGACCTTGGCAGTAGCGATACCAATTAGGACGCGACCGCATCTTGACAACAGTAAGTGCACAAGCCTACGGTTAACATCGAGCGAGTCTCTTTCTTACTCTTTCAGGTTCACTGAACTAAGTCAGCCCATCTGAAGTTTTTCCTCTTAGACCTACTGCTAAGGAGGAACTGCGTCATGACACTATCGACCGGTTGGGAATCCGTCCGCGAATTATCCGCTATGCAAGACCGCATGAACCGCATGAACCGTCTTTTCCGTGAGTCGTACAGCCCCGAAGTTCCGGAGGAGGCGTTGACAACCACCTCCCTCGCACCGCCGGTGGACATCTACGAAGACGAGCACAACATTATTCTGAAGATCGAAGTTCCGGGCATCGACGAAAAAGAAATTGATGTTCGCATTCAGAACAACACCCTCACCGTCCATGGCGAGCGCAAGATCGAGAAGGAAGAGAAAGAGGAGAACTTCCGTCGCGTCGAGCGGCAATACGGAAGCTTTACCCGCTCGTTCACACTTCCCAACTCCGTGGATCCGGGGCAAGTGAGCGCCCGCTGTGACAAGGGCGTGCTGAAGATTAGCTTGGCCAAGAAGGCTGAAGCCAAGCCCACGCAGATCAAAGTTAATGTTGGCGGCGAGAAGACCCTCGAAGCCGTAACTCAAGGAAAGGCCGCGTAAAACCAGTAGCGAATGGAGAAATGGGAGGTTGGCTTTATACCGCCTCCCATTTTATTTTCCTCCACGCGCCCCGAACACCCGTGTCTCCGCTTGACAGATGACTTACATGGATGTCGGCAATCCGGAAAGAATCCGCGTTACAAATCTCGATTAGCGCAAAATCGCCATAGCACTCAGCGACCGCTCCCTCCAGCGCATCGGAGGACCTCCAATCTTCCGGGTTCCGGGCGGGCAACGGGTTAACCGGAAGTGAACCCCTACGATGACATTACTTCCGGTTTGTCGACAATTCGGAAGTTGGGGAGACATCGTTTCATTCGTTGGCGATAAATCGCCGATGTCACCGGAACGTCCGCTAAGTCAAGTGATAATCGAGCTTAGCGATGCAGTGCTTTCGAAGCGTTTATATAGCACTAGAATGGCACAGTGACCCGTCTCCGCCCTGCCGTTGTCGTCATTGTTGCCACGGTTGCCGTCCTCTGCCTCTGGTGGCTCTTCTGGCATTCGCGGTCCAAGGCATCCGCTCCAGCGCCACCCTCTTCAGCCGCAGATCTCGGCCCTATCAACGCAGCCGACGCTCCCTCCGCTGATGACCTCGCCCCTACCTTGGTCTACGCGCACAATCTGCTCCTGCGCAAAGGTCCCAACTTCCGTATCTACATTCGCTGGATTCGTGGACAGATGGTTCGTACCCGCCGGCAGGTCAATCCGTCCTTTGATGACCCAGAGTCCTTCGTCCTTCAAATCCAGAAAGGTGTCATCCACGCCAACATAGGAGACATCAGCAACTACCTGAACGCCAGTGCTCCACCCAACGCCCCTCTCAAGAACATCTCGATTCAGCCCGAAGGCGACCAACTTAAATTGCACGGCACAATACACAAGATCGTTCCTCTTCCCATTGAGCTCGTCGGCACTCTCTCTCCCACTCCAGATGGTCGCGTGCAGTTTCACGTCACAAAACTCAACGTGCTGAAGGTGCCGTTGAAAGGCCTCCTCGGCGGCTTCCATGTCGAGCTATCCGACCTTGTTCACACGAGTAATATCCCCGGCGTTCAGATTGCAGATAACGACATCATCTTCGACACACAGAAACTGCTCCCCCCGCCGCACATCCACGGTCAACTTACTTCCGTGCGTGTCATCCCACCAGACATCGAAGTTATCTACGGCAACGCGGGCACGGACGAGACCCGCCTCGCACAATGGCATAACTTTCTTCGTCTGAGCGGGGGCACGCTCGACTTCGGGAAGCTCACGATGCACCACGCGGACCTTACGATGATCGATGCTTCTCAGGATGCCTGGTTTGACCTCGACCTCGTCAACTACCAGGCTCAACTCGTCAATGGCTACACCCGCATGACCCCACAGGCTGGCCTCGAGATCTTCATGCCTGACCTCGATGAGCAGACTCCCAAAAAAGCCAGCCAGAGCATCACGCTCGAATGGCTCAAAGACCGTAATCGCTCGCTACCGCTTGACGTTCCGGTCAAGTAGCGTTTGCCTCGCGATCGGCTACTACAATAGAACCGGTCAAGTTACATCGAACAGGACTCCGAAAGCCGCCGGGATACCCGTTGACAAGCCCGTTCTCGTCCGACTGGACTTAGCTAATTCTCAGAATCTCAATGACATCAGCCTAGCTCAGTGTATGCAAAGCTCTGTTGGCAACAACTGAGGGTACAGTTTCCGGATTGCCGTGACTCGAAAACCGGGTGTGCTTTGGAGTCGGGCGGGCATAAAATCGGAGGCTGGAGTCATTCAGATGCTATACAAAAAGATCAATGTCGAACTGATCGTTGTCGCTGATGAAGGCGAGGCAGTTGTTGCGGAATTGAACACCGCGCTCGATCGGCTGGAAGAGAGGCACACACTGTTCGGTGGTGGAATCGAGGCCGCCGCTTTCGAGCATCCGAAAACACGTAAGAGATCGGCACTCGCGCATACGATCGCTGCAGGTGAGACGGTCGCTGGAGCTCTGAGGACTGCACGTGAGAGCGTGGTTGTCGCCCTCCGCGCAGTCATCTGATGTAGACCGTTCTGGTTGCGCGTCTGATTCTGGCCGAGTCACAAGCAAACCGAAATTTAGCCTATAACGGGCCGTAGGGAGAACGGAGCCCCGAAACAGCCGGACTCCGAGACACGCGAAGCCAAATGGACGCTCAGCCGACTCTTCGGCCCGGGCCAACTTCCGAGTCGCCGCCTCTATGTAGTCATTGTCAAGCGACGGCTCGAGTGGTCCGGCGCGCCCTGAAGAACGCGCTGGACTATAAGGATTCAGGATGTACAACTCGCAAGGTGCGACTTCTCCCGAGGCTGCATCGGGTACGCCGCTACACCGAGATGCTGATTGCAATTCCGACATTGGGATACCTGCGGTTGAACAGGTAATAGCCGTTGTCGGAGTAGGTGACGTAGACGTCATCGGTGTCGTACCAGTTATTCGCCCAGTATTCTGGCCATGGGTCAACCGGACTGAACCAATAGCCACCGTACTGGAAGCGCGGGTACCCGCCAACAACCATGAAGGGAAGACCGTAGATTCGGAATCCATGCTCCGGCCCAAAGTATCCACGGAACCGGTCATCGGGGATGCGGTAGCCGTGGTAGCCACCACGTTGTTGCCAATTGCGGTGGTCTGACTGCCAGCTTTGTGCGCGATGCTGCCGCCAAGCGCTCTGCTGGACTCGCTGCTGTGCCTGAGTACGCTGGGGTTGTTCATTGCCGCGCTGCTGCAGAGCATGCTGTTGCTGCCTGCTCTGGTCCTGCTGCTGCGGAACATGTTGTTGCTGCTGGTTCTGCTCCGGCTGTTGGGCATGCTGTTGCTGCTGGTTCTGGTGCTGCTCCTGCTGCTGAGCGCGCTGTGGTTGCTGAGCATGCTCCTGTTCGGGCTTGGATTGCTCGTGTTTGTCCTGTTGTTGATCGCGATGATCTTGCTTTTCGCCCTGTTGTGCGTAGGCAGGGGCGATTCCGAGAAGCAAAGACAGAATGGCTGTACTGGTGATTCCAATTACTTTCATACGGGCTGCCTCTATTACTGCTCGTAACTTACACTTGCTCTAGCGCAAGCTTCCTATCGTTGCATTGACTGGGCTGCCGATGGCTTCGCCGGATACGAGAAGTTCTACTCTCCGGTTCTGCTGCCGACCGGCGGAGTTATCGTTGGAGGCCACCGGCAAAGTGTTGCCGAAACCCTTTGCGTTGACCGAATTTGTCGCCACGCCTTGCTCCACTAGGTAATCACGCACCGAACCGGCGCGGTTCTCAGACAGTTTTTGGTTCATTTCATCGCCACCGACATTGTCCGTATAGCCGCCGACCTCAATATTGAGTCCAGGATAGGCGAGCAGAATTCCAGCGACCTTCGCCAGTTTCTCTCGTGCACTTGGTTTCAATGAGTACTTCCCGGTGTCAAACAAGACATCGGACATACTGACGATGAGCCCGCGTGCGCTGTCGCGAGTTTGAAGAACGGCATTTAACTGTTCAGACAATCGCGTGCGCATCGCTGCCCTATCGTTTTCCGCTTGCTGTGCAGCTAAACGAGATTGGCTGGCATCAGCCTGAGCCGCAGTGACCGCGGCTACTGATGCTGCTTGATTTGCGGCCATATTGGATTTTGCCTTTGCCGCCTCAGCCTGAGCTTGCTCTTTCTCCCTAATCGCGTCATCAGCCTGCCCTTGCGACTTTGCCTGTGCATCCGCTGAAGCCTGGCGTTCGTCGGCTAAACGTTGCTCGTCCATTTTCTTGACTGCGATTGCGCGCGCATCTTCGGCAGTCTGCACTGCGTCTCTGGAAGCAGCGATCAGCAGTTTTTTTGTGGAGTGCTTTTCCGTGGCATAACCATCCGCACTGTTCATCAACTGAACGGCGTGCTGATAGCTGTCGCTGGCATACTCCTTGGCTCCCTCGGATTGTGCGATGCGCAGTGCATTCCGTGCCTCGAAGAATTCCAGTGGCAAATTAGCATTCAGAACTACCGGGTCGAACTTGTAGCCTGTGGGAATGTAGCTGCCCCGTTCCATGAGTTCATACTTCGCATTAACCGCCTCGGCGGTTCCCTTGGTGTCAGCGCGAACGACGTTCTCGAGCACTATTACATTGCTGGGCTGCCGAACAGCATAGTAAGGTTCCGCGGTAACAATCAGAGCGAATGCCTGAAGGTCCGTGGTCACGGCCAGCTTGCTGCGCCGGTTCCCGCCTACCAGCACTTCACCCAGGTTCACCGCCCGGCCCTCGGGCGAAATCGCCCACAGGATGTAAGTGAGATACTCGTTGCCAAAAGTTGTGGGCTTCTGCAGGTTGCCAAACTCCACCTCGATCTCAATGGACCCACGCTTACTTTCCACCTTAGCTTGGCCATTCGCTGAAGGCATCAGGCCAGTGCCTGCGAAATCCAGCTTCGTAGCGCCGCTGCGATGCTGATAGTTGACTGCTTGGACCGTGCGGCTGATCACATTCACGTGGTATATAGATGCCGGACTTGTGGGTTGGCGGACAATGGTTGTTTGAGGATTGGTTTGAGCAAACGCACTCAAACTGAGGGTGATTCCGACTGCTAACAAAAGCGTAGTCTTCAAAGCATCTCCTTGAAGCTGATGTGTGCCGTGATGCGTTATATCGATCTGGACTGGGTGTCTCTCATCACCGTTCACGTTCCAACATGGATCCGGGAAAGAGAATGAAATAACCCAAACACATTCAGTAGCCACAAAACAACGGCAATGACCACGACGCCATTCAAAATTGACTTGATGGATTCCTGCATGGGAATGAAGCGGTTCACAAGCCATAACAAGATTCCAACTACGATCAGCGTAATGACAACTTGGACGAGTGGCATATCATGTTCTCCTTTCAGTTTCCTAAAGCTGATCGAGATTCTGGGAGGAACTCGATCAGCAGAGCCTGATTCGTTTCGTCTGCCTACTTCTTGTCCTATCTAACTTCGGCAATCGTCGCTGCGTGATTCGTTTCCGCAATTGCCTTCATAAATCCCAAGGTCGATTTCGGTGCGGGGACCTTGCCTGACAGGATGGCCTGGAAGGTCCGATCGCGGCCATAGATCGCCCGCGTGGAGTCGTTGTCTTGCTGAACCACGGCGCCATTCAATGTGATTCCTGCGAACGCACCCCGCGAACGCGAATAGGTCAGGATTTCGGTGTTAAGTTTCCAGTCGGTACCTGCGGACGCATGACGGCCCACTGGACCTGCGGCAGCAGATGCATCGCCGCTGATCTCGAACTTGCTGGAAAGCAGATGTTGAAAGCCTCGGTCATTCATGACCAGCATGACCAGGTCAACGCCTTCCAGGCCGATCTGCAATCCCCAACTCCCTCCGCCGACGGAGACGAACGCAGGAGAGCTCCAGCCCTCGGCTGTGCGGCATGTTGCGATGCCACGGCCATGCTCGCCGCCAACGATGAAGCCGCCCTTTACCAAATGCGGAACTACTACGATGCACTTTGCACCACTGATTACTTCTTCTGGAATCCCTTTGTCCGGGGCATCCATAATGGAATGGAGTACCTCCGAGGACATTCGCAGGCGCTCAATCGAGTCCTGCTGTCCTGTGGCAGCCCATAGGTTTCCGTTCGCCAGCGTAAAGGCGCCGATCAATAGCATGGATGTCATCTTCATAGGGTTTCCTTTTCAAAGCGGGGGAGCTAAGAGGGACGGATGTCAGATGGGCTGACTTAGCTCAGAAACCATGAGGGAGCCGATACAAGGACTCTTCTCCAAAGTCATTGTTCCAAAGATGCGTAACAATAACTGAGCTATATAGCTCACTATGGCCGGTGAAATACAGAAGCTAATGCGATACATTCGGGTTTACTCAAAGACGCTCGCCAAGCTCACGCTGGAGGACGTTCTGGCGTCGCTCAAGCGGAAGTTAACGGCCATCGCCGTCTGCCTCGGCAACGGTAATCTCAACTAGTGGCATGTCGCAGCGGTTTCGTCAGCGCGGGACGCAGGGAACCGAGTACGCCAAGAGGTATCGGAATGGCTGCGGCGTTGATCGGTCGTATCCGCTCCGAAGAAATATAGCTCAGGTGTTTTCTGCGTTCCAGGCCACGCCAAGGAAAACGGTCATCGCAGAGAACTCCATCCACACCATCAAACCGATCGCGGCCGCCAACCCACCGTAGACAGGGCCATACTGCATCTTCTGAACGTAAATTCCAAATAATAGACTGACGCCCCACCATAGAATCGCAGCCGCAGCTGCTCCAGGCAGAACGGACTTCCAAGTCGTTGCGACCGGTCGCGCAACGCGATAAATCAAGGCCAAGACGAGCATTGTCAGGATCCCTCCTAAGACCGGAAGCATCACGGTCCAGAAGCCGAGAACCAAAGGAGAGGGGCCGAATTCTCGACTTATCCATTGGCGCAATGGCGGGCCAAAGACACTCAGCCCAATAGCCAGGAGCCATGCCACAATGGACACGCAGAACAAAAGCAAGCCGCGAAGCTGCCGACCGAGAAAAGAATGTCTCTCGCGATCATCATAAATAAGGTGGATGCCTTCCATAATGAGTTTCATTACCTGCGAACCGACGAGCAGCGTCCCGACCCAGCCGAAAAGCACCCAGGCCCAGGGATTCACTTCCCGGCGCAAGAGGGAATCAGAAACGAGCTGCCAACTTCCCGGGGGGAGAATTCTCGAAAGCCGGCCAGCAAGCTCCCCACCGCTCCTCCCTCTTAGAAGATTGCTCATCAGGCCGAGCACAACCAGCAGACTCGAAAAAAAAGCCAGGAACATATTGAAGGCCACGGCCTGCGACACCATGCCGCACTGTGGAATGACTCTTGCCAGTGCTCGGAACAATTTCTTCGCAAGAGAGCTTAGCGTCATGGCGCAAAATTATATCGGGTTCGGTGAACATTCCCGATGCCTTCTCTTTGCGCACGTCAGTTTATCGGCTTCGGCGGAAAATCCGCAACTGGCACTGCCCTCGTCGAATGCTGCGGGCTATGGGAAAGGAGAATGAGACCGAAATGAGGCGTCGATTTTCAGGCCCGATCACATCCGCCAACGACCTCAATTGTTTTCCTCTAAAGTAAGCCATTCAGATCGATCTAGCCTTCGTCAACGAATAGCCAGGGCTGATTGTGAAGCGCATTCGTTCCAGTCGTCGACCGTGTGAAAGTTGCCCGAGTGCACTGGCGATTTGGTAACAAGCAAGGGTGCGGGAAACGCGCTTGCCGGTCATTCCCAGTTTTCGGCGTGACCGAGTCGGCTTGCCAACAGAAATCAGCATCTGAAGACGACGCCGACTGAGAGCCTCATTTGCGTATCGTGCGGTTCCCTCTTTCTGTTTTTAGTAGGTGAGAGCGGGCGCGCCGGGAGGCATCGGAACGACCGCACCGGGCTTTCTCTGAAAGGCCTGCGGAGAGGCCGCGTTCACCGGCTGGACGATTGCATAGTGAATCAAACTGGAACAATGGACGCAAATTGTTTCGCGGACGGGGCTGATGGCTTTGCCGAGGATCTGTGGGAACGTCCTCAGGCACTCCGGGCAGCGAATCATAACGTACGCCTCTCCGGAAGGGTCATGTCCGTTGCTCTGGATCCAAATGGGAGCCAACCTGTTGGGATATTGGATGGCCGGCCTCTCCGGATGGGTAACGGCTTCGATGATCTGCAACAAGGATGCAAGGCTTGTTGCCTTTTCGTAGAAAGCGTCGGCGGCAACCCCAGGCTGTACGCGGTCGCCTGAGAACGCACCGCTCATAGCGATCACATGGATTTCGGGAAACCGGCGACGGACCACCGAGAGAAATTCGAAACCGGACATGCCCGGCATATTCAGGTCGAGAGAATGACGTCGGGGACCTCCTGCCGGATCTCAAACAAAGCGGAGAAACCGTCTTCAGCGGATCGCCCACTATGTCCCAACTCACTAAAGATCTGCGACAGCAACGTCCTGGTAGACAGCTCATCGTCTACGATAAGGAGTTTTACATTTGCCTGGGGCATCATGTACCTTCCACAAGGCATCACACATAAGTGCTTTTAGTGAAGTCTCCCACTGCGCCCATATCCATGCTGTTCAATTTTTGCTCATACTAGCGCGCCAGGATTGGCTGGTTGTGGTTCACTCTGCATAGAGATCGTGGGAGAAGCACTTACGGGCCATGCCGATAATTTAATCGTGCAGAATCACATTGAGCAGTGACTTGTGAACTCGGATGCGGCCGTTGTATTCAAGAAAACCGAGCTTACGAAAGCGATTCATGAAGAAGCTGACGCGGGATCGTGTGGTGCCGATCATGTCCGCCAGGGTTTCCTGCGTGATCTGCGGAATTAATGTTTCCGGTTCCCCGGGCTTGCCAAATTCAGCCATCAACAAGAGAATTCTCGCTAAACGCTTCTCGCTGGAGTTGAAAAGCTGATCGACAAGATCAGCTTGGGTTCGCATACTTCTGGCTAGCAAAAACTTTAAGAACAGATCAGAGAACACGTGCTCCTCATGCAGCACTCGGATCATCTCCGCCCTCTCTATCTTGAGTGCCGTGCAGGCGGTAATCGCAGTCGCAGTCGCCAGTCGAAGCCCGACCACTCCGGCAATCGATTCCTCTCCAACGAAGTCGCCTGCTGAGAGGAGCGTGATAGTGGCTTCTTTACCGCTTGAGGAAACGACAGTGAGTTTTGCGCGACCCTTCTGAAGATAGAAAACGGAGTCAGCGGGACTTCCCTGCGAAAAGAAGACCCGCTTTGGCTTCAATTGAACGATTCTTCGTCCTAGTCCCGCGTTCGCCAGAAAGGCGGCGGGGTCAAACGTCATGTTTTTTAGCTCGGTCATCTGAATGGTCCCTTCCTGGAAGCGGTCTTGCCGGGACAGTTCAGACAGATACGCGACCGCGATCCGATCTGAAGTAAACAGGGGAGAGCCTGCCAATAGTATAGATTAGGGCAATTCAGGCCCTGTTTGGCTGAGAACTGCTCATCAAATCGAGCGATTTCAAACAGCATCTCAAACGACGGAAACGGCAATCTGTTCTGCACTTTTGAGCAAAATTGCACAGCTTTCGCATCGCCACTCTTAGATACTATTTGCGAGCGCCCTGCTGAATGGTGGCGACCGCGATGCTAGTAGCCAACCATCGCTTTCATACGACATTGCGTCCGATGAAGGCGGCGTTATGAAGCTGTGCGAAACATATGTTCGAGTGTGTTCCTCAACAAAAACCCGGTTGCCGCTCCGTTATTGTTTGTTGATACTGTTCCTCCTAATCTGCGCAGGAACATGGCAGCCTGCAAGTGCGCAACAATCAGGTATGGCCTCGGTTGCGAATGCCCCGCTCAGCACAGAGCAAATCGTGAAAAACCTGGTGGGGATGAATCTCGAACGGGCTCAGGCATTGCATGCTTACCATGGGACTCGAATTTACCGGGTGGAATACCGCGGTTTTCCAATGACTCGTAGCGCGGAGATGATCGTGGACGTAAACTACCGGTCACCAGGAACGAAAGAATTCACTATTCAGTCTGCGACTGGCTCCAAAATGATCATCGACGAGGTATTCAAGAAGCTCCTGCAGGCTGAAAAGGAAACGCTGGCGGCGGAGGCCCAAAGACGCACCGCCCTGAACGGCGATAATTATGATTTCACATTGGTCGGATACGAAAGCACGCTCCTCGGTTCGATGTACGTACTTATGGTGGAGCCCAGAACCAAGGATAAATTTCTTTACCGTGGCCGAATCTGGGTGGATGCAGAAGACTTTGCTGTAGTCCGCTTAGAGGCACAACCAGGGAAGAGCCCTTCCTTCTGGACCAAGAATAGTGAAGTCGTACAGGTGTATACGAAAGTGAGTGATTTCTGGCTTCCAGCCCGCAATCACAGCATCGCCGCGATCCGGCTTGGTGGGCGCGCAGAATTGACAATTCAGTACAACAACTACCAGATCACGAGTGCGGATCGGGTCGGCAACTTGTCGATGCTGGATTCGGCTCGGCCAGCAGACACTAGTCGCACACAACGTCTGGGCGGTCATCGGTAGTGTAGTTGTTCTCTATTTCTCGCCGCGACCCTCAGGAACCACCTTCGGACAATATCCTTCAACAGGTCGTCCAACCGTCTTCTGACAGTGCTGTCACACATGATTAAACCGATTTTGCATGTGCTACTCGCTGGAGGGAACGCCAAACGCCAGCAAAGCAGTTAGCGGTGGGCGATGCTGTGCCCCGATTAGCTTTGGCCGTTTACCCATAGCTTCCCAGATGAGAAGTGCAGCAGCGTTCATATAGAGTAGCCATTGGCTCGACCGAGAGCTAAACCAGCAGCGCCTCGGGTTGACCGATCTTATCCTGTACGAGATTCTGCAAGGAATCCGTGGGGATTCAACTTTCACGCGGCTGCATCGGGATCTGTCCAAGTTCGAGGTGTTCGACACAGGAGGTGAGCCACTGGCGGTGGCATCCGCACAGAACTATCGTTTCCTTCGATCACGCGACCATACGGTCCGGAAGACCATCGACTGCCTGATTGCAACCTTCTGTCTGACTGAACGCACTCACTTCTCCACCTCGATCGTGATTTCGATCCATTCGAGAAATATCTCGGGCTGCGTGTTATTCATCCGTAAGATTTTAGTAAGCTGTGAAAAACACCGACGCGAGCGGGACACCCGCTCACGTCATGTGGTGGTAAGCATTTATAAATCAATAACATAGAAGATGGTGGAAGCGGCGGGAGTCGAACCCGCGTCCGAAAAAACTTCCAACAGAGAGCTTTCATGCTTTTTCCGGTTCATTTTTGTCTCGTCACCGGCGCTTAGAACGGACGAAGATGCGACGGCGACCAGTCTGATCAGTCTCGTCCGACCCGCTCAGACGGAGCAGGGAAGACCAGCCTACTGTGCGACGATCGGTACGGGCCCGTAGGCGAAGCTCGAGCGATCGGCTACTTAGTTAATTAAGCAGCAAGAGCCAGGTTGTTATCGGCACTTATAGTTTTGTGAGCGATTACGGGTGTCCACACCCCGGCATGCCTCTCTGCCACAAGCAATCCCGTCGAAGCCGTGACGCCCCCATTTGGAGCAGCAACGCCGATGCATTGGGCCTTGCAAAGAACTAATAACAGTATACCCGTTGCGTTATCAACAGGGGCTTAGGCGAAGGCCAGGATTACAGCTCCGATTGTGATCAGCGAGGCTCCGCCGATCTTCAGCGGTGATAGATGTTCTCCGAGGAAGAGCCATGCTCCGAGGATTACGAGGACTACGCTGAGTTTGTCTACTGGCGCTACGCTGGAGGCCGGTCCCATCTGCAGGGCTCGGAAGTAACAGAGCCACGAGAGACCAGTGCAGATTCCGGAGAGGACGAGGAAGAGCCAGCTTCGACGGCTGATGTCGGCTAAACCGTTATGTCTTTCGAGGCTGAGTGCGATTGCCCAGGTGAAGAAGACGATCACGGTGGTGCGAATCGCTGTCGCCAGGTTGGAGTCGATTCCGGCGACGCCGACCTTCGCCAATAACGCGGTGGCAGCGGCGAATATGGCTGATAAGACTGCCCAGAAAACCCATGTCATGCCTCTGAGGATACGCCTCGAAGGAAGTTGTGAATGCCGTTAATGGAGTGGTTACCCCCCTCCCCCTCTTTGTGGAGGGTATTTTGTGCGTATCTTGTTTGTTTTGTTTTAGTTGCAGGTGGTGATTGTCTGTAAAATATTGTATATAAATGGTTTAGCTGCAAAATATTCTAAATAAAGGACTTAATGGGTAAAAAGAAAAATCCCGGTTCTGGACCGGGACTTTTTTTTGACTCTTTAATCATTATATCGGATTGGTGAAAACTAATTTGCAATGCTTATGTTGTTGATTATGCTTGGTTTAAGTTGGTTTGGGGGTTGACAGCATTTTTTCAGCTCGTTGTTCCGAGTAAGCACAACGGCCCGGGGCTAAAGCCCCTTGTATTTGCTGGGTTATTCGCAGGGCTGAAGCCCTGCGCTCCCACCGAAAAGCACGATCAACGAGTTTTCCGCAACCTGTAAAGCCGTGTGCTCCCACTCAAAAACAACGGAAACTATGTGAGCTTTTAGAGTGTCGCGGTTTCGAGGTCGACGTATTGCCATTCGCCGCGTTCGATGCCGGCACGGATCTGGCTTGGGGTTTGGCCTTTTTTCGTCTGCTGGTAGGCGTAGATCGCTTCTTTCATGCAGGTGGAGCAGGCAGCGCCGTGGGTACCTTCGAAGCAGCTATGCAGGCTGTTGTGTCCCATCGCTCGATCGCAATGGCAGTAGCAGGGCTGCTGATGCAGGACTTCGGGGATCTTTGCTGCCATCTTGTAGGCAGTGATCTGATAGGGATGAGAGAAGTAGATTCCGGTGAGCTGATTGCCGCTAAGGACTGGCGGAAGGGGCTTGGATGGGGCCTTTACATTGTAGGCAGGCACGTCATCGGAGGGGTTTGACCACTGTGCCGACGCTGCCATAGTGACCAGACCCAATACTACGCAACCAAGTATTCGCTTCATGGTCAGTATCATAAATCCCGTTGATGATTAGCGTCGGGGCTCCTTTGCAAATAGTTGTGAGACGGGCGATTTCGCGAGAGGTGTCACAACAAAAAAAATGCGGCACGAACGGTAATTTGTTCGTGCCGGGAGGCCAGTGACGCAACTTGTGTCAGCCGGTGATGCGGGCTGAGAATCTTCTCGGGCGGTAAACTCACGCTTCCGATGAATTAAATATACCACAATATGGATGCTGTCATACAAAAAATACACCTCACCATAGAAATAACGTCTTCTGGGCCTCTCCTGGGAGGCATGGCTTGAGGTTTTGTTTTGGCTTATCTATTTGTAAATAATATACTTGCTTCGACGTGGCAAACATTTTTGGTGAGGCTCTGAAAAGATGTATTTATTTCTTTTTGTTAAATGTGAAATTTAGTAGATGCCAAAAAAATAGGTTCGAAGGGGGGAAATCTAAGAACTTGTCCAAAAAGCTCCGCGGCATTCGGTTCGAAGGGGGCGTCTTTCACGACGAGCAACGACATAGAACAAGCAACAACGAATACAGGGATCCTTCACTTCGTTCAGGATGACGACGTAGAGGACTGATGGGGCAAAAAGAGAAATGGATGACGACGTAGAGGACTGATGGTGGCAAAAAAAGCAAGGATGACGACGTAAACGATGGGTAGCCGGGGGGCGAAGAATCGGATGACGGCGTAAATAAACGACAGCAAGACACGGCCAGTTATAGTTGGAAAGTTTTTTTAGAATTTTTGATTGATTTGTTTGGCCATGGCTGCGTCGCGTTGGGTGATGCCGCCGGCATCGTGAGAGATGAGGCTGAGATGGACCTTGTTGTAGCGGATATCTATGTCGGGGTGATGTCCTGCGGCTTCGGCCAATGTGGCGAGTTGATTGACGAACTGCATTGCCTGAACGAAGTCTTTGAAGGTCCAGTCGCGTGTGAGTTTGCCGTCTTCAAGAACCCAACCTGGGGTTGCCTTTAGAACTTCTTTGATCTCATCTGGTGTCAGTGTAGGTTTCATAGAAGTACCTCGCGTTTGCGATGCTAGTTCGCTTGCCTGTCGTATGCAACCTGCGGACGGCAGAGAGTGGCCGAGAGGACGGATGGGGTGAGGCGCTCGATGTCGGCGCGGATCAGGGGCCAGGATTCGAGAGGCATGTTGAGGAAGACGGCGACGATGGAGGGATCGAATTGTGTGCCGGAGCAGCGAGCGATCTCCTGGCTGGCGTCGGTGTAGTTGGTTCCTTTGCGGTAGGGGCGGTCGGAGGTCATGGCGTCGAGGGTGTCGGCGATGGCGAAGATGCGAGCGCCGAGTGGGATCTCGGTGCCCTGGAGGCCGCGTGGATAGCCGGTGCCGTCGAAGCGTTCCTGATGGGCGTAGACGATCTCGGCGGCTTCGCGGAGGAAGGGAATCTTGCGGATCATCTCGTAGCCGCGCTCACAGTGTTCGCGCATGATAGCCATCTCTTCGGGATTGAGGCGGCCGGGTTTGAGAAGGATGCTGTCGGGGGTGGCGATTTTTCCGATGTCGTGGAGGAAGGCGCCGCGGGCGATGACTTTGAGCTCGTCGGCGGGGATGCCCATGGCGCGGGCGATGGCGATGGTGTAGGCGGTGACGCGTTTGGAGTGGCCTTCGGTCTCCTGATCGCGGAGGTCGAGGGCGTCGCCCATGGCTTCGAGGGTGATGTCGTAACTGCGCTCGAGGTCGTTCATGGCCTCGCGCAGACGGCTGGTGCGGGCGGAGACCATGTCTTCGAGGTTGTGGAGGTAGAGATTTTTTTGTTTGCGGAGGCGACTGTGTTCGACGGCGCGGGAGACGACGTTGTCGAGCTGGACGCGCTCGAAGGGTTTGATGAGGTAGTCGATGGCACCGCGGCGGAAGGCGTTGGTGGCGACGTGGACGTCGTGGACTGCGGTGAGCATGACGACTGGGAGGCTGGGATAGTCGACGGTGAGCTGGTCGAGGAGGTTTAGGCCGTCGGTGCCGGGCATCATGATGTCGGTGAGGACGAGGTCGTAGGTGGGGTCTTGCTGGAGGAAGGCGATGGCCTGTTCGGCGCTCTCGGCGATGGTGGCGGTGTGGCCGCTGCGCGCGAGCAGGGCTGCGACGATGCTGCGTACGGGGGCTTCGTCGTCTACTACGAGGATTCTTGCTTGCGACATCGGCTTGAGGCTCCACTGCGCGGACGCGCTTTGGAGGTTTTATCGGCTGGATTTTTTGGGGCTTGAATGGTTTGGTGTTGCGGATGGTTTTTGGCGGACAGGATGTGGTGGATTGTGTGGACAGATTGCGGTGAACCTTTTGACTTAGGATTGGGATTTCGTCCAGAAAATAGACACACCAACCAAATCATTAATCGAAAGGCTGGTTGTGTTGCTAATCCTCGAATCAACTCGACTTGTTTTCAATGGGATGAGAGGATTGGAAATATGCTCCTGCTCCGTAGAGCTGGCGGTTTCTTCGCCGCGCTGTTCCGCCATTGGTGGCAATGGATGAGTTGCGGAATTAGTACGATTCTCACTTATTACGCGGCCAAAACCAATCAATCTAATGTTTGGATTGCACACGCTGTTGTTGGCCTTGCTGTCTTGTTCTTGATGATTGCAGCGTTTGGCGCATGGTCGGACGAACGAAACAAACGAGAAACACTTGAGAAACTCTTAGATTTTGAGAAACCCCGATTCAAAATTAGCAGCGGACAAATTTTAACGAGTTTCAATCCAAGTCAAAACGTAATGAATCTAAATTTGGCGATAGAAGTAGTAAATCTCGGAGGCAGATCATCATGTTTTGGGTGGTGCATGAAGTACGAGTTCCCAGGATTTTCCTCCGAAGGATCAGCGCGTAAATTCTACGAGGATCAATACCTTTGGCCTCTTCGAGATGGCGGCCACCTTATTATGAATCGAAGCAATTCGATAGTGTCTCTTACTAGTACACCTCTTGAACGCAACGACTACAGAAGCGGAAGAGCCTTGTTTGAGATAGGTGGAGACCGGCGAAAAGAATTCGACTCTGGAGCTGCCCAAGTCACAATAAGTTGTCGCGATATCCTTGGGAACATATGGAGCCATAAGCTAGATAAGCTGTACGTAGCACCCGAACTCCTAACTTTTGAGCACGAAGGAGTAATCTTTGATGCAGCTAAAACCGACCCAATTACCTCCTAATGCGGAATCAAATAACGACAAGTTTGACTAACGGCAAGTTTGACGCGGTATTGTATCCTCAGGTCTTCTTTGCGGTTCGCCCGAGTGTGCTTTCCCTTGTTAATGACAAGCAAGAGAGAAAATTGCAACGGGAGGGTGGGATAACTGAGGCGGACACCTATCAGGTGTTCTTGGTGGATTCTCTTGCGGCTCGTTTGCTGGCGGCCCAGTTGGGTTTGGTGGTTTGGCGGCTGCGGCCTAAGGCGAGTGCGTCGGCGGGGACGTCTTCGGTGATGCAGCTGCCTGCGGCTATGTAGGCTCCGGCGCCGATGGTGACGGGGGCTACGAGGGTGGAGTCCGAGCCTACGAAGGCTCCGTCGCCGATGGTGGTGAGGTGCTTGTGGACGCCGTCGTAGTTGCAGGTGATTGCTCCCGCGCCTACGTTGACTCCAGCACCGATGATCGCGTCTCCGAGGTAGTTTAGGTGGTTGGCCTTGGAGCCTTTGCCCATGGTGACTTTTTTGGTTTCGACGAAGTTGCCTATGTGGGCGTTTTCGCCGATGTTGCTATCGGGGCGGAGGTGGGCGTAGGGGCCTAGGATCGCTCCGTTATTGACGACGGCTTGATCGAGGATGCAGCCGTTGCGGATGGTGACGTTGTCGCCGATGGTGGAGTGCTGGATGACGGAGTAGGAGCGGATGCGGCAGTCGGAGCCGATACGGGTGGGGCCGAGGATTTGGACATAGGGTTCGATGACGGTGTCGGGGGCGATGGTGACGGCGGCGTCGATGACGCAGGTTTCGGGGCGGAAGATGGTGACGCCTGCGGCCATGAGGCGGCGGGCGGTGGCGAGGCGCATGGCGGCGTCGAGGTGCATCATTTCGGCGATGGTGTTGGCGCCTAGGACCTCGTCGACGCTGTCGGCTTTGACGGCTACGACGCGCTCGTTGTCGGCAACGAGCATGGCGGCTACGTCGGTGAGGTAGAACTCGCCGTGCGCGTTGTTGGTGTCGAGGAGGTCGAGTTTGGCGAAGAGCTTGGAGGTCTCGAAGCAGTAGATGCCGGAGTTGATCTCGGGTGTGGCGAGTTGGTCGGGGGTGAGGGATTTTTGCTCGACGATGGCGGTGACCTCGGGGGCGTTGGGTGTGGCGCGGAGGACGCGGCCGTAGCCGGTGGGGTCGGTGGGGACGGCGGTGAGGATGGTCATGGCGGCGCGCTCGGCGAGGTGGAGGTCGCGGATGGCGGCGATGGTTTCGGGACGGATGAGAGGGACGTCGCCGGAGAGGACGAGGAGATGTTGGGGCAGGGGGGCGCCGGAGATGGCGAAGTAGGCTTTGACCATCTGGAGGGCGTGGCCGGTGCCGCGCTGCTCTTCCTGGAGGACGAAGCGGACGCCGGTTTTTTCGACGGCGGTGCGGACGCGGTCGGCTTCGTGACCTATGATGCAGTAGATGTGGTCGGGGGGGACGATGGTTTCGGCTGCGGTGATGACGTGGAGGAGGAGGGCGCGGCCGCCGATCTCGTGGAGGACTTTGGGGTGTTTGCTTTTGAGCCGCGTGCCCTTGCCTGCGGCCATGATGGCGATGGCGAATCCTTTGGTGTCCATAGAGATATCGTCTCATGGGAGGCGCAGAACGAACCGACATGGTGAGGAAGACCGCGCTTCCGGATGAGAGCTTATTCGGATGTTGTTGGATCGATCACGGCGCGGACTTGCGAGACAACGTTGGCAGGGAAGCCGCCTCGCTTCGCGTGTTCGCGCACCATGTCCTCATCATGGGCGATGTAGATGCAATAGATTTTGTTATCGGTGACGTAGCTCTCTACCCATTGGATATCGGGGCCTAGCTGGCGTAGGACGCCACATGATGTTTGAGAGATTGCCTTGAGTTGATCAGAGGACAGCTTACCGGCGTTGGGAATTTCTCGCTCGATGACGAACTTTGGCATGGTGGATACCTTTCGTTGATCTTCTGCGCGGTGATGATGCTTGTTTATCGATACCTCATCGATAGAGAGGTGGGCAATCCAGTCGATGGATGATTTTATCGAGATTTTGTGGGTGGGAGAGGGAAAGCGGATCGCGCTGTCGCGCGATTACCCACCTTAGCGACGATAAAACCGTCGCGAAGATGGGGCACCCGATTCTTTTCAGCGCACGATACTTTTCGGCGTCCGATTGTTTAGGGTTGTGTTTATTCGGCGGGTTTGCCGGGTGGGGGTGGGATGGTGATGTCGATGGGGGTGACTGTGCCGAGGGTGTCGAGCTTTGGGGTGATCTCGGATTGGTTGCCTACGGCGATGATCGCTAGTTTGGATGGGTCGACATATTTGTTGGCTACGCGGGAGACGTCGGCGGCTGTGACCTTTTCGATTCCTGTTTTGTACTTTTCGAGGAAGTCGGAGGGGTAGCCGTAGAAAGCCAGCGTCATCTGTTCGTTGAGGGTTTTTTCGGGGGAGTCGTAGTTGAAGATGAAGGAGTTGAGGACCTGGTCCTTGGCTTTGCTCAGCTCGGCGGCGGTTGGGGGTTCGGTTTTGAGGCGGTTGATCTCGTCGAGCATGGCCTGGGTTGCGGCGACCGTGCTGGGGCTCTTGGTGGCGGCGATGACGTAGAAGACTCCGGGGTGATCGTATGAGGCTCCGAAGGATCCGCTGACGCTGTAGGCGAGGCCGAGTTTGGTGCGGACGTTCTGGACGACGCGTGAACCGAAGCCGCCGGAGAAGATTTCGTTCATGACGCTTAGGGCGAAGTAGTCGGGGTTGCTCTGCTCGGTGCCGAGGCCGACGATGAGGACGTTCGACTGATTGACGTCATCCTTGTTGACGAAGTAAACGCCGTGCTTCGGATCGGTGAAGGCTACGTTCGCTGTTTTGAAGGCTTCGCCGCGGGGAAGAGGCTCGAAGGCGGCGCGGAGTTTGGCCTCCATGGCGGCGCTGTCGAAGTCGCCGGAGATTCCGACGATGATGTTGTTGGGAACGACGGTGCGCGTGTGCCATGCCTTGAGGTCGTCGATGGTGACGGAGTCGATGGTGGCGTACTCGGGGCGGCGGGCGTAGGGGTTGTCGGCGCCGTAGGCCAGCTTGAGGGCCTCGCGGATGGCGATGCCGCTGGCGTCGTCGTTGCGGCGGGAGATGCCGGTGGCGATCTGCTGCTTGGCGAGGTCCAGCTTGTCCTGATTGAACGCTGGATTAAGAAGGAGATCCATTGTGTGGGCGAAGACGGTGTCGAAGTCTTCTTTGAGGCTGGACCAGTGTACGGAGGTGGAGGCTGAGCCGCCCTGGGTCTCGATGTTGGCGGCTTTGGACTCGAGCTTGTCGTCGAGCTTGTCGCCGTCGATGGTGGCGGTGCCGCTGGTGCGCCAGGTCTGGCCATAGAGATTGACGAGGCCAACTTTGTTTGCGGGCTCGTCGCGGCTGCCTCCGCGGATCATGATGCTTCCGTTGATGAAGGGGAGCTCGTGGTCTTCCTGAAGGAAGATGACGAGTCCGTTGGCCAGCTCGATGCGTTTGGGCTGCGCGGGCTTGAAGGCGTGGAGCGGCGGGATGGGAATCTTCTTCCAGGGTTGGGCGGCGGTGGTTGCCGGTTTTGCGGATTCGGCAGGCTTTGCCGTTGTCGTCTGCGCGGTTACGAATGGTGCGACGAGGGCGATGCTGAGGACTGCAGTCAGATTATTCAAAGAGATCTTCACTCGGCACCTCCGGTGCTCTTGGGTGTCTTCTGTGGGGCGACGTACTCGATGCGCGCACTGGTGCGGTTGCCATCGACGAAGATCTTGTTGGCGACTCGGCGAACGTCTGCCTTGGTGACGGCGTTGATTTTGTCGAGTTCGCGGAAGAGCTGTCGCCAGTCGCCGTAACGGGTCTGGTACTCGGCCAGTTGCTTGGCGAGGCCTTCGTTGTCGGCGAGGCCGCGCAGGAGGTCGGCCTTGGCGCGGGTCTTGAAGCGAGCAAGCTCTTCGTCGGTGATGTCCTCGGTCTTGAGACGGTCGAGCTCTTTGTGGATGGCGGTGCGCATCTCCTCGGGCGTGTGGCCGGGGAGGGGAACGGCGTAGACGGCGAAGAGGCCGGGATACTTATCGCCGGGGAATCCGCTGAAGCCTTCAGCCGTGGCGGCGATCTGCTGGTCGCGGACTAGCGAGCGGTAGAGGCGGGCGGTGCGTCCATTGGAGAAGATGTCGGTGATGGCGTCGTAGACGGAGTCGTCGGGGTCGCGGTAGTCGGGGCGGTGGTAGCCCTCGATGTAGAAGGGCTGGGTGGCTTCCTTGATGATGACTGATTTTTCGGCGAACTGGCGGGGTTCGATGGTCGTCATGGGCTCAGGCTTGGGGCCGGCGGGAATCCTGGAGAAGTAGCGCTCGAGGATAGGCATGGCCTCGCTGGCTTTGATGTCGCCGACGACCGCGATGACGATGTTGGAGGGGACGTAGTACTTCTTGTGGAAGGCTTCGGCCTCGGTGGCGGTTACCTGGCTGATCTCGCTCTCCCAGCCGACTCCGCTGCGGCCGTAAGGATGGGCGACGTAGGCGGTGGCGAGGAACTCCTCGACCATGCGGCCGATAGGCGAGGAGTCGATGCGCATGCGGCGCTCTTCCTGGACGACGTCGCGCTCCTTATAGAACTCGCGTTGGACCGGCTGGGCGATGCGCTGGCTTTCAAGATAGGCCCAGAGCTCGAGACGGTTGGAGGGCATGGACCAGAAGTATTGGGTGGAGTCCTCGGCGGTGGAGGCGTTGATGCCGACGGCGCCGTGCTGCTCGGCGATGAGAGAGAACTGATTGGGGATGACGAACTTCTGGGCTTCGGCCTGGGCGTCCTGGAAGGCCTTCTTGAGGCTGGCGAGGCGGGCTGGGTCCTGGCCTACACGTTTGCGGAGTTCGGCATCGTAGGCAGCGTAGGCTACTTCGACTTTGGCGAGGGCTACTTTTTCGGCGGGGTAGTTGGTGGTGCCGATCTCCTGGGTTCCCTTGAAGGCCATGTGCTCGAACATGTGGGCGAGGCCGCTGTCGCCTTGGGGATCGTCGGCAGAACCGGCGTCGACGAGGGTGTAGAAGCTGAAGACGGGGGCTTCGGGACGCTCGGATACGATGAGGGTAAGGCCATTGGGCAGAACCTTTACCGTTGTTCGCTTCTCAAAGCTCGCGAGGTCCTGGGCTTGGGCGCTGCACAACATGCCACTGAGAGCCAGGGTTACTCCGAGTAGGTTTCGAATTCGCACAGAACTACCTCCAAATAACACAACCGGAAGACCCTACTATACCGGAGCCCAAAGATCGGTTTTTCGTTTGACGGGGAAAATGTGAAATCGTTTGATTTGCTGAAGATAGTTCGCTGAATGAACAATTTTCAGACTGTTTCGCCGGAGTGTATGAAAAGACTGCCATATCGATGCGAAAACGCTTAGGTGAGCGCGTAGAACGCACCGGTAATGCCTGGCGTGTTAACCGCCACGACGGACTGGAGGGCAGGGGCTGCCTGCAGCGTAATCTGGGCGCGGCCATTGTAAAGCTGAACGACACGGGAGCCTCGTGGTGTGCCGAGATTGTCGATGAGTTTTGCTCCGCCGGCTACGCTGAAACGTACCTGGTTGCGTGCGTCGAGACAGAGTATCCCCTTTGCGTCGTAGAGCGTGGCTTCGACTGTGACTTTATCTGCGTCGCGATGGATCTCTGTGAGCTTCAGGGATGCGGGCTTGCCCCATTTTTCCGTTTGGTAGAGGAAGTTGATCTCGTCGGTGACGGTTGTGTCGCCTCGTTTTGCGACTACGCGAAGGTTGTTCTGGCCCGGGGAAAATGGAGTTAGCCAGCGCAGACCGGCGGCGGGGAAGTCCTGGCTGTTGCGATGTTTTACGCCGGCGGATTTGCCGTTGACGAAGAGTTCGGCTGTGTCGCAGTTGGAGTAGACCTTTACCATTTTGGGTTCGTTCGGCTCGCCCCAGCGGACGGGCCAGGTGTGGCCGTAGATTCTGGCCATGGGGGCGTCGGACCAGTAGGACTGGAAGACGAAGTAAGCTTCCTTCCTGGTCATGTCGCGCTCGACGAGGCCCTTTTGATTGACGCGGGGGACTGGGTTTTCAACGCGTAAGGGAGTGGTGAAGTCCTTGAATATCCATTGGGCCGATCCGGTGAGCCAGGGTAGGGTCTCCTGGGTTTTGAGGTGCCAGTCGAAGAGGTTGCATGCGTAGGTTTCGGACCAGTCGCCGTCTTTGGAGACGCGGGTATTGCCGCCGGTGGAGAGGTAGGCAAGACCGCGTTCGTCGGTGCCTTTGCCAGTGGCGATTTGGGCGAGGATTTTGTCGGGGTCTTCGGAGTGGCGGCCTGCGTGGCTGTCGGCGCCCCACTCGGCGTGGAAGAGATGATTGACGCGCTCGCGCTGGGTTTCGAGGGACTTCTGATACTCCTGATAGGTTCCGCTGTACCAGCCGGCCCAGATGGAAGGGGAGTAGACGTCGGGAATGTCGCGGGCGAAGTCGAGTCGGCGGATGGTCGTCTTGCGCGAGGGGTCGAGCTGGTGTGCGAGGTCGTGGAGCTCTTGCAGGTAGGCGCGGATGGCGGGCTTGTCGATGGTGGGGTATTCGGTGGGCCAGTCGTTCTCGTTGCCCAGGCCCAGAGGAGAATGCTGGGGTGGTTGTGGTGCTGGCTGATCATGGTGCGGAGGGTGCGGCGGCCCATCTCTTTGAAGATTTCGCTGCCGATTCCGGCGCGGCACCAGGGGATTTCTTCCCAGACGAGGATGCCGAGGCGGTCGCAGAGTTCGAGGGCGCGGCGTGATTGCTGATAGTGGGCGAGGCGGATGAAGTTCGCGCCCATATCTTTGATGAGGTGCATTTCCTGAGTGATCAGGTCGTCGGGCATGGCGGCGGCGTATCCGGCGTGGTCTTCGTGGCGGTGGGTTCCGCGGAGCAGGAGGCGCTCGCCGTTGAGCTTGAAGGGGCCGTGCTGGATCCACTCGGTGTGACGGAGGCCGAATGTCTCGTGTGCGGTGTATTCGCCGCTCGCGCTTTTGATGGAGATGCTGCACTCGTAGAGGTGAAGGCTGGCGGGGCTCCATAGCTGAGGTGCAGGGATGGTGAAGGTTGTCAGGGGCGTGGAGTTTTTCCACGGCTGAATGGTATGGCTTAAGTGGTGTACGGAGGCGCCGGTTGGGTCTGTGACTTCTATGGTGATGTCGAGAGGATTGGCTTCGCTGGTGGGATTGTAGAGAGTGCCAACGATTGTGATCTCGGCTGGGCCTGCGGGTGAGGGAAGCTTGGTTTGGATATGTACAGTCTCGAGCGAGACGGCAGGGACGTAGACCAGGTTTACGTGGCGGTACATGCCGCCGTAGAGACTGAAGTCGCTGAAGTCGGACGGCATTCGGTCGAGATTGCGGGAGTTGTCGCAGAGTACGGCTATCGGGACTGGGGTTTGTTGGGTTGGGAGAAGGTCGGTGATGTCGATTACGAATTCGTCGTAGCCGCCTATGTGCTTGCCGGCAAGCTTTTCTCCGATGTATACGGTGGTCTCCTGGCCTGCGCCTTCAAAGTGCAGCAGCGTGCGGCCATTGGGGTAGGGATTGTTGATGGGAACATGGGTGCGATACCAGCCGTGGCCGCGATAGTAAGGCGTGTCAGGGTCGCAGGCGTCGTAGGCGCTAAAGCAATGAGGCAATGCGATGGATTGCCATGTGGCTAGCTCTTCGCTATGCCAGGCCTCCCATGGCCCGGCGAGGGTTCCCTGAAAGTACTCCCATCCCTCTGATAGACGGCGCGCTCGGTCGGTACTCTGAGACTGTGACGTGGAGCCTGCCAGAGTGGCGATGGAGGCGCGCAGTACCGGATTCGTCAGCAGGGGAAGAGACGCAGCGGCAGCGCTGGTCTTCAGGAAGTGCCGGCGGGAATACATCGTGATTGCTCCTGTTTTGTCTGTGTTAAAGGAGGATATGGTTGTTCTTTGTGAATGGTATGAGCTATCTAATTCATAGTTCCTACAAAATGCCAGACTTCAGTGATATAAAGATTCGTCGTTACAGATGTCAAGAGGCCGGTGGTTGAACCTGCCGGCCTAAGGTTGCTAATTCCAGTAGCCGGTCGTTGTATGAAATCGGTAGTATTACAGGCATAAAACTGAACATGTCGACTCCCCCATCTCCACCACAGTCGTTCGCCTTTACGAGAAAGCAGAGCGCTTCGAACAAGACTCCGCGTCAGATTAACCGCAACCTTGTTTTTAACCTCATCCGAACGCGACAGCCGATCTCTCGCGCCGATCTCGCACGCATCTCTGGACTGCAGCGAAGTACGATTTCACTGATCGTGGAAGACCTGATCCGCGACAAGTGGATACTTGAAGGATCGACTGGGAGATTGCCTCGTGGGCGAAGGCCTACGTTTCTGGAACTGAATCATCAGCGTGCGGTGATCGCGCTGGATATTCATCCGGCGCAGACTACGGTTGCTGTTACAGATCTGGGTGGCAGGATCGTGGCGCAGAACATCGTTGTTTTGCCGGCCGATGCGAATAAAGCCATCACTCCGATTATCGCGGCTATTAAGAAGCTGATGGCGGCGCATGCGGATAAGTCGTTTGACGGTATCGGGATCAGTCTGCCGGGTCGAACCGATCCGCTGCAGCAGAAGCCTATCTTCGCGCCGAATTTGAACTGGCCGGTTCTCAGCATCAAGTCGCGGATTCAGCGGGCGACGAATCTGCGCGTGGAGATGGATAACGTTGCGAATGCGTGTGCGCTCTCTGAGGTGTGGTTCGGCGAGAGCGATGGGCTGCATGACCTGGTGGTGGTGAATGTGTCGGAGGGTCTTGGCACAGGGATCTTCGCGAATGGGATGCTGTTGCGCGGAGCCAATGGTATGGCCGGTGAGTTTGGCCATGTGGAGATGGAGGCGAATGGGCCGTTGTGCGGATGCGGGAATCGAGGATGCTGGGAGATGCTGGCGTCGAACCGGGCCGGGCTTCGGTACTACGAGGAGATTAGTGGGCACGCGGCTCCGTCGAGTTTTGCAGCTTTGGTAAAGCTGGCGCAGGCAGACGAGGATGCCGCTGCCATCAAAGCGCTGGAGAAGATGGGACACTTTCTGGGTCGTGGGTTGAGGATGATTGTCTCCGCGCTTGCGCCGAGCGAGATCATTATCGTCGGCGATATTACGTCAGCGTGGTACATGTTCGGCCCGAAGGTTGAGGCGGAGCTAAAACAAAACTCTCTCTCGAAGGCACCGAAGCTGAGGCCTGCTTACGAGGGAAATACAGCACGCTTGCGAAGCGCTGTTGCGCTGGTGATGAATGCTGGACAGGTCTAACGAAAAGGAAATGAAAATTATGTCTTCTGTTGTAGCCCCATCGTTTCGGCGAGGCGCTTTCGCTGCGTTTCGTGAGGCCGGTTTTATTGGAGCGCTTACTCTGGGAGTATTTCTCGGAGCGGTGAACGTTCGTACTTTTGCGCAGGCGGCTCCGGCGACGGCTGCTACTCAAAAAGCGGCTCCGACTTACGGTAGCGCTGCGGGTGATGCTCTGGATAATCCGGGACCGCTGGCTACAGATTTGTCGGCGGAGATTAAGCCGAAGGCTATTGCTGCTGCGGTGAAGAAGGTTGCTGACTGGCAGGTGCCCTATGCGGAGCCGAGCTTCAATAAACTGTGGACGTTTGCGGCGCTCTACGATGGGCTGCTGGCTGCATCGGAGGCCACTGGCGATCAGAAGTATCGCGATGCTGTGCTTCGTTTTTCGGAGCAATCGAATTGGACGCTGATAGATGACCGGTTTCCTCATGCGGACGATCAGGCTCTGGGTAAGGCTTATATGCAGCTTTATCTGGCTGATCCCAAGGCTTCGCGTAAGCCTGTGCGGATGGCGAATACGAAGGAGATTATGGACCGGCTGGTGGTGCGGCCCGACGATCCGGATAAGCTGCTTTGGTGGTGGTGCGATGCGCTGTATATGGCGCCGCCGGTGCTGTCGCGCGTGTATGTTGCGACGGGTGATCGCAAGTACCTCGACTATATGGACCGTCAGTGGTGGCTTACGTCGGCCGCTCTCTATGACTCGGAGCAACATCTTTTCTTTCGCGATAGCCGGTATCTGACTCAGAAGCAGGCGAACGGTCAGAAGCTGTTCTGGTCGCGGGGCAATGGATGGGTGATGGGTGGGTTGGTGAAGGTTCTGCAGACGATGCCGGCAGATTATCCTTCGCGGCCGAAGTATGTGCAGCAGTTCAAGGAGATGGCGGCGAAGCTAGCGTCGATCCAGAGCAAGGATGGGTTGTGGCGTTCGGGGCTGCTCGATCCTGATGCTTATGAGCTGCCGGAGGTTTCGGGATCGGCGTTCTTTACCTATGCGATTGCTTATGGAATCAATGAGCATATTCTGGATCGCACGACGTATCTGCCTGTAGTGGAGAAGTCGTGGAAGGGAATGCTCTCGCATATTTATGCCGATGGGCGGTTGGGGTCGATTCAGCCGATCGATGGGCAGCCTGGGAAGTTCAAGCCCTCGGCTAGTTATGTTTATGGGGTTGGAGGGTTCTTGCAGGCGGGAGCGGAGATGCATCGTCTAGCGAGTGGGAAGCACTAAAACTGATCTGTTGAGGATTGAGAGACCGCTGCAAAATAGCAGCGGCTTTTCTTTTTGGGTTCACGATATGGGGAAGTTGGTGCGGCTATGCCGCTGAAAGGAAAGGTTGGGATGATGTAACCGGATGTTTCTCTTGACGAAATGAATGACCATTCAGTATGCTTCACGGCGTTCGGGATTTTCGCCCGTTGGAGCTTTCATGTCGCCGAGTTCCACCTCTGTAAGCAAGCAGATTCGTAAGGTAGGTGTGTTGGGTGCGGGGACGATGGGTTCCCGTATTGCAGCGCATATGGTCAATGTTGGATTGCCGGTGGTTCTGCTGGATATTGTTCCGCCAGGGACTGATTCGGGGGCGGATAAAGCCGCGAAGAACAAGTTTGTTCTGGCGGCGATGGATGGTTTGAAGAAGTCGAAGCCAGCGGCTTTTTATACGCCGGAGAGTGCGCGGCTGATTACGATTGGCAACTTCGAAGATGATCTTGGGTTGATCGCGGATTGCGACTGGGTGATTGAGGTCGTCGCGGAGAATCTTGAGATCAAGCATGCATTGCTGGCAAAGGTGATGCAGCATCGGCGAGCGGATTCGATACTTACGACGAATACCAGCGGGTTGCCAATTGCGAAGATCGCTGAGGGTTTGCCTGGGGAGGTGAAGCCTTACTTCTTTGGGACGCACTTCTTCAATCCGCCGCGGTATATGCGGCTGCTGGAGATTATTCCGACACGCGAGAGTGATGCTGCGGCCATCGCTGCGATTGCGCATTTTTGCGATCAGCGGCTTGGCAAGACGATTGTGCGCTCGCACGATACGCCGAATTTTATTGCGAATCGTATTGGCACGTTCAGTATGGGGAATGCGATTCGGTTGATGCAGGAGCAAGGGCTGACCATTGAAGAGGTGGATACGCTGACGGGTGCGGCGCTGGGTTGGCCGAAGACGGGGACGTTTCGGCTGGGTGATCTGGTTGGGATCGATGTGCTGGCGCATGTGGCCAGGAATTTTTCTGCGCAGGCTGCGGCGATCAAGGATGAGCGGGCCGAGGTTGTGCTGGCGCCGTTTATTGGCAAGATGATTGAACAGAAGTGGTTGGGCGACAAGGTGGGGCAGGGCTTCTACAAGAAGATGGGCAAGGATGCCGAAGGGCGTGATTTGCGGCATGTGCTCGATTGGCAGACGCTGGATTACAAGCCTTCGGTGCGACCGAAGTTTCCGGCGATTGAGATGGCGAAGAATGTGGAGGTAACGGGTGCGCGGGTGGCGCAGTTGCTTCATGCGGATGTACGCACGGATAAGGCTGCGAAGTTTTATTGGCCGCTGCTGACGGAGCTGTTTACATATGCGGCGAATCGCGTGTCGAATACGGGCGATGAGCCGGCGGACAATATTGTCGAGATCGATCGGGCGATGCAGACGGGCTTCAACTGGGAGCTTGGGCCGTTTGAGATGTTTGATGCTGCCGGGGTGCGGGCGACGACAGAGAAGATGAAGGCTGGTGGGGCAGCTATTGCGGCTAATGTGGAGAAGCTGCTGGCCTGGGCGGATAAGCATGGTGAGGCTAATCCGACCTGGTACAAGGACGATGCAGGTGTGCCGAGTGGGCGAGTGTACTTCGATCCGTTTGCGGGAGAGTACAGGCCGGTTGTCGTTGCAGATGGGGTTACTTCGTTTGCTGTGATTAAGAAGGCGAAGGGCGTGGTGAAAAAGAATCCCGGTGCTTCGGTGATTGATCTCGGGGATGGTGTGGCCGGGATTGAGTTGCACTCGAAGATGAATGCGTTGGGCGATGATATTGTTTCGCTGATTACGCAGACGCTTAAGCCGACGAGCCAGTTGGTGGGGGAGTTTGAGGCGTTTGTTATTACGGGCGACTCGGGGAATTTTTCTGTTGGGGCGAATTTGATGCAGCTTCTTCTTGGGATTCAGGAGGAGGAGTGGGATGAGGTGGAGTTGGCGGTGAAGGCGTTCCAGAATATGACGCAGGCGATCAAATTTTGTCCGCGTCCGGTTGTGGTTGCGCCTTATGGGATGTGTCTGGGTGGTGGCGTGGAGATATCGCTGCATGGTGCGGCGCGGCAGCCTCATGCGGAGCTTTATATGGGATTGGTCGAGGCTGGGGTGGGGCTGATTCCTGGCGGCGGTGGATGCAAGGAGATGGTGCTGCGGTCGATTGAGGCGGGATCGAGTATTCGGCCGGATGCTCGTGGCGAGGGCGTGGAGATATTTGAGGCGTTGAAGAAGAACTTCGAGACGATTGCGAAGGCTACGGTTTCTACTTCGGCGGCGGAGGCTCGTGGTCTGGGATTTTTGAGGGCTTCGGATAACGTTACGGTGAATCGTGATCGGCTGCTTATGGATGCGAAGCTGCGCGCGAGGACGATTGCTGATGCTGGGTATACGGCACCGGTTGTGCGGACGGATATTCCAGCGCCGGGTGAGTCTGTGCTGGCTACGCTGAAGCTGGCGGTGTGGACGATGCGGGAGGGGCAGTATATTTCGGACCATGATGCCAAGGTTGCGAATTGGGTGGCGTATGCGCTGGCGGGTGGCAAGGTGATGCCGGGGACGCTGGTGAGTGAGCAGTATCTGCTGGATCTGGAGCGGGAGGCGTTTCTTTCGTTGTGTGGTGAGAAGAAGACGCAGGAGCGCATTGCGTTTACGTTGAAGACCGGAAAGCCGTTGAGGAATTAGGAGTAGTCGCCATGAGAGACGTGATTATTGCATCTGCTGTTCGGACCGCTGTAGGCAAGGCTCCGCGTGGAACGCTGCGTACGACGCGGCCTGATGATCTTGCTGCGTTCGCCATCAATGGAGCGCTGGAACGGGTTCCGCAGCTGGATAAGTCTGAGGTTGAGGATGTGATTCTGGGTTGCGCGATGCCTGAGGCGGAGCAGGGAATGAATGTTGCGCGAGTGGCTAGCTTTCGCGCGGGGCTGCCGATTACTGCTTCGGGGATGACGATCAATCGTTACTGCGCTTCGGGGTTACAGTCGATTGCGATTGCGGTGGATAGGATTCGTGGTGGATCGGCTGAGGTGATTGTTGCCGGGGGCACGGAGAGTATGTCGTATGTGCCTTTTGGAGGCAATAAGATCTCGGTGAATCCCTGGCTGGTGGATAACTATCCGGGGTCGTATATGTCGATGGGACTGACGGCGGAGCGGGTGGCTGCGCACTATGGGATCTCGCGTGAGGCGATGGATCAGTTCTCGTATGAGAGCCATCAGAAGGCGTTGGCTGCGATTGCTGCGGGACGGTTTAGTGATGAGATTGTTCCTATTCCGGTGGTGACTACTACGGCAAATGGGAAGGGAAAGGCGAAGGCTGTCGAGTCGATGTTCAAGCAGGATGAGGGGCCGCGTGCGGATACTTCGCTGGAGGCGCTGGCAAAGCTGAAGCCGGTGTTTCATGCGAAGGGGACGGTGACGGCGGGGAACTCTTCGCAGACTTCGGATGGGGCTGCGGCTGCGGTGGTGATGTCGGCGGAGCGCGCGGCGCAGTTGGGGATTGTGCCGATGGCGAAGTTTATTGCGTTTGCTTATGCGGGGTGCGATCCGGAGGAGATGGGGATTGGGCCGATTCATGCTATTCCGAAGGCGTTGAAGATGGCTGGGCTGAGTCTGGATCAGATTGATGTGATTGAGTTGAATGAGGCTTTTGCTGCGCAGTCGCTGGCTGTGATCAAGGTGCTGGGGATCGATCCGGCGAAGTTGAATGTGAATGGTGGGGCGATTGCGCTTGGGCATCCGTTGGGATGTACCGGGGCAAAGCTTACGGCTACGCTGCTGCGTGAGATGCCTCGGCGGAAGGCGAAGTATGGGATGGTGACGATGTGTGTTGGTGGCGGGATGGGTGCGGCGGGGATTTTTGAAGTGACGAACTGACGTAGCTAAGGAGAAGCATGAAAACGATGTACCTTTTCACCGCCATACTCTGCTTATGCATCGCCGTCCTCGAAATGTTCTTTTTCTTTGCCGCGGGGGTGCCTGTGGGCACAATGATCGCGACAGTGGCAGCTGGGCTGCTCTTTGCGGGCATCGCTTGTCACATGTCTCAGCCCTACTCAGGCATGCGGCTCACCGGATTCGGTTCGGCATCCCTTATCGTCGTCATGCTGTTTCCGCTGATCCAACTAATTCCCATTCTGCGAAAGCAGCCACCCTTTGGCTTTTTTTATGTCATCGATCTAGCGCTTCTATTTGTCATTTCTCTGCACCTCACCTCCATCATGCTTTACCAAAGATCCCGCGAAAGTTAGAGGTAACACAATGGCTACAATGACAGTTCCCACCTCTACCGGTAAAAAGATCATCTCCGGTGGAAGCTTCCTTATATCGAACCCAACTCCGGCGGACTGTTTCTTCCCCGAAGACTTCACGGAGGAGCATCGGCAGATTGCGCAGACTACGGCTGAGTTTGCGTTGAATGAGATTGTGCCCGTTTCGGATCAGATTGAGGCCAAGGATTTTTCTGTTACTCGGCGGTTGATCAAGGAGGCCAGTGAGCTTGGGCTGACTTCGGTCGATATTCCTGAGGAGTATGGCGGGCTGGAGATGGATAAGGTTACGTCTGCGATTATTGCGGACAATATTGCGAAGCAGGGTAGCTTCTCGGTGGCTTTCTCGGCACACGTGGGGATTGGGACTCTGCCGATTATCTGGTATGGGACGGCGGAGCAGAAGCAGAAGTATCTGCCTAAGCTTGCTAGTGGCGAGTTTATTGGGGCTTATGCTCTGTCGGAGTCAACTTCGGGTTCGGATGCTTTGAATGCACGCACGCGGGCGGTGCTGTCGGAGGATGGACAGAGCTATACGTTGAACGGCGAGAAGATGTGGATTACGAATGCCGGGTTCGCGGATCTGTTTACGATCTTTGCCAAGTGTGAGGTGAAGGAAGGGAAGGACGCTGGCAAGGAGCGGCTTACGGCGTTCCTGGTGGAGAAGGGGACGCCGGGTTTCACGGTGGGTAAGGAGGAGCACAAGCTGGGGATTCGCGGTAGTTCGACTTGTCCGTTGATTCTGGCTGACTGCAAGATTCCTGCGTCGAATCTGCTGGGTGAGGTCGGCAAGGGGCATCATATTGCGTTCAATATTTTGAATGTTGGGCGGTACAAGCTGGGCAACGCGGCGGTGGGTGGGGCGCGGATGGCGCTTGGGCGCGGGATTGGATATGCGAAGGAGCGCAAGGCGTTCGGGAAGGCGATCTCGGAGTTTGGGTTGATTCAGGAGAAGCTGGCTGATTGTGCGGTGGGTGTGTTTGTTGGTGAGGCGCTTAGCTATCGGACGGTGGGGATGATCGATGCAGCGCTGGCTGGTGTGGACAAGCATGATACGGCGGCGATTCAGAAGGCGATTGAGGACTATGCGGTGGAGTGCTCGATTGTGAAGGTGTGGGACTCGGAGATGCTGGACAAGGTTGTCGATGAGGTGCTGCAGATTTATGCGGGATATGGGTATGTGGAGGAGTATCCGGCGGAGAGAGCTTATCGGGACTCGCGTATCAATCGGATTTTTGAGGGGACGAACGAGATCAATCGACTGATCATTACGGGCTGGATGATGAAGTCGGCTATGAGTGGGAAGCTGGCTTTGATGCCGGCTATTAAAAATCTGATGGATGAGGTGATGGCCGGACCGGCGCCGAAGGAAGATCGCGAAGGGCCGCTGGCTGGGGAGTTTGAACTGCTTACCTCGGCGAAAAAGCTTGCGCTGTTTGCGGCGGGAGCGGCTACGCAGAAGTACATGCAGAAGCTGGCTGATGAACAGGAGGTGATGGGCGCGATCGCTGACATGATCATCGAAGTGTTTGCGATGGAGTCGGCTATTCTGCGGGCGGAGAAGATGTCTGCTAAGAGTACGGCGGAGATTCCGGTGGCGATGGCTCGGATTTATGCGGCTTCAGCGATGGAGAAAATTGAACTGGCGGCGCGGCGGATTATTGCGGCGGTGGCTGAGGGAGATATGGCTCGCACGCAGCTTACGATACTGCGACGGCTGGCCAAGCATGATCCTGCGGATACGATTGCGTTGCGGCGTCAGGTCGCTCAACATGTGATCAAGGCGGGGAAGTATGCGCTGTAGCTTAGACCATCCGATATAAAAATTACGTTTTGTGGAATAGCACAAAAGGACCAGCCGAATAACCCCCTTGGCTGGTCCTTTTGCATTGCCTTGAAAGGGGCTCTCTGTAAGCATCGTTGAGATACCCTATGCTGACCACTGAATCACTGCTCTGCCGAATCCGTACTCGTCTGTCGATTGTTGCGTCGACGCTTCTTCTTTTGTTTGGTTGCTTTTCCGAGAAGATGGAGGCGCAGCGAGTGGTGCTTGCGAGTCGCGCGTTTGAGAACTCCAGCGGCAGCGTTGGAATGATTGATGTGGGGCCGGTACCTGTTTCTCAACCGTTGAATCTTACGCTTCGACTTGCGCCTGGGGCGGCACGGACTGCGGCTCTTGATGAGCTTCTTGCGGCACAGATTACTTCTTCTTCTGCGAGTTATCACAAGTGGGTGACGCCGGCGCAGTTTGCCTCGAGCTATGGGGCGGCTGATGACCAGATTGCGACGGCAAAGAACTGGCTTGAGTCGCAGGGTTTGACGGTGGGGACGGTTTCGGCTGCGAAGACAAGGCTTACGGTTACGGGAACGGCGGCGCAGGTGCAGCAGGCTTTTGCTGTTGCGCTACGGCGATACCAGATGGCCGGGGTAGTGCACTTTGCGAACTCGACGCAGCCCTCGCTGCCAGAGGAGATTGCTCCACTGATTGCGGGAGTTTCGGGGCTGGATGATATGCCCGCGGCTTCGGCGACGGCACTCGCGCGGCTTACGAGTGTGGGACAGGGTTCGAGTAATGCTGCGAACGGCGCGGCGGATTCGCTTGATGCTCTCGGTACGGCGATCGATACGAATGTCTCGCCTATTCTTACGCTGAATACGACGACGTGTTCGTCGGATCTTGCGCAGTCCGACTACGATGCTTACCGCGACTTGTTCCGGCAGGCGAATGCCCAGGGTATTACGGTTCTGGCTTCGAGCGGGTGCGGAACGTATGGGACTGGCAGCTTTCCGGCAAGCCTTGCGGAGGTGACTGCGCTTGCGATTAATCCCACTGCTTCTTCGGCGAACGGTATTGAGTCTCGTCCGTCGTGGCAGAGCGCGCCGGGGCTTCCGGATGATGGCAATCGTGACGAGCCTGACCTTACGACGAGTTCTGTGGCGGCGTTTGCGCAGGCGCTTACGACTATCGAGCAGAGTGGCGGGCGGCAGGGTAACGTCAACGCGATCCTGTATTCGCTGGCGACTACACCGGATCTCTATACTCAGCCGGATAATACTCCGGCTGGGACGTGGGAGGCGGCTACCGGCCTTGGCGTTGTTGATCTGCAGAAGCTGATCAAGGTGTTTCCTCGTGCCACCGGGACAGCGACGACGACTTCGCTGACCGCCAGTAGCTACGCTGTGGGATACGGCACACCGATTGTGTTGACGTCGAATGTTACGGCGGCTGCGTTCAACGTGGCGAATCCTACCGGGACTGTAACGTTTACGAGCACTACGCAGGGGACGATAGGTTCCAGCCCTTTGACGAACGGTACGGCGACGCTGAACATCAGCACGCTGGGAGTAGGGTCCTACACGATTACGGCCAACTACACAGGCGATGCGAACTATGCCGGGAGCTCCAGCACGAGCAGCGTCGTGGTCACGGTCAGCATTGTGAACGCCAGTCTGACGGCAACGATCTCGCCGTCGTCGAATGTGCCTTATGGAAGCACTGCTACGGTCACGGCGACGGTGGCTCTGCCTAATTCCGCCGCTGCGCCCAGCGGGACGGTCTCGGCTCAAATTGAGGGGATCACCGGTTCGGCATACACTGCCACACTGTCACCTAACCCCGGAGGCAATACCGCCACAACGAACATCAATATTGATGCGCCGCCGCCCAGCACCACCCCTTATACGGTCCAGACTACCTGCGCGGGCAATCAGAACTTCCAGTGCCAGACTCCGGTCAATCTTACTTTCACTACGGCCAAAGGCAACACCACGACTACACTAAGCCTCACGCCGGCTGCTCCCCAGGCGGGGCAGCCTGTCACCCTTACGGCGACCATCAATAACAATGGCAACGGTAAGTTGACCTATACATTTTCCGGCAGTGTCACGTTTATCGATACCACCAGCGGGAAGACGCTGGCTACGGTTCCGGTTGGCACCAATCAGGCGGCGACTTCGCAGACACTCTCAGGTAATGTTCAGCACAATATAGTTGCCAAGTACAGTGGCGACGCCAACTGGAACACCAGTACTTCGGCACCGCAGGCCGTCCAGCCTACGCTGCTTCCATCGTCGCTTACGCTTACGGCGAATACTTACAATACGCTGGCCGGGGTCAATATTGTCTTTACGGCGACGGTGTTTTCTACGGCGGCTAATGCGGTAGGGCCAACGGGTACGGTTACTCTCTACGACACCTATAACGGGTCAGTGGTGCAGCTGGGAAGCCCGACGCTTACGTCGAATGGGCCGAATCAGTCGATTGCGATGTTTTCGACCACGGGGCTGTTGGCAGGGGCGCACAGCATCTATGCGATCTATAACGGGGATAGTAACTTCGACAGCGCAACCTCGTCGACGCTGGCACTGAATCTGTCGGACTACAACCTGACTATGATTCCGCAGACGCTCACGCTTAGTCCCGGGCAGACGGGGCAGGCAGTGGTGCTCCTCGGCATGGTGGGGGGATTCACCGGCACGGTCAGCTTCGGATGCACACCTCCCTCAAGCAGCGAGATTACCTGCTCGTTCAATCCGGTGACGCTGACCGGTGGGGGGAGCACGACGATGTCGATCGTTACAACTGCCCCTCAATACTCGACCACCACGCAGGCGAGACTTCGTGGGGGTTGGGCTCTTACTGGCGGGGCAAGCCTGGCCGCGCTTCTCTGGTTCATGGCGCCTGTGCGTCGACGGTCGATCCCAACGCTTCTGCTGGTCGTCTTTGCTGTTTGTCTGACGGCAAACCTGGGATGCGGCCAGGGGGGCAGTGCCGCCGCGACCGGTTCAACGACGCCGACTCTCACTGATCCGGGAACGCCGTTGGGCACGCAGATCTTCACTATTACCACTGCGGCAAGTGACGGTGTAAACACTGTCCGCCACAGCTATCAGTACCAGGTGACGATACAGTAGCTATCTCCTTTGATTGGTGCAGATAGCGAATCGGTCCACCGCTTTGGAGAACCAGCGGTGGAGGAATGTCATTTAAAAACTGCCCACGAGCGTAATGAGTTGAAACGCAACCTTTCTTTCCGTCGTCTGTCTAAGCAGAAACGGGAATCCTCTATTTGGGTTGTCCAAACGCATAGACGAATCCACTCAATTACGATGTAACCTTTTAGTGAGGCAGGAAAATCTTCATGTTCAGCCGTATGGTTTCACGCTTTGTCATCCCTGCCGTGGGTCTTTTTGGACTGGCGCCCCTGGCTTACGCCGCTCCGCAGAGCCGCATTGTCGCGATAAACGGCAGTAGCCGGGTGCCGGTTCAGCACACGATTCCGACCCGTGCACGTGTCGCGAATGACCTTGGTTCTGCGCCTTCGGATACCAAACTCAGCACGGTGTCTTTGCACTTTAATGTGACAGCTGCGCAGCAGGCAGATCTGACGCAGTTGCTGGTCGATCAACAGAATCCGAGCTCACCGAACTATCACAAATGGCTTACGCCAGAGCAGTTTGGTGCGCGCTTTGGTCTGAACAGCGCCGATATTGCGAAGATTTCGACTTGGCTTACAGGTCAGGGTTTTACCGTTACAGGAGTTGCTCGAAGCTCGACCTTTGTTACGTTCAGCGGAACGATCGCACAGGTGCAGCAGGCATTCGGCACAAGCATCCATACGCTATCGCTTAATGGGGAACAGCATATCTCCAACGTTACTGATCCGGTGCTGCCCTCGTCCATCGCTGGTGTGGTCTCAAATATCAGCGGGTTGAATGATTTCAAGGTGCGGGCTCGCGCCCGGGTGAGAAAGGTCGCGGCTTCTGAGGCCGTTCAGCCGCGCTACACTTCCTCCGTCAGTGGGAATCACTACATCGCTCCGGGTGATTTCAATACCATCTATGACATCAATCCGCTGCTGCAGAACTCTGTTAATGGAAGCGGCATAACGATCGCGGTGATGGGGCAGACTGACATCAGCCTCGCCGATGTCGCTGCGTTCCGGTCTGCTTCGGGGCTGTCTGCCAACGTTCCAACGGTGAAGCTTTATGGGCCCGATCCGGGGTTGCTAAGTACCGATGTGGATGAGGCGCAGCTCGATGTGGAGTGGTCCGGTGCTGTCGCACCCTCGGCTTCTATCATTTATGTAAATTCCACGGACGTCCTGGATACGTCGCTTATGAACGCGATCGACAATAATCTCGCGCCGATCATGAGCGTCAGCTATGGTCTCTGTGAGAGTGCTGCGTCGGTGGCGGCGCTGAACTCGTTCAATCAACTGTTCCAGCAGGCGAATGCAGAGGGCATCACGATTGTTGGCCCTTCTGGGGACTCGGGAGCTACGGACTGCGATTACCAGTTTGCCACTGCGAGCCAGGGACTCGCGGTTGATTTTCCGGCTAGTTCTCCTTTTGTGACCGGTGCCGGTGGGACGATGTTCAACGAAGGCAGTGCTACCGGTGCAACCTCGTACTGGAGCGCCAGCAATGGAACAGACTCCGGCTCAGCGATCTCTTATATTCCCGAAACTGTGTGGAATGAGACGAGCAGCACCAATGGACTCGCATCTGGGGGCGGCGGGGCCAGTTTGTTCTTTGCGAAGCCTTCGTGGCAGGTTGGCACAGGTGTTCCGGCAGATGCTTCGCGCGACGTTCCCGATATTTCGCTCAACGCCGCATCTGGTCACGACGGCTACCTTTTCTGTTCCAAGTCATCGTGTTCGAGTGGTTACCGGGATGCATCTGGCAACCTGAACGTTGTGGGTGGAACTTCGGTTGCGGCTCCGACCTTTGCGGGCATTCTTGCCCTGGTGGAACAGAAGATTGGTTCCCGGATTGGAAACGCGAATCCAACGATCTACGGGCTGGCAAACAGTACGTACTATGGCACTGTGTTTCATGACATTACGTCAGGAAATAATGAGAGCCCTTGCGATATCGGTACGGTCAATTGTCCCAATGGAGGCAGCATTGGGTACACGGCGACACCGGGCTACGATCTGGCGAGCGGGTGGGGCAGCATCGATGTCTTCAATTTTGCGAATTCATGGAGTCTCGTTACCCCTGCCGGGGGCACCAGTGTGAACTGCACACCGGTTACCAGCGCAAATCCATCGCCTGCGAATCCCTGCCCGCTGCTTTCGTCCACGACGATTACGACCAGCTCTCCCCAGTGCGGTGTCAGCGGTGGAGGCAATGTCACTTTCAACGTTAGTGTAGCGAACGGGAGCATTGGCACTGGTACTCCGCCTGTGCCCACCGGAACGGTCCAGTTGCTGGTCGATAATGTGGCTTCAGGTTCGGCCGTTACGATTGTGAACGGAGCGGCCACCTTGACATTGAGTACGGCCGGACTCTCTTCAGGCGGGCACAATGTTAGCGTTTCCTACTCCGGCGACGCGTCGTATAGGGGATCCAAGGGGACTCTGCTGACTACGAATGGCGATGTCGCCCTGCTCGATGTTGTTTCGTCGACACAGGCGGATTTCTCGCTTACGCCGTGTACATCAAACGTCACCGTGGTGCATGGCGGCACTGCTCCTGGAATCACCTTTACCCTTACTCCGTTCAACGGATTTCAGGGCTCTATCGCACTTAGCTCCGTTGTGGATAGCTCTGTAGCGGCTAGCTATACCTTCTCGGTGAACCCGGTTGTCATCAATTCAACTGCGGCCGGTACTACCAGCTTTGTTCTTACTGCTTCCCAGAGCAGCGCCAAGACAGGTACCGGTTTGCTGAGGGTTGCCTCTACTACTCCGCACAGTGGAAAGGCACCATGGTATGTTGCAGGCTCCGGTGCGAGTCTCGCCTGCCTGCTGCTGGTTGCAGTGCCGAGACGTCGCCGCCTGGGCGCTTTGTTGGTTGTGCTGCTTTCTGTCGCGGCTTTCTCGGCGAGTGGATGCGGCGGGAGCAGTAGCTCGACCACCTCCACTTCCACTGGAGGTACAACTCCCGTTGTTACAAACGCGACTCCGGGAACGTACAACATCACGGTTACCGGAGTGGCCACGACCGCTACCGGGAACATTGTGCATAGCGCGACAGTCACCTTTGTCGTTCAATAGACGGGTACATCTATTTACTGGCCGCGCTCTTCAGGGGCGCGGCCTTTTCGTTTCGTGAGGGCTTCATACACGAAAGTCATAGTAGCCTGCCCACAATCGTCTTGACGCGAGTCTTTGTCCACGAAAGAATCAGGTTGCAGCGCCAACTGTAGTTCTTTAGAACCGTACCGCCACTGCGCGGTAGGAATCGATTTTTAATGCTTCGTGTCTGCCGGGCTCTCGTCGTCGCTATTGCTGCGTTTTACGCAGCGGTTGTCTCTGCACAAGTGCATCTACCCGTGCCTCAATCGCGCATCGTGCAGGCGGTGGATGACTCTCGGCGCACGACTCTTATGGGGAATACACATCCGCTGGCGCGTGCTGAGTTCGACCGAGGCAGCCTTGCCGATGAAACGCCGCTTCGCCGTATGCAGCTTGTGCTGCAACGAAGCTCCCAGCAGGAAGAGGCGTTGAAACAGCTTCTCGATCAACAGCAGGACACAAGCTCCTCCGCGTATCACCAATGGCTCACGCCGGAGGCATTCGGCGCCGCTTTCGGGCCCTCGGATCGCGATCTCTCCGAGGTTACCAGCTGGTTGTCCGCCCATGGCTTTTCCGGCATTCAGGTCAACCCAGGACGTACCCTTATCGAGTTCAGCGGCACGGCCGGGGCTGTTCGCTCTTCGTTTCACACACAGATGCATCGATACAGTGTTGGCGGCGAACAACACTTTGCCAATGCTGCCGATCCACAGATTCCCGTGGCGTTTGCGCCGGTGGTTGCCGGCATCGCGTCTTTGAATAGTTTTCACCATAAGCCGGCCAGCCGAAAGACTGGCAGGTTTCGCCGCGATACCAGGACAAATCTGATCACCAGGATGGATGATCAGACCACGACTCAGACCAAGACGCAGGCCAGACCACGGGCAACACTTCCCAATACAACGGTCCAGCCGAACTTCACTGTTCCCGACGGAGCTACTTTAGTTTACGGCGTTACTCCCTATGACTTCGCAACCATCTATAACGTATTGCCGTTGTGGAATGCGAGCACGCCAATCGATGGCACTGGCCAGACGATCGCAATTGTGGGCGAGACGGACATCAACCCTGCCGACTTCGTTAATTTCAGGAAGCTGTTCCATCTTCCCATCGGAGATACGAATACTCCTACCGGGACGCAGTATCTCAACATCATTCACAATGGACCCAGTCCGGGAGTAGGGGCCGACGAAGGTGAAGCGGATATCGATACGGAGTGGTCTTCGGCGGTGGCCAAGGGGGCGACCATCGACTATGTCGTCTCCGAGAGTACCGAAGTGACGCAGGGAACCGATCTCTCCGCGATCTACATCATCAGCAATAATCTGGCTCCGGTGATGAGCTTCAGTTATGGCCAGTGCGAGCTGTTTCTTGGCACATCGGGCAATGCCTTCTTCAACAATCTGTGGCAGCAGGCTGCGGCCCAGGGAATTACCGTGCTGATAGCCAGCGGAGACTCCGGCGCAGCCGCTTGTGAAGCATCTAACGCCAATTACGCCGTCAACGGGTTGGCAGTGAACGGCCTGGGCAGTACGCCTTACAACATCGCCGTTGGTGGAACCGACTTTTATATGCCGACCGGTGGTGCCATGTACTGGAACTCGGCGAATGATCCGACGACCCAGGCCTCCGCGAAGGGTTACATTCCCGAGGCAGCATGGAACGATAGCTGCGCTAATTCTGTCTTTTCCACGCTGAGTATTTTTTCAGGCCAGACAGCCGAGCAGATATGTAACAGTGCAACGGCGATCAATGATGGCTTCGTTTCGGTTGTGGGAGCGGGTGGCGGGGCGAGTTCCTGTACCCAGTCAAACGGTAGCTCGTCGAGTTCCTGCAAGGGTGGCTACTCCAAGCCATCCTGGCAAACCGGCGCTGGTGTGCCGGCAGATGGCGTTCGCGATATACCCGATGTGTCGTTGTTTGCCAGTAACGGATTCTTTAATGCGTTTTATGTTGTCTGTCAGCAAAGCAGCAATACAGATGGACAGCCCTGTGGCCTTACCTATCCCGTGTATGATTTTGTGGGATATGGCGGGACTTCGGTTTCGGCACCAGCGTTTGCAGGGATCATGTCCCTGGTCAATCAGAAGATGGGCAACCGGGTGGGGAATGCGAACTACGTTCTCTATAACCTGGCCAGCAGGCAAAATACATCGGGAACGGCCTGTAACAGCAGTACAGGAGCGCCTGCATCCGGTTGCATCTTTAACGACGTTACGACGGACACGATCTCGCAGCCGTGCCTCAAAGGCACTCCGAATTGCACCGTTACGAACTCTTCGGATCGTTACGGCGTTCTCGCTGGTTGGGGAGGTACGACGGGCTACGATCTCGCCACTGGGCTAGGCAGTGTCAATGTGGCAAATCTTGTCAATAACTGGACCAGTTCCTCCTTCCGTTCGACTACAACAAGTCTGTCGTTATCACCCCTCACGATTCCACATGGCAGCCCTGTCACGGCCACGGTAAAGGTAGTTGCAACGACAGGAACGCCGACGGGGAATGTTTCGATCAATGCGCTCGCGACGAATGGATCGCTAGGCGGTGGGACACTGACGAGCGGAGCCGTTAGCCTTCCTCTGAGCGGATTTCCCGGGGGATCCTATTCGGTGCAGGCGCACTATGCCGGCGACGGCACTTTTGCTGCAAGCGACTCGAATGCAGTAGCAATCACGGTGACCCCTGAGGGGAGTAGCACCAAGCTTCAACTGTTGCTTGTCAATCCTTCCTCCGGAGATGTCTCGTCCATCTCCAGCGGAATGACTTTTCCCTATGGCGGCTTTTATCTTGTGCGTGCTGACGTAGCTGGGGTGTCCGGGCAGGGAAGTGCCACGGGGAACGTCGTTATTACAGACGCGGGGTTGCCGCTCGATGGGGGCACCTTCCGGCTTAATTCCACTGCAGACACCGAAGATCAGACTACGGCGCTCGCACCTGGCGTACACAGCTTTGCGGCGGCTTATGCAGGGGACGCAAGCTTCAATGCAAGTCAGTCGGCACCGGTGGCGCTCACGATTACCAAGGCGCAGACTACCAGTAGTCTCACGGCCCGTTCTACGTTCGTTTCGAGCAGCGCGACGGTCACTCTGACCACACAAATCAAGACACAAGCGGTTGGCAACACCGGGTCCGGCGGCTTTGGCTTGTATGCTCCGAGCGGTATCGTGACGTTCAAATCCGGCGATATCACGCTGGGCACTGCTCTGGTTACGCAAAGCGCATTCCCTGCCTCGGTTTCCGATTCGGCCTCGGCGGTCTTTACTTTTCCAGCCAGCCTGCTCGCAGTCGGGAACAATGACATCACCGTCAGTTATCCAGGGGACACGAACTACAACCCTTCCAGCTCCTCTGCGATCACGATCAATGTAATGGGCTCTGCCCTGGCATCGAGTGTTACTGCGATTACGCTCTCTGCAGCAACGGTTGCGCCCCGAACTCCTTACATGTTCACTGCGCAAGTCACGCCGACTACTCCTTACGCAAGCGGTACAGTGCAGTTCACCAGCGACGGACAGGCGATAGGCAAACCACTGTCCCTCTCGTTGGGGCAGGCTACACTATCGAGCAGCCTGATCTCACTTGCATCCGGGACTCACATGATTGCTGCCGTTTATTCGGGAGATGTGAACTACAGATCATCGGCCTCCGCACCCGCCACATTTACTATCACGAGCCCCACTGTTCCAAGCACAACGACAGTTTCCGTTACTCCGGAGACGGTGGTGCAAGGAGGCCCGGTTACGGTCCTATCCACGATCAAGCCGAGTGCGGCGACGGGGACGGCCCAGCTTTTGCTGGATGGCAGCCCATATGGACAGCCTCTCGTTGTCAGCAGTGGCGGCAACAATTTGCCCCTTTCTACTGCTACGCTTGAACCGGGATCGCACGTGCTGCAGGTCTCGTATTCCGGCGACGCAACCTACCTACCTAGTGTCTCGTCCGGCAGCGTGCTGAATATTCTTGCCTCTGTGGGAACCTTTACGTTCTCGTCTTCTGGCGCTACGACAACAGTGGCCCGCGGCGGAACGTCGGCTCCGATCGTGCTCACGGCGATCCCCCTGGATGGATTCCACTCGACGATTAGTTTTGCCTGTAGTGGCGGCATGCCAGCGGGTGCGACATGCTCATTTGCTCCGGCCAGTGTTACGCCTACTGGACCTGCTGCGCTGCCGATTTCTCTTACTGTCGCGATGAGTACGATAAGTACACAGACGACGGACCGCAAGGCGTCCGGCCTATTTCCCTGGCTCCCGTTCACCACAGGTGTAGCGATCAGCGGGATATTTTTGGTTGGTGTCCCGCGCCGCAATCGATGGCGGAGCATGGTGCTTCTGCTTCTTGCATTCGTCGCTTTTGCCTCGGTATCGGGGTGTGGTTCGGGCCTCGCAGATACGCGAGGCAACTCCAATGCGAATTCGGCTCCTGGGACCTATTCGATTACAGTCACGGCCAGTGGAGGTTCAACGATCCAGACCGCAACTGTTAGTTTAGTTGTCCAATAGTCCCGACTCTTCAATTCTTTGCCGGCTTGGGAATCTTCTCGGACGATCCCCCTGCGACGCGCATGAGGAAGTCCTGCGCGCTGAAGGGCTGGCCTGTATGCGAAGCTCGCACGTACTCGCCATTTGATTGCAGAATTCGGGTCTTGGTGTTGTCTGCCAGATAGGCAGCGAGAATCTCATCGCGCAGGCGATTCTTCAAGTCAGGCTGCGTTACAGGGAATACGACCTCGCAACGTTCGACGAGATTTCTCGGCATCCAGTCGGCGCTTCCGCAGTAGATTTCTTCGTCGCCACCATTGGCAAAGTTGAAGATGCGGCTGTGTTCGAGAAATCTCCCAACGATGCTACGCACACGAATCCGCTCACTCAGACCCTTTACGCCAGGGCGTAGCGAGCACATGCCGCGAATGATCAGGTCGATCTCCACGCCTGCCTTGGACGCTGCATACAGTGCCTCTACAACGCGTCGGTCGAGCAGGCCATTCATCTTGGCGATGATCGCCGCTGGGCGTCCCGCTTTGGCGTGTTCCGTCTCGCGTTCAATCAAGGCGACCAGGCCATCCCACAGTGTCAAAGGGGCTACTTTCAGCGGGAGATAAGATTCCGACTCGGTCTCCGCTGTGAGGTAATTGAAGACTTTTTGCACGGCCTCAGTAAGCTCAGGCCGCGAGGTCAACAAGCTGATGTCGGTGTAGAACCGCGCCGTAACGGGGTTGTAGTTGCCTGTTCCCAGATGCGCATATCTCCGCACGATGCCGTCGGGATCGCGCCTTACCAGTAGCGCCAGCTTGCAATGGGTCTTCAGGCCAAAGATACCGTGGAAGACGCCGACGCCTGCGTCTTCGAGCTCGCGAGCCCAGCGAATATTTGAGTCTTCGTCGAATCGGGCCATCAACTCAACGACCACAGTCACGTCCTTGCTTTGGGCTGCTTCTATCAGCGAGCGGAAGATCGGAGAGTCTTTGCTGGTGCGGTACAGCGTCTGCTTCATCGAGATGACGCCAGGATCCTGCGCTCCTGCTTCGATGAATTCCTCGACTGTTTTGTACGAATCGAAGGGATGGTGCAGCATCACATCCTGTTTCCTTAGTTCGTCGAAGAGATCGATGGACTTCGCGCCGAGACGAAACTCTTTGCCGATAAACGGCGGGTACTTGAGCGTGGGGCGCTTCGCTTCAGAATAGAGATTCATTAGCCGGGAGAGATTTACAGGGCCGTCGGTCCGAAACACCTGCCAGGGTTCGAGTTCGAAGTTCATCCTCAACCGTTCGATGACATCTTCGGGAGCGGAGCTCTCGATCTCCAGCCTCACCGCGTCTCCCTTGCGCCTATTGTGCAGTTCCGCGCGCACGCTTTCGAGCACGGAACGCGACTCCTCCTCCTGCATATACAAATTGCTGTTCCTGGTAACCCGGAAAGCGGATCGGCTTAGTACCTCGTATCCTCGGAACATATATTCGACTTGGGCTTCGATTAATTCGTGCAACATGATGAAGTCGCAGTAGCCTTCGCCACCCGGCAGAGGCACGAGGCGAGGAAGGGCACGAGGCACGGTTACGACCCCTAGAATGGGCGTTGGATTCTTTCCGCCGGGCATCTTTCGTTTGTGTCGCAACATCAGGGCGAGACAGAGAGCTTTGTTGAGAACCCGGGGAAATGGGTGAGATGGATCAATCGTGACCGGGGTCAGAAGCGGATCGACCTCGTTTTCGTAAAAGGCGAGAGCATGGGTTCGGGCCTCATCGGTCAGTTCGCGCCATTGGAGCACACGAATCTTCTCCTGATGCATCGCAGGCAACAGCATCTCGTTCCAGCATCGATACTGGGCGGCGACGAAGCTGGCCATACTCTCGCTGAGCCGGTCCAGCCTTTGCTGCGGAGTGAGGCCTCCCTCGTCGAGCGGCTGGGCCTGGTTGTATCCGTCTTCGATCCGCTGCAGCATTCCCGCAACGCGAATCTCCACGAATTCATCCAGGTTGCTGGCTGTGATGGCAAGAAACTTTACCCGCTCGAGCAAGGGGTTCGACGGATCCTCTGCCTCCTCGAGTACGCGCTGATTGAACCGCAGCCAGGATTCGTCGCGACTGAGGAACAGATTTTCGACGGCTCTTGTCGAGCTCTTTTTGGTCTGAGGACTCTTCTTTATGCTTCGCTTTTTTGCGGCAACAGCTGATTGTATATTTGCAATCATAGAGGTCTAAAAGATTACCGTATTCCTATGAACCGGCTATAGGAAGAGCCAGCAAAATGTCGCAGATTCAATAAAAGTTGTCGATTCCGACGGAAAATGAAATATCCGGGCCACTGATCCGTCTACACCAGTAGATGAATCCCATGTCGAGCAATAATTGGACCATCATCGAGCAGGACAAGCTCATCTCTCAGGCCATGGAAAGAGATGAGCCGAAGCTGCGCAATTTTATTCGGAAACATGTGGCGGATACCGGCGAGGCCGAGGATATCGTCCAGGAGGTTTTTTACGAGCTTTTGGAGGCCTATCGCCTCATGAAGCCCGTAGAGCATGTAACGGCTTGGCTTTTTCGCGTTGCGCGAAACCGGATCATTGACCTCTTCCGTAAGAAAAAGCCTGAGTCACTCAACGAACCCGTTATTTCAGGCGACGATGGCGACACATTGCTATTGGAGGACATGTTGCCTTCCGCGGAAACCAGCCCCGAGGCAGCCTATGCGCGAAATATGCTGCTGGATGCATTGGAAGACGCGCTCGAAGAGCTTCCTGCCGGTCAACGAGATGTTTTTATCGCGCACGAGTTGATGGGCCTCAGCTTCAAGGAGATATCCGCCGAGACAGGACTTAGCGTAAATACACTGCTCTCGCGCAAACGCTACGCCGTCCTTCATCTGCGCCGCAGGTTGCAGGCTATTTATGACGATTTTGCAAAGGGATAGGAGAAAGAGATGCATTCACATCGCTTGATCAAAGGGTTGAAGATTGTGTTGTTCGTGTTCATCGTTGCCATCGTGCTTGGATTTGTTGTCAAAAGCTTGTGGAACGCTCTGATGCCGGAGATATTCGGGTGGCACTTGATCAGCTTCTGGCAGGCGCTCGGGTTGATTGTGTTAAGCAAACTGCTCTTTGGTGGATTTCATCCGCGTGGTGGCGGAGGAAGACACTGGAAAAAGGGCATGAGAGAACGTTGGGAAGCGATGACTCCCGAGGAGCGCGAACGCTTTCGCCAAGGAATGCGGTGCGGTCGCCGGCCCTTCGCCACGCCTGCTGAGCCTCAGAGCTAAATGAAGGCGTCAGTACTCAACGTAACGAATTCCTCGGAAGGGGAGAGGGAAGAGTCGATGACATCTACTTCACATCGCTCAAATTCAAACGAAGACACTTCAGCGGAAGATGTGAGCTCCGCTATGGCTGGCGTGCATCATGGGATGTCAGCGAATCCCATGATGCATAGAATCACCGAGTTGGAACGTGAAAATTCCAGACTGCAGAAGCTGGTCGCAGAGCTTTTACTGAAAAATCAACAACTGCGCAGACCGGACTAGCTGGCAGGTCGCGGCCTTAGATAGGAATTTGCGTAAAAAGACGCGCTCGCCATGCCATGCGAGCGCGTCTTTTCTTTTATTGCGTTACGTTAGCGATGCCAGTGCATCTTCCAGCCGAGGTATTTGCTTGCTGCCTCGTGCACGGGAGCAGCCGTGGTTGAGAAGTTAGCCGCGACGTGGTGCTCAAAACCGTTCTCGCAGATGTATCGCAAGAGCTCCTGCATCTTCGGAATTTCAACGACGCCGGCGCCACCGAATGTGTGTAGCGGGTCGTTCGTGAAAGCACCTTCGCCGACATAACCGGTGATCTGGCCGGTAAAGTCATCGGTTGAAAAGCGTGCAAAGCTCATCGCGCCGGCCTTTACCGTGCCGTCCAGCGTTCCGTAGGTGTTGTCCTTGCCGACGGTTCCGGCGATGATCTGCTGGAAGTCCATCTTTACCTCGTTGAAGAAGTGTTTCGGCAGGTTGGAGCAGTGGAAGCAAACGGCCTTATCCGGATTGTCGCCGTAATTGTTGTTCCAATCCAGCAGAGCTGACGGGGTTTCACTGGCCAGCGTCAGCGCATACATGCTCAGAGTGCCCAGCACATCGACTTCGCACGCGGAGGGAATCAGGTTCTCGCTCATCATGCTCATTACGGTGCAGGGAACGATGCCGAGAAACTCTTCGATAGAGGTCCAGCATTGGACAGCGCTTACGGTTAGTTCGCTTGCAGTCATCCACTGGTCGATGACTGCTCCCAGCTTCGCCATCTTCACCAGCGCAGCTTCCGGAGTTTGGCCTACTGGAATGTACTTTTTGATCGCCGCGAGCTTCGCCTGCGCTGCGTCGTCGTTGTCGTTCATGCGGCCGATGCGGCCCATCACCTCGCTCAGGTCAAGCGTTTCAACCGTGATGCCGGACTTTTCGAGCAGCTTTTCCGAGTAACGAACTGTATTGAACGCCGTAGGACGCGCGCCGATCGCTCCGAAGCGCACATTCTTCAGCCCTCTTACGATGCGACACACTCCGCTGAACCATTCGAGGTCAGCCTTGAACTCGGGCGAGTCAGGAGCTTCCGTGTGCAGGCGCGTTAGCGAGTAGGGGATTCCGTACTGCTTGAGATTGTTGCAGATCGACATCTTGCCGCAGAAGCTGTCGCGACGGAAAGCAATCGACATCTTGCCGGCATGGTCGGGTGTTGCCTGGATAAGCACCGGAACCTGCAGATTCGCGAGGCGCAGAGTATCCGCCAGTCCGCGTTCTTCACCAAAGTTTGGCAACGTGATAATGATGCCGTCGATCTCGGACGCATGGGCCTTGAACAGCGCAGCGCACTTCTTTGCATCCTCATAGGTTTCCACGGCACCATGCGCGGTTTCCTCGGGCGTCAACACAACCGCCTTGATGCCAGCCGCCTCAAGGGCAGCGATCATTTCAAGCCGTCCACTGGTAGCCAGGTGGCTCGGGAAGAAACCACGGTTACCTACAATTACGCCCATTGTCATTTGCTTTGCCATAACTTCTCCTTACTCGGGTTAAATGCTCAATGCACAAGTAAAGGCCTCAGAGAATGAGGGCCCTTTACTTGTGCGGATTTTTCAGAACAGCTTATGCTTCGGCCTGAAACGAATAGTGTAGAAGGCGCCGAAGATCGTCATCAAGACGCCCCACCACAGTGTTGGTTGCAACTCCGCCAGCACAGTTGGCGGGGGATTGTGTATCTCGGTAATTCCAGTTGCTACCAACACCAGACCATAAGCCAGCATTAATATCCCACAGAAAAACCAGATCGATAACTCTGCTGTTTCCACGTCACGTTTTTCGGTCATATCCAACCTCCTACCAGAACAGCAAATTCAAGATAAAGAAGACAACGATGACGACGATGGCCCAGAAGATCGGTTTCTGCCATATCGTCTTCGATCCGTCGTCCGGAATCGGCGTTACACCGTAGACCAGACCAGCAAGTTTCTCTTCAGGCACAGGCTTTGTGACCAGACTGACGATGACCGTTACACCCACGCAGATCAACCAACTCCACAGAGCGCGGTACAGGTTCTCCGCCATGGGCTTTGCATTCGGACTCATCGCAACGTAGCGTAGCGCGCTTGGATCCTTCACTACCCAGAGCCACATCCCGATAGACGACGCCGTACCCGCCAGGAGCCCCCAGAATCCGCCTGCATGGCTTGCCCGCTTCCAAAGCATTCCCAGGATCACGGTGCCGAACAGCGGTGCAATGAAGAAGCTGAACAGTTGCTGCACATAGTCCATGATGCCAGCCGCACCCATGACCAGATAAGCGGTCAGGATGCTCACCAGCATTCCAACCACCGTCGACACTCGGCCCATGTGGACGTAGTGCTTGTCATCGGCCTTCTTATTGATGAACGCTCCATAGATGTCATACGTCCACACTGTCGAGAACGCGCTCACATTACCCGCCATGCCGCTCATGAAGCCCGCGACCAGAGCCGTAATCCCGAGTCCAAGCAGTCCGGGCCCACAGTACCGGATCAGCATGAGTGGCAACACCTCATTGTAGGTATGCTGCCCTGCCGTGGCGCTACTCTCCGCCACCAGACGCATCACGCTGCCATCCGGATTCTTGAGCACCGCCAGAGCCAGCAGTCCGGGCAGGATCACGAAGAACGGCACTGCCATCTTAAACGCCGCGCCGATCACCGGAGCCAGCTTCGCCGCTCGCAAATTATGCGCGCTCAACACCCGCTGCACCACCAGGAAATCCGTCGTCCAATATCCGAAGCTGATAACAAATCCCAGCCCAAACACAATCCCCGTCCAGTGGACACCCATTGGATTGTCCTTGAAGCTTCCGAGCGTGCTCCACAGATGGGTGTAGTCGCTCCTGCCCACATTCGCTGCAATCTGCGCCTTAAGATTCGTCCATCCGCCGGCCTCGATCAATCCCAGAATCGGAATCATCGCAGCACCTGCCCAGATCAGTACGAACTGCAGCACTTCATTAATGATCGCCGACCGTAGTCCACCCAGCATCACATACAGCCCCACGGTCGCCGCGCCTACCCAAATGCTGAAGCTGATGTTCCACCCCAGCACCGTCTTCATTACCAATGCCATGGCGAACATATTCACGCCGCTCATCAGGATTGTCATCAGCGCAAACGAAATCGCCGATAATCCTCGCGCGCCATCGCCAAATCGCAAGTGAAGATAGCCCGGAACCGAGTGCGTTTTCGAGATGTAGTAGAACGGCATCATCACGATGCCCAGAAACAGCATCGCCGGAATAGCGCCGATCCAATACCAGTGCACCGCCAGAATGCCGTACTGGTACGCGGCTCCAGCCCATCCCATTAGCTCAAGCGAGCCCAGGTTAGCGGAAACGAAGCTGAGGCCCGCAATCCAAGCCGTCATCTCGCGCCCGGCAAGGAAAAAGTCCTCGCTGGTGTTGGCCTTGCCCTTGGCATAGAAGCCAATAAAGACGACAAGCGCGAAGTAGAGTACCAGAATCAGAATATCGACCGGCGCCAGCTTGGTCAGCTGGTGGTCCACCAATAGAAGAGCGACTAAACCATGCATCGTTCTAAAAACCCCAAGTAAACGTTATCCGGCCTTCAATCGGCAGTCAAACGTCACACCCTCTCTCCATCAAATCTAACTTTTTTGCCGGCTGCCTCGCCCATTCGGAACGAACAGAAACGTAGCTTTGGGACGTTGCCAATATACATCAGGGAATTTGTCATTCGATAGTGAGAAATTTATTCCTGGTCCCTTGCTTCCTGAAGTATAAAACGATTTAGTTGCGGAATTTTAACGCAATCGCATTATTCTCACCTCGATCCACTATTGCCTCATCTTCCATCCGGTGCGAATCTATCTCCATCAGGGCTTCCCGCCCCTCCAAAAACCGAAGGAGGCAGCAAATGCAGTTTCGCCGACTAGGTACGATCACTCTCGCATCGTTTCTTACACTTGGGCTTTCCTTGGGCGCTGCCTTCGCCCAGGACGTCACGCAGGACGCTAAGAAAGCAGGCACCGCGACCAAGGACGCCACAAAGGATGCTGGTCACGACGTTGCCAAGGGAACCAAGAAGGCCTACCACTCCACGACTCATGGGACTAAAGTTGCCGCAGATAAGACGACGGATGCAACCAAAACCGCGGCACATAAGACTTCTACCGGTACCAAAAAAACCGTCGATAAGGTTGAAGGAAAGCCCGCTCCTCAATAGCCGCATCGTGTAGGCGCGTTATGGACGAGGGGTGAACATCTTCCTCCAACCTCTGGTTGAGGCGATGTTCGATGCGAGTGAGTAAGCTTTCGGGATCTATGCTGAAGCTCTGTCCTATCGCTGGAATACTTTACGAAGCGATACTGAGCCTTTCGTTGGCTAAGGCAGGTGACGCTGAGCGGGGCCAAACAACTCCAGCCGCCAAAGCCACTAGCGCAACCCAATACAGGTCCGCTCCCAGCAGATGCAGAATCTGCATCCACACCGGAGCGAGTAGAACAACGTCGGCCAGACCAAGGGCAAACTGAAATGCAAGCAACCCCAGCACCATCGTCCCCAGCTGGCCAGCACCCACGCCGCGAGCCTGCTTCACCAGCCAAATCACAAACACCGCAGCGATGACGGCGCTTACCGGATGAACACCCCTAAGCCGCAACAGCCATGGCGATCCAACGGCGAAGTCCTGGGCAAAGGCCGCTCGCAGTGAAGAGGCAGGGAACAGCGTATCCCCCAGCGCTGCCAGCGATCCGCTCACGCCGACAATCAGTGTCGCTGCAAGTCCTAACGCGGCCCAAAGCTTTCTGCCGCCTCTCACGCCCAGTTCGCGCCACATCTGACCCGTACCCAGCAGCACAGCCGTCAGAGTCAGTGCCGCAAGCAACAGCAACGTGTTGCTCAGATGGATCGACAGCAATATCACACGGCCCGTGGACTGGTTGCCGGTGACATATCCAAGCTTCACTAGCAGCGCACCCAGCACTGCCTCGTTCAAGAGCAGTACCATCGACGCTACGGCCATAACCCGTGCGGCCTGTCCTTTTACCGTGGCCCGAAACGTCCAAACCAGTAGTCCGATGACGACGAACGTCGCCCCGCCCGTCATACAACGATGGGTAAACTCAATCACGGTATCCAGGCGCGGCGATAGTGGAATCACCTCGCCGTTACACAACGGCCAATGATTCCCGCAGCCAGCGCCCGATCCCGTAGCCCGCACCAGAGCGCCCCACAGGATCACCAGCACGTTGTAGGCTACGACGGCCCACGCAAACCGCACTAAAGCCTTAGGCGTTCGCCCTGCCGTCACTGCTGCTGCCGTTGTAGCCATGCTTCCATTCTACTCAGCGAAGGGGAAGCTCTTCTATCCCTTCGCCAACTCCTTCGCCCGCTGGGTAGCCCGTTTCACGGCTTTAATCAGCGTCACACGCAGGCCGCCTTCTTCCAGTTCCAGAATGCCATCGACGGTGCATCCTGCCGGAGTCGTCACAGCGTCCTTCAATAGCGCCGGATGATAGCCGGTTTCGAGCACCATTCTTGCCGAACCGAGCGTCGTCTGCGCCGCCAGCAGTGTGGCTACATCGCGCGGCAGGCCAACGTTGACACCAGCCTCCGCCAGTGCCTCGATGATGATGTACAGAAACGCCGGTCCAGAGCCCGAGAGTCCCGTCACCGCATCCATATGCTTCTCATCGACGACGACCGTTCTGCCAACCGTCGAAAAGATCTTCTGCGCCATTGCCATTTGCTCGGCCGAGACAAACCGACCGCTGCAAAGTGCCGTAACGCCGGCTGCGAGCATCGCCGGAGTGTTTGGCATCGCGCGAATTACTGCGATGTCACATCCTGCAGCCTCTTCGATGCTCTGCGTCGTGGCCGAGGCCGCAATCGAAAGCACAACCTTCTCCGGCGAAAGAGCTGGCTTGATCGTGGCAATCAGTCCCGGAACCTGTATTGGCTTCACGCCCAGCAGAATCACATCCGCCTGTTGCGCCGCAGCAAGGTTATCCGTTGTCACCTCGATGCCGAACTGAGCCGACAATGCCTGCGCCCGCTCAGCATGATGGACCGTGGCAAATAACTGATCGGGCGCAACAAGGTTGTTCTTCAGAAAGGCCTGCAGCAGAATGCCGCCCATCTTGCCGGTACCAAGAATCGCTACCCGCAGACCTGGCATCGCAGGCGCAGGAGCTACTACCTCATACGTTTCTTCGCTCATTGCAAAAGGCTATCAGACGAATCGTGAACTTTACTTCTTCTGTGTCGCAATCCAGGCATCCACCCGCTGCTCCAGTACGTCGAGCGGCAACGCACCCGAGTCCAGAATGACGTCGTGGAAAGCTTTGATGTCGAACTTCGGTCCCAGCGCAGTCTGCGCCTTCTGCTTCAGTTCCAGAATCTTCAACTGGCCCATTTTGTAGCCAAGTGCCTGGCCCGGCCATGCAATGTAGCGGTCCACTTCGGCCTGAATGTTCGTCTCGTCGATGGCCGAGTGCTCGCGGAAGTAATCAACCATCTGTTGCCGGGTCCAGTGCTGAGAGTGCACGCCTGTATCCACAACCAGCCTGATCGCCCGCCAGATATCAGCCTCCAACCGACCGTAGTCGTTGTAAGGATCCTGGTAGAACCCGATCTCCTTGCCCAGCCGCTCGCTGTAGAGCGCCCAGCCTTCGGTATAAGCCGTGTAATAAGACTGTTTACGAAACTCCGGCAACCCAGTCAGTTCCTGCGCAATCGAGATCTGCAGATGGTGCCCTGGGATCCCCTCGTGGTAGGAGACCGCCTCTACGGGAGCCAGCGAGCGATCGGCGTAGTTATACGTGTTCACATACACCCGACCCGGTCGCTTTCCGTCCTGACTCCCTGGATTGTAGTAAGCCGCGGCCTGATCCTTCTCGACAAACGCCGGTACTGGCACCACTTCCAACTGAGCTTTGGGCAGCGTGCCGAACAGTCCCGGCAACTTAGGCTGCATCTGCGCGATATTGCTCTTATACGCATCGATCAGACCCTCTTTCGAGGTTGGATGCAGCTTCGGATTTTCCTTCAACGCAGCGCTGAAACTCTTCAGATCGGCGAATCCCAGCTTGTGCACGATGGCCAGCATCTCGGCCTCGTCGCGCTTTACCTCGTCCAGCCCAATCTGGTGAATCTCCGAAGCAGACTTATTCAGCGTCGTGCTCTGGCGAACCCGGTAGGCATAGTAGGCATCGCCATCCGGCAGCGCCCATGCTCCCGGATCCTTGCGGCCCTTGGGCACATACTCCACCTTCAGAAACTTCGTGAACCGCTGGTAGGCCGGAAGAACCTGTGTCCCAATTACATCGAGCAACTCTTCCGATATTCTCTTCTGGTCCGCAGCACTGATCGTCTTCGGGAACTTCTTCAACGGCGCGGCGAAGGGACTCTCCGCAGGCTTCTGATCGGCCAGCGTCTGCGTTTGGACGACCACCTTCTCCAGCAAAAACTGCGGAGGCATGCGGGCCTCATCGATGCCCAGCTCCATGTTCGTCGTAATCTGCGAGAAGGCCGTCGGCACCTTTTTCAACCGCGCAATGTAGTCGTCATAGTCCTTCACGGTTTCGAACTGCAGATCATTGACCAGTCGCGGCAGATCCGTATGGAAACCGCTGAACTGGTTGATTGGCATCTGCCATTCCTTGAATCTTGCTCCCTCTTGATCGTCGATCAGCGAGCGTAGCATCAGCTCCGCAGACAGCCGCTCCTGCTCCGGCAGCCCTGTCGTGTCGATCTCGCTGAGCCGCTGGATGAACGCCCGGCCTCGCGCCAGCGATGCATTTACTTCCTGTACTGAGTAATCGGAGAGCTGATCGTTATAGCGCTTGTCGCCAAGGAAAGAGGCAAACTCCGGCGTGTGCTTCAGCTTGTCTTCCCATATCTCCGCAAACAGCTTCGACAGGTCCTTGCTGCGTTGAGCCACGGAGCTTGTAGCTGCCGCCGGGGGCTGAATCTGAGCCCGTACGGAAACCACGTTTAAGCAACAAAATACCGACAAGCTACCAGCCAAAACCAGCGAAATTTTCTTCATTAACCCTGAAAAACCTCAGCTACCAGTGTACCGCGTGCAAGTTATGTCCTTTTGAATCAAGCATCCGGTAAAGCGTCGACCGGCTAATCCCCAACAACTCCGCCGCCCGCAGCTTATTCCCCCCACACCCCTCCAGCACATGGAACACATGGTGTTCCACCACCTCCTGCAGTCGCATCGAGCTAAAGCCCCCCATTGATGCTGCCAATCCCGCTTGATTAGGTCCCATTGAGGTCAGGTGCTCAACCTCCAATGCGCTCCCCTCACAACGCGCGACTGCGTTCCACAGCACATTCTCCAGTTCGCGGATATTGCCAGGCCAATTGTGCCTTCGAAGCTGTGCCAGTGTGTTTTCCGGCAGCGTGTCTATCCGTTTTTGGTGCAGTCTGGCAAAGCGCGTCACAAAGTACATCGCCAAATCTGCGAGATCTTCCATGCGATCCCGTAGAGGCTCAAGAACCATTTCGACCATAGCAACTCGGTGATAAAGATCGGAGCGAAATCGTCCTGCAGCGGCCAGAATCTTCAGGTCCTGACTGCTGGATGCAATCATCCGTGTACACGCTTTTTGCTCGAAAGCCTTTGCCAATCGGGCCTGTGCCCTCAGCGGCATCTCCTCGATACTGTCGAGGAAGAGAGTGCCTCTTTCGGCTCTTTTTAGCTGTTCGTAAATCTCGCTGTCAGCCCACTCTACCAAGGCCCCAGTTGAGCAAACGACAAATGGCCCATCCGTTCCGGGACTGCTCTGGTGGAGGGCCCGCGCTGCCAGTTCTTTGCCGGTTCCTACTTCACCACGCATGAGTACTGTACGGAAGTGCGGCCCAATCCGGCTTATCTGTAGGCGTAGCCGTTTCATGGCGACGCCTTCGCCTACCATCTCAAATTGGTTCGCCCGTTTCCCTGATATCGGCATCGAAAGCAGAGGCGGCTGTTCCTCGGAATGGACGAAAGTTAACATGGATAGGTACCTCATCGGCAAAAGATCCTGTCAGATGAGTCATCCAAAAACAAAAAAGCCGGGCACCTATTACAGTGCCCGGCCGTGTTGCTTGTTTTTCCTTATGCAGTGGTTTTCGCGCAGTACGTATCAAATGCTCGTGTCAGTTCCTGCGCGATTGCCGGTGCCGTTGAGGTTTCAATCGCCGACCGTTGCATCAGGTACACCAACTGCCCGTCGCGCAGAATCGCGATTGCAGGCGATGTAGGAGGATGTCCGCCGAAGTAGCTTCGTGCCTTCTCGGTCGCATCGCGATCCTGACCCGCGAACACGGTCACTGAGTGATCCGGTACGTTGGTATGTTGCATCGCCAGCCGAACGCCAGGACGCATCTTGCCTGCCGCACAACCACAGATTGAGTTCACCACTACCATCGTGGTTCCGGGCTGGGCCAATGCTGCGTCGACTTCAGCGGCACTCCGCGCTTCCTTCAGGCCGGCGCGCGTTAGCTCCTCACGCATCGGAATCACCATAATCTCTGGATACATAAAGCATCTCCCCCTTTGGAACTGCAAAAACTGTGCGTCACATAGACGTCTCCTACGATTGTACGGGCTTCGGTAACGCCACGCCACTTCCCCTGTGCGAATCGCGGTCGTCTCCTTCGGCACCCATGTTGTAGTCTCAAAACCGTGCAGAGTCCTTCGATCCGAATCCAGGAGGCCGTCCCCCTGGCCCCTTACACTACCTTCCGCATCGGCGGCCCCGCCCGCTACTTCTGTGAAATCACTACAGAATCCGCTCTCATCGAAGCCATCGAATTCGCCCGCCAACGCAGCTTGCCGATCTTCGTTCTCGGCGGCGGTAGCAATCTGCTCGTCAGTGACTCCGGTTTCAACGGCGTTGTTCTGCACATCGCCATCGACGCTCCAAATCAGTCCATCCCGAACGGTAATTATCTCGATTACATCGTCAGCGCTGGTAGAGACTGGAACGCCTTTGTCCTCCAGATCTGTGAGCAGGGAATCAGCGGCGTCGAATGCCTTGCTGGAATCCCGGGTTCAGTCGGGGGCACCCCTGTTCAGAATGTAGGGGCGTACGGACAAGAGGTAGCGGATACCATCGTCAGCGTCAGGGCGTTCGATACGGAGTCAAACGACTTCGTCGATCTCGCTCGCGACCAATGTGGATTCGCGTATCGCCGCAGCATCTTCAATTCGACCCACCGGAATCGCTATATCGTCACGGCAGTGACCTTTCGCTTCGATCCTATGGCGAAGCTCAAACTTACTTATGCCGATCTCACGCGACACTACAAAGACCAGAAGCCTACTCCCATCGACGTCTACCATACGGTGCGAGCGATCCGTCACCGCAAAGGAATGCTGATCGTCGAGGGGGAAGATGACTCCCGTAGTGCCGGCTCGTTCTTCAAAAACCCGGTCATCTGCGAGACGAACCTTGTAGAAATTGCAGCTACCCTGAACATCTCTCAAACAGAAATTCCGCATTGGTCAGTCGGAGGCGACTTAATCAAGCTCCCGGCCGCATGGCTGCTTGAACAAGCCGGCTTTCCGAAAGGTTTCAGCATGGGCAGCGCAGGAATCTCCTCCCGGCATACCCTCGCCCTTATCAACCGGGGGAGTGCCACCGCAGCCGATATCGCCAACCTGCGCGATACCATTCAGCGCAGCGTGAAATCCCGCTTCAATATCGACCTTGAACAGGAACCTGTACAGGTGGGCGTCTTCAAGTTCTGCTGATAGCGCCTTGCGGAGCGCTGTCAAAGTTGAAGACGTATCTTGAGCTTTGTCAGTGCCGCAGCGACGGCAAGAACGAGGCCTGTAAAGACAACGGATCTTATGACTCCGTGCCAACCAGAGTTGAGATGGGTCGCGAAGAAGGTAATACCGGTTAGTGGAATCAGAAAGTAATAGAAATCGGGGATGAGGTAGGTTAGCAAGGTGTTTGAGCCGGCGGGGCGGACGAAGGCGGCCCATGCTGTTCGCTTCTTTACGTCACAGATCCAATAGAGAAGGGTGAAGAAAAGGACTGCGGCTCCGATGCTATAGAGATCCCAGGTTGGGGTGGCTCTGATTTTGGAGATGCCTAGCGGGGTGAGCAGGCGGCCCGCAATGAGTGTCAGGACGGCGAATGCCAGGCCCAGAAGGATTTTTTGATGAAGAGCCTGCCAGCGATGAGCGCCGAGAAAGATGACCGAAGTGACGATGCCGGCCATGATGATGCACGCGGAGGATCCGTTGTGGAATGGCCAGATGTAGAGCGGGAGATGGGCGACGAGTGCGTTGTTTCCTGCGGAGCAGACGCAGTTGAACGCCAGTAGTGCAACGAACCATGCGAGAGGAGCCCAGAGCCATCGGCGTGTGGGGATGTATAAGACGGCTACGGCGAAATAGGTGTATCCGATGATGCCGAGTATCTCTGCGTAAGAGCCGTCGATCCAGGCTACGTTTCCATCGTGCGTGGTGCGGCGAAAGATGGCGAACATTGCGACGGTTAAGACGAGGCCGAGGATGCGTAGCCAGCGGTGAATCGTTGTGGCTCGTTCGGAGCCTTTGTAGACGCTGAGGAAGAGTGATGCGCCTGCGAGCGCGAGGAGGGCCCAGAGGTTGGGGCTGATACCCATGCGGGTCGGGTCGCCCAGTTCAGCGTTGGCGAGGATGAGGCCGAGAACAACGAGGCTGGCGGATCGAATGAAGACGTGCAGCCAGAGTGCGGGGATGGAGGGATTTTTTTTGAGGCGCTGCTGAATGGCTAGCGGCATTGATAGGCCGACGATGAAGAGAAAGAAGGGAAAGACCATGTCGACATAGGTCATCGCGTTGATCTTTGCCGCCATGTGGTGGGTCCACCAGGGAAGACCATGGACGCTGTCGAGGTCGTTGACGAAGATCATGACGACCATGGTGAGGCCGCGGAATATGTCGATGGAGGCCAGACGGGTAGCGGTGGACTGTCCCGTTGTGCTGATTAAGGGCGGCGTGGTTGCTGCTGTGGACATTTTTCGGTCTGCCTCGTGCGCTTGAGTTCTTGTACAGTTCGGCGGCGGTGAATGTCCAGAGATTTGAGCGGAGCGATGCGTAATACCTAATAAAGCTATAATTCCCGTGCGTTCGGAAGCCAAACTGGGGGCTCTTTCAAAGGAGGCAACTGTGCTTGGATCGAGGGCGATGATCGTTCAACGGCTGTTTGCGGCGATGTTTGTGATTGGGGTATGCGCTGGTTCGCTTTCAGCGCAAAAGGTCACTACCGATTACGATAAATCGCACGATTTTTACCGTATCCACACTTACTTCTGGGCGAATGTGAAGGCTCCCAACGACCTTTGGACGCAGCGGATCAAGGATGCCGTGAATGCGCAGATGGATGCCAAGGGCTGGAAGATGGTAGATGAAAGCTCTGCTGATGTTGCTATGTCAGCGCTGGGGACAACGCAGGACCAGCATCAACTCAATACGTATTACAGCGGGATGGGTGGCGGTTGGGGTTATCGCGGTTTTGGAGGGATGGGCACTGCGACGACTACGATGACGGACTACAAAACCGGAACGCTCGTGCTCGACATGTTTGACGCTAAGAGCAAACAGTTGATATGGCGCGGCGTTGGAACGGATTCGGTTGCGGGTGATCCTGATAAGAACCAGAAAAAGCTGGTGAAGACGGTTCAGAAGATGTTCAAGAACTTTCCTCCTAAGACGGGTGGGAGTTAGTCCATCGGATTTGATGATCGTAAAGATGCCGCCGATATCGTGCTGATCGTTTAGGGTCGTTGGGTGGGGATTGGTCATCCAATCGGTATGAGTGAAGGGAAGAGTGGGTGGCGGCTTTCTGTTTTGGACCAGTCGCCGGTGCCGGTCGGGAGTACTCCGGCGGAGGCTTTGCAGAACTCGATTGCGTTGGCGCGACGCGTGGATGAGCTGGGATACACGCGGTTCTGGATGTCGGAGCACCATGCGATGGATACGCTGGCGTGTACGGCTCCGGAGATCATGCTGGCGCGGATTGGGGCCGAGACGAAGCGGATTCGGATTGGGGCGGGTGGGATCATGCTACCGCACTATACTTCGCTGAAGGTGGCGGAGGTCTTTCGCACGCTGTATGCGCTTTATCCAGGGAGGGTCGATCTTGGGATTGGGAGGGCTCCTGGTGGCGGGCCGATGGAGGCGCTCGCGCTAAGGCGGAGCAGGAAGACTCCGATGGAGGATGACTTTCCGGAGCAAGTGAGTGAGCTGCTGGCTTTTCTGGAGGGAGGATTTCCGGAGGGGCATCCGTTTGGGAGGATCAGGGTTTCGCCGGAGATGCCGGGTGGGCCAGATGTTTGGATGCTGGGGTCGAGCATGTGGAGCTCGGCTGCGGCGGTGGAGTTTGGGCTGCCTTATTCGTTTGCGCATTTTTTCTCGCCGGTGAAGACTCGGGATGCGATTGAGGCTTATATGCGGAACTTCCGGAGCGGGATTCGGCGGGAGAAGCCTGAGGCTACGGTGGCTGTGGGTGCGATTTGCGCCGAGACTCAGGAGGAGGCGGAGTTTCTGAGCACGAGTGTGAAGCTGCTGCAGCGGCGGATTCGGCTGGGAGATCGGAGACCGGTGGCTTCGCCTGAAGATGCTCTGCGGGAGTTGCAGTTGATGGGAGAGGTGCCGATGGAGGAAGGGGAGTGGCCTCGGTATTTTGTGGGGACCCCTGCGAAGGTGCGGAGGGAACTGGAGGGGATGGCTGGGGCGTTGGGGATTGGGGAGTTGGTGGTGAATACGATTGTTTGGGAACATGCGAAGAGAGTGAGGAGTTACGAGTTATTGGCTGAGGAGTTTGAACTCCAAATGAGATAGGAAACGCAAAAGCGAAAGGGCGAAATCCCTTTCGAGACCTCGCCCTTTGCTTGTCCGATTTTTCGAAGATCTGGTTCGGAGACCAGACCACAACTTTGTTATCCCGGAATTCTCGGGGCTTGCGGGCGTGAACCCGTTTACCCTTGCTCTCCCGTTCATCACTCCGTTGTGAGAGCTTTCTTGTTCTATCTCTCAGCCTTCAGTTTCCTGAGTGCTGCGTGAGTTCCGTTGCCGGTTCTCGCGATAGCCCTTGTCTACTCTCTCCTACTGGAAGATCTCTCTTCCGTTGAGGAGAATAGTACTCGCTATTTGCCGGAATGCAACTACCTCAAAACACAATATTTATGTGGAAAATTTGGTATTTATTGTGGAAATGCGTGTCAAAAAGGGGAGCCATCCTTAGTGGCCGGCGGCTTCTTCAGGGAAGAGGCGGATGTCGTCTACGCCGCGGTAGCGTTCGGCGAAGTCCATGCCGTAGCCGATGACGAACTGGTTGGGGATCTTGAAGGCTACGTAGTCGGCTTCGATGGGGACGAGGCGGCGTTCGGGCTTGTCGAGGCAGGTGGCGATCTTTAGCGAGGCGGGCTTGTGCTGGAGCATCAGGCCGCGGAGATAGCTGAGGGTGAGGCCGGTGTCGAGGATGTCTTCGACGATGATGACGTGCTTGCCCTCGATGGGGTTGTCAATGTCCTTGATGAGCTTGACGGCGCCGGAGGAGACACGGGCGCGGCCGTAGCTGGAGACGGCGACGAAGTCGAAGGTGTTGTCGACCTGGATGGCGCGGGCGAGATCGGCGAGGAAGATGGCTGCGCCTTTGAGAACTCCGATGAGGACGATGGACTGGCCAGCGTAGTCGGCGGTGATCTGGGCTCCGATAGCTTTGGTGCGCTCGGCGATCTGCTCTTTGGTGAAGAGGACCGGCATGGTTTCGGCAGGAGGGAACGAGGGGGTGCTGATTGACATAGAGATTAAAGGGTAGCGCGAATGCTGGGTGCAGGCAAAGCGTTGGCTATACTTAAACTAGCGAGGATTATGTTTCCCTATATCAATATCGGCCCGGTGCATCTAGGCACGTTTGGGCTGTTTCTGTGGTTGGCTGCGGTAGTGGCGACGGTTGTGCTCCATAAGAATTTTGTACGGAATCGTGTGGATGCCGATGCGTTAAGTGTGGTCGCCTTTGTGGTAATTGCTGGTGTGATTGGTGCAAAGATGTGGCACGAGTTGCAGAATGTGCAGGAACTGCGAGCATCGATGCGGCAGATTTTGGTGCCGGGATGGGGGCATCCTCTTGAAATTCTGGTTGGATTCCTGCACTGGTTTCAGGCAGGATTCGCCTGGTTTGGCGGATTGCTGGCCGGAATTGTGACGCTGATGTGGCAGGGGCGTGCAGCGAAGCAGGGGGATGGCACGTCTGTCGGGGCGGTGCGGATGTTGGATCTGGCGGCTCCGGCTGCGGCTATTGGGTACGGCGTAGGGCGGATTGGGTGCCTGACTTCGGGCGACGGGGACTACGGAATACCTACGAATTTGCCCTGGGGAGTACATATGGCTCCTGATGCGCTGGTGCCGACGACGGCGCGTGTGCATCCGACGCCGCTGTATGAGCTGTTGTTTTCATTGGCTTTGGGATGGCTGCTTTGGCGGCTGGGACGGAAGGCTCGGTCGACGGGCTGGATGACGGGGCTTTATTTGGCGCTCAGTGGGGTGGGCCGCTTTCTGGTGGAGTTTTTGCGGATCAATCCGAAGCTTTACATGGGCATGAGCAATGCTCAGGTGGCGGCGCTGGGGTCGGTGGTGGTGGGATTGGCGGTAATGGTGGTGGCTGGACGGCGGTCTGCTGTCCAGCCGGTGGTTGAGGTCAGTTCGTTAGATGTCACCTAGACATCTGTTCGCGGAGAGGTTCCTGGGGAGCGGCGAAGAAGGTGTTGGAGATGAAGCCGCCCAGGATAGCTCCGAGGATGGGGGCTACCCAGAAGAGCCATAACTGACCTATTGCCCAGCCTCCAACGAAGAGTGCTGGGCCGGTGCTGCGGGCCGGGTTAACCGAGGTGTTGGTGACGGGGATGCTGATCAGGTGGATGAGGGTGAGGCAGAGCCCGATCGCGATGGGTGCGAAGCCTTTGGGGGCCCGCTCGTCGGTAGAGCCGAGGATGACGAGAAGGAAGAAGCAGGTAAGGACGACCTCGATCAGAAAGCAGGAGAGCAGAGAATAGCCGCCAGGAGAGTGCTCGCCGAAGCCGTTGGTGGCGAAGCCCCCGGCTAGAGAAAATCCTTCCTTGCCACGTGCGATGACGTCGAGTACGCCTGCGGCAACGATGGCTCCGGCTACCTGGGCGACGATATAAGGAAGAAGTTCGGAGGCAGGGAAGCGTTTGCCTACAACGAGGCCAATGGAGACCGCAGGATTGAGATGACATCCCGAGATGTGACCGATGGCGAAGGCCATGGTCAGAACCGTCAAACCAAAGGCAAAGGCGACGCCGACAAAGGCTATACCGAGATGCGTAGCTCCCGGTACGGGACCGCCTGGCGGTTCAAAGGCAGCGGCCAGGACGGCGCTTCCGCAACCACCGAAGACAAGCCAGAAGGTTCCGAAGAACTCGGCCAAGGCACGTTTAGACAGCGGCATAGGAACTACCTCTTTCTTTCCGTTACCAGAGAATTTGAATTTCGATTGTGCGGGGGCCCGGGACACGTACTAGCCGGAGCGAAAGCTGCGAAGCTCCAGACGCGAGGATGTTAACACGGAAACGGTACCGTGTTCTTCAAGAAAGTATCCTGCGAATTGATGGTACGAAATAGTGAGAGCTACCTAGATACGTTTGAGGTAAGCCTTGGCTTCATCGAGTTGCGGAAAGAGACGCTCTTCGGCCTGGAACTCGCGGGAGTGGACACAGCGACGGCCAGCTTTCACGCGCACGGGATGCTTCAGGTGAAGCATCTCATGATAGAGCAGATATTCGACGGCACAACGAGGGGTATCGGGACGGTCGAAGACGCGACTGACGACGATGGTGTTGTGGGCGGCGTCGTAGTGGCCGAGCATGCGACGGGCGTGGTGGGCGCTCCAGGTAAGGGTGGGGCGGCCGAGGAGACCGTGGAAGAAACGGCTGTTGAGGGACTCGAAGACTTCGTCGAGGTCGTAGTGGTGGCCGATGGGGGTGAGAATGCGCTTCCGGCCGCGGGTCTGGCGGATGTGCTCGGCTTGACGGGAGACGGCTTCAGAGGAGACGTGGCGGCGGTAGCGGTCGGCGTGTGTCGGAGCGATTGGCTTTTTGTAGAGTTTGGCCAATAGGATATGGGCGATAGCGCGGTGGACGGCTTCGGGGGCGTGCTCGAGGACGTCGGAGAGTCGGACGTGGAGCCGGCCTTCGCGGAGGCGGATTGTTGTGTTGAGGCTGGTGAAACGGTGAAAACGAATGTCCAGCGGCGGAATAGGTGCGCGGGGCCTGAGGTCTCGGTACTGCTCTTCAAAAATGGGGACGAGTGCGGAGGACACTATGGGTTAAAGGCTAGCACGATGCGTTGTGAGTTGTCGGGACAGTGCTGACACGGCTTAGCTTTACGCGAAGCCCCGTTTGGCCAACTGAGGATTCAATTTCCAGTTTGGCCGTAACTCGGGATGAATGTCCGCGCTTTTCCAGGAGAACCCAACGTTTTCGGCTATTCCATGATCCTGTTTGAAATCCGATGGTCTTGGAAAGCGGCCGAGTATTTTGTCGGAAAACACTCTTGACAACTTGCAACGAGAGACTATTCTTGGTGACGCTCGACGCGGCCCCTTGGAAACCAATCTTAGGTCCGATGCCCACCTTCTCGGATGCTGCCTATACCTAAAGGAGAGAAATATGCGTTCACGCTTACTTGTATGGCAAGGGCTGTTCGTACTGTTGCTGATTCCCTTGGTAGTTTCGGCCCAGTCTCAATCTGTGCGTCAGGTTCAGTTGGCACGAAGTGCTCCATTCCCGACAACGCCCCCTGGCAACGCGAATGCCGGGCAGGGGCCGGAAGTCGATTCCGCCCTTGTCGGCGATGACGCAGACTCTGGTAGTGATGCAGGTGGGCCCGGCATCGCTATAAACCGAACCGTCTCCAAAGCACCCGGTAGTCCAAGGTCACACGGGGGTAACGGGAAAGCAAAGTCCAATCCCGAACTGATGTTGTCGATTGATGGGTTGAACCACTTTCAACAGCGCTTCGTCGCCGCCGGCGGAAATCAATTTTCGGTCGAACCTCCCGATCAAGGCTTATGCGTCGGGAATGGCTTCGTGCTGGAGACCATCAATGATGTTCTGCGTGTCTTTGATACTGCCGGGAATCCGGTGACCGCTCCCACCGACCTCAACAGTTTTTACGGCTACGCGCCTGCGATCGACCGGACGAAAAATCCTCTGCAATTCGGTCCGTCGATTACCGATCCGAGTTGTACCTTTGATGTTCCAACACAGCGCTGGTTCCATGTCGTTTTGACGCTTGACCGCGCAAACAACTTGACGCAGAGCTTGTCCGGCACCAACCATCTGGACCTCGCCGTCAGCGCGACTGCTGATCCGACCGGCGCGTGGAACATTTATCGCCTGCCGGTGCAGGATGACGGAACGGAGGGAACCCCGGACCACCATTGCACTCTCGGCACAAACCCTGCACACGGCCCATGTCTGGGCGATTATCCGCACCTTGGTGCCGATGCGAACGGGTTTTATCTCACAACCAACGAGTTCAACCTGGTCTCGCCGGGCTTCCATGGCGCGCAAATTTATGCTTTTCCCAAGGCGCAACTAGCTGCGGGAGCGTCGTCGGTGACCGTCGTACAATTTGACACAGCAGACGCGAGCCTGGGTGTTCAGCTCGATGGCAATCCGGGATTCACCGTGTGGCCGGCACTCTCCACAGGAAATGTGTTTGAAGGCAGCCACGGGGGTACGGAATACTTCCTGAGCTCCGAAGCCGTGTTTCAGAATTCAGGTGTCGACAGCAGGCTGCGGCTCTGGTCATTGAGCAACACGAGTTCACTCAATGGTGCGCCTGCTCTGGGTCTTAACGCTGAAGTCGTGAACACGATTCCCTACGCCGTGCCGGGCCGGTCAAGCCAGAAACCGGGGGACGTTCCTCTGGCGCAGTGCCTTTCGGATTCAACTTTGCTAGTTGGGCCGAACCTTTTCGGTTGCTGGCGATTGGTCACAGGAGGAAGCGGACCATTCCCGAATACTGAAAAGGTTGTCGATAGCAATGATTCCCGCATCCAGCAAGTTGTTCTGGCTAATGGGAAGCTCTGGGCCGCACTCGACACGGGTCTCATCATTGACGGGGATACGGCCCCGCGAGCGGGTGTCGCCTTTTTTGTGATCAATCCACATGCCGGGAAGGTTCAACAACAGGGCTATGCCGGAATACTTGGCAATAACCTGACCTATCCTGCCCTGGCCGTTACGCAAAGCGGGAGAGGAGTGATGACGTTCACCGTGCTGGGCAACGATCACTATCCCAGTGCCGGCTATGCCGGTATCGATGCCAAGATTGGCGTAGGCGACATTCACATCGCCGCGGAAGGTGTGGGGCCGGATGACGGCTTCACTGGCTACCACCCCACTAGCGCATTCGGCTCTCGTCCACGTTGGGGCGACTATGGCAGTGCCGCCACCGACGGCAACGCCATTTGGATCGCTTCGGAATACGTCAACCAGACATGTACTTTTGACACATTTCTGAACACCGCTTTCCGCTGCGGCAACACTCGTACGCAACTGGCAAACTGGAGCACGAGGATTTCAAAGATCGTTCCCTAGCGCTCAACGGGATTAGTCTCAGGAGACGTGCCAGTATCACCAAACCGGTTGACTCCTGTGTGGTCGGCGACGGCGCGCATTTCCGATAGCAGCGGAGTCGCATTGCACGCTCCTTCGCTAAAACGCTAAGTCTAGAGGCGCGAGTTTTTGAGGCTCTTGAATCCGGGCCTACCCCAGAAATACAAACAACAACTGCGTGATTCAACGGACTGGCTATTGCGGGGGTGGGCCGGTTTCTTTCCTGTTCTGCTCTTCCTTTGCAGGCGGATGCGCAGCAAACCAGGTCTTCTGGTCTTCGAGAAGTTGGGTCGCGGATTCACGGATGTCGCGGATGGCTTCGAGGGCCAGCTTGCGGGAGACGGTATATGTCTCGTTGTCGGGTGGGGACTTGATGGCAGTACCCCATCGCTCTGTGGCGTCGATGAGTTTTGGGAGGGCCTTGCGCACGTCACGGTGGTGGGGGCCGTAGTCGTCCAGATTGTCGTCCAGCTCGTCGGCGATGGAGGTGAACTGTTCCAGCAGGTCGTGGGTGTCTCGTTCGCGACCGGGACGGCGGGGGCCGGTGTTCGTCTCCTGGAGGCGTTTTACCCGGGAGTCGAGGAGCTTGATGAAGACCATGACGCGGTCGTTGGGATAGTAGGCAGAGTCACGGAGTTGCTCAACCTCGCCATCGGAGAGGGCGGAGGCGTCCTTCTGAGCGTTGAGGGGAAGGATGAGCGTGGCTAGACTGAGGGCGAGGAGCAGGGATAAGCGATGGCGCATTAGTGGTTGAAGACCTGGGTCAGGAGTTCATTCTGGACGCTGTCGAGTTGCTTGAGGGTGGCTTGCAGAGTGGCCTGGTCTTCACCGGAGGCCTGATGGAGATACTCGTTGAGCCTGTAGGTTGTGTGATGCATCAACATCTCGGCACTCTTCAGGCGTTTGGTATCGCGGGCGAGGCCCAGATGGATGAGTTGAGCGTAGTGCTCGACCTTCTTGAGAGTGGCACTGGCCTGATCAATATCGCCACTGAGCATCTGCTTGCCTGCGATCTCGGTCATAGTGTGGACGAGCTCAGCGTAGAGGAAACATTGCTCGCGGGGCTTGGCTTCCTGCGCCTGAAGTTCGAGGCGGTTGAGGGTCTGGGCATCGGGAAGACTTTCGTCGATCGAGGAGGCAAGGGCAGGGGTGCAGAAGATAAGAAACAAGGGAAGCAAAAGAGCTGAGGTCCGAAATCTTATTTTCATAACGCACCTCGAAGGGAGCGCTTGCTTTACTTCATATGTTCGAGAGTGATAAGGCGGTGGCGCGCCTCCCACTCCTCGTCCGGAAACTTTCCATTCGCCACGGAGAGGAACTGTTTGTACAGGTCACTAGCCTGCTTGACCTGGTGAAGCTTGTCGTGCGCAGTTGCCGCGAGGAACAGGGACGACGGCGACTGTGGCTGCACTTTATCACGAATTGCTAACGCTTGCAAGGTCGTGGCCGGGTCGTTGTTTTCCGACGCAGCGAAGGCAAGGTGGCTGGCGGCGCTGGCGAGATCTTCCTGGATAAGAAAGGCTTCTGGCTGGGCGATGGCGCGTTTGAGGAGGGTTTCGGCCTCGGCGAACCGACGGAGATGGATAAGTGTGTCGGCGCGGTCGTCGAGCAGGGTCAGGTCCTGGGCAGAGGTGGAGATGAGGGTGGCGTAGAGAGGGTCGGCTTTGTCGTACTGGCCGCTGCGGGCGTAGAGACGAGCGAGGAGGCGGGTGAGGTTGGCGTCCCGCGGCTGAGCGGCGTGGAGCTTTTCAACGATAGGGAGTGCCTGATCGGTCTTGTCCTGGGAGTCGTACAGGCTGGCCAATTGGGCGTTCAGAATTGGATCGTCCGGGGTCTTTTGGAGAGCCGCGGTCAGGAGCGTCTCGGCCTCGTCCAGTTTCTTCTGACGGATGAGGATGTGGGTGAGTGCGGCGGTGGCAGCGGCGTTCTGCGGATCGGCAGCGAGGATGCGGCGGTAGGAGGCTTCGGCGGCAGGGAGGTCGTTGCTGGCTTCTGCGAGTTCGCCGGCGAGGAGGATGTCTTCGGAGGTTTCGGGGGAGATCTTAAGAGCGGCTAGAAGCTCCTCGCTGGCTTCGGCGGGGCTGGTGTGCTGATCGATGCGGGCGAGAGCACGGTAGGCCCGGGCCATGACGGCGGGGTTATCGGTGGTGAGGGTGGTGGCCTTGGCTAGTTCGGCTCGGGCGTCGGTGAGTTTGCCGCTGCGGGCGAGGAGGAGACCGAGGGCTACGTGGGGTTCGAGATAGTTGGGACCGGCAGCGATGGCTTTGCGGTAGGAGGCTTCGGCTGCGGAGGTCTGGTCGAGGGCATCCTGCGTGAAGCCGAGGTCGTAGAGGATGTGGGCATCGGTGGGGTGGGCTTCGGCCAGGCTGGTGAGGAGCTTGAGGGCGGTGGGGAAGTCCTGACGGTCGATGGCGGCGTTGGCTTCGGCGCGCTGGGGGTCCTGAGGAGTGGTTTGCGGCTGCTGGGTGGTGTCGGTGGTGCCAGCTGGGAGCTGGGCCTGGGCAAAGCTGCCTGCGAGCAATACGGTCGAAAATATTAACAATGGGAAGGTAGAGGAGCGGCGATGGCGGCGAGGAACCCGACCGGTTCTGTGGTGTGGTGTCATCGTCATCTGCTATACCCCTATCCCGTACTTAATTGCGCAAAGTATTCAAAAAGAATGACTTAAGTCCGTACTTAGAGCTGCCGTTAAGTACGGAAGCCCGGCTCGATAGCCGGGCCTTCATGGGTCTTTCCCTTATTTAAGAATAACAGGTGCGTCAAGGGTTTGACGGTCGAGGGTGAGGAAGGTGGGGCGTTAGACTAGGGCTATGGTGACAGGGCGTGTGATGGCGCTGGATGTAGGGAAGGTGCGTGTGGGTGTGGCGCTCTCCGACCCGTTGGGCTATACGGCGCAGCCGCTCCTGACGCTTTGGCGTAAGAGCCGCGGTGAGGATCTTCGGAGCCTGTTGCGATTGATTCGTAAATATGACGTGACTGAGATCGTGGTTGGGAATCCGCTGCACATGTCGGGCGATGTGAGTCCGTGGGCGGGGAAGGTGCAGGAGTTTGCGGAGCAGCTGCGCGAACGCTCAGGGCTGCCGCTGCATCTGTGGGATGAGCGGTTGAGTTCGGTTGCGGCGCACGAGATTCTGGACGAGGCGGGACACGACCGTCGGGAACGGAAGAATGTGATCGATCAGGTTGCTGCGGTGGTGATTCTGCGCGGGTGGATGGAGGCTAAGGAGCAGGAGGCTGCGCGAGCGACGGTGGCGCAGAGGCATGAGAAGGAAGTTTCCGAAGCTGAGTGAAGTTGGGCTCGGCAGTTTTTGCCTGACGAGTTCTTCAACCTATACTCATAAGTAGGGAGTTTATGGCCGCGCTAATTGAAGCAATCAACGTTAAGCGTAAGACTTTGTTTGAGTTTGAGAACACTCCGTTCTACTGCATGGAAGCTGAGGTGAATTCACCTACTGCTCGTGGCGGACAGACTCTGGTGCGGCTGAAGATGCGGAATCTTCTGACGAGCGCGGTCTTTGAGAAGACCTTCAAGGCAGGGGACAAGTTCAAGGAACCAGATCTCGAATTGGTTCCGGCGACCTATCTGTATAGCGATGGGGATGGGCATCATTTTCTTGATCAGGAGAGCTTTGAGACTCTTACGCTGACCGAGGAGATGACTGGGAGTGCGTTGGATTTCCTGATCGAGGGTTTGTTGATCCAATTGCACAAGTACAACGGAAATCCGATTGGGTTGCAGCTTCCGATCTTTGTTGAGTTGAATGTTGCCGAGACGGAGCCGGGAGTGAAAGGCGACTCGTCGAGCGGCAGTGTGACGAAGGTGGCTAAGCTGGAGACCGGGCTGGAGATTCGTGTGCCGTTGTTTATCAAAGAGGGTGAGAAGGTGAAGGTGTCGACGGAGAACCGGGAGTTTGCGGGTAGGGCCTAGTTCAAAGCACCTGCCTGAACCGAAGGGCACGCCGAACGCGCATCCAGGTAGGCGCACGCCACAAAGATCAGCTCTCTACGCAAGGTGTCGAGTTGCTCCTCGGGGGCACCCGATTCCAGCATTCTCCGGCTGACCCCAACCATCGCCCCCTGGAGCATGGAAGAAACAAGTTGTGGATCGGTCGTGAGCGGTTCGGAGGCGGTTGTCAACATCTGGACGATCGCCTTGTTGGAACGGATTCCCATCTGCTGGGCGATCTTCGCTCCGTCCACATCGGAGCTTACGGAGTAAAGAGCGACACTCGTCTTTACATTCCTCATCTTGGCTTGAAGAAATGCCGTGATGAGCGCGGTTGCCATTTGCCGGAGCGTTCTCCCCTCCTGTTCCTTGCAGACGAGTTCGACGGCGTCAGTGACCTCGCTAAGGTGACGTTTCAAGGCAGCCTGTAAGAGCGCGCTTTTGTTCGGGAAGTATTGATATAAGGTCCCGACGGACACACCGGCTCGCAACGCCACCCTTGTCGTGGTCAGCCGTTCTTTTCCGACACGGAGCAAAACCTGAATGGTGGCGTCGAGAATCGCGTCCACGCTTGCAGCCGAACGAGCTTGCACTGGCGATTTACGTGGCTCTAAGACGACTCGTGAACGCTGGGGCAAATGCGAACTCCTAATCTGAAGCTTTCTTCATCTAACCATAAGCAAGCACGATGAACAGAGTAAAGGGGAAACAGAATGACGAAGATGGATAGCTTCACACTCCCGGGCACCTCGGTGACCTTGAACCGCATGGGCTACGGCGCGATGCAACTTGCCGGTCCGCAGGTGTGGGGACCGCCGCGCGATATTGACGGTGCGATTGCTGTTCTGCGAGAGGCAGTTGCGGCTGGCGTGAATCATATCGATACCAGCGACTTTTACGGTCCGCATGTGACCAACCAGGTTATCAAGCAGGCGCTCCATCCTTATCCGGATGGTCTGGTGATTGTCACGAAGGTTGGCGCTCGCCGGGGAGACGACAAGTCCTGGCTTCATGCTCTTTCGCGTCAGGAGCTGATCGATGGCGTTCATGACAACCTCCGAAATCTTGGGCTCGACAGACTGGATGTCGTCAATCTTCGGGTTGGAGGAGTCATGGGGCCATCGGAGGGATCCATTGAGGAACCACTTACGGTGCTTGCCGAGCTCAAGCATCAGGGACTGATTCGTCATCTCGGTCTGAGCAATGTCAGTCCGAAGCAGTTGGCGGAGGCTCAGACCATTACAGAGATCGTCTGCGTGCAGAACCTGTACAACGTCGCACACCGGCACGATGATGGTTTTATCGATGACCTAGCAGGGCAAGGCATAGCTTATGTGCCGTTTTTTCCGCTGGGAGGGTTCAGTCCATTACAGTCGTCGGCGCTCGATGCAGTAGCAGCGTCCCTGCAGGCTACGCCGATGCAGGTCGCGCTTGCGTGGCTTCTTCAGCGTTCGCCGAATATCCTGCTGATTCCCGGAACATCTTCCGTAGAACATCTTCGGGAGAATCTGAATGCTGCAATGCTACAACTGCCTTCCGAAAGGATCGCCGATCTTGACTCAATTGGCGGAGGTCCAAGGCAGTGATTCCGAATTGCCTGCCAACGGGAACGATTCCGTTAGCAGGCTTCGGTAGCTACTTGGTCCCACTCCTCCCGACTTGTACGATTTTGAAGGTATCCGGCTTCGCCTTCGGACGGCCCGCGGGCGATCCTGGCTTGGCTTCTTCAAACTCAGCCGTAGGGAGATAGATGGTGTGGGTGGTTGGATCTATGCCCATTGTCCGGGCTCCAATGGGCGTCTTAACAACTTGCTCGATGTCGAATTTTCCCGACGACTCGCCGGCCACCGCAAGTGAGCCATCGCCGCAACTGGCGAATGCCTGTCCCGAGTCGAAGCCCGTTGCATCCACGCCCGCGCCGATTGGCAGCGCCGCTAGAATTTTGCCGTTTTCGGTGCTCATCACGATCATCTTCTGGGGCTTTCGGCAGCCGATGAACAGACGGTGCGTCGCCTTGTCCAGCGCCAATCCCACTGGCTTGCCGCCAGGCGCAACAGGCCAGCGTGCGATTACCTTCCGCGTCTGCAAGTCAACCTCGGCCACGACGTCCTTGTCTTCGAGGTTGATGAAGACCTTCCCGGTTCCATCGGAGGCGAGAAACTCGGGTGCGCCGCCCAGTTCGATGGGCGGATCGATTTTGCCGGTCTTCGGATCGATGTCCGCTTTGAACGTCATCAGTACGCCCTTGTCACCTGAAACAGTCAGAATGCGCCTGAGTGCAGGATCATAGATAATGCCGTCGGAGTCGGGTAGTGCCGCCAGCTTGCCCAGCACGGCGTATGTCTTCAAATCGAAGATCACAATGGCGCCATCTCCGCCCCCATCGGTAATGAAGCCGCGCCCCAGAGAAGGGACAAGTGCCACGCCATGGGCAATCTTCTGGCCTGGGATATCGCCGAGGACCTTCCCTGTGGGGGCATCGATCACGAGCGTGTGGGTGCCCCGCGGAACAAACAGCCGCTGTGTTTGCGGATCGACCGTGAGATAGTCCCATCCGCCTTCTCCGCCAATATGCAATGTTTTTGTTACTTCCCACTTCGTCTGTGCGACAGCCGGCAGTAAACCACCGAGCAGCAACACCGCCATCGACATTCCAACAATCCGCTTCGTACGCATGCTTTCTCCTGACTGGATTCAATGCACTGAGGAGCAATACATTGGGCTACCGTGCACGAAGATAGCATGCGAATGCTTAATCGTTGCTGAATGCGACTTCAAATTGTGGTGGCTTGTAACTCTGGTTCGGGCTTGGGAGTAGCGGGATTGAGGACGTGGGTCAGCCAGTGGCCGGTGTGGGAGATGGGGTTGGCGGCGATCTCTTCGGGGGTGCCGGTGGCTACGATCTGGCCGCCACCGCTGCCGCCTTCGGGGCCCATGTCGATGACCCAGTCGGCGGATTTGATGACGTCGAGGTTGTGCTCTATGACGAGGAGGGAGCCGCCGCCTTCGATGAGCTTGCGGAAGGCCGCGAGGAGTTTGGCTACGTCGTCGAAGTGGAGGCCGGTGGTGGGCTCGTCGAGGATGTAGAGGGTGCGGCTGCGGGCTTTGGCGGCGGTGTCGTTGCTGCTGCGATTGGTGATGGAGCGGGCTGTTGCCAGGTGCGAGGCTAGCTTGACGCGCTGGGCTTCGCCGCCAGAGAGCGTGGTGGCGGACTGGCCGAGGCGGACGTAACCGAGGCCTACTTCGTCGAGGACGTAGAGCTTGTCGACGATCTTGGGGTGGCCGGCGAAGTAGACGAGGGCTTCCTTGACGGTCATGTTGAGGACGTCGTGGATGTTCTTGCCCTTGTACTTGATGTCGAGGATGGTGGATTTGTAACGAGTGCCGTTGCATTCTTCGCAGGGGAGCTCGATGTCGGCGAGGAACTGCATCTCGACGGTGACGGTGCCGTCGCCTTCGCAGATATCGCAGCGACCGCCGGGGACGTTGAAGGAGAAGTGGCCGGCGGTGAGGCCCTTGCGCTTGGCGTCGGGCTGGGCGGCGAAAAGGGCGCGGATGTCGTCGAAGGCCTTGATGTAGGTGACGGGGTTGGAGCGCGGGGTGCGGCCGATGGGGGACTGGTCGACGAGGATAACGTCGTTGAGGTGCTGGGTGCCGGAGAGCTCGCGGTAGAGGTGCGTGGGGTCGCCGCCTTCGGTTTGGCCGAGAGACTGCATGAGGGCGCGGTAGAGGACTTGGTGGACGATGGTTGATTTGCCGCTGCCGCTGACTCCGGTGACACAGCAGAGGAGGTTCAGTGGGACGTCGAGGTCGACGCCGCGGAGATTGTGGATGCGGGCTCCGGTAAGCTTGAGGTGTTCGCGGCCGGGCTCGCGGCGGTGCTTGGGGACCGGGATGGTGAGGCGGCCGGAGAGATATTTGCCGGTGATGGATGCGGGGTTGACGGTGACTTCGGCTACTGTGCCGGAGGCGAGGAGCTGGCCGCCTAGTTCACCGGCTCCGGGGCCGAGGTCGAGGAGGTGGTCGGCGGCACGGATGACGTCGGGGTCGTGCTCGACGACGAGGATGGTGTTGCCGAGGTCGCGGAGCTCTTCCATGATGCGGATGAGTTTGGCGGTGTCGCGGGTGTGGAGGCCGATCGAGGGCTCATCGAGGACGTAGAGAGCTCCGACTAGGCGGGAGCCGAGGGATGTGGCTAGCTGGATGCGCTGGGATTCGCCGCCGGAGAGCGTGGAGCTTAGGCGGTCGAGGGTGAGGTAGTCGAGGCCGACTTGATGGAGGAAGTGGATGCGCTGGCGGACTTCTTCGAGGATCTTTCCGGCGATCTCTAATTGTGAGGATGACAGTTGCAAATTGTCGAAGAAGTTTTGCGCGGCAGTGATGGTGAGGGCGGATACTTCGCAGATGTTTTGGTTGTTGATAAGGACGGCGCGGGCTTCGGCGCGGAGGCGCTGGCCTCGGCAGTCGGGGCAGAGGGCGTAGCCGCGGTATTTGGAGAGGAAGACGCGGACGTGGAGCTTGTATTTCTTGCGTTCGAGCGCGGCGAAGAAGCCGCGAATGCCGGGGAAGCTGCCGTTGCCGTCTTCGATGAAGCGCTGCTGCTCGGGGGTGAGATCGTACCAGGGGATGTCGGTGGGGATGCCGGCGACTTTGGCGGCGCGGATCATCTCGCCGTGGTGGACGCGATATTTCGTCGTGGTCCAGGGGGCGACGGCTCCGGCGGCGAGCGTCTTTGATTTGTCGGGGATTATGAGGTTGGGGTCGAAGTCGATGGTGTTGCCGAAGCCCTGGCAACGGGGGCAGGCGCCGTAGGGATTGTTGAAGGAGAAGAGGCGCGGTTCGGGCTCGCGGTAGGCGCGGTGGCAGGTGGTGCATTCGAAGGCGGCGGAGAAGCGGAGGTGCTGCGGCTCGGCTTCGCCTTCGCGGGGGACAGTGTGGAATTGGATTTCGCCGGACTCGCGGTAGCCGGTTTCGATGGCGTCGACGAGGCGGGCACGGATGTCGGGACTGAGGGCGAGGCGGTCTACGAGGACGTAGATGGGCTGGCTGAAGTCGAGTTCGAGGAGGGATTCGGGGGTGGAGAATTCGACTATTTTTCCGGATTGGTAGAGGCGGTTGTAGCCTCGGCGGCGGAGTTCGGTGAGGCGGTCTTTGAGGGCGTCGGTGAGGTCGAAGGCGGGAGCGACCGCGGATTTGACAGATTTTGCGGATTTTTTTGCGGCGATTTTTTTGGGTTTGGAGGCGGGCTCTTCGGTCTCGGTGGTGGTGGGGACTTGCATCGGCTCGAGTTTGATCTCGGCGCGGACGATGGGGAAGAGGGCGTAGGTGCGCGTGCCTTCGGGAAGGGCGAAGAGGGCGGTGACGATCTCGTCGACGGTGTCGGTTTTGACGATGCCGCCGCAGTGGAGGCAGGTTACGGTGCCGCAGCGGGCGTAGAGGAGGCGGAGGTAGTCGTAGATCTCGGTGGCGGTGGCTACTGTGGAACGGGGATTGCGCGTCTGGTTCTTCTGCTTGATGGCGATGGCGGGGGCAAGGCCATCCATGTGGTCGACGTCGGGTTTTTCGATGCGCTCGAGGAATTGGCGGGCGTATGCGGAGAGGGATTCGACGTAGCGGCGCTGGCCTTCGGCGTAGACGGTGTCGAAGGCCAGGGAGGATTTGCCCGAGCCGGAGACGCCGCTGACGACAGTCAGGGCGTTGTGGGGGATGTCGACGTCGATGCCCTTGAGGTTGTGGGTCCGGGCTCCGCGGATTGTGATTTGATCGAGGTTCTGGGTGGACTTTTGATCGCTCATGGCCAAACTTCTATTGTCAGGCATTTGGCGGGGGAGTGCGAATTAACTGGAATAGCAGGTATTAGAGGGCTTCTTTTCGTTATCTCAACGGTCGACCGCGACTAGGGTTTGTGCTTTTGAAGATTGGATGAAGATCCAAAGAATTTCCAGAACCATAGGCCACACAATCACCATCGTTACAAGCCATCCGGATCTTGAACGAATGGGGCCTGTTGCAGAGCTGTAGACAATCAGACAAAGTGCTGCGTTGGCCAGATAGGCGGTGTTGAGACCGACAAGGCAGGCGCGGGTTGGAAATATGTGGCGCCGGTGTAAGACCAAAGTTGTCGCGCTTGCGATTACGATGCCAAGTCCCAGGCTGAGGACCGAGAGGCGCTGCCATTCGCTCGTCCCAGCGAGGTGCAATAAGAATGGCGCCTCAACCAATATCGTCGCCCAGATCGAAAGGCCCACGGTGATCCAGATGATGCGTCGTCCCGCAGGCGTGGACAGTTGCTTTGAAAAAAACGCGCGCAGGCGGAGCCAAATCATGGGAAATGCCAGAAAGAATGGTGCACCTACGAATGCGTGCCACCAGTTACCCTGATTTCCGGGAACTCTTAGCATCACTGCGTTCAAGGGCGATGTGTCGAGTGCGAAAGGGAGAAATACAACAATCCCGGCTAACAGCGAAACCAGCAGTGCAATGGCGTTGAGTGATGTGGGGACTCGCACTTCTTCCGACTGAGTAGCGGTGTAGTTCTTATCTTGGTTGCCCATGGTTGCGAATTGTAGGTTATCTGCTGCGAAGGACCTATGCGGCGCGAATCAAACAAGTTACGAGGCGGAGAGGGATTCGACCTAGTGGCGCTGACCTTCGGTCAGACGGTGTCGAAGGCGAGGGATGATTTGCCGGAGCCGCTGACACCGCTGACTACGGTCAGGGCGTTGTGCGGGATATCGACGTCGATGCCCTTGAGGTTGTGGGTCCGGGCTCCGCGGATTGTGATTTGATCGAGGTTCTGCTCGGGCGTTAAGCGCGAATTAATCAAGGAGAAGCTGCCCCGATAAGCGATGGTTACCGACGCTAGTTGTTGCTCAGCGCGACTCTGCTTTCGACTTCGACGGGCTCGCCAAGCACCAGATATGGTTGAAATACCCACTTCTTAATAGCATTTTCAGCCGCCTTGTATGCTTCGGATAGACCACTGATAGCATGGGCGCTTGTAACGTGCCCATCCTTTCCAATAACTATCTCGACATCAACCCTAAAATGTTGCCCCCGAAGCGAATTTGGCCATTCAGGGAAGGGTTGATTAATTGGCTTTACGACAACCCCTTTTGCGCGTTGGCTGGCAAGATTGACTGCATCTGGAGGAGGCGTGAAGTCGCTGTCTTCGATACGTGGAATTGTCTCTAGATTCTTAACTCGCAATTTGAGAAATGGATGCCCTCCATCCGTAATTTCAACATCGCGTCCTACATGATGGCTTTCGATCGATACGATGTCATTGTAGACAGTCTGATACCAGCCTTCTCCGCGGACATAACGAAGGGCCGCGCTGTCTTTGTCGAAACAGTACTGGGTTGGAGCACTAATCCCGGCCGTCCTTTCCAGAACGACACAATTCACGCTGTGGGTGCCAAACGTTCGTTCCAGTGAGCTCTTATGAAAATTCAGGAGAGTAGCTGCGTAAGAAAATGGGTTGATGATCTCAGTTCTTGCTTTTGTCTCAGCCCGATTCGGCCACCGCTGATCTCCAAGGCGGAAGAGACCGTGGTCGGTGGCATAGTCCGTTTGGTTTAATGCGTCGCTTTTGTAGCTTATTTTGTATTTCTTCGGGCCAGCCCAGAATTCCTCGACAACGCCACTATGCACATTATCCCCATCCTCATCGAACTGGTCGTACTCGATGACAATGTGCCATGGGTTCAGGTCCGTCGACTCTAGGCCGTTCAATGCCGACTGAGCTTGTATCCACATCGACACATCTCCTGGGGTCTGATCAATTGCCGGGGTAGAACCGCGGAAGGCTATTGATCCGGTCCACGAAGTGTCCGGAGGTATGGCAATTACGGTGTCGGATGAATGATCGGGAGTAGCAACGACCACCTTCACTTGTTCCGTGCGATCAGCGGGGTTAGATGTCGTCGGAGTTTGCGCAAAGAGACCAAGACTATATAGCAGGGGGCCAAAGGAAAAGAGAACAATAGGTTTTAGCATGAAAGGTCTTACAGGACGCTCGCATAGGATGACATAGTTTTCAATGCAATACGACCTCAATTTTGCGGTTGCGGGCGGAAGATTTCTATGAAGAGGAGGCAGGCTCCGATGACGATGCAGCTGTCGGCTACGTTGAAGTCGGGCCAGTGGTAGTGGACGATGTGGACTTCGATGAAGTCGACGACGAAGTGGTAACGGATGCGATCGTAGACGTTGCCTATGGCTCCGCCGAGGATGAGAGCGAGAGCGACCGAGGTGAGGGAGAGGGTGTGGCGCACTCTCCAAAGCATCGCCAGAACGATGCCGATGGCAACGACGGAGAAGAGCACGAGGCCGTGGCGGACGGCGGCCGACGAGGCTGAGTCAGAGAACATGCTGAAGGCGGCGCCGGTGTTGAGAACGTGGGTGATACGAAGGACGCCCGGGATGATGGTGTGGGCGCTGCCCTCCGGCAGGCGGTGGACGATGAAGCGCTTCGTGAGGCGATCGACGATGGCTACCACGGCGGCTAATCCGAGCAGGATGCCGATGTAGTTGCGCGAGCCCGGCTGGGTGCTGGGTTTGGGGTCGAACTCGGTGGGTGGGTACTCGTATTTTGGTGGCATCAGGCTTGGGGCTCCGTTCCGTTCGCCGGGGCGTCGTAGGGTGGGTAGTTGATGGCTTGTAGGGCGTCGGCGCAGCGGAGGCAGACGGTGGGATATCGGGCGTCGTCGCCTACGTCGGGGACGTAGCGCCAGCAGCGCTCGCATTTGGGCTTCTCGGAGCGGCGTACTGCCATGGTCGGCAAATCGTCAGGATTGTTATGAGTGGCTTTCACAAATTCCACTTCGGAGACATTGAAGAGTTCAGGTAACGCGATTGCATATCTTTGAAGTCGCGCATCCGATTCCGAATGGTCACTCACGTTGAGTGTGACGGTTGCCTCCAATGATTTGCCGATGATCTTCTCAGCCCGTAGACCTTCGAGCTTCGCCAGGACATCGCTGCGGACGAAGAGGAGATGCTCCCAGTCGGTTTCGATCTGCTTGACGTTGCCGGGGACGATGTCGGCGATGCTGGGGAAGAGAGCCAGGTGGACGCTGGACTCGCGGCCTTCGACCTTGGGTAGGAGTTGCCAAACTTCGTCGGCGGTGAAGCTGAGGATGGGGGCGATGAGGCGGGTGAGGGCTTCGGCGATACGCCAGAGGGCTGTCTGGGCGCTGCGGCGAGCGGGGTGGTTGGGGGCGAAGGTGTAGAGGCGGTCTTTGAGGACGTCGAGGTAGAGCGCGCTGAGATCGGTGTTGGTGAACTCGTTGAGAGCGTGATAGGCGCGGTGGAACTCGAAGTCGTCGTAGGCGGCGCGGATTTTGGTGGTCAGCTCGGCCAGGCGGGCGAGGATGTACTGGTCTAAAGGCTCCATCGCAGAAAACGCGATGGCGTTTGTTGCAGGGTCGAAGTCGTGGATATTGCCGAGCAGGAAGCGCAGGGTGTTGCGCAGCTTGCGGTAGTTGTCGCTGACGCGCTGCATCAGGTTTTCGCTGGCGGCTACGTCTTCGCGGAAGTCGACGGAGGCTACCCAGAGGCGGATGATCTCGCCGCCGAGGCGTTTGGCGATGTCGACGGGATCGACGCCGTTACCAAGGGATTTGGAAAAGGCGCGGCCTTGTTCGTCGAGGGTCCAGCCGGAGGTGGCGACCATCTTGTAGGGGGCCTTGCCGCGGATGGCCACCGATGTGAGTAACGACGAGTGGAACCAGCCGCGGTGCTGGTCTCCGCCCTCCGTGTAGAGGTCGGCGGGGAAGTGGAGTTCGGGTTCGAGGTCGAGGACGGCGTGCCAGCTTGCGCCGGACTCGAACCAGACGTCGAGGATGTCCATCTCCTTGCGGAACTCTTCGTTGCCGCAGGGGCATTTCGTGCCCTTGGGCAGAAGGGTGGCGGCGTCGTGGACGTACCAGGCGTCGGCGCCTTCTTTTTTGAAGAGGTCGACGATGCTGCGGTTGACGGCGTTGTCGTTGAGCGGCTTGTGGCACTTCTCACAGAGGAAGACCGCGATGGGAACGCCCCAGATGCGCTGGCGCGAGATGCACCAGTCGGGGCGGGTGGCGATCATGTTGGAGATGCGTTCCTGTCCCCAGGAGGGGTCCCAGACGACCTGGGCGATGGCGTCGAGGGCGAGCTGGCGGAAGGTGGTTTCGGTGCCATGGGCGTTGAACATCGGGGTTTCCATGCCGATGAACCACTGCTCGGTGGCGCGGACGATGATGGGGTTGTGGCAGCGCCAGCAGTGCGGGTAGGAGTGCTCGAAGCTGGTGGCGCTGAGGAGGGCTCCTTTTTCGCGTAGGAGTTCGATGATGACAGGGTTGGACTTGAAGACGGTGAGGCCGTCGTAGGGCTGGGCTACGTCTCCGCCGCCGAAGGTGCCGGTGTTGCGGTGGCGGCCGGAGTTGTCGACGTACTGGAGCTCGGGGAGGTCGTAGCGCTTGCCGGTGTAGAAGTCGTCGACGCCGTGGGCGGGCGAGGTGTGGACGGCTCCGGTGCCCTGCTCGGCGGTGACGTAGTCGGCGTTGACGCCCAGGATGCTGCGGTCTAGGAATGGGTGCTTGAACGTGGTGCGGTCGAGGCGGCTTCCGGGGAACCGGGCGATCTCGACTGCGTTGGGAAGATTGCAGGCAGTTTTGACTGATTCAGCCAGCTCTGCCGCGACGAGATAGACCGTTTCGTCGCCGGTCTTCAGAGCGACATACTCCATGTGCGGATTGAAGGCTACGGCCTGGGACGCGGGGAGAGTCCAGGGGGTGGTGGTCCAGATGATGGTGGCGACGTTTTTTCCCGCGAGGGCGGCGTCGATGGCCGAGGGATCGCTGGTGAGGGTGTAGCGGACGTAGACGCTGGGCGAGGTGTGCTGCTCGTACTCGACTTCGGCTTCTGCGAGGGCAGTGCGGTCGTGGATGCACCAGTAGACGGGCTTGAGGCCCTTGTAGACGAAGTCCTTCTCGAAGAAGTCATAGAAGGTTTCGACGATGCTGGCCTCGTAGCCGAAGGACATGGTGAGGTAGGGCTCGGACCAGCGGCCGAAGACGCCGATGCGCTCGAATTGGCTGCGCTGGAGATCGACGTATTTCTGGGCGTAGTCGCGGCAGGCCCTGCGGACGGCGACGGGGTCCATCTCGAGTTTTTTGCGGCCTAACTGCTCGTCGACTTTGATTTCGATGGGCAGGCCGTGGCAGTCCCAGCCGGGGACGTAGGGGGAGTCGAATCCGGCCATGGTCTTGGTCTTGACGACGAAATCCTTGATGCACTTGTTGAGCGCGTGGCCCAGGTGGATGGCTCCGTTGGCGTAGGGAGGCCCGTCGTGGAGGATATATTTGGGCGAGCCGGCGCGGGCGGCGCGAATCTGAGCGTAGAGGTCGTCCTTCTGCCAGGCCTCGAGGCGAATGGGCTCATTCTGGGGCAGATTGGCCTTCATGGGGAAGGTGGTCTGGGGCAGATTGAGCGTGGACTTCAGGGGCTTCACAGGCTGCTCCGTTGCGGTCTTCAATTCGGGTGCTTCCGGCATTCGATCCTCTTATTTCCTTATAGACAGGGGCGCGGTTTGCGCCAAACTCTTATTGTAGCTGGGGAAATGGTATCGAATCTGATGCCTGCGAGACATTCGCCGGGTGAGGTGCGTCCAATGAAACGAGCGGACGAGGATGAATGTTTGTAGAATGTTTTTGGAGCCAAGTGCCGAGCCCGGTAGTAGAGATTTGAACCGGCAGTAGACCGGAGACGTAGATTACGATAGACAGTTGCGCACGATTCTCGACATGGATAGGCGGCCGGCTCAGCCGACTGCCACCGAGGCAAAGCAGCTTATGGCGAATACATTGTTGACACCACCGGAGACCGATCCAGGCAAAGAGGGCCCGACCCTCCGTCCGGCGGAAGCACCACAACTGAACGAAGAGACCGAAGGGTCGATGTGGGCTTCGCTGTTTGCAAACCTTAGCGATCTTTTCAACCCGGTAAAAGAAGCTCCCCTGGTTCTCGAATCACGTCCGGTCGAGAACGATCTGATCATTAAAGAAGAAGGCGTCTTCTCGTCGCTGTGGAGCAGCATTCGGGATGTCTTCTTCCCGCAGAAGCTGCCGCCGCTGGTGTTGGAGTCGAAGCCGATCGCGGTTGCCGACCCGATGAAGGTGAAACGGGACCCGAAGTCAACAGCGATGGCCGTTGCGATCCATGGTCTCGTGATTCTTCTGATCGCATACATGCTGATCAAGAAGGTTGCGTTTACCGCTCCGGCAAAGACAACGCTGGTGACTGAGATTGCTGTTCCGCCGCAGGCGCCGCCGAAAGCTGCGACGATGGGCGGTGGAGGCGGACAGCGCGGGCCGACGCCGGTGACGAAGGGATCGCCGCCGAAGTTTGCCGACACGCAGATCGTTCCGCCGAAGGCTCCGCCACTTGTCGAGCCCAAGATCAAGATCGAGCCGACAGTCGAAGTGCAGAAAGACGTCAAAATGGCGATGAACCTTCCGAATTTCGGACTGCCTAATTCGCCGCTGGTTGGGATGTCGATGGGCAATGGCAGCGGGACCGGGCTGGGTTCGGGCAATGGCTCAGGTATTGGGCCAGGATCGGGAGGAAATATCGGTGGCGGTCCACGGAGGATCGGCGGTGGTGTTTCGGCTCCGGTGCTGATCTTCCAGGTAGAGCCTGAGTTTTCCGAAGAGGCCCGTAAGGCTAAGGTCGCGGGAAATGTTCTGGTGAATCTGTGGGTCGATACCAATGGAAATCCAAGCCATGTTCGTGTAGTTCGCGGCGTAGGCATGGGACTTGACGAAAAGGCTGTTGAAGCGGTGCGGCAGTATAGGTTCAAGCCCGCGATGGAAAACGGAAAGCCAGTGCTGGTGGAGTTGAACGTCGAGGTCAACTTCCAGATCTTCTAGTGTGGTTTTTAGAAAGAGAAAGGCCCGCTTGATAGCGGGCCTTTTCTGTTTGGTGGATGTCTCAGGCAGCTTGCGAGGCTGAGTTCGCATGCTGCATGCGTGGGGTGTTGGAACGGCTCAGTTTGACGGATGGATTGGATTGAAGGTGGAAGCGATCGACCTGCTGCTCCAGAGCGACGGCTGTTGAGCGGAGGGTTTCGATGCCTGCGGCGGTGGTGGCCATCTCGACGAGATTGTCGTGGCTGAGGTTGTGGATGGCGTCGAGGCTTGCACTGGACTGATCAGCAGCGGCAGCCTGTTGCGAGGCGGCGATGGCGATCTGGGCGATCATCTTGTCGACGCGTTCGGCCATTCCGATGATGCGCTCGAGTGCTTCGCCGGCCTGAGTCGTCGTAACGACGCCCTGTTCGACGGTACCGGTGCCGCTCTCCATGCTGGCGATGGCGATGCGGGTGCGATCCTGAATCTCCTGGATCATGGTCGCGATTTCGCCGGTAGCCTGCGCGGTGCTTTCGGCGAGACGGCGGACTTCTCCGGCTACGACCGCGAAACCCCGGCCGTGATCGCCGGCGCGGGCGGCCTCGATCGCTGCGTTGAGTGCGAGCAGGTTGGTCTTGCGGGCGATCTCGTCGATGACAGTGACGATTTGGCTGATGCGCTTGGAGTCGTCGCCGAGCAGGCCCACCGTGGACGACGTTTCGCTAACCGCCGTCGCGATGGAGTGCATGGAGCCGAGGACGTGTTTGACGATCTCTCCGCCTTCGCGAGCCGTCTGGGCGGCGCTGCGTGCTGTTTCGGCGGCGGACTGAGTATGGCGTGAGACCTCGGCGATGGAGGCTGACATCTCCTGCATGGCAGTGGCCGCCTGCTGTGTCTGCTGGCTCTGCTGATCGATGCGGCGGTGGATCTGATCGGAGGCCGTGCGCATGGATGCAGCGTTGCCGGTGAGAGAGCCTGCGGTATCGGCGACGGTACCGATGATAGAGCCGAGGCTGCTCTGCATCTTCTGCATGGCTGCGGCGAGGGTGCCTATCTGGTCCTTGCCGTAGAGATGGTCGAGCTCTTTGCCGGTGAGATCGCCTTCAGAGATGGCGTCGGCGCGCTCTGCAACCAGATCGATGGATTTCGTAATGCGCCGAGCGAGCATGACCGAGACAACTCCGCCGATGAGTGCGCCGAGAATCGTCGCAATCCAGAGCGTGTAGAGCGTCGAAGAGTTTGCATGCTGCAGCTGGAGGACTTCGTCGTCAGCCTGGGTCATCTGCGATTGCCCGAGGTCGCCACCCATGGCAAAGAGAGATTTCTCAAGCGGCAGGATCTGGTTCTGGAAGGTGTCGTAGGCCTGCGCTGTGCCTTGCGCTGTCTTAGATTCGTTAAGCTGCTCGACCTTGTCTTCAAGGGATTTAAGATTGGTGAGGCCGGTGTCGAGGTCGTTGATGCGGTTGGCATCATAGCCGAGACTATAACGCGATGCGAACTCCTTGAGCTTGGTCATCGACGTGTCTGCCTGTGCGAGGTTCTGCTGGCGAGCGTGTCGGAAGCTGGCCGATGATACCGGATCGATACCAAAGAGCATGTACGACTCGAGCGCGTGAATGCTGTAGAGAACCTGGATGCGGAAGTCGCGCGTAGTTGAGTTGATGGGGATGTGTTGCGTGGTGGCGCTGGCTGCGAGGCGGTTGGATTCTTCTATGCGCATGGTTGCGGTGAAGGCACTGAGCAGCATGGCGCAGACGAGAATGCCTGTAGTGAGGCCGAGTTTTGATTCAAGTTTCATGTTGATCCTTATCGACGCAATGGTTTTCAGTGACGTGGATTATTCGATGTTGAAGTTGATTTCGACTTCCGATTCAGAGACGCTGGGGTTGGGCGCAAACTTCCACTTGCGCACAGCGTCTTGTGCCGCGGGTGCCAGCAGGGCGTGACCGGACTCGACCTTCGTGCCGGAGACGGTGCCGTCGGGCTGAATCTCGACAAGCAGAACAACTTTGCCGCCCACGTGCATGCGGTGAGCGAGTTCGGGGTAGACGGGTTGGACGCGGGTGACGATGGCGCGATGGCTGTCGCCAGCGAGAGCACTGCTCGCACTGAGGGCGAGAGCGCTGATGCAAATGAGAGAACGGGCAATACGAATGGGAATAGCCATTTGAAGCCTCCAAAGGATACAGAGGCTGTATCGGCGGAGGCTGCGAAGGCTTTAGTGAGTGGCCAGTGCGGGAGTGAATATCTCAGCGAAGGTGAGGTTATCGGCGGGGCTGCCTGTTCGCTGTTTCCAGTCGAGGAAGAGCTTGCCGTAGCTATCGGTGAGACACGTGGCGGGATCGATATTGAGTTCAGCTAAGGTGCGGTCGATCCACTCTGGTGGACCTTCGAGCTCGGCGTAGTTTCCGATGGGTGTTTCGTCGATGACCAGGTGGGTTACGGTGTCGGTGACGGGATCGACTTGTGACCACTCGGTGCGGAACTTTTCGTAGACGAATGCGGGTGTGAAACCAAGTTGCTCGAAGATGGCGCCGAGGGCAGGGCCGTCTTCGACTGTAGTTTCGGTTTCGACGCGCACTTTATATCGAGTGTCGTCTGACGACTCGTCGTGCGGGCGCTTGTGAGTTACGGTCCACTGCGTGCCGTAGTGGCGCAGGCGGAGAAGCTCACGCTTGGCTCGGAGGCTGCGAGCGGGCGTGTCGTAGAGAGTGTTGTGCTCGAAGGTGCGCGGAGTGTCAAGGTGGAAGCCGAGCTGAGGGAGGCGAGACTGTAAGGCGGCTGGATCGGCGACGGGGAGTTTGAGTTCGATCTCGTGGGCCTGCATGGGGTGAGTATACGGCTGATGGGGGCTCCGACGGCGATAGGATGGAGAGATATGTTCAGTGGAAAAACGGAACGATTACAGGGGGAAGCTGGGCTGCTGCGAGCGGCGGAGTTGCTGCGCGTAGGTGGGACGGTCGCGTTTCCGACGGAGACCGTCTATGGATTGGGCGCCAATGCTCTTGATTCGAATGCAGTTGGGAAGATATTTGCCGCAAAGGAGAGGCCGGGCTGGGACCCGGTCATAGTCCATGTCTGCGATCAGGAGATGGTGGCACGAGTGGCCTCGATTGAGCCGGGGCAGGCGGCGAAGGTACAGGCTTTGATGGCGGCTTTCTGGCCCGGGCCGCTGACTCTGTTACTGCCGAGGACGGCTACGGTGCCGGATGCGGTGACGGCGGGGAGGCCTTTGGTCGGCGTGCGGATGCCAGCGCATCCAGTAGCTTTGGAGTTGATTCGTAAGGCAGGGGTACCGGTGGCAGCTCCGAGTGCGAACCGGTTTGGGCGGACTAGTCCTACTACGGCGGCGCATGTGCTGGAAGATCTCGATGGACGGATCGACGCTGTGCTGGATGGCGGTGCGACGAATGTTGGGGTTGAGTCAACAGTGCTGGATGTGGGGTCGATGATGATCTATCGGCCAGGAGCCGTTACGGCGGAGATGATTGCAGCTGTTGCGGGTGACGTGCAGGTATTTCAGGCGCATGCGGTGGATGCAGCGCGTGCTCCTGAGAGTCTGCCTTCGCCGGGAGTTGGGCTGCGGCACTATGCTCCGCGGGCGAAGCTGGTTCTGGTGGATGCGCCGACCGAGAATGCGCTGAGTGAGGCTATCGAGCGGTTTGGTCAGGGTGGAGAATCGGTGGGCGTGATGCTTCCTGACGGGTGGATCGCTTCAGGTGTGGCGAAGATATTTGAGTGGGGACCGTGGCGGGACAACGATGTGCTGGCGCGGAGGCTCTTCGCTGGGTTGCGAGCGCTGGATGAGGCCGGGGTCTCGGTTATTCTTTGTCCCTTGCCAGAGGGCAACGGAATTGGGGCTGCTTTGCAGGACAGGCTGAAGAAAGCTGCGCGGAAGAAGTAAGAACACGCAACGATTTTTTACTGACTTGCTGTCAGCGGGCGGCGGTGGTGAGTTGGCCTGCGAAGGCGTCGAGAGAGAGGCTGCGGAGAAGGTTGCGGCGCATTCCGCTCTGCACCTGGTCGAGGCTGCGGGAGGCCTGCTCGATCCATTGAAACGAGAGGGATTGGGCGAAGCGTTCGAGTTCGGCGCGGAGGTCAGTGTTGCGAAGGAGTTCGGGGGTGCCGGCCTGGAGGAGCAAGATGTCTTCGAGTAGGAGCGAGAGGGTGCGGAGGAGTTCGGCGGTCTTCTGCTGGCCTTCGGCTCCGGCGCGGTAGGTTTCGGTCATCTTGAAGAGGGCGGTGTGGTCGGGCTCGCTGGCGGCGTTGCGCAGGAGCAGCAGGGCATCGGTGCGGGCTGCGGTGTAGGCGACGAGGTCGAAGCCGAGGGCCTTGCCTGCGGCTCCCTGGGCGAGGCGGGCGATGAGTGTGCGCTGTTTGGGGGCGATGTCGGGGCGGCGGTCGGCGAGGAGCATCTCGATCTCTTCGACGGGCAACGCGCCGAGGCGGACGAGAGCGCAGCGAGAGCGAATGGTCGGAAGGAGTTCGCCGGGATTTTCCGCCAGGATGATGATGTGGACCGTTGCGGGCGGCTCTTCGAGGACCTTGAGGAGGGAGTTTGCAGCCTCCTTCATGAAGTTGGCAGCGGTGAAGATAAAGATTTTGCGCGGAGCTTCGCCGGGCAGGGTGTGAGAGCGATTGATGACGGTGCGGACCTGGCCGAGTTTGATGAGGAGTTGTGGAGGGTCGGGAGGAACGATGAGGACATCCGGGTGGGGCTGGATGAGGACGCGGGTGTCCTTCTTGTCGGTCTCGCGAAGGTCTTCGCGAGCGGCTACGGCCTGGTCGACTTGCTCCTCCAGATTTGCGGCAGAGGCGATACGGGTGCAGTTCTTGCAGACTCCGCAGAAGGAGGCTAACGACTGACCATTCGACCAGAGATCGCGGGGCTGGCGCTGGCATTCGACGGCCATGGCAAGCATCAGGGCGAGGGTGTATTTGCCCGCTCCAGTGGGTCCAGCGAGGATGAGCGAGTGCGGGAGGCGACCGGCGGCGATGGCGGTGCGCAGATGCTCGACCGCGGCGGCGTTGCCGAGGAAGTCGTTGAACGTCATGGGCTCTGCAGCCTGGGTCACTCTTTGATACCCCTCTCCCTACACTTTATTGCGCAAAGTATTCTATTGAATGAAGTTAGTGTCGTACTTCGAGGTGATCTGCACGAGATACCGGGCGAGCCCCTGCTTGCAGGATATCGGATTTAGAGGGTGGTTTTGTCAAGCAGGTGACCTTTACCAGATAGTGCGGTCAGTTTGGCTTTGGCTCAACATTTGAGTGGCTACGACGAATCGCACCGATGAACGCGGCAATAAGTGCGATAACCGCTGCAACACAAGATAAAAAGAAGATCAGAATCAGGATCGCCGTAAATGTGCCTGCACACACGAGATCTCCGCGAATAAATGCTCCCGCGAGGCTGAGAACTGACACCAGGGCGAAAATCCCCGAAACTTTATAAGCGGACATGTCAGTCATGCTCTCACAAGCTCCTCAAACTTCCTAAACTAACCCGATCCACCGTTGATCACGGTGGATCGGGGTGCTCTATCAATTAGTGTCGGCCTTCTACAAGCTTGGGCAGGCGGCGGTTGTGCGTGGCTTGCTCGTAGGCGTAGGCGTAGCCGATGAGGTCGCCGTCGTGCCAGCGGACGCCTGAGATCTCGAGGCCGAAGGGAAGGCCGTTGTCGTAGAAGCCTCCGGGGACGGAGGTGGCGGGGACGCCGATGCGGTTGACCCAGCCGGTTTCGCTGTATGGGCCGGCTGTGGAGGCTCCGGGGAGGGTTTCGTCGTAGGTGGGGATCTGGAGCGCGGGGTAGACGAAGCCGTCGAGGTTCCAGCGCTTGAGGGTGGCGTTGTACTCGTCGAGTGCGGCTCGTTGAGGGCCAAAGAAGTTGGCTTCGCGGTCGGGGTCGGTTTCGATGCTTTTTTGCGGCGTGGGTGGGTCGGTCTCTTTGCCGGGACGGGTGCCTCCGACCATGAAGGCAGGGAATTGTTCGCCGGTTGCGGCTTCGTATTGGGTGACGGAGTGGTATTGGGGCGGGCCGAAGTCGCGCAGGAAGTTGTTGACACCTTCGAGGCGGTAGGGACGGGTGTTCATCTTGCGTGCGGTGATGAAGAAGCTCTCGGGCAGAATCTGTTTGTCGATGATGACAGTGGCCCCGGCGGCGCGCAGCTGCTCGATCGCTTTCATGAAGGCGGCGCGAGTCTTGGGGGCGACGCCTCCGTTGAGTGGTGGGGCTTCGGGATCGGTCCCGTAAACGGTTGGTGAGCCTTCGAGGACGAACCATGGAACGCCGAAGCGCTTGCCTTTGAGCGCGTCTTTTTTGAGATAAGCGCTGTATGGGGTGCGTTGGGCTTTGGCGGCGCTGCCTTTGGTCCATGGGTCGAGCGGATCTTCGCCCTGCATGACCTCAAGCGCTGCGGCTGCTGTCGCTACGTTGCGGGCGAGCGGGCCGGTGTTGTCGCGGAGCCAGTCGAGCGGGTGAATGCCTGCGATGCTGGTGAGGCCGCGCGTGGGAAGGATGCCAACGAGACTGTTGTTGGCGGCGGGCTGGCGGATGGAGTTGGCGGTATCGGTTCCGGTGCCAAAGACGGCGAAGTTGGCGGCGACGGCGGTGGCTGTGCCGCCGGAAGAACCACCGGGGGAGAAGCGCTGGTCGTATGCGTCACCGGTGCGACCTCCCGCGGTGCTGATATTCGTGTCGCTGGCGGCGAAGTCGGGCATGTTGGTTTGGCCGAGGAGGACGGCTCCGGCACCGCGCAGGCGGGCGACGACGAGAGCATCGCGAGGGGCAACGAGTTGCTTGCCGGGAATGATGTAGCCTTTCCATCCAGCACTGGTGATCCAGCCGTTGACGCTGGTGTTGGCTTTGATGAGGATGGGCACTCCCCACAGCGTGCCGTGGGCTGTGCGCGGGGACGCGGCATCTTCTTCGGCGGCGCGGCGGAGCGCGCCTTTCGCATCAACGTAGAGGAGAGCTTTGTAGGTGCCGTCGTAGCGTGCAATGCGGTCGAGATACCACTGGGTGACCTGCACGATGGTGTAGCGATGCTGGGCGTAAAGGCGCTGCAGGCCGGGGATGTCGATCTCCATGAGATCGTGGTCGATGGTTGCCTGCGAGGGGGCAGGCTTTGCGGAAGGCTGGGCGCCGCGTCCGACTCCAGTGATAAGGCATGCAAGTAGAGCAGTGGTCCACATGGTGCGGCTTCGCGGCATACGAAAGATCCTTCCCGGTGTGCTGTTATTGCATCAGCGTAACAGGGCTGGCTGCTGCCTTACATTTTGTTGATGCGATCCTTGTATGAGAATGGATTCATGACTTCGGTACGGATGGACAAGTGGCTTTGGGCCGCCAGATTTTTCAAGACGAGAGCGCTGGCGGCGCGGGCTTGTGACCTTGGAAGGATCTCGTCGAACCAGCAGCCAGCTAAGGCTGCGCGGGATGTTCGGGTGGGCGATCTTTTGCTGGTGAAGAACGATGGCGGGGAGTTTCAGGTCGAGGTCCTGCTGCTCAGCGAGGTTCGCGGGCCTGCATCGGTTGCGCAGACTTTGTATCGGGAGACCGAGGCGAGTAAGGAGGCTCGGCTGAAGCTGGCGGGAGAACGCAACGCCATGGCGCAGTTTGAGGCGCTGCCTACGGGGAGACCTTCGAAACGAGATCGCAGGGAGATCAATCGGTTTCGGGGTCGCGGGTGATTTGTCCACCGTGGCTCAAGATCACACAGTGCGAAGCTGCTTCATCAATCGACGGCGCTCTTCGTCGAGAACGAGCTCCACGGGGCCCTGCTCCATGAACTGCCCTTCGGCCATTCGCACGACATCTGCGCCCAGCAGGTAGCACTCGCCGATATCGTGCGACACCGACAACACTGGAACCTTCCAGCGGGCGAGCCAGTCTCGCAAAGCTATCGCAAGTTCATCACGCAATAGACCGTCCAGTCCTGCGAAGGGCTCGTCGAGCAGGAGCAACGCTTTATCGATGCCGTCATAAGTTGCCGCAGCGGCTACGGCTCGTGCGACGGAGACGCGTTGGCGTTCTCCTCCGCTGAGCTGACTAGTGTCACGGTCCGCGAGGGTCGTCAGCCGGAGCAATCCGAGCACCTCGTCTAATACCTCTCGCTCGTCATCCGGATTCGACTGCCATCCCACGCCGTACGCGACGTTCTCCCGCACACTTCGATGCCGAAAGAGTCTCGCTGTCTGTGCAGCACTTCGTACGGGCCTGCGGTATGGGGGGACGAAGATACGCTCGTCGGTGCTCACGAGTACCTGCTCTATCGAGCCATAGGTGAGGTATCCCTCATCGGGCCGCACGAAACCCGCAATGGTTCTCAACACCGTGGTCTTTCCACTGCCTGAAGGGCCGAACAGCACGGTCCATGGCTGCGTCAACGCAAAGTCTACGTTGAGCGAAATTGCTCCTACACGGTGGCGAATCTTTACTATCAGCAGGCTATTGGACAATGTTGGCCTGCCTTTCGTCTGTCTTTCGCAAACTTGGCAGAAGATAGATCGCCAGCAGCGCGGTCATAGAGATGGCAAGCAGCACCAGCGCTGTGCGATTCGCTGCGGTGTAGTTACCATCCTGAACCAGGTCGTAGAGTGAGATTGAAAGGGTTCGCGTAACTCCCGGTATATTGCCGCCAAGCATCAGCACGACGCCGAATTCGCCGACCGTGTGGGTAAACGCCAGCACAGAGCTCGTCAGCAGGGAAGCCCGCGCCATTGGCAGCATCACGGTTCCAAACACTCTCCAGGGAGATGCTCCGAGCCCTGCTGCCGCTTCGAGATACTCGCGATCTACCGCGCCAAACCCTGCTACCAGCGGCTGTACCGCAAACGGCAAACTGTAAAGTACCGAGCCGACGAGGAGTCCTGAAAAACTGAACGCAAGGGGATGCCCGAACACGCGCATCAACAATCGCCCGGGCGCCGTCAGCGGCCCCATCGCTACCAATAGATAGAATCCGAGCACGGTCGGCGGCAATACCAATGGCAGCGCTATGACAGCCTGCACGAACGCCCGCGCCGGCCCACGCCCCGACGTGATCCACCACGCAAGAGGCACAGCAAACACCAGCAGTATCGCCGTTGTGCTTCCCGCCAGACGCAGCGTCAGCCAAAGCGCCTCAAGGTCCATGAGAACAGCCTAACGCAGCAGCCCGCAGCATGGTCAACGAAGTACGCATCATTCAACTGCCGGCGTGATACGTAATTACTCTGCGTTCGATGTTGGAACGCTGAAAGTCCGTATTCGGCTCAGACTGGATCGACACAATCAGCTCGGTCCAGTTCCCGTGTGTGTCGTAGACGTATTCAAATCGGTTGTGCTGGACGTTCAATCGGTCTGAAGTGTACTGCATCGCGCCGTTCTCATCGGCATTTGCCTCGCGATGTCTATGTTCGGAGGTTTCCTCGATGGGATCATCGTGATCATCATAACGATAGGTCGTGCGGCATTCGCCAAGGCTGCCCATTCTGTCCATCTGTTCGATGAGTCGGCTCTGGGCATCGTATGTGTACGTCGTGCTCGAGAATGTATCACTAAAGGCTTTCTTGAGCATTGCGGCCGTTTTCTCGCGGTCCTCCAAGGGAACCTGTTCGAGAAGGTCCAGGAACGGAGACTCTCCACCGAGGTGCATCTCTTCGCTCAATAGCGTGCCCACGCTGTCGCGCACGAGCGTCACGTACATTACGGGATTATGATTTGCGCCCTGAAAGAGAACTTTGGTCGGGAGGTCCTGTTCATCGTAGGTTGTTGTCATCGTTCTGACTCCAGGAGCGCCGTAGGAGTGTTTCGTTCCTTCGATGCCGTAGGAGACGTATCCTTCGAGAACAGGAACGACACACATTTTAGTTTTCTTGCCATCCGAATCGTAGGTGCAAATCTCCGAGTCGATCTGGGTGCCGTCGTCGTTCAGGTGCGTGGTTCTTATGTAGCGGCCGGCTTCATCGTAGAAGTACACGGTCTTGTTGGTGGGTCCGTCATTGAACCAGGAGTTGGACTCGATCAGTCGGTTTGCGTCGTTGTAGAGCCATTGCGAGCGCACGATGGAGCCATCAGGGTTATGAGTTTCTGTGCTGCTGATTGTTCCGTCAGGACGAAACGAGGTTAGGGTGAGGTGTCGACCCGGCTGCCAATCCTGCTGATCGAGATCCCAGGTGGCGAATTCCGTCCGTAGAGTTTCTACCGCGCCATGGACTTTCCATTTTGCAACATCACTCATGGTGGTTCCTCGCTTCCAGTGAGACTGGAAAACACTTTATAGAAAACGGAGGAAGGCGGCATGCCAAGGCCGAAGGTTTCGTCGGGATTAAGTTTTACTGCACATTCAATCCTGCATAGGTAAGTGCAAGGGCCCCGACTTCACTCCGTGCAAAATTCAATTACTGCGGCGTATCCAGTGGATGTGCGCTCTTTTCATAAAATTCGTTCTGCAGCTTGAGGCTCACGTTGTCGGCTTTGATGGCTTCGATGGCTTTGCTCACTGAATCGACCCACCATTTCATCTGATATTCGCCTAATTCATGGCTCGCGGCTGAACCGTCGCCGGCATAGTGCTCGGGAAAGCGTGCATACCACCAGATGCCGGTGTAGACGCCCGGCGGAAGGTTTTGCCGATGCTGGTCGACACCGGATTCGCTTGTGGCGCGGTCCAGATGCAGAAGATCGGGCCGGACGATCATCATCTTGGATGTTTCACTTTCGCCCGCGTGCTGGTCGTCGGTTGTTTTTCTTTTAGGCCCGCCGGTTGCCGGAGTGCGCTGGTCGAAGAGATAGACCACGTAATCATGCGGCTTATCCAGCTGCGACTGCGCAAAGTAGGGCAACAAACTAGCGTTTCCGCCGTGGCCGTTGACGATCAGAATTTTCTTGCAGCCGTTCCGGGCCATCTCGTCGGTGGTTGCCTGCAGCAGCGCCAACTGCAAGTCGCGACTGTAGGCCATCGTGCCGGGCTCGTGGCGCGCCTCGGAGATTTGACCGAAGTAATACTCCGGAAAGACCACGGCATATTGCTGTTCGGCGGCATGCAGCGCAACGTAGCGCACATCGATAAGGTCGGTTCCGATCGGCATATGCGGCCCATGCTTTTCAAGAATGCCGAACGGCAACAGACAGGTACCTTGCGAACGCTTGATAGCCTCGACGAAGTCCGGACCAGTGAGTTCTTCCCAATGGACCGACAGTTTGGGTTGCGGGGCGCTGTTCTGCGGTTGTCCTTTGCCGATGACTCCACAAAGAAGTAAGACAGCCGCTACACAGTAATGCTTGCAACACTTGCGATCCAGATATCGGGGCACTCGGCAGGTTCCTTTCTGCGCGGATTCTAGCATGGAGACGTCGCGATCCATGGAACGCGGAGTCAGGAACGAGCGACGTTGTCCGTGGTACTCTTCTGCTCAAATTCATTTGTCGTCGTGCCGTTTTTTGTCCTGCAGGAGACTATGCTTTTCCGCATGAGGGAGGAGTAAATGCGTTTCGTTATCTTCTCTTTAGCGCTGCTGAGTGCAATGCCTTGCACCCTCTCTGGGCAAGTGAAGGTTGGCGATCTTGCCAAGCCTCCGGCCGAGGCGCAGCAGTTCACCATCATGTCGACGGCGGGCGTCCACGGCAATTCCTTTAGGTGGGTTGGTCCTGATGGCATGCGTTTTGGGCGCGAGAGCCTGCTTCTTCGCGGGCAAATCTCCGAGACTGACAGCAGCGCCCGCCTTGGGACAGACGGGATGATTGAACAGCTCACGATCCGCGGCTTTACCCCACAAGGTGATGCGGGAGAGACCTTCGACATCAGGAACGGGGTAGCAAGCTGGAAGAGTCCTATTGATGCGGGGTCTGCAAAGTATCAGCACGCTGCCATGTACAACCCGTTAGGCGGGCCACTGGACCCTGGAGCAGTTTTGCTGGAGGCTCTTATTGCGGCGCCCGGGCAGTCCCTCTCGATGTTGCCAGGCGGCGAGGCGCATGCGGCGCCGCTAACCACTCTTACCGTTGGAAGCGGTGCAAAGAAACAGACGATCAAAGCCTATGCAATTACGGGCATATTCAACACTCCTTACCCCGTATGGATGGACGAACATGGACGTCTTTTTGCGATCGATGCGGGACTGACATGGATTCGCGCAGGATTCGAAGATTACCAGCCGCAATTGGACAAGGCTCAGGATGAGGCCATGGCCAAGAGCTCGGTCGGGATTGCCAAAAGCTTGCTTCAGGTACCCACGGGACCCGTGGCATTTACGCATGTGAGAAACTTTGTCGACGGTACGCGATTCGTCGAAGATCAAACAGTCGTCGTCGATCATGGAGTGATCACCCAGGTTGGTGCATCTGCAACGACCGCAGTGCCGGCAAATGCTCAGGTCGTGGATGGGGCGGGCAAGACGCTCGTACCCGGACTCTGGGACGCGCACCAGCACGTATCAGATGATTTCAGCGGTCCCTTGCTGCTGGCTCTCGGCATTACCTCTGTGCGCGATCCGGGCAACAACAACACACTAACTTTGGCTCGCGCTGCTCGCAGGGCAAAGGGCGAGCTGCTGCTGCCTCACGTCTATCCGTCTGTGTTGATCGACGGCAAGGGGCCGAACACGGCGCAGCTGGGGAGTGTGGCTACATCGCAGGAAGAAGCCATTGCCATTGTTCGTAAGGCCAAGGCAGAGGGCTTCGTCGGGATCAAGTTCTACGGTACGTTCAATCCTGCGTGGGTTACTGCGACCGCAGCGGAGGCGCATCGACTCGGTCTGCATGTCCATGGTCATATTCCGGCAGGGATGCGTACGATGGACGCGATCAACGATGGCTATGACGAGATCACCCACATTTATTTCGTCATCATGCAGGCGATGCCCGACTCTGTCGTGTCCAAGTCGAACGGCATTGCCCGTCTCGAGGGGCCCGGTCGTTATGCAAAGGACGTTGACTTAGGTGCTGATCCGATGAAGTCGTTGATCGCGACCATGGGCCAACGCAAAATCGCCTGCGACCCCACCCTGGTCGTGGCTGAGGGGCTTTTAGTGCCGGACAACGGCGATCTGTCGGCTGCCTATGCGCCGTACGTGGGTACGCTTCCGCCCGCTGTGGAGCGCGGTTTCCGGCAGGGCGGCCTGGCCGTACCGCCGGACTTGAAGCGAGCGGACTTTCGCGCAAGTTTTGCCAAACTCTCTGCGCTGGTGGAGGCCATGCACAAAGCCGGGGTCCCGATTGTGGCGGGCACAGACGGCTCGGGGCTTGAGCTTGTACGCGAACTGGAGCTCTACGTGGATGCTGGCTTTACTCCTGCCGAAGCTCTGGCCAGCGCCACGATCGTCCCCGCTCATCTGGTGGGAGCGGATAGCAAAACTGGCTCGATTGCGGTTGGCAAGGACGCCGATCTCGTCCTTATCGATGGCGATCCTTCCAGGCACATCGGCGATCTTCGTCAGACTCGCATGGTCATGATGGACGGAAAGATGATGGACGCCGACGCTCTGCGAACTGCCGGTGGGATTTCAGGCAGGCCCAGGAGGACGAACTGATCGAGGCCTTTGGCAGCGCTACTTAACAGCGCCCAGTCCATGCTTCCCCAGATTTTCCTGAACTGCCTGTGTAAGTAGCCAGTCTAGAAACGCATGCGCCTCGGCTCTACGATCCGACTTGGCCATTACGACGGCATACTGGAGAATCGGTGGGTAGAGATTCGTCGGAACCCGTACAAGCGTCCCTACGTCCTGAAAGTGCTGCGAGCTTGCCGCTGTCAACGATATCAATCCCAGCTGCGCATTCCCCGATTCTGCAAACTGAGCCGCCTGCGCGATGTTCTCCGCCACGACAAGATGCGGCGACACCTTGTCGTAGAGGTTGAGTTTCCGCAGCGCCGCCGCCGCGGCACGACCGTAGGGCGCATGCAGCTCATTGGCAATCGCAATCGACTGCACGCGAGGATCCGTCAGCGTCTCCATGCTGATCGGCTGCAGCGGCGAGTCTTTTCGTGCCCACAACACAAGAGTTCCCTTGGCGTACTGCGTTGGGGTCTTTCCGTCGGCCAGCCCTGCGGCTATGACCCTCTCCGGATAGGTAAAGTCTGCTCCCAGAAAGAGGTCCATCGGCGCGCCGTTGATAATCTGCTCGGCCAGCATGGAGGATGAGCCGAAGCTGACCACCAGCTTTATCCCCGTAGCCTTCTGGTAGGCCTCCTGGAGCGCCGGCATCACCGGCTGTAAATCCGCTGCCGCGGCGACGCGCAGCTCCTTTTGTTGTGCCAGCGCAGGTGATCCATATAGAAATCCGTAGAAAATCACGCTGAGGCACACAAGAGTAACGCCAAGCTTTGGCGCACTCCAGTGTTTACGGTAGGCTAGAAGGACCCATGAAAGTTGCGACACATCAACTCCGATGCACAGAGTGCGGTATCAGGATAGCTGGAAGCGAAGTCAACAGTATCTTTCGCTGCCCCGAATGTAACGGCCTCTACGACGTTATCTACCCCTGGTCGTCGATCCCCAACG
>Ga0210409_10000088_pt1 | contig 207597 bp, 197 predicted proteins | sample IncBWH17MmetaG_FD_161649 | JGI IMG/M metagenome (GOLD analysis project Ga0210409, IMG submission 161649) | Forest soil microbial communities from Barre Woods Harvard Forest LTER site, Petersham, Massachusetts, United States - Inc-BW-H-17-M | ecosystem: Environmental > Terrestrial > Soil >... | reverse complement strand
AAGCCCATCTTCGTCAGGCAACTCCCCAGCTTGCCTCCATTGGCGCGCTGAAACTCCAGCGCTTTTTGGAGCTGGTCCTGCGTGATCAGGCTTTCTTTAACCAGTATTTCGCCCAGACGGACGGACATCCGCAGTACTCCAGACGGGTTTGCACCCAGGGCCCACCTTAACAAATGCGGGAGGCGAGGGTACTCAGAATTTCTGCTGTAGTTCTGAAATGGCTAATACCTGCCCACAAGGTCAGGTTCCAAGAAACGAGTACAGGTCGAAATCTTGACTTGCTCCGGCCCGGTGGCTATCGTGCCTTAGAGATGTTTGTGAGACGCATCCAGACATATTCTGCTCATACCCGCGGCTCGTTGACCAAAATTGTCTCCGAAATTAGCGGTGTTTGGGCTTTCCTCATTCGCGTGCGCGGCTCTTCGCGCAATCAACCATGAGCCATCTGGATAATCGCCAACGTTGGGTGCTGACCATCGGCGGAATCCTGTTGACGCTATTGCTCGCCGCTGTTTTTACCTTCGGATCGCTGGATGTTCCTTTCGAACCGCGGAGCTGGCGCGCGGTAATGGTGCTGTACGCGGTATCGAGCTTGATCACCGCGGCGTTTCTCGTATTCGGCTTGATCCTGGCGCGCACAACACTGCGGCTCTGGGTCGAGCGTAGCAGAGAGCAGCTGGGCGCGCGCTTCAAAACGAAAATGGTTGTTGGAGCCATGGCTATCTCGCTCCTGCCTATCGTCTTCATGTTCATCGTCAGCTATTCCCTGATCAATCGCAGCTTGCTGCTCTGGTTCCCGAAGCCGCTGGAGATCGCCTCGGACGAGACGCAAAAGCTATTGAATGATCTGGGCCGCGCGCAATTGCCACGGCTTCGCGGCATCGCAGAAAGGGTGCCGGAGGACCTGGCTCGGCCCAGCGGAGATTTCCTTCAGCCGGCATTTGCCAGGGGCGCCGACGCAGTTTGGATTTTGAATCGCGAGGGGAACCCGATCCGCGGGGGAATCGTCTGCGACAATCAGCCGGAGAATCGGCGCGGGATCATCTGCGAGCAGGCCGGAGTACTCGGCAAATATCTGCGTTCCTTGCCAAGTGGCTCGGAAATCTGGGAAGCCGGCGGAAAAAACTTCATCGGGGCGCGGGTTCCGAACCTAGAGCGCGGGCAGCCCTCGGGATTTATAGTGGCCGCGAACCACACAAGCCCCGGCTTGCTTACTAGCCTCGCGGCCATTCAATCGCAGACCCGCGAATACTATCAAGCCAAGCAGGATCTACGTGCGCTGAAGCGCCAGATGCTCCTGATCCTTCTGCTCTTTACCGTCCTGCTGCTGTCGGCAGTCATGTGGGTTGCACTGTTTCTCGCCAAGCAAGTGACCGTTCCCATCCAGGCTCTGGCGGAAGGAACGCGCGAAGTTTCCTACGGCAACTTCGAGTATCAAGTCCCGGAGCAATCTCAAGATGAGCTGGGGATCCTGGTGCGCTCCTTCAACACCATGACTACGCAGTTGCGTGACAGCCGGTCGCAAATCGATCAGTTCACCACCAACCTCCAGCAAGCTGTGCAGGAGCTGGAACGCCGGCGGCAGCTCATGGAAACGGTTTTGGAGAATATTCCCACCGGCGTAATTTCGCTTGATGCTGCGGGAGCAATACTCCGCGCCAATAAGTCCGTGGCGCGGATGTTCGGCGGAAGCTCGCGCGATCCACTCTCTCTGGAGGGCTTGCTCGGAGCCGATGCGGCGCGCACCGTGCAATACCTGATGCGGCGTTCCCTGCGCATGGGCGTGGTCTCGCGTGAAATCGAAACGGTGGTGGCCGGCCGCGTTTTGCACCTCGCCGTAACCGTAAGTTCGCTCGGGCCCCGCCGCGCCAACACCGGGTACGTCCTGGTCCTCGACGATTTGACCGAAATGCTCCGCGCCCAAAAATCAGCCGCATGGCAGGAAGTGGCTCGCCGCATCGCCCACGAAATCAAGAACCCGCTGACGCCCATTCAGCTTTCTTCGCAGCGGCTTTCGCGATTCCTGGACCGCCGGGCCGCGACCCTATCCGCGAGTCCGCAGGATGCGGAGCTGACGAACCTGGTTCAGGAATGCTCCCGGTTGATCGAGCGCGAAGTTTCAACGCTGGCGGCGCTGGTTAACGAGTTCTCCCAATTCGTGCGCTTCCCTACCGCCAAACTCGCGACCACCAACGCCAACACCATCGTCCACGAAGCGGTGGAAGTCTTTTCCGGGCGGCTCGATGGCATCCTCCTCAAGACCACTCTTGCGGACAATCTTCCCTCGGTCCGCGCCGACGGCGGCCTGCTTCGCAGCGTGGTTGTCAATCTTATCGACAACGCCGCGGAAGCCCTCGAGAATTCCGCCTGCCGCGAAATCCTGGTCTCCACCCGTGCGCACTCGGATGCGGAGACCATCGAGATTTGCGTCTCTGACACCGGGCACGGAATCTCGCCGGAAGACAAGGACAAACTGTTTCTTCCGCATTTCTCCACCAAAGATCGCGGCACCGGCCTGGGCCTTGCTATTGCCGCCCGCATCATCGCGGAGCACGGCGGCAGCATTCATGTAGAGGACAACCTCCCCGCAGGCTCGCGATTTCTGGTGGAACTCCCCGTTGCGGAATTGACGCCCGCTTCCGTTGCCGACCACAATGGGACGGACAACTCTCGATGACGCCCAGACCGCATCTCCTCATCGTCGACGACGAAGCCGGCATCCGCGAATCGCTCTCTTCGATCCTCAATGACGAGGGCTATCACGTGGAAGCAGTTGGCTCCGCCGAGGAGGCGTTGGACCGCGCTTCGGCAGGAGATCTCGAAGTGATGCTCCTCGACGTGTGGCTTCCTGGGATGGATGGCCTCGAAGCCTTGAGCCGCGTGCAAGCCACTCCCCGCCCGCCCGCGGTCATCATGATTTCCGGCCATGGCACCATCGAAACCGCGGTGCGCGCCACCAAGCTCGGCGCTTTTGATTTCATCGAAAAACCACTCTCCATTGAGAAAATCGTCGTGCTTGTGCGCAACGCCATTCAACAAAGGCGTCTGGAAGAAGAAAACCAATATCTTCGAACCGAGCTGGGCCATCGTTATCAGGTTATCGGTGAAAGCGTGCCGATGAAGGCCCTGCGCCAGCAAATCGCCGTGACTGCTCCAACCAACGGCCGCGTTTTGATTTACGGCGAAAGCGGCACCGGCAAGGAACTGGTGTCCCATGCGCTGCACGCCGCCAGCCTTCGCAGCAAAGGTCCTTTTGTGGAAGTGAATTGTGCGGCCATCCCCGAAGAGCTCATCGAATCCGAGCTTTTCGGACATCTGAAAGGCAGCTTCACGGGCGCCACCGAGGACAAAACAGGAAAATTTCAGAAGGCCGACGGTGGAACTCTTTTCCTGGATGAAATCGGCGATATGAGCCTGCGCACGCAATCCAAGGTTCTGCGAGTTCTCGAGGAGCAGCGCTTCGAGCGCGTGGGTTCCAACGAGACTATGCGCGTGGACGTGCGCGTCATCGCCGCCACAAACAAAAACCTCGAACAGGAGATCGCTCGCGGCGCTTTTCGCCAGGATCTTTTTTACCGCCTTAACGTGATTCCCTTTTTTGTTCCGCCACTGCGTGATCGAAAAGAAGATATCCCCACACTGGCGAAATATTTCTTGCGCGAGTTCAGCTCCGCCTACGTAAAGAAAACCCGTGAACTGAGCGATGCAGCGATGGAAGTTCTTGTGCGTTACCCCTGGCCGGGAAATGTCCGGGAGTTGCGCAACCTCGTCGAACGCCTGGTCATCGTGTGCCCGCAACCGCGCATCGAACCCCATCACCTCCCGCCCGAACTCTTTCGCGGCGTCGCGGAAAGCCCTCAGCATCCCTATTCGACCTTGCATGAAGCGCGCAGCGCGTACGAGCGTGAGTTTATCTTGCGAAAACTCCAGGAGCACCGCTGGAACATGACTCAGACGGCTACTGCTCTCGGCCTCGAGCGCAGCCATCTCTACCGTAAAATGAAATCCTTGGGAATTGCCGCGCCCGAATAATCCTTCGTTACCAAATTATTTTTGTAACAACTTCCATAAATCATCTGTTTCATTCCGGATTTGGCTCGTGTAGCATTTCTCCAACCTGAGTCTCGCATTTCGCAAGACTGTTTGAATCAGCGGATTTCGACCGGATTCGCCGGATTCACCGCCTATTCACGCACAGAAATCCTGACTACTCTCCACAGGCCAGCCGATTCGCTCAACGCAGCAAGTCGGAATCGTAGGACTCCAGTGAAGAAAACTATTTTCGCCCTTTTCGCGCTCGCGGCTTTCTTTGCTCTTCCCGCGCGGTCTCAGACGGACACCCTCGCTTCCGGCAACAGCGCGAAACCCGCGGCAGAGTCGCGCACGTTCTTTCCCAGGAACTGGATTCGTGGCTATGTGGACTACCAGGTTGCTCCCTCGCACAACGAACCCGACCTTGGCCGTTGCCCGTTCCCTCCGCAGGGCGGGGCCGCTTCCACATGCACAGCCTACGCGCGCTATTTCATAAGTGGATACGTCGAACTCCAGCCGTTGGGCCGCACTCCCGCCCGGCATTTCTTTCTCTTCTTTGAACCCAAATTCAGCTTTGGAAGAAATATTCCCCAGTTCACCTACACCGCATCCATGTTGCCGATGGCCTTCGAGCGTTCCGTTGGAATCGGATTTCAATTGCCGAGGAATTTCGAGCTGCGTGCCACGCAGCATCAGGTGGATTGGCTCGGGCGTTACGCCAAGTCCCTGGGCTCGGGGGACATTCGCAACAATGGCCCTTACGGGCTCTATGCCACGTTCGGCGTCCGCTGGTCATTCGGCGGTTACGGCCACCAGGGTGCCCCGTCCTACTAGAGCGGCCACCCGAGGCAGCTGGCTTAAAGAATTTTACTCGGTCTCGCTTTGATCCTCACTGAGCCCTTCCAGTTGAAAGTGCCAATCCAGCTCGCGCACTTTCTGCGGACTCTCGCGCCAGTCCGGCACTACCTTGACGAATAGTCCGAGATAAATCTTGGTATCCAACAGCGCTTCTAGCTCCTTACGGGCTTCCGTGCCGATTTTTTTCAGCATTTCGCCTTTGTGGCCAATCAGGATTTTTTTCTGCGTGGCGCGCTCCACGTTCATGGTGGCTTCGATGCGCAGCAGCCGGGGTTTCTCTTCAAATTTCTCCACAACCACCGCAAGCGCGTAGGGCACTTCGTGGTACATCACCTGGATGGCTTTCTCCCGGATGATTTCCGCAGCGAGAAAACGTTCCGGCTGGTCCGTCACCTGATCTTCCGGAAAGTAAGGATCGCCTTCCGGCAAATGTTTCCGGATTTCATCAAGTAACTCTTCGCAACCCGTGCCCTTCAGCGCGGAAATTGGAACGATGGCCGAGAATTCAAAGGCCTTTGAGAAAGCCTCGATCAGGGGCAGCAGCTTGGGTTTCGGCACGCGGTCGACTTTGTTCAACGCAAGAATCGTCTTCCCGCGAAAACGCTGTGCCTTCTGAAGCAGCAACTCGTCCCCATGCGGGTGCTGGCTGCTGGCGTCCACCATCAGCAGCAATATGTCGATCCCTTCCAGTGCCGCCGCCACTTCCTGCATCATTTGCCGGCCGAGCGCGGAGTCTGCCTCGTGTACTCCCGGCGTATCGATAAAAACAATCTGGCTCTCGGGCGTGGTCACAATTCCTTGAATGCGGTTGCGCGTCGTCTGCGGCTTCGAAGTGACGATTGCGATTTTTTGTCCCACCAGGCGATTCACAAGCGTGGATTTCCCCGCGTTCGGTCGCCCGATAACCGCGACGAACCCTGAGCGATACGCCCGCTTCTCGGTGTTTTTTCGCTCTTCTTCCATCAAGGCTTCACGATCGGCAACTCCAGCGCGCTAGGATGCTCCCCATCGTGGACCAGCGTGATGTGTGCCGTTTTCGCATCTTTCCCGGTCTCTGCCGCCACATCCCCGCCGCTATTGTAATTTTTCTCCGCGCCCGTCGAATTCATGCTGCGGATCACCAGTCGCAGGCGGCTTCCTTTGCCTACTTGCCGCGAGAAAAATGTAAAGTTGTCGAACACATATTTTTCAGTTTTCCCCACCGGCACGGGTTTGGCTTCACGTGCGGATTCGCGATATCTCGCTCGCATCGTGGCTCCGGTTAGAGCCACCGATCCTCCATCCGGCATTATCTCGTACAGATCCGCTTCCAGGTCCGTATCCGGCACATCCATCTGGAGCCACACTGTCAATTTCGGGAATCCGGAAATTTCAGTGGCTTCGTCGAACAGTTCGCTGTGGTACACCACGCCCTCGTTGAACAGATTAAGCACGGCTTTTTGCGAGGTCAGCCCGTTTGGCTCGTCGTCCGGTTCTGCTGCACCGGGCCGGGTGTCCAATGGATCGTACGTCCACGAGTCACTCGCGGGCCAGTGGCCCGTATACCCCTCAAGCAGTCTTCCGGAGTAAAACACATCACTCGCGCTGCCGTAGGAAAGGAGAAAAAATACCTTCCTAGAGTTCGAAATGCTCTCCAGGCTGTCCGCGTACTTCCATACCTCCGCTCCAACTACGTAGTAGGCCACTCGTTTCTTCAAGAACTGCGGTTTCGGGCCGCCCTTCATCGCCCAGTCGTACCATTCGGTGTGCAACTTGTTCAGATCGAGCACACTGGCTTGGCCAAATTTGAGGCCGCCAACTTCCGCTTTGGGCGTGCGCGTTCCGGGGTGATCCCACGGCCCGATGATCAGGTAGTGATTCGCTTTTGCTTCCGCGGTTCCGTATTGCATGTGCCGCTTGTAAAATGTGAACGCGCCCGGCTGGTCGCCGTCGTAGTGCCCGGTGATCGTCAGGATCGGGACGCTCATCTTTTTGTATTGTTCCGGCGACGGCACCATCGCATCGTAGTAAGCGTCCGGTATTGGATGCTTCATCCACTTTTGGAAAACTGTCGAGAAATTCCCCACCAGCTTGTCGAAATCCTGAAACGCCAGGTGGGATATATACATCTCGCGGGCTTTGCTGCCCCAGAAACTGCTGCTTCCAAACAGACTACCGTTCCCCGTCACGCCGCTAGTAAACGTCAGCCATTGCAGATCGTAGGGCGCGAAAATGTTGTACTGAAATGGAAAGTCCACTCCCGGATGCGCCGCCGCTGCCGGAACTATTGTCGCGAGGTGCGGTGGAAACTCTTTCAGTACCGTCCATTGATCGAAGCCAGCATACGAGCCGCCCCACATGGTGACTTTGCCGTTGCAATACGGCTGCTTTGCTAGCCATTCGACGACGTCGTATCCATCCCGCCCTTCATTGACGAAGGGTTCGAACTCGCCGCCCGAATTTCCGCGTCCGCGCACGTCCACCAGCGCGTACACGTAGCCATGCTTCGCAAAGTACATGGCCCGGTCGGTATAGGAATCCCCGATATACGGCGTAAACGTAAAAATGACGGGGAGCGGTTGTTTTTGGCCGCGCGGCGTGAACACCGTCGCGTTCAACTTCACGCCATCGCGCGCGGGGATCTTCACGGCCCACTGCATGTCAACATTTGGCTCATCAGTCGTAGGTTTCTGCTGCGCGCGGATGGCGGTCGTCCCCAGCAGCATCGTCACTGCCAACCCTGCCGCAGCTTTGCACACGCTCTTCCTTGTCCATCCAAACATTTCGCCCCCTCAACAAAGTTGTGATTCGAATCCGACTTCCAGATCCGCTTCGATACGCGGCGGTATTATTTTTTCGTCAAGGCCGCTTTCATTTGTTTGCGAATCCGCACGCGCAAAACTTTCCTCTGGTTGGCTTCCAGGACTTCGAAGCGGTGGCCCGCCAGTTCGATCTTGTCGCCCGGCGCGGGCACTTTTCCAGAGGCGTGGCTGAGCAAACCCGCGAGCGTGGTCACCGCTTCATCGGCCCGATTTCCAAATTTCACTCCGAGCAGCTCTTCCACGTTTCGAATCGCCAGGCTGCCGCGCATGACTAGCCCGCCATCCGATTCCCGCACCACATCCGGCGCCGGCGGCTTCCAGTCTCTCCCGCTTTCGCCCACAATCTCTTCCACCAGGTCCTCGACCGTGGCGATGCCCGCCACTGTTCCATGTTCGTCGATGACCACCGCGAGCCGCTGGCCCTTCTGCCGCATTTCGCGCAGCAGCTCCGAACCCGCCTTGGTTTCTGGAATAAAGAGGACGGGCTTTGCGAGTTCACGCACCTTTCGTTTCGGCAAGTCCTGGTCCGCAATGTGCAAAAGATCCTGCGCGTAAACCACTCCAAAGATGTCGTCTAGCGTCTTCTCGAAAACGGGAATCTTGCTGATTTTCGTTTCCACCACTTTCGCGTGCAATTCCTCGAGTGTGGCTTCCGCGGATATCGCGACGATGTCCGGCCGCGGCGTCATTACTTCGCGGACGCGTTTGTCGCTGAATTCCACCACCTGCTCGATCAGGTCGCCCTGTTCCGGCTCGATGATTCCTTCTTCTTCCGCGACTTCCACTAGCGCTTCGATTCCCTCTTCCGTGCGCTGCTCTTCGCTTTTTTCCAATTCGTGTTCGGAGATGCGCGCCAGCGATTCCGCGCCTTCCAGAAACACACGCACCGGCCATACCAGCCACATCGCTCCGCGAATCAGCGGCAGCAGCGGCAGCAGCCATCGTCCCGTTGTGCGGTACAGCAGCATGTCCGGAATGAAATGCATTGCGAAAACTACTTCGAGTACAACAAAGACGGTGATCTCCACAAACGATTCCCAGTTGCCGTGCACGAAATACACCACGCCGCGCGTGGTTTCCAGCACCAGGAATGCCAGCCAGAAGTGGCCGAGGATTCGAAACGTGCGGCCGCCGCTCTGCCGACGGATTCTCAGCTTCGGTTCGATTTCCGCTTCAAAAATATCCAGATGTTCGTGGACGCGTCCCGTGGTCATGCGGCCGAGCTCGCGGTAAATCAAAGTCAGGTAGGAAAAAATCGGCAGCGTCAATCCGACGAGGATGACGCTCAGCGCGTAGAACAGGCGGAGCAGGCTCTGGTCCATCACTTCAGTCCGAACCGCTTGCGCAGTTTTTGTTCGACGCGGTCCATTTCGCCGCGATCGGTTTCGTGGTCGTAGCCCATCAAATGCAGCACACCGTGAAGAATCAGCACGCGAAGTTCGCTCGGAAGCGTCCGCCCGTTTTTCTTGGCGTACCGCCGCGCGGTGGCAGGTGCGATCGCAACATCTCCCAAAAACTCGCCTTGTTTCTTTCTTTTGTAGGGGCCGCTTTCCGACGCGCGCCGCGGCGATCGCCGCGCAGCGGCCGGAAACGACAGCACGTCCGTCGGCCCTGCTTTTTTGCGATACGTCTTATTCATCCGCGCGATCTCCGCATCGCTCACCAGACAAATCGTGGCGCTGGCTTCCCGTAAGCCCAGTTCCTTTTGCACGCGGCGCAGAAAAGTTTCAAGCGGACGCCGCGAAACGCGCACGGCTCGCTGGCGGTTTAGAATCATCCTTGCTGGGTTTCTTTTTCTTGCTCTTTTCCGGATTCTCGCGCCGCGGTTCCCGCTTTGCCGTTTCCGGCGTTCCCCCCGCGTTGCGGGTGAGCTACATCATACTCTTCATAGGCGCGGATAATCTGCTGCACCAGGTTGTGGCGCACCACGTCCTTCTCGCCGAAGTGCAGCACGCCGATGCCTTCGATTTTTCCGCACACTTCCAGCGCTTCGATCAACCCGGACTTTTTTCCTTGCGGCAAATCGATTTGCGTAATGTCGCCCGTAATCACCGCTTTCGAATGAAAACCCAGCCGCGTCAGGAACATTTTCATTTGCTCGCTGGTGGTGTTTTGCGCCTCGTCCAGAATCACAAAGGAATCGTTCAGCGTGCGCCCGCGCATGAAGGCGAGCGGGGCCACCTCGATGATGCCCTTCTCCAGAAAACGTTCCAGTTTGTCCGCGTCCAGCATGTCGTACAGCGCGTCGTAGAGCGGCCGCATGTACGGATCGATTTTTTGCTGCAATGTGCCCGGCAAAAATCCGAGCCGCTCGCCCGCTTCCACTGCCGGCCGCGCCAGGATGATGCGGTTCACCTGCTTGGTCAGCAGCGCGCTTACCGCCATGGCCACGGCAATGTACGTTTTTCCCGTGCCGCCCGGGCCGATGCCGAACATCATGTCGCGCTTTTCGATCTCTTCCATGTAGCGCTTCTGGCTTGCGTTTTTCGGCGTAACCTGCTTCTTGCCGAAGGAGCGCGTGCGCCCGTGCTCGAACATCCCGCGCGGCGATTCGTGCGGCTCGTCGGTGGCCACGCGCAGGAGCGACTTCACTTCCGCGGCGGAAAGCGTGCGCCCGTGCCGTGTCAAGTGGTTGTACTCCTCGACGATTTTCACCGCCTGGTCCACGCAGTCCTGTTCGCCTTCGATGGTCAGCCGCGTGTCGTGCAGATGCGTGCGCACGCGCAGCGAATCCTCGAGCAAGCGCACGTTTTCGTCCAGCGTGCCGAAGAAGGGTTCAATTTGTCCGGAAATGTGAACGGTACGTCTCATCCAATTGGAAGGTTTTTCTGTTGTTACGGGAACCGGATGGCCGATGGGATTCCTCCTGGGTCGTTCGCGGCCGCTCTGCGGCCTGCTCAGGGAGAAACTAGTTCCACCCTAACGCAGCACTCCGTCGCGGTCAAGTTACGGCTTCATATAAAAATAAGTCGTGTGGAATACGAGGGATAAAGACGGAAAGAAGGAACGTCAAGACCCGCACACGCCCCGATCGGGTCTTGGTAAGCGCCACCGGCGTATGCGGCATCCGAGTCTTTCCGGAGGCTCGGTCTATGGCCTACCCGCCGTCCGGCTGGGACGTCTTGACGGAGGTTAGATTAACGTTAATCCGTACACGGTCTGGCGAGACCAACGGGGTGAACTGCACCATAATTACTCTGTTCAGGCCGTTTGTCAGGAGGTTCAATGACTCTAGGCAAAATTGTTTCGCGCTTGCTTGTCGGCATCTTAGTCTTTGTGCTTCCCGGCCGCGCGGCCAACGTTTCCCTTCTAAGCCATCTGGTCTCCATGCTTCAGATCCCGCCTGACGCCGACGCTCGCTGGCCGAAGCCCGTCCAAGTCTATCGGATGGAACTGGACGTCACGGGCGATGGCAAGCCCGAACTCTTTCTGGGAACTACGTGGGAGGCAGGCCGTCGCGGGTTGTTGTGGGTTGTTTACAGTCCCCAACCAGACGGAACCTACCGTCCGCTCGGCGTGATCGAATTTGCGTATACAAGTTTCTACTATTCTGCAAGTTCGTCGACCATATTCGTACCTGTCAGCGGCGGCCCCGGAGCAGGTCCTGCCTTTGTGTACTACCACGTCGGTGCGGATGGCATCTCGGATATCACAGAGACCTACACAAGCAATCCCGGTGCGGACCTTGCGAGCATGAGTGCGTGGCAAGCGAAGGGGCGTCCATCTGTATACGTAGATACGCTTGCGGATCTGCAAAGTGCTGGAGCTCCTCAATGGAAAGACGCTGATTCGAACGCAATCAATTCATCCGTTGGCAAGTTGGATGCGTTGGTCACGGAAACCGGCGATTGTTCCGCCGAAAAGTATTTGGACGCGTTCCGCAATGCCGGCTGCGTGCCCACGCCCCAGTAATTGGGTAAGTGATAGCGATGAAGAGGTACAATTCGAATTCCGGAGGCAACTATGTCCAATGGGAGGGATGTCAATGGGTATTCCACCGGCTTAATACTAATGGTTGACCTGGGGGACCATTGAACTATGTCAACAGAGTCTGCAAGGAGGTTGGCCAGTATCCATGATTAACGCTCGGAGCGATCTAGTGTTCTTGTACTCTGTCTGTTTGGTGCTGTTGCTGGCCTGCTTCCCAGTTGATGCCGCAACCCAACAAGACTTGATACAGGACTTCTGGGACAGGAGCGGTATGGAACCCAATCCAAACGAAGGGATGGTCCTACGCGTCGACTTCGACATCGACGGAGACGGACAGACGGACTTACTTCTAGCGAATGGCCAGACAATGGGAAGCGCGGGCTTTGCAGAGTGGTTTGTCTATCGAGCGAAGGGCAAAGGAGTTTTCCGATTCATTGGCTCCTTTGTTTCGGCACCAAAGTCCTTTCGGGTTCTTACGTCCCCGTCTCGCATAGAGGTTCTGGCGATTGGTCGGGATGACAATGATGTGGTCCAGTCGAGTATCAATACGTACAGCGTAAGCGCCACTGCCGTCACCCATTCCTCGTCCGTGCCTACTGACTCGGCGGGAGCCAGTGCCGAACGAAACAAAATAAACGATTGGCAGACCGCCTCGGGATTTCGGCTCTTGGCGGGAGGGCTTGATGCGCAGGGCCGATTTATGAACGCAGTTTGGATCGAAACCAGAACCAACAAGCCTGCAAAAAATGCAACAAGTATTGAAGGCCTCGTGGTTGAGCAATGAGCGCCGAACACAGACAAAATATGCGGAGCTCGAGAGCTCGGGGACAGACGGGACGTTTTCCGCTGCGGCCCAGAGGAAGTGGCGAGTGACGAGCCTGAGACCAGGGCTAAGAAGGAAAAAGCAGGTCCCTCCCGATAAGACTCGGGATTCGTGCGCCTCGTCGGGCACTCGTCACCGCCATTCGCGACAACCCTTGCGCCCCGCTTGCCGCAGGGAAGGGCGCGACTGGGTTCCCTTCGGCTGCGCTCCCTTCGAGACTCAGGGTAAACAGGGCAGGCGGGATGACACCTAAGGCCGAATCAGAGGAAGTGGCCCATCGCGTTGCTCAGGGTAAACGAGTGGCCCCTCGAAGCTCGGGGTAAAAATGCGTTTGGGTGCCGCATCACTGCGGGTTTCAGGGTGCGGTCTTTGACTCTTAAGCGAAGGCGAGGCGGCCGCGCGGGGCGGGGATGGAGCGGACGAGTTCTTTGGCGGTTTCGAGCCATTCCTGAATGATGATTTCCACGTTGGCGAGAGCTTCCTTGTAGGTCTTTCCGTCGGCGGCGCAGCCGGGAAGTTCGGGGACTTCGGCGATAAACGCTTCGTCAGCCTGACTCCAGTAGATGATGATCTCGTATCTAGGCATCGGCTTCTCCCGCCAAGCGGTAGTTAATTATAACATTCCGGACCTGTTTCACCTGGTACGGTTTGCACTTCCCGGCGTGAGGTTGCAAATTGAGGATTTCGGCGACTCCATCGCGGAAAAAGATATGGTGGCCGCCTTTGATGCGCTCCTGAAACCCAAGGCGCTTCAGAAGCTGCACATGCCGGAAAACGGGATATTTGCGTCGGCGCCGCCTCGTAGGATTTGGTCGAGAAGTTTGTTCGCTCGCGCCATAGGGGATTGAGTGCTGAAGCGTAGCGCAAGGCCGCGACGACTGGCAAGCATGGGGCGGGTGTCCGCGCCTTAATTCCGAGAAACGTTCCGTCTGCCTCCGAGCTTCGTCCCCGAGCTTCCCGAGCTTCCGCAGAGAAGAGAGCAGCAGCATAAAGCCAGAGCAGCCGGGTAAACCCGCTGCTACACAAAGCCGACGGGTCGGAGGTTGCCGGCGGCTAGGTCGGTGAGGGATTGGAAAACTGGGGACAGACGGGAAGTTTCCCCATTCTAAGAATCTCCAATTATTATGAGCAAGACGAGCCTTTTCAAACAGTATGCGAAACGTTCCGTCTGTCCCTGAGTGCCTTGTCCCTGAGTCCCTGTCCTGAGTTCCTGAATTCGAGAATTAGCTTTGCGTCTGCCGCAGGGCATGCTCAATGCGCCGATCGGGAATGAGCCAGAGAATTGCGACGAAGACGTAGATCGCCTGGGCCGTCCAGGACGAAAAAAGACTGCTAAATATCCCGGCCACATACAAGAGCGGCGAGAGCTTTCCCTTCCAGTCACTTCCAATCGCCTTGCGGAGCACCGAGTCTGGCCCCTGCGAAGCGATGATGGCGTGCTGCAGGAGGAAATAGGCAATGCCGGCCATCAACAAGACGAAACCGTAAAGGGCAGTGGGCGGAAGCCCAAAGTAATTCTGGCCCATCCAACCCGTGGCAAACGGGAAAAGGGACAGCCAGAACAGCAAGTGCAGATTCGCCCACAGAATCGGCCCGGTGACGCGAGTCGTGGCATGCAACATATGGTGGTGATTGTTCCAGTAGATCCCTACATACAAGAAGCTCAGCACATAGCTGAGGAAAACCGGAAGCAGCGGGCGCAACGCGGCAACGCTTTCACCCTGCGGCACCTTTATTTCCAGCACCATGATGGTGATGATGATCGCGATTACGCCGTCGCTGAAAGCTTCCAGGCGCCCTTTGCCCATGACCGACATACTACAGGAGCCAAGGCGTGGAATTCACTCGCGGACCTGGCAACACGCCCTGGCACACGCGGGAGTTCGCGGTGAAGGATTGCGATGGGCGTCTGCTGGCCAGATCCCTCCGCTCCGGCGAAGCGCACGGAGCGCATAACCCGCGCCACAGGCCGCGAGGCCGCTGGGACAGCCGATTTGTTGCTCGGCGCTTTGACTTGCTTCCGCACCCATACGAGCCACGGGTCGTTTACAGAGTGCAGTTGCTCGTTCACAGGAGCGAGGGCATACCAGTCCACACTAAACTCGCCGTCGCCTCTCTTCTTGAGCATCAAAAGAAACTGTCCCCCGGAACGATACGAACTAGCAAAACAGCTGCCCCTTCTGCCTGCAGGACGCACAAGATTGTACGGTGGAATCTGGTCGTTAAAGTCGTCCATGTCGACGAGAACACCGGGAAGGATTAGGTCCGCTGGCACTTTCCCGTGAACGACTTCAAGCACTTTGAATCGAATTCTTGAGTCCGACTCCACATCGAAGCCCGTCGAGGAAATCGGAGATTTCGGTGCAATTGTGTAGTTTTCTGCGCTAACCCGCACGATGGCATCAGCTTCTCGAACCATGTCAACATTCGACACCGAACGGGCAGTCTTGCATGGGTATGCATCCGCCGCACAAACCATCGAAGCGACGAAAGCGGTCACAGCGACTTGTTTTATATTCATCGATTGCTACTCCTGGGGGAGTTCGATTTAAGTTGTTGACCACATCTCATTTGACACCGAAGTTGAGGCAAAGTTTGCGCAGAATCGATGATTCCGAAGTGCCGATTCAGCCTAAGGCCAGACAAACGCCGCAACTGGAAACTGAACGACAGTCTTATTCTCGTAGAGGGGTGGTCTTCCCCTGCAGAGCCGCCTGAATTGCCTTCTCCGCCAGCGGCGACATCACCGCGTAGCCGGCCGCGTTGGGATGGAGCCCATCCTCGCTCAGTTCTTTCTTGAGCATGCCTTTTTCATCCACGGTTGCGGAAAAATAGTCAAGATACACGCCGCCCTTCTCCGCGGAGTACTTCCTGATCCACACGTTGAGCTCCAGAATTTTCTCCGGTGGCCGCTTGATGCGCATGTCGATCGGTTTGCCTTCCCCGTCGCGCCCATAGTCGCTGACCGGCAATACCGAGGAAAGCACCACGCGAATGCCATTCGCTCGCGCCAGCTCCGCCATCGAAGCGAGATTCCCTTCCGTTTCCTCGATCGTGATCGGCCCGGTGTTCCCCGCGATGTCGTTGGTTCCCGCCAGAATCACCACCACTTTGGGGCGCAGAAGAATTACGTCCTCGCGAAAACGAAGCAGCATCTGCGGCGTCGTCTGCCCGCCGATTCCCCGCCCGATGTACGGCTTCCCGGGAAAAAATCCTCCAAATTTCGGCAGCACCCACATATCGGTGATGGAGTCGCCCATGAAGACGACGCGCTGCTCGTCCTTCGCCGGCGCCGGGAGCTTGGCATTTTCTTCGCGATAGTGCGCCAGGTCTGGCCAATCTTTCAGCCGCCGGCTTTGTTCCGCCATCCTGGCCATCACCTCCGGCAACTCGGGACAGGTCTCCGCGGACTTCGCTTGCGCCTCCGGCTGTCCTTGGGCCTGGAGACAACTCGTGCCCAAAATCAGCGAAAGAACAGAAGAACCAGCACTTCGCAGGAAAGTTTTCATGCTCACACTCTCGTTCTGAACTTGGTTTTCAATTTAGCAGGAAATGCCGGATGTGGGAATTAGTCCGCCGCGACGGCGCGTGTCCTTGCCCATTCGCGAATTGCCTGGACTTCTTCCGCGCGCGTCACGCTGAGCGGCTGCGTGCTCCTGATTTCCGCCACCAGAATGTCTGTCGTGAGCTGCTGCTTCGCGCTGAACGCCGTGTACAGCCCCGCGATAATCGCTTGCTCGATTTCGGCGCCAGAAAATCCATCGCTCGCCGCCGCCAGCTTTGGCAGATCGAACACGTTCGCATCGCGCCCGCGCTTCTTCAGGTGCAGCGCGAAGAGCGCGGCGCGAATCTCCGCGTTTGGCAAATCCACAAAGAAAATCTCATCGAACCGCCCCTTGCGCAGCATCTCCGGCGGAAGCACGGTAATGTTGTTCGAAGTCGCCGCAAGAAACACGCCGCTCTCGCGATCCTGCATCCACGTCAGCAGCGTGGCCAGCAATCGTTGCGAAAGTCCCGCGTCGGCGTCCCCGCTCGATCCCGCCGAAGCAAACGCCTTTTCAATCTCATCGATCCACAGAACCATCGGCGCCAACTTCTGCGCCAGTTCTAGAGCCTTGTGCAGCCGCCGTTCGCTTTCCCCAACATATTTGTCGTACAGCGCACCCGCATCCAATCGCGCCAGCTCGTAGCCCCACTGCCCCGCGATGGCCCGCGCCGCAAGGCTTTTGCCGCAACCTTGCACGCCGGTGATGAGCACGCCCTTCGGCGGCACCAGCCCGAACCTCTGTCCTTCCACCGTCAGCGCGCTTTTTCTCTTATCGATCCACTCGCGCAGACGCCGCAGCCCCGCCACGTCTCCAAACGATGCATCGCGCCGCACTGTCTCGATCAACCCTTCGGTCTTCAGCGTCTCGCGCTTCGTCTCCAGCACGGCATCGAGCAATCCGGCATCCGCTTTTCCGCGCGCTAAAATCGTTTTACGCAGCGCTCGCAAAGCCTCTTCCTCCGGCAAACCCACCAGATTCCGCGCCAGCTGCATCATCGCCGGAACATCCAGCGAAATCGGAATGCGCTGCTCGCGATTCAAATCCGCCAGCACCTGCTTCACGCCCGGCAGCAAATCCTCCGCCGCCGGCAAACCCAATTGAAAAGGAATCGCATCGCCTTCGAGGTCCGGCGGAAGCTGCAGCGCTGCGGCCGTCAGCACGATGGACCGCCGCGCCGTTCGAAACTTTTCCGCCAATTCCCGCACCCGGCGGCAAATCTTGTCGTTGTCGCAATAGCGCGCAAAATCCTTCAGGAGAAAAATCCCATCACCCTGAATCAGCGCGATATTCGAAAGCGCCATCTCCGGATTATCCGTGTTGTACATCGGCGCGCCATGAACCTTGGCCAGCCCCGTCGTGACGCTCCATTCATAGAGTGGCACGCACAATTCCGTGGCCACATCCAGCAGCATGGCCTCCAGCCGCTCCTCTTCTCCCGTCTCCGCCGCGATGATCGGGTGCCGCGAATTGATCAGCAGCCGCAGCTCGTCATGCTTGTTGGGCAGATTCGAACGCCCCGCCGCGCCCGCGCCCATGCTTCCGCCCGCTGAAACCGGCGGTTTCAGTGGCACTGGCGCACCCGCAGGCCCTTTCGCCTCGTTTGACAAAGCCCTTAGCCTCGTTTAACGTTAGAAGTTTGAGCGATACCTAAAAGGAGCAATAGATGGCCCAGGGACAGGCTACCAAAGTTAAGAAAAAGAAAAAGTCGGTTTTGAAGCGGGCGGCGCAATCTCGCCAACGCGCCGACGTGAACCGCGCCAACCGCACCCGGGTCCGCACGATGATGCGCCGTCTGCGCACCGCCATCGACGCCGGTGACGCCACTGCCTCGGGCAATCTCCTCCACCCCACGATGTCCGCCATCGACCAGGCCATCACCAAGGGTGTGCTTCACGAAAACACCGGCAACCGCTACAAGTCGCGCCTCACCGTCGCGCACAACGGCCTCAAAGCCAAAGCCGCGAAGTAATGGAGTCTTCACTTCTTAGTTTTTAGTGGTTAGTTCACAGACTCACTGGCGAGGGCGAGCCCACACTCGCCCTTTTTTTTCTCTTTTCCCGAATCGAAACTCTCCGCTCATTCACGCGCCTGACACACGCGCATCACGCGCATTTCATCTCCGCGCAATCTCCATGTAACTCGCCCCGTTCACTCTCGCGTCGCCCGTTTCAGCCTTCACCCCAATTGCCCGAGAGGAGAACGCATGATACTGAAGCACGCAGCATCAAAGGCTTTGCATGGTCTTCGCGTCGCATTCATCACCTTGACCGTGTTCCAATTCAGCCTGGGTGGCCCGCTCGCATCCACGCTGCAGGCCCACGAGCAAGAAAAGTCGCATACCCGCACTCCAATCAAGCATCTCATCGTGCTCATCGGCGAAAACCGCACCTTCGATCACGTTTTCGCCACCTACGTCCCCAAGAGCCACGATTCCGTTTCCAACCTGCTCTCCAAAGGAATCATCAATGCGGACGGCACGCCCGGCAAACATTTCTCCAAAGCCCAGCAATTCCAAGCGGTCGCCCCGTTCAAGACCAAGTATTACATCAGTCTGGACAAGGATGAGAAGGCTCCCTACGCAACACTGCCGTCGCCAACCCTGAATTTTTCGCCCAGCCCCGACGCCTCGATCATTGGTTTTGCCACAGAGCCACCTCCTTTTCCCCCGGCCACACCGACCCCCATTTTGGCGGCGATCGAGCCGTCTTTGGAGACTGCTGATCTCGGCCTGCTAACCACCGGGTCCCCCGGCGTCAACAACACCTTTGTACTTACTCCCGGGCCCGATTTCGATACCCGCGTCACAAATTTCGACAAATTGCCGAACGGACCGTTTCCGCTGGAGGGGTCGAAACTTCCCTACGATTCCTATACGGGTGATACGACGCACCGTCTTTTCGAGATGTGGCAGCAATCGGATTGCAATATCAAGAATGCCACCAAGCAAAACCCCTCGGGCTGCCTGAGCGATCTCTATCCCTTCGTCATCACCAACTACACGAACCAGAACGATCCTTTTGACACGCCTCCGGCGATCGACGACAACGGCGGCGGCAATTCCATGGCCTTCTACAATGTCCAGAATAATGACGCTCCGGTCCTCAAGCATCTCGCCGATGAATTCTCCATGAGTGACAATTTCCATCAATCGTTTATGGGCGGCACAGGTGCCAACCACGTCATGCTCGGTACGGGCGACGCGATCTTCTGGTCCGACGGGCAGGGGAATCCCACCATGCCGCCGTCGCACATCGCCAATCCCGATCCGATCACGGGCACCAACAATGTCTACACTGTGGACCTTTTCTTCGACGGCAACTTCACCGAGTGCGGCGATCCTACTCAGCCCGGCATTGCGCCAATCCGCAACTATCTGGCGTCTCTCCCCTACCGTCCCAATCCCAATTGCCAGCCCGGACGCTTCTACATGGTCAACAACGACTCACCCGGTTTCCTCCCCAACGGCGACGTCTACACAGCACATATCGCAAGTGGCAGCGCCATCCCCCCGGTCAATACCCGCACCATCGGTGAAGCCCTAAACGAGAAGAACATCTCCTGGGCCTATTACGGCGGGGCTTACACCGCCGCGGTAAACCTCCAGGCGAACCCGTCCAATCCCGATCCGGCGGTTCAGGTTGGCAGGGCTTACTGCAACATCTGCAACTTCGAATCCTATACCAACGCGATTATGGGCGATGCCAATCAGCGCGCCGCGCACATCAAGGACACCATCGATTTCTTTAACGCCATCGATTCCGAAACCTTGCCCGCCGTCTCCTTCGTGAAGCCCGACGGCCTGCTCGATGGTCACCCCGCTTCTTCCAAGCTCGACCTCTTCGAAGCCATGCTGAAGAACATTGTTGACCGCCTGCAAAAACACCCGGACCTCTTCGCTGACACGGCGCTCATCGTCACCTTCGATGAAGGCGGCGGCTACTACGACTCCGGCTACATCCAGCCTCTGGACTTCTTCGGCGATGGCCCGCGCATTCCTCTGCTCATCGTTTCGCCCTTCACCCGCGGCGGCCACATCAGCCACACTTATACCGACCATGTCTCCATCCTCAAGTTCATCGAACGCAATTGGGACTTGAAGCCCTTGACCCATCGCAGCCGCGATAATTTCCCGAATCCCAGAGTCGACGACGATAATCCCTATGTGCCGCTCAACAGCCCGGCCATCGGTGATCTATTCGACCTCTTCGACTTCGGCCATCACGACGGCGGCGACAACTAAACATCACCTCATCCTCAACAAAAAAGGGGCGTCCAGGTGGCCGCCCCTTTTTCATTTGCCGTCGAACTCTCCGTGAACTCTGTGTTCTCCGCGTCCTCTGTGTAAATTCTTTCTTTTGCTTGTCAGCCCCGCGCAGCCTTCGCCTCCCCGCTCGTTAGCTCCGCAACCAAAAACTCCAGCACCGCGCGCGCATCTTCCCCGCCGCGCTTGAGCCGATCATCCGCTCTCTGGAGCGCACTCAGCCCACCCAACAATCGTCCCTTCGAAATCTTGCGAGCACTTTGCAACGCCAATTCCGCCTGCTCCGGCCGCATCCCCAGCGCTCGTGACGCCTGCCACCCGTTGGCCACGCCCTTCAGTTCACTGGCCTCGATCAGCTTGCGATACATCCACGTAATCGCGCCAAGCATCGGCAGCGGCTCCTCGCCGTCGCGCAGCAAACGATCCAGGAATTCCAGCGCTTTCTCTGCCTGTCGCGACGCCAGCATGTCCGCCAATTCCCACACCGTCGTGGTCTTCTCCGAAATCACCAGCGCGCTCACATCCTGCCGCCGGATTAGCTTTCTCTCCGCCGCAAACGTCGCCAGCTTGTGAATCTCCGTTTTCAGCCGCATTAGATCCGCCGCCACAAACTCCGCCAAATCTTCCGCCGCGCCCTTTTCAAACTCCACGCCCTCTTCTTTAGCCAGCGACTTCGCCAACGCCGTGGCCGCCGACAGCCTTTCTTCTGTTTTATCGCCCAACCCGCATTCCACCACCAGCGTCTTCTCCGCCAGCAGCTTTCCCAATTTCATGCGCTGATCCAGTCCCTTTGCCTCAATCACCAGAACCGTGAACGGGGCCGGGTTCCCCAAATACGCATCGAGAGTCGCCACCGCCTCATCGCGACTCTTCTCCCCCAGCTTTTCAATCGCTTCCGCATCCTCGAGAAAAACCACCTGCTGCGGCGAGAGCATAGCCATCGTCTGCGCCTGATCCACCGCCGCCTGAGTCTCCGCGCGGCCCGCCGAATACCGGGACACCGCCCAAGTCCGCGAAGCCTCCGGCACATATCTGTCAATCAATAGTGCGCGGCACGTATCCCGCAAATACGGCTCTTCCCCCAGCAATAGAATCGCCGGAACAGGTTTCCCCTTCCCTAGCCGCCCCAACAATTCTTCCGTTGTTACCCGCGCCATGAGCTCCCTTTCCTCTTTTCCCCTACCGCCGCAAACCTCGCTGCGCTCCTCATCTCCCACCGTTGTAGGGCACGCCTTCCGAGGCGGGCCGCAGTGCCTACCTCTTTTCTACCCCGGCGTTCATCTCCATCTGCCTGACTCCTGATCTCTGTTCTCTGATCTCTCCCCCTAGTAATTCTCCATCACCGCCGCCACCAGCCGCGCCGCAAAATCCTGCGCCAGCCGGTCCAGCGCCGGATCCTGTTCCTCAAAAAAATTCTTGATCGCCGTTGGATCCGTCGGGTTGTTCACGTTTGTGGAAATCTCATACTCGTTCCGAAACAAAAAATTGTCCGTGTGATACAAAACTTTGCCCGTCTCCCGCTCTTCAAACGTAATCTCGCACTTCACCGTCACCAGCATCGTCGTCGCTCGCCCGGTCGCCGTATCAAACAGCAGCGGCGCGGCCTCCAGGCTCAGCACCTTGCCGCGCAGCACCGCATCCCCGTTCGCCGGATCGGATACCACGCGATACGAAGTCTTCGCCAGAAATTCGTGCACCGTCGCCGTCGTCAATCTCTGCTCGATGCGGTAGCTGCTCGTCTTGTTCTCCAGCGCCGGAACCGCAATCACGTGAATGCTCTTCGGAAGCGAATTGCTCCGCCCCGCCACGTGATACCCGCACCCGCCGGCAAGCGCCGCCAGCATAGCCACGCCACACAAAAGTTTCCGCGCCCTCATGCCAGCATCTCCGCCAGCTTCACTGCATTCGCCGCAGGCAACCGGATATTATCCGCCGCGCCCCAGAACCACCACGTCCCAGATTGCACAGCATCTGCCTCCGGCTTCGCCAATTGGATGCTTTTCTCTCCCGCCGCGCTCACGTTGCTGGGTCCCGCTTCACCATCCGCGGTCATCGCAAAACCCGCTTCAAGACATGCGTTCGAGATCTTTTCGGCATTCGCGCTTGCATCCATCTCCGCCCAAGCCGCAAACGCCGCCCCATAAAACACCGGCGCATGGACCACCTGAATCGCCGGAACCGCGGCCTTCTTCCCTACAGACGCTTTCGTTTCTACCCGCATGCGTTCGCGGATCGCCTCTAGTTTCTGCGCGCTCCCCGGACCAAAGTGATCCAGCATATTGAACGCAACCTGGGTATCAAACACCGGCTGCCCAACACCCTGAAACGAAAGCAACTGCCCCGTCTGGCTTTCCAATTCTTCGATCCCCGCGCGCCCGGCCTCCGAAACCGGCTGAAAACAAATCATCCCCAGTTTTCGCGAGCCAACTTTCGACAACGCCAGAGCCAAGCCCGCCGCCGCTGTCGATGCTGCCGACGGAATCGCATAGGCCCCTGCATTTTTCTTAAACTCGCGCCCCAGCAGCGCATCCAGCTTCGGAAACCAAGCCACCGTTTTCGCTTCCTCGGCAATCCCGCCCGAAAGATCAATCACCGTCGCGCCACCGCGCGCCGCCCCTGCCACGTTTCTCCGCGTAAAATCTGCCGACCCCGTAAAAAACACAAATCGCGCCCGTTCGAAACTTCCATCCTCCACCGGCTGAATCACCGCAGGCTCTCCACCCGCCTCCGTCAGCGTCCCCGCCGCCATCTCCTCATCCACCAGCCGGAAATCCCACGCCGCAAACCGCCCTTCTTCCAATAGCGATTTCAGCTCCGCTCCCAGCAGCGAAGACGCACCCGCAATCACCATCCGGTTGGATTCCCGTTCAAACGCAGGCATGAATCACGCGGTCCGCGCTACCATTCGCTGGCGGATGAACCGCACTAGATGTAGCAAGACCCCGGCAACGGCATACGTACCGGCGAACGTAACCAGCACCACTTCCGAAAAGGCCCAGATCAGCGCGCCAAGGATGATCAGAAAAAGTATAAGAAATGCCGGTTGCTTCCGCGTCCACGGCAGGTCCTTAAAACTATAATAACGAATGGTACTAACCATCAGGCCGCCCAGCGATGCCGCCATCAATAGCCAGGCCACCGACCATCTCCAATCCAGCAGCGGCCCCGAGCGGTGGAACGCGTGCACAATCGCCGCAATCATCCCAGCCGCCGCCGGGGTGGGCATGCCCACAAAATATTTTGATCCGCCCGGCGCCATTCCCTTTACGTTAAATCGCGCCAGCCGCCAGGCGCAGCAAATCAGGAAGAACAGGCAGCAGACCCACCCGAACAGTCCCAGTTGGTGCAGCGCCTCGAAGTCCATGGCCGTGACGCTTCGAATGCCCCACGCATAGGCAAGAATGGCGGGCGCTACGCCAAAACTGACCACGTCCGCCAGCGAGTCGAACTGCACACCAAATTCCGTGTTCGTCCCCGTCATTCGCGCCACTCGCCCATCCAGCGAGTCAAACAGGATCGCCAGACCAATGGCCTTCGCCGCTCGGTTAAAATCATCCGGCGTCCCCAGCAGCGACGCCACAATGGCGTAGTAACCGCACAGCAGGTTCGCGGAGGTAAACGCCGCTGGAATTAAAAAAATTCCCCGCCGCAATTTCGGGTTCTTGATACGCCGCGCTTGAAACGGTATCTCGTGCTGTTCGGGGTCGGCCATGGTCACGATCGCTTTCCGGTCGCTGTTAGATTCGCGTCCGTCTCCGCCGCATTTGCCGCCTTCAAAATGTTCGCCACTGATTGCCCCGGCCAGCGTGCAAGAACGCTGGATCCGCCCTTCACATTCTGCCCCAGCTTCACCAGAATTTCCGCCTCGCTCGGAACCCACAGGTCCACGCGCGACCCAAAGCGCACCAGGCCGATCCGTTCGCCGCGCGCCACCCGGTCACCTGTTTTCTTCCATGAGACTACCCGCCGCGCAATCAATCCCGCTATCTGTTTGAATACAATTTCCCCCGCATCGGTCGAAAGCGTAAACACATTCTGCTCGTTCTCCACCGAAGCCCGCTCGCGCATGGCCGCCAGAAATTTCCCCGGCCGGTATTCCAGGTTCTTGATGGTCCCCGCCGCCGGCGAACGGTTTACGTGGACGTTCCAGACCGCCAGAAAAATGCTGACGCGCTTTCCCGGACGCCCCGCATTCTCTTCGTCCGTCACCACCACCACCCGCCCATCCCCCGGAGACACCACCGCCCCCGGCTCTGACGGAATCACTCGCTCTGGATTTCGAAAAAAGGAGAAAACGAAGAGCGCCAGGAACACCAGCACGCCCGCAGCAACATTCCATTGCAGGTAAAAACAGACACCGCCCAGAACGAGCGGCGGCACTCCAAAGTAGTAGCCTTCTTTGACCATGCTTTTTCCGGAACAGGCCTCTGCACTTTCGCGCGCAGCTTCAGCGCCGCGGACGCGCACGGTCATTCTACGACAGTTTTCCTGCCGTATCTTCCTTATTGGGAGTAATTGGCCCGGCTGCGTAAGATACGCGCGGCAATCCGCTCCATCTCATCTTTGCAGTGGAGCTTCATTTTCTTGAGCTTGATTTCTTCCAGGAGGTCTTCGGAATTCAGGTAGGGCGATTTGCAGATTTGCTGAAGTTCTGCTTCGTATTGCTGGTGCTGCTGGGCCAGACGCTGATACTCGGCGTCTGTTTGAAGAAGTATGTCCCGAGGTGCCCGCTGCGCAGTTGCCATGCGTCCTCCTCACGACTCCGTGAATGTTTTGTAATACTACATGAACGAAAGATAGCACTCTGGTTCGCCACGTCAAGGGGGAACCTGTGGGAAACTAGTCCTAGCCCCCGAGTTTCTTCTCCATCAAGACCGCCGCCTCTACAGGGTCCCTGTAATAGTTTGTCCGGCGTCCCGTTTTGGCAAATCCGTGCTTCGTATAGAAGGCGATCCCCGCTTCATTCGACTCCCTAACCTCTAGAAACACTCGACTTACACCGCGAGCCGCAAACTCATCCAGCGCCGCCTTCAAGAGCGCTCGGCCATCACCCCTTCGCCTCCTGGCTTGTGCCACTCCCAGATTCAAAATCTCCGCCTCTTCGCCGACCTGCCGCCCCACAAGAAACCCGGAAATCTCCCCGTCGGCTTCACTCACCAAGGTGACTCCGCTAGTGGAGTTCGTCAGCTCCTGCAGACTTTCTTGCGACCAATTCGCTGCCTCCGGAGCTTCCTCCAGGATTCTCGCCACCTTAGCCGCATCCGCACGCAGCATCGCCCGGATCGCTACTCCCTGAATTTCTCGCTTCACCTCAGCGCCCATGTGCGATGTTTGCATCCCGGAGACTTACCGGGACGCCGCCCCGCCCTTCCAGAAAATCTCCGCGTCCGACCGTCGCACGTAGTTCGCGTCCAGCGTGAGCGCATCCGTCTTTCTTCCTTCTACTAACAGTGCCCACCCAATCCGCCCGATCGCCGGCGCCAGCACGCTCGAAACCGACTCCACTTTTTCGCCGTGCTTCTCCCGCACCTTCCAAGCTTCTTCCTTGAGCACGCAGCCGGCGTCCTTGGAAACCCATGCGATGCTCTCACCCTTGGCCAGTTCCACCGCAGCTTCCACAAACTTCCCCGGCGCAATCACCATCTCGTCCCCGAACCGCTCCAGCACCGCGCCCTCCCGCCGAAACACCGCCCCAAACACCTGCCCCCGTTGTGCATCCGCAAACGCCGCCACAATCGGCATGCGGCCCGTCGCCTGGGCCGCAATCGCCTCCATCCTCGAAACCGCCGCGATGCTCTTACCGAAAACCTCGCTCCAAGCCTTCACCGTGGTCAATCCCACCCGCACCCCCGTAAACGACCCAGGTCCCGCCGCAACCGCATACGCATCGACCTCCGCCATTCCCACGTTCGAACCGCTCAACACTTGCGAGACTGCAGGGAGCAGCCAGATCGAGTAATCCTCCGTCGATTCATGCGCAACAGCCGCAAGCAGCTCCCCATCGCGCAGCACTGCAACGCTGCCCTGCGAATCGCATGTATCTATCGCCAGCACAATCACATGCGCATTCTACCGTACTCTCCTACACTCAGCGAAAATTCGCGAGAATCCCCACGTCTCGGCGATTTCGATCCAGCGACTTGCCGTTTTTCACCGCCGAACAGCAATTAATCCTTCCTGATCAGCATCCTCAGGGATTTCCCCGCCGAGCAATTCTTCTGCCAAATTCGTACCTAATTTTCTCTAACCTCTTCATTCCAGAGGATATATCTTGACTCTTCCAACACAATTCGTTATTCTTTTTCTGTTTCCTGGGGGGCAACCGAATTTATGGACTACAAGATCGGCGACAAGGTCGTATATCCGAATCACGGTGTGGGCATTGTTGAACAGATCAGCTACGGCGTCTTGAACGGCAGAACCGAACGTTACTTCATGATTCGCATTGTTTCCAGCGGATTGCGCGTCATGGTCCCGCAATCCAACGCAACTACCGTTGGCCTTCGTTCCGTCATCCGTTCCACGGAATCAGCCAAAGTCCTCGGCTTCCTCGAAACCGGAAAACTCAACTCTCACCACGACTGGAAGCACCGCTTCAAAGAGAACTCCGAGCGCATGCGCACCGGGTCCCTCCTCGAAGTTGCCGTCGTCCTCAAGAGTCTCGTTTCCCTCAGCCGCAGCAAGCCGCTCTCCTTCCGCGAAAAGAAAATGCTCGAACGCGCGAAGTACCTCCTCGTCAGCGAGATGGCCACTTCCCGCAATACCACTGCGGAAAGCGCCGAAGCCATCGTCGTCAAGTCCCTGGCCAAAGCCAAACTTCAGTTCCCCGTCCTAACCGAAAAGTTCGAATAGCTCTCGCCGCTCTTGCGGCGCTAGTTTTCCTGGCGGGCAACCACACGTTGCCCGCCTTTTTTGTGTGCTCGGCGTCCTTGGGATCGCCTCTTTACCCGTATCGGGCCGGCTTGAACCTACACCGCCTGAGCTATACAGTTCGTAATGTGATGAACGAACACCTCAGCGATTTGGGATGGGGAACTCTTTGTTTGATAGCAGGGGCCCTCGTTTTCTTCAATCTGGAAGCGATCGTCCAGTTTGACCAGCACTCTGGAATTAGGCTGAAATCTTGGTTTGGGAAGCTGCTAGGGAACTCCCCCTTGAATCGCGAATTGTGGTCAGTCGGAACCCCGAGCGGCTATCGGAGTTCAAGAATTGTTTTTCGAGTTGCGGGTGCCATCTTCCTCGTCGCTGGGCTTGTCCTCGTGGCCTTGTCCGCACGGGGCTATCTGCATTAGAACTCGTAGCCAAGGCAAAACCGGCAAGGTGCTATCGCATTTGAGTTTGGTGCCGTCTAATCATGCACGCACCAATCGCTCGTCCTTAAAAGGCAACCTATGAATGAAAATCCAACAACCCGTAGAGCATTTCTATCCGGCACCGCGGCTTCGGTAATCGGAGCAGGGTTCACGCTCGCTCTTCCAACAGAGATGTTCTCTCAGGGCACGACGCAAGCTCCGGCTAAGCCTCCTCGCCTGGACCTCGCTTTAGTCGAGGCTTTCGTCCGGGCCGGACACGTCGATCTCGATCGCACCAAAGCCCTGCTTATCCAGGAGCCCGGCCTTCTCAACGCCACCTGGGACTGGGGCGGAGGCGACTGGGAAACCGCCCTCGGCGGCGCCGGTCACATGGGCCGCAAAGACATCGCGCTGTTTCTGATTTCGAACGGCGCGCGCATGGACATTTTCCAAGCCGCCATGCTCGGCCGCCTCGATATCGTCAAGCCCATGCTCACAGCCTTCCCGAATCTCGCCAATTCGAAAGGCCCACACGGCATCACGCTCATGACGCACGCTCAAAAAGGGGGCGAAGAAGCCGTCGCCGTCGTCCGCTTCCTCGAATCTCTTTCACAGTCCGCCTGATCGCGAAAGCGCCTGAAGGCTTACTCCCGCTTCGCGCAGCGTCCGCGCCACGGCCGCCGCAATTGCCGGCGCGCCCGGCGTGTCGCCATGAATGCACAGGGTCTGTGCTTCAACGGAAACTTCGCTCCCGTCGCTCGCAATCACCAATCCTCGCTCCGCGATGCCCAGCGCCTGCCACGCCGCTTCTTCTGGATTGCGGATCAGCGCGTCCTCAAACTTCCGCGAGCGCAAAGTTCCATCCGCCTCATACCGCCGGTCGGCAAACGCTTCAGCTGCCACCGCAAATCCCGCCTGCCGAAATACCTCCAGCATCGGAGAACCCGCCAGCCCCACAAGCACCGTGCCCTTGTCCCACCCCGCCACGCCGTCCGCAATCGCTTTCGCAAGCTCGCGATTCTTCACCGCCTGATTGTAAAGCGCCCCATGCGGCTTCACGTGAACTACGCGGGCACCACAACCCGCCGCAATTTCTGCAAGCGTTCGAACCTGCTCGAAAACGGAATCCGCAATTTCCTTCGCCGAAAGCTGCAACTCCACGCGCCCAAAATTCGCCCGATCTGCATACCCCGGATGCGCCCCAATCGCCAGCTTCCATGGGAGCGCCTGCTCGATCGTGGTTCTCATCGTCCGTTCGTCGCCCGCATGCCCCCCACAAGCGATATTAACCGACGTCAGCGAAGCCATCAGCGATTCCTGCGTGCCATCCGCAATCGCCTCCGGCAATTCCCCCACATCGCAATTCACATCGATTCTTAAATCCTCGCCCGTCATTCGAATAGCCGCGCCTCCGACGCCAAAATCTCCTCCTGCTCCCTTAACAAACTTCGCGCCGTCTCCCAATCCACCCGTTCGAATCGCACTTCATCCCGCGGCCGCAGCTGCCCCAAACTGTGAAAATCCGCCGAAATCACATTCGCAATCTTCGGGTATCCGCCGGTTGTTTGCTGCTCCACGAACAAGATAATCGGCTGCCCTCCCTCCGGGACTTGAATCGCTCCCAACGAAACTCCCTCGCTGATCATCTCTTCGCCCGCCGTCTCCAAAACCGTCTCGCCCTTCAATCGAATCCCCATCCGGTTCGACTCTTCCGCCACCACATATCTCCCTGCATGGAACAATCGCTTCGCTGCCTCGGAAAACCATTCGCTCTGCGGCCCCGGCGTCACGCGCAAAACTCTTCGCGCCGTCAAGTGCTGTAGGGCCCGCCTTCTGAGGCGGGCCGCTCCCGCCCCCCCGTTATCCACCCCGGCGTTCGTCACACCAATCTCCAGCACATCCCCCTTTCGCAACGCTCGCCCCTCATGTCCTCCAAGTCCGCTCAGACCATGCGTCGAAGCGCTGCCCAAAAAAAGTTCTACCTCGATTCCTCCCTGAACACACAAATAACACCGCGCCCCAGTTCGCGTCGGCCCCATCCTAAGCACTTGCCCCGGTTTCGTTTCGAACGTCGCCCATAACTCCGCTGGTCTCCCATCGAGCGTCGCCCCAAAATCAGACCCCGCCAGCGCCACCACAGCTCCATCCGGAAACTCAAACGTCCCGCCAAGCAGCGTCATCTCCAACCCCGCCGCTCCCTCCGCATTCCCCACCAATCGATTCCCCACCCGCAGCGAAATCGCATCCGCCGCCCCCGACGGAGAAACTCCCATCGGACCGAATCCCTCTCTCCCCAAATCCTGCACCGTCGTGAACAACCCCGGCTCCATCACCTGAATCACCGCCATGCGCGCCTCATCATCACCATCCTGTCATCCCGAGCCCGCCGCGGCGGGAGGGATCCGCTTTTTTTTCATTCGTAATTTTCCCTAGCCTCCGCCGCCGCGAATTCCTCCCGCGAAATCGGCACAAATCTCACGCGATCCCCAATTGAAAGCAAACTCAACTCTTCGCGATCCGCCCGGAACATCGCCAGCGGCGTTCGCCCCAGCAGTCTCCATCCCCCCGGCGTCGCAAACGGATACACCCCCGTCTGATTTCCCGCAATCCCCACGCTCCCCGCCGGTACCCTTCGCCGCGGTGCCGCCAGCCGCGGCGTCACCAGCGCTTTCGGCAACTCCCCCAAATACGCAAACCCCGGCACGAACCCCAAAAAATAAACCAGATACTCCGCCGAAGCATGCAGCTCGATCACCTGCGCCGCCGTCACCCCTTGCAGCGCGCATACCTCCGTCAAATCCGGCCCATACTCTCCGCCATAACAAACTGGAATCTCCACGCGCCGCGCCTCAGGAAGTTTCACCTCTTCGAGTCGTTCGAGATATCTACCTAGAATCGCCTCCAATTCCTCATGCCGCATTCGAACCGCGTCAAATTTTATGAGCAGCGAACAATACGCCGGATGCAGGTTGTGCACCCCCTCCACCGGCTCCCGCTCCAGCAGCCGTAGCAGCTTCCTGACTTTTTCATTCGATTGAACTGTGATGGGACTTTGTAGTGGCCGGTCTTCAGACCGGTGCTCTTTCTCAGCCGTATCGAAATAAACCAGCAGCGACTCATCGCTGGCAAATTGAAACCGCGCGCCTTCGCTCGCCAAGTTCCCCATGCTCGCGAAAGTATACCCCACGCCGCGTTCACTCTCTCGTAGGGCCCGTTCTAGCGATGCAGTCAGTTTGCGCGCCACGGTGAGCGCTCCGGCCAATGTCGCAACGCTTCGCTCGCCCATTCCGTGGACTTGTCCGTATGGCACGACGTGCACGGATTCGGGAGTTTGTACCTGTCGGTCATAACCGGGTAGATAAAAGAAAACGTGTGCGCCCGCACTTTGACATCTGCAATGGTCGTCTCGATCTTGGGCATGTGGCACGCGATGCACTGGCTCCCTGTCGAGCCCTCCTTGTGATGCGTGTGCTCCTGCAGCGTCGCCGTTCGCGGCCCATTGAGGGACATCGGGCCGTGGCAATCCAGGCAGAGCTTGTCCGCGGGTTTTCGCAGCTGCGCGTAATTCTCCGTGCCGTGCACGTCGTGGCAACTGAAGCACGTAATCCCGTGCCGGTACATCACGCTCTGCACGAAATCGTTCCCTTGCATCCGGTTCTTGTGCGCCGTGCTGTCCGGAAAATGCGTAAAAGTCAGCTGCCCCAGCGGATGCTCTTCCAGATGCCAGTAATCCCGCAGATTGAGCCCCACGCGATACCCCACCGGCCAATCGTAATACTTCCCCTCGATCGGACTGCTCAGGGGCCGCCCTTGCGAGTGGCACTGAATACAGGTGTCGTTCGCGCGAACATAATCCATCCGCGCGGGGTTCAGCGTGTTCCCGCGAGTGGGATGCTCCACATGCTCGCTTCCCGGGCCATGGCAGCGCTCGCAGCCGACGTTCCACTCCGCTACTTGTTTCGTGTGGATGTTGTAATCGACAGAGTGGCAGCCGTCGCATGTGGGGCCGGTGGGACGCTGCATGTTGTCGGGCGGGTAGAACGCCGCCCACCAGTCGGTGCCGTTCGCCACAAAGTACGGACGCCATACATGATTGGTGACGTCCCATTGCGCCGGTTGCGGAAAATAGTCGTCCCCTATTTTCGTGAAGTAGCGCTGCTTCCAAACGCTTCCATACACCAGCGCCACTTGCTCCTTCGTAAACTTCGCCAGCGGATTCGTCCTGAGATCGGGAATAATGGCCTCGGGATGTTCGCGCGGGTCGCGCACAACATTGGCCATCGGCGTTTTCTTCCAATGCTCGTAGATTTCTGCATGGCACTTCTGGCACGCTTGTGACCCTACGTAGTGAGCCGCATTCGCCGTGGATGCCTGCTGCTGCTGTTCTTCGCCGGTTAACTGACGCAGGCTGCGGATGAAGAGCACCAGCTTCCAGCTGTCGTCGCTCTGCTCCTCGTGCGGGTTCGCCCAGCCGGGCATCCCGGTCATTCGCACCCCATTCCGGATGATGTAGCGGAGTTCGCCGTCCGTGAGGTTTTGTGTCACTGGCAACCGCAAGTCTGGAACTTTGGGGTACAGGTTCCGGCCGACTCTGGTTTGCCCGGCCCCATCCGGACCATGGCAGCTGGCGCAACGGTCCAGAAAACTCTCGCGGGATTCTTTTAGGAGTTCCGGCGCGGCCTTCAATGGATTCGCTTCCAGGCGCGCATTCCGCGGAATGGCCAGGTTGCGTGCCGCGCGGGCCACGGCTTTCTCTACAAAGGATGGCTCATCTGCGGTGCTGAAGCCATGTCGGATCAGGCCCACGAAGTAAACGCCGAGCGCGATAAGCGCCAGACCGCCGAGCAGTAAAAGAGTTTTCCCCGTTTTCATGCAGAGCCCGATTATCCCAAAATCGAAAGCTCCCGCCAGGCCGATCCCGGACTTGGCGGTTGCGAGAGTTATCACCCTGGTTCGCTGCTATTTCAGCGGCATTTGCACCAAGGAGTTCGCCGGGTGGCTTCCTGCAAGCCAATCCCTTGGTATCCGTCATAGGTCAAGCACAGGTCGGTGCTCTTGTAATCTGAGAACTTGAAGCGGATGGACTCCATTGGTTTACCACTCGAATCGAGTACAACCAACAGGTGCCGTTCACTGGTATCAAGCCCATCGATTTTAAGACTCTTCCGCTGAGGCCACTCCTCCACAGGTCTCGTGTCGACTCGGACCCTAAGCCCGTGAGAATTTATCTCGCCATTTGGAAGGGTCGCAGGCTCTTTCCAAAACGGATCATCGATCCTCGCCGCAACGCAGACACTGCCCGTGCCTCGTTGCGCCGCCCCGGAAATCGAAACCAAGAGGACGAGCGCAACCGCCATACGTCCAGTTTTCACGATGTCTCCCAATCTAGGCGAGGGCGAGGCTGGGATCGGCGTTCAAAGTAACATCCGCAAGGATCCCGTGCCGCAATCGCGGAAACGCCGCCGCCGCAATCATCGCCGCGTTGTCCGTCGATAGCGCCCGACTCGGGAAAAATACCGGGACACCCGCGGAACTCGCGCGCCCCTCGAAAGTAGTTCGTAACTGGCTGTTCGCCGCCACGCCGCCGGAGACCAGCACGCTTTCCGCGCTCAATTCCTCCGCGGCCTTCATCGTGCGCTCCACCAAATCGCGTACCACCGCATTCTGAAACTCCCGCACCAGCGCCAGCGTTTGCGGGCTGCACAGCGGCAGCAATTGCTCGAATTTTCGTTCGCCGCGCTGTAATGCTTCTTCCCGCGCGCGAATTTCCTCTGCGTATTCCGTATGCTCTCGAACGTGATACAACACCGCCGTCTTCAGTCCGCTGAAGCTGAAATCCAGTGCGTTCCCTTTCATTTTCGTCGGACCGAATTTCACCGGCGCCGGCGCTCCATTCGCGACCGCCGCCAGCCGGTCCAGAATCGGCCCGCCCGGATATCCAAGTCCCAGCAGCTTCGCAACTTTGTCGTACGCTTCGCCCGCCGCATCATCCCGCGTCTGCCCCAACTTTCGATAGATCAGCTTCGCGCTCGCATCCTGCACGTTCGAATCTTCCGCCTTCACTTCATACAAAACCGTATGCCCGCCCGAAACAATCAAGCATACCGCCGGCAATTTCGCCGTTCGCCCCGCTTTGTGCGCTTCCAGAAAAACCGCATGGACGTGCCCTTCCAAATGGTTTACGGGCACCAGCGGCTTCCCCAGCGCCTGCGCCAAAGTTTTACCATAGGTAATTCCCACCAACAGCGCGCCTACGAGCCCCGGCCCTTGCGTCACTCCGATCGCATCCACATCCGCAAGTTTCATCCCCGCCTGCTCGATCGCTTCGCGCACCACCGGCACGATCTGCCGCAAATGCTCGCGCGACGCCAGCTCCGGCACCACGCCGCCATATTTCCGGTGCACATCGATCTGCGACGCTACGACGCTGGACAGAATTTCTCGCCCGTCTGCGACCACCGCCGCGGCCGTCTCATCGCACGAAGATTCAATCCCCAGGATTCGAACGCTCATTTTTCGCCCAACTTCCAGAAAAGCTCCTATCTACCGTATGCTAGCACACGCTCGCCACCACATTGTTTGAGCTCCTGGTCGCGGCATTCGTTCGAACAAAAAGAGGTAATCGTGACCCGACGAATTTCCTTGCTCGCTCTAATTTCTTCATTCGCGGCTCTTTTTTCCGCCGGCGCTCTCTGCGCGCAATCTCCGCCACAATCCGAATCAAAAACACGCAACGTCGTCCTCATCGTCGCCGACGGCCTCCGCTGGCAGGAAGTTTTCACCGGCGCCGATCCCTTACTCCTCGATTCCGAACACGGCGGCATCTGGGCCAATCCGGAAAACTTGAAGCGCGAATTCTGGCGCGACGACGTCAACGAACGCCGCAAAGCCCTCTTCCCTTTTCTCTGGAACGTCGTTGCATTGCAGGGCCTGCTCTTCGGCAATCAGCTCAAAGGTAGCGTCGCTCGCGTCACCAACGGCAAGGCTTTTTCCTACCCCGGCTACAACGAAATGCTCACGGGTTTTCCAGACCCGAAGATCGACTCCAACGAATTCGGCCCCAACCCAAACCTCACGGTCTTCGAATGGCTCGACAAGCAGCCCGAACTCCACGGCCACGTCGCGGTCGTTGGCACCTGGGTCGTCTACAAAAATATCTTCAACGTCAATCGCAGCCACCTGCCGGTGCAAGCAGGCTGGGATTTGCCCTATCACGGGAAACTCGATTCCAATCAGCAGCTCGTCAACGATCTCTACCTGCACACCACAAAACTAGACGACGAAGACGTCACCGACTCATTACAACAAATTCCCCTGCTCGACTTCGTCCGTGCAAATCATCCCCAGGTTCTCTTCGTCGGCTACGGCGAAGCCGACAACTGGGCGCACTCCGGCCGCTACGACCTCGTGCTTCACAGCGCCCACGAAATCGACCACTTTGTCGAGCAGCTCTGGGACACCATGCAGTCCATCCCTTCTTATCGCGGCCAAACGACTTTTATCATTACCGCTGATCACGGCCGCGGCGGCGGCCTCGTCGAATGGAAAGATCATGGCGCGGACCAGAAAGGCTCTGAAAATATCTGGATCGCTGTCATCGGGCCGGACACGCCTCCGCTCGGCGAGCGCACCAACATCGATTCCGTCACGCAAGCGCAACTCGCCGCCACCCTGGCCTGTTTTCTCGGCAAGGACTATCGCCACGATGTCCCGGCCGCAGGCCCGCCGATTGCCGACGTCCTTCCGAAAGCGTTCCCTTGCAACCCCGGTCGCTAGTTCCGGGTCCGGCGGTGTCGTTTCCGCACAAGAGAAGCTTCGGTAGTGGCCTACTTTGCCCCTGAACCCCTACAGACTCTCTTTTGGATGCTGGCGATCTGGTAGCCTTGCTGGAAGCCGAAGAGACGGCAGAACGAGCGGCATGAAAGGAGATTTGTCTCTATGACAGACAAGAATGAGCCTATGAAGGACAAGAAAAATATGGTTGTGGACCGGGCGCGGAAAATGGCCCAAGAAAAAAGCAAAAACATCAACAATGAAGAGTTGGAAGCTCGCGTCAACGAGAGATTTCTAAATGGTGCATTTGGTCCTAACCCTGAAATCACTTCTAAAGAACAGGATGAAATAATAGCTATGCTCGATGGTTGGCCTGAGAACTCAACGTAGCCCACTGCCGAAAATTCACTCTCATTGACAAAGTCACTGGTGCGCGGCTACTGTGCAACAGCGCAGTGCCGAATCATTCCTATTCCGCATTTCGCATTTGAATATGCCCACTGATTCCTCAAGGCCATCTACGAAAACTGCGCCGCCCCGCGTGCGCAAAGCGGTTCTCCCTGCCGCGGGTCTCGGCACGCGCTTTCTTCCCGCCACAAAAGCGCAGCCGAAAGAAATGCTCACGGTCGTCGATAAACCGCAGATTCAATACGTCGCCGAAGAATGCGTCGCTTCCGGCATCGAGCACATCATCATCGTCACCGGCAAAGGCAAGAACTCCATCGAAGACCATTTCGATTCCGCGCCCGCCCTCGAACGCTTCCTCGAGGAAAAAGGCAAACACGATCAAGCGGAGATGGTTCGAAAGATCAGTAACATGGTGCAGGTCAGCTACACGCGCCAGAAAGAGCCCCTCGGGCTCGGCCACGCCGTGCTCGTCGCCCGCGACCTCGTTGGCGACGAACCTTTTGCTGTATTGCTCGGCGACGTGCTCATTCCCGGAAAAAATCCCGCAACCAAACAGCTCATCGACGTTTTCGAATCTACCGGAACCGGCGCCATCGCCGTTGAGCAAGTTCCCAAAGACAAAACGAACTTGTACGGCATTGTTGACGCATCACCCGCGCCGCAGCCGCCTTTCGGTGACCGCCTGCTGCGCATCCGCGATCTCGTCGAGAAACCGAAACCAGCGGAAGCGCCTTCGAATCTCGCCATCACCGGCCGCTACGTTTTGCCTTCGGCCATCTTCGGTTGTCTGGAGCGCACCAAGCCCGGCGCAGGAAACGAAATCCAACTCACCGATGCGCTCCGCATTTTGGCAAAAGAACAAGGTCTGTTCGCCTATGTCTATGAAGGAATTTCCTACGATGCCGGTGACAAACTGGGCTTCCTGAAAGCGACCGTGGAGATTGCTCTGCAAAATCCCGAATTCGGCGTCGCCTTCCGCGAGTACCTCAAAACGTTGAAGCTGTAATCCATCCTAAATAAGAGCCCGCGACCATCATCCGGAGGCCATTCGAATAGGGTGAGAGAAGGATCTGATTCCCAAAGGCGTCCAAACACTTGCGGCCCATAGCCCAAATCCCTATCCTCGCGGCCATCGCCACAAACAACAAACAACTAATTGCTGATAACGGTTCACTTCTTCGCCGCCGGTTTCTTTTCTTTCGATTCCTTTGCCGGGGTCTCTTTCTTGGCCGTATCTTTTTCTTTGCTAGGACTCTCTTTATCTTTTTCTTTGCTGGCAGTTTCTTTCGCTTCCGCACCGGCCTTGTCGGCTTTCTCCGCCTCGCCGCCGCCGGATTTTTTCCCGCCATAATCCGTGATGTACCACCCCGACCCCTTGAACTGGATGGCCGGCGCGGTAATTACCGATTCCACCTTCCCGCCGCAGTGTGGACATTTCTTCAGGTGCGGCCCGGAGACGCTCTCTATTTTTTCCGTGTTTCGGCCACACTTCAGGCATTTGTATTCGTACAGGGGCACTAACGCTCCTCCCAGTTGGTGCTCAAAAATTGAAAGTATAGCATTGCTCGCCATGTACGCGAGCGAACGGCATTGGGGATACCGTCGCTGCAATTCGATTGCGGCTATGGATTTAGACCAGCACCGGGTCACTAGGAACTTGGTGAGCCGGTATTCTCAGTCGGTCCCCATCAGGACTTTTTCGGATGAGAGGTACTCAGAGCAAATCTATTTGCCAGCAGCAGTCCTTCATCACTGTCCAGCGGCGTCAAATCGATAAGAGCGGTTCCATGTTCGCGGTGCCAGGAGTTTCTCACCCTGAAGTAGTACACTTTCCCGGCCTCTGCTGTGAAGTGTGCAGCGGCAGTCTTGTGCCCCTGGCGCACAATCACCGCTTTTTGCCAACTCGCGCAGAGGTGATGTTCGCCGGGATCGACCGAAAAGTACAAATAGGAATTGCCATGAGTCGCTCCCACCCAGCCGCCATCGAGTCCCGCCCGAGTCGTAGGCCTGGGCCTCGAACCGAAATCCGAATCGTCCTCGATGAAAACCACCAGTGCCTTTCCCCCGTCGGGCTGCGTCAAAGGATGCTGGGTTTTGTCTGTCGTCACATCGTATTTTGAGCCATCAGCGCCACAACCTGGTGCCACCGCGGTATCCGTGACCTTGTCTTGTGCAAAAGCAGGGGATGCGAGCAACAAAAGTACGAGGGCAGCTTTCATAGCGTTACCTCCATGGAGCACACTGAGCATAGCAGATTTCTGTTGCGGTGCCCTTTCGCCACTGGAATTCCCTGTCTTCAATAAGACCCGCTGCGATTGAGAACGGGTGCTAGACTCGTGTCCATGCACGCGAAGAATCCCGCTCCTCAGCCGGCAGACGTTAAAAACTCCGCGGCCGGCAGCTGCCTCTATCTCGTCGGCACGCCCATCGGCAATCTGGAAGACATCACACTTCGCGCCATCCGCATCCTCAAGGAAGTGGACCAAATCGCCTGCGAAGACACCCGCCACACGCAGAAGCTTCTGACGCACTACGACATTCACAAGCCGCTCGTCAGCTATCACGAACACAACGAACTCACCCGCGCTCCCGAGTTGGTCCTCTCACTGGAACAAGGCGCGAAAATCGCGCTCGTCAGCGACGCGGGCATGCCGCTGGTCTCCGACCCCGGCCATCGCCTCGTCACTCTATGCCTTCGCCACAAAATTCCTGTTGTTCCAATTCCCGGCCCATCCGCGCTGCTCGCTTCCCTTTCCGCTTCGGGCCTGCCCAACGAAGAATTCCTTTTCGTCGGTTTTCTCCCTGCCCGCAGCGGTGAACGCCGCCGCGCCCTCGAACGCCTGCGCATCGAGGACCGCACGCTGATCCTTTACGAAGCGCCGCACCGCATCGCCGAATCCGTTGCCGACGCCCGCGAAATTCTCGGCGACCGCCCTGCCTGCGTCGCCCGCGAAGTCACCAAGCTCCACGAAGAATTCTTACGCGGCAAACTTTCGGAAATCTCCTCGTGCCTGGAAGAGCGCCCTGCTCGCGGCGAAATCACCCTGCTGATCGGTCCGGCCGACGCCGCCGAAGCCCGCTCCCACACCGACTCCGCGCAATCCCTCGCCGCGCGCGTCGAAGAACTCATGCACCAAGCCAAACTCGACCGCAAAGAAGCCTTGAAGCTCGCCGCCAAAGAGCGAGGCCTCACCCGCCGCGCCGCCTATGCCCAAATCGTCGACGCACAGGCAAATCACGAGGAGACATGACCGAAACCGATCGCGAACGGATTTCCGCCGCGTCTGCCGAAACGCCTTTGGCTTCCACGGCTCTTCGTCCATCCTGGAGCCAAGTGTTGATCATGTTTGTTTGCGCGGTCCCTGTGGTTGCGATTGCAGCAGGTATAGCAACTGCGATTCTTGCCTTCGTCACACCGGCAACCTGGGTTTGGTTTCTCCTCGCAGTTGTACTCTCCCCCGGTTGGCTTCTAGCGTGGCTGGTCGTGCCCCGTATTTCCGAAGGTGGGTGGTTCGACGCGCTATCGACAGCCTTTTTCTTTAATTTCGTTTACTGGTTCGCATGGATTTTCATGTTGGTTCTTCGGTCCGATAGGCGATGGAGAAGAAAGCATGCGGCTCGAATTGCTGGCGGATAGTAACTTGAGGGTTCCACTTATGCCCCGCCACGAAGGAAAAAGTCAGGCGGCGGATTCGGAGCGGAAAACGCGCTGAAAGCGCGGGCCGGTGAACTGGACGCCGACCATGCGTTCGCCGTCGCTCTGGGAATCGCGAACGTGGACGACGCGGCCGCGCGTCTCAAAGTCAGCTTCGGTGCGGCGCGAAGCGTAATGGGAAAAGGGGATGCGGATTTCGAGGTCGGAGCCGATCGCCACGTCAAATCGCGTCACGAACGCAGCGCCACTGCGGCAAAGATTTTCGCTGGAGGTTTCTTCTTCGAAGATGACGCCGCGCTTATCGCGGCCGCGGACGCGGAGAGGAAGACGCACAGCAATCCTACGTTCCGTGCGTTGACTCGCAACCGACGTGCTCAGAGGGACCATGGGCGAGGTCCTCTTTTCTGCCGGCCACAACAGGGCTGGCCTCTTCTTGCGCACCCGTTAGATGCGCCGCCGCGGCATTTCGATCTTCGTTTTCGGCGCCCGCAAAACGGGCGACGAAAAAGCGTTCGACGCTTTCGAGGACCTCGGCGGGCGTATGCGCCGCATGCACGATTCGACGAAGCTCGCTGCCGTTCCCCACGCCATGAGTAAACCAGCACGCGAACTGCTTCATTTTGCCTACACCATCGGGCAGCTGGGCAGCATTAATTTGCCTATAGTAGTCCATGAGTAAACGGTGGCGTTGCTCCTCGGTGGGTTGGTCGTAGCGGCCGGTCAGCGCATATTGCTGCATCTGCAAGAAAATCCAAGGGTTGGTGGGCGCGGCGCGGCCGATCATCACTGCGTCGCAGCCGGTTTCCTGCACCATTCGAACGGCATCTTCCGGGCGGTTGATGTCGCCGTTGCCAATCACCGGAATTTTCACCGCTTGTTTGACGGCGGCGATGATGCCCCAATCCGCCGCGCCGGTGTAGCCTTGCTCGCGCGTGCGCGGATGCACCGCGATGCCTTCAACGCCGAGGCTTTCCGCCATTTTGGCGACGTCCACGGCGACGATGGAATTTTCATCCCAGCCCGCTCGCAGCTTGATCGTCAGCGGAATTTTCACCGCCGCGCGGACGGCCTTGAAAATTTCTTCAAGTAGCGGCAAATCGCGGAGCAAACCCGAGCCGCCGCACTTCACCACTTTCTTCGCCGGACAGCCGAGATTGATGTCCACAGCGTCGTAGCCGAGGTCCTCGACCATTTTCGCGGCTTCCGCCATCACCGCCGGATTCGCGCCAAAAAGCTGCGCGGTGATGGGATGCTCGTCTTCCTGGAAGTAGAGATACCGCAGCGTTTTCTTCGCACTGCGCGTGATGCCTTCGGAGCTGGTGAACTCCGTCATCAGCAGGCCGCAGCCGCCCAGCCCGCGAATCACCCGCCGGAAAAGCGTATCGGTAACGCCCGCCATGGGCGCAAGGACCGCCGCCGGCCGGATCGTCAAATCGCGAATTTGGAAGCTCGCCGGAATCATAGGTTCAGTTTAGGCTGGTGCGCATGATGTAGCAAGACGACTGTTGCACTTGTTATTTGAATGTAGCTCCAATTTCTGTTTGAATGCTCCCACGGGGAGCCCTCATGAAAATATACAATGTCACTGGCTATTTGATTATTTTTGTCTACATGCTGGCTTGTATGTATTCCGCCCCAACACATTTGGGACCTTGGATTGGAATGTTGATCGGTGGAGTTTATTTTATCTTTTGCTGGTTTCTTGGCGGATTGTATTTGGCCGATGTTCTTCATTTGGGAATCGCACATCGTTCCCTCGACTATAAGGAATGGTTCATAAAAGCCGTCACGGTCGTGAACAACACCTTCGGGCTCTATGTAGATCCGATCGCCTGGGTGAATCGCCATCGATTGCATCATAAACATGCTGACCATCCCGGGGATCCCAATAAACTTTCAGACGATGGTTTCTGGCGAACCCTGTATCTCTGTGTGATGCCGTATCAATGCAAGGAAGATTTGGCCGGCGACAAGATTTTGAAGTCCCGGACTTTTCGCGTCGCCGCGAATCCGGCTTTTGCAATTCTTGCACAAGCCTTTAGTTTTTATCTCTTATGGAAGTTAGTTGGAGATCTGAAGTTTGTGCTGGTGATGTGGTTTGGAATACGACTTTTTGCACTGTGGGTAAACATGATTCAGAACTATTGGACCCACACTCGAGAATTTGGATACCGGCGGTATAACGATGAAGACGACAACGCCATGAATATCGGCGAGTGGCTTCCGGTAACGGCGACCTTTAGCGCTTGCTTGCAAAATAATCACCACCACTATGAGGGACTGCTGAGGCTAAGCCACGACAAATCTGAATACGACTTTGGATTCTTAACCGTCAAAGTCATGAAATCTCTTGGCTTGGTGAAGGCGACGAGAACGGGTGCGGACTTACCCAAGGACGTTCCATTAGGCGCACTAGAATTTTAGGGCGTTCTCTTCGTGAATGGTTCAATCGTTTGCCTAAGAAAGCCGTGCGCAATTTCCTGGCCGTCCAGACCGTAAACTTCAGGCCATTCATCAGGATAGTAATAAGTTCCAAAAATTCTATCAATCCACGGAAAATGAATGGCAAAGTTCTTGTCGATGGCCTCTTTTTGAGAGGTATGGTGCCAATGATGATATCTGGGCATAACCAAAAACTTTTCGAGCCATTTGGCGTTGGGACCGAAATTGCAATGAGTCCAGGTGGCGTGAATGGTGACAAAAATCAGATAGGCCAGGATGATCGATTGCGAGAATCCAAGCATGAGAGGGACAAGGATAAATCCGCGGACAAGCGTGTCGTCCACAAAGTGGGCGCGTGAGCCCGCGATCCAATCAAGCGCCTTCGAAGAATGATGGACGGCATGAAAACGCCACAGAAAAGGCACTTTATGCAAAGCCAGATGAATAAAGTATTCGGCAATGTCCGCAACCACAACGGCCAAGAAGAATTGCAAAAACCAGGGCATTCGAGCGATAAACCCCTGAAGAGCCGGAACACCCAAATATCTAGTGGCCTGCGTAGCAGGCAATAAAACCAGAAAAGACAAAATTTGCAGAGGGAGATGAGTGGACATGAAATAAACCACATCCAAAGTCCACTCGTTCCTGAATGTTCCTTGTTTTGGATACCGCGGCCAGAGTCTTTCGAGCGGCACGTAGATGAGCGCCATCAAAAGCAAATCAAGCAAAAACCAGTCCAGGCCGATTGCGAGCCCACCGTGAAAAGTTCCGTTAATCGGCACGCTTGATCCGCCCAAAGCCGTTGCCGCGATGGCCAGCAACATTCCAGTCAATGCCAGAATCTTTTTCTTGCGCTTAACCGAAGAAATGATTCCGAATAAAATTGCCCCGACGATGAGGCATTGGATCAATACGCGCATGAGGTGCATTGGATAATGTGGACGCAGTTCAGGAGAGCTTAGTAGCTGAGGAAAATGCAGGCACAAAACTCCTCCGAAGGAAAGAAATCCAAAAAAGACTGACAATATCCCGCTCCACCAACCCGTTCCAAAGCCAGTGGACTCGGCATCACCAAAGAATTGATTAATTTGTTGCTCGAGCACGATGTCTCCTAGTTTACGTTCCTCGATTCGTGGAGGCTATTACAAAGGCATCCCCGCGTGGCGCATCCTTAACAGGCTGAGACGAGCAAGGGGCGGGCAATACTTTGCTGCCTGGGCCTTGTCTAAATATACCTTGACACGTATATGCTCTGTGGCGTATATCAAGGGCATGGAATCTTTCGAAATCATTGCGGAGCCGAACCGCCGCGCGATCCTGAGCCTGCTGGTCTCTTCACAACGGTCGGTGGGAGAGATCGAGCGTCAGCTTCGTATGACGCAGCCGACGGTGTCAAAACACCTGCGAGTCCTGCGCGAGGCCGGTTTCGTAGAGTCCACCGTGGACGCACAGCGCCGTCTCTACCGCTTGAAACCAGAACCGTTTGAGGAGCTGGATGCCTGGCTGGCTCGGTTCCGCCGGTTCTGGTCCGATCATGTGGATGCTCTCGAACGCCACCTCGACCGCATGCATCCGTTGCCACCAACGATGGCAACACCGGCGAAAAAAAAGACCAAGAGAAATCGCCGCGTTGCAAACCGCGGACATAACAAAGGAGAAACAAAATGAAAATCAAAGTGACCACCCTACACGTGGACGACCAGGACAAGGCCCTGCGCTTCTATACGGAGGTACTGGGCTTTGCCAAGAAGACTGATTTCAGCCAAGGCCCCTATCGCTGGCTTACCGTGGCCTCGCCCGAAGAGCCGAACGGCACGGAGCTGCAGCTGGCGCTGAACAACAACCCAGCGGCCAAAGCCTATCAGCAGGCGATCTTTCAACAAGGCCAGCCCGCGGCCATGTTCTTCACCGACGACATCAAGGGCGACTACGAGAAGATCAAAGCCCGCGGCGCCGAGTTCACGATGCCACCCAAGGATGTGACCGGCTCGACCATTGCGACGCTGAACGACACCTGCGGCAACCTCATTCAGCTCACCCAGCTGGCACGCTGGTGAGGCGGACGATCACCAGGAGGAGATAGATGACCGATCGCGCGCAGTACACACCGGGTCCGGCCGGCGGGGCGCAGATACAAAAGGACGGAGAGAAGTGGACGCTCATTCTCGTCAGAGAATTGCGCCACTCGCCGGAAAAGGTCTGGCAGGCGCTTACCGACCCGGCGCGGCTGCGTGAGTGGGCGCCCTTCGACGCCGATGGGAACCTGGGAACAGCTGGAGCCACGGTGCAGCTCACCACGGTGGGTGCGCCCGCGCCGCGCGTTACCGAAACAAGAGTCACGCGAGCTGACGCTCCCAAGGCGCTTGAGTACAACTGGGGTGGCTTCGATATGCGGTGGGAACTCGAAGACTTGCGTGGCGGCACGCGCCTGACCCTGTGGACCAACATCGGCCACCGCTTTATCGCCATGGGTGCTGCCGGGTGGCACATTTGTTTCGATGTTCTGGATCGCCTTCTCAGCGGAACTCCTATCGGAAGGATGGTTGGCCCCGAGGCCATGAAGTTCGGAGGCTGGCAGCGATTGAACGCCGAGTACGCCAAGCAGTTCGGGATTGAATCACCCATCTGGCCGCCTCCGGCGGCTCAAAAGCAGTGAATCGATGACGTAGTATCACCAATCAAAGGAGGACAAATCAATCATGAAAGAGGCCACCAAACGTTCGATTTTTCGATGGATTCACATTATCTTTGGCATTCCGATACTCGGTTACATTTATGATTCGCCGACGGATACTCCAAACTACGCTTGGGGTATTCGGTATGTCACTCTCCCCGTATTGCTGATTTCAGGATTGTGGATGTGGAAAGGCCACGTCGTTCAACGACTTCTTTCGAAGAGAATGAAAACGGGACAACAATTGGAGGCTTAGAGATCCAATGAATCCATCGGAACGCATTGACCAGCTAATCGCAGGACTGACAGACTGGCGCGGGAAGACGCTCGCCAGCGTCCGCAAGGCCATCCTTGAGGCCGACCGGGAGATCATCGAGGAATGGAAGTGGATGGGAAGCCCAGTGTGGTCTCGCGACGGAATGATCGCGGTCGGCAACGCGCACAAAGATAAAGTGAAGCTTACCTTTTCCCACGGGGCCAGCCTCCCGGATCCTGACAAGCTCTTCAACGCGGGTTTCGGAGGGAACACGTGGCGAGCGATCGATTTTTTCGAGGGCGATAAAATTAATGAGCGCGCTCTAAAAAATCTCGTTCGTGCCGCCGTTGAGTACAATCAGATCAAATTGAAGCGGAAAGCGCCTGCGGGTACTCGAGCGAGAGTACAAAGGAGTAAAAAAGGATGAAACTGCAGCTTTCCCAACTGGCCGCCTAAGACAGCTCAAAGGTAGGGAATCAAAGTGGATCGCAAGACAATGCGCCAAACACCCTCGCCGAAGCGGCCAAGATTCAATTCCGTCGATGAATATTTGGCCTCACTGGACCCCACGAAGGAAAGAGCCCTACGGTCTGTAATTGATTTGATTCTTACGCAATTTCCGGAGCTAGAGTCCAAAATTTCCTGGAACGTACCGACCATCCACTGGAATGGGAAGTATGTCGTTGGCGTTTGTGCTTACAAGCATCATCTAACATTTTCACCCTGGAGCCCTCGGGTAATTGCGGACTTTAAGATGAGGCTGGAAAAGTTTGTCGTCTGGAAGAACTGCTTTCAGATCCCGGTCGATTGGAAAATCGATAGAAAGTTAGTGAAGGATTTGGTCCTGGCCCGGCTAGACGAGCTGGCGATAGAGCCACCTACCAGGCATGCGGCCGCCAGGTCGCTTCCCTCCCCTAAGCGGACTTCGCGTCCGTAATAATTTCCGGATTGCCCGGCCCATGGCGAAGAGGATACAGTGCCGCCGAGTGATCTGTGGAGGCAAGATGAAGGCGTCTGTGTTTTATCGAATTGCTTCTATTTTTCTGGTGCTCTTTGCCATCGGACACACACTTGGGTTTCGCCAGGATAATCCGGAATGGGGGGCGACCGCGGTTCTTGGGTTAATGCAGTCCATCCACTTTAACGCACAAGGGTTTAACCGGACGTATTGGGACTTCTTCAGCGCGTTCGGGCTTTTCTTCACGGTGTTTCTTTTGTTCGCCGCGGTATTGGCGTGGCAGCTGGCCGGCCTTCCCGCAGAGATTTTTGCACGCATGCGCGGCACGGCGTGGGCGCTGGCCATTAGTTTTGCAGCGGTCACCGCTTTGAGCTGGAGATACGCCTTCACGATCCCCATCGTTTTCTCAGCCCTGATCACGATATGTTTGATTGCCGCGGCATGGCTTCCCGCGAAGAAGCCAGCGTGAAGCGGTTGATCGGGCGGCCGGCCGACGCTCGATTCGCGGAGAAAGCTGGTTTAAGCAATGAAAAAATACAAATTCAAGGCGAAAATTGAAGCAGGAGATGGCGGAGGGGCTTACGTGCTTTTTCCGTACGATACCGGGAAGGAATTCGGCACGAACGGAAGGGTGCCTGTAAAAGTGACTTTCCATGGCGTACCCTATACGGGTTCACTCATCAAGTACGGCCGTCCCCTTCATTTGCTGGGAGTGCCGAAAGCCATCCGCCAGCAAATTAGAAAAGGCCCGGGCGATACGATTGAAGTCGTTGTTTGGAAAGATGAAGCGGTAAGAATCCTCGAAGTGCCTGCGCCGTTTGAAAAGTTGATGAAGAAAGAAGGCCTGCTCCCCGTTTTCGAGAAACTAAGCTACACCCATCGCAAAGAGTACTGCCGCTGGATTACCGAAGCCAAGAAGGAAGAAACACGATTGAGGAGACTAGAGAAAGCCATTGAAATGCTCAAGAAGGGAGTAAAGACTCCTGGCTAGAACAAAGCCGGGTGCCCCACACGCCGCCCTTGCGTGTCGGAGTTTTAAACCATCCCCAATGCGCGGCTTTACGTAACAGGTTGGCAGCCGCTAATCTTAATCCGTCCGTGGCGTCGCGCCGGCGAGCGCGAGAATCGCGCCGCCAAAGAGCAGGGTGTCCGCAAAGTAGTTGATCCCCTCAACCTGGACCGCGGTGCTCGAGTCGGACATCTGCGCGATCAGGATCGGCGTATAGATGAACAAGACCAGCAGCACCATCCAGGTACCAAGATAAGTTGCCGCCATCCGCGTCTTCTTGGCCAGCAGAAAACATGCTCCGGCAACGACAAGAATTGCGCCCGTCAGATAGCCAATGACCAAGCGCCCTGGAATCCACGCAGGCGTCAGTTTTTCGAGCGGGACTCCGGGGCATCCCGCTGGATGCAGAAAATGCTCAACGCCAAAAAATAGGGCGGCGATGGCGATCAATACGCGGCCCACGGTGATGAGCTTGCTCTTCCCTGGCCCGCTCATCGCGTTTCCCGCAAGAATCCAGGCTCCGCCCGCGAACGACATTTCGCGGATGACAATCGTCCAGGGAATCCTGTCTCCGGGGCTGACGAGAGCTCGCGGGATATGCACCATCGCCACGAAAACAACCATCATGATCCCGAACAGCAGGCCGGACCAGCGCACCTGAATTTTTGTGGCAATGCTCAGGGACGCGGCCAGCAACGCAACGCCGATGAAATACGCCCAAAACAAACGCCACGGCATGTACGCGGGCACACTGAGCATGATGAATCTTGCGAACGAGAGATGCTCCACGCCGAAGACCGCCAAGGGGACGGCGAAACACAAATTGCTCAGGGCTACGATCTTGTCCAGGCCCCCGGCCCGCGCGATATCGGTCTTCGCAGCCCACAGCGCAATAGGAAAAAGCAGGATGCCGGCGCTGCACATCCAAACCACCGGGGGCAAGTTCTCAAAAAACGTGGCGAGAATGGTTGTTTGCATAGGGATGCCTGGGCGTAAGCCTGGGTGCTCTATCTAGCCTGAATCTCCTTTTTCGTTCAAAAACGGCCAGAAGTATACACCGACGCAACGGCGTTTTTAGGAATTAAGGCGCGGCCACCCGCGGCACCCGAGGCGGGTGGCGCATCCTCAAAAGGCTGAGACGGCTCCGGGTGCGCGCTTGTGAGACGAGCGCTACCTGAAGACTAGCTTGTAGACGTTGCCTTTGTTGTCCTTGGCGACGCCAGCCATTTCGCGAATTAGGTTCGTGTCGTGAGGAAGTTCGGGCTGGGTGCGGGATTGATTCAGGTACATTTCCACGTTCAAGATGGTTCCGCGGTTTCCCTTGGCCTCAGCGCGCATAAAGGACATCGCGCTAAGTACTTTGAACGAATAATAGCCAGTACCGTAGACGCTATCCCAATCCGCGGCAAGATCTTGCGTGGACGGTCCAGCACCGGGTGTTGCGGGCTTTGGAGTTTTGCTGCCAAATATCAGCTTCCATTCTCCCTTACAGACTTCGCCATCGCCGAGGACTGCAGAGAAAGACCCGTGAGGAATCATGGGGCCCTGCGTCATCGTGGCTTTGTAAACGGGCACAGGTGTTTGCTGGGTGAGCGGACCCCTTACGGGATACATGCGAGCCGTCGCGCATCCGCCCATCGTGGCGAGACAGAACACTGCAAGAACAAGACTGCCCTTCATGGGAGTCCTCCGTAAAAAGGCTAAATCGGATGGACCATCTTCATTTACTGAGACGTTGAGGAGGAGAGAGCGGTTACCAAGCGGGTGGCGCGTCCTTAACAGGGGGGTGGCGCACCCTTTGGGGTTTAGTGGGTAAAAACCACAATCAAGGCTTTAGACGCAAAACGACAACAGATATGTTCTCGATTATGGTGTAGCGAGGGGTTTGTAAATAAGACCGATGACTACGCCGATGATAGTCCACTGGACGAAGTAAGTCACAGCCTGTCCCAGAGCGAGTTTCAGGCCGATGTTCAGGTTCACGTAGTTGTGCAGCACAAATGCGCAAACCACGAAAATGCCAATGAGAACGCCGAAGCGCGCACCTTCGGTAGTGCCCGATCCGCCCTGATGGTTCATTGCGAAAATTATGGCGACCACCAGGATCGATAAGAGAGTTGCGACCAATCCAATCGGCATAACTTTCATCATTTCTTCCTTAGGCCGGAATACGGCCGGGTACTTGTGGCCTTCTTTGATAAGACCTGGCACCAGCCAAAACACCAAGAAACCAAAGGCAAAAGACGCCACCGTGCCACCAAGCGCCGCCAGCCCGAGACTTGAATAGTTCATTTGCACTCCTTTACAAATTGCGGAACAAAATTACAGTCGGTTCGGCAGGACTGCCGGGCGCCCCCCACGCAGCTCGACTCGGGAGACTCACTTCAACTCTGGTTCCAACGGAATGGCTTCAAAGTATTTCGGAACGACAATCTTCGTCTTCGGTGAAGCCGCTCGAATCTCCTGGATGAAGGATTGCAGTGCGTCTACGGAAGGCTGCTGAGAAGCGCCATACGGGGCGAAGAAATTGTCCCAATGTGTCGGCAGCACCAGCAGCGGAAAATGCAGGTCACGCATGAGGCGGCCACTATAATCGTAGATTTCCTTTCGGGAAGATGCAGCGCCCACAAGAACGACGTCCGGTTCTAATCCTTCGATCTCGCGCTCGATGTAGTTCATCCCGCCAAACACGAGAATCTGATGGCCGTGAAAACGGATGAGATAGGCGAGAGTGCCTCCTTCTGGGTGCATTTGCTGTAGGGTCAGCGGTGCCTTCATGCCTGCTGGAGCGACCTCAGAACTGAAATAGTGCTTATGGTCCAAAGGGCTGTGGAGGCTAGGAATCACCTTCACGGAAAACACTCCGAAATCGAAGTCTTCCCCTCCGCGCACGGTGATCAATTGCTTTTCGGGAACTCCGTAGGCTCGCATTACATTTCCCGTGCTCTCGGTTCCGATTACCGTGGAGTGAGTACTTAGGGCGATATGAGGAACATCCAGGACATGGTCGTAATGAGTGTGAGTCACCAGGACGAAATCTGCTTGCGGGACGTGCGCGTCGATGGCCGCAACATCCGGCGCGGCGACGTCATTCCATCCGTATACCGGCCGTGTGTCTCCCGGCGCTCGCGTATAGGCTGGCGCAAGAGGCGGTGGCGGCCCAAGGATTCGAGAAAGATAGGGATCGATCAGAATAATGGTAGTTCCGTCGCTGATTCTCCACCCTGCCGCCCCCATATATTCGAGAGTAACCCGACCACTTTCTTTCGTGCTTGCGCGGTTCGGTCTTGCCGTAGCAGCGGCGACAACGACAGTAAAGCAGAGGCAGAGAATCACTAGGTTTCTCATGGCAAAGGACCTCCCCGAGTGCCCCACAGACCGCTCCTGCGTGTGGGAATTTTGAGTCTTTTCTCGGGCGAACGCAATTTATCGCTCACCATCGGTGCTAACGGCGGCTAGCAGCGGTGATAACACACCTTCAAGGCATCTGACCGAGAACGGCAACGTCGAACTTGGAATAGTATTTCTTCACATCACTGGCGCCGTACTTGCCGCGGAATTTCTCGACCACGGACGAGACCTCTTTGGCATCCGTGATACGAACGGCCTGAAGTTTCGCTTCCGCGCCGCGCGCATCGATCCGAATCGACGGGTTCTTCAGCACGTTCTTGTACCACTGGGTATCCGAACCCTGCACCGGCAGCAGGTAAAGCTTCCCGCCTTCCAATACGAACCAGACCGGGATGGAAATCGTGCGTCCTGAATTCCTGCCCGTCACACTGATTTCGATTTCGCGAATTCGGGAAAGGCGGTCTTTTAGAGCATCCTTCCGCGCTGGCATGTGCACCTCCTGCGGCAACCTATCCCTTATATTCCCATACAGCCAGAATTTCCTGAAAATAGGACTTGACAAGTGTTTTAGCTGTGGTACAATATCTCTTGGGTAAAGCTGCGGCTTGACGCGGTTTTACCCTTTTTCATTTTGCGCCCCATTTTCCCTCGACATCGCTGGTTCTGATCGTCCTAAATCCTTGTAGGGGCGCGCTTTAGCGCGTCCCTGTTTTTCTCCGTGACCTCCGTGCTCCGGCCTCTGTGTTCTCTGTGTTGAGTCTTTGTCTTCTATTTTGCTTGCGAAACCTTCAACTCCTCGAATCCCAACTCTGGATCTAACTATGAAAGCCAAAAAACCGAATGCTGAACTTGTCTGGAAACAACTCGAAGACCATCTTGCACCGCGCCTGCGCCTCTCCGTCATCGAGCGCACCGTCTATGCGCATCTCCTCCGGCACAGCCGCCTGGAAGGAAAACTCCGCCTCCAGTTTTCGCTTATGGGCGTGGGACGCAATATCCGTCTATCTGCAAATCCGGTGCGCAAGGCCGTACGCCGCCTCGTCGCCCACGACGCTTTGCGCTTGGTCCAGCGCAGCAAAACCGGGCACCTCGTGGAGGTGCGGCTGCCCGAGGAGATTCCCGCCGCGGGCCTGAACCGCGCCGCACTCCGGGCCGCCGCCAAAGCAGAAAGCACCGGCGCCCGCGCGCCTGTGAATCTCGAGGGCGTGGACTTCTTGCAGACCAAGCCGTTGCGCAATGCCATCCACGCCCGCGAGCGCGAGCAATGCTTCTACTGCTTGCGCCGCACCCCGCCGTCCGTCCAGTGCCTCGACCACGTCGTGCCGCAAGCGCGCTCGGGGCGCAATTCCTACCGCAACCTGGTCTCCAGCTGTATGGAATGCAACACGCAGAAAGGGGAAACCGCCGCCGCCGATTTTCTCCGCCGCCTCTATCGCGAGCGCCGCCTCACCGCCCTCGAACTCGCCGCACGCCTCCGCGCCCTCGACGCCCTCGCCTCCGGCAAACTCCGCCCTTCCCTTCAAGCGCCGTAGGCGGCATAGGTTAGCCCAGCGCCTGCCCTGAGCGATGCCGAAGGGCGGGTGGCCTACTCTTTGCGATTTTGTTTTATGCAAAGGGTGGGCGACTCTTTGCTTCGCTTTCTCGAATTTCATCCTCATCACGGAAACAGCTTCGGGCTGGTCACGTTTTCTTCCACTTTGGCACCGGTGGACTCCAGGAATTAAGCTCAAACTACCGTCTTATCGATGTGCGGAGGCGTTAGTCACGAGCAGATTAACGGACGCAGTGAAGACAGAAAGCAATTCAGCCTGATCCTTTGCAGGGACCGCCTTTGAGATTAGCAGCATCACGGTCCCGTGTATCTGGGCCCACAAAGTGAGGGCCAGGCTGGACTGGTCCTCGGGGGATCCGCCTAGCCATTCCGCGAATCTTCTCTTCAAATACTCAAAGTTGGGTCTCGGTTCTTGGAACTTGGAATACCATTCAGCGAAGTTAAGTTGGTATTCTCGGGGCCGAGCCAGACCAAACTCAAGTACGCGTTGGCAGGCCTGCTGAGGGGAAGTGCACGGCTGGAGCGCTCGTAACAGATCCTGCTGATACCGCTCCATGAGCACACGCATGATCGCTTTTCTGTTTCGAAAGCGACGGTAGACCGCCGGGGTATTGGTATGCGCCAATCTTGCCAGGGCGCGCATGGAGAGAGCTTTCTCGCCTCCCTTCAAGAACAGTTTCCCTGCAGCTTCCAGAATGCGACCCTCCAGAAGAGGATCAGGTCGCCTTGGCATGACAGCCTCCCAAGTGAAGGAATTTCAATACATACGTTGACACTGTAAACGTAACAGTGTATACATAATGAGACTAAATGGTTTGGCGGTCTTTGTAAATCTAATTTAGAGGTCAATGATGTGTTCTTTGTTGGAGTCGCGGGACCTTGCCCCGATCGTTAAAATGAAAGGAGAGCGGCGTCCAAATTCTGTGGCAGTTCGCAGTCAGGAGAAGTGTGAGCTAACGGAGGAGCAGGTTCTTCTTGTGCTCGAGCAGCTTCTCGGCTACATGCGTGGCCAGCGCAAACACTACCTGCCCTTTGGCAAGCCGCTCAGCAGCGAGCGTGTAGAATTGATGAGCCGATTTTTTTCGCCCTCGCTCCTTTCCCGTATTAAGGTTGTGCAACTGGTGAACCGCCGTATCACGGCCCCGTCGTTCTGCCAGGAGATTAGAGCTTCAGGCTTTCCGGGATTGAAGGAATTCACGCATGGGGCCTCGATGACGTTCGAAGATGTCTTGGTCTTCAACGATAAAATTACAGATCGCTTGCTCTTCCATGCGCTGGTGCGATCAGTTCAATTTCAAGCGCTGGGGCTGGATCGCTACACGGAGTTGTTCGTTCGAGCTTTTCTGGATAGGCGATTGCGCTTCGGTGTTCCGCTTGAAAGACACGCTTTCGAGCTTGACTTGAAATTTGCGGCGGACCGAAAGACACCCTTTTCCGTCGAAGACGAGGTCCGAATGCGGGCAAGCGAGCACCACTATGAGTTAGCTTCCACGCACGGCCCTCAAACGCACGGCGCACGTGCCCGGAAGGGGAACCGCTGAAGTTGCGCCGTAATTGAACCGACGCCTTTTCTTGATCACCATGACTAAAAAAATTCTACTCGTTGACGACTCGCCCGCCTCGCGGCTTGCGAGCCGAATGGTTCTCGGCCGGATGCACAACTACGAACTAATAAGTGCCTGCGATGGCAAAGAGGGGATAGAAACTGCCATCAGGGAACACCCTGATCTGATTCTGATGGATATTGAAATGCCCCGGATGACCGGCTTGGAGGCATGCAGGCTCTTGAAACAGAACGATGCTACTAGAACGATTCCTATAGTCCTCCTGACCACACGGGGCGAGAAGTCGAATGTGGCTCAAGGTTACGCGAGTGGTTGCAGCGACTTCCTTCTCAAACCCATAAATGAACAAAAGCTCACGACAGTCATACGGGCGCTTCTCGGGGAATCACAACACTCGGAGCGCTAGGAGGCAGGCGGGTGGCCGCGCCTTATTTCCGTAAAGCGCCTTTGGGTGGCCCATCCTTGCGGGTTTGTTTCATGCAAGGGTGGGGCTTTTGACTTTTCTTCCCTTTGCCGGGACTCGTTGCTTCGATTTCTCTAATTTCATCATCACGGAAACAGCTTTGGGTTGCCCACGTTTTCTTCCGCTTTGGCAGGAGTGGACTTCAGGAATTGGTCGAGGCGGAGAAATTTGCGGCCGAGGGCGCCGCTATACGCCGACCATTCGGGTTCGCCGGAATCGAGGGCCAGGGCCGCGCGAACGGCGGCGAGCTTGGAATCGAGATCGTCCATGTAATGAAAGGCCATGGCTTCTCGAATCATCGGGAGCTTGGGTGAACCGAATTCGTATTGGCCGTGATGGCTTATGAGCATGTGCTGGACGACGGTTTTCAGGTTCGGCGGAAAACCTTCGATGGCGTCGATGGCTTTGGAGACGGTTTCGAATTCCATCACGATGTGGCCGAGGAGCTGGCCTTCGACGGTGTAGCCGATCGCGCGCTCGTAGCAAAGTTCGTCGAGCTTGCCGACGTCGTGCAGAATCGCGGCGGTGAGGAGCAAATCGACGTCCAGCTCCGGATAGTGCGCGGCGATTTGCCTCGCGAGGCCGCACAATCCGATGACATGCTCTAGAAGGCCACCGAGATAAGCGTGATGGATGACTTTCGCGGCGGGAGCGCGTTTGTAACGCGCGGCGATTTTCGGATCCCTGAGGATGCCGGTAGTCAGTTTTTTGAGCCAGGGATTTGCGATGGAGCCCGCGTATTCGAGCAACTGCGCGTACATCTTCCCGACGTCTTCTTTCGTATGGGCCAGAAAATCCGCCAGGTCAATCTCTTCCGGTTTCGCAAGGCGCAGATTCTGCAAGGAAAGCTGCGGCTTGTTACGGTAGATCTCGACGCGCGCCTGAACTTTCACGAAATCGTCGCGATTGATGTCCTTCACCGCGGCGTCAAACTGATCCCACATGCGCGCTTCGATGGTGCCGCTGCGGTCGCCCAGCTCCAGGCGCAGATACGCTTTGCCTTCGCGGGTATTGCGAATCTCTTTTTCGTGAACGAGAAAAAACGTCGTGATGTTCTGTTCCGTGCCGAGATCGGTGACGAACGGCGTCTTCATGTTTTCGATGGTTCTCCCGGGCGCTTGCCGAAGAGCAGGAATTTCTTGTGGCCCTTCTTGTCCTTGGCCGCCTTGGTCGCTTCAGGCGTGGCGCTGACTTCCTGAATTTCTGAATTCCCGCCGCCGCCGGCCAGATCCTGGTAGCCCGGCTTGATCACCACAAAGCTCTGCTCGCGCAGGGTCTTGAGGTATTCGCGCATCGCAGGCTCCATGCGCGCGCCGTAGAGCTTGTCCGAGATTTCCGGTTTGACTTTGGCGAGGGACTGCTGACCCTCGTCGTAATGCTCGAGAACCTGAAGGACCAGGTAGCCCTGCTTGGTTTCCATCACGTCCGTCAAATCGTTCTTCTTCATTTTGAAAACGGTGTCTTCCAATTCCTTCGAGAGTTCGCCGCGCTTGTAAATTCCTAGGAAACCGCCCTGGGCCTTCGTGCTGCCGTCGGAGAAGCGCTTGGCCATTTCGCCGAAATCTTCGCCGTCCTTAACGCGCCTCAACGCGGTCTCCGCTTTTTTCTTCAGGTCGGGAAGCTCTTCCGGAGTCTTTCCCTGAGTGTTGACCTGGATTTCACGCAGCGCCACCTGCTCCGGCCGCACGTATTCCGCCTTGTGCGCCTCGTAATATTTCGAAACTTCTTCGTCGCTGATGGTGATGTGCGAACCGACCTCGCTGCCGATCACGCGCTGCGTCAGCAAAGTGCTGCGGATATTGTTCTTGAAATCTTCCCAGTTCAATCCCTGGGCGCTGACTGCTTTTTCCAGTTCTTCCATGCTGGGCAGTTTGTTTTCGATTCGAATCTGATCGAGCCTTTTGATCAGCTCCGGCTCTACGCTGATGCCCATGTCTTTGGCGCGCTGAACCAGCAGCGACTGGTCGATGAGATCGCGAAGAGTAGTTTTCTCTCTACCGTCGATGTCGGCTTTCAATTGCTCGGGCGTGCATCGGCCCTGGCATTCCTGCTTGGCGTCTTCCTGGGCGGTCTGCCGCGCTCTGTCAAATTCGGAGCGCGTGATGATTTCGTTGTTGACGCGCGCAATGATTTCTTCGACGGTGCGGCCGGCATTGGGATCCACCGCTTTCTTGGCGGGGACCGCGGCGTCCTTCTCGGCTTCCGGCGCCATTCCTGGCTTTTCCATGACCGGAGCGGGAGGCTTGGCCTGCGGCTTATCCGCGGGTTTCTCCTGAGCCGCGAGCGGCAGCGCTGCAAGAGCTAAAGCGGCGCAAAGGGCCGCAATGACAGCTAGTTTTCGCATCAAATTCCTCACCTCTAAAGTTTAGCTCTGCCCCTGAAGGCCGAGCAATACGTTTCTCAAAGCTGCGGGGACCGGTTCGCCGCGCTTCACTTCCATCCACAGCACGCCGCTGGGATCGAGCTTGATGCCGGTCCTTGAGCGTACCACGCTGACCAGTTTTGCGGGGTCTAGTGTGGTTTCCGGATGAAAGCGCACGGCGATGCGGCTCCCTTGCCGCTCGACCGCGGAAATGCGCAGCCGTTCACACATGGATTTGAGGACGGCGTACTCCAAAAGGTTTTCTACCGAAGTTGGAGGAGCGCCGAAGCGGTCTTGCAGTTCCTTTCGAACGTCCTGCTTGTCCGCTTCGGTGGCGATGGAAGAGATGCGCTTGTAGGTGCGCAGGCGGAGATTTTCGCTGGGAATATAGTCCTGGGGGATTCGAACGTCGAAACCAAGATTGAGCGTGGTGCGCAATTCCGGCGCGGCCTCTTCGCCCTTGAGTTTCGAAACCGCCCGCTCCAACATTTGACAGTACATGTCAAAGCCGATGGCTTCGATGTGGCCATGCTGCTGGCGGCCGAGCATGTTGCCGGCGCCGCGGAGTTCGAGGTCGAGCGCGGCGATTCGAAAGCCGGCGCCGAGTTCGCTGAATTCCTTCATGGCAGAGAGACGTTTGCGCGCGATGTCGGAGAGAACGGTTTCGGGCGGAACGAGAAGATAGGCGTAGGCGCGCTGGGTGGAACGGCCGACGCGGCCGCGAAGCTGGTAGAGTTCGGCGAGGCCGAGACGGTCGGCGCGATTGATGAGGATGGTGTTGGCGCGGGGAATATCCAAACCATTTTCGACGATGGTAGTAGCTACGAGGACATCGGCTTCATCGCGGATGAATTTCAGCATTACATTTTCGAGTTCTTTTTCTCCCATTTGGCCGTGGGCCACGACGACGCGGGCTTTGGGAACGAGTTTGGCGACCATGGAGCCGAGGGAATAGATGGATTCGACGCGGTTGTGGATGAAAAAAACCTGGCCTTCGCGCGCGAGTTCCGTTTCGATGGCGCGCTGGACGAGATCTTCCTGGAACGGGGCGACGACGGTTTGAATAGCGAGACGGTCGCGCGGGGCGGTTTCAATGACCGACATATCGCGGAGGCCGACGAGGGACATGTGCAGCGTGCGCGGAATCGGCGTGGCGGAAAGCGCGAGCGCGTCGACATTTTTGCGCATTTCTTTCAGGCGTTCTTTGTGGGCTACGCCAAAGCGCTGCTCTTCATCGACGATGAGAAGGCCGAGGTCGGCGAATTTAACGTCTTTCGAAAGGAGGCGATGCGTGCCGATGACCACGTCCACTTTGCCGGCTTCGAGGTCGGCAAGAATTTTCTTTTGCTCGGCGGCGCTGCGAAAACGGCTGAGCATTTCGATGCGCGCGCCGAAGGCGGCGAAGCGTTGCTTGAAAGTTTCGAAATGCTGGAAGGTGAGGACGGTCGTCGGGGCAAGAACGGCGACTTGTTTGTTGTCCGCGACGGCTTTGAACGCGGCGCGCATGGCCACTTCCGTTTTGCCGTAGCCGACATCGCCGCAAAGGAGGCGGTCCATGGGCTCGGCGCGTTCCATGTCGCGCTTGATGTCGGTGATGGCGGTAATTTGATCGACGGTCTCCTCGAATTCGAACGCGTCCTCGAATTCGCGCTGGAAATTGCCGTCGGCGGAAAATGCAAACCCTGGCGCGGTTTTTCTTTGGGCGTACAGCGCAAGGAGCTGGTCGGCCATGTCCTCGACGGATTTGCGGGCTCGGGTTTTGCGAGTGTTCCAGGCGGTGCCGCCGAGCTTATCGAGCGGGGGATGCGCGCCCTCAACTACGCGATAGTTTTGGACGAGGTCCATGCGTTCGAGCGGGACGTAGAGGCGCGCGTCGTCAGCGTATCTAAGCAGCATGAATTCGCCGTGGTGGCCGCCGGATTCGATTTGACGGAGGCCTTCGAACTGCCCAATGCCGTGATCGACGTGGACGACAAAATCGCCGGGCTTGAGCTCGGCGAAATCGCCGAAGAAGCCGGAGGTTCGAATCTTGCGGCTGGGACGCTCGACGGTGGGAGTGACGTCGAACAAATCGGCGTGTCCGTAGAGCGTGAGCTTGGCGTCGGGAAAGGTGACGCCTTCGGCGAACGGCGCGCGGATGAGCAACATCGCGGCGGATTCGTGCGCGCCTTCGGCGGTGAAGCCTGCGGCGGCATCCTCCGATTCGCCGAGAACGTAGGGCACTTCGTATTCGCGGCAGATGTCGGCGAAGCGTTCGATTTCTCCGGTGCTGGCGGCGGTGAGAAAAACCGTGCCGCCGGAAGCGAGCTGCGATTTCACGGCGGCCATGCAGGCAACGACGTGGCCGTGGAAGCGGGCGCTGGGGCGGGAAGAAAGTTCGAACTGCGGGGTGGAGCCGATGCCGAGCGCGAGCTGCTCGAGGTGAATTTGCGAAGTTTTTTCGAGCGCGCCGGAAAATTGTTCTTCGGAACAGAAATAGTGAGAAGCGGAGGGAGAATTGGCGTGGCCGTGGCGTTCGTAGTTTTCTGTGGCTGCGGCGAGATGTTTTGTGGCCGCTTCACGAAGGGATTGCGGTTCATCCAGGAAGACGATGGGACGCAAGGAACTTTCCGCCAGTTCAAAGAGCGAGGTGGAGCCCGGTTCGCGGGCGGGTCCGAAGTAGGATGGATTTTCCCAAGCAGTTTCAGCGTTTAGGCCGGCTTTCTCCGGTTCGGGGACGGCCCATTCCGTCAGGGGCAAGAGCGTGGTGCGCTGGACGGGGGCGATCGAACGCTGGGTGCGGGGATCGAACTCGCGGACGGATTCGACGGTGTCGCCGAGCAATTCGATTCGAACGGGACGCGGCGCTTCGGGAGAAAAAATGTCGATGATGCCGCCGCGGACGGCAAATTGGCCGGGCAACTCCACCATTTCGGTTCGCGTGTAGCCGACGGAGCCCAAATGGGTGAGCAGTTCTTCGTGAGGAATGTCGGTGTCTTTCGCAAGAGTTCGCGTCAGATATAGGTAGGCGGCGGGATCCTGATACCGCCAGAGCGCGGCCGCGACGGGCGCAATCACCAGCGAGATCTGTCCATCGGCGAGGCGGAAGAGGGTAGCGGCGCGGCGCTCCAAAATGTCGGCGTGAGGGCTTTGTGTTTGCCAGGGGAGTGTGTCGAAGGCGGGCAGGGTGGCGACGCCGCCGGCGGTTCCGGGGAAAATGCCGCTGCAGAAGCGCAACGTTTCGGAAAGCGCTTCTGCGCGGCGGTTGGATTCCGTTACGAAGAAAGCGGGGCGCCGCAGTTCGTGGGTCAGATACGCGGCGATCAATGCTTTGGCGACGTCATGAAGGCCCGTGAGCGAGACGTGGCTCGCGCCGGCGCGCAAGGCGGCCAGCGCGCCTTCCATCGCGGCATGGCGAAGCAAGGCCTCCAATCTTTCGCGGACGGCAGGAAGTATCATGCGTGGACGGTCAGGATTCCGCCCGCCGCGGCGGGCGCGTCCCTTCTCGAATTTTTCTCAGGATGGCGGTTGTGGAATAGCCGGGCACGACAGGAATGGAGACAACGCGGCCGCCGGCGGCTTCCACTTCCTCGCGACCAACGATTTGATCGCCGGGCCAATCGCCACCTTTTACGAGAACATCGGGGAGAAGCACGGCAATCAGTTCGCGCGGCGTTGGGGCATCGAAAGTCACCACGGCGTCCACACTCTCCAGCGCGGCAAGGATTTCCGCGCGTTCGCGTTCGGCGATTACCGGGCGGCCTTCGCCTTTCAACTGACGCACGCTCGCGTCACTGTTAAGCCCGATGACGAGCGCGTCGCCCAATTCGCGCGCCTGCTCCAGGCTGCGAATGTGGCCGGGATGCAACAGGTCGAAGCAGCCATTGGTGAAAACAATGCGGCGACCGTTGCGATTCTTGCGGCCGAATCGCAGAATCGCTTCCTCAAGCGTAAGAACTGATGAATGCAATGGGTCTCCCTGCGGGCCGGAAACAACAGAGCGAACTCCGCGAAAAATTAGTTTATCACGCGCGGGAGGATAGGCGGGCGAGAGCCCACAGCGGGATATTGGGTCAGCCTCCGATCACATGACTCATCAGAAGGCAACTTCTTGCAAACATTTGGGGCCTAAGGATTACTTCCGAATAGCCGACCATCCTGGAGTTCAGCGACTTCGTGGCACACTACGGCATTTCTTTCACTAACTTCAGTTGTTTGTTTGGTGGCGCTCGTTGATGCAAGCTCAACCACACCAGGTGGTGATTTTGGGCGTACAATGCCTCCTGTTCTCAGGGTCAAAGGGCAAATCTCGGCCTAACAAGGAAGGTGCTCATGCGCCGGCGCGAATTCCTGAAGCTCGGAGCCGTAGCAAGCGGAACGTTCCTGGTGGGCGGCACGGGCCGCTTCGGAGGTTTCCTCGATGCCCCGAAGGAAATCCCCACCACTGACCGCCTCGTTCTCACCAACCTGGTGGACAACATTTACGACGTCTACGCCAAGGGCGGGAAAACCGGCAATCTCACGATCACTCGAAATACTTTGCCCCATCCCTACGGGTCAGCGGTCTCGTTGTTGTCGGAACATGGGTTGGCCTTTCACTTGGAGTCCTTCCGAGGCGCAGAGGAAAAACAGATCCTGCTGGACTTCGCGCTCACGCCCCGCACCCTCGAAAACAACTTTCAAGGCTTGAAAGTCGATCCCGCCAAGGCCGACGCCCTCATCATCAGCCACGGGCACGACGATCATTACGGTGGACTGCCCGACTTGGCCCGAAGCCTCCAAGGACACGGCAAGCCGGGGCTCATCTTGTATGCCGGGGGCAGTGATACGTTCTGCCATCGCTGGGTGGTGCAACCCGACGGCAACAAACTCGACTACGGTGAGCTCAAGAGGGATGCGCTCGAAGCGCGAGGGTTGAAGGTCGTGATCGCGGAGGAGCCCACCGTAGTAGCGGGCCACGCCTTCACCTCAGGTCACATTGCGCGCATCACCGATTTCGAGATGCCTCTTCCGGCAGCTCGCCTCGAAGCCGGCGCGCCCGGCTCCGCATGCGACGCCACCTTTCACTTCCCTCCCGGCACAGTCAAGATGGAAACCAAGCCGGGCGAGTTGGTGAAAGACATCTTCTGGGGCGAGCACGCCACCGCTTACAACGTGAAAGACCGGGGACTCGTCGTCGTCTCATCCTGCGGCCACGCCGGCATCATTAACTCCGTCCGCCAAATCCAGAAGTCCACCGGGATCGAGAAGGTGCACGCCGTGGTCGGCGGGTGGCATTTGGCTCCCTCCCCTGATGAACTCATCGCCAAGACCGTCGAAGCCATGAAGGAAATCAATCCGGACTACTTGATTCCCATGCACTGCACCGGCCTCCGCACCATAATGGCAATCCAGCGCGAGATTCCACAGAAGCTCATCCTGCCCTCCACAGGCACGCGCGTGGTCTTCGGCGGCTAGTCGCAGTCCCCTCCTTCGTAGCGGATGACGGGCAACTCGGAAGTAATCCACAGGTGAGATAAAGGCAAAATCAGAAACTGGCCGACTACTAGCGGCGGGCGATGAAATCGCTCGGAGGAATTCGCGCCATCGGCGGCGGGCGAGAGCCCGCAGCGGGATATTGGGTCAGCCTCCGATCACATGACTCATCAGAAGGCAACTTCTTGCAAACATTTGGGGCCCAAGGATTACTTCCGAATAGCCGACAAACCGCTCGTTAATCCGTATGCCCAAGGCTCAGGGTAGCTTGTCGAAAAAGCAACACGGTCGCGCGCCGAAATCGGTGAAAACCAGCGCCATCACTGCTATCAGCGGTGAGATTTTTGGTTGCTGGCACAGTACACAAGGGAATCCAGTCCTCAGTTCGGACCTCTCTCAGCGTCTTCGCAGGGCTTCCCCACTTGGCCGCTGGACCGTGTCCACCTTCCATTCGTTATTGCTCTGCCGCAGAGCGACCTGCGCGGAGAGCGGCTCTGATGAGATCAGCTGGTGCGGAAGATTGTCCTTGAGGCGCATGCCCAATTCATTTAACTCCCAGCGGTACGCCACTGTATAGAGAGAAGAGCGGTACTTTTCTGATCGGCGACTGGGTTGAATGTCGATGATCTTTTCCTTGGCGATCGGGAAATCCCAGGCGAATGCGCCTTCTTGCCAGTGCGTCGCCACCGCTTTGCCGGCATCGGTGATTTGCACGTGCAGGAATCGCTTGCCTTCTGAAATTCCGGACTTGTCCTGCTCGACTTCAACCAGCCCCGCGTCATGCAGGGCCTGGTACATCGCTTCTTCCCGGCCACCGGCTTCAACCCAAAGCGCGCGTTGCACGCGAATGGACTCCTGCCCTTCAAACTGACCGGAGTTGCGAATCGCCATTGACTCGTCGTCCTCCACTGGCAACTCCGAGACCAGCTTTTCGCGCTGCAAAAAGCGCGTGAGCTCCCAGTGCTCGTCGATCCAGTCGAGGGCCAACAAAAGACCGCTATCGGAGACCCAAACCGTAGATTCAAGGTCCGGCAGGTCCCGGCTTCTGCCTCCAGTGACGTGAAACTTATGCGCCTTAACTGCGTGATCCATGCACTGAATGACTTCCGCGCCGAGGTAGTCCGCTTTCGCCTCCAGTACCCTGCCGGTTACAAGCGCGTCTGGCGTCTGCCCGTCAAATGCAATCGTCACCGCGCTGAGGGATGTGTTGCGTCTGACATTTCGCTCGCTGTGGGCGACCAGCGTTGTGAAGAACCAGGGAAAGTCGAGCAGGGCAGCCTCGGCTCCGAACTGCGTAGCGTAGCCTCCCGATACCTTAATGCTGCCTTTACCGCGCGCGCCCTCAAACGTGCTCTCGCAGTCGAGGCTGAAATACTTGACCAGACAGTCGAGCGCGCCATCACCTGAGACGTTGGTGTTTTCCAGTTCGTAGCGCAACAGGCGCATCGAGAAATCGGAGTTCATCTCCAGCGTTTCGGTCTGGCGCCCGGGCTTACCTGGATCGCGAACCGGAAAGTCGAGCAAGTGAAAGGTGATGACCACTCTCAGGCGCTGGCCTGGGCCAGACCACAGTGTGAAGGAATCGACCTCGGCCATCGATTTGTGCGACGAAGGCTCTGTGGACACAGCGGAGTAGGCACCTTCGGCGATCTTCCGCGACGTGGCAGTTTGCCTAATGTAGTAATGATGAATGCCGGCAGCAATGAGCGCCAGCAGCAGAAGAGCGGTAACGATGAGAACCAGGACTCGACGTTGCGGCATCGCCATCATGCTAGCGCTGCTTTCCCTAGGCTCTGGACTTTTCCTTGTGGTCCGTGGCGATTCGGTCACTCACCAAAGTGCCGGATTTGCCAAGCAAGAAGCAAACTCGCGATCGCTGCGGGTCGGGACAAAGCCCCATTTAGCGACAGACGGCTACGGGATTCGAACGCACACAGAAAAATGGACTGCCGTCCCCGCCGTGTCTTGCACTTTCTTGAGGAGATCGACCATTCGGACAGTTCGCCTGTGCGGTCAGCGAGAACGACGCGCCTTTCAGGTTCGTCTTTCAAGGTTGCTTCTTTAGATCGATTGATTCTTGCCAGCGATTGTGGGCGGATGGCGGGCAACTCGGAAGTAATCCACAGCCTGGTAGTTCGTGCCGCCATGAATCCGTTGGTCTTAAGCGGATCGATCGAACAAACAATCTGGGAAGTGAACAATAACCAGGCGGTGGCGAACATTGAAACCTTGGAAGAAATCAAGTCACAGTCGGTAGCGCCAGCCCGGCTTCGCACTGCGCTGTTGGTCATCTTCGCGGGCATCGCGCTTTTGCTGGCAGCCGTCGGGATCTACGGCGTGGTCTCCTATTCCGTGGCGCAAAGAGTGCATGAGATGGCCATTCGCCTGGCCCTTGGCGCATCGCCGGGCGGTCTGCTGAAGCTTGTGATCGGAAAAGCGATGCTCATGGTCCTGCTTGGACTCGCTCTCGGAGGGGGCGCGGCACTCGCGCTTACGCGCGTATTGGCGAGCTTGCTCTACGATACAAGCCCGACGGATCGGGTGACGTGGGTCGCCGCCGGGACATTGCTCGCAGTGGTGGCGCTCTTGGCCTCCTACATCCCCGCCCGCCGCGCCATGCGCGTCGATCCGATGGTTGCGCTGAGATACGAATAGTGCTCCGAACAAGCGACCGTCAACCTTTCTTAGAACGACCTCGCATGAGCGTATGGGGACTTGCGTACATTCTTGGTAATACCGGAGTCACGGGCAACTCGGAAGTAATGCACATGCCAGATACACTTGCAAATCGGAGACTGATCCGCTAGTAGTGGCGGGTGATGAAATCACGACAGGCGATTCGCGCGATCGCAGGCGTGCTGCTTTGTGGCGGCGGGCTGTGGCTTGCGCTTCCCTCTCCGTATCGCGAGCAGACCTACATCATTAATGCCTGTGGCTGCCGGATGGAAACGGTCATCGTGGAAAAGCCGGGAGGAGTGGTGCAAGGTTCGATGGTGCTCTTTCATGGCATTTCCGCGAACAGAAAAATCATGTCTTACCTGGCGCGAGGCTTTGCGGAACAAGGGCTGCGGGTTTACGTTCCTGATCTTCCAGGCCATGGACGCACGGCGGGACCGTTTTCTCCGGCGCGCGCGGAACAATGCGGCGAGGCGCTGGTCAGCGAGCTTCTAACTCGCGGGGCAATCTCGCGGAGCCGCATGATTCTTGGCGGACATTCCATGGGCGGGGCCATTGCCGTGCGAATCGCTTCGCGTGTTCCGGTCGCCGGGATCATCGCCATTTCGCCCGCACCGATGCGGGCAGCGCACGGAGTCACACCGGAAAAGCTGCTGTTCAGCGATCCGCCGATTTTGCCGGCGAATTCGCTGGTGATGATTGGCGGGCTGGAGCTGGCGTCCATGCGCGAGAATGCCGCCGATCTGGTGACCTCCAGCGCGGATGGCACTTCAAAATACCTGGAAATTCCTCGCGTATCGCACGTCAGTATTCTTTTTGGAAGTGCGGGCATGCGTGCCGCGCAAGATTGGTCGGCCCATCTCCTGGGTTTGCCTCCTGCAAACCGCTTGCCTTCGCATGCGCCGCTCGCCGGGGCGCTTGCGGGCTTTGCGGGCATCCTGCTGATCGCAGGACCCTTCTTGCGAGAGACAGTGGGAAAGAAGAATCGCGAGGAAGCCGTCACGACCGGCGCGAGCCTCGGTGTGCCGCGGCTCTTCCTGGAGTTCGCCGTGGGAGCGATCCTGGTTGTGCTGCTCCTGCGATCGTGGATTCCCTTGAAGGGGATCGGACTTTTTCAGGGCGACTACTTTGCGAGTTTTCTGCTGCTGCTTGGCGCCGCGCTGATCGCAGTCCACTGGAAGACGATCTGCGCGGCCTTCGCCGGTTCTCCGCGCCAGTTGCTGGCATGCGCGTTCGCCGGATTGGTGCTGCTACTTCTGATTACAGCGTGGCTTGATTTGACGTTTTACGAGGCCTGGCTGACTGCCGCAAAGTGGGCGCACTTCCCTCTTCTGCTTGTCGTCTTACTCCCCTACCACGTTGCGGAAGAAACTCTGCTCGGTCCCATCGTGGCCGGGAAGAAATGGCGGCGGCTGGCGCTGGCGCTTTCGCTGCGGCTCATTACCTGGGGAGCGCTTATGGTGGGAGTGCTCTTTCTGCACAGTGGAGAGATCTTGATGGGCCTGCTCTCGGTGTACATGGCACTGTTCAATATGATACAGCGGAGCGCCATGGACGTAGTGCGTAATGAAACCGGTTCGGCGGCGGCAACGGCGCTGTTCGGTGCTATAATTCAGGCTGGTTTTTGCCTGGTGATTTTCCCCATCACCTAAGGGCCCATCGCCTGAAGGACCCTTTGGCCGGGGTTCCGCGACCGGGAACGGAATCCTTGGCTCGCAGCGAGACACAAGCATGGCGGAGATAGCAATCGTCGGCGGGGGACCGTCCGGCGCAATGTGCGGTGAACAGCTCGCGCGCGCGGGGCACAGAGTCAATATTTTAGACGAGCATCTGGCCTGGGAAAAGCCGTGCGGCGGCGGATTGACGCACAAAGCCATCGAGTGCTTCCCTTTCCTGCTGGACAATTCCTATCCGAAAAAGCTGGTGCATTCCGTCGAGCTGATCAGCAGCGAGGAGCATCACGCCACGCTGGAGATGCCGCATCCGATCGTGATTTATTCGCGGACGGTGCTGAACGGGTTGCTCCTGGATCGCGCGAAAGCCGCGGGCTGCAAAGTGCAGCAGTCGCGCGTTTTAGGCGTGGATACCGCGTCGACGAAGCCGCGCTACTGCGTGGAGGGCGATTGGCACGAGGCGGATTTTCTGGTGCTCGCGGCGGGCGCGCGAAATCAGCTGCTGCCGGAAACGCGTGCGTTGCAGCGGGACGAACTGGAGATGACCCAGGGCTACTTCGTTCCACAAACCGCCGACGCCATCACCATCAAATTCCTGCCACACTTCGAAGGATACATCTGGTCGTTTCCGCGCTGCGATCATCTGTCCGTGGGGATTTGCGGCAGCATGGCTTCGCATACGAGCACGCAACTGCGCGGGCACCTGCAGACGTTTGTCGAAAAGCACGACATTGCAACGGATGGGGCGAAGTTTTACAGCCACGTGCTGCCTTCTCCGAAGGAACGCACGCTTTCGGATCGCAACGTCGTGGGGAAAAATTGGGCGCTGATCGGCGATGCCGCCGCGTGGGTCGATCCACTGACGGGCGAAGGACTTTTCTATGCGATTCGCTCGGGCGAACTGCTTGGGCGGTCGCTGGCGGAAGGCCAACCGGAGAAGTACCCGGCGTGGGTAAAGGCGTCGTTCTCGACCGAATTGGAATTTGCCGCGCGCATCGTGCGGCGGTTCTATCGAGGGTCATTCCTGGGCAGCGCGGTGACCACGCGTATGGTGCAATTCTTGCGCCGCAGTCCGGTGTTCCGTCAGCTGATGAGCGATCTTTTCAGCGGCACGCAGGATTATTCGAGCCTGAAGCGCCGTTTGTGGGGCCACTTGGGAATTACCCTCAGCGAATTCATCTCCAGCGTGCTGAACCTCGATCGTGGCGCGGCAACGCGCGTGCCTCGCGCAGGCACCGCGGGCGACTAAAACAAACTTCGCATCCCGAGCCTTTCTCGCAATATAGTTAAATTCTCACCGCCGGCATCTAAGGTGCGGGTATAGTTCTCTCCACAAATCATGGCCACGGAAAAAGACGTAAAGGCTCCGGCGAAAACTGAGAAGCGCAAGAACGCGTGGAAGAACCTTCCGGATGTAATCGCTCTGATCAAGCCGCGGCGCGGGCTTCTGGCGTTGGGTTTCGTGCTGATGGCCATCAACCGCGTTTCCGGGCTGGTTCTGCCCGTTTCGACGAAATACTTGATCGACAATGTGATTGGCAAGCGGCAGATCCAGTTGCTGATTCCGCTGGTGCTTGCTGTGCTTACCGCAACCGTGATTCAGGGGCTGACATCGTTTACGCTGACCCAACTGCTCTCCAAATCCGCGCAAAAAATGATTACGGACCTGCGCCGCCAGGTGCAAGCGCATATTGGGCGGCTGCCGGTGTCCTTCTACGACGCAAACAAAACGGGCGTGCTGGTATCGCGGATCATGAGCGACGTGGAGGGAGTCCGGAATCTGATTGGAACGGGACTTGTGGAATTTGCCGGCGGACTGATGACAGCGGTGATCGCTCTCGGTTACCTGCTGTATACCAGCGTCACGATGACTGCAGTGGCGTTTTCCATTCTGCTGGTGTTTGGATTTGCGATTAACAAAGCCTTTGCGACGATTCGGCCTATTTTCCGTGCGCGGCCGAAAATCAACGCCGAAGTTACCGGACGCCTGACGGAATCGCTTGGCGGCGTCCGCGTGGTGAAGGGCTACCACGCGGAGGAGCGCGAAGAAGGTGTTTTTGCGGCCGGGGTGCAGCGGCTACTTGACAATGTTCTGAAAACTCTTACCGCTACTTCACTGATGAGTCTCTCCGCTTCGGGACTCATGGGAATTGTGAGCGCCATTATTATGGCTCTCGGCGCGAACAGAATTATTGCCGGGACGATGACGCTGGGAACATTTTTCTCGTTTATCTTTTTCCTCGGACTGCTGATCGCTCCGGTGTTCCAGATCGTGGCAATCGGAACGCAAATCACCGAAGCCATCACGGGGCTGGAGCGCACGCGCGAGATTCTCAATGAAAAACTGGAAGACGAGACGCCTAGGCGCACGGTGACGCTCGACCGCGTAAGTGGCCGGGTGGAGATGGAAGGTGTGAGTTTTGCGTACGATACGCGGAAGGAAGTGCTGCACGACGTGAGTTTTCGTTCGGAGCCGGGAACGGTCACGGCGCTGGTGGGCCCTTCAGGCGCGGGAAAGTCCACAATCATCGGACTGATCGCGGCGTTCTACGTGCCCTCGAACGGCCGGGTTCTTGTCGACGGCGTGGATCTTTCGACCGTGAAGCTAAGCTCTTACCGCACGCAGCTTGGAGTGGTGTTGCAGGAGACTTTTCTTTTCGATGGAACGATTCGCGAAAATGTCGCCTTCGCACGGCCATCTGCCACGGACGAAGAGATTTTCGCCGCATGCCACATCGCGCGCGTGGACGAATTTGCGGAGTCCTTCGAGCAGAAATACGACACGGTGGTAGGCGAGCGCGGCGTAAAACTTTCCGGCGGGCAGAAGCAGCGCGTCTCTATTGCCCGGGCGATCCTGGCCGATCCGCGCATCCTGATTCTCGACGAGGCTACATCCAGCCTGGACTCCGAATCTGAAGCGCTTATTCAGGAAGGCTTGCGCTACCTGATGCGCGGGCGCACTACCTTTGTAATTGCGCATCGTCTCTCGACGATTCGGCGCGCCGAGCAGATTCTGGTTGTCGAAGGCGGGAGGGTGATCGAGCGCGGCACGCACGCGACGCTCTACGCGCTGGGCGGGCGCTACTACGACCTGTACACCAAGCAGCATGCCGTGGAAGCAAATCTGTTCCTCGCGCCAGGAGAAGGCGACGCGGAAGAGGGCGGCGCATCCGAAGGATCCTCAGGAGGCAATGGGCGTACGGGCGCGGGGCTTCCCGACGCCATTCGAATTATTCGCGGCCAATCCAGCTAGGAGCTGCATAGCTCCGAAAACAAAAAGGCGCGGCTCATAAGCCGCGCCTTTTTGTTTTAGTTCGCTCGGGAAAAGCGTCAGGCGGTAGGACGGCGCACGATCAACTTCTTCATGGCCGCGGCCGGGAGGAGCGTGGCCATCTTTCGAATCATCGCCAGCACCAATCGCTTGTCGCCATCGGAAAGTGTGGTGCTGTATTTCTTGATCTCCGCAAGAAAACGAATTTCGTCCTGCGAAAGCTCGCCGAGCGCTTTCTGTGTTTCGCGGTCGCGCGGCGTCTCGGTTCCCGGAAAAAAGTCCGCGAGCGAAATATCCATGGCTTCGGCAATTTTGGCCAGGGTTTCGAGCGACGGCACGGTGTGGCCGTTCTCCACACGGGACAGATAGCAACGCAAAAGTCCGGTGCGGCGCTCGATGTCGCCCTGCGACAATCCCCGCTGGCTGCGGTAACTCTTGATGACTTCCCCGATGTTTACGCGAGGCTTCTCTTTTGGCATGGTCTCTCCAGTCGAGGGGGTATCTTAGTCACTAACAGCAGGAGTGGCAAGGGGGAATTTCAGGCGGGTGCTTCCAATGCGACAACGGTGCTTGCGGGGCCACGAAGACCCGGGAGAGCACCGATCTCGGGGAACTCCAGCAAGTCCCCTGAATACTTCGTGTTACTCGATTTAAACCGCTCCCGATTATCTCTGTGTCGGGGTAACAGTAGCCGGCTGCTGCAGGCGAAATTCGAGCAGGGTTTCGCTCGGGACCTTTACCTGCTGCCCGCGCGTGAACACTTGGACGCCTGCGCCTGCCGCGGAACCAACTCCTGCGCCAATCGCCGCGCCACTTCCGCCGCCGGCAATACCGCCGATGATCGCGCCGAGAACCGCGCCGCCGCCCACTTTCTTGGCGGTGTCGCCGCCGCGGCCCTTCCCCCGCAAACTATAGTCGCTGCTAACCAGCGGGTATTCCTTGCCGTCGATCACCAGTTTTACGAGTTCCAGCTGCAACTCCGAGTGGCCGGCCAGGTGTCCCGCTTCCTTGGCTTCGGCGAGCCGCCCGTAGACGTCCGTGCCCTTACGCGCGACCACGGTGTCTCCAACGGCGAGGTCCGTCTCGAGGCTGGCGTGGAAGATCTCTCCCACATGGTTCTTGGAGGAGTCCACGCTGTCGATCATGCGCACCAGCAAAGATTGTCCGGCGGGAATGGTGACATCATAGCCGGAGGACGTGTCAGCATTCTGGTTTGGCGCGGATGGCGCGACGGCAGGAGCGGGGGCCGCCGCGTAAGCTGGAGGCACTGCGGGCGCAGGCGGCGCTGATGGAGCAACCGCTCCGGAACCGCGAGTGAACGTCAGCGCGACGATATCGTTTGTATTGAAGGTCTGAACTTCGCCATTGATTTCAAAGCGCAGCACCACCTGCGTCCCACCAAGATATCTTCCCTGCAGAACGCGGCCATCTTTCATTTCCAAGGTGTCCGCCGACGCGGCTCCCACAAAAAGAAGGCCCAAGGCTACTACGGCCAAAAATCGATGCACTCTGCTCATGTCTTTCCTCTCCCCCGCGAAGTCTCAAGTGACCACGCGAACTCCGCACCTGTGTCTGCGACTTAAGACACCAGGCGATTCTACAGCATTTGATGAGCGCCATACGCAGTTTGGTTGCGCTTCCGACAGCTGCGGAGAGAGGTAGGAAAGTGGAAGATGGGCCGGCGGACTAAACGCCGGCCCCTTTTCTTTACTGGACGGTTAGATTGACGGAAGTTGAGTGAGAGACACCGTTGGAGGTGCCGGTGATTAACACCGTCGTGGTGCCCCGTTGGGTTCCGATGCCGGCATTGCCGCTGTTATACCCGCAGCCGCTGGCGGCAAGGAGGCTTAGCGTAGCTAGCAGAAGTGCCAGGCTCCCGGCGAAGCGATAATTCCAATTGCTTCCGGTGGAGAATTTGTCTCGGCTCAGGAGCAAGCGGATCATGCCCAGCAGCCCAAGCAAGGTGGCCGGAATTGCTAGCAGACCGTTTCCGCCGCTGGGATTTTTGACCGGAATGCTTGCGGGCATGTACGGCGACGCGGAAGTGGTGATTTTCACCGCGGACATCGCCGTGGCGCCGCTCGCGGGCGATACGGTTGCGGGTGTTAGAACGCAGTTGGAATTGATCGGTTCCCCGGAACAGGAGAGGTTAACGGTGGAGCTGAATCCGTTGAGCCCGCCCAGAGTAACTGAGAACGAAGCGGTTTGCCCCGCGGTGATAGTGACGGCTTGCGCGGAAGCACTGATGTTGAAATCAGGTGCCGTCGCCGGTGTTACGTCTGGCGTGATGGCCGCGAAGAGGCCATGTTTTGCACTCGCAAGGCCGGCAGTGATGTAGAGCGTATTGGGAATTCCGGTCGTCCCGGTGGTGAAGAGGAGCTCCCAGAGAGAGGGATTCGTGATGATCGCGCCATTCGAATCTTTCAATTGTCCCAGGAACGCACCGGTGGCGAGGTTGAAGGCGTTGATGGTGCCGTCACCGAAGTTGCCGATCAGGAGCGCACCAGGAAACGACCCAAACGTTGCGGGGGCCACCGCGGCTCCCCAAGGTGCGTTGAGTGTTCCCTGGGAAGCGATGCGCCGGATGAATGCGCCGTTGGCATCAAACAGACTGACAAATCCGGCTCCGGGAGCATGGATGGGGTCGTGTTTGAGAGCATCTTGCTGCGCGAAGGTCACCACCACTTGGTTGTTGGCAATGACGTGAATTCCGAACGGAGAAAACCCGGCCGGAAGTGTGGGATCCACGAAAGGTGTTCCAAAGAGGGCTGTAGGTTGAAACGAAGCGCCATACGCTTCCACGTTTCCGGAGTTGAAATTCGTGGCGAGAATGAAAACGCCGGAGTCGTTTTCAACGAGCGCGAGGCCCGTGTACACGGCCCCCGTCCTTGCGTTGTCCACGGCGAGGATGGCGTCAGTGTCCACGCCATTCCATCCGGAGATGGTCCCGTCTTGGGTGTCAAAGATAAAAAGGCTAGTCACGCGATTCACGTTGAAACCGGCAACAGTGCCGTTGATGAGATTGGCGACGATCCCTGTTGGGGTGGAAGGATTGGAGCTGCCCCGAGGTGAGGGCACGCTAAAGGATCCCATGGGAGCGCCGGTGCGATCATAGGCCCTTGAGGTCGCGTTCTGGTTGCTGGCGATCCGGAACGGTTGATTGGGCAGAAAAGCAACGCCCCAGGGATTGTTTAGATCCGGGTCGGTGTTCGCCGCCATACCTGGCGTGTCGGAAACCAAATTGGTCTGCTTGAAACTGTTTGTCTGTGCCTGGAGCGGTGAAGCGGTCAGGATGCCCAGGCAGCTGAGCCCGAGCAGAAAACTGCTGAATCTTTTCATGATGCGGAGTTGCTCCTCTTCTAAGTTAGGCGGCCATTTTGGCGTGTGCCTGAGTGTTCCTCCGGTTTAGACGGAGCAAACGCGGCGGGAATAAATCACGGGTAGGACAAGTCTCCATGGACGTACAGGTCACGGGAACAAAACGATTTACTAGCAAAGGTCAATTTGGAAGGGAGGAGCCGGCTGGGCTTCCCTAAGCTGAGCGGACAAGCCGAGGAGAAGGAAGAATGAACAACGCACAACTCGGGCCCCTGGTGATGCGGTTTGGCAACTTCGAAGTTGATTTCCAAGCGCGCGAACTTCGCAAGCAGGGAATGCGCATCCGTTTGGAAGAAAAGCCATTCCAGATTCTAGAAATGCTGCTGCAGCGCGCCGGGCAAGTGGTAAGCCGCCTCGCGCTCCGCGAAAAGCTTTGGCCTGACACGGTTGTCGAATACGAGCGCAGCCTCAACACCGCGGTCAACAAACTTCGAGAGTTACTTGGGGACTGCGCGCAAAGCCCGCGCTTCGTGGAAACCGTTCCGAGGATAGGCTATCGATTCATTGCGCCGGTTATCAAACCCTGCCGCGCCAGTTCTCTTCGCGAGAGAAAAATGCTCGCGGTGCTGCCTTTCGAGAACTTGGGCAGCAATCCGGAGCACGAATGCTTCGCCGACGGTCTTACGGAGGAAATGATCGCTCAGCTTGGGGGCCTGAATCCCAAACGGCTGGGCGTGATTGCGCGTACGTCTTCGAATCAGTACAAGTGTACGAAGAAATCCATCGCGCAAATCGCGGCGGAACTGCTGGTGGACTACGTCGTGGAAGGCAGCGTGCGCCAGGACGGGCAAGATGTTCGAATCATCGTGCAATTGATCGAGACGCGGGAACAGACGCATCTGTGGTCCGCCGGTTACGACCGCGATTTGCAGTGCGTCCTGAGCATGCAGGCCGAAGTAGCCCGGCAAGTGGGGAAAGCGTTGACGCTTGAATTGCTCCCCGAGGACTCCGACAACTTCCTTGCGGCGTGTGATTTCGCCGCTCGCGATTGCGAAGTTCACTGCAGTTCCTGATTGCTAGTTTGCAGCCCCGGCGACCGCGGAAGCGGGCTGCACGGTGTTTGCAATGACGTTGAATCCGTCCACGATGAGCAGGGCAGGTTTTCCCTCACGCGAAGCCACGTCGTAAGTTCCAGTCACGCGCCGCTCTTCCCCGGGCAGGAGCGAAAAATAGTTGTCACTCCAGAAAACGGGGACGATATTGTCGCCACCCGGTCCGCGCGTCAGCCGCAAGTGCGTCATGAAGGCGACACTTTTGCTGGAGTTTTTCACGGTCACGGTGATCTTTTCCTTTCCGTTGTCGCCGCTGGCCGCGGCGCTCGCCGATAGCGTGACCTGTGGCAAGGAGTTCAGACCGGTCAAATCCGCGAAATCCTTTTGCGGCGTGTAGACGGTGTCTTTCTTCCTGGCCCAGTCCAGCGTGTCGGCCTTGGTCGAGAGCCAGTAGAAATTGTCGCTGACCAGTTCTCCCGCGCCGTTATGTAATTGCAGCCGCAGGAAGTACGTGGTCGAAAGTCCATCTACTTTCGGCAGTTCGAATGCTTTCGTCGAGCTATCCGAGGCAATGTCCAGCGTCGCGTCGCGCGAGCCCTTTTCCACCGCGTCGATGTTGTAAATCTTCGCGCTGACTTTCATCCCCTTGAACGATTCGTACGTGCTGTTGACCACGCCGACGGTATTGTTATCGTAGGCGTACTGCACGTGAACCGGTTCGCAAGCTTTTTTCGTTCCGAAGTATCCGCCCGAAGGCACCAGATAGTAGTCGTAGAGATGCCAGATCAACGACGGCCAGGAGTTGTTGAGCATCCACTGAATCACGCCCGTCGCGGTGTACTTGTTCCGCCCATACGCCTCGAACATGGCGCGCTGGCCGTCGTAGGTCATGGCTTGCGCCTTACGCTCGTAATCATCCAGCGAAGTCGCTGCGCCATAACGCCGCGTCAGTCCGTCGGTGAATACATTTACAGTTGTGAAGCGCTCTTTGCCAGCGTGGTAATTCCAATAGTCGTCGATCGGCCAGAGATGCTCTTTCGGAATGAATTTCTCCAACGATTCGCGCGTGGGTATCGCCGGCCCCGGACTCGTCTCCGTGTTGTATCCGTACGCGCCGCCGGCTTTGGTATCCGCCAGCCAATAGACGGGCGGCACATATTCGTACGGCCCGGTCATTTTTACGCCGGAGTTGCCGGTCACTTTTGCGGCCTGCTCGCTTGCGGAAGAAACCGACGGATTGGGCCATTCCGTCTCTTTCAGAATGTCCAAGTACATTTGTTCAACGTCAGCGGGCGGTGGATTGTCGCTGCCGTAAAGCCAAACAAAAACGCTGGGATGATTGCGCAGCCGCCGCGCCTGATCGGTCATCGACGCTCCTGCAATCGTATGTGTTTCCGGCGTCCAGCGCTTCCAGCGCTCCCACGCGTCGCAGCAAGTCCAGCCAGGCATGACGAGGATTCCTAGCTTGTCGGTCTTGTCGAAAAATTCGTCGCGGTCAATGCGGCCTTCCAGGCGAATGGTATTCATTCCCATGTCGCGCACGTACGCTAAATCCGCGTCGAGCTTTTTGGACATTGGCCGGAAAAACATGTCCGGAGCCCACGCTGCGCCGCGAATGAGAATCGGACGGCCGTTAATTTTGAAAAGCCGGTGGCCCTTGTCCGTAAGCTCGGAGGTCACCTCTCGAATTCCAAACGTCACTTCCGCTCGATCCGAATCACCCACTGCGCCATCGCCCACAAAATGCAGAACCGCCGTGTACAGATTCGGCGTGCCAATGGTGTAAGGGAGCCAAAGTCTGGGATGCTCGAGCTTCAATTGCGGAAACTGTTCCGGCGTGAAGCGCACTTTCTTGGTCTCGCCCGCCGCCAGCTCCACATTCTGTCTAAAGGTTTGCCCGTCCACTTCGGCCACGAGCACGCCCTTCACTGCATTCCCAGCCTGATTGCGCACGTCCGCACTCAGCGTCAGCTCCGCGGTCTTGTACTCCGCGCCCATTTTCGACTTGACGAACGCATTGCGCAGCGCCACGTCACCATTCGAACTCAGCGTGACTTCTTTCCAGATTCCCAGGTCCTTGTCCGGCGGGGTGGGATTCCAGTCCACCCAGGTAATGCCTAGATCGTTTTTCTCTGGCGCGAAGATTTCAAGCGCGACGGCATTCGCGCCATTAGAGTGAATCGCGGAGGTCACGTCGAACTCAAAAATCCGGTAAGTCCCGGCGACATCCTTCGCATCCGCGATTTTCTTGCCGTTTACCCATACATTCGCGCGGTAGTTGATGCCGGGAAAGTGCAGCCAGAAGTGATTGCCAGCAGATGCTGACCCCACCGTGAATTCCTTGCGCCACCACCACGAGCAGCGGAACGGACTGCCCTCCGGCATATCCTGCAGTGCGAAAATCTGCTTGTCGGGATAGTTCATCCCCGGGAGATTCTTCAGATTCATTCCATACGTCGGGTCCGGATAAGTCTTGTCGTCCACTAGCGTGCCGACCACGGTATTGGGCACCGTCGTCTTGTGCCAACCCGTCGCCGCAAATCCCGCCGTCGACACCTGCTCGCCGGTCGTCTTAGCTTCACAGGATGACTGAATCTGCCATGCCTCATTCAGGCTGATGGACGAGCTAGCCGTTTTTTCCTGGGCACTTGCCAGACCTGCTAGAAAAGTGGCAGCAAGGATTCCCAGCGCACACGCGTATTTGAATCGAAGCATTTTTCCTCACCCGGATGAGATGTACGGCTTTACGAAAGGCAATCTTAAACCGATTCAATAGCCTCCGCGCACTTTTTTTCGACTTGCACCTTGAATACGTGCGCTTCCGGTTTCGATTGAAAGTAAGGGTAAGAGGAGTCCCCCCGCAAGAGGAAAAATGGTGCGGTCAGGTGAACGCTCGCAAAACACAAGAAAAATGGTGCCCGAAGAGGGGGTCGAACCCACACGGCCTTGCGGCCACCGGATTTTGAGTCCGGCGCGTCTGCCAGTTCCGCCATTCGGGCAACAATTCAAAATAGCACGCCTGCGGCCTGCGCTCAAGATATCCACAGGCCTCGGCTGGACTTGCCCGCGGTTGCGGGCTTACCCTATAGCCCCCGTTCGACAGGGGTCTCCACCCGCGAGACGATCGAACGGTTCCGAGACTGTTGATGGCTACTATTACCACCCTTACCTCCGGGGCTCGCCCAGAGCACCGTGGCCTATCTTTTTGGATGGACCGCGTTCTGGCGGAACTGAAGAATGTTCGTTCCTCGCCGGATGCCGACGCCGTCCACGATCTCCGCGTGGCCATCCGCCGCTGCCGCTCCCTGGCCGCCGTAATAGAAGAGGTCGATCCCGATCCAGCCTGGCCCGCGATGCGCCAGGCCGCGCGAAAGCTTTTTCGCGCGCTGGGAGCGCTCCGTGACGCCCAAGTGATGGACGAGTGGGTGAAGAAGCTTGCGCCGGAAACCGATGCTGTTCGAACACATCTGCAGGCCGCGTTCGAATCCAGCGAGCCTGGCCTCCGCGAAGCGGCGCTGCGGGCGGCCGCCAAGTTCGACGAAAAGTCCTGGCGCCGGCTCGAACGCGCCTTGCGCCAGCGTTCCCGCTTCGTCCCGGTAGGAAGCCTGGCTGCCGAATGCCTGGCGCTCGAACGATTCGAAAGCGCACGCGAACTCCACGCCAAAGCCCTGCGCACCGAAAAGCCCAAACCGTGGCACACGCTGCGCATCGGACTAAAGCGCTTTCGCTACACTGTCGAAAGTCTCCTCCCCGAGCATTACGAGGTATGGAGCGACAACCTCAAACGCATCCAGGATCTCCTCGGCGAACTCCATGACCTCGACGTGCTTTCCGCGCGAGCAAAAAGATCCGATTCCCTGGAGACCGAAGATTCCCGCAAAGTATGGGAAGAAACCATCGAGCGCGGGCGCCACGAACGCATCGAAACCTATCGCCAGCTCACTTTGGGCAAGACCAGCCTCTGGAACGAGTGGCGCGCCGGACTCCCCACCAACGGCCGCGTCGAATCCGCCGCCATGGCGCGACTGCGGGCCACGGCGCGTGCTCGCGACCCGCGTTCACGGCGCACCTCGCAAATCTCCCGCATCGCCGTCGCCGTGTTTGACGCATTCCGACGCGCGGATGCGGCGCCCGCTTTTGCCGAACCGTCTCTGCGCCGCGTATTGCTTGCAGCCGCCCGCCTGCATAGTGTTGGCGCAGCGGAGGACCGCAAGTCTCCCCAAAAAAGCGCAAGCAAGTTTCTGCAGGGCCTGGCTCTTCCTCCAGGCTGGACGAATGAGGAATGGGAACTCCTCGCTTTCGCGGTTCGCTACCATCGCGGCGCCGAGCCGCGTGCCAAGAGCGGTCCCTTTTCGAGGCTAACCACGGAACAACAGAAAAAGGTTCAAGTTTTGGCAGGAGTGCTGCGATTCGCTCGCGCGCTGCGCAAGTGCGGCGTGGAAAGCGGCGCTGGACTCCGGGCCGAGAAGGTCGCGGATACAATCGTTCTTCGCGTCCCGGGTCTTGTGGACGATGTGGAAACCGCTTCCCGCCTCGCCGCCGGCAAGCATCTGCTGGAAGATTATTTGCAGAAGACGCTTATCGTCAAAGCAGCGGCGAAACCCGAGAAAGACAAAATTATTGCGCTGCCGGCGCGGCCCGTGCCGGAATTCTCCGTCGCCGCTTCGGATTGAAGCCACCCTCCCTAGGAGCATGGGGAGGGCTTCCCGCACCTTTTGTCCACGCGGATTCCCCGGCTATGCTCACAGAGCCGTTACACACCACGTTCCAGTTGTCGCTGGTAATCTGCGCTATCGAAGTGGCCCTGCGACTCGGCAATTAGCCCATCATCTCCAAACTTCCACTCCTCGAATCCGCTGAAACGAACCCGATGCCCGGAACCTCCCACACCCGTGTTCGTGCCGATGAACGTCCAATGATATTCCGCGCCATCATGCTGTAAGCGGATGTCATCCATGAGCAATTCCATGTCTGGAAACGCGCTCATGAATCCCTGTGCCACCTCGGTGATGGCGTGCCGACCGATGGCAGGAGACCCATTAACGCTGAGCGAGCCGTTCGGTGCGAAGAACGCGCCAACGCTCGCAGCGTTTTGGCTGCACCAAGCGGCCGTATAGCGTTTCGCGAAATCTTTCAACCGAGCAAGATCAGGCATCATCGGCATCTTGTCTTATAGTCGCCCAAACTTTCACCGATTGCTGTTACAGCAGACCGCCATCTGTTCCGGCGACATGATCTACTTGCCGGATCGCCGCAGCAGTTTCGGCGTCGCGAGCCATACCACCATGCCGATGGGGGGCGAGATCCGCTTCAATTCAATCAGAGCAACACCCGCCTTTTTCAGCGAAGTGATGTGGCGCTTCGAATTGACTGCCGTGGCAATGATCTCGTCGAGTTGCGGCGCGTGGCCGAAGAGAAACACCGACGCGGACTGCTTGTCCTTCGCCAGTTCGCGGAACAAAAGCGACGGGTCCGCTCCCGGCAGCAACAAATCCGTGCGGCGGATCTTCTGCTTGGCGTAGTCCAGTGCGGCGGCAAAAATTTCCGCCGTTTGTGTCGCGCGGACGTAGGGGCTCGATAGCAACAGGTCCGCGGAAGCCGCTAGTGCGGCCATGCCCTTGGCCACCTGCTTGGTCTTTTCCACTCCTTCCTCGGTCAAATAGCGTTCCGGATCGGGTGGACACTTTGGGTCCTCACGGTCAATGGCAATTCCGTGGCGTACGATATAAAGCTCCATGATTCCCTCTCAACTCGATGTTTGAACGCGCACCGCAGTAATTACGAAAACTACTGAGGCCTTTTTCTCCCGCCGTCAACTTTCCACTGTGAACGGTCAACTCGCCGGAGACTGCCGGAAATAAATTCTCACGTGAAATTCTTTCTCGAACAACTCCGCGCTGCGGCTCGCGTCGCGCATGTCTTCCGCGGCGTCTCCACGCGCGTTCAGCCGCAATCCCACGGCGCCGCGCTGAAACGACGCACGAACTTTCAGCACCCGCTGCCGATGAGAATGGTCCAGTGCTTCAGCAATCCGTAAGATCGCCGCGAGTCTCCTCGTGATGCGCTGGTCCGCATTATTCAAGGAGGAATAGGCCATGTGGTGCCGCGCGGGCTCCGATTTCCGGTTGTGGTATCGCACCAGCGCCGCCACAATCGCGCGGTCGCGCCCTTCGAGTCCGGGAATGTCCCCGTTTAGCGCCAGGTACTCTCCGTGTTTGTGATGTCCGCGATCCCCGACGAGGTGCCCTGTATCGTGCAACAACGCGCCCGCTTCCAGAAGCACGCGCGATTGCGCCGGAAGATGATGTACCGCTTGCAATTGATCGAACAGCAGGATGCTCAGTTCGCGCACGTGTTCGGCGTGCTGCTGATCGTAGCGCAGCCGCCTCGCAAAACTTCTCGTCCCGACGATGAGCTGCCGCGCCGCCGCGTTGTAATGATGCGGCTCCTTGCGAGAAAACGCCTCGCGAGCAATCTCCTGCAACAGGCCTTCGCGCACGCCCACGCCCGGTATCGCGAAGGTTCGCAGGTTCAGATAGCGTCCCAACGTAATGATGGTAATTGCCGCAATGCCCATTACGTCCGCGCGATCCCGCCGCACCGCGTATGCCTTCATGCGCTCGCGCACATTCCGTTTGAGAATGTCCGGGAGCCGCTCGCGCAATAACGACAGTTCCACTGTTTGCAAACCATGTTGCCGTGGTCCCGGCGCCACGTTCGCCAGAGTTTCCGCGTTCCCTCCCAGCGCAACGGCGATGCTCTCGCCCAGATTCGGACGCGGCGCCAATTTCGATTCCAGCAACGCGCGCACGTAGCGCCGCACCTGCTCACCCTGCGCCGGGCGAATCACGCCGCGCAGATTCAATGTGGTCATCAGTCGCACGGTTCCCACCGGCAACTGCGCCGCTTGCTCCACGGTGTGATCCTGCAGGATGCTGATCTCCAGGCTTCCACCGCCCAAATCGACGATGCAGCGCGGCGCCTCGGCTCCAAATGCCGCCAGCACCGCTTCCCTGCCGAGACGCGACTCCTCTGCTGCGCTGATTACTTCCAGGGCGATGCCCGACCGCTTCTTGATGGCGCGAGTAAACGCCTTACGGTTTTGCGCCTCGCGCGTTGCGCTGGTGGCTACCGCGCGGTACCGCGTCACGCCGAATTCATCCATCACTTCCCGGAAATGGCGGAAGGCCTTCGCAGTTTTCTTGAAGACCTCTTCACTGAAGCGATGTCGCAGGAAAACGCCCTCGCCCAGACGCAGCGAATAGCGTTCGTCGTGCACCGGCTCGATATCGAGAGCGGAATACGCCCGCGCGACGGACAAGCGCAGAGCGTTGGAGCCGGCATCGATAGCGGCAATGTGAACCGGCTCGGGCATTTACGAATCTACCGCCAAAGATGCGTGAGCGCCGAGGATGGAGTGTACTTTGTGGTGCGAATTCCCAATTGTTCGGCGATACGCTGGCGCAGCTGTTTGTTCACCGTGGAAACGCTGGCCTCGCCATCGAGCTCAATAAAGCTGTGCCGCTTGGCCATCACTTCGAACTCGCGCTTGATCATGGTCTGATAGCGGATGAACGACCAGTAGAGATCGTGCGAGAGCGACATGTCCCGTCCTGCCTCCCAATAGCTGATCGCTTGCGCTTTCTTGAATTCACGGCCAAACGCCGTTTCCGGCCGGACATTCAGCCAGAACGTCAGGTGCGGGCGCAGCGCCATCGCGTAGAGCCCGCTCATATAATCGCGATTGATTCCGCGAACCACGCCTCGCGCAATCAGCGTAAAAATGAAACGATCCGCAAGCACGACCGTGCCGGAACGCAGCGCAGGGAGGATGCGATGCTCGACCTGATCGAAAAAGTCAGTGGCATACATCAGCGCCAGCGTCAGGCGCGTCACCGCATTTTTTGCCAGCAGCTCGTCGATGTCGCGTCCCACCAGATTCGAACGCCGCAGTCCGCTCGTCTGTACCGCGAATCCTTCCGATTCCAGCCACTCTTGCAACAAAGCTATTTGTGTCGAGCGCCCCGAACCATCCATGCCCTCGATGACCACCAGGCTGCCGGTAATTTCGCTGGGATCGAAACCCACCAGCGGCTCGCCAAAAAAATATTGCGCCGAAGCCTCTTCCGTAACCGCTGCGGCTTTCGCGGGTAGCGCTGCAGGAACTTCGGCCGGCGTCACCGCCGCGGGCATCTTTTCTTTTTCCTGGTCAGGCATGCTCACTCCGGTTCCTGCGCGCGCGGAGCAAAGCGCTTCAAATCGATTTTTGAAGCCACAATGTCACGCATCTGCTTCTGCAACTTATTCACGGGCAGCGTGCCATCGAGCACCACGAAGTTATCGGTGTCCACCATCTTGTCGTACTCTTCCAGAATCCGCGCCTGAAACAATCGAAAACTCTCCGCGCGATCGTACGACATTCCCAGATCCATCCCCGCCTCATAGTATTTCAGTTTCGGGCGCCCGCTGAGGATGCGGTGCACGGCCACATCGAGCGGCGCGCGAAAATAAAAAGTGATGTCCGGAATCGGCGCGAAGCGGTACAGGTTGCGCAGCCAGCGCGGCGGACACCCACGCGCGGCGTCGCGTGCAAACGCCGTATAAATATATCGGTCCGCAAGCACCAGGTAATCGCCCTGCAGCAGCGGCATAATCTGCCGCTCGCAGCGGTCCGCAAAGTCTGCTGCATGCAACAGCGAAAACGTCGCCGGGGTCAGCAACCGCCGCTGTTTCCCTCGCCTCGTCGCAGACTTGACCAGCGGCGATGAATTCCATTCCGTGAAATGCAGCCGGTAGCCGCCGATCTCCAGCCAGCGCTTGAGCAAATATAGCTGGGTGCTCTTGCCCGACCCATCCGTTCCTTCCACCACAATTAGCGCGCCCGGATACGCGCGGCTCGGCACCGGCCGCCCCGGCTGCGGAAGGGTGGATTTAGCCGGCTCGGTGCGCGGCGCCTTTTGCAGTACGTCTGGATTTTCCGTCATTCTGTTCGCGTGAACCCGCTCATCCTACGACACTAAGCCCCCATTGTTACAATCGCATTACAACACACGCAGCCATTTCCGGCAAAACATCCGCCCGCATTTCAGAAAAGAGTGATTTTGATGTGCAGGAATTTCTTCGGATTTTTCCGGAAATCGCTGATCAACAGCCGCATGTCCCCTGTTACTTCCGTCAGATTGTCGTACAATTTTGGATCGGAGAAGAGCTTCCCTGCCGTATTAGTAGTTTCATTCAACTTCGCCGTGGCCGTCGCCAGATTGTTACTGGTGTCGCGCATCTTGGTGTACAGCGTGTCGTCGGTCACCAGCTTGCCGAGCGTGCCTTTGCCGGCGCGCACGTCATCCAATGTGGCGTTCCCGTTCGTCAGCGCCTGCTTGGCCTGATCGTACAAAGACGGGTCATACATCAGCTTTCCGATGGTTCCTTTCTGCGAGCGCACATCCGCCAGAATCACGTTCACATGGTCCAAGCCGCTGTTCACCTTCGTATACATCTCGTCCGAGGTGACCAGCTTCCCCAGCGTGCCCTGCCCCGCCTGCACATTGCCGACCAACGTGTCGCCCCTGGCCAGCAAACTATTGAGATGGTTGTAGGCCTGTTCGTCGGTCAACAACTTTCCCAGCGAACCCTTCCCTTCCTTCACGCCCTGGATCAGGTCCCGCACTTCATCCGAGAGCGCATTGAGGTTTCCCAGCACCTCCGCGCTGCGTTCCACGACTTCTTTCATGGCCTTCTCTTCCGAGCCGGGAATCACTCCTTTGTCGCTCAGCGGAGTTCCGGTAAATCCGCGGGTAATGTTCACGTAGCGGTTGCCCAGCAATCCCTCGGTAACCAGGCTGGCGGTCGAATCGGTCAGGATGTCATCCTTGAATTGTTTGTCGACACGCATGACCACTTCGATGTTCTTGTTCTTTTGCGGCGCCTTGCCCGGGGTCCGCGGCAGCAGCCGGATCGATTCCACGTTTCCGACTTCCACGCCGTCCACGCGGACGGGTGCGCCATTGGTGAGCCCGGACACCTCCGGGAGATAGGTCGTCAATACATATTTCGGCCCCAGAAACTTTGATCCAGTAACGTAGAAAATTCCTGCGGCGAGCACGAACAAGCCGACCAGCACGAACAACCCCACTCGCAATTCCGTCCAAGTAAGTTGTTTTCGATGTGCCATTGCTGCTTTCCTCCATCCATTCCATCCAACAGACTATCGCAAAATCACACCAGAAAGCGCTGCAGATACGGATCTTTCGAATTGGCAATCTCTTCGGGCTCACCCTCGAAGTAGATTCCGCCTTCGCGATAAACCAGGAATCGCGTTCCGGCCGTCGGTGCCTCCGCTGCGCCGCTCCCGTTTTGCGCGTTGTGCATGACGCGCCTGGTCTGGGCATCAAAGTGAAAATTGGCCAGCCCAAACCCGTCCTGCAACCGCGGCGTGGCCAGTAGCGCCGTCACGCCATAAACATCCCGCAACCTCAGGATCAGCGTGATAATCGTCTGCGATGTGATTGGATCGAGTCCCGCCGTCGGTGAATCGTACAGCACGATCGGTGGATGATTGATCAAGGCGCGCGCGATCGAAACTCGCCGCCGCATTCCGCCTGACAATTCCGACGGCAGCTGCTCCAGCGTATGCTCCAGCTCCACGAACCGCAGCACCTCCAGCACTCGCCCCTCGATCTCGTCCTCGGCAACGCGGTCTTCGCGCAGCCGGTAAGCCACATTGTCGGCCACCGTCATCGAATCAAAGAGCGCACCCTCTTGAAACACGAATCCCACTTTGCGCCGAAAATCCAGCAGCTCCTGCTCCCGCATTTGCGAAACTTCTTGTCCGAGAACTCGCACTGTGCCATGCGCTGGCCGCAGCAATCCCGCCGCCATTTTCAGCGTCAGCGTTTTCCCCGTGCCCGTTTCGCCCAGCAACACCAGCGTCTCCCGCTCCCGCACGGAGAACGACACCCCTCGAAGAATCTCTCCTTCTTCAAAGGCGATGTGTACATCTTCAAACGCAATGGCGGTGCTTGATTCACGTGTGGGCATAGACGTAGCCGTCACCGGCCACGCCTGCGATTATAACGGCAATTCTCTTTCGTTTTTAGGAATGGATTCGGCCGGCTGCTGGCAGGAGCCATCTTCCTCATCAAAAAACTTTATCCGCAAGGTACAGCGAAAGTTTCGTCAGAAACGCGTCGGCTACAATGATGAGCACCGAGGCCGTCACCGCCGCCTGTGTCGTCGCGCGTCCCACTCCCTGCGTACCGCCGCGCACCGTCAGCCCTTTGTAGCATCCGACCGTTGCAAGAATGAACCCGAAGACCACGGGCTTCGAAAATCCCTGCATCAAGTCCGCGAAATCCAGCGCATCAATCGCCCGCCGCCAGAATTCCACCGCGCCCAAACGCAGTGAAAAAACCGAAGAGGCGCAGCCTCCCAGCAGTCCGATGAAATCCATGATCGCCGTCAGCAGCGGCAGCATCAGCAGCGCTGCCAGCAGTCGCGGCGCCACCAGCTTGCGGCTGGGATCCGTCCCCATCGCCCGCATGGCGTCCACTTGTTCGGTTACCAGCATCGAACCGAGTTCTGACGCAATTCCCGTCGCGCACCGGCCCGTCACTAGCAGCCCCGTAAACGCCGGCCCCAGCTCGCGCACGAGCGCAATCGCCACCACGTCCCCGGTCAACGAAGTCTGCCCGAAACGGATGAATTGCGACCCCGTCTGCAGCACCATCACGGCACCGATGAAAAATCCTGACAGAAGGATGATGGGCATCGACCCCGCGCCGATAAAGTCCATCTGTTCCAAAGTGTCTTGAAAGTAGTGCGGACTCGAGAAAATATTAGCAAACGCGCGCCCGGACATCTGCGCGTAGGCTTGCACGGAAGCCACCATGCCCTTTGCCGCATCCACCAATACTTCTACGACGGAGAGTTTTTCTTCCGGCTTGGTGTCCCTGCCTGTCGCCTGGAACGGAGTATCTGCCACGAGTCCCTTCTCGCGTCGGCCTGCCGCGACATTCTTCTCGTCACGCTTACCGCAACGAAAGCCTAACCGTGCCGCCAGAACACGTCAAGTAATCGCTCTTGCGAACTCGCACGCGGAATAGAATCCGCCGCAGGCTGGTATTCTTGTTGGTCTATGAAAACACGTGTCTCCGGTCTTGACCACATCCAGATCGCCGCTCCCGCTGGATGCGAAGCCGCTGCTCGCGACTTTTACGGTTCTCTTCTTGGCCTACTAGAGCTGGACAAACCAGAGCCGCTCCGTTCTCGCGGCGGCTGCTGGTTCCAATGCGGACGTCAGCAAGTTCACATCGGCGTCGAAAAAGACTTCCGTCCCGCGAAAAAAGCCCACCCCGCCTTCGCTGCCAGCGATCTCAACGAATTGCGGCAGGCATTGCTCGCTCACGGCGTCAAGGTCACCGACGACTTTTCCCTCCCCGGCTCTCGTCGCTTCTTCGCCGAAGATCCCTGGGGCAATCGTCTCGAATTCCTCGGAGTGCACCCGTAAACTGGACGCCAAGCACGGCGGCGGCTACACTGCTTGTCTCCAAAGAATTAATTGCCGACAGGAGTGGGAGTGTAAGCGCGAATGCTGAAGTTTTACACGGCCGGTGAATCGCATGGACAAGCGCTCCTCGCGTTTGTCTCCGGCTTGCCCGCGCAACTCCCCATCGACGTCGCATTCATCAATAAAGAGCTGCATCGCCGCCAGCTCGGTTACGGCCGCGGCGGGCGCCAGAAAATCGAAAAAGACCAGGTAGAAATCTTTGCCGGCGTGCGCCACGGAAAAACCATCGGCGCGCCCGTCGCCCTGCGCATCGAAAACCGCGACTGGGCAAACTGGGAAAAAATCCTTCCTGTCGAGGCCTCCGAAGACGATCCCGGCACGAAAAAACTCGTCGCCCCGCGCCCCGGCCACGCCGATCTGGCTGGCTCGCAAAAATTCAACTATCACGACGCGCGCTATATCCTGGAACGCGCCTCCGCCCGCGAAACCGCCGCTCGCGTGGCCGCCGGAGCCTTTGCAAAGTTGCTCCTGCGTGAACTCGGTGCGGAAATCGCCAGCCATACCGTTCAAGTCGGCCATGTAAGACTCGATCGCGCTGCAAAATGGGAAGAAATCCGCCCCATCAGCAACAATCTCGAATCCCCATTGCGCTGCGTTGATTTCGCAACCGAAGAGAAAATGAAAGCTGAAGTCGATGCCGCTCTCAAAGCAGGCGATACCGTCGGCGGAATTTTCGAAGTCGTCGCTCACAATGTCCCCGTCGGACTCGGTAGCCATGCCCAGTGGGACGAAAAGCTCGATGGCAGACTAGCGCAAGCCGTCATGAGCATCCAGGCCGTGAAAGGCGTCGAAATCGGCGCCGGAGTCACTGCCGCAGGCTCCTATGGCAGTGAAGTCCAGGACGAAATCTCCTACGACAAATCCGCACGCCGCTTTCGCCGCTCTTCCAATCGTGCCGGCGGCCTCGAAGGTGGCATCACCAACGGCGAAGATGTCATCGTCCGCGGCTACTTGAAGCCCATCTCCACCCTGCGCCGCGCGCTGGGCACTGCCGACATGGTCACTAAAGAGCCGGTCCAAGCCGCCTACGAACGCTCCGACTGGTGCGTCGTTCCCGCCGCTGGCGTCGCCGGAGAAGCCATGGTCGCCCTTGTATTAGCCGATGCTTTTCTGCAAAAATTTGGAGGAGACTCCCTCGCCGAGACGCGCAGGAATTTCGACAACTATGCCCGACAAATCGTCGAGTTCTAAGACTTTACCCAAGGCCGGATCCGGAGCACCAGAGACTGCGACGGTCGCCGCGCCGGAAACTCCGGCGAAGCCCGTCAAAATCTATCCCATCGTCAAATTCGGCGATCCCATCCTCGAAAAGCCCGGCGCTCCGGTAAAAAAATTTGACGCCGACCTCGAGCAGCTCATCGACGACATGTTCGCTTCCATGTACGCCGCCCAAGGCGTGGGCCTCGCCGCACCGCAGGTTGGCTTGAGCCTTCGCCTCACCGTCATTGACGTCACCGGCGGGAAAAACCCCGAAGCCAAAATCGTCCTCGCCAATCCTGAAATCATTCACGCCGAAGGAGAAGTCCGCGAAGAGGAAGGCTGCCTCTCCATCCCCGGTTTCCGCGGCTACGTCGTCCGCCCGCAATTCGTCACCGTCAAAGCCCAGAACGCCAAAGGTGAGTCCTACGAAATCCGCGGCGAAAATCTCCTCGCCCGCGCCTTCTGCCACGAAATCGATCACCTCAACGGCATCCTCTTTCTGACGCATCTCAGCATGCTCAAGCGCGACCTCATCAAGCGCAAAATCAAAAAGCTCCGGAAACAGGGCGAGTGGTAAGTGCCGCCGCGAACCCGCTAGCGGCCGCAGAGGCGTAACAATGCGCCTACTCTTTTGCGGCACGCCCCAATTCGCCGTCCCCACCCTCAAGCACCTCCTCGCGCAGCCGGATTTCGAACTCCTCGCCGTCATCACCCAGCCCGATCGTCCCCGCGATCGCGGCCACCAGATTTCATCATCCCCCGTCAAGGAAGTTGCGCTCGCCGCAAAGCTCCCCGTCCATCAACCTGAAAAAATCCGCGCTCCCGAAGTTCAGGAGCTCTTGCAGCGCTATTCCCCGGATTTCATCGTCATCATCGCTTACGGCCAAATTATTCCCGCGCGCCTCCTCCCCATTCCCAAACACGGTTGGATCAATCTCCACGCTTCCCTGCTCCCCAAATACCGCGGCGCCGCCCCCATCAACTGGGCCATCGTCAACGGCGAAACGCGAACCGGTCTCACCACCATGCGCATCGACGCCGGTATGGACACGGGTGACACTCTTTTGGAGCACGCTCTCGAAATCGGTCCAAAAGAAACAGCACCCGAGCTGGCAAGTCGCCTTTCCGAAGCGGGAGCTCCGCTCATGGCAGAAACTCTGCGCGGCCTCGTCGCAGGAAAAACCGTTCCCCGCCCTCAAGACCATTCGCAAGCTACGCTCGCACCCACCCTGAAGCGTGAAGACGGTCGCATCGACTGGAACCGCACCAGCACCGAAATCTTCAACCGCATGCGCGGCTTCGCTCCCTGGCCGGGCGCGTACACCACCTTTCGCGGCCAGACCTGCCACCTCTGGGGTGAACCGGTGTCTAAAGAACTGATCCCTGCCTCAGGGGGAATAAGGAATGTCCCACCGGGCACGTTGCTCCCGGAGAAAGAGACTTTGCATGTCGTCTGCGGCGGCACAACCGTTTTGCGTGTTCTAGCCGTCAAACTGGAAGGGCGCAAACAAGTTTCCGCGTCCGAATTTGCCAATGGGGCAAGGTTGAAAACAGGTGAACTCTTTCGCAGCACCTGATTTGCGCGCAACGTACCGCTAGGGCATACTCGTTTTCTGCGCCATTGGCTTGGTTTCAATACACGAATTGATCGCCACCGCACCGGGAGCTTATTTTTCATGACCATTTCTGAACCGATTCGAACGCGAGGGAACTCACTCTCCCCCGCCATGGAATTCTTGCGCGTGACCGCTTGCTGCGCCCTTGCGGCGCAGCTTGCCGCCACGCCTTTGGCGTTCGCCGGAGGTGACAAGACTGTCACCACGCCAGCTCCAGCTGCCGCGGCCGACCCCGTGCTGAAAGCCATGCAAGGGGAACTCGCGCGCGCCACCACGGAACTAGGAAAGACCGAGCAGGCCCCCTACTACCTTTCCTACACCGTCTACGATCAGGAGTTCGTCGTTCTCGTCGGCGCTTATGGCAGTTTGTTGAACAACGTCTCCGCGCAGCGCCGCCAGGCCGATGTCACCATGCGCGTCGGCGCGCCCGAACTCGATAACACTCACGGCCAGAGCCGTCCGAGCGGCGTCACCTCCGGCACCCTTCCTCTAGGTGACGATCAGGATGCCCTCGCGCGCAACTTGTGGGAACTCACCGACCGCGAGTACAAGCGCGCTGTTCCCTCTCTGCTCAACGTTCGAACCAACACCGCCGTCCGCGCCGAGGAAGAAGACAAGTCCCCCGATTTCTCGAAGGAAAAGCCGCAAACGCATATTGGTGAACTCGCTGCCGCCCCCGCGCTCGACCGTGCCGCGTGGGAAGGCGAAATCAAGCGCCTCTCTGCTGCCTTCCGCAAATACCCGGAGGTCTACAACGCCACGGTGATCCTGCAGATTCAGAATTCCAAGTCGCGCATGGTTTCCAGCGAAGGCAGCGCTATCACCTCACCCAGTATTTCCGCGCGCCTGGTGATGGAAGCGCAGACTCGCGCCGAAGACGGCATGGAGCTGCTGCGCGTGGAAACGTTTCAGGCGCCAACGGCCAGCGGCCTTCCCGGCGAATCCGAACTGGCCGGCAAGGTCGACAAGATGGCCGCGGACCTCAGCGCGCTGCGCAAAGCTCCTGTCGCCGAACCCTACGACGGCCCCGCGCTACTGAGCGGGCGCGCCGCCGCCGTTTTCTTCCATGAAGTGCTCGGCCACCGCCTCGAAGGCCATCGCCAGCGCGACGAAGAAGAAGGGCAAACCTTCACGAAAAAAATCGGGCAGGAAGTCTTGCCGAAATTTCTCAGCGTCATCGACGATCCAACGACCCACGAAATGGCCGGAGTAAAACTGGCGGGTTCCTACGATTTCGACAACGAAGGCGAACCTTCGCGCCGCGTCGAAGTCATTGAAAACGGCGTGTTGAAGAATTTCCTGATGTCGCGCATGCCCATCAAGAATTTTGGCAATTCGAACGGCCACGGCCGCAACCAGCCCGGCCTCATGCCCACCGGACGTCAGGGCAACTTGATTGTGACTTCCACGCAAACTGTCCCCGATGCGGATCTGCGCCAAAAACTCATTGACGAAGTCAAAAAGCAGAACAAGCCCTACGGCCTCTATTTCGACGACATTCAGGGTGGATTCACTCTCACCGGCCGCCAGTTGCCGCAATCGTTTCAAGTTCTGCCCGTCATCGTTTACAAGGTGTACCCCGACGGCCGCCCCGATGAACTCGTCCGCGGCGTGGATATCGTTGGCACACCTCTCGCAGCCTTGACCCGCATCTTGACCACCGGTGACCAGCAGCATGTTTTCAATGGCGTGTGCGGCGCGGAAAGCGGGCAAGTGCCCGTCGCGGCCGTCGCACCTGCGATGCTCTTCTCTGAAATGGAAGTGCAAAAGCGCGCCCACGAACACGAGCGCCCGCCCCTCTTGCCGCCACCCGGATTCGAAGATAGTGCAGCGGCCAAGGCCGCTCCAGAAAAGCCGGCGGTGAAACCATGAAAATCCTGCGTGCTTCTACCGCTTCGCGTCTGCTCATTCGAATGACGGGAATTCTCGCGGCCGCTTTTTTTGCAATGAGCGTGATTGTTGCTCGCGCCGAGGACGAAGCAAAACCCGCTCCTGACGCCGCCATGGTCGCGGCCCACGCCGCCGCAAAAGGCGATGGCCTGCTCGAAGCGCTGCTTACCGAACTCGATCGTTCGAAAGCTCAGCTCAAGATGGATCAGGTGCAAGCGCCTTACTACATCGAATACCGCGTAAATGAAGTCGACGACTTCGGCGCGGAAGCCGCCTTCGGCGCTTTGCGCGAAAATCAGCACGTCCACGTGCGCGTTCTCCGCGTCGTCGTTCGAATCGGCGACTACAAACAGGACAGCTACTATGGCCGCGGCCAGGGCGAAACCACCATCCTCCCCCTGGACAATGATCCCATCGCGCTGCGCCACCAGATTTGGCTGGCCACCGACGACGCTTACAAAGCCGCCGGCCAGGCGCTTGCGGAAAAACAGGCCGCGCTTAAACAATTCAGCGCCGATCCGAATCCCGTCGATGATTTTGCGAAGGCGCCTCCGGTTATTGCCGTTGGCCCAACCGTGACGCTGAAAGTGGACGAAGCGACGTGGCGGAAAACTCTCGAAGATGTGACCAATCTTTACAAACAATATCCGGACATACAGTCGGTCTCCGCTTCCGCGCGCTTTTCCGCGATCAACGAATACCTTGTAAATTCCGAAGGCACAGTAACGCGCAGCGGAAAAACAACGTACAGTGTGCAGCTAAACAGTTCCGCGCAAGCGGCCGACGGCATGCGGCTGGGCCGCAGCCCGGCGTACATGGTCGCGCGCATCGAGGAATTGCCTGCACGCGAAACGCTGCTGGCCGATGCGAAGAAAATGCTCGATACCGTTGTGGCGTTGCGCCAGGCGCCGATCGTCGAAGAGGAATATCGCGGGCCGGTGCTCTTTGCCGCCGACGCCGCCGATGACGTTGTGGCTTCGCTGATCGGACAAAATGTTTTAGGGCGAAAGCCGCAACTCGGGAAACCGAACCGAACCACCGGAGCGTTTGCAACCAGCTACAAATCGCGCGTGCTGCCGAATTTCATGACGCTGATCGATGATCCGACGATGAAAGAATTTCAGGGCAAGAGCGTCGTCGGAAATTATGCCGTGGACAGCGAGGGCGTGAAGGCGCAATCGGTAAACGTGATTGAAAACGGGGTGCTCACAAATTATCTCGTCGGACGCCAGCCCTTGCGCGACTTTTTCGATTCCAACGGCCACGGGCGCGCCGCGCCGGGTTCTTTTCCCGGCCCTAGCCTCGGCGTGCTGGTGGTGAAAAGTTCGGAAGCGCAAGCGCCGGGCGCGTTGCAGCAAAAGGTAATCCAGATGGTCAAAGACCAGGACAAGCCTTACGGCTATCGCGTCGAAACGCTTGGGCCGGGAAATTCGCCGCGGCTGCTTTATCGCGTGTACGCGAAAGACGGTCACGAAGAATTGGTGCGCGGCGCGGTGTTCAACGAGTTGGACATTCGCGCGATTCGCAACGACTTGATCGCCGCGGGTAACGATCCGCTGGTGAGCAATCGCGGCGGCGGCGCGCCCAGCACCATCATCTGCCCGTCGCTGCTTTTCGGCGAACTCGAAGTGAAACGCGCGGACACCAGCAAGGACAAGCTGCCGGATTATCCGCCGCCTCCGCTGAAGAAGTGAAACGTTTTCAGTTTTCAGTTTTCAGTTTTCAGTTCCTAGTTTTCAGTTCTTAGTTTTTAGTCTCTGGCTTCAGCCCTTAGAGAAATTGCGTTTTGATTTTGGCCAAACTTTTTCAAACACCAGCCACCTGCACACTATGCTGGCTTCTCACCTCCCGCTGACTACGGACTGTTCACCGTCAACTGATGACGGTAAACTACTGCTGCCATGACTTTGCGCGAAAGACTGGAATGGGTGACGCGGATAATTTTTCTGGTGTTCATCCTGGCGTCGGCGGCTTTTTTGAGTGCCATCACGGCGATGCGCATTGCGATTCATGGGCGCGAAGTGAGTATGCCGAACCTGGTCGGGAAAAATGTTTCGGAAGCGAACCAGATGCTGCAGTCGCGCGGGCTGATGCTGCGCGTTGCTGATCGCGTGTACAGCGATCAGCCGATCAATGTGGTGGTGCGGCAGACACCACCCGCGGGGCTGCTTATGAAAGTTTCGCAGCAGGCGCACGTGGTGCTGAGCCTGGGGCAGCGGCAATTGCAGATTCCGCTGCTGGAAGGAAATTCGCTGCGCGCTTCGCGGATTGAATTGCTGCGCACGGGATTGCAAGTGGGCGAAGTGACCGCGGTGACGATGGCGGACCAGCCGGCGGATGCCGTGGTGATTCAGAATCCGAAGCCGGGAGCGGGAGCGGCGTCGCCGCGCGTGGACGTGCTGGTTTCGCAGGGGCCGCGCGAGAGTGCCTTCGTGATGCCTCACTTGATCGGGCTGAATGAAGTTGATGCGCAACATCGCCTGGACCTGGCGCAGATGCGGCGCAAAGTGAATTACGTGACGGCGCCGCAGTGGCCGCACGCCGCGGTGATTGACCAGACGCCGATGGGCGGCACGCGTATTCCGGTTTCGTCCATGATTGAACTTACCGTTGCGAATTAGGTCCTCCCTAAGAGACAAGTTGAGATAACTGGTGCTGGCGGGCGGAGCTGCGGCGATTCCGTGCGTCGTTCGAGTTCCAGAATGGGAATTGTTGGTGTCCACGCGGCAGTTTTTGTAAGAGTGGCAAGTAAAGGACTTACAGGATACGGAACTTGGAAGAGTGCGTAAGCGATTGAAAACACGCGGGGGGAAATGGCCGGAAAGTGGAAGAGTGGAAAAGTGAAAAGGTCGAAGGGTCGGAGCGCTAAAAGGCGGGACTCCGACTCCGAGCCGCTGGGAGCGCACGGGAAACAGTGGCCCCTCCCCCTGTTTTTTGTAAGTGTTGCATCTACAGGAGTTAGCTTTGCCGTAAGTCTTTTGTTTGCAACACTTGTGGGGGGATTCGTAAGTGTTGCAGCTAAAGGATTTAGATCAGAGAAGCGATTGAATGTGTGAGCGATTGAAGGCTGGAATGTTGGAAGATCTGAATGCCGAAACGGAGAGGCTCGCCGGGGCCCTTCGCACGGAACGCTCTGGGTGAAATGGTGGCTGGCGATCACGACTGATGTTACCTGATGAGTACCGTCCCTGTCAAGGAAAACCTGGAGGAGTGGTGAATACTTTTTGAAAGGATTGAAGAGAAAGGGGATACGTCGAAAGAATGTTGGAAGGTTGAACGTTGGAAGGTTACAAGGTTGAGAGAAGGCGGCGAGTAGCGGCAGAAGTGCGACAGGGTCGGTGCGGGCGGGGGGAAGGGCGGCCCGCCCATGCACACGAGTGAGGACGTTAGGCGCCGGCGGCGCGGGAGGTGGCGACGAGTTTGGCGGCGGCTAGGACGCCTTGGCGGAGGGCGGCTAGCTGATTGGTTTGGGCGGTGATGGAGTCCAGGGAATTGCGGAGGAAGGCCAGTTCGGCGGGGGTCGTAAATCCCGGGAAATGAATGACTTTGAACAGCTCATCCATTTCGCTGGAATCGCCGAGAGCGGCGTGACTGGTCTTGATGGACTGGATGTGCGCTTCGATCAGGGACAGTTCGTGTTTTTCCATGTAGATTTTCCTCACACGAGACGCGAAACGCCGTCAGCGGCCTGGGTGACCCGTTCCAGGGATTTGCGGAGGAGCGGGAGGACCGAGGATGGCTGCGGCTGGATGCTGCGGCTCGTCTTTCGAAGGGTAGTGCTTTGGAGGTACGTAACGTTTCAGAGAATTCGTTGAAGGAGTGGCAGTGCAGGCAGCTCGGTAAGAACTGAGCGAAGAGCGGACCCACCCTTTCATAAGACAAACCCGAAAGGGTAGGCCACCCTGAAGCGTCAAAATTTTAAGGATGCGCCACCCGCCGTTTAAGGATCTGATAGAGTGCGGAAAACTATGCAAAGGCATCAAATCGGGAAGATGTCCAGAATGACGGCGGAGTTATTTCTTTCGGCCCTGCTCGCTTCTGTCTTGACGTTCGTCGGCTGGGCGGCTTTGCATCTGGTGCCTCAAAAACAGAGCTGGCACTGGATGATTTACACGGTCGGACTCTTGGCCATGCCAGGAGTTTTGTTTAGTGTGGTGGTTGCCGCCGTATTTTCTCCACAGGGCTTTCATGGCGGCGACGACTTTTCTTGGTTGGTCGGTCCAGTCAACTTGGTCTTTTACTTCATTGTGTTCTTCTTCCTCTATCATCGCAAACAGTTGTCACGAACGGCGACCTAGTCTCGGCGGGATGTGCGGCGACGTGAGCCCGGGACAACTGAAACCACTTGTACGGTTACGGCGTTAATCAGGAGTTAGTCTGAACGCCAGATGTGTAGTTGCGGTTTTCTCGACCGCGATCACAAGGCAGATTGCGACTCCCGCATTCGACGCTTGGCCACCGCTGCCGCTACGCTTCCCGCCAACGAGCCAACGGCCACAGTGAATGACACCCAGAAAATTAGCTCTTCAAAGAATCCGAACAAAAGGAATGTGGGCCAAAAGTTAAGTGTGAAGGGTCCCGACGGGCGACCATAGTGCGTGCCCCAATGGCTGCGCAGGGCAAAGAACATGATGACCACGACGGGAATCCTCGCCCCGAGCCCGTATGCGATCAGAGTCTTGCACAGAGTTGGCCATGCCAGGTACTGCAAGTAAGCGCTTATGACCGCGACGGTCCATAGGATCACCAGCATGCTGTAAATGCTGATGTCCGCATGCTGAAAGACCGTTGCCTCCACCAACTGGTTCAAAACCACACCTAACAAGCCGAGGAGAAATGCGCGGCCGATACGATCGATCCTCTCACCTTGATCCCAAATCTTCCACGCAAAATAGAATCCGAAGATCGGCGGCAGAAACCAAGTGATTCCTATCAAGCCATTCGTCTTGTCGAACCACGGACTCGGCCAGCCGCGCAGTTCCCCCGCGAGACGCAGGACCGTGACCCCGAGAGTGAAAAGTGTCGGGACAAGCACTAGTCGGGGAATCGAAAAGACGGTATGTGCCATCGGGAATTATCCGTTCGCTCCGGCGATGCTTAGAAACGGAGAATGGAGCTGAATCCATCACGATCTGGCCCTTGTGCCTGATTAGTCGCCTTACCGGACATGTGGATTCGCTGATCGACACTTGTCCGGTAAGCGCGTTTACCAGGCAGTTGCAAATGCTATGCTGCGGTCGCGTGTTCGAAGCGGTACAATTTAGGGCACTTCAAGACCACTCGGAATCATGCTGAACCTGCGGATTCGACGATTTCTGCTGCCCATCGCCTTAGTCAGTACTGTCCTATGCCTATGCGCATTTCAGCTTTGGTCCCGCCTAGTGTCTCCCGCCTCAATGGCTGACGTTCGAGCCTTGGCCGAAAAGGCCCCCATTGTTTTTCGGGGGCGCGTCGTGAAAGTGAGTTCCTTTGGTGTGAAACCGCGTCACACAATCGCATTGGACTCGATAGCCAAATTTGAGGTAGATCGCTCGTATCGAGGTAAGGCGCGCACAGAAGCTTCACTTTATTTCGTATACGGTGGACTAGCAGCGGGAATCAATGGCCACTATTGCATCGACTTTCAGCCGGACACTTACTGGTTGGTGTTTGCCGTTGAGAAGGATGGGCGATTGGAGCTGTTCGACGATTGTGAAGGCGCGTTGGCTATTTCACCGCTCCTGGGGACGGATCTCAAAGATGCAGACTGGCTCGCCCAAATGGAAGCCGACTTCCTCGCCGGGCTGAGTGACAGCAGTTCTGCCGCGCGTGTGCTAAGCATCCAGAGGCTTGGGGGCTTGAAGCTGCCCTCGTCGAGAAGCGCACTTCATCGTGTGATAGAAACGGGAGATAAAAACGAATCGAAGTGGGCCATTTATGCGGCCCTGCGCACTGGTGACGTCACAGTGCTACCTAGAGTGAAGGAACTGCTTGCAGTGGGCGATCACGACTGGCCTGAAAGAGCAATTTCGCTAGAGCTGCAACACGTCACGGATGGCACCGCAGCGCCCGACCTAATCACGATCCTCGACAGTGCTCCGGGTGACCTGACGAGGACGAGCGTTCTGATCGCCCTGGGCGAGAACCTGAGAGATCCACGCACAGTGCCTAGTCTCGCGGCTCATCTCTCTGACGTCGACCCCTACGCGCGCTATGACGCACTGGACGGACTCAAGAACATAACCAAGGAAAAGGCCTGTATGTTGCCGCCCGAGTGGCGGGAAGAAGATGTCGAGCCGCAAATATCGCGCTGCAAAGTCTGGTGGGAGCAAGTCGGAAAGTTTCGAGACTGGAAGCAAAACTAAAGCATTAAGACTTCATTCACGTCCGCCGCACGGCCCGCGTGTTCGGAAGCCCCCTTGTTACCAACATTCACCCCGACGGCGTCTTCGACGCGTCGCTAGTGCCAGGAACTTGTCCGGGACGATTTCTTGATTTGAAAGGACTTATCAACAAGTTCCTGGAGAGTCGCCTAACCGGACATGTGCCGTGCCGGGACTTCGCATGTCCGATTTTCCGCGTTTATCAGCCGAGTAGAACTCTATGTTCATTTGGCGAAGAAGAACCGGACGAGGGCCATTCCGAATGCAAATGCGAAGCCATACCCAAAACTCTCTATTTGCATCGCCTTCCTGTTCTGCTTTCGTAGTGTTGAGCCCACCATTGACATTCCCAGCCCTGCAAGGACGGGGCTGATGACCACACTGAGGCCGGGAACCCGGGAACGATGAACCAGAGGATGTGGGAAGAAGAGGAGGCTTAGTCCACCTGCGACTCCGCCCAAGAACACATAACCAATACACGCCAGCCAAGGGTTCTTGAACTCCGATGTATCAAATATCGCGGCGACTCCGCGCAAAATGAGAGCGCCAATGGACTCTGCCGCGAATTCAAACGCAGCTTCCAAGAAAATCTCCAAAAACATTTCGAGGATCGCAAATAGTAGCTCAAGCATAGGCTCTGTCTATTACTACGCCCCAAGCTTAAGCAACATTACGGAGCTGGGCTTTGTTCAATGCCTGGTAAGTCGGCTTACCGGACAAGTGCGCTTTAGCAATAAACTGGTCACTAGCAGACTGGGCGCGGCGAAATCTATTCTTACGGAGCCTCGATGTTGGACCAAGGTGTTTGGGCGGAAGTCAGAGTGGGTGACGAACACCTACGATTATTCTCGGAGCACAACGCGCAGGGAGTGCAGGCTTCTGTGTACAACGTAACTGCAAAGAATTGGATTGCACCCTCCGAGCCCGTGGATGATATAGAACAGGGAAAAGACAGGGCGGCGGCACACGCCAGGGCGTATCTTCACAGTGCAGGACACCTAGAACTGCCTCCGCTGGAATGGAAGAAATCGCGCTCCGCGTAGCCGCCTGACGAAGCTCCGACGGTCTGCTGCAGTCTGGAATCCCTTTGGAACAGGTTACCAGGATGGCTCGGAATTCGTAGGCGCAACCGTCGCAACGACTTAGATTGAGTTTGCGTCCACTTAGAAGGCAGACGGTCGGGACGGGTTCCGCTCCTACCTCACGCAGTGGCAGCCGGCCAGGGCGTTGGAGCCTGCTGGTAGTTGACAAACGCTGGTTGGCGGTGACAAATGCGAATGCAGAGGAGTTCTTATGAAGCGCAGTTCTATTGTCACCGTGGTTGTGTTTGTCGCGGGCGTGGGCATCGGGTACTTCGCACGCAATGCTGTGGGTGCGCTGCAGCAGAAAGACAGACATGCGGCGGACTTGGCGGGGATCGAAAAACTGCACCAGAAGAATGTTGAGGTGACGCTGTCGCAAGACGCGAAAGGGCTGATCGACCAGTGGACGGAGGATGGGGTGGCGCTGGAGCCGGGGATTCCGCCGGTGGCCGGGAAGGAGGCGATCCGGGAAAACAATGAGAAAGTGCACGCAGCGATGCCGGGATTCAAAGTGTTGAGCTACGTGCCCACGTTCCGGGAGATTCAAATCGCGGATGGCTGGGCGTACGAGTGGGGCGAGACGGACGCGAAGTTCACGCTGACGGCTGAGGGGCCGCCGGTAAGTTTGCACATCAAAGGAGTGCGCGTTCTGAGGCGGCAGAGCGATGGGTCGTGGAAGATGGCGCTGACGATTTGGAACCAGTGAAGGAGAAACTAGAAAGCAGAAACTAGAAGTCAGAAAAGGGAAATTGGAAAATGGCGGGCGGGGGGAGGAAGAGAGATTTCATCGCTCGCGGAAAAGCACGGGCGATGGGGCGGAGTTCTCTCTGCGCAGGCCGACCGATTCGCAGGAGCGAATCGGAGAGAAAAAGTCGGCCTGCTCCGTTCGAAATGACAGTGAGGGTGGGGGCGAAGGTTATGTCGGAGCTCCCGATCGGAATCGGGACAGGCGCCGCTCTGGCCCCCAAAATGCGCGGGGGTTGAGGGCGGCAGCAGGGCTGGGCGGGGCTGAAGCCCGCAGCTACACAGTGCAAGGGGATTGACCGCACGGGTCTAAAGACCCGCCACTACAATGACGCTAGTCGTCGCTATCCGGAGTGACGGTCGAGGCTTGTTGTACATCGCTCTCGGCTTGGCCGGCTTCTTCCTGCTGGGCTTTCAGGGCGGCCTCAGCCGACAAGTCTGGCTGCGCCTGGCCATTGGGATTGAGTTTGGCGTCAACCGGCGGACTAGAGGGAAGGCCCTTCTTGCCCTGGTTTTCCGCGAGCTTCGCGAGGCCCTCGCTGACCTTGGCGCGGAAGTCGTTGTGCATGTCTTGAAGGTCGGTAACGGCCACCGCGATTTGCGTACCGGCAGCGCAATCATTGCGCTGGCTGCTGGCGACAGAAACCTTGACGCTCTGGTTTGCGTCCGGGGTGTCCTGGATGCGCGTGAGGATGTCGCCAGGGCTCAAGGAGCATTCGGTGCCATCGGGCATCGATTCCGTGAGAACCGCGGAGACGACGAAGGTCTTGAGAGACGGGTCCAGCGCCGCGGGAAGCTGGTCGGCACCGCTCTCTCCTGCCGAGGGCGGGGCGCTGCTGACGGGAGCGGCGGACTCGGGATTATCGGCCGCAGCCTTCTCCGCGGCGATTTGCGCGCGCACTTCCTCGGCAATCAGCTGCTTCAACTCGGGAGTGATGGCGGCCTGGCCGCCAGCTGCATCGGATGAGGCCGCGGCGGCGGCAATGGCTTGGGCGCGAGATTCGTAGGCGGCCTGGAGATTAGCGGCCAACATATAGTCCGCCAGCCAAAGAGCGGCGGAGTCGTAAGCAGGAGAAGGGGCAAAGTAGTAGCCAGAGAATCCATACCAGGGAGCAGCGCCCCAGCCCCAATCAAAAGCTACGGGCGCGGCCCAAGGATCGTAGGCCCAAGCGTAGTACGCGGGACCATAATAGTAGGGCGAAACATAGAGGTAATAGGGATGCCCGTGCCAGTAATACCCGCGATAGGCATAGGCGTAACGGCGGCCGCCAGAGAAATAGGTCCGCCGCATATAGGGATGACCGCCGCGAACATAGCCGTGCTCGGTAAAGCCGCGGCCGTGGCCGAAGCCGACAACTCGGCCACCATCCGGCTGGCGGGATTCAAAGCGGCGCTCGCCATGAGCACCGTGGCTGATGGTCATGCCAGTGCGGGAATGAATGGTCTTGATGTAGCCGCTACGATCGAAATTGGCTTTGGTCCCGCCACTGGTTTGAAGACTAATCTTCTTGCCTGCCGGGTTAATGTTGGTCGTGTGGCCAGCGGCGTTGGTGACACTTTTTCCGCCGCCAGGATGACTCACAACGACAGGTTCCCTGAATTCTCTCACGCTGTCGGTCTTGGCTGCGGGCGCGGTGCCGCTTGCCCTTGTGTTCGTGGCGCCGCCAATTCGCACTCCAGATGTGTTGCCAGCGTGTGGCGTGGCGGAGGTACCTGTTCTGACTCCAATCGTCGTACCCGTGTGGGTGGCGCCGCCGGTGGGAGCTGTGGCAGGTTTGGCCTCATGTTTGGGGGCCTCTGCAGGTTTGGGAGCTTCGGCAGGTTTCGCATGTTCGGCAGGCTTGGGAGTTGCGGCGGGTTTGGGAGGAGGCGCCGCAGGTTTACTGGGTGCAGGAGCAGGAGGCTTTTTCAGTTGTGCCGAGGCAGAAGACGGCATGGCAATCAGAGTCAGGAAAAACAGCAAACCCCAGACGACACTGTTTCTTCGTTGGCTTGAATTCACGCGACCCTCCTCGCAAGATCTCAGTCCGTTTCGAACGTCAAGAGCTTTGCCGACATGAATCCGCGCAAAGCGCCCGGACCAAGGGAGAAGAGAATCGGGCCGGGCATCTCAAACCCTGTAAGAAATCCGTCTATCTAAACTGCTGCAGGAAGTAGCACTTCCTATATTTTACGATGGCTTGTCTGTACAAAAACCAAACTGACGAATTCAATGTTCCAAAATGTCATCAGGGTGGGACGGCGCTACAGGAGCAAAGCACCGGTCTGAAGACCGGCCACTACTTCGGAATGACGTGAGGGTGGGGCGGCGGTTGTGGGTTGGGCTGAATTCTTCGCGAGCTAGTTTCTGCCTTGTTCCTGGCTAGCGCACCCTTGTGGCTTTACTTGCAATACCGGCAGTGCGTCTTTCGTTTGATACTTTTCTCTGGATTTCGCTCTGTTCCGGCCAATGTTGTGTGAGGCTTTGAAAATGGTCCCGACGGAGAGTATTCCTCCCAATTTGTGAGCAGCTACAGCGGCCAAGCCCATTGAAGCGACACATCCGCAGGATGCGCAATCAGGATTGCCGCCAAACTGGCATGGAGTGATCTTTGTCTCCAGGTCTGCCGACAAAGTCTGGGTCGTGAGTGCGAAAACACAATCTTCGGGGCTGTGTGGCGGCGAGGCGAACTGCCGAATAAGCACTTCCGGCATGTCCAGTTTCGAATATTGCTTTCGCAATTGCGTCATGTCCGCAATGGCCCGCGCGCGCTCCTCGGAACTCAGCATTTCCGGCATCTGATCTCCAACCTGAGGAGTGAATAGACTGAACCAAACCTTCTTGACCTCCGGGCGCGGTGTCCAGAATTCCAGGAATTCGGCCAAGTAGCCTGGCCGCTTCATCATTTGACCTGTAACCGTGCAATGAACCGTGATTCGCTGCCCCTCGATGTTTCTTAGAATACGGTCGTAGATTGCGGGCGCTCGCCGGACATCGTGTTCCGGTTGCAACCCATCAATGGATACAACCACTTGCAAACGCCGGAGATCGGCCCAGGTCGGACCCATTGTTCGGAAGGCGCTGGTAACAATCTGCAGGTGGATTCCGCGTCCCAGTAGCGGTGGAATCAGCAACTCCAGTTCGCGAAAGCGGACCAGCGGGTCACCTCCAACGATTGATAAGTGCAGAGGCTTCAGCCGGTCGACGACTTCAAGAACTCCGTCAACCAGGGATTGGCCTCTTCTATCGTGGAGGTCGCGCAACGTTTTTCCGCCGCCTAAATGCGCGTCGTCGTACGCGTAACAGCCCGGACACTTCAAAGGACATTCTCGCGTGATTTCTATCGAGAGAGAGGGGGATTCACCCTTAAGGATTTTGCCCCAAGCTTGAATAATCTCAGAGGTGCGCACCGGTGAGGGCCTCGCGGGAGAGACTGGGAGTCTCCACCACTCACAAAACTAGCACACTATTCGGAAGAGACCCTAGCGCAAGAAGCTAGTGGCGGATTAACGAGTGGAGGAAGCTAGTTGCTTGTGACCAAGAAGCTTTGGAAGCTTTTGACTGCGGCTGCTTCTGTATCGTAAACATCGAAAACGGTCAGCAGCTTGGTCATTTGCATGATTTCGTGGAATTTCTGGCCCAGGTGGCAGAGACGCACAGACGCACCGCGGTTTTTGGCGCTGAGATGCGCGGCGACCATGGCGCCGAGCCCCGAGCTATCGATGTATTCGATGTCGGCCATGTTCAGAACGATCTTCTTTTTTCCTTCGGCGATCAGGCTCTTGAGTTTCTCGCGGAAAGAAGTGCTCTCCTCACCCAGCACAATACGACCGTTCAATTCCACCACGGACACGCCATCTACTTCCCTGTCCGTCATTTTTAGACTCATGCTGATTCCTCCCTCACCGGTGACAGCCCGCGCGGCGAGTCTTAGGGTACAACACGCTCACGAGGGCCAAACTGTCCCAAAACGCACACTTCCCGTGACGATTTGTGGAGGCTACACTTATCAGAATCCGGGAGCAAGCAAGAAAACCGTCCCGCTGTTTTAGGTTGTGCCACCGGCGAGGGAAAGCGGCTTCAATGTGGAGGAAATGCGAATGCGGTTGAGCAGGGCTACCAGGCGGGGACAGTCCTGGTCGGTTATCGCGGTGAATTTCAGACCCAGGCCGCCACGGGGAGTGAGATGACGCACGACAGCCTCCGCGCGAATCTGTCCTTCCGGAACTAGCAAATCCAGCTTGGCTTTCGCGCCAAGGGGCGGCGGAACTGGAGTGGAGAGGAACAGGCCCCCGACGCTGAGGTCACAAACGCTGGAAACATCGTCCATGCCTTCACAGCGCCAATAGACCCACACGTCGCCCAAGGTTTCGACACGGGAACTCATTCTTCTGGAATAGGCTGGTCTTGCGAAAGCGGTTGCCACGGATCTCCTCTGGCCTTGCGTGCTTGAGAATCGCAGGGCTGTAGCAGAAGGTAGTTGGAGGCGCGGCAGCGAACAATCAGGGGAATACCTTAAATGCTGCTCAGAATTCACCTGATTCCAGGCAACGCCAGGGGGCGGATTTCAAAACCGCGCGTACTATTGCTTCGGTAGGGTGCGGTTGCTATATTGCGCGGGCCCGCCTCCTCAACCTCTAAAAACATGGCCCGACACCGTGTCCGTTGTAGCGAAAGCGCTCCAGGCTTCCGCGAGCACGGGGAATTTCCGGTAGCGGCCTTGTTATCCAAGGGAGGTTCCCATGAAAGCCAAGTCCTCGATGGTTGCCAAGTTTTCTTTCCTGTTCGTGTTGGCTTTGTTGCTGCCTTGCTTCGGGCGGGCTGCGCGCGGAGCTCAACTGGTGGTGGATGACGACAAAGTGGAATGTCCGAATGCGGGTTTTACGCGCATTCAAGACGCGATTGACGCGGCCTCTCCCGGGGATCATATCCGGATCTGCAAGGGTACCTATGTGGAGCAGCTTACGATTCGCAAGGCGCTGGACATTGATGCGGACAGCGGGGCTGTTCTGATGCCCAATGCGATGAAGCAGAACTCAACGAGCCTCTTCGATGGAGCGGGGATCGCTACGGCGATCCTGGTTGCCGATACGACCGATGTTTCCATCAGCGGGCTGACAGTGGATGGCGTGAACAATGGCAAAGCGGGGTGCTCGCCGGACCTGGAAGGCATTACTTTCCAAAATGCATCGGGAAGTATTGAGCGAGCTGCGATTCGCAATTTCAAGCTGGGCGCGGGACTAGGCGGGTGTCAATCCGGCACAGGGCTTTTCGTGCAGAGTGGCGGAGGCGGAATTTCGAGAGTGGCGATCGAAGACTGCACGATCCACGATTTTCAGAAAAACGGAATTACGGCGAATGAGATTGGGACTACGGCATTGATTCGGCGCAACGTCGTGACGGGAATCGGGCCGACGGCGGCGATCGCGCAGAACGGCATTCAGATTGGATTTGGCGCCGGAGGGGCGATTACAAGAAATAACGTGACCAACAGTGTCTTTTCGACTTGCACTGCGGTGGCAACGTGCACAGCGGTGGCCACAAATATTCTGGTCGAGCAATCCGATGGCGTGGAAGTCTCCGGGAACCGCGCGGGGATCAGCCAAGTGGCCATTTTTGTGAATGGCAATCGCGCGGAAGTGGAACGAAACGAGACTTTTGCGACAAGCGTGTTCGACGGCATTCGCGTGGAAGGCGATCAAGCGGAGGTCCTGCGCAACCGCGTGTTTAACGGGGCAGAAGCCGGCATCTTCGTTGTGGGTAACAACAACGTGCTGGAAGACAACGTCATCACCGAAGCAGCTATCGGGATTCTCAAGGAGACCGGCTCCATGGGGAATCTGATCGCCATGAACCACTTCTTCGACACTCCCATTACGGTTCAGGATCCGACGTCAGCTGGATTGACGAAGAAGATTCAGCCAAAACGTTAGAGATGAAACTAGAAAGCAGAAAAGAGAAAGTAGAAGACATAGGCGCTGTAAGGATTGCCTTTCAGCGAACGGCATTGGCGGGGATGAAGCGCATGCAGGGGCAGTAGCCCTTGCGCTTGCCAGCAGCTTGGCAGGAGTATTTGAGGGCGGCGTGGTCGATGGCGCGATGACCGCAGGAGCAGCGTTCGCGGCCGCGCTTCTGCAGTTCATCGAAGGCGAGGCCGCGGGCTCCAATGTGGCGGTCTTTTTCTTCAGCGGTTTTCGTAGTCATGGGTCCTCGTTGCGTTCTTTGGTGACAGCGCGGACTGAGTGAAGAGCTGACTGAAGAATGCCCTTTTATCTTGCGACAGCGGCGGGTGGTTTTCCAGCATTCTTTCCAGACGGAGAGAGTGCTCGCATCCAAAGTAAAAAAATACCGGGCTTCCCGACACAAGCCGTCGGCCCCCCACCAACCGGGGAAAGCCCCTTCGAGGCTCAGGACAAGCCGGGCAGTACACGAGCAAAGAACCGGTCTGAAGACCGGCCACTACACACTCTTCTCGCACTGAGTCAGCACGGGTTGGGATTGGCCAAACATAAGGACAAAGAAAGAGCTTGACAATCTGTACTGTGCGACGCATAGTGTGTGTGGCACAATGTACGGTGCATGGTAGGTGGCGATCGATGGTAGACCTGGCGAAACTTGCGGACTCGGACCTGTTTGAGAATTTGCGGATGGAATTGCGGCGCGGGTCGCTGATTATCGCGGTGCTGGCGCAGCTTCGCGAGGAGCACTACGGTTACGCGCTGCGCAAGGCGCTGGCGGAGCTGGGGATGGAGATTGAAGAGAGCACGCTGTATCCGCTGCTGCGCCGGCTGGAGAGCCAGGGGCTGCTGGAGAGCGAATGGCGCGAGGAAGACAAGCGGAACAAGCGGTTTTACCGGCTGTCGAAAGTGGGCGTGCACATCCTCAAGCAATTGCTGGAGGAGTGGAACAGTTTGAATGCGTCGTTGAAGAGGATTGTATAGGAGCACTATATGGATCTACTGGAACGTTATTTGCAAGCAGTTCGAACCTACCTGCCCAGCAAGCAGCAGGACGACATCCTCAAGGAACTGGGAGAGAACCTGCGGGCGCAGATTGAAGACCAAGAATCCGCGTTGGGGCGGCCGCTGAACGAAGACGAAATGGCGGCGTTGCTGAAGACGCACGGCCATCCGTTGTTCGTGGCCATGCGTTACCGTCAAACGCGGCATCTGATCGGTTCGACCCTCTTCCCTGTCTATTGGCTAGTGATGAAAGTAATTCTCGCCGTGGTGGGATTCGGGTATGCGGTTTCGGCGCTGGTGCTGATTGCGGAGGGGAAATCCTTCCTTGAGGTGTTCGGAGCAATTTTCAGCTACATTGGAGCGGTGCTGCCGACTTTTGGGTTTGTGACGATTATTTTTGCCATCCTGGACATCGGCAACAGCAAATTCCGTTTACTCGAAAAAATAACCAAGGAATCGAAAACGAAATTCGATCCGCGCTCGCTGCCGATGCTGAGGCCGGCGCCGGACACGCCGAACTCCCGACCCATTCCTCGTTACAGAACAGCGGTTGAATTGTTCTTCAGCGCGGCATTCCTGCTGTGGTGGATACGCGTGGGCCCGATCCGCAAACTGGCGCTATTCGTGGTGCTGGGACCGGTGGGCCTGGCGGACAAGATTCCGTTTCAGCTGGGGCCCGCGTGGAACGCGGTGTATTGGCCGGTGATATTTCTTTCCCTCGTTTCTATCGCGCAGCAAACCGTGATGCTCCTGCGTCCGGACAGGCTAAAGTTCTATTCGTGGATGCGGCTCATAGCGAACGGCGGAAGCGTGGCAGTTCTGTACCTGCTGACGCGCGCCAATGAATTATTTGTGATGGCGCCGGGAATCGCAGACGCCGCAAAATTCACCGATGCGCTGCACATCGTCAACCAGGCATCGCATTACGGGATGATATTCACAGCCATCCTCACGGCGGTGGAATGCTTTAAACAGATCTTCCGGCTCATTCGCATCGGACGACATCCAGCGACCGCGGCAAGCACGATGGTATGAGCATCCGGCGGAGTGGAAGCGCCGGAGCACACTACGAGAGCATGTGCACCCACCGAGGCGGCCCGGACGACTACTTCGCGGGGTCCTTCTTGTGCAGGGTGGTGCACATGGTTAGGGCAGTGTTGGGATCGACGGCGCTGTCGCCGGCGTCCACCAACTGGATGATGCCCTGCTTGTCGATGACAATGTTGGCGCGCAAGGCCCATTCGTAGGTTTCGTCCTGGACGTTGTAGCCCTTGAGGATGCCGTAGGTCTTGAGCATCTTGCGGTTCATGTCGCTAAGAAGCGGGAAAGTGACGCCGATCTGTTTGGCGAAAGCAGCGTTAGCAGCGGGACTATCTAGAGAGACTCCAAAAACTTCCGTATCCGAAGTGTCGATTTTACCGGAGGCGATTCCAGCCTGGACCGCCTGAAGTTGTTTCGTTCAACCACCAGTGAAGGCCAGGACGTAGACGGCGAGAAAGACATTTTTCTTGCCGCGGTAGTCGCTGAGCTTGACGGTTTTCCAGCCGTCACTGAGGAGGGTGAAATCGGGGGCGACGTCACCGACCTTAAGGGTCATTTTTGCGACTTGGGACTTTTCGGCTTGAGGCAGAACCGGAGCAGCGGCGAGAGCGGCCGCGACCAGAACGCCCAGCGCGACGGTACGTTTCATCAAGAACCTCCCATTTGGGCTAGAATGCAGACACCAGCAGAAGCTTACACCCCGCCCGTTGAGTAAGACCACCGGAAGAACGTAGATATTCCAAGACGAAACCTGTTCGAATGGATATGAGGTGGAACTTCCAAGGTAGGAAGCGCGTATCCTTGAGCACGAGGGAGGTCTTATGAAGAAGCAAAACGTGGGAAATCGGAATCACGGGGTGTGCGGCGGCAGAAGCCGAGCCTTGGGCCTGCTGGTTTGCTTTGGAGTGTGCAGTGGCGTGCTTGGTGGGATGGCGTTCGTGGCAGTGAGTGTGGTGAATGCGGGCGGCCCGCGAGCGGCGCAGGAGCAGGATAAGGACAGCGCGGGGATCGTCTTCGGCAAGCAGGCGACGCCCAAGGAAGTGGGGCTGCCGGTATACCCGGGAGCGAGGCTGCACAAAGACGAGAAGGACGATTCGGCTTCGGTTCACATGGGGATTTGGGGGAGCACGTTTGGGTTCAAGCTGGCGGTGATGAAGATGGAATCGAATGATGCGCCGGAGAGGATCGCGGAGTTTTACAAAAAGGCGCTGGCGAAATACGGAACGGTGCTGAATTGCTCGGATGGTTCGCAAAAGAACGATGGCAAGGGTTCGAACAAGCTGCAGTGTGACGATGACAAGCCGGAAAAGGGCGGAATGGTTTTTAAGGCTGGGACGAAGGAGAAGCAGCACGTGGTAGCTGTGCAGGCCAATGGGCAAGGAAGCCTGTTTCAGTTGGTGTACGTGGAAGCGCGGAGCGACGAGGACAAGAAACCGTTGTAGAGATTTCATTCCGACGATGAAACTCCGCGGGCGTAGTTTGTGCGCATGCATGCTGATAATGGGGGCTGCCGCAGTGCTGGGCGGAGGAATTTCTTCCGGGCAGCAGCCGATCCAAGTGGCGGTAAACCTAGTGAACGTGGCGTTTTCCGCGCGGGACGGGCGTGGCGCGCTGGTCGAAAGCCTTACGAAAGATGACGTGGAAGTATTGGAAGACGCGGTTCCGCAGAAGATTTCCTTTTTTGCAAAAAGCACGGATGTTCCGCTGACGCTGGGGTTGATCGTGGACGCGAGCGGCAGCCAGGATCACTTTTCGAAACAGCACGAACAAGACCTCGAGGTATTTCTGAAGGAAGTCCTGGGGCCGAAGGACCGGGCGTTTCTAGTGACGTTCGCCAACCACATCCGGCTGGTCAGTGACTTTTCACATTCCGGAGCGGAGATTGTGGATCGAATGAAGGCGTTCCAGCACCGCGACAAAGACAGGCGCAAGGGGAAGCACGTGGAGTTTCCGGAGCTAGGCCCCGAGGAGGAGCGGGATCTGGGAACAGCGTTCTACGATTCCATCTATTACTCAGTGACGGAGAAGCTCAAGCGCGACCAAGGAAGGCGGGCGCTGCTAATTTTCAGCGACGGGGAGGACAACTCCAGCTCGCACGACATGATGACGACAATTGAAACGGCGCAGGGGGAAAACGTGGTGCTGTACAGCATCCGGTACACGGAGAAAGAACACGGGAAGGTAACGGCGCGAAATAAGTATGGGACGAGCGTCATGGACCGGCTTGCCAAGGAGACGGGCGGAACGCACATCGATGCGGAGAGCACCGACCCGCATACGTATTTCCGGCAGATTGCGGAGGAGTTGAGGACCTCGTACGAGCTAGCGTACTACCCGACGAATGGGGGCAAGGATGATACGTTCCACAAGATTGTGATTCGGCCGAAGGTGGCGGGAGTGAAGATTCGGACGAAGACGGGGTATTTTTCGCGCTAAATGCGTTTAGCGGAGGTAGCCCCAGTTGTGGAGTTTGTCGGAGTCCTCGGCCCAGCGGTCGCCGATGTCGGTGCGGTAGTACATGTTGGGGATGAGGACGTTTTTGGTGCGGGAGTAGACCTGGGCCTGGGCCTGCTTCATGGTTTGGCCGAGGCCGACGACGACGAGGACGACGCCGGAGGTGCCGGCGATGAGCCACTGGCCGTTCACGATTTTTACGTCTTCGATGTGAATGCCTTCGGTTGCAGGTTTCTTGAAAACGATGGCGTTGTTTTTGGAGAAGGATTCGAAGGTGGCGTCGTCGTCAAAGGGGAACGGCGGAACGACGATGCGAATGCCGATTTGAAAGCCGCTGCGGGTGCGCCACTTGGGCTCGACGCCAGTGGCAAGCTCCCAGAAAAAATCGCTGATGGGCGTGAGCATGCCTTCCTGCTGGATGCTGATGGTGGGGTAGCCGAAGCGCGAAGTGAATTCGAGCGGGTAGATACCGTTGTTGTTGACAATGCAGTTCAGGTCGATGTAACCGACGTAGCCTTCCTCGGCGAGCTTGGACTCCATTTTGAGAAGCGTGCGATTGAAGAGGAGATTGGGCTCGCTCCAGAACATGGCGGTTCCCATTTCGCCGGTGGGGGGCCCGACTTCTCCGGGGAAAAGTTTTTTGTGTTCGAAATTGATGTTGACAGGGGTGACGAATTTTTTGCCGTTGAAGAAAGCGCCGACGGCGACTTCGACGCCGTTGATGCGGCGCTGGAGCTGGAAAACTTTGATTTCGTCGGAGAAGGCTTTTTTGTAGGCCTCGAGCATACGGACGACGTCGTCTCCGTCTTCCTCTTCACCGACGAAGAGTCGGCGCTTGACGTTCTGGGCTTCGCCGCTGGGCTTAATGACGTAGCGGTCGGGATTTTTCTTGACGAATTCGATAGCGAGGTCGAAAGAATCAAAATCTTCGTAGGGAATGATAGTGACGCCGGCGGATTTGAGCTGCTCCTGCCCGAAGGAGCGATCGTCTTCGAGGCGATCGGTGTAAGTGGTGCCGCCGACAACGGGCTTGCCGCCGGCGCGAAGGGCCTGGGCCTTTTCGCCCTGGCCGAGAGTGTCATCGAAGACGACGATGTCGGACCACTTGGCGTCTTTTTCCCAGTCTTTGGATTTGGGGACGAAGCCGTCGGCGATGTCGCGCTCTTTTTCCGCGTCGATGTAGTAGCGGACGTCGTGGCCTTCTTTGAGAACCTGCCAGGCGATGTCACCGATAAGGCCCGAGAGCGAAACAAACAGAAACTTGCGTTTGTCCATTTTGCGAGGGCGCAGCTCCTCACTGCGAATAGAAGAAAGATTGTAGTCGAAAAAACGGCCAGCGATTGTTACAGCGAGTTAAATAACCCTGTGGGCCGATGGTTGGAGGGCAAGCGTAGGTTTTCGTGACAAACAATGTCTACTGTGGCCTGCGCTGCGGTTGCGCTTGTGCACAGGCCCTGGCACGGTCGAGCAGGAATTCGGTCTCGCGTGCATTGCGCGTGAGCGACGCGGCGCGTTCGAACTCCGCCTGCGCGTCGGCGAAGCGCCCGAGCTTGAAGAGAAAGTCACCGCGGACGCTGGGCAGAAGATGGTAAGCCTTGAGAGACGGCTCCGAGACCAGCGAATCGATGAGCTCGAGACCCGCGGCCGGGCCGGAGGCCATACCGAGAGCGACGGCACGGTTCAGCTCCACAATCGGAGAGGATGTGAGCTGCGCGAGCGCCTCGTAGAGAGCCACGATGCGCGGCCAATCGGTCTCCGCAGGCGTGCGCGCTCGCGCGTGACACGCGGCGATTGCTGCCTGGAGCGTGTAGGGGCCTCGCGCGCTGGAGAGCCTTTCGGCACGTTCAAGCGCGGCCAGACCACGACGGATTAGGAGTTGATCCCAGCGGGAACGGTCTTGATCCAGCAACAGAATGGGCTCTCCGGACGGGCCAACGCGAGCCCTGGAGCGAGATGCCTGGATTTCCATCAGCGCGACGAGGCCGTGAACCTCGGGCTCGTTGGGAGCGAGCTCGGCCAAGATGCGCCCGAGACGCAGGGCGTCCTCGCAGAGCGCAGGGCGAAGCCAATCGTCGCCGACGGTGGCGGTGTAGCCCTCGTTGAAGACCAGATAGATGACTTCGAGGACCGACGAGAGGCGAGCAGCACGGTCGGTGCCGCGGGGGACCTCGAAAGGAACGTGGGCGTCGGAGAGCGTGCGCTTAGCCCGCACGATGCGCTGGGCGACGGTGGACTCTGGGACGAGAAAGGCGCGTGCGATCTCCTCGGTGGTCAGGCCTCCGAGCAAACGGAGTGCGAGAGCGACGCGGCCTTCGGAAGAGAGCACGGGATGACAGGCGGTGAACATCAAGCGCAGGAGGTCGTCTCCGATATCATCGTCGATTGCAGCTTCGAAATCCGCCACGGCCCTCTCCTGCCGAGCCTGGAATTCGCGGCCAAGCTCTCCGTGCTTACGCTCGAGCAGCTTGCTGCGGCGGAGCCGGTCAATAGCGCGATGCTTCGCGGCGGCCATGAGCCAGGCGCCTGGGTTATCGGGGATGCCTGACTGGGGCCACTGCTCGAGAGCGGCGACGAGGGCATCCTGGGCAAGTTCCTCGGCCAGACCCACGTCACGAAGAATGCGCGCAAGGCCGGCGATGATCCTGGCCGACTCGATGCGCCAGACTGCGTCGATAGCGCGATGTGTATCGGTAGCCGTCACGGCTACCGATCACACCACGTTCGATCCATCCGTGCAAGTTGGGCAGAGAGACACTTCTTCGCGGCCTTGAAGCGATCCTAGGGTTTGGGACAGAAGTCTTCCGGCCCCAGGAGCTGGCGAACTTCGGTTTCACCCTCCCAGCCCGGCCAGTGTTTCTTGTGAAGTTCCATGAAGGCCAAGGCCCCGTCGAGGGCTTCCTTTTTGGATTTGTACTCCAGGATCGCAAAGCCGCCGACGACTTCCTTGGCCTCGGTGAAGGGCCCGTCAATGGCGTTGATTTGCCCTTTTGAAAGTCGCACACGGGTACTCGCTGCGGTCGCGGCCAGCCCGCCGCTAATGACCATCGTGCCAGCTTTGACCGCGTCTTCGCCAAGCTTTGCCATTACTTCCATGAATCCCTTGGGCGGGGGCCCCTGGTTTTCAGAGTGCTTGACCATCATCATGAATCGCATTGTTCTCTCTCCATTCTGGTTTAGGATTGCGAGCCGGGTTGCCGATCGGCATCGACCGGCGGAACCTGGCTCTATTTAGGCGTCGAATGAGCAATGGTGAAATCGACATTCGAACGATCTTTTTCAAGATCGAAGTCCACTACGACTACGGCTTTGCGGCTTTCCGTTGCAGCTCATCGCGCAAAGCCTGCTCGCGCGCCGCGTCTTCAGGAGGAAGACTTCAGCCGGAAAGTCAGAAACCTCGTAGACCTGGCGGATCTCGACCTCCGTGCCTCCATCGAACGGTGCGCGTTTTAGCCATTCCACGGCTTCTTCCATGGACTTCACCTGCCACAGCCAGAAGCCGCCAATGAGTTCCTTGGTCTCGGCAAAGGGCCCATCAATCACGGAGCGCTGCTTTCCCGAAAACCTGACGCGCTTGCCCTTTGAAGTAGGCTGGAGCCCCTCGCCGGCGAGCATCACACCGGCCCTTACGAGCTCCTCGTTGAACTTCCCCATGGCGGCAAAGGTCGCCTTGGTTTCCTCGGTCGGTAGAATCCCCGCCTCGGAATTCTTGTTTGCTTTGATTAGCACCATGACTCGCATCTTCTACCTCCTTGTCGTTCGGTTTCCTGTTCGAACCCGGTCAATAGTGTCGATCCCGAGCGACTGAAGCCGGGCCCTACTTACGCGTCGAACCAGAGGCAAATAGATCGACAGATCCGCCATATTATTTTCGGCGGTAATTGCTGGGCGCAGACATCCCGTCGATTCTTCTCGCGAAGGCAGCCCGGAAAAATACTGCTCCAACGAGGACGAAGAGCAACCAGAATGATAGCAACATTTGGAAGAAACCCTGCAAGAGCAGCTGGTGGTCAAGGAAGCAGGACCACAGAGCTTGAGAGACCAGGAGCAGGACTAGCGGGGGCAACAAGCCTACGGCATCCCCGGGGGTAATCCCGAGGGGACATCTCGACTGGATTGCAGCCCCATGGAGGCTTTCGAGGAGGATAAAAAGCCCGACCGCCGCTACGATCGCGGCTACGAGTAAGTTGGGGCCCCGGGAGGGGTTGCGAAGCGGCATCATGTACGGCTCCTGAACGGCACGTTCTTTGGCCTCACTTACATGTCGCGCGAGAGAAGGCAAAATCGACAGGCTGCAGGTTTTTATTCTGGAAGTCCCGGATCAAAGGGGGAGAGAGAGAAGATTTAGCCTGCTGGCTATCTTGCTGCTAGCAGATTGCCGGTGCTTGGCACGAACCTGGACCTAATGGAGGCAACCCCGGGTGGAGCGAGGCAGCATCAGAGAGAAGGGGTAGCCTAGGCAGGCCTGGCTGTTGGGGCAAAGTTGTTGTGCGGGCTGGCCTTTCGTTCAGGGTATACTTGGATGTTCCAAGCTGAGGGAAAAGCGATAGCTCGCAGGGCTGGCGTAGACTGCGGGAAGGAACCCCAGATGTGCAAGAGAGGTGAAGATTGCAGCGAACTTCGTTAGCGAAGACCGCCAAGTGGTTGATGCTTGTATTGCTGAGTGGACTGTTTCTGTTCAGCGCCACCCGATGCGATGCCCAAATCTTCCGCAAAAAGAAGAAAATCAATAAATCCACCAGCGTGGAAAATACGGCCGAGCCGGACAAGATTCTGTATGACAAGGCCATGGACGACATCAAGCACGGACGGCAAGAAGTCGGCCGGCTAAACATGCAGACGCTGATCAACACATATCCGGATAGCGAATATCTGGCCAAGGCGAAGCTGGCGATTGCCGACTCGTATTACAAAGAGGGCGGCAAGGCGAACATGACGCAGGCAATCCAAGCCTACAAAGATTTCATCGTGTTTTTCCCCTTCATGACGCAAGAAGCGGCGTATGCGCAGTTGCAAGTCGCAATGGCGCATTACAGGCAGATGGAAAAGCCGGACCGTGACCGGACCGAATCGCGCGCGGCAGAAGATGAATTCCAGACTTATTTACAAAAATATCCGAATGACCCGCTGGAAGGAAAAGCGGAACAGCACTTGCGTGAAGTACAGGAAGTGCTGGCAGAAGGGGACTTCCGCATCGGGTACTACTATTTCACGAAGGGCGACAAGAAGGCGGCAGAATCCCGGCTGAGGACGGTGACGAGCCGCTATCCGCTGTATAGCAAAGCGGACCGCGCGCTGTGGATGCTTGGAAACATCTGGGAAGGAACGGAAAAGAAGGAAAACGCGGCCAATTATTATGCGCAGATTGTGCGCAACTATCCGCTTTCGCCGCTGGTGCCAGATGCCAAAGGCCGGTTACAAGCAATGAAAGCGCCGATACCGCAGCCTGATCCGAAAGCGGTGGCCTGGATGACCGCGGAGCAAAATGCGCCGCGACCGCGCCCCAGCTTGATCAAGAGACCGATGGGATTCTTCAAGACCGGACCCGGGCAGGAACTGCAAGTAGCTTCGCGGACGGGCAAACCGCCGTTGGAACCTGAATCCGATAGTTCCGCGGGGACGGATATCTTGACAGGTGGGGACCAAACGCGGAAACCGGGAGCGGGCAGCGCGATTGTCGCTACCGTAGCAGCAGGAGGCGGCGGGGGGACAACGGGAACAGGCGGAACGGCAGAAAACGTGGCGGCCCCAACAGACGGGAGCGCTGCGAGTTCTGGGGCACAGCCTGATCCTAACGCCCCGGCGACACCTGCAGAGCCCGACAAGGCAGCTGTTGATCCCAATAAACCAGCCGCTACGAGTGATTCCGCGACCGGAAGCGGCGCAGCTCCTGCCGGAACGGCAGACGCCGTGGCGGGTACGGGACAAGCTACAGACGCAGCCAAGACGGATGCCGCGCCGGCACAGAACGGCGACAGCAAGGACGCTAAGAAAGAATCGACCAGCAAGAAGAAGAAGGGGCTGAGGAAACTCGTTCCCTGGTAGACCCTGGCCACGATTGAGGCGTATAGATGAGGTACCGGGGTGCGGCTAATTTCCGCGCCCCATTTGCTTTTTGGGGGCTGATGAGGGGCCCACCGAGGGGCGAAAAGACCATATTCATTTCCGACACATCGTAGAGCCGTTGGCGTTGACGCATACTTGTTCGGGTGCTCCAATATAGCGAAGGCGATTCACTGTGGCCGCGCAGAGGCGGGCGTGGCGTGGATGGGTGTGGAATCGCCGGAGGACGTTTGGTGCCTAGAATTCTGGTTGCGGACGACAACAGCAACATCCAGAAGATGGTGGGGCTGGCCCTGAAGGATCAGGGCATCGAAGTCGTTGCCGTGGGCAACGGCGAAGCAGCGGTGCGGAAAATCTCCGACATAAAACCGGATTTGGTATTGGCCGACGTATTCATGCCAGTTCGAAACGGCTATGAAGTTTGCGAATATGTGAAGACGGATGCGGCGCTGTCGCACATCCCGGTGATTTTGCTGGTGGGAGCGTTCGATCCACTGGATGAGCAGGAAGCGCAGCGAGTAGGAGCGGACGGCGTCCTGAAGAAGCCGTTTGTTCCGCCGGATCCATTGATTTCGATGGTGAAATCCGCGCTGGCACGGGCGGGGGTTCTGGCGGCGAAGACGCCAGAACCAGAACCTGTGAAAGCGTCAGACTTTCTTGAGCCACGCGTTCCCGCAATGGCCAGCGCTGCCGCGCCAGCTGCCTTGCCCGAACTGCCCATCGCCGAGGCGGAGAGCGAAAGTTTCGTCGAAGAAGTCCCAGGACGCCCAGATCCGGTGAAGATTGACGCAGGCGCGCAACCGGTGGCGTTCGGAAGCCTGCTGGATACCAGCGCACAAGAGACAGAAGATGATGCAGCGTTTCTGCCGACGCCGAATTCGGCTTTGGCGATGGAACGGGATTGGCGTGAAAAGGATTCAGAAGAGGATGCCGAGGAAGAGGAAGAAGAGACGAGTTCGGCTTCCTGGCGGCATGAAGAAACAGAAATGATTGCCGACGTTGGATCGACGGCGGGCAAAAAGGGCAGGCGCTCCAGTGGATTCGAGCCAACTCTGACGGGGACAATGCCGGCGGAGGCATGGGAACCGGCGACCGAAAAACCGGTACTGCAGGAAGTGAGCGCGCGGGTACAAGAAGCACCTGCTGCGGCAACGGCACCTCACGAAGCTAAAAAGGAAATTCCTGCTGCTCCATTTGCTTCCGAAGCTTGGGCCGCGGTGGTCGCGTCCGGTACGGAAAAGAAGTCTTCGGAAGAAACCGTCACTGCGCTAGAGGAATTGGTTCACACACCGAGCCAGGAGCAGACGATACCCGAAGCGGCGGCGAGCAGCGCTCCCGAAATGGTGCAGGCCGAGGCGGAGAAGAAGCCGAGTAGCACAGCGTGGTTTTCTTCGGCGCCAAGCCCATGGGATTCGGAGATTCAAAAGGCAAACCGACTGGCGTCAGCATGGGATTCGGGCCTGACGGCGCCGGCTGCAACCGAATCAACCAACGGCACTGGAAAAGTTACAGACCTGCCCGCAGCAAGCGAAGCGGTGCAGACGGCTATCGAGGAAGCGGCTCTTCCGGCGGCGGCGGTGGAAGCGATTCGGGAAGAAGCGGCACAGGTTGCGGAGGATGCGGTGCAAGCCGCGGCGGAGCCAGTTTCTGCAGCGACTGCTGTGAGCGCGCCGGAGGAAAAGGCGCCGAGTATGGATGACATGGTCGCCAAAGTACTGGCGAAGATGAGCCCGGATGTCTTGCAAGCGGTGACGCGAGAGATCCTGAAGCCGGTGATCGAAGCAATGGTTAAAGAAGAGATGCAGTCGAAGAAGTCGTAGTTCCCTGCCCTAGTTTTTCAATTTTCACAATCCAAGATGAACCACAGCCGAATTGACGCGGCTGGTTTTTCCCTCGTATAGTCGAAGATTACTCTGAACAAGAAGAGGCGCTTGTAGGATTGCCGCGCCGGAACTGTATCCAGGAGAAGAGCACCCGATGGCTCGCGAGATCGCCAAAGCTTACGAACCGCAGCAGATTGAGCCGCGGTGGGCGGAGTACTGGGTGAAAGAAGCGCTGTTCAAGGCCGATGCCAGGGCGCCGGGGCCGGTGTTTTCGATCGTGATTCCGCCGCCGAATGTGACCGGTTCGCTGCACATCGGGCACATGCTGGAGCACACGGAGATCGATATTTTGACGCGGTGGCACCGCATGCGGGGGTACAACACGTTGTACCTACCCGGCACGGACCATGCTGGAATTTCGACGCAACGCGTGGTGGTGAAACATCTGAAGGATAAGGGGATCGACTACCAGAAATTGGGGCGGGAGGAGTTTGAGAAACAGGTTTGGAAATGGAAAGAGGAGGCGGGCGGGCAGATCACTCAGCAAATGAGGGGGATCGGGGAGAGCTGCGACTGGTCGAGGGAGAAATTTACGCTTTCGCCGGAGATGTCGCGGGTGGTGCGCGAAGTGTTTGTGAGGCTCTACGAAGAAGGATTGATTTATCGGGAGAAGCGGCTGGTGAATTGGTGCCCGGTATGTTTGACAGTGCTTAGCGATCTGGAAGTAGTGCACGAGGAGCGGCAGGGGCATTTGTGGCACATCAAATATCCGGTGGCGGGGACGAAAGAGTTTGTGGCGGTGGCAACGACCCGGCCGGAGACCATGCTTGGGGATACGGCGGTGGCGGTGAATCCGGGTGATGAACGGTACCAGCAATTTGTGGGGAAGAAAGTTTTGCTGCCGCTGATGGACCGGGAGATTCCGGTGATTGCGGATGAGATGGTGGATCGCGAGTTTGGGACGGGGGCGGTGAAGATTACGCCAGCGCACGACCCAAATGACTTTGAGGTGGGGCGGCGGCATGGGTTGGCGCAAATCGATGTGATGACGGATGAGGGGAAGATGAGTGCGGCGGCGGGCGCGTATGCGGGGATGGACCGTTTTGAAGCGCGGAAAAAGATAGTGGAGGATTTGAAGGCACTGGATTTGCTAGAAAAGATTGCCGAGCACACGAATTCTATTGGAATCTGCGAGCGGAGCAAGACGATTGTCGAGCCGCGAATTTCGACGCAGTGGTTCTGCAGGATGAAAACGCTGGCGGAGCCGGCGATTGCGGCGGTGGAGCGCGGGGAAATTCAGATGGTACCGGACAACCGGCGCGAAGAATATTTCAACTGGATGCGGAATATCCGGGATTGGACGATTTCGCGGCAACTTTGGTGGGGGCACCGGATTCCGGCGTGGTATTGCAAAGAACACAAGCACATCACCGTGGCGCGCGAAGTGCCGGCGAAATGCGCGACGTGCGGCTCGGCGAATTTGGAGCAGGATCCCGATGTGCTGGATACGTGGTTTAGTTCGGGGCTTTGGCCATTTTCGACGCTGGGCTGGCCGGAGGAAACTGCGGACTTCAAGAAATATTATCCGACGAGCTTGCTGATCACCGGGTACGACATCCTGTTTTTGTGGGTGTCACGGATGATCATGCTGGGGATCCACTTTACGGGCAAGATTCCCTTTCGGGCGGTTTATATGCATTCGCTGGTGCGCACGGCGAGCGGCGAGAAGATGTCCAAGTCCAAAGGGACGGGGCTGGATCCGGTGGCGCTGAATCAGCAATACGGGACGGATGCGATGCGGTTTTGCCTGACGTCGATGGCGGCGCCGGGGACGGACATTATCTTATCGGATGACCGATTGGCCGGGGCACGGAATTTTGCGAACAAGATTTGGAATGCGGCGCGATTTTTGTTTGTAAATCTGGAGAAGTTTGAGGAAGGCGGGACGAAGCTGGAGGAGCTGGCTTCGCCGGAAGTGCGTTCGAAAGCGCCGTATGCCGCGGGAGGACAGATTCCGCTGGTGGATGCGTGGCTGTTTGCGCGGTTGGGGGGGACGATTGAGCTGGTGAACGAGGCGCTGGCGAATTACCGGTTTCACGAAGCGGCACAGGGCGTGTATCAATTTTTCTGGGGGGATTTCTGCGACTGGTACATCGAGTGGGTGAAGCCGGAGCTGCAGAGCGCGGACCGTGAGCGAGCAGTGGTGGCGTGGAAGAATTTATTTGCGGCGTTCGATGCGGCACTGCGGCTATTGCACCCGTTCATGCCGTTTTTGACGGAGGAGCTGTGGCATCAATTACCGCAAAAGGCAGGGGCAAGATCGATTGCGCTGGATCAATTTCCGGAAGTGCAGGCTGGATGGAAAAACGCCACAGCACTGAGCGATGTCGCGTTGATCCAGGAAGTGGTGACGAAGCTTCGGACGATACGGGCCGAGCAGAAGCTGGACCCCAAGAAGAAAATGACTGCTCAATTTTCAAGCAACGATGCAGCGATGAGATCTCTGGTGGAAGGAAACCTAGCGACGATACATCGGTTGGCAGCTCTTTCAAATTTGGAAGTGACCTCCGAACGGCTTGGCGGCGATGGAATGATTCTCCACGCGGCAACGTTTGAAGTTCGCGTTCCGTTTGCAGAAATAGTGAATCCGCAGGCAGAAATAGCGCGACTAAAAAAGGAAATCGAGGGGCTGCAAAAGGCAATTGCTTCGAAGGAACGGCAGCTTGGGGATGAGACTTTTCGGAGCCGGGCGCCGGAGAAGATTATCAAGGGGCTGGAAACGACGCTTGGGGAGCAGCGCGTGGAGCTGCAGAAATTGCAGGAACGGCTGGGACAATTGGAAAAGGGTTCTTGACGGGTTTGCTTGTGAATGGGTGCGGCGGAACGTAAGCTAGGGCGCGCGAGGACGCGCTTCATGGCGATGGCTCAGGACATTCTTCCCGGAACAACGGACCGGCGGCTGGCGGGATTGCTGACGCTGCTGGCGGAAAATTCCATGATTGTGATCAGCGGGGCGCGGATCGCGAGGGAGATTGGCGTTTCGCGATCGACGGTGTGGCGCTGGGTGCAGCGATTGCGCGCGCTGGGCGTAAAAGTGAAAGGACAGCCTGCCACAGGATATTTTCTGGAGCAAACGGCCGACATTCTTACGCCAGACATGCTGCGGCAGCGGCTGAAGGGGAGCCTTTTCGGGAAACGCATTTATCATTTTTTCAAGACAGATTCGACGAATCGCGTGGCGCTGGAATTGGGGCATGCGGGCGAGCCGGAAGGCGCCGTGGTGCTGGCCGAGGAGCAAACCGCCGGGCGTGGGCGGGCAGGACGCGCGTGGGTTTCCGACAGGGCTACGGGGCTTTATGTGACGCTGCTATTGCGGCCGAAGCTGGCACCGGTGCAGGCGCCGCTGTTGACGATGATGGCGGGACTTTCGGCGCGATCGGCGGTGCAGACATTGACAGGGCTGGCAGTGGACTTGAAATGGCCGAACGATTTGTTGATTGGCGGGAAAAAGGCGGGCGGGATTTTGACGGAGATGCACGCCGAGCCGGGGCAAATTCGATTCGTGATCGTGGGAGTTGGGCTGAACGTGAATCAGGAGAAGTTTTCAGGGGAGCTGGCGGAGGGGGCTACTTCCCTGCGCATCGAGACGGGAAAAGCACAATCGAGGATGGAACTGCTGGCGCGGTTGCTGCGGGAATTCGAGAGCGACTACAATCGATTGGTGCGCGAAGGCGTGGCCAGCGTGGTGGAAAGATTTGAGGCAGCCTCGACTTACGCGAAGGGGAAGCGCGTGCGTGTGACGAATGGGACCGAGAGTTACGCGGGGACGACGGCAGGGCTGGGGCCGGAGGGGCTGCTGCAGGTGCAACGCGACGATGGGAAGCTGATGACCGTGATTGCGGGCGACGTGGCGGAGGCTCGCTAGATGCTGCTGACGATCGATGTGGGTAACACCAACACGGTGCTAGGCGTTTTCCGCGGGGAAGAACTGGTCGCCAACTGGCGCTTGACGACGGCACGCGAGCAGACGGTGGATGAATACGGCGTGCTGACGAGGAATTTGTTCACGCTGGCGGGGATGGATCGGGATGCGATCAGTGGCGTGATTATCAGCTCGGTCGTGCCGCCGGTGAATCGGACGCTCGGAGAGATGGCGCGGGTTTATTTTGGAAAGAAGGCGATGTTTGTGGAGATGGGCGTCAAGACCGGGATGGCCGTGCTGGTGGACAATCCGTCAGAGGTTGGCGCGGACCGCATTGTGAATGGCGTGGCGGCGTATCACAAATATGGCGGACCGTGCATTGTGGTGGATTTTGGGACGGCAATTACGTTTGATGCGATCTCTGCGAAGGGTGAATACCTCGGCGGAGTGATTGCGCCGGGGCTGGGAATTTCTTCGGAGGCACTGTTTGCGCGCACGGCGCGGCTGCCGCGCGTGGAAATCAAAGATCCCGGAAAAGTGATTGGGACGAACACGGTGACGCACATGCAGGCGGGCTTGTATTACGGCGCGGTGGATATGGTGGACGGGATGCTCGGACGTATGAAGAAAGAACTTGGCGAGGATGCAAAAGTTGTGGCGACGGGCGGGCAGGCCAAGCTGGTGGCCAAGGGTTCGAAGCACATTCAGCACACGGATGAGTTTCTTACGCTGATCGGGCTGCGCTTGATCTGGGAGAAGAACCAAGGAGCGGAGCAGGCGAAAGGCGCAGCGGCACCCGCGAAGAAAGCTCCGCAATAGCTTTCGCGCGGAACTATCAGCTACTGCATAGTCCATACTAGAGGCGCGGCGCGCAAACCACCGAAATGGACGGCTGGAACTACTTCAACTACTTCACGGAAATCGAAGCGTATTTCTGGAAGAAACGCGGGGCGCATCTGCTGGTGTCGCCGCTGGATTGGGCCATCATGGAGGCGTGGCAAAAGACGGGCGTGCCGCTGGAAGCGGTGCTGAAGGGGATCGACAACGCGTTTGAGAGTTATCAACGATCGCGGCGCGGGGCGAATAAGCCGCTGAAGAGTTTGGCGTATTGTACGGACGCGGTGCTCGCAGCGGCGGAAGAACAACAAGAGGCAGCGGCGGGCAGCGCGCCGAAAACGATACGTGTAACAGAGCGCGAGGCTTTTTCACGCGATGAATTGAAGGCATATTTTGCGAAAAATGCCGAAGCACTGATGCGAACAGCGAGGAAAACTGGACTGAATGTGCCTGAGATGGCCGGAAGGTTTAAAGAAATTGCAGAATCGCTCGCGAGCACCGCTATTTTGTTGGACTCGCCCGGGACATTGGACCTGGAAGACCTGGAGCGGCGAGCGACCATTTTGGATGAGAAGCTGCATGCCGTGCTTACCACTCATGCGACGGAAGAAGTGATGCTGAAAATCCGGCGCGAAGTGGATGGGCAACTGGCTTTGTACCGCCGGAAGATGAAAGCGGAGCAGCTGGCCATGGTCGAGAAACAGTATGTGCATAAGCGGCTGCTGGAAGAGTTTGGGCTACCACGGCTGAGTCTTTACTATTTTTCCTGAAATTGCTTCGAACAAGGCGCACCTTTCTTTTCCACGCGAAAAGTCGCAGAATGGATCACGCATATGGCTGATGAGTTAAGATTAACGATTGAGAAGCTTGTGTACGGAGGAGACGGATTGGCGCACGCTGACGGAAACACAGTGTTTGTGCCTTACGTGCTCCCGGGAGAAGAGGTACGTGCAGAGGCAAAGTCCAAGAGGAAGAAATTGATCTGGGGCGAACTACTGGAAGTGACGGCGGCGGCGAAGGAGCGCGGCAAGGCGAAGTGCGCGCATTTTCAGAAATGCGGGGGTTGCCACTACCAGCATATTTCGGCCACCGAACAACTGAGGCTGAAGACAGAGATTCTGCGCGAGACGCTGTCGCGGCTCGGCGGTATTGCCTGGGATGGCACGATTGTCGAGCATGCTGCTGAACCCTATGGCTACAGAAACCGGGCGCAGTGGGCGGTACGGAGCGGAATGCCACGTGCGCTGGGGTATTTTTTGCCGGAGAGTTCGGTGATTGTGCCGATTGATGAGTGTCCGGTGCTTTCGCCACGGCTCACCCAGACGTTTCTGCAGTTGCAGGAGATGGCGCGGTCAGGAATGCTCCCGGTGGGCATACAGGAGATCGAAGCATTTGCAGACTCTGCGGACGAAAGAATTGCTCTAAACGTGGCGTTTGAGAAATTTCCGAAGCCGGCCGCGGAGCTGGCTTCGGCATTCACCGCCAATCTGCCGCAACTCGAAAGCCTGCTGCTGTTGGACACAAAGAAGGACCGGTTCGAATTGACGGGACCGGGGTATTTGCAGCATGAAGCCGGTGGATACAAGTTTCGCGTGAGCCATCTATCGTTTTTTCAGGTGAATCGATTTTTAATCGAGGACTTGTTGAGGACAGTAACCGCAAATGCCCAGGGCACGCTGGCCCTCGATCTTTATTCCGGCGTGGGATTCTTCACTCTCCCCCTGGCCAAGACTTTCGAAAAAGTGGTGAGCGTGGACGCAAACCTTGCGGCAACAAGGGATCTCTACGCTAACGCCGAGGCTGCGGGTGTGGAGATCATTTCGCACAACGAACACGTTGAGGACTTCCTGAAGAAAACGCAGGAGAAGCCGGATCTTGTGGTTTTGGACCCACCGCGAGCGGGGCTTGGCGCTGAAGCGGCTCAGAAACTTGCAGGGCTTGGGGTTGCCGAGATCATCTATCTTTCCTGCGATCCTTCCACGCTGGCGCGAGACCTGGCGGTCTTGACGGGTTCGCCGCGCATGCCCAAAGAGATCTCCGGGCCGAGCGTCCGTTACGAAATCACAGAGATGCATCTGTTCGATCTTTTCCCCCAGACGTTTCACATTGAAACGCTCGTAAAGTTGAGAAGAATCCCATGAGGCTGCCGGCCGTAATGATTGCCGCGGCATTTGCCTGCGGTATCGTTCTCGGCCTGCATCCAGCCGCTGTCCGCCATGCCTCGTCTACGGGTCTTCTCCTTCTTTTCCTTTTCTTGACGGGGCTCTTCGTTGTAACGGGAATCATTCTGATCAAGTTCGACCGAATACTTCTTTCCACGGTTTCTTCCCTGTTGAGCTGGGTCTTGCTGGGCTTTCTAGGCGCCATCATCGCGGAGCAACCGCGGGGATCGGAGCACGTTAGTTCGCTCGTGGAGCGAGAGGGTATCCAGCTCAAGACACCGCTGCGCTGGCATGGACACTTGAGGGATGAGCCCGCGCGGCTGCCATGGGGCTACGGATATGAAATCGAGCTTTCGGGAGTTGAATTCGAAGGCGCGCTGCGAGTAACGCGGGGTGGTCTGCGTTTGAGCTTCACGCCGCATGCGGAGGGTGAGTTGCCGCCAGCGCTTCACGCGGGCGATGAGGTGACCGTGCTAGCAGAAGCCCGTCAGCCGCAACTATTCAAGGATGAAGGTGCGTTCGACCGGCGCGCTTATCTGGCGCAGCAGAACATCGATCTGGTGGCGACGCTGAGAGCGCCGGAATTGATCGAGCGACTGGCAGTTGCAATTCCGACGGTCTCCACACGCTTGGCTCGAGCGCGGCGGCGATTGCGGGACGAGATCGATGATCTGTTTGGTTCGGGTTCGCAACCAGCCGGAGTGTTGCGAGCGATGCTTCTGGGTGATCGAAGCTTAGTCGATCGCGTCGAAGCTGCCGATTTTCAGAAGACGGGCGTATTTCACGTGCTGGTGGTGGCCGGCCTACACGTCGGCGCACTAGCCTTTGCGCTCTATTGGGTTGGACGCAAGCTCCGGCTGTCACCCGCGTGGACGGCACTCTTTACGCTGCTACTGCTGTCTTCGTATGTGGCGATGGTGGAACAGCGGCCTCCTGTGCTGCGTGCTGCAATGATGGCGGCAATTGTGGTGCTCGGAGGGTTTTTCTTCCGACGATTGGATTTGTTGAATTCGGCCGCGTTGGCAGCGCTGGTGCTACTGGTGGCAAAACCGCTCGCTTTGAGGGATTCGAGCTTTCAACTCACTTTCGTGGCCATCGGCTGCATTGCCGGGCTGGCCGCTCCGTGGCTGGAGAAAACGGTTCAGCCGTACGCGCGTGCGCTTCGCGGCTGGAGGGACGTGACGCGTGACGCCGCTCACGAACCGCGCGCGGCGCAGTTTCGGATCGATCTGCGTTCCTTGATGCAGTGGATTTCAGCGCGACTGCCGCAGCGGATCGCTCCAAAGACAGCAGACAGCCTCGTCGGAGGATTGGGCTTGACGCTGCGTGTATGGGAGATGCTCGTAGTGACGCTGGCGCTGCAAATCGGGATGTTGCCCCTGATGGCGCGCGATTTCCATCGGGTTACAATGTCGGGGCCGCTGGTGAATCTTGCCGCTGTGCCCTTGACGGGAGTGGTTGTGCCGTTGGGATTCTTGACACTGGCAATTGGACTGGTCTTCCCCGCGCTGGGCAAGATCCTAGCGGCGCCGCTGGCTTGGATCACCATGTTGTTGGTCCACACGGTGCAGTGGTTCGCGCATTTTTCGCGGTGGAGTTACCGGATTCCCGGGCCTTCGGTGTGGGTGATCGCGGCTTTTTTTGTTCCTGCGCTGATGGCGGCCGGGGCCTTTCGAATGAGTCATCCCATGCGCAGAAATATTGTCCGTGTCTCACTGCTAGCCTGGATGATGAGCGCGCTGGTGGTGGCAATCTACCCGTTTGGCCCGCGTTCGGTTGCGGGAAAACTGGAGGTTTCCGTCCTGGATGTGGGGCAGGGCGATTCTTTGTTGGTAGTTTTCCCCGGCGGGAAGACGATGCTGATCGATGGCGGCGGCGTTTTTGGCGGGTTTCCCGGACATGAATTAAGCATTGGAATTGATCCTGGCGAGGAGGCCGTGTCCCCCTATCTCTGGTCGCGGGGATTTCAGAAGCTGGATGTGGTGGCGCTGACGCACGCGCATCAGGATCATCTCGGCGGCCTGACGGCGATCCTTGAAAACTTCCGAGTTGGATCGCTTTGGATCGGGCGCGAAGTGTCCTCGCCGGCGCTCGCGAAGCTGGAAGAAATTGCGAATGCGCGGCGAATTCCGATCGAACACGAGGTGCGCGCCAAGTCTTTTTCCTGGGATGGCGTAGACGGAGCTTTTTTGTGGCCGGAGACGGTAGGAGAGGAGGCTGCTGCTCCGGCAAAGAATAATGATTCGCTGGTGCTGAGGCTGCGTTACGGAAAGCAGAGACTGCTGCTGACCGGAGATGCTGAGAAGCAAGCAGAGAACGAGATTCTTGCAGAAAACCCGGCTGACGAGCTGCACGCGGATGTTCTGAAAGTGGGTCATCATGGAAGCAAGAATTCCACTTCAACTGAGTTTCTCGCGGCTGTGCGGCCGCAGGTGGGAATCATCTCCGCGGGAGAAGACAACCCGTACGGACATCCGAACAACGAGCTATTGGAACGATTGGCAAACGCCAACGTCCACATTCTGCGAACGGATCGGGATGGCGCGATACATGTTTTGACGGATGGAACTCACCTGGAAATCGGATGTTTCGCAGGATGTCAGGACGCGGCGAGGGCAGCAATTTCAATAAAGGTGGAGGAACCAAATCGCAAGCAAAACCGCTAGAAGCAGTAAGAAGCCAACCGCAGCCTGCCATTCGTGGTTTTTCTTATACTGCGCGAACGAAAACGCGCCCGCAGAATCTCCGGAGAGTTTCGCGGGCGTCAAGCGTGGAAAAAACAGCGGGACGGCACGAACATATTCTTCAAAAGAAGCGCCATGACGCGGGCGGAGTTCGGTCTCTTCGCGCCGCATGACAATCGAATAGAACAGCGCGAAATAGCCACCAAGAATAGCGAGGGAGATCCAGGAGCGGGTCGCAATGCCGACGCCGAGAGCGAGGATTGCGCTGCCGAGATACAAGGGATTGCGGGTGTAGGCGTACGGGCCGGTGACAGTAAGGACTTCTTGTTTGTGAAGATAGCCTGCTGCGGAAGCACGGATCCACAAGCCGATTAAACCAACCAAAGCGCCGATGAGAACACTGCGGGGGGTAGGGCAGGCAAACCACAGAACGGCGATCGCCAGCGGGTAGCCGAGGCGAACTCGCCAGCGGACGAAAAAGGCTCCGGCGGTGCTCATGTGCGTGCCTCGACCAGACGGCGGACCGCTTCGAAAACAGTATCGACTCCAATTTCCAACATCGAAGGGTCAACTTGTGCGCCGCGTTTGTAAGTGGTGACAGCACGAGGGCTGCGCAGGACGACGTCGATCGGAACTGCGTTTGCGCTGGCGCCGCCTCGGTATGGGCCATTGCGAGCGGGATCGGTCGGACCGAAGAGAGCAACGGAGGGAGTTCCGAGAGCTACAGCAAGATGAAGGGGGCCGGTGTCCCCGCCGATTATGCAGAGGGCATTGCGGAGAAGGGCCATAAGCTGCCCAAGCTCTCTATTGCAGAGAATTGGGGCGGCATCGCCGCTCGCCTCGCGTACGGCAGCGGCCAGAGATTCCTCTCCGGGGCCGTGGTTGATGACGCAACGCAGCCCAAGCGAGTCTCGAATCATTTTGCAGAGCGCGCCGAAGCGTTCCGGAGGCCAGCACTTGGAGCGCCAGCCTCCCCCAGGGCTGAGGGCTACGTAACGATCGACGCCCAGGCCGCGCAACTGCTCGAGAAACTTGGATTCCTCATCCAGCGACACTTTCAATTTCATTGTGCACGTCGCGTGGCTCTCGCCCGCTCGCTGCGATAATTCTCCGTTTTGGTCGGCGATATGCGTCCGCGTGGTCCGAACGCGGTCGGTATAAAGAATCGGAACGCCATATTCGCGGATCGTCTCCGAAGAAAAGCCGATCCGGCGAGGAATGCCAGCAAGAAAAGAAAACGCCGCGGACTTCCACAGGCCTTGATAATCAATGGCGATATCGAAAGCGTGTCCGCGAATGCGGCTGAGGATTTCACGTAAAGAGGCAAAGGAGCGAGTTTCGGTGGCCCAGATTTCCGTCGCCAAGGAACTGCTCTCGACAAGAAGCTTCCAGCGCGGATGCGTCAGCCAAACAATTTCGGCATTGGGGAAAGACTCGCGAAGCCCTGCGACTGCGGGAAGGGTATGCACGATATCGCCAAGAGAGCTGAGCCGCACGACCAGAAAGCGGTGTTCAGGCATGCGGCGCCTTGCGGATGGATTCCAGAAGCGCGCGCGTCGAGTGATCCTTGCGGTCACCAACAATCGCCACGCGAATGCCCAACTGCGCCGCGATGGCACGCTCGGGAACGGTGTCCTCTGCGTAATCCGTGCCCTTGGCATGGACGTCGGGGCGCAGCATTTCCAAGAGAGCTTCGACGTTGGCTTCGGGGAAGAGCACAACGTAGTCTACGCTTCTAAGAGATGCGACGAGCTGGGCGCGCGCATTTTCGTCCAGGACGGGACGGCCGGGGCCCTTTAGCGTGCACACGCTGGAATCGGCGTTTACCCCGACCACAAGAATGTCTCCTTCGCTTCGCGCTCCCTCAAGATAGCGAATATGCCCCACGTGCAGCGTATCGAAGCAGCCGTTGGCAAAGACGATTCGCTGGCCGCGGCGTTTATGTTCCGCAAGCCTTTCGCGCAGCGCATCACGGCCGAGAATCTTAGATGAGGCGGTGCGCATGATCTAGGAGACTGCTCCGGAGGCTTCACCGCGAATGGCCTCGAGAAGTTCTTCGCGAGAGACGGTGGCTGTGCCCCGCTTCATGACTACCAAGCCTCCCGCAATGTTGGCGATGTGGGCCGCTTCGAGGGAGGAAGCACCGCAGGCTAGGGCAAGAGTGTAAGCAGCGAGAACGGTGTCACCTGCGCCGGTGACGTCCACGGCTTGATCGCTGCCGTAGACGGGGATCTGAGTGAGTTGATATTCGGGTTGAAAAAGGGCCATGCCATGGCGGCCGCGGGTGACCAAAAGTGATTGAAGCTTCATTGCGGAAAGAGTTTCGCGTCCCACCCGGGCGAGCTCACTAAGGTCTTGGCCGATCGTGGTGGCGTGCTGAGCCTCGAGTTCGGCCTCGTTCGGCGTTGCTTCGGTAATGCCGGCCTTGGCATACCCATGCAAATGGTAGCGCGCGTCCAGGGTAACGTGGATTGCATCCTTGCGCTTTGCTAAGGCTCTTTGCACCAGCTGCGGAGTAGCGACGCCAAATCCATAGTCGGACACGGCAAGTGCATGGGCGCGGCTCAGTTTTGCAGAAAGAGACTTCCGGAGTTTTTCGCGCACGGGTTCGGGCAAAGACGATTTAGGTTCCGCGTCCACTCGAAGAACCTGCTGCGACGTGGTGTGTGCCCAGCCGGCGAGGAAACGTGTCTTTGTCGGCGTGGTCCAGCCCTTGACGCGATGGATGCCGGAGAGGTCCACTTTCTTGCGCCGGAAATAAGCAATCAGCGCATCGCCGGAGGAGTCATCGCCGACGGCCGTCACCGGCAGGACGCGCGCACCGAGCGCGGCAAGATTGTTGGCAGCGTTGGCGCCGCCACCGGGAACGAGTTGCGTTTCGCGATGCTTCAGGATCAAGACCGGCGCTTCGCGGGAGACGCGGGAAATCTCTCCGTACTGGAATTCGTCGGCAACGAAATCACCGAAGAGGACGATGGACTTGGAAGAGAACTGTTCGACGCATTCGGCGAGAGTCACGAGGTCGACAGACGCTGACGATGGGGTGCGCGTTCGGGCTCGTTTCATTTTGGTTGCCTCAAGATCCAGTCCGCCGCGTCGCTGAGATCCTGCGCGACGAAATCAGGTTGAACCGTCCATTTCGCCGAATGCCAGGCTAGTTCCCCTTCGCCATATCCCGTGCGTACCAGGATGCCGCGGGCATGGGCGTTGTGCGCGAGCTCCACGTCGCAGTACCGGTCGCCAACGACAAACGAGCGGCGCAGATCGAACGAATGTTCGCGAGCGGCGCGCTCCAGCATACCTGTTTTGGGTTTGCGGCAATTGCAGTCATCCACGGACGTGTGCGGACAATAGTAGATTGCATCGATGCGCGCGCCTGCTTCGGCAAGCTGCTGGGTCATGAGCTTGTTCACTTGGTGAACCAAAGATTCCGGGAAATACCCGCGGCGAACACCGGACTGGTTGGTGACGACTACAACGGGCATGCCGGCCTCATTGAGCCGGCGAACCGCGGCGGCGGCAAAAGGAAACATACGAAAACGGCTGGCGTGATTCAAGTAGCCAACTTCCTCGGCGATGGTACCGTCGCGATCGAGAAAAACCGCAGGGCTAAGTGCGATTGCGTCAGGCACGCTGTACCTCGACGGAGGACAGCCAGGGTTTTGCCGCAGCTTCCACCATGTCCGGCGTAACCTTCGTCATGCAACGATGATCGGTGGGGCAGCGACGCAGGAAACAGGGGCTACAGTACGGCTTTTCCTGGACAACGGCGCAGCGCGGCGTGACGGGTGCTGTGCCGAACGGATCGGTGGGCCCGAAGACGGCAACCACCGGCAAGCCCACGGCTGCGGCAACGTGCATCGCGCCGGAATCGTTTCCGATGAAGAGATGACATTGAGAAAGTAGCGCAGGGAGATCTGCAATAGCGGTTTTTCCGGTGAGATCGATCGGGGCCCGCCGCAAGTCGGCAGTGATGGCGTTCGAAACGGCCGTTTCCGTCGAGGTTCCGAACAAGATGACATCAGCATCGTGTTTAGTCTGAAGTTGATTGGCCACTTCTGCGAATCGCGACGGAGCCCAGCATTTCGCGGAGCCGTACGATGCACCCGCGCCGATTGCAATCCGCAAGGCGTTCGGGCGCGCACCCGATTTGAGAAGGAAATCAGAAGCGAACGAACGCTTCTCATCGGGAACAATCATGGCAATGAATGATTCGTCTGACAGTGAGTCAACCCAGCCAGCGCGGCGTAGTAGCTCCAGGTAGTAGAACTTTTCGTGAGGCGGAATCTCTCCTGGTTTCGGAACAGGCACGGCTTTAGTGAGAAGAAAGCTGCGCCCGTCGCGCGCATAACCGATTCGCTGGGAGATATTCGCGCGCCACGCCAGCCATGCTGCGTCAAATGCGTTTTGCAAAAGAAGCGCCACGTCGAATTTTTGCAGGCGGAGTTCTTCCGCAAGCCGTTCCCTACCAGAAACACCCGCGTGAATTCCTTGGACATCGTAGTTGATAAGTTGGTCGCAGATTCGCTGGTCACGATAGACGTCCGCGACATAGGGCCGCGCGACGATTGAAATATGCGCATCTGGGAATCGTGTGCGCGCCGCGCGCAACGCAGGCAAGGCCATGATGGCGTCCCCGACCCAGTTCGTCGCGCGGATCACGATTTTCACGCGGCGACTCCGCTGCGTCTTTCGAGTTTGCGCCTTAGCGTCCTCTGAAATTCCTCTGTGTCCGCAACTTTTAACTCGATCTCGCAGTAATACAACGGCAGCGAAGAAAATCTGAGGTCACCAAGATTCTGCGCATCTTTTTCGGTCGTAAGCAATGCGCGTGCTCCAGCCCGCTTTGCGGAATCTTCGAGCTGTCGCAGATCGTGCGCGCTGTAGAAATGATGATCGCGAAAGATAGAGCTGCCAACGATACAGTTTCCCCAGCGATCTACATCTGCAAGAAAAGCGTCCGGGTTACCTATGCCACAGAAAACGAAAAGGGGCTGCGGAGGCAGCTCAATCTCCGGCTCAATCGTCAACTGCTCCGCGGCCAGCCGCCGGTAACGAAGCAGGCGAGTTACGGCTGGGAATATTGGAAACTCCGGGAATTCCTGAATCGCGCGCTTCACAGGCAGTTGGTCCGTCACGCGGGTGAAAACGACCACATCGGCACGATGAATGGCAGAGAGAGGTTCGCGAAGACGGCCGCCAGGTAGGAGGGATTCATCGCACAGCGGGCGCGACGCGTCAACTAAGAGAATATCCAAGTCTCGGGCAAGTTGTAGGTGCTGAAATCCGTCGTCGAGGAGAAATATGTCGACGGGCTGCTGCGATTCCAGACGTTGGCCTTCCGCATAACGATCCTTTCCCACGCCAAAGGCGACGCGGTTCTGGAGACGAACTTTCATCAGCTCGATCTCATCGCTGGTACCGTTCTCGCCGCGATAACCGCGGCTTAGGATGGCTACGCGTTTCCCTTCCGCGAGGAATCTTTCTGCAAGCCAAATCACCATGGGAGTTTTGCCAGTACCGCCAACGGTCAGATTGCCCACGCTGACCACTACGGCATTCAGGCGTTTTTGTTTGAGCCAGCCTTTGGCATAAAGCCAAGCGCGCGCCCGAGCCCCTGCTCCATAGAGCAGTGACAGCGGCCAGAGCAAGATGCGCAATGGCAGACGAAGATTCATCGAGAGGAACCGTCCAAGAGCGTTGCGATTCTTGCGATGGCGCGATCCGTAGCGCCGCGGCTCCCTTCCACAAGACTTCGGGCCGCCTCACTCATCTTTTTCATACGCTCGGGATTGCGAAAGAATTCAATCCAGGCCACGCCGGCATCTTCGGGGCTCTCGACTTGCACGGCGGCTCCTGCAGCGACAAACCGCGAGGCAATCTCCGCGAAATTCTCCATCGATGGACCAAAGACGGGAATCTTCCCGAAGGCCGCCGGTTCGAGGATATTGTGGCCGCCGGATTGTACCAGCGATCCGCCGACAAAGACTCCGTCGGCAACGCGATAAAGCGAGGCGAGTTCGCCGATGCTGTCGACAAGAAGAACAGTGACATCTTTAGAGATAGTGCCATTCTCTGTGGCCGTGGCCGACTGTCCTGGACCGGGAATCGCCAGCTTCGAGCGCCGGATGAATTTGCGGTGCGATTCGTCGATGTACTCGGCTGCGGAATCGAAGTGCTCCGGCTTGCGCGGTGCCAGGACCAGAAAAGCTTTGGGAAACTCGCCTTGTAAAGTTCCAAATGCAATCAAGGCGTGTGGCTCTTCGGTGGCCACCACGCTGCCTGCCACGATAATCGGCGAGCGTCCCTGGCGGCGGGCTTCTGCCTCCAGCCAATTCGAAAGCGGAGTACGGGCAGGGAGTTCCAGGTCGTATTTCAAATTGCCGCTGACGTCCACTCGATTGGAAGGCGCGCCGAGCGTGCGGATACGCTCGGCATCTTTTTCGGTCTGCATGAGGAAGCCACTGGCTTTGGAAAGAGCATCGTGCAGAAAGGGGCGCAAGAAAAAGCCAAATGGGCTGAGATAACGCTGGTACCGCGCGAACGACCGGTCAGAAATGCGGCCGCTGACAAAAAGCACGGGAGTTTTGCGCCACTCCGCTTCTCGCAGAAAATTGGGCCAGATCTCCGTTTCGAGAACGAGAACGAGCGCCGGCCGCACCGCCTTCAACGCGCGCCGAACGCAAAAAGCCCAGTCTAACGGGAAGTAAATCACAGCATCGGCAAAGGGCATGCGTTCGCGCGCGAGCGCCTGGCCCGTGAGAGTGGTCGTAGAGACAATGAGTGGCCGGTTAGGGTAGGCTTCCTTCAAACGCCGCGCAAGCGTAACGCCGGATAGCGTTTCGCCTACTGAAACAGCGTGGAGCCAGATGGCTCCGGGGCGCTCCACGGGGAGCTTGGCAAGCGACGGAAACGAAAAACCGAGGCGCTCGGCAAGATTGGAAAGGTACTTGCCTGTCCGCAGACTCTGCACGAGCCAGTAGGGCACAAGCAGAAGGGCCGCAAGGCCCATGAGAAGGCTATAAATGAAATACACTAAGCGTGGCTCCGGTCTATTCGCGCTCCACCAGCTGCGGGCGGCGCGCGGCGCAGGGCAACCCTGCGCGTCCCCCAGGAATCGAAGGCGTCGAGATGAGAAAAGTCTATTATAACCCGATGCTAAGGCTAACCATCTCTATTCCCTTCCTTGCACTATTGATTGCCGCGACGCCCGGTACGCCGCAGCAACCAGTTTCCTTGAAAACGGCTTCGCTGCAATCCCACGAAGGGATGACCATTTCTGCGATGCCATGGACCGATCCCACGCTGTACAAGCAAAAATTTCCAAAGAAATCTCCGTTTACTGCAGGGCTCCTGGCAGTGATGGTCTCGTTCCGTAACGATTCGGATGAGAGTGTGAAACTGAACCTCGATCGCATCCGGCTCTCGCTGCGCATCGACGAAGACAACCGGCAGCAACTGGAGCCGCTCACACCCGATCAGGTCGCGTATGAAACTCTTTCGCCCGGCAGGAAAGATCCCACAAAGAAAAGAAAGACTTTTCCATTCCCTACGGGAGCGCCCAAAACCTCACCCGACAAAAACTGGGCGGAAGTACAAAAACAGGCGGAGAATGCGGGAGTCCCGACCGACGTCATCGCGCCGCACAGCACTGTGCAGGGACTGCTCTATTTTGACTTGCAAGGGCAATTCGACCTGCTGAACACCGCTCATCTTTATGTTCCCGATCTGTTCATCATGGGAAAAAATAGCGCTATAACCTTTTTTGAAATTGATTTGAGCCGGCCAGGCAGCAATTAACACGAGGATCCGGAAGGAAGTTTGCGCCGCCCCTCACGGTCGGCTACCATGACGTGTGCAAACTTTCTCCCCACATCGCGGACAAATGCTCTCACTCCTCGACGAATTGAATCCCGAACAACGGCTTGCCGCCGAAACTACCGAAGGCCCGGTATTGATCCTCGCGGGTGCGGGGACCGGGAAGACACGCGCGATTACGTTTCGAATGGCCAACCTGATCGCGAACGGCGTTCCCGCCGAGGCGATTCTCGCGGTGACCTTCACGAACAAAGCTGCAGAGGAGATGCGCAATCGTGTTTCGAACCTGCTGTTGCGCGCGGGAGTGCCGCCGGCACAACCGTGGCTTTCAACATTTCACTCGCTCTGCGCGCGACTCTTGCGGCGCGAAGCGGTGGCCGCTGGTCTGCCGCGCGATTTTGCCATTTACGATGACGACGATCAGATCGCGGCCGTGAAACTAGCAATGAATAAGCTGCAGATCGAGGACGACGTGCTGATCCCACGAAATATCCTCAGCCGGATCAGCTACGCCAAAAATCACGCGCAGACCGTACAACAGTTGCGGGCGGAAGCCTTTGATCAAAATGGAAGGCGCATAGCAGATATTTTCGCAGCCTACGAAAAGCTCCTGCTCGACAGCAAAGCGCTGGATTTTGACGACCTCTTGCTGCGGTCGGTGCGCTTGCTGCGGGATTCGACGCCCACTCGACTGAAATGGCAGGAACGTTTCCAGTTCATCCACGTGGACGAATATCAGGATACCAATCGTGTTCAGTATGAACTGATGCGATTGCTCACCGGGCCGAAACAAAATGTATGCGTGGTCGGCGATGAGGACCAGTCCATTTATCGCTGGCGTGGAGCGGACGTTTCTATCCTGCTGAGTTTTTCCCGCGACTTTCCCGCGGCACGGATTGTAAAACTCGAGCGCAATTACCGCTCGACGCAAAAGATTCTCGATGCCGCGGGCGCGGTAGTAGCCAATAATCCGGAACGTCTCGGAAAATCACTGAGTGCGGAAAAGATCGGCGGAGCAAACCTCAAGTATTTCGAGGCGCGCGACGCACAGGCGGAAGCGGAGTTCGTCGCCGGAGAGCTAGAACGCATCCTCAATGATGACCCCGACCAAACCTGCGCTGTGGAATACCGCACAAACTTCCAGTCGCGTGCGTTCGAAGAAGTCTTTCGCCGCCGGGGCCTGCGGTACAAGCTGGTTGGCGGCTTCAGTTTTTACAATCGTGCAGAGGTGAAAGATGCGCTGGCGTACGTGCGACTGGCCATGCACCCCGAAGATGACATCTCGCTTCTGCGCGTGATGAACGTGCCTCCCCGCGGTATTGGCAAAACTACGGTGGACGCGCTGCGCGAATCCGCGCGTGCGGATGACACATCGCTCTGGGCGGCCATCGAGAAGTTTATCTCGGGCGCATCGGCAGGCCGCGCGGTAACCCCTTTGCGAGCGTTCCGGGAAATCATCGTCAAATTGCAGGCGGCACTGGCGGAGAAAGAGCCGGCGGACTTCCTTCGAACCGTATTGGAAGAATCCGGCTACATGGAGATGTTGAAGGACCGCAACAGTCCGGAAGATGTAGCGCGTATCGAAAACCTCGAAGAACTTACGCGAGCAGTCGCCGAGAGTATCGAAGCCGGAGAGACGTTCATTGATTTCTTGGATGCCGCGGCACTCGTCAGCGACGCAGATCAGTTTGAAGGCAAGCCCGGCGTCACACTCATCACTCTGCACAGCACTAAAGGACTGGAGTTCGACCACGTTTTCCTGACGGGCATGGAAGAAGGCATATGCCCGCACAGCCGCTCCATCACTGAAGATAAAGGCATCGAAGAAGAACGACGATTGGTATACGTGGGAATGACGCGCGCGCGGCAATCTCTGACCCTGACGCGCGCCGTTTATCGGCGTGTTTTCGGGAACGAGCAGCAGCTTCGAGCCTCCCTCGCGTCACGTTTTCTGGCGGAGATTCCCAGCGAACTGGTGGACACCGTTCGAGGCTCTATGGCGGAGATTGGCGAGAAACGCCGTTACGAGCCGGACCCGGAGTATTCCTACTCGCCAGAGGAATTCGCGCGGCGTGTGCGCGGCGTACAGAAACCAACAGTCACGACTCCGCGGAAGCCGGCAACACAAAGTTCCTTTGGCCGCTCCGCTGCCAAGCGTGGCGCGGACGCGGATCCCATGTTGGGTCGAAAGGTGCGGCACCCAAGCTACGGCGTGGGAACCGTTGTTGGTGTGGAGGGCGATGACGAGGATCGGCGCGTCTCGGTGAGCTTCCCCGGGCGCGGAACGAAGAAGTTTATTGAGCGCTACGCCCAACTGGAGCAGGCTTAGAATCAGCGGACAGCATGTCTAAACCGGGCCGCTCCAACGAGTTGCGTGACAGCGATTCTCAGGGTACATTGAGGCTCGCATTCATTCCCCAAAAGCGTATCGGGTAAGGTCCGGCTTCTGGTTTGCCCGGATGCGATCGGAGAGCGTGAGTGGGATCAGATCTCTTCCGCTGCAAGGGTATCGATCAACTGCTGTCGGATTCGGAAAATGCTGAAGTCCGGTTAAAAAAGTCGCTCGGCTGGCTGAGCCTGACGTCGCTCGGCATCGGAGCCGTCATCGGCTCCGGCATTTTTACGATCGTGGGCACAGCGATCGCCGGGCAGAAGTTTGAAGCTTCTTCCATCCTGAATGCACCGCTTCTCGAATACCTGATTCACCACTCCGCCTCGTTCGGCCGTCCGGGCGCTGGGCCAGCCATCGCGCTTTCCTTCATTTTGGTAGCAATCGCCTGTGGCTTCGCCTCGGTGTGCTACGCCGAGCTTGCCGCCATGATTCCCATCGCCGGCAGCGCCTACACTTACACTTACGCCACGATGGGGGAGCTCATCGCCTGGATCATCGGCTGGGACCTCATTCTTGAATATGCGGTCAGTAATATGGCCGTCAGTGTCGGGTTTTCCCAGCATATGGTTAATTTATTGGACTGGTTCGGCGTGCATCCGAATCCTCGCTGGATTTCTCCTGCCTATCTTCCGGGCGGATTGAAAGATTTGCAGAACAACGTACTTTATGATGCGGGCTGGCATTTTGGTTTCAACTGGCCCGCATTCATCATCGTGATGCTTCTGACAGTCATCCTGGTGCGCGGCATCAAGGAATCCGCGCGCACCAACAACATCATGGTGTTTCTGAAAATCGTCGCCATCCTGGTGTTCGTGACTTTCGCGTCAAAATTGATTATTCCCGCGAACTATCATCCGTTCGCGCCTAATGGCTGGCCCGGCATCCTCACAGGGGGCTCGATCGTTTTCTTCACTTACATCGGGTTCGATTCCGTCTCCACTGCGGCCGAGGAATGTAAGAATCCCCAGCGAGACCTACCGATTGGCATCATCGCCACCCTAATTGTCTGTACTCTGCTCTATATAGGCGTAGTTGTCGTGCTCACGGGACTGGTGAAGTGGGACACGCTGGTGGACGATGCCGCTCCGGTTGTTAACACCCTCAAGAAACTCCATTTCACGGGAGTCCGACTGGTCGTGCTGATCGGCGCATTGATGGGCATGATCTCCTCCCTGCTGGTCTTCCAGCTTGGTCAAGCGCGCGTATGGTTTGCCATGTCGCGCGACGGCCTGTTCCCCAAAATCTTTGGGCGCGTTCATCCGCGTTTCCAAACGCCGGATTTTTCTACGTGGATGGCGGGCTTCGTTGTCGGTATCCCAGCCGGCCTGCTCGACATCGGAACGCTCGCCGACCTGTCGAATATCGGCACTCTGTTTGCGTTCGCACTGGTGGCTGGCGGGGTTTTGATTCTTCGCTATCGCGAGCCGGACCGGCCGAGGGCCTTCCGCGCTCCGGGCGGGCCGCTGGCGCCAGCCCTAACCATTATCACTTGCGTCCTGCTCATGGCGGGGCTTCCAATCATGAATTGGATCCGGTTTTTTGTCTGGATGGCTCTGGGGCTGATTCTTTATTCTTTCTACGGCCGAAAGCACAGCACGCTGAGAGCAGCGAATCGCACGTAAGAGGAATCACCGAATGCAGGCATGGTCAAACTGCAGGCCACGAAGACGAGCAATTCTTCTCTTTGCTTTCTTCGTGGTTGCCTGCTCGTGCCCTCAGGATATGCGCGCGTGGGGCCGGGGCGGACACAAGCTGGTCGTCAACAAGGCCATCGAGACGCTGCCGCAGAATGTCCGGGAGTTCTTCGACGCCAGCCGCGGCTTTCTTCTCCTGCATGTCACCGATCCGCTGGATACCCTGGCGAAGACTCCTGCCGAGCGCCACAATCACTTCATCGCTCTCGACAAATACGGGAGGTTCCCGTTCGAGGCCTTGCCCCGCGTTTACAAGACTGCGCTCACAAAATTCGGCAAACCCACCCTGGATCGCAACGGCCTCCTGCCCTGGCAGATTGGCGTTTACAGCGAAAAGTTGACCGAAGCCATGAAAGCCGGCAAGTGGGACGAGGCCAAACTCGACGCCGCTATCCTCGCGAATTACGTGGCAGAAGCGCACGATCCCTTCAACACTACCGACAACTTTGACGGCCGCCTCAGTGGTCAGGTTGGAATCAACGAGCGCTTCGGCGCCGCGTTGATCGACCGCTATTCCTCGTTTTTCCCCATGCGGCCGAACGACGCCATTTTCATCGAAGACCCCACGGATCGCGCTTTCGAAGCGTGCCTGAGTTCTCACAGCTGGCTGGAAACGATTCTTCTGGCCGACCGCAGAGCGCGCCACGGCGAAAATTCGTTCACCGACGAGTATTACGACCGCTTCTACAATCAAGCCGCGGCCATCCTCATCCGTCAGCTGTCCGATGCTGCCACGGACGTCGGCTCGTTCTGGCTCACGGCGTGGATCAATGCCGGCCGCCCGCAATTGCCGCACTGACTCTCCACGGATGACGCCGTCTTTGCTCTCCAAGCGCATCGCTTCCCTACCCAAGGCTGAGCTACATCTGCACCTCGAAGGATCCATCCAGCCCTCGACGGTCTGTACCCTGACGGCCCGGCATGGTGTCAGGATGACTGAAGACGAAGTGCGCCAGCGCTATGCCTATCGCGACTTCCCGGAATTTATCGAGGCTTTCAAGTGGGTTACTTCCTTTCTGCGCGAGCCGCAGGACTACGCTCTCATCGCTCGCGACCTTGCGGAACATTTACTGACGCAGAACGTCGTCTACACCGAGGTCACTCTGTCGGTAGGGGTCATGCTCTTGAGAAAGCAACGGCCTGAAGCAAACTTTGAAGCCCTGCTCCGCGCAACCGAGCCGTTCGAATCACGCGGGCTGCGAGTCCGTTGGGTGTTCGATGCGGCGCGGCAATTTGGTGCGGAAGCCGCGATGCAGGTTGTGGAATCGGCCAAGCGTTGCGCATCAAAAGCGATCGTCGCTTTTGGCACCGGTGGTGACGAACTGAGTGTTCCTACCGAAGCTTTCCGCGCGGTCTACAATCGCGCAGCTGAGATCGGCCTGCATCGCCTGATGCACGCAGGCGAAGTGGGCGGCCCGGAGAAAATCCGTGAAGCCATCGAGCTTTTGGGGGCCGAACGTATCGGCCATGGCATCGCCGCGATCCACGACCCCGAACTGATGGACCTTCTCGCGGAACGCCGTATTCCTCTCGAAGTCTGTCCCGCCAGCAACATGAAAACAGGCGCGCTCGATCGGCAACTCCGCCGAGCTAATGCAAGAATCGAAGAGCATCCTTTGCCAAAGCTCTTGCGTCACGGAATTCCCATCGTGCTCTCCACCGATGATCCCGCGATGTTTCAGACTACTTTGCAAATAGAATACGAGAACGCCGCTCGCATGGGACTCCAAGAGAAGGAGCTTGCCAGCATCGTTGAGATGGGCTTCCAGTACGCTTTCTCCGCTACCCCCGAAAGACCAAAGGGGTGAATCAGCTGGAGAGAATGTTATACTCAACGCATGAAAGCACACGTCTGGGTGATGCCAAAGCGCACGGTACTCGATCCACAAGGACAAACCATTCAGCATGCTCTTTCCGGCCTCGGTTACGCTGCGGTGAAAGATGTCCGCCAGGGCAAATTCTTCGTGCTGAATCTCGACGGCTGGAATCGCGACGAAGCCCAGAAGCAGCTCGAGCACATTTCTAAAGAAGTCCTCACCAATCCCGTCATCGAGGAATACCGCTTCGAAATCGTCGACTGAGCGGCCTGCCACATGATGAAATCCCAGAGGCGCTCCACAATTTTGATTAGATTCTTTCTACGTCCTTCGCTGACGGTTTTGTTCTTGCTGGCACTCGCCGGATGCAAGACTGGGCCGCATACTTCCGATCCGCATCTTCGGCAGATCGACGAAATGCTGAACGCCCAACTGCCGCAGGGCACTCCCAAGTCGCGTGTCCTCTTTTTCCTCAGTTCCCAGGGCTTCCCGCTTGAGAATACGCGCGACGCGAAAACGGTTTTGGCCACCGTCCATCGCGTCGATACAGACACGCTCCAGCCCGAAACGGCGCGGGTTACCTTCCATTTCGATGGCAACGACAAGCTGAAGTCCTATGATCTCGACTCGGTGGCTGGTTCTCCTCCCCAGCCATAACCTCATTCGCGACACCTTTGCCGGAATTCACCGTGACGAAATCTCCGGCGTGCTACGCTTTTGAAAACGTTGTCAGGAGAAGCCGCAAATGTGCGGAATTGTTGGCTACATCGGGCCTAAAAAAGTCGTGCCGGTAATTATCGAAGGCCTGCGCAAGCTTGAATACCGCGGCTACGATTCCGCCGGCATCGCCGTCGTCACGCGTGACGGCAAGCTGGAAATTCGCCGGGCCTCCGGGAAGCTGCGAAACCTGGAAGAAGTCATCGCCAAGTCTCCTATCGAAGGCACCTACGGAATCGGGCACACCCGGTGGGCTACCCACGGCCGACCCACCGAAGAAAATGCTCATCCGCACCGTGACTGTACCGGGCAGATCGTTGTGGTGCACAACGGAATCATCGAAAACTACCTCGAATTGAAAGAAAAACTGCAGAAGGAAGGCCACAAATTCGTCACGGAGACGGACACGGAGATCGTGGCGCATCTGGTTGAAAAGAATTCGCAGGGTGGCGTCCCGCTGGAAGAAGCAGTGCGCCGTTCCCTCAAGGAATTGCGCGGCATCTATGCGCTGGTTTTCCTCTCCGCCAAGGATCCACAAAAAATCGTTGCAGCGCGGCTCGGCCCACCCTCCGTGATTGGTCTGGGCGAGGGGGAATACTTCGTCGCCAGCGACATTCCAGCCCTCCTCGAGCACACTCGCCAGATGTTTTTCCTCGCCGACGGCGACATCGCCGTCCTCACCACAAAAGGCGTTCACGTGATGGATCACGACGGCCGCCCCGTGGAGCGCCCATCCCACCGCGTGGCATGGGATCCCATCATGGCGGAAAAGGGCGGCTACAAGCACTTCATGCAGAAAGAGATTTTCGAGCAGCCTCGCGCCGTGCGCGATACCTTGCTCGGACGCATCTCCCAGGACACTGGAAAAGTCTTCCTCGATGAAATGCAAATCACCGAGAAGCAGTTCCGCGAGTTTCACAGCGTGCGCATCGTTGCTTGCGGCACCAGCTGGCACGCGGGGCTTGCCGCAAAATTCATGATCGAGCGCCTCGCACGCCTCCCCGTTGAAGTGGATTACGGGAGCGAATTCCGCTATCGCGATCCCATCATCGATTCGAAAACATTAACTGTGTGCATCAGCCAGTCCGGCGAAACCGCGGACACTCTCGCAGCGCAACGCGAAGCAAAGGCCAAGGGCTCGCCTACTCTTGCCATTTGCAACGTCATCGGCTCGATGATCACTCGCGAAGCCTCTGGCACGATCCCCACTCACGCAGGCCCGGAAATAGGAGTCGCCTCCACCAAGGCTTTTACCTCGCAGCTGACTGCATTGCTTCTGCTGGCTTCCTATCTCGGCCAGGTACGAGGGAAATTGGCGGAGGAAGCCGCCAGAACTTTAATGCAGGAGTTCACTCGCATACCACACAAAATTGAAACCGTCCTGCAAGCGGATGAAACCGGGTTCTACGAGAATCTCGCGCGGCAGTTCTTCCGCTTTACCGATTTCCTGTATCTAGGCCGCGGCATCCACTACCCAATCGCCCTCGAAGGCGCCCTTAAGCTTAAGGAGATTTCTTACATCCACGCCGAAGGCTACCCTGCCGGCGAAATGAAGCACGGCCCCAACGCCTTGATCGACGAAAACCTTCCCGTGGTCGTCCTGGCTACCAGAGACGAATCCGACCCGGAAGCAATGACGCGCTACGAAAAAAGCGTGTCTAACATTAAGGAGGTGAAGGCACGCGACGGCATCGTCATCTCCATCGTTACCAATGGGGATCATCTGGCTCGCGAAGCCTCTGACCACATCATCGAGCTCCCGCCCGCGCCGGAGCTGCTTGTGCCGCTACTCGAAATCATTCCACTGCAGCTGCTCGCCTATCACATCGCGGTGCGCCGCGGCTGCGATGTCGACCAGCCGCGCAATCTGGCGAAATCCGTCACAGTGGAGTAGCTTGGGCCATTTCCGCTAAAATGGATGTATGTCTCGCCATTTCCGCACGTGGCTCTGCGTTCTCTCCGTGCTGGCACTGCGGATCCTATGCCAAGCTCGTGCGCAAACACCCGAAACTACTACGGCACCTCTCCGGGAAGTCCACGCCGAGGGCTCCAAAATTCTCACCGAAGCTCAAGTCGTCTCCTTAACCAGCCTCCAGCCCTCCTCGCAAGTTGGCAAACATGATTTGCAAACTGCGGCGGACCGCTTGGTAGCAAGCGGGCTTTTTTCCAAAGTGAGCTACAGTTTTCAAACACGCGGCACTGGCGTTCTGGTCACATACCACGTGGAGGAATCGCCACGCATCCCCGCCTACTTCGACAACATTCCCTGGTTTAGCGATGCGGAGCTGGGCGACGCCATCCGCAAGACATTTCCGTTTTTTGACGGCACCCTGCCCGAAGCGGGCGCCGTCGTGGATCAAGCCGGCGATGCCGTAAAAGAATTGCTCGTATCTCATGGCTTGCAAGTCACCCTGGAGCACGTTGTGGCCGTCAATCCGGCAGCGGAAGGCAACGTCCAGCAGTTCCGAGTTGAAGGCACATCCGTGCAGATTTCAAAGCTCGAATTTGGCGACCGCGCTCTCACCGAGTCCAAAGTGGTCCAGCAACACCTTCCAGAGATCGAGGGCAAGGCTTATTCCCGCATGACCATCGATATGTTCCTGACAGAAGCGATTCGTCCGGTTTATTTGCAGCAGGGCTACCTGCGCGCAAAACTCGGCCCGCCGGAAGTGCGTTTGACCGGCAATCCGAATCAGAAATTCCCCGATCGGATTACAGTATTTGTTCCGGTAACGCCGGGTGAGGTATTTCATTGGAAAGAAATTCGTTGGACGGGAAATACCATCGTGTCGGAATTCACACTGAACACCTTGCTCCGCGCAAAACCCGGCGACCTCGCGAACGGCATGGAGACCGAAGCGGGATGGGACCGCGTTCGCGAAGAGTACGGCCACCACGGCTACTTGGAAATTAAACTCGACCCGGTCGCAAACTTTGATGAGCAGACGCACACGGTTTCTTACGTGATCTCAGTTCAAGAAGGCGTCCAATTTCATTTCGGCAAGATAGTCCTCACGGGACTTTCCCTTGCCGCCGAACGCAAGCTTTACGCCGCCTGGCCCATCGCTACCACAAATGTCTTCGACAAGGCAAAGTTCGAGGAAACTCTTCAAAAACTCCAAAGCCATTCGGAACAAATCTTCGGCGAATTGCCCGTGCACTATGAAACCGTCGGACACGTTCTGCAAACGGATCCCGCCAAGGGCACCGTAGACGTCCTGCTGGATTTCAAGTGAAGCTCATGCGGCTGCGCTTCCATCTGCATTCCGGGCCACACTCTGGGATATACTCACCGCTGAGATGAAAGAACTCATTCATATTAGTCCCTCGGAGGGCGTCTCTCTTTCCCTGGAAGAAAAACAAGCCCAACTCTTTTCGCGCTTGGCAGAACTGTCTTCCCTTATTGTGGCTCTATCGGGCGGAACAGATTCTGCTTTTCTCGCATGGGCCGCGCTCAAGACTCTCGGTGAGCGCGCTCTGTCTGTCACGGCACTTTCCCCAAGTTTCTCTGCTCATGACCGCGCGATGACGGAAGCGTTCGTAGCCAAGTTGGGCGTCCGCCACGAGTTCATCGAAACGCATGAGATGGAGAATCCCGCGTATCGCGCCAACGCCGCGAATCGCTGCTACTTCTGCAAGGATGAGTTGTTTTCGGCTCTGGACGAATTGGCCAGCGAGCGCGGATTCGCCGCCGTGGCTTACGGAGTGAATGCCGACGACACGCTCGATTTTCGCCCCGGCCATCGCGCCGCCACCGAACATCAAGTTCTCGCGCCCCTGCTCGATGCGGGTTTGCGCAAAGCCGAGATTCGAACTTTGTCGCAGCGGGCCGGTCTGCCCACTTGGGACCGCCCCGCCTCCGCTTGCCTTTCTTCGCGCCTGCCCTACGGAACCGAAGTGACCCCCGAGCGCCTAGCATTGGTCGAGCGCGGAGAAGCGGCTCTTCGCGAACTCGGTTTCCGCCAATTCCGAGTGCGCCTGCACGACCAGCTTGCGCGAGTGGAAATCTCGCCGGACGAAATGCCTCGCGCTTTTTCGCCACAAATGGCTGCAGCCATTGCGGATCGGCTGAAGGCCGCTGGCTTCACCTACGTCGCTCTGGATCTGCAGGGCTACCGGCAGGGCTCCCTGAACGAAACACTTTCATCCCCTGGCGGGCCTTCCGTTAAGGCTGCATCGGGAACATAATTCCCTTCTCTTGCGTAACTATAGACAGAACGTCGCAGGGCGATTCGTTGGAACTTGACGGAGGATAAATGCCGGGTTACCGCAATCTTTTAACAACGAGCGTAATGGCTGCGACGCTGTTTGCCTGCGCCGCTTGCAACGTCGGCCCCTCGGTCAGCGGCAACTTTGACCGCAACTATACCGTCACAGGCCCCATCCGCCTGGAACTCACCAACGCCTCCGGCGATGTGGACATCACCGGAAGCACGGACGGCAATGTGCACGTGCGTGGCGAAGTGCGCGTTTCGGGAATGGGCGCTGGCAGCTCGCAAAAACGCTTGGACGCCACCATCGCGAATCCTCCTATCGAGCAGAAGGGCGACACCATTCGCATTGGGAAAGAACTGTCGAATTTGCGCAACATTTCCATCGCCTACACCATCCAGGTTCCTCATGACACCGAAGTCAGTGTAACCGTGGCCTCCGGCGCGCAGACGATTCGTGGCGTGCGTGGCCCCGTAAAAGTGCAGGCGGCATCCGGGGCCATCCGCGTTGAAAAAATCGATCGGGACACCCAGCTCACCACCGCCAGCGGCTCCGTCTCCGCCAGCGATGTCGGAGATGACGTCCAGATCACCTCTGCATCCGGCAGTGTGAAAGTGTCAAACGCGAAAGGCGACGTGCGCGTCAACGCTATCGCGGGGACCATCCAGATCGCCCGGCCTGGCGGACGCGTCGAGGCCGACACCGCTAGCGGCCAAGTCGACGTTCAGGGCGCTTCGAACAACGTGAAAGCCCACGCAGTCTCCGGCCGCGTGGTTGTTCAGGGAGATCCTGCCGCTAACAGTTATTGGGAACTCAAAACAGCCTCCGGCAGCATCCAATTGAATGTCCCCGCGGCTGCCAGTTTTCATCTCTCCGCGCAAGCGCTCTCCGGCGAAATTCGAACGGACGTTCCCATCATGATCGAGGAGCAGGGCAAACACTCCCTCCGCGCGCGCATGGGCAACGGCGGCGCACGCGTGGACGTGCAAACCGTCTCCGGCGAGATTCGTGTCAGCGGCGCAAACTAGCCGGGACTGCTGGGCGGTTCCGTACCTGATGTTACGAAGACCTGGCGACAATTCTCCCCGTTGCCTTTAGAATCCCTTCGTATGGCTTCCTTCACTTTTCAGGTGCGCACGATCGCGTTGCTGTTGTTGCTGGCAGCCGCGTCGGCGAACTGCCAGGCCAGCGCTCAAACTGAAAAAAAACAGAATCCGCCAACAACTCCCGCCAGTGCCACCTCCTCCAAACAACCCGCCACCGTAAAGCCGCCCACACCCGAAGAGGAGTTGCAGCAGGCCATCAGCTCCGCTGGAACGGATCGCGCCATGCTGGTCCGCAATCTGGAAGCCTACTTGAATGAATATCCTGAGGCCCAGAATAGGTCGCAGATCTATCGCGCGCTGGTGGAGGCCTGCATCCAGTTGCGTGACAACACGCGCGCCGCAGCTTACGCGGAACGCATTGTCGCTTTGAACCCCAACGACATTTCCATCACTCTGCTCGCCATTCAACTTTTGCAGCGGCAGAACGACGAACCCGGCCTTCGCCGTGCGGTGAGCTATGCGACTCGCGTCCTCGACTATGTCAATCGCACCTCTCCCTCCGAGCGTTCTCCACGCATCTCCGAAGCACAATGGCAAATGGAAAAAAAAAGCGACCAAGCCTCTACGCTCTTCATGCGTGGAGACATTCTTCTGAAGCTAAGAGAGTTCGTCGCCGCCCAGCAGGATTTTCAAGCTAGCTACCAGCTTCTGCCGTCCGCCGGTGCCGCGGAGAGACTGGGTGAGATTGCGGAACTCAAGAAGGATTGGAGTCCCGCTATTAGTGAATACGCTCGAGCCTTTGCTCTTGCGGAAGGGAAAAACGGCAATGTTAGCCGCAAGGAAATCCGCCAAAAACTCGGAAACGTCTGGCGCATGGCGCACGCCTCCGAGGATGGATTGGGTGAGTATCTGCTCCTCACCTACGACGAGGTTTCGCGGCTGTCGAGCGGAACAAGTCCGAAGAAAAATGCCGACGCTCACGAGGTCTCTGATTTTACGGTTCGAAAGGCTCCGGACGGCGCTCCGTTTCCCTTGCGCGGCACGAAAGGCAAGGTTCTTGTCCTTAATTTCTGGGCCACCTGGTGCGGGCCTTGCCACGCGCTGGAGCCGCAATTTGCGCGCGTCGCCATGGAATTCGTGGGCGTCAATGAGGTGCTTTTTCTCGCTGCCAATTGCGACGAAGATGAAACACTGGTGGCTCCGTACCTGGAAGAGAACAAACCGCGGACCGCTGTCGTGTTCGCGGACGGTCTCGAACGGCTCTTTGCCGTCAATTCTTTTCCGACTGTGCTGGTAATCGATCGCACAGGGAAAATTGCTTATCGCTCCGAAGGTTTCGGCCCGGATACGTTCGAACAGGAACTCGCTGCCGCCGTTCGCCGCGCAATATCTCCCTGAGCCAGAATCCGTGAGCCCCGGTTCAGGGTGCAAGTTCAGGGCTGTATCCATCGATGACGTCAACGAAATCGGACACTTCTGCCATATCCTTCCCCACAAATCGGATCGTGTGGGAATCCATTCGTTGCACGGAACGCAGGTAGCTAAGCATCTCCGCCGGCGTATAGTTCTTGAAACTGACTTCCAGTGTTACAGGCGTCTTGACAACGTATGGCTTGAATTCACCAAGCCGTTTCAGCGCGGCCTTTACGCCAGCGGCAATTTTCTCGCAGGATGCTTCCGGGGTGATGGTTTCTGCGGAATGAAAACCAAGGGTTTTCTTGGTCTCGGCTGTTTCAATCTTTCCCAGCCGCGACTTTAGCTCCTCCATCGCAGCATCGTCGCCGGATGCGAATATCACTGGGACGCCCAACGCGCCAGCGTAGGAAGCGTTAAATTCTCCTTCGGTCACCGCATTGCCGTTGAGCGCCACGCGTGTAAGATGCGCGCTGGAAAATGTGTGGGCGCGTACGCCGCGCACGTTGGTTGTCGAAGCGTGATAACCGATGAAGAGTGCAGCGTCAAAACTTCCATCGAGGCCCGCCATCATTCCACCATGTCTGGGCCAAGAGCGTACAATGCGCACGTCTTTCGGGAACTCGTCGATGAGCAGGCTTTCTCCGTTTCCATGGGAATCGCTGACCACCACCTCTGTCGCCCCGGACTCCTTTGCAGCGCGGATTGCGGCCAGCGTCTCATTCGTCATGAAACGCCTGAACCGCTCGTACTCAAATCCAGCCGGGCCTAATTGATCGGCCGTCACCACTCCCGCCACGCCTTCGATGTCTACGGAAATATAGAGTTTTAGTTTTCTTTGAGTTTGCGCCGGACTCTGTGCCACAGCGGGCAAAGCCGCCACGCAGACGCTGCACAGAAACGCCACAAGTAAACGAAATGCACTTCTCGATAAGATCAGGAAACACCTCCTGCAATCGGAATCGCATCTAGCGCAAGCGCCGAAGAGTCTATCAGCTTCGTGCGGCAGCGGTAGACGGAAAAGCCAGAGCGACATCGCGTGCAGCAAGGATGGTGTTGACGTGGATGCGTACAGTGTCCTCGACCCGTTGCGCATAACCGCCGGCCAGTGTGGTCGCTACAGGGACCATCCGGCGGCGCGCTTCTTCAAATACTTTGCGGTCGCGGGTCTTCAGCCCTTCTTTCGTAAGTGACAATCCGCCGAGTTGATCTTCGCAATATGGGTCTGCGCCTCCTACGTAAAAGAGAATTTCTGGATGAAACTCGTCAAGCGCCTTTTGCACCGCAGGAATCAGGGCGCCCAAATATTCGTCGTCATCCGCGCGGTCAGGCATGTTCAGGTCGATGTTCGACGGCGGCTTGTGCGCCGGATAATTATTTTCTTGATGGATGGAAATTGTAAAAACTGTTGGATCACTTCGAAAGATGGCCGCGGTGCCGTTTCCGTGATGCACGTCGGTATCAACTACCATCGCTTTTTTCACCGTACCATCTGCTTGCTGCTTTCGAATCGCCACGGCCACATCATGAATGGCACAGAAACCTTCGCCATGTCCCGGATACGCGTGATGAAATCCGCCGCTCAGATTCGAACCGAATCCATCGCGCAGCGCCGCTTGCCCGGCGAGAATTGAACCGCCAGCCGCGAGCCACACCGCCTCCACCAGTTCCGGTGAATAAGGCACTTCAAGCTTCATCACGTCGCTGGCGGTGAGCGTACCGGTCTTCAGCTTGCGCACCCAGTCTTGTGTGTGCACGCGCAAAATGTCTTCGTCGGCCGCAGGATCGGGACGAAGAAAGTCGTCCTTCGTTGTGATGCCTTCGCGGAGAACTAACTCGTAGATCAATCTGAATTTCTGCGAGGGAAAAACATGCGGGCCGAGATTCAGGTCGTATCGTTCGTGATAAACCAGTTTGAACGGCAGCATGGCGCGTGGCGATTAGTTCTCGCGTTCGAGGATGAAATCTGGCAGGGTGGCGAGCGCACGATGATATTCCGAATCACCCCCGCCATTGAGGCAGGCTTTAGCGCGCTTTGCATAGTCTTGCGCCAGACTTCGAGTCCGATCGAGCGCGCCGGACTCGTGTACCAACGAAACGACGGTTTCTGCGCGAACCGAAATAAATTCTTTTTCCGCAAGAACTCGCGCGACCATTTCCCGCGCATCACGATGGCCGTTTTCCATCGCGTAGATCAGCGGCAGCGTGACTTTTCCTTCTTTCAAATCGCTCAGAACCGGTTTACCCAGCTGTTGCGCTGACGCCGTGAAATCCAGCAAATCATCAACAAGTTGAAACGCCAAACCAGCATACCGGCCGTAATCGGCAAGCGCCTGCTCTTCTTTTCCCTCAAGGCCGCCGAGTACTGCTCCGAGACGCGCGCAGCCGCTGAATAGACACGCAGTCTTGTAGGTGGCCAGCCGCAGCGCATCTTCTTCCGTCACATCGATGCGGCCAATTTTTGAAAGTTGGATCAATTCGCCTTCTACCATTTTTTGCGTGAGATCGATGAGGATATCGAGAATGCGGAAATTGCGCTCTTCCAAGGCCATCTGAAACGATTGCATGTAAAGCCAGTCGCCGGTGAGCACGCTGCGATGATTACCCCATCGCGAATTAGCGGACGGGCGTCCGCGGCGTGTGTCGGCGCTGTCGATGACGTCGTCGTGGATCAGAGTCGCGCTGTGGAGAAGTTCGACGACCGCGGCCAGCCGAATGGCGCTGCGATCCGTCCGGCCTGCATGGCGCGCCGAGAGCAGCAAAAGCGCGGGGCGCAGGCGCTTCCCGCCACCACCCAGGAGGTAGGCAGTGATTTCCGAAACGGGCGGAAAGGCAGCTTCGCTTTGCCGCGCGAGTTCCTCTTCGACCAGGATGAGGTCGTCGCGGACCAGATCAAAAATCTCTTTGACCGTCAGCAGGGCGATAGCGCTTCTCCTGAACTAACTCTTTTCATCGAAACCCGTGGCCGCAATACGCGCCGACCGATTAAGGCCGAAAAAGCGCCTGAAGTTTTCAGCGGTCGCGGCGGCAAATTCGTCTGGCGCCAAGTCTCTCACACTCGCAAGCGTACGCGCCACTTCCGCAACGTACGCAGGCTCGTTGCGCTTGCCGCGAAAAGCTTGCGGCGCAAGGTACGGAGAGTCCGTTTCAATCAAAACCTTCTCCAACGGCAAAGCCTTCACAACGTCGCGAATGTTCTGTGTTTTCGGATACGTCGAATTTCCCGCAAAGGAAACCAGGAAACCCATTTCGATCCCGCGCCGCGCGTCTTCGATCGTGCTGGTGAAACAGTGCAGGATTCCGCCGAGGCCCGCCGGCCGCCAGACTTCTTCCAAAATGTCCAGGCAATCGGCCCAGGCATCGCGGCAATGAATAATGATGGGCAACTTTGCTGCGCGCGCGAGTGCCATCTCATCGCGGAAAACGCGCTGCTGCACGTGCCGCGGAGAGTGATCGTAGAAGTAGTCGAGCCCAATTTCGCCCCAGGCGATGACTTTTTTGTGTTTGGCGAGTGTGGCAAGTTGCTCGAGGTGTTTTGTCGTGACTTGCTCCGCTTCGTGCGGATGAATGCCAACAGTGGCGTATATCCAATCGTACAGTTCAGCAAAAGGGATGGCGGAATCGAGTTTTTCGGGCCCTGGGCCCGTGCCGATCGCGAGCAAAGCGGAGACCCCAGCTGCACGCGCGCGGTCGAGCATGGCCTCGCGGTCTGCCGCGAATTGCGGGAAGTCGATGTGCGCGTGTGAATCGATGAGTTCCATTTGTTGACAGACCGAGTGTGTGGCAACCGCAGGACACGATGCATCGTGCGTCTACTTCAATCTGGCACCTACTTCGACTTCTTCGAGGAAACCCGCGAGGACGGGGCGGCCTTCGGGACCGACGGAGGCGGCGACGATCATGCCGTTGGACTCCACGCCGCGGAGTTTGCGTGGCGCGAGGTTCACGACCACGGCGACTTTGCGGCCGACGAGCGCTTCCGGTTCGTAAAATTGCGCGATGCCGGCGCAAATCTGCCGAATCTCGGTGCCTATGTCCACGGTGAGCTTCAACAATTTATCCGCTCCGACGATGCGCTCGGCAGTCTTGATCTGCCCGACGCGCATTTCAACTTTGGTGAAATCCTCAATTCCTATTTTCTCCGGCGCTGCTTGCGGTGCAGCAGCAGCGGCACCTCCAGAGGCAGGTGCGCTCGCAGCTGCGGGCGTTGGGGCAATGACGGCCGAGGGTTGCTTCTGTGCTTCGTTTTCCATGGCTTCCATCCTCTCGATTGCTTCTGCTTTTTCTATGCGCGGGAAAAGCGGTTGCGATTTGCCAAGGGACGTACCCGGAACCAGCTGTCCCCAGCGCAATTCATCCAAATTAATAGAGCCAGGTTGGCCGCTCTGGCCGAGCAGCGACCAAACCTTGCTGGTGCAATCCGGCAAAACGGGATGCGCCAAACTGGTTGCGATTCGCAGAACTTCCGCGGTGGTCCAAAGAATTGTCGCCCGACGTTGCTTGTCGGCGTCGCTTTCACTAAGCGACCAAGGGTGCTCGGTTGTTAGATATTTGTCAGTCGCGGCGATCAGCGACCAGATTTCTTCCAGTGCCAAAGAAAAACCCAGCTTGTCATACTGCTCTAGAACTTCACCAATCGCCTCCTGCGCCTTCGTTGCCAACGCAGTGTCCTGCGGCCGCAGTATGCCAGGCTTGGGAATCTTGCCAGCGCTGTTCTTTTCGATCATCGCCGCGGTGCGGCTGGCGAGGTTGCCGAGACCGTTGGCCAAATCGCTGTTGTAACGCTGGACGAGGGCGTCGTAACTGAAATTGCCGTCCTGGCCGAAAACAGTCTCGCGCAACAAATAGTAGCGAAGGGCGTCCATTCCGAGGACGTGCACGATCGGGCGCGGGCGAACCACGTTGCCCAGCGATTTGCTCATTTTGGTGCTGTCCATCAGCAGCCAGCCATGCGCCCAAATCTGTTTCGGCAATGGAAGACCAGCGGCCATCAAAAACGCGGGCCAGTAGACGGCGTGAAAACGAATGATTTCTTTACCGACGAGATGAATGTCCGCGGGCCAGAAACCTGATTTTTCATATTGTGGGCCGCCGACAGCGCTGAGATACGCAGTGAGCGCGTCGAACCAGACGTAAAAAACGTGCGGCTCTTCGCCGGGAACTGGAATGCCCCAACGAACTGAAGTGCGCGTAATGCTGAGATCGCGCAGGCCACCTTCGACGAAGCTGAGAACTTCGTTACGGCGCGCTTCCGGCTGAATGAAATCCGGATGCTTGGCGTACCAATCGAGGAGCGGCTTCTGAAACACAGAGAGCTTGAAGTAGAAATTAGCTTCGGTGACGGTTTCCGTGGGACGACCGCAGTCGGGACAGTTCTCGCCCGGCTTTACGTCCACATAAGCATTGTCGTAGATGCAGTATTGCCCTGTGTAGTGGCCGGGGTAGACGAATCCGTTATCGCGGCACTGCTTGAAAAGCCATTGGACTGTATGCGCATGTTTCAGGTCGGTGGTGCGGATAAATTCGTCACCCTGGACGCCGAGTTCGTCCCAAAGAGCGCGCCACTCCCCGGCCATCTTCGCGACGAATTCGGATTCCGGAACGCCGGCTTTTTTCGCAGAGCGTTCGACGTTCACGCCGTGCTCGTCGGTGCCGGTGGTCATGACCACGTCGTAGCCGCGCATGCGCTTGTAGCGCCGGATGGTGTCGCACACGATGGTCGAGTACGTGTGGCCGATGTGCGGCAAGCCGTTCGTGTAATAGATCGGCGTAGTCAGATAAAACTTGGGCTTATTCGCTGGCATATCTAGTTTGTTTTCCCGCTTGCCTCATAGGCGCGGAGAGCTTCGCTGATCACACGCTGCAGCGGAACATTTTTTTCCACGGCTAATTTTCGGCAATCGTCGTATTCGGGCGCAACGTGTAGGATACGTCCGTTGACGCGGGAAACCTTGATGCGCACATCGCCGAAGGCGGTAGCGACCTTAACGAAGTCGCGCGGCAGCGTACGCCGCTGCGCACGGTAGGTGCGCGCGCCAAAGGTGGTGGTCTCGGCAAAGATCAGCAACAGCAGCGTGTTGGTATCCTGCGGCTTGCACAAAATCGAGAGCAGCGTGCCGGGACGATTTTTTTTCATCTGGACGGGCGTCGTGTAAACGTCGAGGGCACCCGCTGCCAAGGCCTTTTCCAGAAAGTAGCCGTAGATTTGCGGGTTCATGTCGTCGAGATTCGCTTCGATGACGACAATCTCTTCGTCAAAACCAACAACGGCTTTTTCCGCGGCTTCGCCAATCATAATGCGGACGACGTTGGGCTGGCCTTCAAGATCGGCGGTGCCGGCGCCATAGCCGATCGAGGAGACGCTCATTGGCGGCTGCGGACCAAAGGCATCGCAAAGTGTGGCGACGATTGCAGCACCCGTCGGCGTAACGAGTTCTTTTTGCACGCCATTGGAATAGGTTGGTTTGCCTTGCAGCAAGTTTGCTGTTGCGGGCGCGGGCACGGGCAAGACCCCGTGTGCCATTTTCACCGTGCCCCCGCCGACGTTCAGAGAAGAGCACGCAAACTTTTCAATTCCGAGCGCGTGAAAACCTATGCAGGCGCCGACAATATCCACAATGGCGTCCACGGCGCCGACTTCGTGAAAGTGAATTTTTTCCAGAGGCACGTCGTGGACGCGCGCTTCGGCTTCGCCAAGTTTGCTGAAGATCGCGGAAGAGTGGTCGCGCACCTGTGGCGAGAGCTGTGATTTCTGTAGAATCTCGAGAATGTCGCTCAGCGAGCGGTGCTTCAGCTGATCCTCGGTCTTGACCTTGACGTAGGTGGCGGCCATGCCATTTTTCCAGACTTTTTCGGCGGTGAGCTCCCATCCGGGAACTTGCAAGCCGCGCAGCTCTGCGCGAAGGTGCTCGACGGCGCAGCCGGCGTCGACGAGCGCGCCGAGCGTCATGTCACCGCTGATGCCCGAAAAACAATCAAAATAAGCGAGTTTCATCGAAGCCGTTGCCGAACGGTGGGACTACCACGTGAAGTTGTCTCTCCGCCGGATACAAATTGATACTATCGGCGCAGCCTAAGGCTGTCAAACCGCGGGCGCGCCTGTCATCTTTGACCCTCATCGGCGCCATCTCCTATACTGACTGGATTCAATTGATGAGACTTAGGCTCACTGAGGACCTGTGTATCAGACACTGACAAACCGATTGCGCGAGGCGCTAGCAGGGCATATCCGCGAGAAATATGGCGTGGAGCTGACGGTTGTACTGGAGCGTCCGCCGAAGATTGAGATGGGAGAGGCGGCGTCTCCCGTGTGTTTTGAATTGGCGAAACGGCTGAAGCGGGCGCCGCGGCAGATTGCGCAGGAAATTGCGAATGGGATCGGCAAGATCGACGGGATTGCAAAGCTGGAGGTGGCGGGCGGCGGATACTTGAATGCTTTTTTCGATCGAGCAGCGTTTTGGGCGAGCGTTCGTGCAGAACAAGGCGACAAGGGGCGAGTGGCGAGCGGCAGGAAAATAATTGTCGAGCATACGAGCATCAATCCAAACAAGGCGGCGCACATCGGGCACGTGCGTAATGCAGTGCTGGGCGACACGATGGCGCGAATCCTGCGGCACGCTGGAAGCAACGTGCAAATTCAAAATTATATCGACAACACCGGAGTGCAGGTAGCGGACGTAGTGATCGGGTTTCTGCACCTGGACCAGCGCACGCCAGTCAGCGTGAAGATGATGGCGATGGAGCCGAAGTTCGATTATCTCTGCTGGGATTTGTATGCCAAAGCGACGCAGTTTCTCGCGAAAGATAAAGAACAGGCCGCGAAACTCCGCGGGGAGACTCTGAAGGCGATTGAAGAAGGGCGCGGGGAGGAAGCGGAAGTGGCCGAGGTCGTGGCAGACGCAATTGTCGGGTGCCACTTGCGGACGATGGCCCGGCTGGGTATTGGGTACGAGTTGCTCGCGCGGGAGAGCGAGATTTTGCACCTGAAATTCTGGGATGCTGCGTTTGAGATGTTGAAGAAATCAGGGGCGATTCAATTGGCGGCCAGCGGGAAGATGGCGGGCTGCTGGATCATGCCGTGGGAGGAGGAAAAGAAAGAAACACCAGGTCCTGACGCAGAGCCCAACGAGAACACAGAGGACATAGAGAAAACGGAAGAGGACGAGAATTCCCAGGACAAGATCATTGTGCGTTCGAATGGCACGGTGACGTACGTCGGAAAGGACATTGCCTACCAACTGTGGAAGTTTGGGCTCCTCGGGAAAGACTTTCGTTACAGGAAGTGGCCGAATGCGCCCGTTGGTGAAGAGGTTTGGGCGACGACAGACCGCGCAGGCAATACCAACGCGCCAAATTTCGGGGCGCCCGCGCGCAGAGTCTATAACGTGATTGATACGCGGCAGGCCTACGTGCAGGAGGTTGTGGCGCAAGGCTTGCGCGGGTTGGGCCATGCCGAAGCGGCGGAGAATTCCATTCATTTATGGTACGAGAGGCTGGTGCTTACTCCGCGCTGCGCGGCAGAGATGGGATACGAATTGTCGGCCGACGAGGCCAAGAAGCCCTATGTGGAAGTTAGCGGACGCAAAGGCCTGGGCGTAAAGGCGGACGATTTGATTGACCGGCTGGAAGCCGCGGCGCTCGCGGAGGTGAAGCAGCGTCACGTGGACATGAGCGCGGAGGAGCATGAGCAAACCGCGCATGCGATCGCCGTGGGAGCGCTGCGTTTTTTTCTGCTGAAGTTTACGCGCATTGCGATTATCGCTTTTGACTTCAAGGATGCGCTAAGTTTTGAAGGCGAGACAGGACCGTATTGCCAGTACGCCGTCGTGCGGATTCGCGGAATTAGACGGAAGGGCGTGGAGGCAGGCGCGACAAGCGTAGAGGTAACGCAAGAATCCGCCGGCCGACTCCTTTCCGGAGCGGAGGGAAACGGGTTGTGGGAACTGTTGGTTGCAGCGGGATCCCTCGATCACGCGGTGGAAGCGGCAATTGGGACGCAGGAGCCGGCCTTTGTGGCGAAATATGGGTTTCAATTAGCGCAAGCGTTCAACAATTTCTATCACAAGCACCACATTTTGTCGGAAGCGGATGAGCAGAAGCGCGCGTTTCTCTTGCGGCTGACGGAGCTGGTGGAAGCGCAATTGGTGCGCGCTCTATCCCTCCTCGGAATCGGATCACCTGAGAAGATGTAACACGAGAGAGTCGCTGGCACATGGTTTCGCGCAAAGAGGAAGCTGAAATCGGAGATTCCCGTAAAATGGGGACCGCTGGTCCTGAGATTGCGAGTGCGGCTCTTCTCCCCCAAAAGAAGCGGCTGCTGATATTGATGCTCCTGGCAGTTCTGCTGATTCTTCCCGGCCTCAAAAGGACAGGGCTCGCGGGATATGACGATGCCTTTCATGCCCACGAGGGGAGGGAGATGGCCACGAGCGGAGACTGGAGCAATATTCGGTTCAACGGGAAGATCACATTTGATTACTGGCCGATGTTTTGCTGGATGGAAGCCACGTCCTTCAAAGTTCTGGGAATTAATGATTTCGCGGCAAAGTTTCCTGCGGCTTTGCTGGGACTCGGCACGATTGTGCTTCTCTACTTCCTGACCCTGGAGCTGACGGGGCACGCATGGCTTGCTCTCCTGGCCATGATGGTGCTCATGTCCACGCAGTTTTTCCTCAAGCTTGCCACGCACGCTATGACCGATGTGCCCTTCACGTTTTTCTTTAGCCTGGCGATTTTCCTTTACCTGAAGGGCTTGAAGAAACCACCGTATCTGGCTTTGCTGGGTGTGCCGATCGGTCTCGGAATGCTTACGCGCTCGCTGATTGGGCTGCTCCCGCTTTGCGTCATCGTGTTGCATTTGCTTGTCGGCAAACGCTACAAACTGCTGTTCTCCCCGTGGCTGGCCCTGGGCGTGCTCCTGGCACTCTCATTTCCCTCGGCGTGGCTCGGCGTTCAAGTGCGCCAGCACGGCGTGACCGCGTTGACCTCCCATTTCGGATTTGTCCAAGGCAAGCTCCGCGCGAGCGAAGCAGCCAGCCAATGGCCCAGCTTGCTGAACTATCCGATAGCCCTACTCAAATACTACTGGCCATGGTTGCCCTTCCTTTTGGCCGGATTAGTGCACGCAATGCGCGCCGCGATGTCGCGCAGAGACACGGTCAGTACCTTGTTGATCGTCTGGGTGCTGGCGGTCCTCGTGCCTTTCAGTTTCGCCCAGACGAGGTACCCGCGCTATATTTTGTCGGCGTTTCCCGCCTTTTCCATTCTGTCCGCCATGGCACTGAATCTTTGGCTACCCGAGGGGCGACGTGACCAGTTTTTCAAAGGCGCATGCCTCGCCGGGTGCCTGGCTGTTTTTCTTACCATTGTATTTCCCGCCAAGCAGCGTGCCACGGATATTCTAGGTTTGGCACCGGTGGCCGACGCAAATAGCCGGCCAGAAGAGCGCATCTTCTTTTACACTTACGAAGATAAGCGAGACGATTTCGAGTGGCAGTACCTGTGGTATGGACATCGCTACGCGGAACTGCCCCCCACATTGAAAGCACTGGCCCTGCGTCTGACGCAGGAAAAGCGCGCAACGGGTATCATCGACAACGTCTCTTATCAGCAACTGCTGGGGCAGCTCCCCCCCGAAATCAGTCAAGAGATGAGAATCCTCGCGCGATCGGAAAAGCTCGTGTGCTTCCAGCTCTACTGAGGCATCCGTCGCCGCGTGCAGGTATAACCGCAGCGCTTTTTTTTGGCGTGGCGTCTAGTGTCAACTAGAACCGCGGAATATCTAGTGGGGCCAACCAAGAAATCAGTAGGACATGACGAGATGGATGAGAGTACGCAAGGCAACGCCGGTCGGGCCTTTGGCGAGCCAGGGCTTGGCGTCGTCGTTCCAGGCGGTGCCGGCGATGTCCAAGTGGATCCAGGGTGAGTCGCCAGCGAATTCTCGGATAAACCACGCTCCTGTGATGGAGCCGCCGCCTTTGCCGCTGCCGATATTTTGAATATCCGCGAAGCTGCCTTTGATGAATTCGCGATACTCTTCGTCCATGGGAAGCTGCCACATTTTTTCGCCAACAGCCTTGGCGCTGGCGAGAAGCTTGTCGGTCCAAGCCTGGTCCGAGCCGAAGACACCGACGTTGACGTTGGCGAGGGCGACGACGATCGCGCCGGTGAGCGTTGCAGCATCGACGAGATGCGTGGCGCCGAGCTGCTTGGCGTAGTGCACGCCGTCAGCAAGAATCAGGCGGCCCTCGGCGTCGGTGTTGAGGACTTCGATGGTCTTGCCGGACATGGCGGTTTGAATGTCCCCGGGCTTCTGTGCTTTTCCGCCGGGCATATTTTCCGTGGAAGGCACGACGCAGATTACTTTCACGTTGGGCTTCAGAGCGGCGAGCGCGCGCATGACACCGAGCATGGTAGCGCCGCCGGCCATGTCGTATTTCATTTTTTCCATGCCTTCGGCGGGCTTAATGGAGATGCCGCCGGTATCGAAGGTCACAGCCTTGCCAATGAGGCCGATGACCGGGGCGCCAGGCTTTAGATTTGCGGGCGTATAGGTGACGACAATCATGCGTGGCGGCTCGGGCCCGCCCTGGGCGACGCTCAGGAGTGCGCCCATCTTGAGATCGGCGATTTTCTTTTCGTCGAGGATTTCGACGGGAAGGCCGGCCTCCTTGGCCATGGCCTCGGCTTTGTCGGCGAGGATGCGCGGCGTCAGTTTGTTGGAAGGCTCGTTGACCAGGTCGCGCGTGAAATTCTGAGCCTCGGCGATGATGCGACCTTTCGAAAGGCCCTTTTCTCCCGCAGCGCGTTCGGCGTCGGAGTAGCCAGCGAGCACAAGCGTCTCGACGTTTTTGTCGTTCTTCTTGTCGGTTTTATATTTGTCCGTTTCGAAATTGGCGGCGATAGCGCCTTCGACGATGGCTTGAGCCGTCTCTTCCGTTGTGTCGCTTTCACGGACCAGAAACGCAAGACTCTTTAGCGAGCGGGCTTTGAGATGGCGCAGCGCCGCACCGGCAATTTTGTGCAGGGTGGCGCCATTGAATTGTTCGCGCTTCCCTGCTCCGACAAGGAGCAAGCGCGCGGCCTTCAGCCCCGCAGGCGCGTGAACTAGCGTGAACTCCAGCGTCTTGCCGGTCAACTCCCCGCTTTCTGCGAGCTTGCGAAGCAAACCTGCTGCGGCTTGGTCTATTTCCGCGATGCGGCCTTGAACGGGGTCCGTCTCTTCAAACACATAGGAAACCAGAGCATCGGTTTCGATGGCCGCGAACGGCTGGGTTACGAGCGTGATCTGCATGATGCTTTATCGCCTCCGATTGCGATACATGGATTGTTCGACTTCCCTGCGAGCTTCCTTGGTGCGTTCATCCTGCCGGCGGTCCCAGGACTTCTTGCCTTGCGCCAAAGCGATTTCGACCTTGGCAATGCCTTTACGAAAGTAAATCTTCAAGGGGATGACGGTCAAACCCTTGGACTCCGTGCGGCCAGAAAGCTTATGAATTTCGTTCTTGTGGAGCAGCAGCTTGCGAGAGCCAAGAGGCTCATGGTTCCAGGGCCCCCCAGCTAAGTACTGTGCAATGTGTGCGTTAACGAGCCACGCACCATTGGGTCTGAAATCCACGTAGGCGTCGCGAATATTGGCTTTGCCCTCGCGGAGAGCTTTCACCTCCGTGCCATGAAGCACCAGCCCGGCCTCATGTCTTTCAAGAATATGGTAGTTATACGAAGCGGAGCGGTTCTGCGCGACGATCTGCTCGCCGGACTTCTCGGACTTCTCTGGCTTTTTGGCAGGCTTGGCCACAATCACCTATCATAACTCCAGTGTTAAAACTTAACTACGCCGTATTACTTGATGCACGACGGCCAACCTTAGCATCCTTGCCGGGCCTCTAAACCGGATGATAGACTGCAAGGGCTTCGTGTCGAGGCCTCGGAGAGTGCATGCGCCGTTGGGGATACCTTTGTCTAAGTGTCGGACTCGGACTGCTCACTGCGGGCTGCCCGAAAGGTAACACGGAGTTTAACCAAGGGGCCAAGGCCGAAACCATCCAAGATTACGATGCCGCGCTCACTTATTACCAGAAAGCTGCCAAGGCCGATCCTTACAACGCCAATTACAAGATCAAATTAAACCAGGTTCGATTCGAAGCGGGCGAGCTGCACGTCAAGCAAGGCTTGGCGCTGCGAAAGAAGGGCGATCTTCCGGGCGCGGCCGCAGAATTCCAGAGAGCGCAGACGATTGATCCGGCGAGTTCCATCGCTGACCAAGAGCTGCGGAAAACGGTGGATATGATCGCGGAGAAAAACCGCGAGGCTGACGTAGCTGCCGAACCTCACTCCGATCCGGGCCAGCCAACACTGGCTGCCATGCCTCCGGAGATCAAGCCGCTTTCGCTCGCGCCCATAAATTACAAGGCGTCAAACGACGCGAAGATTATTTTCGACACTATCGGAAAATTGGCGGGTCTGACGGTGATTTACGACCCGGACTTCCCTGCCCGTCGAATCACTGCGGATTTGAACAATGTGACGCTGGAGCAGGCGCTCGATATCGTCTCGCTGCAAAGCAAAGCGTTCTGGAAGCCGGTCACAGAAAACATCATCTTCGTGATTCCCGACCAGCCGCAAAAACGCCGGGACTACGAAGAGCAAGTGATCAAGACTTTTTATCTTTCGAACACCGTGCAGCCGCAGGATTTGACGGAAATCGTTACGGGGCTGCGGCAATTGCTGGACCTCAAACGCATTCAGCAGGTCAACTCGCAGAACGCCATCATCGTGCGGGACACGCCAGACAAGCTGAGGCTCGCACAAAAGATGATTGAAGATATCGATAAAGCCAAGCCTGAAGTTGTGGTGCAGGTGGAAGTGCTGCAGGCACGGACGGATCGCTTGCGCGATCTCGGGGTTTTGCCGGGACAACAAGCTTCTGTGGCCTTCACGCCAAATGGTACAACCAGTACGTCGACACCAGGCACGACCGGAGGCACCCCCACGACCACCACAGGCCTCGGGCTAGACCGGCTAAAGCATCTCTCGACCAAGGACTATAGCGTCACATTGCCGGGCGCGACGGCGAATGCCGTCTTGACCGACACATACACTAAGATTATTCAGAACCCGGAAATCCGCTCGGTTGACGGGCAACCGGCGAAACTGCGCGTCGGCGATCGCATCCCCATCGCCACGGGCAGTTTTTCGTCCGGCCTTGGACTCACCGGAGGAACCACAGGCGGAATAAGTCCGCTCGTCAATACGCAGTTCACCTACCAGGATGTCGGCGTAAACGTGGACATGACGCCTCGCATACACCCCAATCGAGAAGTCAGTTTGAAAATAAAAGTTGAGGTATCCTCGGTAACCGGCGTATCGACGATCGGCGGTATTCAACAGCCGATTATCAGCGCGCGCTCCTTTGATGGTGACATTCGCCTGAAGGAAGGCGAGGTTAATATTATTAGTGGACTGTTCGAGCGCACGGACACCAAGACACTGAATGGCTGGCCAGGCTTGGCGAAGATTCCCTTCTTGCGGTATCTCTTTTCGGAAGACAAGACGGATCATCAAGATAACGAAGTTCTAATCGTGCTGATTCCGCGCATTGTTCGCCTGCCTGACTGGACGAAAGCGAATCTCCGGCCGCTGTATTCGGGTTCCGAGACAAACGTTCAGGTGAAGCGCGACAGCGATGTTCGAGCCCCGGCGATCCCGCCTCAGGCAACTGTGCCGCAACCGCAACCGAACCAGAATGTCGCACCCGTAACTCCGCCACCATCTGCGCAGGGTGCTGCGCCTGCTCCTAATGCGGCTGCGGGGACGCAAACAGCCAACCTCCGATTCGAACCGCGGACGCTGTCGTTAAAACCGGGGCAAAGCGCAACGATTGGCGTCGTGGTGGAAAATGTAAACGATCTTTACTCCATCCCGCTCTTGTTGCAATACAACCCCGCCGTGATCAGCGTGGAAGAAGTACAGCACGGCGGGTTTCTCTCCGGAGGCACGCAGGAAATCGCCATCGTGCAGCGCGTGGACAAGGAGCATGGCCAGGCCATCATCTCCGCGACGCGCATGCCGAACACTCCGGGCGTTAGCGGCAGTGGCACATTGATCGGTATTGTGGTGAAGGCGCTGGCGCCGGGTTCTTCCAACTTGTCGATTGTGCAAGTGAATGCAAAGGATTCGCAGCAGAAGCTGATCCCGCTGGTAACCAGCGAGGCCACGCTGCAGGTCCAGCCGTAACGACGGCAACATACGGATATTGCTCATGATTCGATCCAACGAGCAAGCTCACGGACAGCGGGACAGGCAAATTCACAACCGAACATCTGCGCGGCGATATTCTTCGGAAGCGGGCATGACGCTGCTCGAATTGATTATCGCCTGCTCGATTCTGCTCATTCTCTCTTCCGCTGCGCTACCCATCGCGAAGTACACCATCATTCGACAGCGAGAAGCGGAGCTCCGCCATAACCTGCGCGAGATCAAGGATGCAATCGACCGCTACAAGGACGCAGCCGAGCAGCACTTGATTCGCACAGAACTGGGAAGTGAGAATTATCCACCGGATCTGGAAACGCTGGTGAAGGGCGTGCAGCTGGGCACAAGCAGCGACCGGAAGATTCGATTCCTGCGAAAGATTCCCGTGGACCCCATGACCGGACGCGCGGAATGGGGCCTGAGAGCTGTGCAGGACGATCCCGATTCGACGAGCTGGGGCGGGAAAAACGTGTTCGACGTATACTCGAAGTCGACCGGGACGGCGCTCGATGGGACAAAATATTCGGATTGGTAGTTCGAACGAGGATTCGGATTGAAAAACAGATTGGAATCTCGGATGGTGAGGACTTCAATGCGCAAGTGGCGTTCCTCTGGGCCCGTTACTGGATTTACGCTCATCGAGCTGATAATCGTAATTGCTATCATTCTGATTCTCGTTGGTATGGCTGCACCGCGGTATGATCGGCTCGTCCAACATAGCAAAGAGGCGGTCCTGAAACATAACCTCGGAACGATTCGCGACGTAATTGACCAATACACTTTGGACAAGCAGGCGGCGCCACAATCGGTTGAGGAGTTGGCCCAGGCTGGATATCTGCGCGAAGTTCCGGCGGATCCAATTGTCCGAACGCGAGATTGGGACCCTCAGTTCGACAGCATGGTTCTGACTCCGGAACAAACTTACACAGGGCTCGTCAATATCCATTCGAAGTCAACTGGTACGGCACTTGACGGTACGAAGTACTCGGACTGGTAGTTCGAACGAGGATTCGGATTGAAGAAAAGATTGCAATGTCGGATGAAGGAAGGCTCAACGCGAAAGCACCCACTTGGCGCGATCGAAGCTGGCTTTACGCTCATCGAGGTGATGATCGTGATGATGATTATCGCGATTCTGGTCGGGGTTGCGGCGCTGAAATATGATCGCGTCGTCAAGACCTCGAAGGAAGCGGTGTTGAAAACCGACCTGCGGACCCTGCGGGACGCCATCGACAATTACACGCTGGACAAACAGGCCGCGCCGCAATCCGTCGAGGATTTACAGCAAGCCGGCTATTTGCGCGAAGTGCCGATGGATCCCATAACGCACGCGAAGGATTGGGTGCCGCAGTTCGATAGCGTGGTGCTTAGCCCCGAGCAAACTAGCACCGGGATGACGAATGTTCATTCGAATTCAAACCAAGCCTCGACCGAAGGAACACCTTATAACGAGTGGTAGCCGATCCCTTCCCACATTTTGAAAAAGGATAGTTCCTGCCGATTCGTTTCGCGATTTGACCTCGTTTGACGGAATCGCGCGCGTCCGCTATAGTGACTGTGCGGGGTGGAGCAGCCTGGTAGCTCGTCGGGCTCATAACCCGAAGGTCGTCAGTTCAAATCTGACCCCCGCAACCAATTTCTCCTGTCGCAAGTAGATTTAACTCCTTGCACTTAGAACGGCGGCTGCTCCAGCCGCCGTTTTCGTTTCTTCGGTACAACTCGGTACATTCGGTACAACAACTAAAGGAATCTCGAAGCCGATTCCCATCTTCTCGCTCATCTCCAAGCGATACGCTTCGTCCGCCACAGAGCCGTCGTACAGGTCGCTCATGTCCTGATTCCGGCTGTGCCCGAGCCAATACTTCAAAAGACCAGCCGGGCAATTCTGCGTGCGGAGATAACCGTCGCGATAGCGGCGGAAGGCGTGCTCTCCTGCCTTCTGCCCGGTGACTCCGGGCTTGTCGTCGCTGCCGAGCAGTACCGGATGCAGATACCGCTTGAGGATGTTCGTCGCACAAATAGCGTTGTGCTTCTTGTTTTCAAACACGAACCCGCTGGTGCGCTGGTCGATGTGACTGCGGAGTAGTTGTGCAGCCGTGGAGTGCAACTCGACGATGCGCTCCGCGTTGGCGGTCTTGAGCCGATCTTCCTGACGCCCCGCGTAGTTCTTCTCGATGATGCGAAGGCGGTAGCAATCGTCGAAGACGTTCTCGATGCGCAAGCCGAGCAGTTCGGAGATTCTCAGACCCGATGCCGCCAGCACTGCAAACAGCACCCGGTATTGACCTTCCGCACGCTCGACGATCTGACTCACCTGCTTGTCGGTGAACGCCGGACGATTCTGCTTCTTCGCATTCACTCGGGGCATGAGCAGAACATCGTTGTCCCATGCCACGGGGAACAGAGGCTTGCGGGTGGACTTGTCCTTGGCGCTGGCGACGACCATCTTCATTACGCCGAAGTAGTTCTTGATCGTCTTGGCTTCGTAGCCGTCCTTCACCAGCTTTGTGATGAAGTCCGCTACGGGCTGCTGATCTTGCACCAAGGCGCTGAGCGGGATGTCGCCGAGTTCTTCTTTCATGCGCTCGACAATTCCCTTCCACGTATCGAGAGTCGATTGAGCAGTGGGCAGACCGTTCTTGCCTTGACGGCGGGGATTGCTCATGAAGGCGTACCACGTGTCTGCTTGTTCACGAAACGTGATGCCTGTTACGGACAACACAACCCGTTCAAAGTGCTCGACCGTATCTGCTCCGCTCTGCTGCACGATTTCCTTGGCTCTCCTTTCTCTGGCTGATTTGCCCAGTGATCCCGGCCCACTCACGGGGCATATTCGTTCCCGCTTGTGAGACCGTTTGTGCTGACCCGGCACATCCTGCCAGTAACGCACGACGAACCAACGTCCTGACTTTTCTACATGTCCTGACTGGCCACTTCGGCGGCTCATGCTCTTTCCTGTCCGCTTACGTGGCGTTGCGGAGGAAACGTTAGTATCAGCGGCAGGAAATTGCAACGCGGCGGACAGGGGAAAAGCCAACGAAGACAACGATCCAGCCGTCACGGCTGGACGATTGGCCTCGATACGCTTTGCCTTCACGGGTTCCATCATGGAAAGACTGACAGATGCGAGAACCCAATTCAGTTTGGCAAAGGTGTACTACCCAATGGGGTAGGCATTCCCAAAAGGGAATACGCCTCGGATGACAGTCGAGAGGCGAGTGAAAACGTCCGCCCCTTGGGAATGAGAATTTTAGGGTAACTAATAAGAGTGGTTCGTCGTCTTGAAGCTGGCCCGTGGGGCACTGCTGTTCTAACGTCAGCACATGGGGCGTGCGGCGAAAAAGTCAAGAAAGAGAGTTAAAAACAAAGCTCACCGAGTAGCGCCTCGTATTGCAGCGAAGCCCAACACAAATCTAGCTGATTCCGATGAATCACTGCTAGAACTGCCGCCGGAGGACGATAAGGATCGCCGACGACGAGAGCGCCTGTTGATCGACAGGGTCTATAAAGCAAGAGACTTAGCGAAAAAGAGAAATCCCAATCTGGACACTGAGGCTTTCGTAAAAGAACTCACCGCTCAATTCAAAAGAAGTCTTGACCAATTAGAAAAAAAGCATCCCGAGACAGACCGCTTGCAACTTGCCCTCTACCTCACGACGCCTCTTGACGAACAACCCCTTTGGTTCAATCCGGGGAAAGGCGAGGCGATGAGTCAAACGGAGCGAGCGAAGGTCATTAATGAATTCATGATTCAGAAATGGAAGTCTGGACTGCGCCCATCATTCGTGACTAGAGGCAGCCTTTTCTACAGGGCACTCAAGCGGCAGACCCGGCTCACATTTAAGCAGTGGCAAGTCGGACACCTCACGGTTAGAGGTCGCGACATTAAAGAAATCGCGGCGGAGTTGAAAATCAGCGACCGCATGGTCAAAACACAGTTACAAGCAATCCGGCGCAAGGCAAACCTCACCCGCAATGCTGAGATTGTCCGCTGGTTCCTCGGCTACTAGATATTCCCCTTAGGGAACCTCTTCCCTAAAGTGCATCTTCACTTCTGCCAAATTTATTTCCCTCCTATTCCGCTCAACAATTATCTCGAAACATGAGAGCACTCGGGGCGACCCGAGACCCAACTGGTTAAAGCACTCTCCGCTCGTTCCCGAAAGGGACGCTGAAACGAAATCGCAGCACAGGAAAACCTGCGATGGAAACGGAAGCAAAAGCCGGTCAGCCCGGCTGGGCGCACGCAACAAACAGGCAAACACGGCGCAACCGTGAGCAGGCGCAAAACGCCGAAAGCCTGACAACCCATAAATTTCTAGTCCCAAATGAGACTGGACTGGCATGCCCATCAAGGAGCGTGGCGATCAGCCCGCGCAGATGTTCCGTGACACGCCAGCTTCCAGTCCCAAATGGGACTGGAAAATCAGGAAAACAAGATGAGCAAGAAAACTACAAACGATCCTGACAAGGAACTGGTCGAGTCGGGCAACTGGACTCGCATCCACGAACTCGTTAAGGAAATCAAGAAGCTGTACCACCGGGAACGTGACGCACGGGCAGGCAGGACTAACCTCCTGCTCGGGCAGAAGTTCCTCGAACTCCGCAAGCTGGTGACGGGCACTGACGAGCCTTTCAACCCCAAGTCGCCCCTCGGGCGCAAATGGGGAGGTTTCGTCAAAGAGCACCTCAAGGGCTGCGGGGTCAGCAAGTCGAACACCTACCGCTGTGCACAGGCATGGAAGGCGGCTTCCGCCATCGTGCCGGAAAAAGTTCTTCAGGAACTTGCTCAGCGGGAGGAAATGATCGGCGTAGGCATCGACGGCGACAAGCCGCTCGGGAAATACACGATGGCTGTCGAGACGGCGATGGAGACCGAGCCCGACTTCGAAAGCGAAGAAGGCGTCGAGGTATTCATCGAAACCGTGCTCGGCAATCCCGAGAAGGCAAAAAAATCAGACCTCATGCAATCGCTCTATTTCAGGGTGATCAAGGGTCTGGTAGCAATCGCAAAGTCGAAGCTCGGTGAGCCTGTGTTCGGCAAGAGGCGGGAACTGACCGCGGAAATGCTGTGCGAGCCGCTCTACACGCTGGTATCGACCGTCCAGTGCGGGATCGAGATGCAGGGCACTCATGAATACGAGGCTGCAAACGATCTGCCCGAGGGCTACGGCGATTGGCATGAAGTAACCAAGAAGACCGAAGTCACGGAAGTTCCGGAAGCCGAAGAAGCGCCGAAGCGCACGACCATGCGCAAGGCAAAGTCGAAGTCGAAAGCGAAGGCTCAGGAGTCCCCCGAGGACATCACCGAGACGACGCCGAATGGCTACTTTGCCCTCCGCAATCGCAAACCCAAGAACGCGACGCAAACGTCGCAGCCTTGGGAAATCTACCTCAACACCGGGGCGAAGCCAAAATTCTGTACTCGTGAAAAGAACGAGCAGGACGCGTTGGCACGCATCCGGGAACTCGACCGCTGGGCGAAAGTGGAAAAGCAGAACACCACAACAACAACCAACAACGAAGCGGCGGCGGGAACAGCCGCTATGTAACGGTGAGGGGCTGATGAGGGCGGCCCCTCGCTTTCTAACAAGGAGAAGAGATGGTACTGAGAATGAAGCGCAACGACGACATCAGTTGGTGTCACGACACTTGGAACGGCTGGATGGGCTGCACGAAATGTGGTCCGGAATGTCAGCACTGTTATATTCCAAAATTCACCCGCAAACAGCACCGCGACCCATGGAGGGACATCTATCTCACGAAGACTTGGGACAAGCCGCACAAATGGCAGAGGGAATTGCAGCACACCAATGAATACCTGCGGATGTTCACCAACAGCCTCAGTGACTTCTTCGACCGCCGAGCGGACAGGCGGGTAGTTCCTGAGGAACGGATGTACCTGAGAGGCAGCCTCCCGCCGCTCACTTGGCGTACTGCCGCTTGGGCGGTCATCAAGGACACACCGCACTGCATTTATTTAGTCCTCACGAAGCGCCCACACCGCATCACGCAATGTCTTCCACCCGACTGGGGCGAAGGCTATCCGAACGTGTGGCTCGGGACTTCGGTCGGATGCAACCAGACCCTTCGCCGCATCGACCATTTGCGCAGAGTTCCTGTGCACCCGGATGCCGTAAGGTTCCTGAGTTGCGAGCCGTTGCTTGATGACATCGCACCGAACATCAATCTCGACGATATCGGATGGGTAATTTGTGGGGGCGAATCCGGCGACGGAGAGGAGTATCTCTGGACGCCCGACATGAAGTGGACGCCAGCGGACTTTCCCGGCAGGCGCACCATGAAACTCGACTGGGCTTGGGCGCTCCGCACCAAAGCCAAGGAGCGTGGACTCCCGTTTTGGTTCAAGCAGATCACAGCGCCGAGGGCCGGGCAGGGCGAGGAAGTGTTCGGTCGAGTGATCCATGAAGTCCCGAATCCTCCCAACGGCGGCGCGTGGTGGAGCGAGCCCAAGGCGAAACCGAATCCACTCGTGGTACTTCAGGAGAAATAAAAAATTCAGGGCGGTCAGTCCCGTGTGCCATTGCGCACGGAAAACGCACGCAGGACGCTAGGAACGCCGCGCCGATTTGTTTCCAGAAAGGATGCAACAGATGAATGAACCGATGAACTTAGCGACCGATACTGCTCCTAGGAACGCACAATGGTATCCCAAAAAACGTCCGAGCTTCGCGTATCCGGGCGCAAAATACAATCTCGCCCCCAAGCTCTGCGCACTCATGCCCCGCGATTGCAATCGCTTCATCGATTTGTTTGCCGGGCGAGGGAATGTGACGTGGGCTGCGATGTGCGACCGCACATTGCACTTCGAGGAATTTTGGCTCAACGACCTTTTGACTTTTCCCTTTTTCGCCGCTCTGCTTGCGGCCGACAAGTTCGCCGTGCCCCGTCGTTCCCGCGAGCTTTTCAACGAAATGCGCTGGCGGGGAAAGCACGGATTTTCCGCATTGCAGCAGCCTTGGCTGCTTTCTCCTGAAACATGGATATACAACGTAAGGGAGACGCAGCGGAAAAAATTGGGCTGGGACCAGATTATTGTTCGCGGGACTCCGGCAGACGGAGCGGTTACCAACGCTTCGAGCATGGGCATCGCAGGAGTTCCCGTGAAAATCCCCGGTGCCGTGGACATAATCCGCTTGCTCTCCGAAGCGTATCTGTTGGAAAGCTACCTTTCTTTCTCGGGCGGAGGGTATACGAAGGCGTCCATGCGCGGAGCCGAAGGCAGAGGGGGGCCGAGCCGCGACGGCTATGGGCAAAGCCTGCTGGCCGCGCAAAAGCTGCTCCAGACCCGCAACGCCAAGATCACCGCGCTCGACTACCATGCAGTCCTCGACGCCTTGCGCCCCGGCGATTTCGTTTTTTGCGATCCGCCGTATGTCGGAGCCAATGTGCGCACTTACGGCTGGACGCTCCAACAGAACATAGAGTTCCGTGACATCCTGCTGAATGACAAGCTCGGGTGCAAGTGGATGTTGACGGAGTATCCCGACCCCATCTACGACCCACTGACAAAAAATTTCGGTAAGCCGAAAAAATTCCACGTGCGCAAGTCCCAGAGCATCTCCCACTACACCGGGGGCAAACGCCGCCCTGCCATCGAATGCGTATGGGGCAATTACTAAGTTCGGTACGGACGTACTCGACAAAGCACCGAGCTTAGTCCTCGTCAAAAATCCCGAATTCCTCACGCAGTTTCCGGGCGGCATGACATGCCTCACACTTGCAATATCCCGCGTGTATTTTCCCCAGTCCGGCTCGCAACTTGGCGAGATACCAATGAATCCTGCGGTCTTTGCTGCTCGAATTTCCTGTAATCACGACTACCTCCCGTATGTCCCTTCGGCCCCTGCCAGTTGATGCTGGCGGGGGCAGTTTTTTTGGCTTACTCAACCAAACCCTTGCTCTTCGCAATTCTGTAAAGCTGCATGTGATCCATGCGGATGCGCCGCGCCACGCCTGCCTCCCCTTGCTTGATTGCTGGACAGTCTCTATTTAGGGCTTCGCAGTGGTGGAATTTTTCGTTGGCGATCCGCCGAATTTTTCACGCCGAATGTCAGCGAGCGAGATTTCCGGACTTTCGGATTGATGAGAGTTGGGGTGCCGCCACACGGCATTCGGGGGAGGTTCTTTTGTCCACCTCCCCCACTGTTCTTCCAACGGACAAACGGCTTCAACGACCGTGACGGTAAAAACAGCGATAAGACCAAAGGACAAAAGCAATGACACAACGAAACGATAGGCGGCCGTGGAATCCATTCCCATTGGCATGCCTGACAGTAGAAGGGCTCAGCGCGTGTGCAAAGGCTGTGCTGATTTATTTGGGAGTTCGGAGCGATTACCGAGGCATGACCTGCGTGGGCCATCGCCGCATGTGCCAAGACCTAGTGCGCTCGAAGGACTTCGTAACCCGAGGTCTGGCGGAGCTTGAGGAACGGGGTTATGTGTCCAAGAGCCAGCGGAACCGCCACAAGCACCAAGCTGATTGGCGCACCTTGAGTGCGAGTCTGATCCTGAAGAGCAGGATTGGAAATCAGGACGAGACATCGGAGATCAGTCCTGTAGAGCAGGATCAGATTTCAAAGTCTAGTCCTGATTTTGGAAAGTCTAGTCCTGACCATCAGGGCAAAACCTCCCAGATAGACTCTAACCTCCCAGATTCAGTCTTTGAACCTGTAGAACCAATGAAGGAAGGAAGGAACGAAGGAACGCCTCCGCTCGCTACGCTCGCTACGGCTGATGTTGCGCCTGCCGGACAGGAAAAAGAAAAACCCCCTAAGTCTGGAGAGAGGGACGAGCATGGACAACTCCTGCCCACCTACAAGAACTTCCTTGCCTACCCTTGGGTGGACGCTAAGGACGGACAACGCTGCGGAACCGAGCACGACGTATGGGACGTGGCCTTCCTGTGGGAGAAGCTCACCAGAATCTTTGTCACCGGAACGGAAATACAGGAGGACGTTGCCTATCTGACATACACGCAGGGTTACCAAAACCTGCTGGAGTCCATGCCCCTCATCCTGAGGGATTGCCCCAAGACCGCGGGCATCGTTTGGAAGGACTTTCACTTCTTTGCCGAGAACTTCGAGCGCAGCCTCAGGAACGCTCAGGCATGGAAGCGGAAGATCGATGCCCAAGCTGGGGCCAAGGCTGCGGTGATTGGAAAACCCGTCGCCAAGATCGATCCCATGGTCGTTAACAAACCCTTGGCCGGAAGCCCCGGCGAGTTCACCACCACAATCATGCGCAAGCCCCGCACAAGGGAAGAACGCCGGGAACTCCTCTCATGGAGGAAAGACCCGAAGAAACGGTGGGACTATGTGGCCCCATTTCTTTCTCAGGATAACTGCCCCGAGTGTCACGGCTCGGGCAAACCCTGCCAGTGCATTGTGACGGAAGAAGTGCTTTACGACACGACATCGGTAGGAAAGGGCTTCGACATCGAGGAGGACTAGCACGGGCCGACCGACAACAAAAATCTCCTGACTTTCAAATATTAAGTAAAGCACGCAATCAAGGAGATTTCATGGCAAAGGCAATTTTGGCACCGACCACGGTGCACCAATACAGGAGCAGGCTCCGCCGCTACCTCCGGGCAGTCGAGCTTAGAACCGAGCCCCGGCTTTGGTTCGAACGTCGGGTATCAAGCCTGACGAAGAAGCTCGGCAAGGACGCCAAGGACATCTTGGAGGAATCCCGTGGATAACGAACTCCGAACCATCACTCCGCAGCAACTTAGCGACTGGACGATAGAGTGGATCACGCTGGTGCACGATCCATTGAACCCTCTCACTGAGCCTTCAAAAAATAAGTATTTGGCTGACCGCATCAACGAAAGGCGAAGGACATCTTGAATGACAACCCACACGACGAGTCAGTCTTGTTGTTTGCTTGTGAACAGTGGCAATGGCTGCGGTGCTGACCCGTTCAGCCCTTCAGGATGGGACGCACCAAACTCATTTTCGAAGAGAGGTCTGTATTAACGCTTCCAATTCAGCACGTTCGAAAGGCGTGGGGAGAGCCTCGAAGTCGTATCCTAGCGCCTTGAGGCTTTCCAGTGTTTCAGGCAAGACATCCTCAGCAATGAACACAACCCTACAGCGCGGCGAGACACTTTGAAGACCGATCCCGGTTGCGCTCCCGTCCAGTCCCGGCATGACCCAACCAATTAACGCAATATCTGGTTGAAACTCGGCCGCCCGTCGAATGGCATCTGCGCCGTTGTGTTCGACTGCTATTTCACAATTCATCTGACTTAAAAGCATGACGAGATAGCGGCACAGACTGGGTTCGTCTTCGCCGATTAGAACTTTAGTTGTTCCGCTCAAAATCGCACCACGCCGGACTTCAACAGGAAGAAAACCCCCGCATAGCCGAGCACGACGATGAGGAATTGCACGAGGTAGCTCGACCTGCGCCGGAAAACGAGATGGGATAGCAGGATGTACCACAGGCAGGCGCAGAACGGGCTCAGGGCGCAGAACGCCGTCCGCATGAGCCACTTCTCGTCGTCGCTACCCCATCCCCACGCAGCGAAGGCGAGAAGCGGCAAGAACAGGACAAAGAGGTTGAAAGCCAAGAAATTCAGCAGGGCACGGATCATGGGCCGAGCCTAGCGCGGGACGATAGAAAGGCCAATAGGACGGGAGCGTCGGAGCCTTGTCCTCGCCACGATTTGTGAAACGTTCGAAAAACCCTGCGGCCAGTGTCTTTGTAACCTGCTGATCTCAAAGAGCGAAAATTGCCGATCTGAGGCTTCGGAATACATCTGTTTGATGAAGGCATGCCCTGCTTCCATCGGTTTGACTAGAATGAACTACTCATGCCAGCGTCTAGTTTCTGGTGTCCGCAGCTTCTCACTGGCAGGGAAGGTTGGAATTCAGAAAGGGGCTAGAGGTATGGCACACGAACCCAAATACTGGAGAATCCGAATGGTTTTCGGGCCGGGAGGAAAGGATGTATCCAAACTTGCTTGGGAGAATGACATAGTCGGAATTTGGTACGGCGGTTGGAGTGTCCTTGAATTTGACGAGGCTCTAAGGCACAAGACCATTGCCCAACAAATAGCACACTTGTCCCAATCTCCTGCGCAAAGCAAACTTTTTGAAATAGGCCCGAGGGAATTCAACACGTGTTTGAGATTCTCTAAGATCGAGCCCACCGACTGGGTCTACGTCTATTTTGACGATGCTCTCCACTTTGCCCGAGTTCAAGGTGATCTGGAAACAAGTGACAGCGAGGTTTTCAATCTTAAGAACTCCTCGTTCCCTGATGCACCGCCCGAGCTTTTCAAATACCGCCGCATCACGGAAAAGAAATCATTCCGACTTGGGCAGCTTCCCCCATCCTTTCTGATCCTTCGGTCGGCAGGACGCAACAACGTCTACGAGCATAGCGATTCATATTGGCACCTCGTGAAGTTGCTGGCGGAGTGTCGGACAGAGGCGGAAGTCTGTGAACGATTCCGAAGTCTCTCTCTAGTCGATTGGTTGAGTTGGGCAAGCGACAAGACGTGGGAGGCAATTTGCGAAGCCTACCTGATTCTCGAAAGAGATTTCGTCCCTGTTGGACTCAAAGTTGGCGGCACACTCGCCGATCTCGACATCGTCGGATATTCAAAAGATGGAACGAGAATCCTAGCGCAATGCAAGAAGCATCCGGCTCCGTTACACATAGAGCCTAGTTTTGCTTCTCTCTGTGCGACTTTTTCAAATCCCAAAGAACTCTACTATTTTGCGTTTGGTGGAGTCGTTCAAGGGCCACCAGACATTCGAGTTATCGATGGCACGTTCATGCAATCGTGGATGGAGAAGTCCGCAAACGGGAAACTCTACAAGAATCTGCTTGGACTTGCTTAGAAGACAAACCTCCTCCGTGTTATAAGTTTCGAATGCCCAAAACAATCGAACAATGGTTATTGTTCAAGTACATCGGCGGTGAGTTCACCCCGCTGTCGAAGCCCCTCAAGAAAAAAGAGCAGGCGGAGAAGGCTCGACTGAAGTATCCAGAGCGCGAGCGCAAAACGATTGGGATCGGTATGATCCGAATCAAGGGTTAGTTCGGCGTTCCGGGTAACGAGTGACCCACCGAGGAATCTGCTGTGCGATGAAACTTTCTTTCGAGCAGGCTCTCATCAACGTCTGGCGGCGGGTTCTCGTCGAGAACGCCAAGGTGGTCGAGCTTGGGGCAGACCGTTTCCCCGTGAAGGGCACTCCCAAGCGCGGACTGAGGCAGGTGGATTTCGTGTTCGAAGGGAGCGAGATTCGAGGGCTGGAGCAGAACCCCCAGACCAAGTCCCGGTGGGCACAGATGGCACGGTCTGGGAAGAAAGTGATGCAGTTCCTCAGCGAGGGCCGCTACGTGGCGAACGTGGTTGATGGCAAGGTGAACTTCTACAGCAGGTGAACTGACACGAGTCGGTGAGGACTGCTCGCTGCGCCATTTTTCTACCGCAAAGGCATAATGCTCTTGTGTCTGCACCGTCCAATTCATTCCCGCAAGGAACTACACGCCGCATAATTCGGATTCAGGTTCTTACGCTCATCTGGATGAGCGTGGAGGCAGTCGTATCGTTGAGCGCAGCTTGGATGGCTCGCAGCCCTGCACTGCTCGGCTTCGGCGGCGACAGCACGGTCGAACTTCTCTCGGCGGCGGTCGTGCTCTGGCGCTTCTATTCGCCATCTCGCGGAGACCATGCGGAGCGGCAGGCGGCGAGAATCGCAGGCGGTTTGCTCTTTGCTCTTGCGGCATTCGTTGCCCTCGCTTCTGTTCTGGCGCTGCTAGGACACGTCGAGCCCCGACCCAGTTTCATCGGAATCGTGGTGCTCATCCTTGCGGCAGTGATCATGCCTTGGCTGGCAAAACAAAAGCGACGGCTCTCTGCGGTGACTGGCAGCGCGGCATTGAGAGCCGATGCTGCCGAATCCACTATCTGTGGGTATCTGGCGCTGATCGCCTTGGCGGGTCTAGCCGTGAATGCGATTGGGAGACTGAGTTGGGCAGACCCCGTTGCCGCTTTGGCCCTCTTGCCCTTGATCGTGCGTGAGGGATGGGAGGCAATGAAGGGCAAGCCGTGCTGCGATGCAGCCTGAACAGATGTACCACTAAGGCCGGACAGTTGAGGAGGACGCATACTTGCTTTACCTAGAACTGAATGGAATAATTCCGAAATGATTATTGGCGACCGTCTTCGCGCAATCCGAGAAGAAAAGAATCTCTCCCAAGGTGACATCGAAAAGCGAACGGGTCTGCTTCGCTGCTATATCTCCCGTGTGGAAAATGGTCACACCGTTCCCGCCATTGAAACGATGGAAAAGATGGCTAGAGCTTTGGAAATTCCCATGTATCAGCTTTTCTACGACGGTGACGAGCCGCCCAAGCTACCGAACCTGCCCAAGCGAAAGTCGTCGGATGACCTTGTGTGGGGCAGCACTGGAAAAGACGCACGGTATCTAAATAAGCTTCGGCGAGTGTTGAGCAAGACCGACGAGGAACACCGCAAACTCGTGATGTACATGGCACAGAAAATGGCCCGTCGCTAGTCACGATTTTTTCAGTCGAATCTCCCGGCCATGCCCGTTTTTTTTCGATCATTCCTCGCTGACAGTGATGAACGCCCACTCCGCAGGACCGCTGGCGTCCCACTTAAACCCAACCTTACCGCTCGGATGCCGATTCGGAGTTCCACGCTGTAAGCTCACCGCATCTATTCCAAAAAAGCGCGATTCGTTGTCATCTTCCCAAACGATGTATACATCGGCTTTGTCATCGAGCCGTGCCAGCTTTTCTCGCAGTTCCTTTACGGTCATTTAGCCCGTCCTGATTCATCCGTCTTTTCAATCCGAACGGTTGCCGCTGGATAGGCCATTAAGATTTCTCGCTTGAGCCGTTTTGCATCGGCCTCGTTTGTGAACTGCTCGGATACGACGCGAACATTAGGCACGCCGGGAGCAAACACGCGGTAATAGTCTTTTGGTTTGTCGTTCATTGCTGCCTCGCTATTGCAGCCGGATCGAGAATGCGGTAGTAACGGCGATGCCCACCTCGTGAAGTGTCGCCATCTTTGGCTAAAACGCCCAACCGCTCAAGCTCGCCAAGTCTCGATTGATGAAATGTTCCGCCATACCGAGCTTTGTAGCGCCGGGCCACCCATGAAAAACAGACTATTGGTTGCGGCACATGCTGCGTGCTGCCGTAGTCGAGACAAGCCGCGAGTATTCGCTGCAACTCAGGGTCATTCAATGTTTCGTTGCTCATGTTGTCGAACCTCTTGACCAAGGATTATAGCCCCACGTTGCAACCGCGCATAGGCACACTCCCCCAATCAGGATAAAATAACGTATGCACTGGTTTGCTGCGCCACAGGAGTTTCAGAATGAGACCCGCTACAACAAAGGATGAGGTTCTGGACGCGATTCTGCTGGGGCTTGCCGACGAGTTTGAAGCCGGGAATCCGCACGGTAGAACCTACGAGCCGTCGAGTCCCGAAGAATTTGAGCCGTTGCGAGAGTGCCTTGCCGAGATGATTTCTGAAGGTTGGCTCGCACAGAGACGCCCGTTCAAAATCTACAACCTGACCCCGCTGGGCTATCGCAATCTCAAACCCCGGATTCAAGCTCTGCGTGCATTGGGCTAATCTTGAATGTCAATCTGTATATTGATTGACAGGCGCTCGAAAAGTGGAGCTACAATTCCTTAACACTCGGTCGGGTAAGAACAGGAACGTCCATGAGCACTTTGGAATTAGAACTTCTTAACGCGGGTCAAAAGGAACCTAAACTCACTCCGTTCGACTACGCCACAAAACTTTTCTTGCCGGGGCTTTCTGTCATAGCCGTAATCCTTACGCGAAACATCCAACCTCGACTGTCTTGGGGATTACTCGCTCTCGCGTTCGTGTCACTGATTGTAGGGTTCCATCAGCCAGTGGTAGCCGTTTTCCGAAATTGGGCCGGACGCCGCGAGGATCGGCGTGTAGCTCGCAACGCTTTCCCGCAGTTGCGGAAATTCGTGCATCGCTTTGAAGAATTCATCGGTAACCAAAGCAGTACGCTCCATTACATTGCTCAAGGGGACGTTTGCGACGGTAATGGGCTGCGCTACAACGCACTCGGGCTACCTGAACTATCTGTGTGGCACGCTTTCTGGTCAGATTTGGCAGGCCGTTTGGATCGTATGGACATGAAACGTGTAAACATTTCGCAGCTTCGATACGAGCTTACGGCGTTCTTCGACATCGTTGGTACATACAACAATTCGTGTGTTTCTCTTCTGTTTGACCGCCTGCCGCAAAGCGAGCGCAATGCGCTAACCCCCAAGGCAAAGAGTAGCCTCAACTCCTTTCAGCAACGCTTCACGCATTTCCTTGAGGAGTACAAGAACTTCGCAAAAGATTTGTCTGAATCACGACCCGCTTTGGTGAACGTACATTACATCTTTTCGATCCCAAAACCCATCAGTTAGAGAAACCCTAACCGCTTGATGCCTTGACTTGACCCGTAATTCAAAATTAAATGGGCGCATGCCCACGGCGCACTCCCTCGAATCGTTCCACGCAGAGTTGACCCGTCTCACATCCTCTTTCCGAAAGAATCTCTCGCACCTGAAGAGTGAAGCCTACGATGAATCGGCTCTGCGCAACGATTTTCTCAACCCCTTTTGGCGTGCGCTCGGCTGGGATGTGGAAAACATCCAAGGTGTCACTCAACCTCTCAGAGAAGTTCAGATTGAAAGCAGAGTAGACATCGCAGGGCGGAAGAAACGTGCAGATTATCTCTTCCGTACTGATGGCATTGACCGCTTCGTTTGCGAAGCCAAGAAGCCTAAAGAAGAACTCTCTGATAAGGATGCTTACCAAGCGCAGCGTTACGCCTTCAACCTGAAGCTGCTGATCTCCGCTCTGACCAACTTTGAATCAATAAAACTCTTCGTTGTGGGTGGGAAGCCTGACCAAGCTGCTCCGTGGGATGTCTGCAAGCAATGGCACTTTTTGGAATTTGAAGCCAAGGCACAAGAACTCTGGGACTTGTTTTCTCGGGACAACGTTGCCTCCGGATCCTTGGACAAGTTTGTTGCCAGTCTGCCCAAGAGAACAATCAAAGGAAAGGCACGGCAAGGCTGGCACGTCGTTCCCGACCGTGTGCGCACAGTTGATGCCGACTTTCTAGCCTACATAGAGGAAGAGCGGGAAGAGCTTGCAAAAGATTTAGTGCGAGAAAACGTAGGCACAGAGTGGAGCGACGATTTCCTCAATGAGTGCATCCAGCGCATTCTGGACAGAATTCTGTTTGTGCGCATTTGCGAAGACCGTGACATTGACACCGGGAGGACTCTTGAGAGCCTGCTGAAGGAATGGCAAGACATCTCAGCGATTAAACAGCCTTTTTACTCTCGCTTGGTGAAACATTTTAGATCGCTGGACGAGAGCTTCAACGGGGCGCTCTTCCGTGCGCACGAGTCCGAGAGACTTAAAGTCTCTGACGAATATCTGGCAAACCTAATCACTGAACTCTCCAAGGAAGATTCTCCTTATTTGTTCAGCACCTTGCCAGTCGAAATCTTGGGTTCGGTCTACGAAAGGTTCATCGGCAAGGTCGTTCGTCTGACAAAGAGCAACAAAGTCAAAGCAGAATTGAAACCGGAATTGCGGAAGGCTGAGGGTGTGTATTACACGCCCCGGTTCGTAGTGAATTTCATAGTCAACCGAACTGTTGGCCGCTTGATTCAAGGAAAGAGTCCGAAAGAAGTCTCCAAGCTGAGGTTCATTGATCCGTCGTGCGGCTCAGGGAGTTTTCTGCTGAGAGTGTTTGAACTTTTGTGTGAGCACCACTTGAGATGGCTATTACAAAATCCCGACCAACAAAAACCAGATGTTTGTTACAAAGATGACCAGAACTCCCTTCAACTGACGACACATCTGAAGAGACAGATCATGCTCAACAACGTCTTCGGAGTGGACTTAGACCATCAGGCAGTTGAAGTAACGATGCTCTCTCTCTACCTGAAAATCTTGGAGGGTGAAACCCGCACGACGTTGGGCAAGCAACACACGCTTTTCCCCAAAGAGACTTTCCTGCCCGATCTGAGCAGCAACATTAAATGCGGCAATTCTTTAATCGGGTCAGACTTCTATGCGGATGAACAGTTGTCTCTGCTTGAACCGACCACCAACTCACACGTAAACGTCTTTGATTGGTCTTCGGAGTTTCCAGCACTGGCTTCCGGTGGTTTTGATGCCGTCGTGGGGAACCCGCCATACGTCCGCATTCAGACGCTAAAGGATATTCGCCCAGCCGAAGCCGACTATTTCAAGCATCACTACCTGACTGCTGCCAAGGGCAACTACGACATTTACATCGTCTTCGTCGAAAAAGGCTTTTCACTCCTCAACAAGCGGGGTCTGATGGGCTACATTCTCCCGAGTAAGTTCTTGGCCACTGACTACGGTGAACCGCTCCGCAAGCTTCTTTCTGAAAAGCGTGCTGTTTCTGAGTTGGTTGACTTTCGGCATGAGCAAGTTTTCGATGGCCCCACCACCTACACTTGCCTTCTGTTCCTGTCGGGTAAACCAAATGAGGAAACTCTGTATTCGATTGCTTCACCGCCGTCGTCAATCGCAACAGGCGAACCGGAACAGCATGTCATACCAATGAGGGAACTTTCTGCCGCCTCGTGGGAGTTCGGCAGCCGCGAAGTCGCTGCCATCCGCAACAAACTTAATCAGAACTCGGTGCCGCTGCTGGAACTCCCAACTCTTATCTCGCGAGGCTCGTCCACTGGTGACGATGATGTTTTCATGCTGGTTCGCAAAGGTCGAAGCCTTCAGACGCGGGAAGGGACGCCAGTTGAAATCGAGGAAGGCATTCTTCGTACCCCGATCTATGCAACAGACTTCGGACGGTACAGCTTTAACCCAGAGGGAGAAGAGCGAATCATTTTCCCCTACAGCGTTACACAAGACGGGTACTCGCTCCTCGGAGAGAGTGTGCTGCGCACAAAATATCCAAAAGCCTATGAATTCCTTTCAAGCCGCAAAAAAGAATTGAAGCGCCGAAAGCAGTTCTCAGAGTGGTATTCCTTCAGTGCGCCTCGCAATCTTGATGCACACGACCAAGCAGACCTCCTCGTCCCTTTGCTGGCTGACAAGGGGCTTTTCTGCAAAATACCCAAGCAGCGGGACAACTATTGCCTGATGGCCAGCGGGGGCTTCAGTATTTCGATCCCCAAGGAATCCGGGTACGCACCGGAATACGTTTTGGGGCTCCTGAACTCGAAGCTGCTGTTTTGGGTTCTCGGGAAAATCAGTAACATCTTCAGGGGCGGGTGGATTACATGCACCAAGCAGTACGTGGGAAGGCTACCGATTCACCGAGTGTCCCTCACTGATCCTGATGAAAAGAAGCGCCACGACTCTGTTGTGCGTGCGGTTGGGCAGATGCTTGCGCTGTGCGAGGCGCTTCCGAAAGCTAAGACGAGTCGGCAGCGAACGACCCTGCTGCGCAGAGTGGCAGCGACAGAGGCTTACATCGACCGACTCGTATTTGAACTATACGGGTTGACTGAGCAAGAGATTTCTCTGGTCGAAAACGCTCAACCCCGAGAGGGCGAGGCTGCGGCCGCCCCCAGTCTCGAACAGGCATCCTTAGAACTAGAGGAGACAAGCTAATCTCCTCGCTGTGAATCCGCATCAAGCGGACAGCAACAGGAAACCATTTGCTCACGGGAGGCGGCTCAGATGAAGAGGCTTGTCATTGTTTTCGCAGGAGTTTTTGCTCTCGGCTTTTTCTATTTCTTCACGAAGGAGAGGGCTACAGGGCCGGAACCGAGGGCTCCTATTCAAGAACGCTACAACGGTGGCGACTTCACGATGACCCTGCCCACTGGGAGCACGCCAGTTAAGGTGCAGAACAGCACGAAGGCGGTAGGTGAGCAGCAGATGGTTCAGAATGCTTATTCGTTCTCAAATTCAACTGTTTCTTACAGGGTTCAGTTTAACGATTATTCCAGCCGTACGGAAGGCACACCTGAGGAAGCCTCCAGAGAAACGGCCTCTCAAGTGTTCAATCCGGGTTATTCAGCAAGCTTCTCGAACTCTCATTTGGGATCGCTATCTGCTGCCGCAACTGAAGCCGAAGGAACTACCGTCCATGGAAAAATGGCTTTCATGAAGATGCGCATTGCGTTTTCCGACGATCACAAGCGCATGTGGCTTGCCGTTGTCACTGCGCCAGACCGACAGTCTTTTCTTGCGGCGCAGGCGGATGAGTTCATGGATAGCATTCAGATCAACGCTCGATGATGCATGTGGAAGAAAGCGAAGAGTCTGGAGGCGTGATGGACTACCAAGAAGGTCTGACATTACGTATCAGAGTGGCACTCGGCTTCATTGGTATTTTGATGTTTCTGTTCGGATTAGCTGCATTGGTCGTCGCCTTAACCAACAGGAATGACGAGCACTTCGTCGGGACGCTGATAGGCGGAATTGTCCTAACTCCGATTGGCTTCTTACTCGGGAGGTGGGGGAGTAGGTTCAAGACGAAAGCACAAGCGGGGTTCTACGATGAGGATGAACAACAGTGAGGGAAACTCACCACCAGTGTTAGCCGTAACCTCACGAAAAGCGCCTCTACGACATCTTTGACCTCAGCCATTCGAATACGGCCCAAGTTGCTGCAAGGTCTTCCTTGTTGTAGGCGATAATTTTGTCCATCAATTCCTCTCGCTTCCCCTCGTCGGTGGTTTCGGTTGCTTCGATGAAGGTTGCCATTGCCCAAGCGCCGCCGTACTCGGCTTCCTTGCGCTCGAACCCAACATAGTCCTCGACGACCTTGAGACTGAAACTCGGTAAGGGCAACACGAGCGAGTCTCTCGTTACCGTCAAGAGGTCGAGCAGGTTGCCGTCCACACGCCCAGCGATGCCTTCGGGATCACCAAAACGTTCAACGTACCGACGCAAATAGGTCTGCTCGTAGGGTGCCCAATGAACGAACGGGATGTCACCGTAAGTTTCGAAAATCTGTTTCGCAGTCGCTAAGAAACCGAGCCAGCATTCCTTGTCGCCATCTGCACCAAAACCCGACAACGCAAACTTGAACTCGCTTGGTTTTTCGCCGAAGACTTGTGCCCCCCAAAGATAAATTCTGTCGAGTTCATCCAAATGAGGGGGCATTCCCTCCAGATCGAACATCGCATAATTCTTGTGCTGCGGCATGGCGGGAGTGGCGAGGACTGTTCCCTGTTTTCTTTCCATTGCGTCAGCGAATCGTAGAATTCGTTCGGCTGTCTTTCCAACACGCTGCTCCCGGCAACCATAGGGGCGCTTGAGTTCGCTCAAACTGGCGGCATCGAACTTCGCTAGTAAATCCGTTCGAGAACAAATCTCCTGACCATGCAGAGTTCGGGCAAGACTCTGATCCACACCGTACACGAGTGCAACGTCAGAATCTTTCTCTGCTTTCGACCAGCAGCGGTCGGTGAATCCACACCCAATACACTTCGACCAACCGACAGGCTCATACGGCTCTGCGGTCAATTGCTTGAGGGCTAGGAGGCGCTCCAACTCTTGTAAAGCGGACTTGCCGCCGTCGTAATGGACAGCCACGATCTCGCCTGTGCCGCTGTGAACTTGTAATCCTTCGGGAGCAACGCCGCAACTCTTCTCGAACAGCCAGCCGTAAAGCTGGACTTGAAGCAGAATTTCGGGGTGGTTTTCCTCGTCAATGCGACGTGACATTTTGGAGTCTCGAATCAAATACCCGTCCCCGTCGAGGATGAGGAAATCGGGAACACCGACGATTTCGACTTCAGTTCCGCCAAGGATGATGTTTACCGAGAAAGCTGGCTGATACAAGATGGGAACCTTACTTGCAATGGCGTCCGCAGTCTTCTTCACCTGCTCGTCAAAGGAAGCATCGCTGACATCGGCGAATGCCCCGAGACTCGCTAGATGTCTTTTCTCATGCCTGAGTCCGAGCCGACGCAACACCTCGTCGTAGGGACCGGGAGCCGCCTCCTCTTCTCGGCGCTGCCGCAGGAAAACCCGCAAGTCGCACCGTGAGGGTCGGTGATACGAAGCGAAATCTGAAGCTGTTAGGCGCATACTCTCCCGCTGACCGCCATCTGGTTCATTTTTGGTCGTCCATCATTTCCTCTCTCACTGCCGCTGGTCACTTGAGCACCCCGGCATTCCAGAGAACTCCGATTAGCTCTTCCGGGGTTGCGCGGTTCCACCCTTTGTCCACCGACGCTCGGCACATCTCCAAGGGGAGAAGCGCCCATGCGGTTTCGTCACGGTATCGCATCCGTCAGGCACATAGGCTCTCGTGGCGTTGAGTCCGAGCCGCAGCGTACACGGTTCCCACCGATAGCCTCATCATGGCAGCTATCGAGCGCCACGAATTCCCCGAAGCTCGGAGTGAGTTGATTCGGTCAACATCAACCGTTTTCCTCGGTCGCCCGAGACGCTTGCCTTTTGCTCTGGCATTTCGAAGTCCTCCCCGTACTCGCTCAACTATGGTCTGCCGCTCACTCTCTGCCACGGCTGCGAGAATATGAAAGGCAAACGCACCTGCTGGAGTTGTCGTGTCCACCTGTTCAATCATCGAGACAAAGCTGATCCCCAGAGCGTTGAATGTTTCAAGAGCACGACACAGGTGCGATACAGACCTTGAGAAGCGGTCGAAACGCCAGCAGACACAGACATCAAAGCGACGAGCATGCGCGTCGGCCATGAGCCGATTGAGTTCGGGTCGGGAATCTTTCTTGCCCGAATGTCCCTCGTCCACATAGCGGTCATAAATCTCCCAACCCCTGCGCTGGCAGTACTCGACGAGTTCCCGAGTTTGCATAGTGGGGTCTTGCCCTGCATTGGTCGTTGAACACCTTGCGTAGACCGCCGCAAGCACCTTCCGAGGAGTAGAATCGCTGCTTTTTACAATCTGCAATCCCATTCAGACCTCCAGTGATCTCGTAGACCTGTTCAAAAAACCGCTGCGGGGCGATTGCTGAGCCTTTCCGGCCCCCGGTGGCCCTATTCCCCTGTGAGTGGATTTAGGGCACCGCAGGCGGGGCAGCGGTCGGGGAGACCGTGGCTCCGAAAAGTCATGAGGGGTTGGCTCTCGCACACGAAGGCATATTGACTTTTGTCGTGCTGGACGGGCGCAAAGAAGTGGAGGTAGTACGTGGAGAGGTCGGACTCCGAAGCTCGGGTCTTTGCGGAGAACAACGGTGGTGATAGCTTGCGATTAGCCATTGCAGCCTCCAATACAGGTCGCTTCGGTTAGGGGCGTCGAGGTGCTCGTAACACCATGGCGTCCCGCTTACTTCAATTCCTTGGCTCTCTCCAGAAGGTACTTGTCAATCGCACGCCGGATGAGTTCAGCAACCGGAGCGCCCGTCTTCTCGGACAACGCCAGCAGCTTCTTGAGTTGCTCTTCCTTCAAGAATAGGGCTGTGCGCTTCATGCCCATACAATATCATATAGGCATACACATGTCCATAGAGCAAAAGTACTGGCAAATGGCTCTCGCCCCAAGCAGAAGCGATTTTGGTAAATTGGCGGTGACCGTTCGTCACTCATGGGAAAATTTTGCGAGTCTATCCGGTCAAAATTAGAAGGTTCATCTTGAAAGGTTGACATGATGGATTTGTCCGGTGCCACAGAACTCTATTTGCTGGACAGAAGCCGAGTGCCGCTGGTTCTTACTCCCGACTCCACGGGCACACCGACTGTTGTTTACCCGCAGCCTGTCCTGTACCGAGCGGTCTACCTTTCCGCCGACGAGTTTGAGACAGGGATGGTTCGAGCTAGAGGGCAACTGGCAAATGACAATTGCTGGCTACTCGTCCCGATTTCTTGTCCAGACGGCCCGCCTCATCGGTCGGCTCTGTTGTTTGCATTTCAGCAGGCGATACCCGGAATGTCGTGGCGCGACGAAGGGCAAATCTTTCACGGAGACAAGCTGCTCCAATACAGACCAACAACAACTCAAGGTCCGTGGACGTGGCTCAATGAAATGCGAGCCGGACAATCCGGCTACTTTGTTACGGGAACGGTGGGTGACAGTTCGCTTTGGCGCTTATTCAGGCTGGAAACCGATGCGTTTCACCGAGCGGTCTTCACCCTATCTCCAGTTAGATTGACAGCAGGATGTCCGCACGCAGACTTCTCCCGCTTTGGCGACCCTCTGCTTGCCAGCGAAGTAACGGCGCAATACAGAGACCTTTGTGCGTCGGTTGTGGCCCATGCCTATCGAGACGTTGTTACGAAGGCAAGGAACATCGTAGAAGGTCTTGTTTCAGCCCGACTCAAGGCAGCGGGGCAGCCTACGAGCCGCGACCTGTTTGGTGATTTGCAAACCATAAAACGGCTCTTCGAAGATGACAAGCAGCGAGACACCTGCGGCTGGACACAACTCGAATACCACCTTGCCCACAAAATCCGCTTGGTACACAGCCAGACTCATCCGACACAAACCGTCAAGGTCGGGCGTGCATTGCGGCCCGAGTTTGCACTCTCGGTGGTGGAGGACTCGATTGAACTTCTGACGATCTGGGGATTTGCGGGGTAGACTTGGGTAATGCAGCAGCCATGAACGAGACCCCAGCCAATCTCTTCAAGTACCTTCCCCCAGAACGCGCTTCGAGCGTGATCGGGAAGCTCCTGATTCGTTTCAGTCAGGTCTCCGTTATGAATGACATTGAGGAATTCAGGCCCCCTATCAGCGGAGTTGCCTCCCGAGAACAAGTGGAAGAGGCCATAAAGCGCCGGGCAGATGCGCTGTATCCCGGATTACGTGCGCTCATAGAAGCGCAAGGGCCAGAATATATTTCAAGGATGGTGAATGACGCTGAGCGAAATCTGCCACGAGCGATCAAAACGATCTACGAAATGAATGACAAGAACTTTGGCATTCTATCCCTTTCGGAAGTGTCAACCAGCGGGTATATGTGGGAGCGATACGCAGATCAGGGACGAGGTTTTCTTGTAGAGTTTGATCCCTCTCATTCATGGTTTCAACAGAAGATCATAGAAGACGATGACCTTCGCCATCTTCGATGTGTTAATTATGTTGTTGACCGCACCCCCGCGTATCTTCTTGCGATTACGGCTCAGGATTATCTCTACACGAAGGAAACGAAGTGGGAGTATGAGAAGGAATGGAGGATCATTCTGAATTTCAACAGCGCGGCGTGCAAGGTTGGCAAAGATAATACGGGAACCGATGTTCTTCTCTTTGCAATTCCCGCAGACTGCCTAGTTAGCGTGACAGTCGGATATAACGCGAGCCGTGAATTCGTTGAACAAGTACGAACCTTAATTGCGGAAAATCCTTCTCTTTCACATATATTCCTCAGAGCGGCCAGACGACAGGAAGACGGTTCGATAGAGATCGGAGCAATCGACCCCTTATAGCCAAGGCTCAAGGATTCTGTCCCAGACGCCTTCTTAACAATCAACCCGCTCCCGTTGGCGAAGCGCCCCCAAACTGATGAACTTGATCTTCCGCCTCATTTTCGTCTGAATCGTTTCTCCCGTGTACCCAATCTTCCGGCGAATCCCCGGCCTGTGACGCACGTAGAACTTGCCAAAGCCGTTGAGCTTCAGGGTGAATCCATCCGTGCCCAGATGATTGAGCAGCGTGGTCTCCAAGCTCTGGATCACCGCGTTAATGAGGTGCTCAGCCTCCTTCTTGGTCGGCAAAGACAAAGCAGTCTGAACCCTCACCGCCAACTCATCTCGGCCTCTTATGCTTGCTCGCATGTGGTTCAAATTCCTTTCGAAGGAGATTCTCCATGCAGAGCAATACTGTGGAAGTTGAAAATCGAGCCGTTAATTTCCCCAATTTTTCTGTTGAAAAGAAGACGTACAAACCTGATTCGTTCGGGATCAGAGATGGTCGGTATATCGGAAGCGACGGGTTTGTCGTCCCGAGTAACTTCGAGGAGTTCTACGAACGATTTCCCGATTACGTTCGCAAGTGGGTCAGCAAGCACACGGACAGTTCGGCACCGAATGAGGACTTGGAAGATTGGGCTCAAGACCTGTTAATCCACCTACAACACCTGCCGCCAACGTCCAAGTACCGTGAGGTCGGCAAGAAGGACATCGTGCAAACTTTCGACCCAGTTAAGCATTACGGCGCAAACCAAGCACGGTTCAGGAACTATATGAATCTCTGTCTCGCGAATAAGTTCAGAACCATGCGTTCGAAGCACATGAAGGACGCTCTCGGCCGTCCCGGAAACGTCTCGTTCGACGGAGAAACCAAAGGTGAAGAGTTTCGCTCCTTAGATGAATTCTGCCATGCGCATTCGGCGCAGTTACGTGTGGCCGCGAAAGCTTCCGAAAAACAGTCCGGCGATAGAGCATTTCTAGAGGAGTTCGCGAATTTCGTGCGACGGGAAGACCCGAAGGTTTTGCAAATGATAGAGGCGCTGTCCGTGACTGGAACGCTGGGTGATGCACTAGATTGGCTGGGGATCACGGAAAGAGAATTTGGTCGGATGCGTACTCGTTTAGATCAATTGGCCACATGCTTCCTGAGTGGTGAACTAGTGCCAAGACAACGAAAACCGTACAAGAAGCGTATCGCCAAGTCCAAGCAGTTCCAGAGGGCTTGCTTCGGTACAACTTCGGGACAATTCACAGGAGAAATTGGTTGTTTGAGTCTTGAGCTAAGCAACGCCACAGTAAGCATTTAGTGGATTTTTGCCCTTCTTTTCTGTGAAGCTCATAACCCGAAGGTCGTCAGTTCAAATCTGACCCCCGCAACCATGGGCGCTTACGAGGAAAATCCTCTAAGCGCCCTTCTTATTTACGGTTACGAGTTGAGCCGTAACAATTCCTTTGCCTAATTTAGCGCCGCAAAGTTGTTCCTGTTCTCGATATTGGGAACAACTGGGAACAAATCGCCATAGATTGCCCGTTCTAGAGCGATTGCAGCGTCGCGTTCCGCTTCGGCAGAGGTGTGCGTGTAGATGTCTGCGGTCATCTTGATCGTGGAGTGCCCGAGGAACTTCTGCGCCACCTTCAGGTTTCCCGTCTGCTCGTTAACGATACTCGCAGCTGAATGCCTGAATGTGTGGAAGCCTGACGCGCCTTTCTTTCGCGGAATGCCTAGCCTGTCAAAAATTGGGTAGAGGGCGTCCTTTCGAAGCACGTCCGGGTCTAACGCCGACCCGTCTTTTTTGCAGAACACGAAGTCATCCGGTCCCCGATGCAACGAGCTTTCACGGTGATTCCCGAGAGTCTGAAAGCGGAAAAACGCAAAGTAGGGTTTTGGCCCCGAGCTACAAGAATCTGTAGGACGTGTGACGTGTTTTGATGGTTGAAAGTCCATCGAGTCCCTTCTATTTACTAGGGAACATCGAGAAGGGGAAAAGGTAGAAAAAAATACTTGTGCCAGTGCATTTTCTAAGGAGTCTGCCAAGCAAGAGGAGACCACATGAAGGAAGACCGGAAGCGCAACAGTAGAGTTGGAGCTTGGGGAGAGAGAATGGAGCGCGGTCCGCTACCAGAGCACACTGCCGACACAATTCGCATGCTCTCGGCACACAAGATCGCATACCTCTGCACTCACTATAATCAGCGTTGTACTAGAATGTTGATGCAGTGTTGATGCGCCCCACCGCGTCTTGCGGAGAGGTTGACGAAAGGCTTGCCTGTGACACCCCCAACAAACTCTCAGTCGAAAACGGCTAAGCCTATTTCTCGCCTACGGTGATCGTGGATTGAGCTACGGCGACCCCGATATCTATGAGCAAATACTTCGTCGGAGAAATAAGATAGAAGATAATGTTGCCGATCGTCCCTCGGCCGCTGTTTGCGATCGCGTACGCGTTTGTAAAGGTGTGAGCCTGTAACAAGTTCGCCGCGGCACTGTTTGAATCAGTAGTCCCCGTGACGTTGCTGGATCCGTCAAACGTCACCACTCCCGAATCGTAGGAAGGAGCGAACGTGTCCCCCGGTGTGCTGGGACCTTGGAAAAAGCTTCCCGTTGCGGACGCGGCAGAAAACGAGCCACCCGTTTGCGGCTCAAAGAAGCCAGTTGAGGCGTTGCTGTCCGTGCCTACGACGAACCCCTTGTTTGCGTCCAAGAGATACAAGACCAGCGGATGGGTAGTTCCGGTAACAGTCACGCGGCCATTGGCCGTCGCCGTGTATGTTCCCGACTGGTTCAGGCTTCCCGCTGTTCCAGCGTTGTTTTCGTCGGCAGCGAGCGCGAAGTTGCCCGCACTGGGGATACTCAATATGCCCAGCATCACGTCGTTGCCTGCGGCGCTGTTGGCACCCTGCAAACCGATAACGCTGGCGCTGTTCAGCGACGCGTTCGAGAATTTTCCTGCCCCCTTTTGCTGTAGGATCATTCCCGCGAACAAAGTGTTGACGTTCTGTGCGTCGCTACTCATCAGCTGTAATTCGCCAGAAGAAACCACGTAAAAGACGGCATTGACCGGATTGGCCGAGCCCGTGATATTCAAGGTCATTGTGCCGCGGCCGTTTGCTGCCACACTGTACGTGCCTGTGAAGGGTGCATCGGAGTTCAACGTACCTTGATTGTCTTCGTCGAGGCTCCCTGCAGTAATATTGCCTGATGTTGCGGTAAATCTGCCCGCAGCGCTGGAAAAGCCAGACGACACTCCAAAGGCGTAGTCCCCGGTGATTTTTGCGATCGAAAAGGCGGTGGGGTCTTGTTTCTCGATGACTCCCCCGCCGCGCGTAGTTGTGGAGTCAAACTCGATGAAGCGAGCCTTGCTGGCCACTCCTGCAGTGAAGGAGCCAACGGCAAAACGGAAGGTTCCCAAATCCGCTCCTCCGGGTGAGGTCTTCAAATTGAATCTCCCGCGATCATCCGCGTAGATCTCATACGTCCCGACGAAGGTCTGAGAAGTGGTCACTCCCGAGGCGCGATTGACGTCCTGGATGCCACTCGTCAGATTTCCCGCTCCATCTGCGGTAAAGCTGCCGACGATGTCCACCGGCCCTTGGTCGGCTCCCTGGAACGAGAACACATATTGGCCGTTCAACTCGGCGTTGTTCACTGCGGGAGGGTTCACGGAAACGTTGTATGTTTGAAACTTTGCTTGCCGTTGGCCACCCGAGTCCGCCACTTGAACCATGAAATTAGACAGTTCGGCCGTGGTTGGGGTACCGGTAATGGCGCCGGTGCTGGCATCCAAACTCAGCCCTGCGGGCAGGGCTCCCCTGACGACGCTCCAGCTGATAGGTGATTTTCCGCCGCTGCTTGTCAACGTAAAGTTGTATGCCGTGCCAATGACGCCGTCCGGTGGATTGCCGGAAGTGACCACCAGCATCGGAATAATGGTGAGGGCGAATTGCCGGCTTTTTTGTGCTGCGGGAGTCGCCGAGTCAGTAACGGTGAGGACAACGTTGTAGGTTCCCGCTGTTGATGGCGCACCTTGAATAGCGGCGCAGGGAACCATCTGGTTGCGGTTTGTTTGGCAACGAAAAAAACTTGATATGGCCAAGCCGGGCGGCAGTGATGAGCCTGGCGCGGCAGCCCAGCTCCACAAATAGGGTGGCACACCACCTGTGGCATCTAGAGGATTCACGGAAGCCTCCTGGCAACCGCGGCCTGAGGATATAACGCAAACTTCGTGATAGGAAATTCCAACGGCGCCGTCTGGCAGCGCGCTGTTGGTGATATCGAGCGCGGCTGGAGCGGTGACCATTATGGAACTCAGCGTTCCTGTGATGGCAGACGAAACTGTGTCCGTTGCGGTGATCGATTGGCTTCCGATGGTCTGTAGAACCGCTGAGAAGTCTTTCGTCCCGCTTGTTAGTGATGAGTTTGCTGGCAAAGCGGTTTTGGCATTGGTATCGCTGCTCGTAAAGTGAACCGTCCCGGCGTAGCTGGTGGCCGTATTTTTGAAGGCGTCCTGGGCGGTTGCCGTGAACTTGAAGGTAGCCCCGGCGGCGGCGGTACTCGTGGCAGCGGTGACGGAAAATTGCGTAGCCGGGGCGGCGCTGACGGGGATTGCACCGGAACTGCCAGTGAGCGAAGCCGTGTCGGACGCAGTGATGGTTTGGCTCCCGGCGGTCTTCAGCGTGACTTGAACGGTCGCGCTCCCGTTCGCTACCGTGGAGTCGGCTGGCAGTACCGCTTGGCCATCGGTGCTCGCGAAGTGCACCGTCCCGGAGTAGGTGGCCACCATCTGACCCGCCGCGTCCAGCGCGGTGACCGTGACGTTGAAAGCTCTTCCGGCAGTTGGCATGGCGTTGCCCGACGTGACAGAAAAGTGCGTGGCGAATTGCTGCGGCGTTGTCGAGCTGCTTCCACATCCATTGAGGAGCCCCAAGCTGCAGACTGCGATTAAGACCAACACTGATTTTTTCATGACGCCTCCTCATGCCTTCGCCGCACTTTTAGCGAACCTTTCTATCTACACATGCGCAAACCAGAGTGAAAATCGATAATCACCAGCAGCTTCCTCTGCAGAACGGCTGGATCGCAAACTTGGGCACAAAGCGGCGGAGGAGGAGAGTTCTCCCCGCCTCCGCTGCCACTACTTCTTTCCTTCACACTATTTCGGTGATGTTTAAGGTCTGCCGAAGTGGTGAGAGTGACGCTTCATCATTCCCTTTTGGGAGAGCGTGGCAGCACTAGGGGCCGCTGGCACCAATGCGATTTGCCTTGCCTGAGCGGGAGCGGGAGCCGCTGGCACCGCGTCAACCGTGTCGTAGTCGCAACCCTCGACGTTTGGATGATCCTCATCGCATGGGATAAGAAGTACGGCGTGCACGTCACGATTGGGAAGCACGGCGCGACCTGCGATTTCCCCACCATCATTGATGAAGTCACCTTCCCGCACCGTAAGGCCAGAGCCGTTTACAATCAGGCTATTCAGGTCGACCAGCGGACCTCCGTTCTCCCACAGGAATCCACGTGTAAATTCTCCGCCACATGGGGAGGTTACGCCGACAATCTGACCATCCTCATTAATGGACAATGCGCGACTGCACGGATCGCTGAGAGTACCCAGGTCCGTCATCACGCCATCTTTCCAGAGAAACCCGTGGTGTATGCAGCTGAAGCCTGAGCAACCGAGAGGATTGGGTGGCAGATCGGCATATCCAACGGTTTCCCCGGCATCATTGAGCATGAACGCCGCGCCGGTGTACCCACCGAAGGTTCCCAGGTCATTCAGTTTGCCGCGGCTCCAAAGGAATGGATGGAAAGTTTGATCGCCGGCCAGGTTGGATGCGCCTACCACCTGCCCCTGGTTGTTGAGCCAGAAGGGAGCTCCGAAGGTCCCGCCAAAGCTACCCAAGTCCGTCATCTTGCCGTACTCTGCGCTCCAAAAGAACGGATCGACGTTTGGCGTACCGGTCGACGGATTTGCGACAAAGCTCGTATAGGACCAGCCCACGACTTCGCCGCGATCATTGTTCATCTCTGGACCGCTGTCGGGGCCACCCAGCGTACCGAGATCATGCGTGACGCCATCTTGCCAAACGAAGGCATGCGTCTCTGAGGTGCTAACGGTAAAGAGAGAATTGAACGCGAAGGTAAAACCAGAGCAGGGACTATTTGTCGGCAACACCAGGCACGCAGACAGTGGGGCATTTGCGAAAGGATCGGGAGTGGCATTCGTCGCAGCTCCCAACACCTGGCCGCGATTATTGACCGAGATGGTGTTACTCGCATTTCCCCCAAGCGTGCCAAGATCGACAATCTGCCCCTTCCGCCAAAGAACGCCACGCACTTCCGGGGCGCCAGTAAGCGGATCGATCGTTCGGTCTTGCGACTGGCCGGCAATCAACCCACGATCGTTGACCCAATATGCAAAGCTGCTCTGACCTCCTGGCAGTGTACCTAGATCGGTGATTACACCGTTCTTCCACACGAAAGCGTGATCAACCGAACAGTCAAAAAAACAATTTGGATCCGGCGTGGGTGTATCAGCTACCCCAGTGGCCGTACCGCGATTGTTTATAACCCTGGAATCTGGATTGCTAAACACGCTGCCTGGTCCGCCAAAAGTACCCATGTCAATCAACTTGTAGTGATGGTGTTCGTTCTGTTCTTGCTTTTCCTGTGCGGACGATAAAAACGGTAGCGCCAGTGTTGCGCACAGGCCTACCGCGGCCAAAAGCGAGTTCAGATTCTTTCTCATAATTCTCTCCTTTGTTCCATCCGGCGATTCAAGAGAATGGGTAAACTCAGCGCATGATTCGATCCCAGGGGTTCTGTGGGGCCTGTGCGATCTGAGTGCTTACCACTACCTTCCCTGCTCACTCATGCGCAAAGCCGAGCGGAAATCGATCATCGCCCGCAGTTTTTTTCGCAGGCTGAAGCCGAGCGAGGACGTGGTGTGGTGGGGAATGCGGTGTATAATCCGCTCACGACGCAAGTTCAGCATAATCAGTGCCGGAACCATGTCCGATACCCACGAAGTGACTCTATTGCTGGCCGAATGGGCGAAAGGTAACCAGCAAGCCCTCGATGACCTCACGCCACTCGTTTACCGCGAACTCCGCCAGCTTGCCGCCAGCTACCTGCGGAAAGAGCGCCAGGGCCACACGCTCCAGCCAACCGCCCTGGTCCACGAGGCCTACGTGCGACTCGTAGACCAGACCAATCCCACCTGGCAAAGCCGCTCGCATTTCTTCGGGGTGGCCGCACGGCTGATGCGCCAAATCCTGGTGGACCACGCACGCCGCAAGCAAGCCGGCAAGCGTGCCGGCATCAAAGTGCCGTTGGATGAGGCCGTCAGCTTCCAACCTGAGCGCGGCCGGGACCTCGTCGCCCTCGACAGCGGTCTTTCCGCCCTCGAAAAGCTCGACCCGCGGAAATGCAAAGCCGTAGAACTCCGCTATTTCGGCGGACTCTCCATGGAAGAGATCGCCCTGACCTTAGAGGTCTCAACCATTACCGTTCGCCGCGACTTGCGCATGGCCGAAGCCTGGCTTCACCAGGAAATGCAGGATTCGTAGGACTCGATTGACGAAGTTGGTTGTAGATCGCAGAGTTGCGGCCCGCAACAGATACTGAGAAGAGTTTCCACACGCGGTCACGACGCGGAAGAAAGCTGCTGGACATGCTCGATTCTTCCACCGAATTGCGCATGTATAGTTAGGATGACGCCAAAGTTCCGCCTGGCTTCACCCGGAAATGCATGATGCATAAATCTCGCTTGACCCAGGGACGCTGGTCGCAGATCGAAGAGTTGTTTCATCTCGCAGCGGAATGCGCCCCGGAACTTCGCACCTCTCTGCTCGACGAAGCCTGCGGCGGCGATTCGGAACTGCGCCGTGAAGTCGAAGCCCTCCTCACCTACGATGAAAACGCCGGCGAATCCGTGCAGGCAGCCGTACGTGACGGCTTGCAAGACGTCGGATTCCCTCTAACCGGCGACACCATCTCTCATTACCAAATCCTCGACGGCCTCGGTGGCGGCGGCATGGGCTTGGTCTATCGCGCAGAAGACATCCGCCTGGGACGCCGCGTCGCGCTCAAGTTTCTGCCCGAGGAGTCGGCCAAGGATGCTGCTTCTCTGGCGCGTTTCGAACGTGAAGCTCGCTCCGCCTCCGCGCTCGAACATCCCAGCATCTGCCCCATCTACGAATTTGGCGAGCACGAAGGTCAGCCCTTCCTCGTGATGCAGTTGCTCGAAGGCCATACTCTCCGCGAGTTGATCGCCGCGGCAGGTCCGGGGAAACCCCCATTCGAACTCGGCAAGCTGCTCGATCTCGCCCTTCAAATTCTCGATGGCTTGGACGCCGCCCATTCGAAAGGCATCATCCATCGCGACATCAAGCCCGCCAATATCTTCGTAACCCGCGAGGGCCAAGCCAAGATTTTGGATTTCGGTTTGGCTAAGCTCGCAAGCCTTCTGTCAGCAGAAGGCGACGACACACAGCCAGCCCCAGACGGCTACGCCGGCACACTGCAAACAGCCCGCGAGGCCGCCCCGCTCCCCACTCCCGATCTCTTCCGCAGCCGTACCGGCGTAGCCATTGGAACCGCAGGCTACATGTCCCCGGAGCAAGTGCGCGGCAGAAGATTAGATGCTCGGACAGATCTCTTCTCCTTCGGTTTGGTGCTTTATGAAATGGCCACGGGAAAACGCGCGTTTTCCGGTGACACCGGGCCGGAACTTCAGGAAGCAATCCTCACACAAACGGCTGCTCCCGCGCGCGATTTAAACCCCGAGCTTCCTGCTAAGCTGGAACTGATTATTGGCAGAGCGCTAGAAAAGGATCGCGAGGCAAGATACCAATCCGCCTCGGAGATGCGTGCGGTTCTAGAGGAGCTGAAACAGGGGGTCGCTCCGAAACTTCGGCCTAGGTGGAGGACCCCAGCGGCGGCAGGCGCAGTCGTACTTTTTTTCGCGGCGGCTGCTTTCTGGTTCGCTCGGCGCTCGCCGCCGACTTCGGCAACTCTGCCGGAGATCAAGTTGCGTCAACTCACCAGCAACTCCAGCGAAAATGGCGTGGGCAGCGGTGCCATCTCGCCCGACGGTAAATACCTCGCATACACAGATAGAGCGGGGATGCACCTCAAACTCATCGAAAGTGGCGAGACGCGGACGATCCCTCCACCCGCGGAACTCGATACCAATCGAGAAGGCTTGTCCGGAATTGACGCTTGGTTCCCCGATGGTAGCAAGTTTTTTGTCAGCTCCCATCCACTGGCGCTTGACGCTTCCGTGGTGACTTCACGGGGCAGCAGCATTTGGGTAGTCCCGGTTTCGGGTGGGCCCCCCCGTAAGCTTCGCGAGGAAGCTTACTTCGACTCAATTTCTCCCGATGGCTCTCTCATCTCTTTTGAAACCAACAAGGGGAAGTTCTTCGACCGCGAAATCTGGGTAATGCGGCCCGACGGGGAACAGGCCAGGAAAGTTTTTGAAGTCGATGAAAACAGTTCGCTTCAGGGCCTCGGATGGTCGCAGGATGGACAACGGGTTATTTATCTCAGGCAGGATGGGCCCGACCAAGCCAACTCCTACTTCGTAAGTGGCGATCTGAACGGCGGGCCACTCGCCAAGATTGTTCCACCATTTGACCCGAAAAGAGTGAATGCATCGATTTGGCTGCACGATAACCGATTAATTTACAGGCTCGATGAGCCAGGCTTCAAGGTGATGACCTGCAATCTCTTCCAGATACACATAAACCCACAACTTACTGAATTCATCGGCAAGCCACAGCGCCTCACGAACTTCGCAGAAGTCTGCGCCAATCCGCAAAACACGACGGCCGACAACAAACAGCTTGCGGTCTATGAGTGGAGACCCCAAAGCAGCGTATATGTCGCAGACCTCGAAGCCGGGGGAATACGAGCATCCACTCCCAGTCGCCTTACTTTTGATGAGAGTTGGAATCATCCATTGGCATGGACAACGGATAGCAAGGCAGTTCTTTTTTCTTCTGATCGTACAGGCGTAGGTGAGGTTTTCAAGCAGTCGCTTGGCCAGGCTGGCGCGGAAGCCCTTATCACCTTCAAGAAAAATGAAGACTTAAGCGGCGCATGCGTAAGCCCGGATGGCTTCTGGTTTATCTATATGGATGTCCTTGAAAAAGGAGGCGTTGTTACAACAAACAAAATCATGAGCAACCACGTAACGGTCGCGGATCCCGCAGCGACCAACAATCTCATGCGCGTCCCGATTACGGGCGGATCACCGCAGTTGGTATTGACGGCAAGTATCGAAGAGTGGCCACGATGTTCGCGGTCCCCGGCAAATCTGTGTGCCATCGCCGAACGAAGTGCGGATCTCGAACAGCTCATATTTACCGCCTTCGACGCTGCGACAGGGCGCGGGCGCGAACTCGCCAGATCAAACGCCGACGCCACGGCTTACTATCACTGGGACCTTTCTCCTGACGGAACTCGCATTGCGCTGCTCAAACACAGGGAAGGACGAGTCCAAATTCTCTCCCTGATCGGCGAGACACCGCAGGACATTATCGTGAAGGGATGGAGTATCTTGACAAGCGTGACGTGGACAGCAGATGGGAAGGGTTTGTTGGTCTCCAGCCACGGAGAGCAAGGGGCCGTCATGCTGCATGTGGATCTGCAAGGCAACGCTCGACCGCTGTGGGAACAACCGGGCGGCATCGACATCTACGGCGTTCCCTCCCCCGACGGTCGCCATTTGGCAATGCGCGGCTGGAGCGTGGATAGCAATTTGTGGCTGATGGAAAACTTCTGAGCGTAGCACCCACCTGGGTATTTGCTCGACTGCATTACGCGAAGATTTTCGTCTCGGTTTAGAACCGAAGCTGGGCCTTCAGTTGGATCATACGGCGTGCTACGTTCGCCTGAAGTGTTGAACCTAGAATGCTGGTCGGGGACTGCTCCAGGTAGCTGATCTGACCAAAGGAGCCGTCTGAGCTAAAGTTGTCTGGAAACCCGAAATTGGGGTGGTTAAGAAAATTGAAAAATTGTGCCCCGATCGACAGAATTCCATTTTCCCATCGTGGGATTTTGGTGTGCTTTAGGATGGCGAAATCCAAATTGACGAAGCCCGGAGCACGAAAACGGTTCCGCCCTTGCGCAAAATTCACTAAGGGACCATTGCACGCTCCTGAAGCACCCAAATGTCCAGTGTTGAAACCGGTCTCGCAACCCGACTGAAGATACGATGCACCGCTCTGACACGGAACCGCTGACGCTGGTTGGGCCGCGCCCTCTCCGCAAGGGCCCGCAGGGCCAAGGGGTGCAACGGGCACCGAATAGAGTGGACCAAAGAAATTCTTCCGGGAGAGGTTGTTGGCTGTCAGAATATCCAGCACTGTGTAGGGATTGCCCGTGTGGGCCAAAATTATTCCCGAGACTTGCCAACCATTGACCAGCGAATCACGCCCGTGTCCGCGGAGAGCCTGTCTGAACGGAACCCCCCATACGAAATTCCCGGTGAGGGAATGGCGAGTGTCGTATTCCGCTGGCCCGTAACTTTGGCGAAGATGAGTGGCATCCTGGGGAAAGATGGATTCTTGCGTCGTGAATACCGATACGCCTCCGTTCGAGACTTCGTCCAACGCGTGTCCGTACGTATAGTTGACCTGGAACATGCCACCGCCCCACTGGGTTAACCTTTGCTCGAAGGAAACGATTGTGCCGTTGTAGTTGGAAATGGCATTCGTTTGATATTCCGTTACACCGCCAAATCGGGGATCCGCGCACGGAGAGACGATCGCCGTCGTGCAGAGTGTGGCGGGGAACGGTCCGAACCCAAACGCATTCGCATTCGGATTCTGAACTAATTCATGGAGACCGTGATTTCCAAAATAGCCAATCGTCAATGAAGTTGCGGCGCCGAATCTCTGCTGTGCCTGCAGGCTCCATTTTTGATACTGCGGCGAATGCATCCAATTTGCCGGATTCACAAAGCTGGGTGGAGTGAAGTTCGGATCGACTGCCTTTATCTGCGCAATACTTTGACCGGCGGCATAGCCGTTCATAAAGACTGTATTGGAGGTATCTGCGTTCCGCGACAGGCTGTTCGTTTCTCCGGGAGCGAGGCTGTTGCCACTGATGTTAAAAAAAGTGTTCGATGGCGGGTTGAAAGCCAAATTTGCCGCGAGGCTTGCCGGGACCTGATCGTAAAAAAAGCCAAAACCACCGCGGACGACGGTGTTGCGGGTGACGCCAAAAGGTTGCCAGGCAAAACTGAATCGTGGCGACCAGACGATGCTGTCGGTGTTCGCGAAAGCTTGTTTCTGATTTATCAGAATTCCACTGTCGTAGGGTTGTCTGGGGTCATGGCTGAGAGAATTAAATGGTCCAGAAAACCGGGCGAAGCAATTCTTCGCACAAACCGGATTGGACTGGTGATCCGCGCGTAGTGTCAGTGTGAGCGTCAAGTTGGCTCGGGCCTGCCACTCCTCCTGGCCGTACAGACCGAGGCTATAGAAAGCGAATCGGTTCCAAGTCGATAGAGGAAAGGCTTGCTGAAACAGGGTGAGATTCGTGGCTCGATGAGTTTGATCCACGAGGCAAGGCTGGGTCAGCGAAATTTTGCTCGGGTCTTGCGAGGGTGATTCTCCACCACAGAAAAATGCACTTAGCGAGAGAGGCAGTAAAAGCCCCGAGCCAAAACGATTGTACCCGCCGAGTGTCGCATCGGTGCGCAAGAAGTGCGCTCCGAGCGCAAACTTGTGCCGGCCCAGCGTTTTCACCACATCGTCAGATATTTGGTACGTAGTGGGCCTCGTAGCAATCGGCAGGAGATAGTGGATGTCAAAGCCTCCCAGCCCCGCGATGGGAATACCGGAATTAAACCAGCTCACTTCTGTCGGAAAAGTAGCCAGGGTTTTTGGGGAGTTCGCAACGCCGCAAGTCCTGTCCAAAAACGTACCCGCAAGCAGAAACTGGTTTGCCGCTGTGGGACTCAATGTGTGCGTCTCGCTCAGTTGGCCTTGCCATGTCGTCTGGCTGCAGTACGCGCTAAATACGGGGCTGACTGGGTCCACGTGCACCGGAGTTCTCCCGTTCCCGTACTGCACTAACAGGAACATGCGGTCACCGGGCAGCAGATTCCAATCCGCGCGACCGGAGACAATGTAATCGTTGGAGGAGACATTCACGTTTCTAGCAAAATGCATCGTACAGGGTACATTTATTCCCAACCTGTTTAGACTGTTGGGGTCGGTGGGATCCTGCCAACCGTAGCAACCCAAGTGGGAACTGAAGTCACCCGGAGTCGCGGCGCTTGCACCGGGAGTATTCTTCCAAAGGTTGAACATCTGCCGGTAAAACGTGTCGGACGCGGACGTAGCGCCAAAAATAGTATCGATATTCGATAAAGTCGAGGTTTCAAATTGGGGGCTGGGCAACACAATCTGAAAGAGGGAGGGAAGCGCGATAAGCGTACCCTCGGTATCGAAAAAGAAGAAGATCTTGCCCCTCTTGATTGGACCGCCCAGAGATCCTGCCCACTGATTGGCATTATCGATCGGGCGCGGAATTTGGAACGCATTGCTAAACCAATCGTTGGCATTTAATGCGCTCCCATTCCAGTAGTACTGTGCGTTTCCATGAAACGCATTGCTCCCGGATTTGGTCAGATAGGTGACGAACGATCCCGCGGCGCCGCCGTATTGGCCTGAATAGCCGCTACTGACGACGGTCGCTTCCTGGACCTCGTTCTGGCCGAGCAACATTCCCAAGACTCCGCTGATGTTGGTGTTCGCTACAATGAGGTCTCCATTGACATGATGTTCGATGGAGCTGTTATCGTTCATGCCGTTCAGGGTGAACAAATTAGAAGCGCCCGGCATCCCCAGGATGGAAAAATTCCCCGAGGCAGTGAAGCCGATCCCGTCTGAATTCATAATAGCGCCGGGAGCAGTCTGCGCGATGTAGGTAAGATCGTTTCCTGGATTGGGCACTTCGGAAATCTGTTTCTGGCTGAAGGTTGTGGAGACGTCGCCGTTCTCCGTTTGCAACAGCGGAATCTCATCGGTCACTCTAACCGTTGTGCTTGTTCCCGCAAGTTTTAGCGAAATATTGCGCGTCCCCGCTGGCCCGAGGAGGACGTTGATTATCTGGCTCTCCTCACGAAAGCCCGGGTGAGAAACGCTGAGCTTGTAGTTTCCCGGCGCAACAAAGAAAAAACGGTAAACGCCGTCACCATCGGTTTTGGTTGCTTGCGACGTTCCTTTGGTGCTGTCCCGGATTTCCACATTGGCATCGGGCACCGCAGCTTGGCTCGGATCGCGGACCACGCCAGTCAATCCGCCAGAAGTTGTAGTTTGTGCCTTCAACTCATCGGGCAGGCAGAGTATTAGTAAAAGGATTGAAGAGCCAAGAATGACGTGCCCCAATTTCATCGAAGCACACTCACGATTCCAGTCGAACAGCGCGTCAGATCCCCCGAGATCTCAGCTTGCTGGTAATACTATGCCATTTCGGTCAGGTTAGCCTCTCAAAGAGAGACCGGAGGGATGGACTCAAGGCAATTTGAGCACTAAGTATCGGGAGGTAAGGCATCGTCAAGCAGCTCGTCAGCCAGGAGGCCGCGCCGCAGGTTAGAATAAGCGCTATCTATTGCGCAGATTCTGGCTAGGAAGAGATGGCGACCTCTCGGATTCAACCCGCGGCTGTCTCAAAACGCGGGCAGGTCAATGACCGGCAAGTGTGCCCATCGAAAACTGTCTCACCGAAGGGGTGCAGTCGGCAAAACCGGGAACAAACTGGGAACAAACTACCGAAGAACACCGATGAAATAGGTCGATCAAGGTGCACGTAAGTCATTGAGAAGCAAAGACGGGCTGTTACTTTCTCTGGCTCATAACCCGAAGGTCGTCAGTTCAAATCTGACCCCTGCAACCATTTTTTCTAGTTTAGATACAACGGCTTGGGTGACTCCACTCCTGAGCCGTTTTCCTTTTCAACCCCGTTTTGGTACAACTTACGGTACACAATTCCGCCCAATTCTTCCGCAATGCGCTTGTCGTCCCCACTGACCGCGTGCGTGTAAACGCCAAGCGTGATTCGAGCTGCCGTCTTTCCCTCGACGGTGAGGAGGTGCGCCCGTGTGTACCCTCTCCCGTCGTTCGGTTGCCGGACAGGGAGAGAATCGTGCTCTGTCCAATGAAGTGCATGGTCGCAGCGTATTTGTTCAGGTCAGCGAATACCGGAGCGAGCGCCTTGCGAGAGTGCAGTTCCTGCGAGGGCTTCGGATCCTTGGCGTTCATGTAAACGACGAAGTGCGTGTGCGGCGTAAAAAGAGCCATCTGACCTTTGGCATCACGGCGATCAGCGCAGTGCGTGTAGGCTTCGACGAGCTCTCTTGCGCTCATAACAGTTCTCCTTTTCCCTCGGTTCTCGGAAGACATCGTCAACCATAGCCGGTTGGAATGACTCAGCGCAACCTTGTATCCGATGAGGAATTTGGGCTTATTGTTGGAAAACTGGTGGCGGACCGCTGACACGGCGCCACTTCAGTCGAACATTTACCTCTACGCGATTGGCGATCTTGATGAAAGGGATGCCGCTCGTCATGCCGTAGTTTTTGCGATCAAAAGCCATTGTCCCGTCGAGACTGCCGGTGGGTGTTCCTTTGCTATCGCTCGTGAGAGTGAGTTTCTCCGCCTTGGTAACGCCTCGAATGGTGAAGTTACCCTCGATGTCAAATGTGTTTGGGCCGGTCTGAACGATTTTCGTGGATTTGAAAGTGATCAAAGGGGAATCTTTGACGTTAAAGAAATCCTTACCCTTCAACTTGTTGTCCTTCATATGGCTTCCGGTGTTGACGCTATCGGCTTCAATCTCGATGTCTAAAACAGCGTCCCTGACATCCATCGACGAAAACTTAATGCTTGCGTTCCACTTCTTAAAGATGCCTTTGATCGAAACGGAAGAATCGACGCCAAATTTGACACTGCTTTCTGTAGGCGTAACTTCGTAGGTCGGAACCTGTGCATAACTTGCTCCCGGTGACGCGAGAAAAGCCATCAGGCACGCGGCGGACGCAAGCACGTAGCGAATTAGTGCCTTCAGGCGACTTCGCTCATTTCCTCTCCGTGACCAATTCCCGTTAGCTGTAAACATGTATGGACTCCCTCGTTCACTCTTCTCGGCAAGAACGGATCATTCAAGGATGGCTTTTGGCTCAAGAAACGCCTCAATGCCGTATTTGCCATATTCGCGGCCGACACCGGAGTATTTGAACCCGCCCCAGGGTGCTTGCGGATCGTCGGTCATGTTATTGATCACGACGCGGCCGGCTTGTAGCTGAGACGCCACGCGGCGTGCGCGCTGGATGTCAGTCCCCAAGACGGCGGAGTGGAGACCGTATTTGGAGTCGTTGGCAATGCGAATCGCTTCGTCCTCGGAGTCGTAGGCGATCACACTGAGCACTGGGCCAAAAATCTCTTCCTGGGCGATGGTCATGTCGTTCTTCACATTGACGAACACCGTGGGCTTCACGAAGTAACCTGCTTCAAGACCCTTCGGGCGGCCTTCTCCGCCGACCAGCACCTCCGCGCCCTCTTGAATGCCTTTGCGAATGTAGGATTCGATCCGCTCATACTGTTTTTGCGACACCATCGGTCCAACCATAATGTTGGGATCGGCCGGATCGCCGACCCTAAAGGCACGCATCTCATCCCGTATCGCCCGTTTCACCTCATCAAGTCGGCTCCGGGGGACAAGAAGCCGCGTTCCCGCTGCGCAAGCTTGACCACTATTCATAAAGGCCAAAGTGAGAGCCACCGGAATAGCCTTGTCGAGCGCAGCATCATCCAGCAGGACTGTTGGCGACTTTCCGCCCAGTTCGAGCGTCACACGCTTCATAGTGGTTGCGGCATCGCGCATGATCTGTTGTCCGACGGCAACTGAACCTGTGAACGATATCTTCGCGACGTCGGGATTGCGCACCATCTCAGCGCCGACGACAGTACCGAGGCCTGTCACCACGTTGAAAACACCCTTGGGTAGCTCGGCCGCATTCAGAGCCTCAACCATCACCCGGGTCTGCAGCGAGCTCATTTCGCTCGGCTTGATGACGACCGTACAACCGGCGGCTACTGCCGATGCCAGTTTGAGGCAAATGAACAGCGCGTTCGCGTTCCAGGCAGTAATCAGGCCGGCAACACCGACCGGCTCCAGCGTCACCGTCGTCTTGCCCCAGCTTTCTCGCAACGGCAGCTCTTGAAGTGCGCTCTCGGCCGCCGCGAAGGCGTTGACGCCCGACTCCACAATAAGCCGGGCGAACCGGGCGACTCCGCCGTACTCCTCAATCATGACAGCCGTTAAATCGTCGATGCGGGCTGAGACAGCCTCATGTAGCTGGCGCAAGTAGCGCGAGCGCTCTTCCTTCGTTGTCCGGCCGAAACTGCTGAATGAACGCTTAGCCGCAGCAATAGCACGTCGCGTATCTTCCTCGTCTCCCAGCATGACGCGGCCGATCAGTTGCCCGTTGGTCGGCTTGATGACGTCCATGACCTCGCGGCCATGCGATTCAACAAACGATCCATCAATGTAATGCGTCGTGATCGTTTTAATCTTCTCGCTCTTCATGATTGCTTTCATCGTGTTTTCTCCTTGTGTGAGAATCTCAGTCAAAACGAAGTGACGACCACGCGCGTGCGCGAGCTCTACGTCAATAATGCAAGCGCAGTTCCAGGGCAATCTCCGGCCGCTGCGCTAAATCACCGGATAGCTGGCACTTATTGAGTGAGAGAATTTGTTTGCGTGTGACGTAGGATCGTCACTGTCCATCCGCTGACAGCGCAGCGGGTTGGTGGGCTGAAGAACAACCGCGATTCAGTCATGAAACGGCATGCGGTACTCACACGACAATTCATTGCAGACCCGCAATTCAGAAAACATTGGACACGATGGCTTGCAGATACTTGGCGCCGCACAAATTCCTACTCATCTCGCTTCAACTGACTGATAGTAGGTAGCAGTCTGATACATGTCTGTCAATGGATAGACACAGACGATTCCACGTCGCGCACAAACCCGCCTAGCGTCACATAAGTGCTTGTTAGTAAGCGATTCAGTGAAATACGGCCCCAGCTTTCCGTGGAACCACATTTGCATTATGAACCCAAGGAAAAGAGAGCAAAGGAGCGCGGAAGTTGGCCGCACGAGCAATTTTCCCGCATAGGGCGAACAGACGGAGCATCGGATCTGACGTTCCCCAATTGATGAGTGACGAGGGGCTCGTCGCGGTGGCCAAGACGGGCGATAGAACAGCCTTCGACGAGCTTCACAAACGTCATGCCGCAAAGATGTTTCGGGTTGCTCATCGCATCACTCGACATCGTGAGGATGCTGAGGATGCGGTTCAAGAGAGTTTTCTTAGTGCCTACGTCCACCTGAAGAACTTTGAGGGAAGGGCGCGATTTTCAACCTGGCTGAGCCGCATCGCCAGCAATACTGCGCTGATGAAAGTGCGCAGGAATCGCGTAACGCGCGAAGTTCCAATAGAAGAGCCCACAGAGAGATTTGAATCTCGCCCCGAAGATAAACTGGAAGACTCTTCGCCAAATCCAGAGGAGATTTGTGCAAAAGCCGAGCAGGAGGCAGCCCTAAGAGATGCGATCGCAAAGCTGCGACCAACACTTCGGGAGACTGTCGAACTGTACCAGTTGCTGGAATGCTCCTTGCATGAGACCGCCAATGTGCTCGGAATTTCTGTCGCAGCTACGAAAGGGCGACTGTTTCATGCGCGGGCCACACTACGCCGGAGACACAAGAAGTGCTTGCTTGCAAGGGAGGCGCGATGACGAAACGACTGTTTTTTCTCAATCCGTATCGAATTCTGAGAGCGCACCTTCATTGGGCCATGTTTCAGGCGCTCCGCTATTACCTGTGGCTCACGCGCTAACTCGGAGTTTCATGAAAGAGCAATCATCATCTCACGCAAATGAAAAGCTGGAATGGCTTACGCATATTGAGGCTGTTCTCGAAATTCTAAATGAGGCGATTGTCGTTACCAATCAGGACCAGAGAATTCTCTTTGTAAACTCTCCCTTCTTGGAGCCTGGTATCCACGCATGGGGAAAACGACCAATCTGCGGAGGCGGGAACGTTCAGCGACGCAGCCATCAATGTCGAACACCCGGTTTCGGCGATAAGCAGGTTGCTGATCCGGCTCGAAAAACGTCTCGATTTATTGCTCGCTTGTCGAAGTCAGCGACGGCTTGCACTTACTGACTCCGGCAGGAATATTTCCGATTCTGTAAAAGAGCCCTGTGGCTCTTGCGCGCAGGACGCGAGCTTCTCGATAAACATCGTGCCAGTCCATCCCGCTCCAGGAGCCAAAGGAAGACATCGAAGTTTTCTTCAAGGTTCGCGCTCCCAAAGACTCGTCGCGCCACGTAGAATCATAACTGTCCCTCCGCTGACAGCTCAGCGGGATTGTCCGTGGCCCTGTATCCACGGCCTTCCCGTACGAGGTTGGGTCGCGGAGCCTTCACCCGCGGGTGAACACGTGCACCGGCGCAAGTTAAGTCAAAGACGGCTGTTGCGTTGCAAGCTGCGAACGAGGAGAAGGCGGACGCTTGACCTTGAAGGCGAAAAGCCGACGGGATAAGTTATCCGATGCTTAGTCGGAAAGACCCTGAGGTTCACACCATGGCGAATGAGGATGTGCAAAAGACACTGGAAGAGCTGTCACGCAACTTACAGGAAAACAAAGCCTGGCTTGAAGAAGCCCAACGCGTCGCCCATGTCGGCTATTGGGTCTGGGAGCTTGATACGAATCGCGTGATCTGGTCCGACGAAACCTATCGCATCTTTGGGCTGACGCCGCAGGAAGGCCTCATTGACTTAGACAAGGTACGCGAAATGATTCACCCCGACGATCGTGAGGCTGTGTTTCGGACGGCAGGAGAGGCTGTTCGTTCCGGAGCACGCGCGGACTGTGAACACCGACTTTTTCGTCCCAACGG